>Ga0209181_10000025_pt1 | contig 211998 bp, 196 predicted proteins | sample MAT05_FD_187208 | JGI IMG/M metagenome (GOLD analysis project Ga0209181, IMG submission 187208) | Freshwater microbial communities from Lake Fryxell liftoff mats and glacier meltwater in Antarctica - MAT-05 (SPAdes) (version 2) | ecosystem: Environmental > Aquatic > Freshwater > Ice > Liftoff...
AATGGGACGCCGTTTACAAAGGATTGGTGGTTCCAAATGGAACTTATTTTTACCAGATGGAAGCCACTGGAATTAAAGGAGAAAAGGTAAATAAAAGCGGCTTGGTAGAAGTGTTGAGATGAGTTTGTATAGAATTTTTACCAAAGATAGAAAAATCCATGACAAGCGAATTAGATTTGTCAATTAACGGTACCCTTTATAAATTAAAAAATGGTAAAATTCCATGAATATAAACTTTGTTATTCGGAAGAACTTTTTCAAAAGAGAAAATTAACGAGTCTTCAAAGCGAATAGTTTTTGTGCCTTTGCCACAATCTGTTTATAATTGCAATGTGAACAAAACAGACCCTAGACTAAATGCTTTTGAAAGATTACTAACAATCATGGACGAACTTCGTGAAAAATGTCCCTGGGATAAGAAGCAGACCCTTGAAAGTTTGCGTCACTTAACCATTGAAGAAACTTATGAATTAAGTGATGCGATTCTTAAAAATGATTTAAACGAGGTAAAGAAAGAATTAGGAGATTTGATGTTGCATTTGGTTTTTTATGCTAAAATTGGGAGCGAAACAAATGCTTTCGATATAACGGAGGTACTTAATTCAATCTGTGATAAACTCATTTCGCGACATCCACATATTTATGGAGATGTAATTGTTGAAAACGAGGAAGAGGTTAAACAAAATTGGGAGCAATTAAAACTCAAGGAAGGTAACAAATCAGTTTTGGGAGGTGTTCCAAACTCCTTGCCATCACTGGTAAAAGCAAGCCGGATGCAGGATAAAGCAGCACAAATAGGATTTGATTGGCCGGATATTTCAGAAGTTTGGAAAAAAGTTGAAGAAGAATTACTTGAGTTTAAGGAGGCCAGCGGCCGAGATAAAGAGGCTGAATTTGGCGATTTAATATTTTCACTCGTAAATTATGCACGTTGGCTAAAAATTAACCCGGATGACGCTCTAGAACGCACCAATCTAAAATTTAAAAAGAGATTTGAAGCCATTGAAGCAGAAGCCTTGACCCAAGGTCGCGGTATAGAAAGTATGACTTTAGCAGAAATGGATGCAATTTGGGAGCAAGCAAAAAAGTTTATTTAAAATTATTTTCAGATTGATCAAGGTTTAATTTAGCTTGAAAAATATTCTCATTATAGCAAATCCCTTTGCAGGTAAATCATCTGCGAGTAAACTTTTGCCTGAGATTGAACAGTTTTTGAAAACGCATCATTTTAACTTTTCAACTTACTTCACTATAAATAAAGCTGATTATGAAGGGATAAAAAGCGCTATTCAAGGTTTCGATGAATTATTCGCCTTGGTAATTATGGGTGGAGATGGCACCTTGAACGATGTTGTTAATTCAATTTCCGTAAATTTTGTGGCTCCTTTACTTGTATTGCCTTGCGGCTCTGGGAACGACTTTGCAAAGTATATACATGGCAACAAAAGCATTGTTGCAATTTTGAACTGCCTTATAAGTAACTCTATTAAGGCAACAGATTGTGGTGTTTGCAACGGCACGCGATTTATTAATGGATTGGGCATTGGCTTTGATGGCTGGGTCGCTGGCAAAGCGAATAAAGGCGCAGCTTGGATACCTGCGAAATTAAAATATCATTTTGCCATACTTCGCGGGTTATTTAGTTTTAAGTCCTTTTATTCTAACCTTGGTGAGTCTTTAATCATTGCGATTGCAAATGGGCCAACCTACGGTGGAGGTTTCAAAATAGCTCCGAAAGCTAATCCGTTTGATGGAAAATTAGACTTATGGCAAATAAAGCCCATTACTTTGGTAAAACGGCCCACCTATTTAACATTCATAAAAAAAGGGCTGCATCAAAACAGGAAAGGACCCTACTCCCATAGTCATATCACTGAAATAGTTATTCGAGCTCAAAATCCAATTCCAGCGCACCTTGATGGTGAATATTTCGAATCATCATTTTTTGAAGTTTCAATTCTTAAAGGATTTGTTAAATTTTTAACTTGATAAATAATTAATTACCTAACCTTGTTAATAGATTTATAAAAAAAATTATATTGAGAAAACAAGTAGGTTACAAGAAAAAAGGTTAGGTTTGAAAGAGAATTGTCAATTCTCAAAAATAAAACTCTATATTATATTCATTCTAAATAATTTCTTACTTGAAAGCCAAAAGACTTTTACTAAATTCGCGGCTTGTTAAAACAGACTTCAAAATCAGTTTTTTTTAGAGTAATTAATGATTAAAGTAGCAACAACCGAAAAACCTTTTAGTTTAAGAACTAAATTAGTTGACTACAATCAATTAATTAAAATGCGCCTTACCTTTACGGTTGTCTTATCTGCTGTACTAGGTTATTTGATTGCGGTTCAAACAGGTATTGAAATAAAGGCAATATTAGCCTTAACTTTTGGTGGCTTTTTGGTTGTTGGATCTGCCAATGGAATTAATCAGATAATTGAAAAAGACTTTGACAGTAAAATGATCCGAACCAATGATCGACCGTTGGCTACCAATCGAATGTCGGTTATTGAGGCAAGCATATTTTGCTCAATTTTGGGTATTAGCGGAGTTTACATTTTGGGTACTTATTTAAATCAACTGAGTGCCATTCTCGGATTTGCTTCTCTGGTTTCCTATGCATTTTTATATACTCCACTAAAGCGTTATTCTTCGTTTGCGGTATTTGTTGGTGCTTTTCCCGGTGCTATTCCTCCATTATTAGGTTGGGTAGCAGCAACAGGCTCAATTAGCATGGGAGGTATAGCTTTATTTGCCTTACAATTTATTTGGCAATTTCCTCATTTTTGGGCTATTGCATGGATTTTAGACGATGATTACAAACGTGCAGGTTATAATTTACTTCCATCCAAGGATGGTCGAAATAAAAAATCAGCCATGTTAACTGTAATTTATACATTAACTTTAATTCCAGTTTCAATTCTTCCCTTTTTAATTGGAATTTCAGGCAATATTTCTCTCTTCATTCTTATCGCATGTGGAATTGCTCTTTCTATTCAAGCAGTTAAACTTTACAAAACTTGTAGCATAAAAGATGCTAAACGACTTATGTTTTTTTCAATTATTTATAACCCTTTAGTTCTTCTGGCATTATTTTTAGATAAAATATGAATTTAAGTACCAACTCTTCATTGGATTTGGAAACAAATCAGGTTGAACCTAAAAAGTTTGTTGTTTGGCTTTTTATTGTAGCAATTGTTATGCTTTTTGCCGGCTTAACGAGTGCCTATATTGTTCGAATGGGCGAAGGCAATTGGTATAAGTTCGACTTACCAATTCAATTTCTATATAGTACTATTACCATTGTTGTGAGCAGTATTACCATGATTTGGGCCTACAGATCGGCCAAAAATGATGACATACCTCAAGTTAAAATGGCATTGATTCTAACTTTTATTTTAGGATTAGGATTTTGTTACTTACAAGCAATGGGATGGCTAGCTATGGTTGCTCAAAATCTTTATTTTGCCGATGATTTGAATGGAGACCGAGTATCAGCTTCCTTTATTTATGCACTTTCAGGTTTACATTTGGCTCATATTCTAGGAGGAATTCTTTTCCTATTAATACTGATTATCAAAGCATTTACTCTAAACATTCACAGGAAAAAACTCCTTTCAATAAATATGTGTAATACTTATTGGCACTTTGTTGGAATCCTGTGGGTTTATTTATATTTATTTTTTTACTTTGCGCACTGAAAATAATATGTCAACAAATTCAGCTACAGTTTCAACTACAAAAACATGGTCAGGTGGCCGTTCTCCGTTTAATGTAAGTTACGGAAAGTTAATGATGTGGATTTTCCTCCTATCCGATGCTTTCACATTTTCATCTCTATTGGTCGGTTATGGTGCCGTAAGGTTTAGTTATCCTGCTCCGGAGCCTCTTGCTAAAGAATATGTTATTTCGCCGCTTTCGCATGTACCGGAGAATTTTGTAGAACACATGCAAGAAATTGGTGCATTTAATGAAACCCATTGGCCATCACCGGATTTGGTTTTTAACCATTTCCCTTTTTTACATGGAATGCATTTGCCATTGATGTTTGTTAGTTTGATGACATTTATTCTAATTTTTAGTTCAGTAACTATGGTACTTGCAGTTGAAGCCGGGCATCGAATGGATAAAAAGAAAGTTTCGGTTTACATGTTTTATACTATTCTGGGTGGATTAGCCTTCTTGGGCTGTCAAGCTTGGGAATGGACTCAGTTTATCACTGAAGGTTCAACGCTTTGGAAAAATCCTTTTGGACCATCACATTTTGCTGCTTTATTTTTCCTTGTTACGGGTTTTCACGGTTTCCACGTATTTAGTGGGGTTGTTCTAAATGTTATAACCTATTTAAATGTAGGTAGAGGTGTTTATGAGAAACGTGGTCATTATGAAATGGTTGAAAAAGTTGGACTTTATTGGCACTTTGTTGATTTGGTTTGGGTCTTCGTATTTACCTTCTTCTATTTGATATAATTAAGACTAATTTTTTAAACCAATCAAAATTAAATATTTTTAATATTCAACTTTAACAAAGCATAAAAATGAGTAACCATTCTACTTCTAATTCCAACGAATACGAACCGATTTCTTATATTCCACATGTAGAAAGCAACGGCACTAAAGAAATATGGAGAACACTTACCATCTTGTCGATTTTAACAGTCATAGATATTGTTTTATACTTTTATATGCCATTAACAGGCTTCCGTAATTTTGTTTTTGTTATTTTAGGAATCGTTAAGGCTTACTATATTGTAGCTTCCTTCATGCACATGAAACATGAAAAAGTTGATTTGGCCTTAATTATCCTTTTGCCATTACTTTTTGTTTTTGGACTAATTGCCGGCCTTCTTTATGAAGGTAATTTCTGGCTAAGTGTTTAATGAAGAAAGCACTAAAGTTTACCATTTTAGCTATAGTTTTTCTTGGCCCTGCTATTTGGGGGCTCCTTTGGAAATACGGTAAAGTATCGTATGTAAAACTACCCGTTATGGGAACAATAGAAATGACAGGTGATACCACTCCCTGGACTATTCCCCCATTTTCATTTATAAATCAAAATAATGATTCGGTTACTCAAAAGAATTTTGAAGGCAAAATTTATGTTGCTAATTTCTTCTTTGTTTCTTGTCCTGATGTTTGTCCTAAAATGAATAAAAATTTATACATCGTTTACGAAAAATTCAAAAAACATCCGGATGTAAAATTCATTTCTCACACCATTCACCCCGAACATGACTCAGTTGCTGTGCTGGCAGAGTATGCCAAAAAACTGCATATTGATAATAATAAATGGTATTTTGTAACTGGAAAGAAAAGTAAAATCTACTCACTCGCTGAAGAAAATTATAAGGCTGTAGCTGTTAAAGGCAACAAACCTGCCACCTTCATTCATAGTGATAAGTTAATTTTGGTTGATAAAGAAAAGCATATTAGAGGCATTTATGATTCAAATGATTATAATGAAATCCAAAGGCTTCAAGATGGCATTATAATCTTACTAAAAGAATATCGTGATAAAAATCAGTGAAAAAGTTACTTTTAGAATTGTATTAACAGTTTCTGTTATTGTTTTTTTACTTGTTGTAATTCTCAATAAACGTATATTCCCGGTTCCTGATAATATCCCTTCCTTTGCCTATTTTCTCCCTAAATTAAACGCCTTCATTAATGGGACTTGCTTCCTTCTTTTATTGATTTCATTCTATTTTGTCAGAAAAAAGCGCTACGATATACATCAAAAAATAAATATTACTGCCTTTTTTTTATCTTCTCTATTTCTAATTTCTTATGTTATTTATCATTATTTAGTACCTGAAACATCTTTTGGTGGTGCTGGTATTTTAAGAAGTTTCTATTACTTTATTTTAATTACTCATATTGTTTTGGCTGCTGTAGTTTTGCCGTTAATATTACTTTCATTCTATTACGGCTTAAACAACCAAAGACCTAAGCACAGAAAAATAGTGCGATGGAGTTTTCCTATATGGATATATGTCACATTTACCGGTGTGTTGGTTTATTTATTATTATCTCCTTATTATAAGTTCCCAATTTGATAGTAACTTTGCAGTGTCTTTAATAACCCAAAATTCTATGATTCAAAAATCTTTAGTTATGCTATTATTTTTTGGCTTGGTATTGCTTACTATTCCTCAAACTAAAGCTCAATGCCCAATGTGTAAAACTTCGGTAGAAAGTTCGTTAAAAGACAAAAGTAGCAACAAAGGACGAGGTTTAAACAAAGGCATTTTATACTTACTAAGCATTCCTTATTTAACCGTTGGGTTAATTGGAACTGGCTGGTATATTAAAAGTAGAAAAAAGCAAAAAAACTTGGGATGAGCGATAAACCTAATGGTATAAAGGCTTTCTTTGGCGGAAAATGCCCGCGATGCCGAAGCGTTAATATTTTCACACACTCCACTTTTAACTTATTCCATTTTAGCGAAGTCCATCCCAATTGTCCAAATTGTGGAGTTAAAATAGAACCAGAACCTGGTTTTTTTTGGGGAGCAATGTATTTTAGTTATGCAATTAATGTTGCAATTTCTGTCATTGCCGGATTCACACTTTTTTTTGTATTTGGTGATCCTGAACTTTGGGTATATATTACTGTTATCGTACCCAGCATTTTGATATTAACGCCACCAATGACTCGTTTTTCAAGACTCATGATGATGTATTTGATTGCACCTTATCGAAAGTTCGATCCAAATGCATAAAAAAAATAAGTCAGGATGCTAAATTTTCTGATAGTATCCAACTGAAATAAATGGTGAAATATTAGTGGGTGTTAGTTTCAACGGAAAATCTATCACCAAAGCCCCACTAACTGATTTAATTCTAAATTGAATGCATTGGTAGAATACTATTCTCTGACTTGGTAATTTTAGCAAACCCGGATACTTGCCATAGCTAGCTCCAATTTTATGCTTTAATATAAAATGCAACTTATTGAGGTCACCATTCAAGTTTAAACTATTATTCAGCCCTATACCAGCCGTTCCAAGAACCTTTTCAACAAAACCGGTTTGATTTGGAATAGTTCCTGTTGCCATTGCAAAAAAATCACTGTAATATATAATTTTCTTACTCTTAGATTTTTTAATTGAAATAGGTGAAAAGGTGAGTAAGGCAAGATTACCAAAACCATTGATAAGTGAAGCAAAACTTAGGTTCGTGTCGTTTTTGGCTGTTGCGATACCAGAGTAAACTTGAACCAAGGTATTGCCTATAAAATCATAAACCGGTGGAGTTTGAACACTCGCAGAGAATGGATTTGGAGTGTAATTCAAACGAAGATTGTTTTGACATAGGGTATCTCGCCAATACGCAGTTGTAAATTGTGCCTTTGCAATTTTTGAAAAGTTCAAAACGGCCAATATTAGAATCATTAACATGAAGTTGAAAGAACTTGTTGTTGTGCTTTGCTTTTTGCATTTCAAAATTGATTTGATCATATCTATCATTTATTAACTCCACTGAACTTATCATTTACGATTCTGTGCATTATCACCTTTATCTTTCTCCAACTATTTTAATAAATTCTTAATTAGAGTATTTTAAAAATAACACAATAGTATAATAATCAAATAATTAGTACCTTTATTACTTCACACAACTGCAAGACTATCTTCCCTGCTGCTCTATAAATCATGCATTTAATTTAGAAATAATCTGATTATAGCAGGTTATACCAATTGTATTTAATAAATAGCCCAAAGCTATTTATTAAATTTTCAATGGTTAATGCCGACATAACAAAATAATAGTTCATAGGCCTGAAAATTAAAATTGGACTATTTATTTTGTATAATAGGTATTAGATTATTGCATCTTCATAACTTCGTTTGCATCGGCTCTAGGTGCGAAAAGCAGATCTTCACTTTGCTTCCTTGGAATGAACGCAATCCCAACTTTTTTCGGCAGGCTCTATTTATTTTTGGGCAAACGAATCCTCTTTCAAATTCGATTGAATTCTATGAACTTAACAATTTTGAAGTTCTATTTCACTCTAACAAGACTTCCTTTGACTTTTTAATCAATTTCAAATGAATTGGAATTGATTTGTATCCATACTTGTTAAGAACTAATGAATCAAGAAATAGTAAACGATTTTCAATTTTTAAAGTTCGGGCCATGTTTAGTCCATTTTGAACTTCAGCATCAATTGAAATAAAGTAATATTTTGGGGATTGTAATTGTTCTGCTGACATTTTCTTTATTTGTTTAATGCATGGGCCACACCAGCTTGCCCAAAAAATTAATACGCAGGTATCCTCGACGAAAAAAGGAGCATGAAAAAAATCACTTGCGGGAAGGCATGATAGTCTAAGGTCTTGAGATAAAGAATCGTAAAAATCTCCGCTACTATTAAAATCCTCCTTGGAATAAATAATATTCTGGGGGTAAAATTGTTTTTCAACTTTTGAACAATCAGAAATTTTTTTCCTATAGAAGATGAAATCTTTACTTTCACGTTTGCTGAGCATATTTAAAATTAACCATGAGGCAAAAATATTGGCACTTTTCTTTTCGTGAACTTTCAATTGATTAATCACCTTGGCTGTATCATAAGGATTGCCTAAAATCGCATTAATTAAAAACTTACTTACGATTTTTGAAAATTCTTTGCTTTGCTTACCGCCTAATAATTGGATATCCTTATAAAAAGCAACTTGATTAACAGAGTTACTATCTAATCTAACTTGAATTTCAATTTGGCTGCTGTCAAAGAATACTGGTAAAGTTGTCATTAAGCTTTTATTGCTATTTAAGAATGTCACAATTAAATTCCTAGAATTCTTTATAAAAGCAAATGTGGTATCTGAAGTATATATATGTTTCATTGGAATACTATATATGCTATCGCAATCCATTGCTAAGATACTAATCCAAAAATCTTGTTTCGACAAATTTTTAACAATTAAAGTCTTATTACCTAAAGCCATTGCATTGATTTGAATCATCATTAAGATGCTCAAAATGAGAAGTTTTCGATTATTTTTTTTCATATAAGTTAATTTTTATTTAGAGATGTTGAAGTATACGTTTCCCCTTTAATCGTATGATTATAAATGGAAAGAATTGTTTGAGAGGTAATCATTGTATTCAAACGGATTTTTTTTTAACATGTTCTATTTTATGAATTTCAGCTCGATTAAGAAAATCAAAACAAAGTTAATAAGGGCCTGTTGAAAATAACATAACATTATAATAATTAATTAATTCTTAAATTACTTCACCTAACTTCAAGATTATCTTCCATGCTGCTCTAAAAGCTATGCATAAAATTTATATATAATCCGATTCTAGCCGGTTGGTTCATTGCACTTCCTCTGCTTCGTCTGCATCTGCTCAAACTGCGAAAAGTACATCTTCACCTTGCTTCTAAATATTGAACGCACACTGAACATTTTCGGTAGGCTATAATTTAAAAAAGAGGCTGTTTAGAAACATTAAACAGCCCCATTTTAATTTGATTTTAAGGCACTAAAGTTTGAATAAAGCTATTCAGCCTTGTCTTTTCTATCACATTAAGGTTGTCGGCAGCAATAACAATTTCTTGTGTCACTATGGTTAGGTTTGTCTCATTATTTTGGATCTGATTTCTATAACGGCTTACCTTGTTACGCAAATTCAATGCTTCAACACTATTATAAGTTTGAAGATGTGTTAATAATGAATTGACATTTTCAAGTTGATGGTCATTTACAGTAACCGGTGTTGCAATTCCGCCTCCACCTCCGCAGGCACAAACAGGAATACCATAGTAACAAGCGCATGCCGCTGCCCCCATTTTAGCATTACAAGTTGCAGAACAACTGCCAAAAATACATTTTGCCTCACAAGAAGTGTTTGCAGTTGGAGCTTGAGAAAAAGCGTTTAAGCCATAGAATAAGGTAATTACCATAGTAATGTTTTTGATTAATTTTTTCATGATTTTTAAAGTTATTAATTGATTTTGCCTACTCTAACAGGTTTTCGGCTTACCCTTTCGTATTGCAATACCCCAACAAACCAAAAGCTTATCAACTAGCTTGGAAAGGAATAAATTATTCCTTTTATTCCAATATAGTTTTGGGATTTGACATGCACTTATCTCGAATCATTGAAAATGCTAAATAACATAATTTTGATTTTTAGAACATTTTTTTGTCAAAATCGCAGAATTATATTGAAAGCATGCGTTTATTGTTTCAAACGCCGCAATAATAGTTTATAGGTTTTTTGAATATTTTTTGAATATACTTTTGAAACCGCATTCAAAGCAGTTTTGAATTAGACTCATTGTAAACAGAATAAATTTTAAAATTTTGACCAAACAGCATTTAAACTAAAAATCATGGAAGCAGAAGAAATTATCTTAAAAAACATTCGTATTTTCAGAAAACTAAAAGACATTAAATCAGAAATGATGGCCAGGGAATTAGGAATTTCACAAAGTGAATACTCAAAATTAGAAAACGGCTTAAAAAGAAAGTGGACTGAGTATCTGCCTAAAATTGCTCAAGTGTTAGGTGTAACATTTCAAGAATTAGTGAGCATAAACCCTTCGATGAACTCGGGTTCAAATAATTTCAACACAAAAGTTAACGAGCCAAGTTCCGTTTACCATCATGACATTGAACTTTATGAACGCTTGATTTTTGAAATGAAGGAAAAAGAAAAACTAAAGGATGAATTATTAAATACCATGATTCTATCTAAAGAAAATTATAAAAAACAATATGAAATTATGATGGCAAAACTTCATTTTGATCAAAACAATTTTAATGATGTGGAAAATTTAGGCGTTTAAAATTACGTAAACGATGAAACTATCTTAGTAAATTAGTTTTTGAAAACGCAACGTTACCGCAAATTTATATTCAAATGCCGCAAATTTAGAACAAACTCCAGCAAAAATAGTTTTTAACTTGTTTTAATGTACGAACAACCGTTATATTTGCATTACTTAGTAGTCAAGTAGAACAATTGTTACAGCATTTCTACACTTTAACAAAATATTATGCAAGCAGAAGTCATCATTTTAAAGAATATTCGCTTTTTGAGAAAACTCAAAGAACTTAAATCTGACTATATGGGACGAGAACTTGGTATGTCGCAGGGCGAATATTCCAAATTAGAAAACGGGTTAAAGAAGCAATGGACTGGTTATTTGCCAAGAATAGCAGAAATATTCGAAGTAACATTTCAAGAGCTTGTTTATAATGATACCACAAAGCATCATTTTGAATTAGCTAATTTGTCTTGGGATTTGGAAGAGGGTTCTTCAAAAAATTATGATAAATCATTCTATGACCAACTTATTTATGAAATGAATGAAAAAGAAAAGCTTAAATCAGAACTTTTACTATCTTTATCTCAAACTCAAGCCAAACTAAAACAAAAATTTGAAAGTGTAAAATCTCACCCAAATTCAGACGATAACCGTTTAAAAGGTTAACCAAGTATTTTCGAGTTTTCAAATTGCAGTTTAGGCGAAACTTTATAATTAACTCTAATGCTCAATGGAAAGTTAAAAACTCCCAACTTGATTGAATTTGATTAAGAGCTTTTTATAAATGGTGTAATTTCGGTAAAAAATTAAATTACAATTTTTTACTGAATTTGAATATTCTAATGTGAATGCGGGTTTAACCCAAAATCCGTAATAGAAATTGCTGATTCGATTAAACCTAAATAAATCAAGTAGTTCGATTCTTTGAATCTTTTATTGATTAAATTGAGTTTAAGCAGACATTTTTTCAAGCCTTCTACGTTCCAATTCCTGTATGATTAAGGCAAGCTCTCTTCCCATCTGTCCCGACATACTGCTGTTTTCTTTAGCTCTTCTCCCCAAATAAGGCATTACAGACTTTATGGGTCCATAAGGTAAATATTTTGTTACATTATATCCTTGGGCTGCTAAAACAAAACTTATATTATCGCTCATTCCGAAAAGTTGAGCAAACCAACAATTAGAATCATTGTTGGGCAATCCGGCTTCTTCCATAAGTCTTACTAATATCATTGAACTTGTTTCATTATGAGTACCTGCACACAAAGAAACTATATCACGATTTTCGAAACAATAGCTCAAAGCGTTATTGTAATCATTATCTGAACTTTGTTTATCATTCTGAATAGGATTAGGATATCCCAATTGTTTCGCTCTTTCTGACTCTTTTTCCATATATGCTCCCCGAACCAGCTTAAATCCAATAAAATATCCTTTATCACGAGCTTTACCAATGCTTTTCTTTACAAATTCAAGCCTATCTTTTCGATACAATTGAACCGTATTAAATACAATAGCTTTCTTCTCATTAAATTTCGCCATCATTTCATTTGCCAAGGTATCTATGGTATCTTGTATCCAGGATTCCTCAGCATCAATAAATATTTTTACATCATTTTGACTCGCCGTTTTACAAATTTCTTCAAATCTGGCTTTTACTCGATAGTATTCTGTTAGTTCCTCTTGACTTAATTTTTTTCCAGAATCTAACATTTCCAGAAGTGCAAATCTAGCTATACCCGTAGGTTTAAAAACACAAAACGAATACTGTAGTTTACCCTTTGCTTTCAGAATTGTATGCTTAATTTCCTCTAAATTGGCGTCAAAATTTTCTTCTGTTTCATTTCCTTCTACAGAATAATCTAGAATTGACCCTACTTTACTTTTCCATAACTTACTAACGGCCTGATCACATTCATCAATGGTTTCGCCTCCACAAAATTGGCTAAAAACCGTTCTTTTTATCAAGCCCTTTATGGGCAGTTTAATTTTGAGTGCCAAGTTGGTAAGACCTGGGCCATAGTTAACCAAGAATGAAAATTTAAATATGGAAAAAATAAATTTAGACATTTTGAGTTCAAAATCATTTTTATGTTGAAATGCTGCTTTGGTATCTGAAAATGAAAAATTATTTTTTTGCATATAGTGGTCACAAAATTACCTCAAACAGAAGGAAATTTGAAATGCTTTCTTGTTTTATTAATTAACCCTCTTTACAACCAGCTAATCCTGTTTTCTTTTTCTGATAATACGCCCATCGCTTTCTGATGACAGTTAATCTTCATGCTAGAATTTAGGTTGTAGGAAGTAGATAGTTTGACAAAAAGAGTAGCACCATAAAAATAGATGTTTACTTTAAAATTTAAACCAAGGCTTTCTGAAAAATTTATATTTTTTCCGAGATTTTTCTTCGTTTATCTGCTCTATGTCTTCATTAGCATCTTTTAAATATTTGGGTACCACGCCTTTGTATTTAATCTCATAATAGGAAAACCCACTGAAAGGTACACTCGTTTCAGTGTTTTGAAATTTAATTCGATTGGTTGTTCCATCGTTTTTAAAAAAAGCTAAAAATTCATTTTTCCTGTTTTTTATGAGTTGGTGATACCTTTTGGTTACTAAATCGGTACCTATAAATTTGGAACATTTTTGCTGAATAGTGAAAAGCAATTTATCTTTCACCATACTATTCAAATATTTTATAAACCCGGCATCTCTAATTGACATTTTTTCTACCGCTAGTGAATCGTTGCCAGTATAATCGCTCCATTTTTTGTTATGACTAATTAAAAAATACTTCTTTTTAGCTTCGTAAAACAGGATGTACTCTTTTTCCTTTTCAACATATACGTTGGGATAAATTGAAATGGAAGCATCTGGGGTTTCTTTAAGAAATTTTGCCATTTTTTCGACAAACCTTATTTGCATTTTAGTCATCTTAATTTGCCTCGTAGGCCATGTTATTGTTAATGATTTTTCTACTTTGCTTTCAATGTTTTTAACATCCATTCTATAAGGTGTGGATGGAGGTTTAATTAAAATATTTTTTAGCAAGTCAAATATGATATCTCTGATTTTAAAGTGAGGGTCTTTTAAGTCTCCAGTTATTGGTATTTCATAGTCTATTACGTTGCCATATTCCCTTACAAATGCCATTATTAGTGGCATAGGAACCCATTTTGTGTCTTTGTTTTTTATCTTCTTTGTTAGACGGGGATCAAGCAAAATAAGGTGATTGGTGCTTTTAATTTTGCCATTTTGTACCTTCCAGTAGCTTTGCAATTCTATATTTCCACGATTTAAAGGAAATGAAGTATAGGTAACCAAATAGGGATTGAACATTGGTGCCGAAACTTCTTGTATTAAAAAGTGAATTTCAAAATCATCCTTGGTTCTAGGATTAAGATGAAGTGTAACAGATAAATTTCCAAAAGGAACAATTCCTGATGTTATTTTCATATCTACCCAATTTCTGCTTTTATTTACCGAATCAGCCTTTATGGTTAAAGGGTTTAAGCCAATAGAAAATTTTTCACGAAGGGTATAATCAATATACTGAATATTGGCATCGTAAATTGCAAATTTATTCACTTTATAATCGCTTTGTAAAAAGTTTTGGGCCAGATTGGATACATATTTCGCTATTTCAAGAATTAAGTTAAACTTATCCGAATTGGCATTTTCCGCTTTAACATTGTTCCCATTCGCACCAAATATTTGTTGAATATTATCCAAAGAATCGTAGCGTTCATACTTAAAATAGGGGTTAGCCAGAATAACTGAATCAAAGATGTATTTCTTTTTCTTTGGATTTAACTCAATCATTTCTATTTTTAATTGTTTGAATGAGGCATAATCTTCTTTATCTGTTCTCCCGAAATGAAAATCATTGATAGCAATCTGTCCCTTGGCACTTAATTGTTCGGCATCTTTAAAATTTCCGGAAGCATTTATATCTGCATTCAAAAACGCCCTAAATTTACCATATTGAGTAAACGCTTTAAGATACTGTTCTATAATCTTAAGATCAAATGTATCGGCTTTGACTGCCAAATTATAATTCAGGTTTTTAGTATTTATGATAAATTTACCATTCATTTTACCACTGCCAATGCCGGACTTAAAAGCAAAAACGAAATTCATCACATCTCTGTTCCAAAATTTGCCCGAACTTTCAATATTTACATTTTTGATATAATATCCAATGGGCATAATAGGGTTGCTATAATAAAACAAGCCTTCCACAATTTTAATATTGAGAATATTAAAATGCAGCGGCTCCTTGGGTTTTTTGGGTTTATCGTTGGTTGAAAATTTTTCTATGATGTCGAAAAAATTAAAGATTTTATTAATCTCTATAATTTTCCCATTCGGCTTTTCTAACACCAAACTGCTTATTTCATAATTTTTGGAGAGTATCTTATACACAGTAAAATTAAGACTCAATCCATCGATAGAAAGAAAGATGGAATCACTTTTAAATTCATAAATTTTTAATCCATCTAAATGTATATATCCTGTAAATGGGTTCACATAAGCCCAATCCATTTTAATTTCACGACCTGTAAATTTCACATCATTTTTTTCAATGTAATATTTTGTGAGTGGCGAAATAAAAATAATGACTAACGCTACAAGCAGAGCAACAGATCCAATTATAATAAGAAAAATCTTCTTGCCCCTTCTTCCGGGCATTTTGAGCTTAAACCATTTTTTGAAATTTATATTTTTCATTTATTTTTAAAAATACTTAAACCCTATTTTTAATTGAAATCAGGTTTATTATAAAGTTGTAAATGAAAAAAAATATCTAGAATTTAAGTTACATAATTATTGTAAAATATTGTAAGTTTTATGGATTGGAGTAAAAGTTGGATATAGGTTTAGGAGTAACCGTTAATAAAATTTGAAACGGATTACGTTTAAGAAACTAAACATTGAAAGTTAATTTGGTTTAGCTATGAAGTTTTCTTGTTGTAGTAAAATAAATCGTGACTAATCTGAAAATTTCTTGGTTTAGATAGTTCGGTAAATCTTCTGGAATTTAAACCTCCATAGGCTCATCGCTTTTACTTTCTTCAAGAAAATTAATCCATTTATTTTCGATATTTCTACCTATCTTATACTGGAATTTAAGTCTAAATTGATTTAAACTCTTCGAATTTAGAAAAACTATTGAATAGCCGGCAAATATGGAAACAGCTAACGGTTATAAATCAGCTAACGATGGATTAACCTAAAACTATAGCATAAATGGTGTATATCAAACGGCAAATCGCATAGCTACAAATGAAATATTCTTCTAAAAAGACAAAATATTCCTATCCAAAATACCTTGACCATCCTTGGAAATCTCAAAACAAGGATTCTTTTAATATTAATTTATGCGTAAAAGTAAATAACTATAGAAAATTGTGGAAGTAGTTTTTCAAATTCTTTAATATTGAAGCATGATTAAAAAGTCGTTTTTAGCTTATTTTGGATGCCTATTTTTCACCACAGTCTCTGCTCAAAAAAGCATTACCCTCGAAGATATTTGGAAAAATGGGACCTTCAGCTCAAGGGGAGTTTCAGGTTTTGTTCCTCTAAAGGATGGAAAAACCTATTGTAGAAAAATTTCCACGAAATCAGGTGGTGTTTATGTTGTTAAATATAGTTACGAAAGTGGTGAAGCACTGGATACCATCATTCATAATTTAAAAATAGCTAAAATAAACGAAATGACAAGTTTTAATTTCGATGGTTTTCAATTTAATTCTTCCGAAAGCAAGGCTATTTTAACCAACGAAGCTGAGCAGATTTACCGACATAGTTCCATCGCTAAAGTATATGTACTTGATTTAGCAACAAATATTATCATACCGGTTTCTGATAAAAAAATTATGTATCCCGAATTTGATGCTTCCGGAAATATGCTTGCTTATGTTTACGAAAACAATCTTTTTATTAAAAATTTGAAAAAAAACAAAGCAAAAGCTATAACCAAAGATGGAAAAAGAAACACAATTATTAACGGCGCGGTGGATTGGGTTTATGAAGAAGAATTTAGCATGAGCCGAGGCTTTAAATGGAATGAAGATGGTTCAGCCATAGCCTATTATCGATTTGATGAGAGTAAGGTTCCTATATTTTCAATGACCATGTATGAAGGACTCTACCCCGAGAATTCTACATTTAAATACCCAAAGGCAGGAGAAGCCAATTCAACGGTTGATGTTTATGTGTATAATATTAAGAGTGGTAAGTCTAAGCTTATGGAAACGGGGTCTCAAAACGATCAATATCTGCCTAGGATTCTATGGACCAAAAACAACGCTATTCTTTCCATTCAAAGACTTAATCGTTTACAAAACAAGTGGGAAATATTACTAGCTGATGCTAAAACTGGGAAAATAACTGTTGCATTTGAAGAAACAGACAAGTATTACATAGATATAGCCGACAATCTAATGTATCTTCCGGGGGGAGAATTAGCGCTCTTAACAAGTGAAAGAGACGGTTTCAGGCATATTTATTTACACAAAACAGATGGTCCTGAAATTATGCAAGTTACTAAAGGAAATTGGGAAGTTGCCGATATTATAGCCTTTAATGAAACAACGCGACAGGTTTATTACTCCTCCTTCGAAATTTCACCACTTGAAAAGCACATCTATAGAATTGATTTAGATGGAAAAAATAAAGTTGATCTAACGCCAGCAACAGGCATGCATTCTGCTGCTTTTAGTTCTGATTTTAGTTATTTCTTACATAGTACATCAACGATTAATTCGCCAAGCATAATTTCGATGTGTTCATCAACAGGTGCCACTATTAGGACCTTGGAAGACAATAAAATCCTGACAGAAAAAATGCTTGAATACAAACTTTCGAAAGCAGAATTCGGACAGGTTTCAATTGATAATTCAATAAATCTTAATTATTGGATGATAAAGCCAAATGATTTTGACCCTTTGAAAAAATATCCATTACTGATGTTTGTATATGGAGGACCAGGCTCTCAGCAAGTTTTAAATAGTTGGGGAGGAGCCAATTATTGGTGGTATCAAATGCTTGCCAACCAAAAAGGTTATATCATTGCCTGTGTAGACAATAGAGGAACTGGAGCTCGTGGAGCAGAGTTTAAAAAAATGACTTACAAACAGTTAGGGAAATATGAAAGCGATGATCAAATAAGCTCAGCCAAATATTTTGGAAATTTATCCTTTATAGATGCTTCACGCATTGGTATTTGGGGTTGGAGTTACGGTGGATTTATGAGTAGTACATGCATCACCAAAGGAGCAGATGTTTTTAAAGCTGCCATTGCAGTAGCCCCTGTAACGAATTGGCGATTTTATGATAATATTTATACTGAACGTTATATGCAACTGCCTAAAGACAACGCCGATGGATACGATTTAAATTCACCTATTAATATGGTAGAAAAACTAAAAGGCAATTATTTGTTAATTCATGGAACCGGTGATGATAATGTTCATTTTCAGAATTCGGTAGAAATGGTTGAAAAACTTGTAGAAAATAATAAAACGTTTCAATCGGCCTATTATCCAAATAAAAATCACGGAATTTATGGCGGAAACACTCGACTCCACTTGTATACTTTAATGACAAATTTCATTCTTGATAAATTGTAAGTAGAATATCAGAAATAAGTTATTAATTGCCACAAAATTTAAAAAAATAAAATATGACTGAAAACACGAATAAACATCCGAAAGGACTTTGGGTATTGTTTGGCACTGAAATGTGGGAACGATTTGGTTATTACCTCATGTTAGGGATTTTTTCACTCTACATGCTTGATGGCTGGAACAATGGCGGCATGGGATTTAGTGCTACCAAAAAATCTGATATTTATGGGACTTATTTAGGATTAGTTTACCTTACTCCTTTTATTGGTGGATTGCTTGCCGATCGTTTATTAGGTTATCGACGATCTATAATTACTGGTGGTTTGATGATGTCAGCCGGCTACTTTCTGCTCTCTGTTCATAATAACACCTCCTTTTATTTTGCCTTACTTTTAATTATTTTAGGAAACGGTTTTTTCAAACCAAATATTTCTACTTTGGTGGGCAACCTATATAGTAACGATGATTTAAAAGATAAAAAAGATTCTGGATATAATATCTTTTATATGGGTATTAACCTTGGCGCTTTCATCTGTAATTTCGTTGCAGCATACATGCGTATTAATTATGGTTGGGGATATGCGTTTGCTGCTGCAGGTATTGGAATGTTTATTGGTGTTTTAATATTTATCTCGGGAACCAAGCACATTAAACATGTTGATGTAATTAAGCCGATTCAAGAAGGCGATATGTCAACACCAAAAATCTTGGGATTAACAGTATTGCCCATGTTTATTTTTGGTATTATAGGTTATTTTATGTATGGTGTAACAGGACCACAAAATCCAAGCGGAAATATTTTAGGTTCAGATACCAATGATGCATTTATTATTGGTTGTTTACCAATTATTGCGTTCTTTATTTATCTTGCATTCAAGGCTGAAGCTAAAGAAAGCAGAGCAATTAAAGCGCTTCTCGCAGTTTTTATGTGTGTGATTCTATTTTTTGCCATCTTTCACCAAAACGGTGATGCTTTAACTGTTTGGGCAGAAGATCACACCGACAGAAAAATGTCTGAGAGCGTTTCTAAGGTAGCTGATGAGGTTGGTATGGCGCAAGTGGTTGTTAATAACGACATCGTTTCGGCAAATCAAGCCAGCTTTGATTCAACTTTAAAATCGATGGCTGCCGTCGAAAAAGACATGCCTACAAAGACCTTAGAAGAAGTTAAGGCAAAATCTGAATATGCTAATCAAATTGGTCAATTAGAAAAATCAAGAAAGTATTTTTCTACTTTGCCTCCTGATCAGATTCCTACAAAAGGTTCTGATTTAAAATTATATTCAGCAGAACTATACCAATCTATTAATCCATTTTGGGTAGTTGTTTTAACACCTTTAATTGTTGGAGTATTTGGATTTTTACGAAAACGAAAAAAAGAGCCAAGCACACCTACTAAAATTGCTATTGGCCTAGTAATTACTGCATTATCAGCACTTGTTATGGTTGGTGCTGTTGCCGCAAGCAATGATTTAGCTTCAAAGGCTAGCTCATGGTGGTTGATAGCTTCTTATGGAGTAATCACTATTGGAGAACTGTGTCTCTCACCAATGGGACTGTCCCTGGTTTCAAAACTATCTCCGCCTCGTATTACCGCATTGATGATGGGCGGCTTTTTTCTTGCCATTTCAGTAGGTAATAAACTATCAGGCATGTTATCAAGTTTATGGGAAAACACACCACAAAAGGAAAACTTCTTCTACCTTAATTTTGGATTAGTATCAGGCGCAGCTATTGTACTCTTCTTAATGTTGAAATGGTTGAACTCTGTAATGCGTGAAAACAACGTTCATTAAAATATCTAGATGGAAAACAAATTAACCTTAGAAGAAATCCAAAACTTTAAGGGTAAATACCCCAAACAATTGTGGTATTTGTTCCTCATTGAAATGTGGGAACGCTTCACCTTTTATGGTATGCGTGCCTTACTTGGGTTGTATGTTTCTCATTTAATTTTATCAATCGACTATCATCCATTACCTCAGGCTGAAAAAGATAAGGTAGTTCAGGAATTTCAAAAATCAAATGGCGAAGCTTTAAACGAAAGTCATCCACTTTATTATATTCAAACTTCTGAACAAAAATACAGAAGTGATGCCGAGGCTATTTCAAATAAACGCTATGGAACCATTCAAGCTTTTATTTACGCTATGGCCTTTATTGGTGGTTTATTCGCTGATAAACTCTTCGGCTTTAGACGATCAATTTTTTGGGGAGGTATACTTATGGCAATTGGAACTTTCTTAATGGCTGTTCCAGGAAGTTTTTGGTTTTATGCCGGAATAAGTATATTAATTGTAGGTAACGGTTTCTTTAAACCAAATATTTCTACCATGGTTGGTTCGCTTTATAAGGAAGGCGACCCAAGACGAGATGCAGGTTTTTCTCTTTTTTATTCTGGTATTAATATAGGTGCTTTGTTAAGTGGACTTACGATTGCCTATATAGGGACTTCCATAAGTTGGTCACTAGGTTTTGCCCTGGCAGGCGTATGTATGCTTATAGGATTAGCATTATTTGTTTTCACTCAAAAATCACTTGGGCCTATTGGTTTGGCGCCAAATCCTGAAAAACTTTCTAGAAAAGTTTCTGGAATTAACAGAGGTTTTTTATTACACGCAGCTACCTTGCTTCTTATCCCTGTTTTTTTTCTATTTGTTTATTACCCATTAGATATCAATTTATTTGGCCTTTGGAACATGAGTTTAACGGATCTTATTTTCCTCTTAGCGGCAGTTTTTACAATTGTTTACATTGTGTATCAGGTACGAACTGCAACCAAAGAAGAGGGTCGAAAGTTAACTGTAGCAGGTATTTTGATCCTTTTTTCAGTGATTTTTTGGTCGTTTTTTGAACAAGGTGGAGGATCTCTCAATTTTTTTGCAGTTGGTAATGTTGAAAGTAACGGTTTAAATATGACTTCGGTTAATAATTCAATTAATGCCCTTTGGGTTGTTGTGTTAGCGCCGCTAGTTGGTATATTTTGGCTATATTTAAATAAGCAGAATAAAGAACCTAATATGATTGTAAAATTCGGATACGGTTTTTTGTTCTTAGGACTGGGGTTCTTAATATTTTATTCGAGTAAGTTATTTTCAACTATTGGAGGAATGACTCCACTTTGGACTTTTGTTATCGCCTATCTCGTAGTTACTTTGGGTGAACTTTGTCTTTCTCCCATTGGCTTATCGATGGTAACAAAATTATCTCCTGTTAGACTGCATGGAGTGATGATGGGTACATGGTTTTTAGCAAGTGCTTATGGTCAATATGGTGCTGGATTAATTGGAGCAGCTTTAGCTAAAGGTGATAGTACAATCGAAAATCCAAGCAATTATCAAAAGCTAATGCAATATACAAGTGGATATCAAAGTATAGGGTTTATTGCACTAATTGCAGGACTAGTTTTAATTTTAATTTCGCCCCAATTGAAAAAGATGATGGGTGGAGTAAAGTAAATGCTCTTTTAAGAATATTAATTCATACTTTTACATGGAAAATACCCAGAAAAACATAACTTTATACCCCTTTTTATAACATCTATCTTTAAAATTTAACTAAAATAACCTAAAATTTTATCAAGGTTTAAGTTATACAAAATCAAATACTTGCTTCTTTAATATTCCAAATTTAGGTTTGTGCGTGACCTTTTTTTTTATCAATGATGATAAGAACCATTGATAAATCAGAGAATATATTTTTATTTTTAAAATATTGAGTAATTTTGCTACTCAATATTTAAGATGTTAGATACGCTGGTTTCATCCAAGACTAAAATCAAATTATTGCTCAAATTCTTTTTGAATTCAAGTAACACTTCGTATTTAAGAAATCTAGAAACCGAATTTTCAGAATCAACAAATGCAATTCGTATTGAACTCAACAAATTTGAAGATTCAGGCTTATTGATTTCTCACTTACAGAGTAATAAAAAGATATTTAAAGCCAATACCAATCACCCTCTTTTTCCGGAAATCAATTCTATTGTAAGAAAATATATTGGAATTGATAAAATTATTGATTCCATTATATCCAAGTTGGGGATTCCAGAAGAAGTATGGTTAGTTGGCAAAATTGCAAAAGGCATGAATAGCGATACCATTGAAATTGTGATTCGTGGCGATGTTAATAAACAATATTTAGATGGTTTAATAAAAAAAGTTGAAGGAACCATTAATAAAAAATTAAAAATCAATTTAGTGGATATGAATAAAAAAAACATGTTCATTAATGATTCCGAGCCTTACTTGCTTCTTTGGAGCAAGCCATAAAGGTTCAAAATAATCTATTAAAAGCACTCTGACACTATGTGACTGAGGTGGCGAAGCTGTAAATAAGATGGACAAAAAGTGGTATGCTATTTATGTGAATTCACGCCATGAAAAAAAGGTAGCAGGTTTACTCGAACGTAAATTAATTGAGAACTATTTACCGTTGCAACAGATAACGAAGCAGTGGAGTGACCGAAAAAAAACTATTCAAGAACCTTTATTTCGCTCTTATCTCTTTGTTCGTGTTGAAGAGCTTGAAAAAGAAAAGGTACGTGAAACTGCCGGTGTTTTAAATTTTGTGTATTGGCTTGGAAAGCCAGCCGCGGTTAGAGATGAAGAAATCGAAATTATTCGACAATTTATTGATGAGTACGAAAACATTCAAGTTGAAAGTAATCAACTCGAAATTAGTAGCACGATAAGAATCGAAAGCGGGCCTTTCATGAATCAAACCGGAAGAATCGTAAAGGTTGAAAAGAATAAAGTAAGAATTTTTGTTGAATCGCTTGGTTGCTATTTAATAGCCGATATTACTAAAAATAAAGTATTAAATTTGCCCGCTAAAAAAAGACAATAATGCGCCTAAAAAACTTTCTTTTACTTCTGACCCTTAGTTTAATCTTTGCTTCTTGTGGTCAAAGATTAACCTATTTTCAACAAAAAGACAACGGTAAAAACAAATACAACAATGTAGAGGTTTCTAAACCTGAAGACACACGTTTACATGTAATTGAAGCCGGTGATATATTAGGTCTTAAAATAAACACCTCAAGTAAAGAACTTTCGGAGGAATTTAAACCCTACCTTAATAATGCAACTGGAATTCCCGGATTACAAGTTCAAGAAAATGGAACAATATTCTTACCCTATACTGGTAGCATTAAAATTTCCGGTAAATCAATAAAACTAGCTCAAACTTTAATTTCTAGTGAACTTTCGAAGTTCATTGTTAATCCTGATATTGAATTAACACTCAACTCATTTCGAATAACCATACTTGGGGAAGTTAGAACTCCCGGTATAAAAAATGCACCCGGAGACCGAATGACCATAATTGATGCTTTAAGTTTATCGGGCGATTTAACTTCAGATGGACGAAGAAGCAATATTAAAATCATTCGTCAAATTGGTGAAAAAAAGGTAGTTAGCATGATGGATATAACTTCCTTAGATATTTTCATGGCTGAAACCTACTATTTGAAATCAAATGACATTATTTATGTTGAAACCTTACCCAAAAAATTTATTAAAGAAAACACATCCTACTTTACACTTTCATTGGGTATTTTGAATATTATTATCTTCACTATTGCCAATTTTAGAGTTTTTTAAATAAATATTAAATCCTCCCAAACTATAATTAATAAACTTTTATGGAAGATAATTTATCAGACATTAATAGCCTTAAAAAAAGTGAAGGTCTTGGAATAAAATCCTTGCTCGTCATATTAAAAGCATACAGAGTTCTTTTTATTATTTGTATCACAATTGCATTAATTGATGCTTTCTTAATTAATAGATATTCGACACCATTTTGGTACGTTTCTGTTGAAGTATTATTGTCAAACCAGAGCAAAAGTTCCGAAGGATCGGAAATATTAGGTACTCGAGGTTTTTCTGACGATTTCAATTTTTGGGATCCAACATTTGTAAAGGATAAAATTGCCTTTTTGACCTCGCCTAAATTTATAAAACCTGTCATAGCTAAGCTAAATCTCACGCATACAATTTTCTCGAAGGGTAATTTTAAGTCTTCCCAAGTCTATAGGAAAGATTTACCAGTGGAATTTTATTATAGAATCCTTGATGAATTAGCATACGCAGGTAGGTACGAAATAGAAATTGGAAAGGTTAATTTTAATTTAAAAATTCGAAGCAATGGTCAAATATTATATTCTAAGAAAGGTCTTCAATACAACGACTCCATTGTAGTTAATGGTGCAGTTTTGTTTGTAAGAGATAAAAAAGACCCTGAAAAATGGGCTAATTTAGGTATTTCGATGCGACCTGACTATACCATAGTATTGAATAAAATTGACAAAGTTACGAACTATTACGTACGTAGAATTCAAATAGACAATTTGCCAAATACCAAAATTTTAACCTTGAGCATTGAAGCAAGCGAACCCAATGTTGCTCGCGATTTTTTGGAAGAAATGGCAAATTCCTTTCTAGAACTTGGACTAGCAGAAAAAAATCTTAAATTCACTAAATCACTTGAATTCATCAATGAACAATTAAAAAGTGCAGAAGATGTGCTTGGAGGTTATGAAGGGGATATAGAAAACTTCAAAAAACGAATGGGCTTTATGGACGTTTCTTCGCAAAGTAGCACTTTAGCTTCTGAAAAAAGTGAATTAGACTTGCGTTTGAAAGAACAAGAAATATTACTTAAAAAAGTTATTGCACTGAAAGAGTATGTTGATAAAACCAAAGATTTATCAAATTTGGCTCCGGCTACCTTTGGAATTTCCGACCCTTTATTAATTCCACTCATTCAAGAAGTTAGCAAGGCCAACAGTGATTTAAATATTTTAGGATTTGACCTGAACCAAAATACATCAGCGTATCAAAAACTTAAACAAAGACTCATTTCCGCCAAAAAATTATTGGTAGAAAATATTAATAATATTGTAACAAACACCAGCAGTATTTTAAATAATTATAAGCAAGAAATGTACAGTCTAGATGGTAAACTATCAACCTTACCGACTCTTGAAAGAACTGGTTTAGGAATGATACGAAAATCAACCATTCAAGAAAAGATGTATATTCTTTTGTTGGAGAGAAAATTTGAATATGAAATTGCCCGCTCCGGAAATCAGAACGATTATTCTATAATGAACGAGGCCACCATTGGTTATCAAACTAGACCTGATATGGAAAGCAATTATGTAATTGGCTTGTTATTAGGTTTCTTTTTACCATCGGTTTATATTTTTATCAAAATATTTTTTGATTCAAAATTACGCAGTCGTGAGCAAGTTATAAAACTTACAAATATTCCATTTATTGCAGCAATTCCTCATCATACTGGCAAAGAACAGCTTGTCTTTAAGGAAAACTCTAAATCCATTATATCTGAATCATTTAGAAATTTAAGAGCCAACCTTTTCTTTATGATGAAGAAAAGTCAAGAGTCTCGTGTAATTTTAATTACTTCATCTGTAAGTGGAGAAGGAAAAACTTTTTGTACCCTTAACATTGCTCAGTCGCTTGCAATATCAGGTGCTAAGGTGGTGGTTGTAGGATTGGACATGCGTAAACCAAGAATTCATTTAAGTTTCGATATTATTAATGACATGGGTATTAGTAATCATTTGTCTAATAGAGCCACATTGGATGAAATTATTTTCAAAACAAATCTAGTAAACGTTGATGTAATTCCTTCAGGGCCTGTTCCCCCAAATCCTTCCGAGTTAATTATGAGTGATGAAATGTTGTTATGTATCAAAGAACTTAAAACTAGATATCAATATATTTTGCTTGACACCGCCCCACTTGGTCTTGTAACTGATGCGGTTGACCTTATGAATCAAGCAGATTTAAACATATTTGTTTTACGTGAAGGATTTACAAATATTAAAGCAATTCAATTTTTAAATGAATTTTACGAAGAAAAACATATTAAACACATTGGGCTAGTTCTTAATGACTCGCTTTTTAAAGGTGAAAAATATGGTTACGGATACGGATATGGTTATGGCTACGGATATGGAAGTGGATATGGTTATGGTTATGGCTATGGTTATGGTCAATACAAAGACGATGCAAAGCCAACCAAAAAGAAACAAATCGTAAAAAAATAATTAACCCCTCAAAAAGGAATGAATAAAACCCTAGGTATAATTGGTCTGGGCTATGTGGGATTGCCACTTGCTGCAGAATTTGGAAAAAAACACAAAACAATTGGTTTTGATATTAACACAACACGAATTGCAGAACTTGAACAAGGAATTGATAAAACACTCGAAATTGATGCTGATAATTTAAAATCGTCCACTCACCTTTCGTTCTCTTCTGATCCTAATGATTTAGCTGCTTGTCAAATATTTATAATAACAGTACCTACACCAGTTGATAATAATAATCGCCCTGTGCTTACTCCTCTTTATAAAGCAAGCGAAACTGTAGGAAAAGTATTAAAAAAAGGAGATATCGTTATTTATGAATCAACGGTTTATCCAGGTGTTACTGAGGACGAATGTGTACCGGTTTTAGAAAAAATATCTGGTTTAAAATTCAATATCGACTTTTTTGCAGGATATTCTCCTGAAAGAATCAATCCAGGAGATAAAGAACATACGGTAACAAAAATTCTTAAAGTTACTTCTGGTTCAACTCCTGAAATTGCTGAAGAAGTAGATCAGTTATACAAATCAATTATTGTTGCAGGCACACACAAAGCCTCAAGTATCAAGGTTGCAGAAGCAGCTAAAGTTATCGAAAATTCACAACGAGACATCAACATTGCTTTTGTTAATGAATTGTCCAAAATATTTAGTCTACTTGGAATTGATACTCAAGCCGTTTTGGAAGCTGCAGGCACCAAGTGGAATTTTTTAAAGTTCAAACCTGGTTTGGTTGGAGGTCATTGCATTGGTGTAGATCCATACTATTTGGCCCAAAAAGCACAAGAAGCTGGTTATCATCCCGAAATTATACTTGCTGGCCGAAGACTTAACGACAGTATGGGTTCGTATGTTGCTGAACAAGTCGTAAAACTGATGGTCAAAAAAGATATTTCAGTTAAAAATGCACGCTGCCTAATCTTAGGATTTACCTTTAAAGAAAATTGTCCGGATGTCAGAAACACGCGGGTTATCGATATTATCAATGAATTAAAAACGTACCACATTAATCCGGTAATTTATGATCCATGGGCGAGTCCTGAAGAAGTTAAGCATGAATACGGAATAAATATTTATAATGTTTTACCTACTGGCGATTTTGAAGCTACCATTTTAGCGGTTGCACACAATGAATTTAAGGATCTTACAATTCAAAAAACAGATAGTACGGTTGTATTTGATGTAAAAGGTATTCTTAGAAAAGAACAGGTGGATGCCCGTTTGTAACCAATTCTAAATTTTCAGGTATTTTGGCTTTAAAAATACACTAACTTTAATTGACAAAGATGCTAATTTTTCACTTTTCAAGTTAGAAAAATAATTTTGATTAAATTTAGTGAGTTATTATTAATAAAAAACTATTTCGTTTGCCAATAGGTAGAATTTAATTGATGTAAATTATTTTAAAACCTATAATTTCTTCATACCCTTTCGATACTATTAACAGAAAAACTTATATGAAAGTATTAATTACGGGCACGGCGGGTTTCATTGGCCATCATCTTTCCTTAAAATTAGTGAAGGAAGGATTTGAAGTTTTTGGACTCGATAATGTGAATTCCTATTATGATCCTCAGTTAAAATCAGATAGGTTAAAACAACAAGGCTTTGATGTTCATACAATCGCTTATGGAAAAGCAATAACTTCTGTAAATGGAAGTAAGTTTCTTAATCTTAATTTAGAAGACAAAGAAGCTCTTTTCAAACTATTTGAAATCGAACAGTTTGACTTTGTGGTGAATCTTGCAGCGCAAGCAGGAGTTAGATATTCTTTAACCAACCCACAGGCATATATCGATAGTAATATTCAAGGTTTTATCAATATTTTGGAAGCATGTAAACATTATCCTGTAAAGCATTTAGTTTATGCTTCAAGTAGTTCGGTTTATGGTTTAAATAAAGAAATGCCATTTTCAGTTGCACATAATGTAGATCACCCCATTTCTTTATATGCCGCTTCCAAAAAAAGCAATGAATTAATGGCTCACGTTTATTCTCATATTTACAACATGCCCACAACCGGCTTGCGATTTTTTACCGTATACGGTCCTTGGGGCAGACCAGATATGGCATTGTTCATTTTTACTAAGGCAATTGTTGAAGGTAAACCAATTGATGTTTACAATAATGGTAATATGCAACGTGACTTTACCTATGTTGATGATATTGTTGAAAGCATTAAACGACTTCTCGTAAAGCCACCAAAAGCTCAACCTGAATTATCAAATTCAAAACTGCCCCCAAATATGAGTTCGGCACCTTATCGAATCTTTAATATCGGAAACAATAATCCGGTTAGGCTAATGGATTTTGTTACTGCTATAGAAGAAAAGTTGGATTTAAAAGCTGAAATAAACTTTCAACCTATTCAAACCGGCGATGTACCAAATACGTATGCTGATGTTTCAGATTTATTTGAATATATAGATTTCAAACCACAAACAGCAATTAAGAATGGGGTTTCAAATTTTATTGATTGGTATAAAAGTTATTATCACAACGGCTAACCAATTCATTAAACCACTATTTAAAATGCAGTGCAACAATGCATCAATCGTTTACTGTTGAATAATTATTTTTTGTTTCACAAGAAAACAATCCTCACTTTTTCATAAAAATGGATTAAAAAAAAAACGTTTTGTTACGACGTTATAAATATTAGCAAAAAAACAGCCTTTCATGAATCACCGAGATTTAAAAACTATCTAAATTTGTATTTCTAATATATCTACGATTATTTATTGATTGATAGAATCTTTATGGGTTTGAAACATTTTACGCTTTCTTCAATATAGTTTAAAATGATTTTACGGAAGAATTTCATTTCAAAATATGACACAAGAATATGGTTTCGGGATTGTTAAGATACACAAAAAATCTAGCACCAATAATGAACCTTAGTTTTAATTTAACTTTTTTTTGATGAGCATTACATTAATAGAACGTATTATACTCCGTACTAACGGTTTGCTGAATGCTATAAAAAAAAGAGTTTATAACAAATCTCGCGTTTGGACCTATCTTGCCAACAAACATTGCACCACAGGCCCAGGTATTAGTAATTCGAGTGAAATTATAGGTCTACGAAAAAATATCATCCTTGGAGAAGGAACTCGCTTAAACGGAGGTGAAATCCATGGTAGCGGTGATGTGACTTTTGGCCGCTATGTTCACAGTGGTTCGGGATTACTGATTATAACCTCTAATCACAATTGGGATAGCGATGAAGCTATACCTTATGATCATAAACGAATTGTAAAACCTGTTGTCATTGGTGATTTTGTTTGGATTGGTCGAAATGTAACCATTATGCCGGGTACTAATATTGAAGAAGGAGCAATTTTGGCTGCAGGAAGTGTTGTGGTAAAAAATGTTGGTCGCGGTGAAATTGTCGGAGGAAATCCTGCTAAAGTAATAAAAATGCGAGATCTCAATAAATTTGATTCCCTTAAAGCACAAGGAAAATTTAAGTAATTTAATTAATTGACATGCTCTTTCGAAATTCAGCTTAAGAATGCACCATTTGTAAAAAAATCGTAATTGAGTATCGAAGTTCAAAAAGAGGCAACGCCAAAGCGTCTTTCTCAAAGGTTACTTGGCGGAACCATCAACTATGGTTTGGGTTCAATAGTGCCTCGCATTGTCAGCTTTTTTTTAATTCCACTTTATACACAATACTTAAATCCTGCCGATTATGGAATAATAGAATTTTGTGGAACTATTGGGCTGGTTATCATGACGTTCATGCGTTTTGGTGTTCCTGGCTCGGTTAGTCGATTTTACTTTGATCATAAAGACAATCCTGAAGAATTAAAAGACTACGTAACAACCGTTCATAAATTTCTAGTTTTAGCGAGCATTATTACCGGTGTAATTATTGGATTTATCTTTTTTTACTTCGGGGAATATATCACTCCGGGAATTTTATTTTTTCCTTTTATGGTTATTGTCCTTGTTAATAGCACATTTTCGGCAAATTCAGATTTACAACGACGATTATTACAAAGCAAAGAAGAGTCTAGATACTCTGCCCTTTTAAATATTTTTAATGCATTTTTTGGAATTATTTTGGCAATCATTTTTGTGATAGGTTTTAAGTTGGGGGCTTTTGGTATCATGCTATCTCAATTGGTAACAACGGCAATATTTTTTGTTCAGGCACAGTTCTATTTGAAGAGTTATCTTGTTGGTAAATTCAGGTTGTCAATGTTAAAGTCGTCTTTGGTTTATGGTCTTAATTCTCTACCTCATCACTTGTTTGTATTGTTTGCACCATTATTGTCTAAACTCATTTTAATTCACACTAATTCATTAACAGCCCTAGGCATATTTTCATTGTCCAATCGATTTGTTCAACCATTGCAATTAATATATTTGGCATTTAACCAAGCTTATACGCCTATTTATTATTCATTAAGAACAGATGGCGTTTCAAAAGAAACTTTACAGACTTATATGCAGATAATTTGGGTAGGGTCCGCCATAATGTTTATGGGAATTTTTTACTTAATCCCTCCGTTAATTCCAATCATAACCCCTCCGAAATTTCATCAATCTGCGAATTTGGTGCCAATACTTGCTGTAGGTTTCATTTGGCAGATATTATATTTTCTAACTGTAATTGATTTATTTTACACTAAAAAAAACAAATATGTTCCTTTGATAACTTTGGGCGGTTTAATTGTGAATGTGATTATAACAATTTTTACAGTAACTAAGTTTGGGTCTCAATCCTTAGCTTGGGCGCAATTAGGCGGTTATTTCGTATGGGCCATGTTAGCAAAGTATTTTGTTGACAAACACGGAGAAATTAAACTATCCAAGGGACTCGTATGGCAAACTTTAGCACTCACTTTATTAGTTTTAGGTCTTGATTTCGCAGGCTTAAGGTTTGATATGTTTTTACTTAGAACATTAACATTTACAGTTATTTCAGTAATTCTGATTTATCTAATTGTTTTGAGAAATCCGGCGGTTCTAAACACACTCAAAAACCTCAAACCCTTAAAACGAAAACAAAGTAATGATTTGCCCGAAATAGAAACACTTGATTAAAGATTAAGTGTCACATCAATTTATAACACAAAATAAAAAAAAATGATAAAATTAGTTTGTCCCGATACCAAATCAGAGTTGACCGAAAAAGACGGCAAACTGATTTCAAAAGAAGGCGTTCTTTACGACTATGTATATGGAATTCCATTATTGGTAAACCGCAATAATTTACCCGAAGACTACAAAGAAAAAGGTGAAAAAGTCTTTTCACGAGTTGGATATAAGGTTAGTTGGTTAATCAATCATTTATACGATTTGGACATTGTAAATTTGATTGGTAAATCGCGATTCGAAGGTGAAAAAATGCTTTGTTTAGGGGGTGGTGATCTTAAGGAAAAAGCAGAGATGAAAAAACTTGGCTACGAACCTTTTTCAATTGAAATTGACCCTATTGAAGGAGTAGATGTAGTTGGTGATGTTCATTTCCTTCCCTTTGAAGATCATACGTTTGATGTTGTTAGCACTTGGGAAGTATTTGAACACTTGCATTCACCCTGGATTGTAATACAAGAAATTAACCGAGTACTTAAGCCAGGCGGGCGCCTTGTTGGTTCTGTGGCATTTATGAAATCATTTCACTCTTCTTATTTTCACATGTCGCATTGGGGAGTACATTCCCTTTTAAATTCAGGTGGATTTGAAATTACTAAAGTTTACGGAGGACAAAATTTTGTGCCTTGGACAACCGGGGTTTATTTGCCAAAAAAACTTCTTTTTTCAAAGAAATTGTTAAAATTTGTTTACGATGTCGTTTATAAAACTACAATTAATATAAAGTTACTCGCTTGGAAAATAAAAGGCCGTGATATTAACGAGCCTAAAAACTATGATAAGTTTTATAAGCTTTCTTTTAAAACTTACAATCAAATAATAACGGCAGCTACCGTTTTATTCTCTGCACACAAAAAATAAGACTTAATTAATATGACTAAAATAGGAATTATCGGTTATGGTTATTGGGGCCCCAACCTAGTAAGAAACTTTATGGCCCAAAGCGAAGGCACAGTCACTTTTGTTGCCGATTCGCGTTCTGAACGCTTGGCGTTAGTTAATAAAAACTATCCAAGTATTACTACAACCACAAATGCGAACGACATTATTAACAGCTCTGAAGTAGATGCAGTGGTAATAGCCACTCCAGTATTTACTCATTTTGAACTTGCTAAAAAAGCTTTAGAACAAGGAAAACACGTGTTAATTGAAAAGCCAATGACTTCAACAGGTCAGGAAGCAATAGAGCTAATTGAACTTGCGGACAAAAAAGGTTTAACCCTAATGGTAGATCACACCTTTTTATACACAGGGGCTGTTCAAAAATTAAAAGAACTCATTTCAGGCGGCTCGATTGGGAAAATAAAATACTTTGATTCTACACGGATAAATCTAGGTTTATTTCAACCGGACATCAATGTTTTGTGGGATTTAGCACCTCATGATATTTCTATTCTAAACTTTTTAATTGATGAAAGACCCTTTAGTATTAATGCAACCGGTGTTTCACATACCAATAACGACATTGAAAATATTGCCTATTTAACGGTTAATTATCAATCTGGATTTATTGCACATTTCAATTGCTCTTGGAGTTCACCGGTTAAAATTAGGATGATGTTGCTCGGTGGTGATGAAAAAATGATGGTTTATAATGACTTGGAACCTACCGAAAAAATTAGGATTTATGAAACACGTTACGAACACAAAACCGATGAGGAAAAACGCAAAATTATGGTTGAATATCGTGCCGGTGATGTTTATATACCGATGATAGATTCGAAGGAAGCGCTTTTTGGGATGGCCGCAGATTTCTTAAACTCTATTATTCACAAAACAGAACCACTATCAAGCTATAAATCAGGATTAGATGTCATCAAAATTTTAGAGGCCTCTCAAAAATCAATTAAACAAAACGGTAAAGAAATACTAATTGACTAAGATGGAGATACTTACTATTAATGAACCACATAAAACCCTTAACAATGTGCATGTTGGTGAAGGGGTGCGAATTTTTAACTTTGTAAACGCCTATGGTTGCAGCATAGATGATAATTCTAAAATTGGAGCCTTTGTTGAAATTCAAAAAGGAGCAAGTATTGGTAAGAATTGCAAAATATCCAGTCATACCTTTATTTGTGAAGGTGTACACATTGAAGACAATTGTTTTGTTGGACATGGTGTAATGTTCACCAATGATTTGTTTCCAAGAGCTACAAATCCAGATGGTAGCGCTCAAACTGATGCCGACTGGAAAATGATTGAAACTTTTGTTAAAAAAGGAGCTTCTATTGGAAGTAACGCAACCATTCTTTGTGGAATTACTATTGGCGAAAATGCCTTAATAGGCGCAGGATCAGTTGTAACTAAAGATGTGCCGGCTAATACAATTGTGGCCGGAAATCCAGCTAAAATTATTAAAACTATTTAAGTCAATACAAAATGGAAAAGAAAATACCTTGCCTTGATTTACAAGGCCAACATCAACAAGTTAAAGCCGAAATTTTTGAGGCCTTCGAAAAAGTTTATGCAAAAACTGCTTTTTCGGGCGGACCATTTGTTGAAGAATTTGAAAATGCTTTTGCAAAATACATAGATGCCAATTACGCGATTGGCGTAAGTAATGGAACCGTGGCCTTGCATTTAGCCATGTTGGTTTTAAATATTGGCCCCGGTGATGAAGTAATCATTCCTGCCAATACTTTTATTGCAACAGCGTGGGGTGTTTCACATGCAGGCGCAACTCCGGTATTTATAGATTGTGACGAATCATGGCAAATAGATCCCGCCAAAATTGAAGCTGCAATTACACCTAAAACAAAGGCTGTAATTGGCGTTCACCTTTATGGGCAGCCATTTGATCTAGATGCAGTTAAAAGCATCTGCGACAAACACAATCTATTTTTGGTTGAAGATGCAGCCCAATCTCAAGGAGCTCGCTATAAAGGCAAAACTGTTGGAACTACAGGAGAAATGGCTTGTTATAGTTTTTATCCCGGTAAAAATTTAGGTGCTTGCGGCGAAGCAGGTGGTTTAACAACCAATAATGAAAATTATGCAACCCACTTAAAATCTTTGCGTAATCACGGATGTACAGTTCGATATTACCACGATGAAATTGGTTACAACTACCGAATGGGTGGTTTAGAAGGTGCTTCACTTAGTGTTAAACTTAAATACTTGGAAGGCTGGAATAATCGCCGTCGTGAAATCAGTAAAATGTATCAACAGGGTATTACTAATCCTAAAATCAATATGCAACTTAAACAAGATTGGTCTGATGGAATTTACCATTTGTTTGTTGTTACAACTAATCAAAAAGATGAATTTGTTCAACATCTTGCAGATAATAATATTGTTGCAGCATTCCACTACCCTGTACCTTGTCATCTTCAAAAAGCATACGCGCATCTGAATTATAAACAAGGTGATTTTCCAAATTCAGAATACTTGGCAAATCATTGTATATCGTTGCCTATGTATGCCGAATTAACAGATGAAGAGGTAAATCATGTGATTGCTTCTATCAATAAATTTTAAAACAATCTGCTCAATTTCAAGATTTTCTAAATTTTAAAATTGGTTTAATTGGCTTTACTAAGAGGTTTTTATTAGTTAATACTAAACTTTAAAATAATTACAAATCTGAATTTTGCTTAAGTTTAAGATAGAATGATTATTAAAAATAGTAAAGTTTAAAATTACTTTTAGAATATTTCGAACACAAACAGAATTCTTTCTTTTACCAAAAATAAATTAGATAAAAGTGATTCTGAATTAATTCAACAAATCGACTAACACTTTTTTATCGTTTTAGGTTGGTATGTTCTAATTTATCCTGAAATAAGGATTATTCAAAAGTTGTTATATATTGTAGAAAACAATTTGATTTTAACAATACACCTCGGTTTTGCGCCACTTAACAAAATTAATTTTAATTGAGCAATAGAAACCCTCATAACACTTTATATCCTTTTTAATGGAGAAACCGATTCGGGCGATAGAATTTAACTAAGAATTTTGAGGCAGTAGTTCTATTCTTATGGATAGACTTTATGACGAAACCACTCATGAAGAATTCAGCATTTCAAATAAATTTCCGGTTTGACCAAAAGTAAAGCTTTAACTCGAAAATAACCATGTCAAAAGTCAGTATCATTATTCCATTTCTAAATGAAGAGGAAGCCATACCTGGGCTTGTTCAACATTTAAACGACTTTTTTTCGGTGCTAAAATCATCGGAAATCGAAGTTATTTTTGTAGATGATGGGTCTGTAGACAATTCCTCAGAATTATTAAAATCGCTTCAGCATAATTCTTACTCAGCAAAACTTATAAATTTATCAAAAAACTTTGGCTCACATGCCGCATTAAGAGCTGGCATAAGTGAGGCCAGCGGAGATTTTATTGTTAATAGCAATGCCGATTTACAAGATCCACTTTCTTTAATACCCGAATTGTTACAAAAATGCGAACTAGGTTATGAAGTTGTTTGGGCGCATAGAAAAAGCACTGGCACTGGTCTTTTCGAAACTTTTTTCACTTCAGCTTATGCTTGGTTGGTTCAGAAGTTTATTAATCCAAAATTTCCAAAAATAGGTTTAGATGTGGTGATGTTTAGTAAAAAAATAAAAAAGGAACTCGACCATAATCCTGAACTTAATTCTTCCTTATTCTTGCAAATTATGAATATGGGCTTTAAGCAAGATCAAATTTATTTTAATCGAAACGAACGATCTAAAGGAAAGTCTAAGTGGACAATCTCAAAGAAAATAAAATTGATGATTGACACCTTTATTTCTTTCTCTTATTCACCGATTAGGATGGTTACTATCATTGGTTTACTTTTTTCGACGCTAGGCTTTGCTTGGACCGTTTACATTATTTTACGCACGTTATTGGTCGGCGATTTATCCCCCGGCTGGCCTGCGATGATATCTATTTTGCTCATTGGTTTTGGAATAACCAATTTATCATTGGGTGTTATTGCCGAATACCTTTGGCGAACTTTTGATGCATCTCGAAACCGAAAAGTATATATTGTTTCAGACATTTCAGTGCTCAATAATCAATAAAATTAACACTGATATTTAATTTTTATTCTTTTCAAAACAAGTATTAAAAATTTATCTGCCATACCATTCGATTAATAATAGGGATCCAGATTTTGTGAGTGATAAAACGGCAAATCACAGGTTCATTTTACTTCATTGATCTAAATTTTTAAGGTAAAATATGCAATTTGAGCATATCATTTTAGTAACTTGATTCTTTGAAGATGTCTTTTCAAATACACTTATAAAATCATACTTTGGAAGGTATCAGAATCTTCAATGCCATTTTATGTTTTAAGCGCAACTGTGACAATTGCAAAAAATTGACAAATAAAATAGTTCAATAACTATTGTTAGTGAACTGCCTCTTTTAAGATTTAAGCCGCGATGATAAACAATGAAATAATTATTCCTGTTATATTCGCAGAATCAAGCAAAAAATGATTTTACTAGCAAATCCTTCAATTTTAAAATAGCACCACTTGACTGATAAAATAAAAAACAGTACCATTCTTGTAACCGGAGGAGCAGGCTTTATCGGCTCTTATTTAGTGGAAGAGCTTTTACAACTAAAACCATGTAAAATTCTTATTCTCGATAATTTTATTCGTGGCAGCGAAGCCAACATGAAAAATTTTCGAAACAATCCACTAGTAGAAGTCATTTTCGGAGATATTCGAGATCATGCACTGCTTGACTCATGTATTGCCGGTTCAGATTTTGTTTTTCACTTGGCTGCTTTACGAATAAACGCTTGCGTTGCCAACCCACGTGAGGGATTTGAAGTTATGCTTCGCTCTACCTTTGATATTGCCGAATTATGTGTTAAGCATAAAATAAAAAAGATAATTTATAGTTCAAGTGCCTCCGTTTATGGTTCAGCGCAACATTTCCCAACCCCTGAAACTGACAATCCTTATGATAATCAAACCTTTTACGGTTCGGCAAAAATGTGGGGAGAACAATTATTCAGAAGTTTCAAATTCATGTATGGACTTGATTATGCTGCGCTTCGTTATTTCAATGTTTATGGCCCTCGAATGGATACCGATGGGAAATATACAGAAGTTATGATAAAATGGTTAGATTGTATAAGGACTGGCAAGAATCCTTTAATTTACGGCGACGGCTCTACAACCATGGATTTTGTTTACGTTCGTGATATTGCCAAAGCAAATATAGCTGCCTTGCAAGCCGATATAACAGATGAAGTTTTCAATATTGGTAACTGTGAAGAAACAAGTCTTGCACAACTGTTGGAGTTAATTTTAAAAGTAAATAACTCGGACCTAAAGCCCGATTTTGTTGCAGAGAATACTATCAATCCGGTGAATCGCCGTTTGGCAGATATTTCAAAAGCTAAGCAAGTTTTAAATTATCAACCCACAGTATCTTTAGAACAAGGCTTATCAGAACTTACCGAATGGTATTTTTCGACAACCAAATCATAAAACTACCTTTTGAGTTTGCAAAGCATGTGATGAAACGTTGTTTTATAAATGGTTTTGGAATTGTCATTTCTATCTCAACACCTCGTAAAACCTCTGTTGGTTGGTTTGTTCTTTCATTGCTTTGAAGTATACTCCTTACACTTAAATTTGTTATTAATTCAAGTAATGTATAAACTCAAATAGATTTTCCAAACTTCAAAATTATACTTAGGTCATTAACACCTTCCATATATATTAAGCTATTCGAGTTTCTTTCTTGTACAGCTTATCCTGAGTATTCAAAACATTTCTAAAAATTTAATCATTTGTTGGAGCGTTTTAATTGAAAAGTAAAAAGAAAAATAACTGATAAATGTTTCTTATGAAAGCTTTGCCTTTCGACTTGAAATCGATACCTAAAACTTTTTTTACAGCATTTTAAATTTACAAGTATGATACCAATTGCTAAACCTTACCTTACCAAAGACGAAGCGCAGGCAGCCTACGACACTATTTTAACCGGCTGGATTACTCAAGGCCCAAGGGTAGCAGAATTTGAACAAAAATTTGCCAAATATACAGGTGCGAAGTATGCCGTGGCAGTTTCTAACTGTACTACAGGATTGCATCTGTCAATGATTGTAGCGGGCATTGGTAAAAACGATGAAGTTATTTGTCCTTCGATGAGTTATATAGCTACTGCAAATTCTATTATGTATGTTGGAGCTAAGCCAGTATTTGCAGAGGTTAATCCAGTGACATATAATTTGGATGTTGTAGATGCCGAGCGTAAAATTTCTAATAAAACAAAAGCCATTTTGGTTGTACACCAAATCGGAATGCCGGCAGACATTGAAGCGTTTAAAGCACTTTGTTTTAAGTATAATTTAAAATTAATTGAAGATGCAGCATGTGCGGCTGGGTCATCATATAAAGGTGCTAAAATCGGTAGTCATTCTGAGTTGGTTTGCTTTTCATTTCATCCCCGAAAAGTAATTTCTACCGGTGATGGCGGAATGATTACAACCAATCGCGAAGATTATTACAATCGTTTAAAATTACTAAGACAACACGGTATGTCGGTAAACGATCGGGTGCGTCATGAATCAAGCAAAATCATGTTCGAAGACCATCTAGAAGTTGCCTATAATTATCGATTAACAGATATTCAGGCATCCGTAGGAATTAAACAATTAGAAAAACTCGATTGGATTGTTGCCGAAAGACGAAAAATTGCGATGCAGTATTTAGAGGCTTTTAAGTCTATTGAATGTATTGTGTTACCTTTTGAAGAAGACGGTTACTTCAGCAATTATCAATCGTTTAGTATTTATTTAAGAGATAATTGTCCAATTAGTAGGAATGAATTAATGCAAAAATTACTCGACGATGGTATTTCAAGTCGAAGAGGAATTATGACTTCACATCGCGAAACTGCTTATAAGGATTCATGTAAGGATTTAATTATGCCAATTTCGGAAGATGTTTGCGATCGCAGTATTATCATTCCTTTGTATATACCTATGGATCAAAAAGATATTGATTTTGTGATTAAAAAACTTCGTATTTATTTAGCCGGTCAATAAAAAAAATCTAATAATAGATAAACGTCACACACCATAATCTAGCTTCAATTACTCAAGTAATCATACTAGCCATTCTTTAAATGAAATTCAATAAACCACTCTTAATAATTGTAGGCATATATCTATTGGTTAATGGTTTAATGCTTTTAAATGATGGTATTTTTTTTGACGATTGGCGTTATTTTCAACAAAAAGATGAGAACCTAATTAATATTTTCAGGCTAGAAGGATGGTATTATACAGGTATTTGGGCCATTCATGTATATTTATTTGCCTTTAAAAATCATACATTAATTTACCATGTGCTTGCGATAATTGGCGGTGGTATTAATCTAGTTTTGTTTTATAAGATTCTTCGAAACTCTAGTTTTGGAATTGAATTCGCTAAGGTTGCAAGCTTGATTTACGCCGTTTCACCGTTTTTCTTTATGAAAAATACGGCAAACACATTTCCTTACATACTTTGTGTGATGTTTTTTCTTCTTGGATACCTTTTATTAATTCTTAATCAAAAAAGTAAAAAACCAATTTATAATATTCTTGGATCTGTCTTGATATTCATTTCATTTATCACAACCTCAATAATAATGTTATTTCCAATTTTACTCTTGCATCTATTTTCCCAGATGAAGTTTAAATTATTTGATTTTATTAAAAAGTATTATTGGTTATTTCTGATTCCTCTCGCTTTTCTTGCAGTACGTCAAGCCTTTTTACTTCCTATTGAAGGAAGCTCAAGTAAGGATTATAATAGAATTAAAGTTGAAAACATTCAAAAAATACCTCAAATTGCCTTTTCACTTAACATACATTATGCGAAATATATGTTTGTACAAGTAAGAAATTATTGGTTAATTTTTGCTTTAATATTCCTTGTTAGCAGTTCAATTTTGCTTAAAATGAAACTTAAGATTATTTCTTTCAATGCAAGTTTTTTGAAAAATATACAGCTCATACTTCTGGGGGTGACATTATTCTTCCTGGCAATAATTCCTTATATCTTAGTAAATAAATATCCCGAATTTACCAGCTTAAATACCCGGCATCAACTTTTAATTCCATTTGGAATTACTTTAGGGTTAACAGGAATCGTATTGCTAATTAAGCATCCAATTTTCAAAAGCCTAGTACTTGGATTTGTGCTATCCGTATTCATAACTAACGTGTTGGCACAAACCGTTATTTATTACAAGGGTTGGATTAAGTATGAACTCATAGGCGGTTTCTTCAAAAACAATACTATTATTAGTGGTAGTACATTAATAATTGAAGACGATAAAAACTGTTTTTATCCTTCAGACAGGGCTATCCTTTACTTTGAACTTGCCGGTGTATATAAAAAGTTTACTGGAAAGCAGGATATCTTTTTTGTGGGTGTAAACCAAAATAGGCTAAATAAGCAGGAATTGGAACAATGGCTTGAGAATAGAAAGAAAAACAATTTGCTGGGATCCATGAATATGAGTGATTTCGAAAAAATCAAAAATATAGGAACCATAAAAATTCATTGCAATAAGCCCATGAATTGCTTGGATATTCTAAATTTTGTTAGAACCTATTATTTAGAAGGCTCTAAATCCGTTTATAAGAAATATTCCAATTTTTTGAAAATTACGGTTAAAGAAGTAACTTGATACCAGAATATCAATAACCTTCAGAAGGGTTCATATTATTATTCTAAAAAATATTTATTATTAAGATTATCATTTACAAGCTATGAAAATTTATGCATTATGTTTAATAAAAAATGAAGACGATGTTATCAAACAAAGTTTATTGGCTGCAAGTAAATGGGCGGATAAAGTATTTGTTTATGACAACGGCAGTACAGACAAAACCTGGGATATTGTTAATGAAATAGCTAAAACCAATGATATTATAGTGCCCTGGAGACAAGATACCAAACACTTTAAAAACAATTTATTTGGCGACATTTTTTCAGGTATTCGCGAAGTAGCTAAAAACGGCGATTGGTTTTGTTATGGGTTTCCAGCCGATGAGTTTTACTTAGACGATCCTCGTGATTTTCTATCAAAAGTACCTAAAGGCTATCATGTTGTGAAATCACAATCAATCGATTATCACTTAACTTTTGAAGATGTTGAAGAATTTGATTTTAGTAATGATGCAGAATTCGACCGCGAAAAGGTAAAATATTATGATCCTCAAACATACACAGAACGGCGTTTCTTCAAGTACAGAAAAGGTATGGAATGGCCAGCTGGTCTGGTTCATCCGAAACATATTGGTATCACCTATCCTAAAAAAATTAGACTAAGACATTACCAACATCGTTCGCCAAAACAAATTCAACTTAGGCTTGATACGAGAAGAAAATTGGTAGAAGATGGCTATAAATCTTTTAAGCATGCATCACAAGCTGATTGGAAGGAAAAACTTCGTCACCGAAGCGAATTAAGAAAGGATAATAATGATGGAAACTGGCAAATTGAAGGAATCAGATACGATACTGCGCCTAATCCTTTTATAAATTTTGCTCGAAAAATTGCTCATAGAATTGGAATTTTTCCTTAAAAAGAATTAATACTTAAATTTTATAAGTTTAATTAATGAAATTAATGTTTAGCGAATGGTATGGGAAAAATTTTGATTTGCTCATTAGCAAGTTGAAAGCCAAGGATATTGATACAGAAATCATTGAATCTTTGTACCCTGCTTTAGAAATATCGGCACTCAAACTTTTCGATGCCAAAGCAATTTCAAAACTCCAGAAACTCAAATGGAACTATTGGCTTTTGGGTAAAAAATCAGAAACATATCATCTACAAAATAAAAATATTGAATATGATGTAATACTTTGGCCTTCTCAACCCAAACATTATACCTTGCAATTGCCAGTTTATCACCAATTAAAAAAGTTAAACATTAAAGTTGCATTTGTTACTAACACGCGTTTACTACAGGAAGATTTTAAGCGCGACAAGGTTGATTATATCGAGATTATAATTCATAAGATATTTAAAACACGATTCAAACAGTTTCTTCAAAATATTAAAATAGCGAAACAAGCTGTTGATTTCCCTGTATTTGATACCGGAAAACACAAAATTCACTTCGAGTCAATCATTAGAGATACCTTAACCTACCGTGAACCTTGCGATAAATCTGCTGCCATTTATGAATTAATTGTAAGTCATTACAAACCAAAGATGATTTTTTTGGGTTACTGCTTTTCAACCGTGGCTTTTAGTATTGATAGAAAATGCAGAAAAGACTTTATTTTAACCGGAACTTTGCAAATGGGCCGTTTAAATTATTATTTCTTTAAATATTCGTCGCTCGATATATATTACGGTTATGGCAAGGATATTTCAAATAATATTGCAAAAACTACCAATACGGTTTCAACAGTTGAAGTTGGGTCACTCAAAATGGAAGTAACCATGCAAAGTGCCGGCAAATCGGAGGTTCAGGCTTTGATTAATAAAATTCATGAAACCTATAAAACTATTGGATTAATCGCCTTTTCGGGCCCTGGTTTAGCAGTTTCTTTTAAAGGACATGAAGAAAACCTCACAATTGTTAAGGAAGCCATCACGGCACATCCAGAAGTTTTTTTTGTGATTAAATTTCATGGAAAAGACCATTTGCATTATTATACCGAAATCAAACAGTTGCCCAACGTTTACATAATAGATCAAGCACATCCTATTTATAAATTCGATATTATGCATTTAATAAAACTTTGTGATTTTTTGATTTCCGGGGCATCAACCACCTTAATGGAAGCTTCGTATTGGTATAAACCGGCAATCTCAGTAGACAAGTTGGGTGAATTAAAAACCATCGAACTAGCTACTGAAGATTTTATTTACAAATGTAATAACCAATCAAATCTTAATCAATCAATCGATTCAATTTTAAAAAAAGACGCTGTCAATATTAATAAATTGGAATTGATGAAAGAATACTCCGACCGTTCATTTACAAAAAGCGAACACCAACCCTCAGAGTTGGTAGCTTTGGATGTGCAAAAACGCATAGCCTAAACTCCTTTCAAATTCAGATTTTATTTTGATGCGCACGCCACCATTAGTTAGTGTTTTGATTACCGTTTATAACGGAATGCCTCTACTAAAAAAAGTTATTGAACATTTAGAAAATCAATCTTATAGAGAATTTGAAATTATTGTTGTGGATGATGCTTCAACTGATAATTCTGTTGAGTATTTAAAATCTGTGAAGGATCCAAGATTAAAATTATTTTCGGATGGAAAATTAGGACGAGGCAAAGCATTAAATTTTGGACTTTCAAAATGCGTAGGAAAATATGTTGCAATAAACGATGCCGATGACCTTTCATTACCGGACCGACTAAGACAACAGGTTGAATTTTTGGAAGCCAATTTAGATTATGGTCTCGTAGGTTCAAATTTTATAAAAGCGTTTTCAGAAAGCAAACAAGAATATACCAATAAATCACTTGATAATAACTCACTTCGAACTGAATTAAGTTTACACAGTTGCATTCAGCACTCGGCTGTATTATTCAGAAAATCGGTAATGGACCAAATAAGCGGGTACAATTTAAAGATTAAATACCTTTACGATCGCGATATTTACATTCGAGTTGCCGAAGTATCTAAAATTGCCAACCTACCGGAACGTTTGGTAATTATTAACCGTCACGAGAATCAATTTTTTAACAAAACCTACAGTGGCTTCGAACGACAACTTTTTTCACTAAGATATAGCTTCATAGCTATTCAGAAACTCAAATTACCAAAATACCTATATATAAAACGCACGCTGAAATTTGTTTATTCGGCAGTATTAAATTTAATTAAATGGAGAAAATAGAAAATCTGATTTTAGGAGCCGGACCAGCCGGAATTGCTGCTGCAATTCGCTTAGGTAAATCGGCTAAAATTATTGACAAAAACAACTTTATTGGCGGTCAGTCGGGAAGTATAGAAATAGGGGAAGCCGTTTTTGATATTGGCGGTCACTCCTTTCATACCCCCCACCCTTTCGTTAAGGATTTAGTTTACGATTCACTCGAAATGTTTGAACAGGTTCGTAAAGCTTACTGCTTTTCATACGATACCTTAATTCCATATCCATTTCAAAAAAGTTTCCGTCAAATTAACAATGAATCTATTGTAGCCGAATGTGCCAAAGGTTTAGAAACTGTTGATGCTAGTCGACAATCAGATAATTTTAAAGAGTTTATTACAAACCGATTTGGTGAAGGCATTGCAAAACACTTCATGAATCCCTACAACGAAAAATTATGGGCTCGCGACTTAACAAAACTTGATGCTAAATGGGTTGGAGAGCGTGTTGCTGCTCCCGAAGGGTTTAAAGAAAAATTTGATTTGGAGGGAGGACAACGCAAACCTTTACAAGCCGATACCGTTGTTGCTTATCCTGCAAAAGGAGGTTTCGGTGAAATTTACAAAGCCTTGGCAAAAAGGGCAAACGACATCGAACTTGGAGTTCATGTTACCCGAATCGACCCCGTAAAAAAAATTGTTTATACAAATACCACCAAAACCTATCAATACGATAATTTAATTTCTACCATTCCAGTAAATGAATTGATAAAAATCACTGAAGGTATTGCTCCTGATATCATTACTGGTGTTAATCAGTTGGAATACATGTCCTTAAAGTGTATTCTTGTTGCCATTAATCATCCGGTTGATACAGAAATTCAGCGAATCTACTCCGGAGACAACGATAATCCTGCACATAAAACGGCAATCAATCACAATTCATCCGACTGGTTAAGAAATAGAAATCATCACGGAATTATGGGTGAAGTATCCTATTCTGATTTCAAATTCATGCATCGGCAAGACTTAGAACAATGGTTCTTAGATTGTTTGAAAAAGATGAATATCATAAAAAGTTTTGATGAGGTGATGGAAACCAAAGTGATTGATGTAAAATATGCTTACCCAGTACCTACACATAATCGTGTTGAAATTATGGACAAGACCCGCAATTACTTAAATGAATCTGATATCTACTCACTTGGACGTTTTGGCGAATGGGCTTATATTAATTCGGACGAGGCACTTGCCCGTGGCATGATTTTAGGAGAACAGCTAGCCGGAAAATGAAGAAAGTTTGGCTGATATCATACCATCTCGAAGGAGTAACCGCGGGACCATCGGTTCGATTCCAACGGTATGCGCCTTTTTTTGAAGAAAAGGGTTTTCGTTTGGTTTTTGTAACTTTAAAAACGGATCCAAAATTACCTGACACCGAGCAAAAAGAATATTTTGATATCATAAGGGTAAGTTCTAACTATAAGTACTTTCATAATACCTTGTTTTTAGCGAAGAGTTTAATCAAAGCAATCTTTGCTAAAGATAAACCCTCTACTATTTTAACTTTTAGCATTACCACCTTTCACCTTTGGCTAATGCCATTAATAAAATTAAGAGGGCTTAAACTCATTTTTGTAAATACGATGAGTTTACACACCACTTATCTCAAAGGAAATTCGATTTTAGCATCCATTTACAACAAATTTCATCATTTTTTATATGGTATTCTGTTTAGAGGCCTTAACAATATCGTTAACAGTTCCAATGCATTAACGGCGGGATTTAAACGTCATGGGGTTTCATCTAAGAAACTTAAAACAATTTATAACGGCGTTAATAATCAACGATTTAAACCTGTAAGCGAAACAGAAAAAATAGCATATAGAAAAAAACTTAATTTACCGGAATCAGGCAAGATTATATTGTTTGTTGGTTTAAAAGTAGAGCGCAAAGGCATATTGGATTTGATGGAAAGCTGGAAACTTTTTTACAAGAATATGCCAGATCATTATTTACTTATGGTAGGAGACGAAAAATCTTCGTCAAGTGATTTAGATTACAATACGCATTGGGAAGGAATTAAAAAAGAGATTGAAAATCCTGAACTTCACATCATCAATCGTCCAAATCACCCTGCAATTGAGGAGTATTTTTACAGTAGCGACATTTTTATCTTTTTATCAAAAAAGGAAGGCATGCCAAACGTGGTTTTGGAAGCCATGTCGGCTGGTTTGCCTATGATAATTACTGAATTTGAAGGCTTTTCGGACGATTACGGTGAAAATGGAAAAGAATATATTTTGGTAAATCGCGATGCAAAAAATATAGCCGATTCACTTACCCTATTATGTAAGGATGTAAATCTGTATCAAACAATAAAATCAAATTCAATTAAACGAATTGCAAATCATTTTTTGTTGGAAAAAAGTATTGAACAATACACTGAACTCTTTGAATAAAAAAAATAAATGCGTTTAGGATTTCATTACCATATACCAGCCTTTGAGGTTGATGGCAAAATTTTTACCATTGCATTTCAGGGTGTATTTCTCGACAGTTTGGCTGAACATTGTTCAAAATTAGTGCTTTACATGTACAAGCCAACATCTTCTGAAATGAAGGAATTGGATTATGAACTTACCTCGAAAAACGTGGAATTGATTAGTTTGATGGAACATTTTAGTATTCCAAAGCGAATAATGCTTTATAGAAGTATTCGTAAAATAATTCTAAAAATGCCCGAACAAATTGACATTTTACTTGTGAGAGCTCCTACCCCTTTATTGCCGCTTATCACAAAAGACATAAAAGGTAAAATCCCATATTCGTATTTGGTAGTTGGCGAAATGTCGAAACATGTTGATGATATTAAACAACCAGAATGGCGCAAATCCTTAATTCGACTATATGTAAGGTGGAATGAATCGAAGCAGGAGCAATATTCGAAACATGCCTTGGTTTTTGCCAATAGCAAACTAACCTTTGATAAGTACAAAATATTTTCAAAAGAATGTGTCGAAATAAGAACCACCACCTTGAAAAAATCTGACTTTTTTATAAGAAAAGACACTTGTCAAAATAAGCAAATTCAGGTTTTATACACAGGTAGAATAGAACAAGATAAAGGGCTTTTGGAAATAACAAAAGCTGTGGGCAATTTAAATTTTCAAGGTTTTGATTGTATCCTAAATATTGTTGGCTGGGCACTGCCTAATGATAACACAGTGCAATTGATGGAAGAAATTGCCGAACGGTTTAATATGAAGCATAAACTTTTATTTCATGGATTTAAAAAAGTAGGTGAAGAACTGTTTGGGTTTTATCGTGATGCAGATATTTTTGTTGTAGCTTCGCAGAATAATGAAGGATTTCCTAGAACCATTTGGGAATCTTTGGCTCATTCATTACCTGTAATTGCTGTTCCTGTAGGTTCCATTGCTTTGTTTTTAAAAGATGAATTTGATTGTCTTTTTATAAAACGAAAAGATGCAAATGATATAACCGAAAAAATAAAAAAATTGATTAAAAATCCTGAACTAAGACAAAATCTAATCTTGAATGGCCTGGAAACCGTTAAGGAAGTTACCTTAGAAATTCAATCAAAAAAGATGATAGACCAGCTAAATCAGCATTTACATTCTTAACTTTGCAGCCGTTTGGATTTTATTAAAGTCATTAGCAAAACGCATTCGAACAAACCAAATCTCTGGTTTGTAAATTGGTATGTATTCTTTATGTCCTTCCCTTGCATGGATTTATTGGGATTTTCATTAACATTCTTCTTTTTTGTAGCGTTACTTTATTATAAAGGATCTACTCTAATTGAAGCTTTATCTTTCCCTTTTAGCATGAAATGGATATTTTTACTATTTCTAATCGGTGCCTTTATTTCTACCTTTTTTGGTCCCAAACTAGAACGATCTCCTCCTATTGGCGAGGATGTAAGGTATATGATTCAGCATGCTTATTGGATTATTATGGCTGCGTTTTTTATAATTTTTGCTCGGTATCTTAACATGTTAGAGCTAAGCAAGTACATTTTTTATGGTTTAATTGCCTCTTTTATTTTATTTTATGCACCTTTTGTATTAGAATTCAAATCTGGCTTGTTTGGAATAAATACTAAACCAAATAGAAATGGCGTGATTTATACAAATCTTGCTCTTATACCATTTTCATTCTATTATGCTTATACAAAATGGGGTAAACGAACTTCTGTTTTTTTACTAATATTTTTTAATGCATGTGTAATGTTTACAGAAGGTAGATCAGGCACAATTGTTTTTTTAATAGAAACACTTCTTATAACACAAATTTTATTTCCAATTTCTAAAGTTTTATTTAAGGTATTACTTGTGGTTTTTGGTTTATTTTCACTTGTTGCATCTAACCCTTTAGTAGAGCCGCTGCTATCTGGATTTGCTAATGTTGTTGAACCCGCAAATCCTCGATTAGCCAATCTTATCCGAGGTGAAAAAGATGGTGATTTGACGGAAGATCGCTCCTGGCTTTTTCGATTAATGATGATTGAAAAGGCAAAAGAAATCATTGTACAATATCCAATGTTTGGGATTGGAATTCACCATTTTTCATTTTTTGATGGTACATTGAGAATGTCATACACAGAAAGGCGATTCGCCGGCAAAACTAAGATAGCCTTAAACACCGGTTCTCCTCACAATTCCTATTATATGATTTTGTCTGAAAATGGAATTTGGGGCATGTTTTGTGTAGCCATTTTAACCTTTATACCTATTTTTGGTTTTCTTTTCAAAATCCTTATAAATGATAAATTATATTTTTCTGATTTAACATGCGTTGGACTGTTGGGTATTTCAATACATTGGTATAGCATTGCCTCATTTATGGGTGGAGTTACTTGGCTGTGTATTGCATTTGCTATAATTTCACGTAAGATAAAATTTTAGCTTGGAGGTTTTTAATAAAATCCCAATTCAAATAAACTGGATTTCAGTATACTTCGCCTAATGATGTAATTCATTTAAAATTTCAAAACTTCTGTTTAACACAAAAAATCAATAACTTTCATAGATAAAAAATGAATATTTTAGGAATCAACTTCGGTCATGATGCTTCGGCATGTTTAATTATTAATTCAAAAGTTGCAATGGCAATTGAAGAGGAAAAAATGAGCCGAATTAAACAAGATAACGGCTGGCCTGAGCATGCAATAAAAAAAATATTGCAATCGTTTAGCCTTAAACCATCCGACATTGACGTCATTGCCTTCGGAGGTTTTTCGTTCGAAAATAACGGTACAAACGAAATTAAATATCGTTTTAGTAAAGATCAAGCTCAAAAAAAATCTGAGATAAGAGATCGTCTTTTAACCTATTTTAAACTTAAGAAATCAAGCATTTCATCTTCAAATATAAAAGTATTTGAAAGCGAAATACTTAAGAAAGGATTTACCAAAGCTAAAGTAACGTTTTACAACCATCACCTTTGTCATGCTGTTAGTGCCTATTATGCGGCTCCATTTGCTTCGGATATGATTATAACGGCTGATGGATTCGGAGACAATGAAGCCTTTAATTACTATAAATTTGATAACCAAAAAGGAATAGTACCTATTCAGATAAACGATCAAAACACCTCGATTGGACAATTTTACAGTTCAATAACTAAACTCTTGGGTTTTAGACCGATGAGGCATGAAGGAAAAATTACCGGTTTAGCTGCCTTTGGCAAAAACACCGAACTCGTTACAAAATTCAAAGGGTTGTTCCGTTACGATAAAGATGGCAATTTTGAAAGATTTCCTTTTAATAAATCAGAGGCATTTACAGTTGATAACAGGGTTTTGTCACATCTTTCTTTCAGAGAACGTGTAAATTTCAAAACCTCCGAAAACGAATCAGGTCGTCACTATGCTTATAATGGTCATATCTTATTTAACTGGATTAAAGAAGTAACAAAAGGCCATTCTAAAGAAGACATTGCTTATGCCTGCCAAATAGTTACCGAAGAAGTAATAAAAGAACATACTCAAAAAGTTGTTAATCAATATTTTCCTAGTCAAAAATTAAAGATTTCACTCGCAGGAGGTCTGTTTGCTAATGTAAGGGTTAATCAAGAGTTATTTGAAATGGATTGTATTGAAAATGTTTTTGTTCAACCGGCTATGGGTGATGCTGGACTTGCCTTAGGTGCCGCCATTCATCACGATTTATTAGAAAGAAAAACATTTCAAGATACAAGTTATAATTTTAAAGACACTTTTATAGGACCCAACTATCGCGATGAACTGGATAGCTTCTTGAAAACAGTTAGCTCTGATTTTGAAGTAATAAAAATGGATAATCCTGCAAAACAAGTTGCTCAGCTAATCCAAGATAACGTTATTGTAGGATTTTGGCATGGAGCTATGGAATGGGGACCTCGCGCCTTAGGACATCGTTCAATGATTTTAAACACTTTTGATCGCAAAGTAAACGACACTTTAAATCAACGGTTAAACAGAACAGAATTTATGCCATTTGCACCTTCTGTGATAGATTATATGGTAAAAGAATATATGCCAGCCTACGATGATAATTGTCCGGCGGCCGATTACATGACTATCACGTACGATGTTGACCCAAAATATCATGAATTGTTGCAAGCGGTTGTTCACGTTGACGGTACAGCCCGACCTCAAATTGTTAGAAAAAAAGACAATCCATACTATTTCGATATTATAGATGAATTTTACAAGTTAAGTGGCTGTGGTGCTATCGTTAATACAAGTTTCAATGTTCATGAGGAACCAATAGTATCAACACCTCAAACCGCCTTTAAGGCACTTAATGATCGCAGAATTGACGCGTTAATTTTGGAAGAGTACATGTTGCGATACAAAGCTTAAGAGCTTTTTATATCTCAAGAATTTAAAGCATTATTAATACGTCAAGAAATTCATTGGTTTCCTTTTTTTCATCCAGTTCTTTTTCAAAATTTTCATGTGCGGCATTTTAGGATATTTTAATTATAAAAAAACAAACATAACCCGCGAAGCCTTTGAAATGGCTTTGCATAAAATGATTCACAGAGGTCCTGATGGATGGGGTGTTTTTGAAGATCCGAATATCATGTTTGGACATCGCCGATTAAGTATTATTGACCTATCAAGCTCTGCAAATCAGCCTTTTCAGTCAACGGATGGAAAAGTTGTGATTTGTTATAATGGCGAAATATACAACTACAAAGAAATCAGTCAGGGTTTAACACTCCACACATCCTCTGATACCGAAGTATTGCTTGAGGGCTATATGAATCAAGGTATTGAATTTTTTAAAAAAATACGTGGAATATACGCCTTCGCCATTTACGATAACCGAAGTAGCAATCCTTTTTGCATTATGCTTCGCGATCAAGCTGGCGTTAAACCATTTTATTATATACACAATAATGATGGGTTCGTTTTTGCAAGTGAAATCAAGTCTATTCTACCTCTGCTTAAACAAAAGCCGGAAATAAATCTGCCGATTTTAAAAAAGTATATTCATTTAGGTTATTGCCCTGAACCTGAAACAGCTTATAAAAATTTAGTTGCCTTAGAACCGGGTACTTGTTATACCTATTCGATTTCAACAGGAGATTTAAAAAAAGAAAATCTATTCCATTATGATTTCAGTGATTTACAAATGACTGAGAAACAAGCGGAAGAAGAAACCGAAAAACTTCTTAAAATTGCCTGTAAACGAAACATGGTTGCCGATGTTAAGATAAACATTGCACTCAGTGGAGGAATTGATTCGTCCTTGGTTTATGCTTATTCGAATTTAGGCGAATCGAATAAGGTAAACGGTATTACCATAAAATTTGATGAAAAAGAATACGATGAAAGTGAAGTTGCCGAAGCCTATTCCAAGCATTTAAATGCGCCAGGACAAATAGTTACAACTGAAGTTACAAATCGTTTTGAATTACTTAACACCTTATTGCTTCATTTTGACCAACCTTATGCCGATTCTTCTTTCATTCCGTTTTATTTTTTGTGCGAAGCAGCTGCCAAACATTCCAAAGTATTAATTGGTGGCGATAGCGGTGATGAAATTCATAATGGTTACGCAGGTCACAAAACCTTGCCCTATTTAGAATCGGTTAGAAAATCTATACTAAAATTCCCTGCTGCAATAGGTTTGTCTATTTTGAGTAAGGCATTTAAAGGTGAAAAACGACGGTTTACTCGCAAGCTCAATGGCATGGCTAAAGTTAAAGATCTTAGTAATTTACTTTTTTATTGGGAATCTTGGTTTCCACCCGATGAAGCCATGTATCCTTTTAACCCGTTTGAATACAACTTAGATGAGGTAAAAAAAATTGCAAAATCAGGTTCTGCCTACGACCAAATTGAAGAAAGCTATTTCAATGGTAGGATGATTAGCGACTACTTGCGAAAAAGCGATATGATGTCGATGTTTAACAGTCTCGAATTTAGAGTTCCAATGCTTGATGAAGATTTAACTGCGTTTTCATTGCGTATTCCTTATAACTACAAATCAGATCGCAAAACCACCAAAAAAATCCTACGAAAATTACATCGAGATATTTATCCCGAAGAATTTTCGAAACTTAAGAAAAAAGGATTTACAATCCCTTTAGATACTTGGCTTGGTGATGAAAACTTGAAAATCATGAAAGCTTATTTACTTCGTTCGGATGCTTTTGCATCAACGCTTATAAAGCACGATTATATCGAATATTTATTTAACGCTGTTGGAAATAATCAGTTCGAAGAATATATAAGTCGTCCTAGTGCCTATCAACGTATTTTGGTGCTTTATAGTTTAGAACTTTGGCACGAAAACTACCTAAAGCCTTAGCTTTATCACTTTGAAAAGAATTTTAGTTTGCGGTCCAATATTCGATACTCCTTCCGGGCCATCTGGTCAGGGTGGAAAACTATATACCAAACTGAAAGCAGAAGGATACACGATTTACAAACGTTCCAAATACCGCAATAAACTGCTTAGAGTGATTGATACTTTATTTTTTGTCATTTTTCATGCTCGCAAATACGATATCATCCTCATTCAAATGTTTTCGAATATGGCTTTTATCATTGACTTCCTTGTGATAAATATAGCTCAACAATTAAACAAAAAAACCATACCGATTATTCGTGGTGGTGCATTTGTTGAGTTTTATAATCGTTTCCCAAACTGGGTTGGTGGTGTTTTAAAAAAATCGAGCCTAGTAAGCAGTCCATCGCTTTTTATTGGTGAATTTTTGAAAACAAAAAATATTGCAGTATTAAATATTCCAAATTTTATTGAAACCCATAAATTTCCTTATACTTGGGTTCCTTCGGATTCCCCTAATTTGCTATGGGTAAGGGCTTTTACCGATATTTATAAACCAGAGTTCGCTATAAAAACGATTCAAAAACTCAAAACTGATTTCCCAAATATTAAATTAACCATGGTTGGGCCCGATATGGGAAAACTTGCTTACTGTAAAGAATTAATTAATGAACTGGGTTTAAATCAATCGATTCATATTACTGGCTCCATTTCAAACAATGAACTCAGCAAGATTTATGCGTCTCACACTATTTATATAAATACTACAAGCTATGAAAGTTTTGGTGTGGCACTAATTGAAGCTGCTTGTACCGGCATACCTGTGGTGACTACAGATGTAGGAGAGATTCCATTTATGTGGCAAAATGGCGAAGATATGCTTATTGTAAAAGATAATAATTTAGACGCTTTTACCAACGCGATAAAGTTGCTATTAACCGATAAAAATTTACAAAAAAAGCTTTCAAAAAATGCGAACACAAAAGCCGAAAAATACGGTTGGGATAATGTAAAGCCACAATGGGATTCTCTATTAACAGTAAAATCATTAATTAAGTAAATCAAAAGAGGATGGACAAAGTAAAATTATTTCAACGAATGCCCGGGTTTGTAAAAACCATTATTGCCTCTGCACGCGGGTACCAGCTAAAATCTTTACGTTCATCTAATCGCAATGAATATTTGGAAGATATTCGTAAAAAAGATAGTTGGTCGAAGGAACAAATTCATAATTTTCAGAAACAAAAACTTAAAGAAACCTTGGAGTATGCCTTAAAGTATGTTCCTTATTACCGTGAAATGTGGAAATCAATTCATCTAAATTTCCCTACAAAAGATCCCCTTGATATAAATAATTGGCCAATATTAGAAAAGGATTCGATAAGAGATAATCTGGAACTATTTATATCGGATGAAGTAAAAAAGAACGAACTAACCCACATGCCTACCAGCGGAACCAGCGGAAAACCTATGAACTTTTGGTTAAGTCAATATACCCTTTCTTATTGGTACGCCATGTACGAACATCGTATTAAAGTTTGGAATGGAGTTTCAGAAAAAGATCGTTGGGCGAATATAGGTGGACAATTAATTTGTGCTATTGACCAGAAAAAGCCTCCCTTTTGGACTTGGAATATTGGAATGAAACAACTTTATCTTTCGTCTTATCACATTACTCCCGAAAATATTCCTTTCTATATTGAAGCTCTCAAAAAGTATAAAATTGCTTATTTGTTAGGATACGTTTCATCTATCTACAATTTGGCGAACGAAGGACTGAAACAAGGTTTAAATCTTCCCAAGTTTAAAGTGGTAATTACCAATGCCGAACCCCTTTACGCGCATCAAAAAGAAGTGATAGAAAAAGCATTTTCATGTAAGGCAATTGAAACATTTAGCGCTTGCGAATTCTCGTTTGGATCAAATCAAAATTTGGAAGGTAAAATGTACATTTGGCCAGAAGCCGGCTTTGTGGAAGTTTTGGATGAATCCGGAAACATTAAACCAAGTGGAAAAGGACAACTAATTATATCTGGTTTCCTTAATAAAGCCATGCCTTTGATTCGTTACAAACTAGGTGATAGCGCAACCATTAATACGGGACAAACTGGAAGTTTAAATTATGACTATTTTGAAGAAATTACAGGCAGAACTGATGATATGGTTGTTACTTCTGATGGCAAATTTGTTGGCCGATTAGACCCTGTTTTTAAATCAAATATTAAAATTAAAGAATCGCAAATCATTCAAGAAGACTATTCTAAGTTTACGGTTAGAATTGTTCCAGACCAAGGATTTACCGATAAAGATACGGAATCCATAGTTCAGCGTTTGAGGGACCGAGTTGGAAAAGAAGCTGAAGTTAACTTCGAAATACTTGATCAAATCCCTCGTGGACCCAATGGTAAGTTTAAGGCAGTAATTTCAAAAATTAAATCACCACAAACCTAGTATTTATGAAAATGAATTCGTTCAAACTTGTAATGGATTTTTAAACTAAAGAAAATAAATGAAAATAGTGACAATCATAGGTGCCAGGCCTCAATTTATAAAGGCTGCTGTGGTATCAAAAGTATTCCAAGAAAAAAATATTCAGGAAATACTGATTCATACAGGTCAACATTTTGACCAGAACATGTCTCAAATATTTTTCGAGGAAATGGGCATCCCAACACCTAATTACAATCTGCACATTCATGGCCTTTCACATGGAGCAATGACAGGGCAAATGCTCGAGAAAACAGAAGCAATTCTTTTGGAGGAAAGACCTGATTTCGTTCTGGTTTATGGCGATACCAACAGTACTTTGGCGGGTGCTTTGGCTGCGGCAAAAATTCATATTCCGGTTATTCATATTGAGGCCGGTTTAAGAAGTTTTAATATGGCTATGCCTGAAGAAATTAATCGCATTTTAACCGATAGGATAAGTAAGATTCTATTTTGCCCAACAGAAGCTGCCATTTATAATCTTAATCAAGAAGGCTTTGCCAAACATGGAATTGATATTGTTAACTGTGGTGATGTGATGGAAGATTCAGCCTTACTCTTTAATGAAATAGCTCAAAAAAAATCCAATATTCTTGAACAGTTAAATCTTGTATCAGGCTACTATATCTTAACTACCATCCACAGAGCTGAAAATACCGACAATGAACAAAAGCTCATTAATTTATTTAAAAGCTTAGATGACATTAATTTAAAATGTCCACTCATTTTACCACTTCATCCACGAACTGCCGCAAAAGTTAAACAACTTGGCATCGAAACCAAGGTTAGAATTATTGAACCAGTTGGTTATCTCGACATGACCATTTTAACATCTAACGCCCGACTTATAATGACAGATAGCGGAGGATTGCAAAAAGAAGCATTCTTTTTTAATAAATTTTGCATAACCCTTCGCGAAGAAACCGAATGGGTTGAATTGGTTGAAAATGGTTATAATCATTTGGCTGGATGCAATCCCGAAAAAATTGCAAATGCATTTGAAGCCTTGAAAGATAAAACATTTGTAAAAGACCATAATTTCTATGGGGGAGGTAAAGCGTCCTTAAACATAGCGAATTATTTGCTTGAAAATTATGGGTAAAACAGTTTACATCATAAATCAATTTGCAGGAAAGGCAGATTCTGGCTGGGGTGAAAGGCATTATTTCTTTAGCAAATACTGGATTGAAGCCGGCTATAAGGTGTATATTATTTCAGGATCGTTTAACCATGTATTCAGTAATTTACCGGTTGCTCCACATAAATTTAATTTTGAAAAAACAGACAATGCGGAATTTTGTTGGGTTAAAACACCCAAGTACAATCCTAAATCGGGCATGCGTTTTTGGAGTTTTTTGGTTTTTGCTTGGAGAGTTTTGTTTTTGCCGGTAAAAAGAATGGGGAAACCAGATATCATCGTGGTTTCATCCATGCCAATTTTCCCGATTTTAAGTGGGCATTTACTCAAACGCAAATACAAAGCAGAAAAACTCATTTTTGAAATACGAGATATTTGGCCTTTAACTTTAAATCTTTTAGGTAATATTTCTAAAAGACACCCCGTTTCTTTGTTTATTGGCTGGTTTGAAAAGTTTGGCTACAAAAAATCAGATTATATTGTTTCCTTATTGCCTAACGCCAAAGAACATATCGAAGAAATAGCTGGTGCTGGCAGCAAATTCAGATACATTCCTAACGGATTGGATGAATCGGTTTTAGAAAAAGAATCTTTAGATGCCTCGTTATTGAATCAAATACCATCTAATAAATTTGTGATCGGATATACTGGAACTATTGGTTTAGCCAATGCATTAGAATTTTTTGTAGATGCGGCAGGTATACTTCAAAATGATGATCGATTTTACTTTGTGGTTGTTGGTGAAGGCTACTTAAAAGAAGAATTAGTTGAAAAAAGCAAGTCCTTTGGCAATATTCTTTTTTTACCAAAAATTCGCAAAAATCAAGTCCAAACGATTCTTGAAAAATTTACTGTTTGTTTTGTAGGCCGTAATGATACCCCTTTATTTAAGCACGGGGTTTCGGCTAATAAATATTTCGACTACATGTTGGCGGCCAAACCAATATTAGATTCGAATAATCTAATAAAAGATCCTGTTGAATTGTCGGGTTGTGGGATAATTGTTAAACCTGATTCAGCTAAAACCATTGTGGATGGAATTATTGAATTATATGATTTAGGTGAAAGTGGAAGAAAAACTATGGGTGACAAGGGCAAAGTTTTTGTTTCAGAACATCATAATATCAAGCATATAGCACATCTTTATATTGAACTCTTTGAAAACTAATACAATTTTGCTAACTGGTGCTTCTGGATTTCTGGGTAAATATATTCATGCCAAGCTATCAAAGTCGGGATTCACAATTATTACTTTAGGAAGAAATGCATGTGACATTGGTTGCGACTTAGCAGTTGAAATACCAGAACTGCCATCTACAATTGATTATGTAGTTCATGCAGCTGGCAAAGCTCATTCAGTTCCTAAAACACAAAAAGAAGGAGAAGCTTTTTATGAAGTTAATTATAAAGGAACCGTCCACTTATTAAACGCTATAAAAGCGAGCAAGTCGCCGGTTAAAAGTATCATTTTTATAAGTTCGGTGGCGGTTTATGGACGTTTTGAAGGCTCATTAATTGATGAAGAATTTCCGCTTAATGCGAATGATCCATACGGTAAGAGTAAAATTTTAGCTGAGCAATGTATTGAAACTTATGGATTGGAAGAAAAAATTAACACCTGTATTTTAAGACTACCACTAATAGCAGGCCATATAGCACCGGGTAATTTAGGTTCGATGATAAAGGCAATAAAAAAAGGTTGGTATCTATCTATTGGTAAGGCTGATGTGAAAAAATCGGTGGTACTTGCCGAAGATGTGGCCGAAGTTATTCCTAAGCTTTTTGAAGTAACAGGTATTTACAATTTAACCGATGGCTGGCATCCAACCTTTAGCGAATTGGAAAAATCTATAGCTACAAGTCTTGATAAACGCAATCCACTAAGAATTCCGCAAACGTTTGCTACTTTAATGGCAAAAACAGGTGATTTGCTTGGGAAGAAGTCACCGATAAACTCTTTAAAACTCAAAAAAATCCAATCTGAACTTACCTTCTCGGATTTGAAAGGTAGAACAGAAATTGGTTGGAATCCTAAAAAAGTAGTTGATAATATTGATCGTATTCTTCAATGAATGTCCTTTACCTGCTGGGAAGTGTGCCCAATCATAAACATACTTTCATCAACAGGGAGATTGAGGAACTCAAAAACTCAGGTATCAATGTTATTTTACTTGTAATAAATCCGTTTTATGAAAAAGGTCATTTAAGTCATTTCAAGTATTTGTTTAAAGCAGGATTTAACCCGTTTACTTTAGTTCTAAATCCTTTTATCAATTATTTTTTTTACAAAAAATCAATTTTATTTTCCAAATCAGAATATTCTTGGCAGAAAGGTTTCGAGACTTCCAAGATTAGCTATTTACGTCTGTTGCTAGCGGGTCTAATCCTTGAATCGGCATTTTCACGGTTATTAAAATCGAAAACTGAAATAAACCATATTCATTCTCATCATTTATTTTCAGCCAGTTTATTTACCCCCAGTATTGCGCAATTCTTAGAAACTGGTTACAGTATTACAATACATACCTTGTCTAATTATTTTAAGTCTGATTTTCTAAATAAAACAATTCAAAATGCTTCGTTTCTAAGAACAGTAACCTCAGAAACCTACACCCATTTTAAAATTCATTTCACAAACCCAGAGATACATTATATTGCCAATGGGGTTAACTTTACTACGCTTAATATAATAGAGGGTAAGAAACCAAATACTCTTTCAATTTTAGCCGTTGGTTACTTCTTAGATAAAAAAGGATTTGATGTTTTAATACGGAGCTGTCGATTAATTAAAAATCAAGGCATTGCGTTTATTTGCACAATTATTGGCGAAGGTCCTGAAAAAAAACTTTTTACGCAGCTAATTCATCAAAATCAATTGGAAAATGAAATCCAGATTCTTCCCTTTTTAAATTTTGATAAACTGATTCCTTATTTTAAGAGTTCGCATGTTTTGGCTGTTCCTTCACGTGATCCAAAACGCTCGACTCGAGATGGTTTACCAACCGTAATTATTGAAGCTTTGGCTTTGGGATTACCAGTTGTTGCTTCTGATTTTGCCGGAATTTCGGATGCCATAATTCATGAACAAACCGGTTTACTTATTCAGTCAAACAATGAAACCGAGTTAGCTCAAGGTACTTTACGTATACATTCCGACAGCCATTTAGTTAGAACTATTACGCAAAATGGCAAGGAATTAGTAGAGCACAATTTTTCACTTTCAAAAAACATAGCTAAACTTGCAATGCTTTTTAAATCAGCTTCTTAAAATTCAAGACATTAACTTTTAATATTTTTCAACCCTTTAAATTTAAAAAACTTGATCAATCTAAATATTCCTTATTTTATTAAAAAACAGATAACCTTTCGCGAAGAAAGTTTCTTTAAGAATGATTTAACTCATTTTGAAAAAGAACTAGGGGCAGCCATTAACGGTAAAAATGTGATAGTGATTGGAGGCGCAGGAACCATTGGAAGCAGCTATATAAAAGCCATGTTGCACTTTAAACCGGCCAAGTTATTTGTAATAGATATTAATGAAAACGGATTAACAGAATTAGTTCGCGATGTAAGAAGTTCAAAAGGCTTGAACATCCCCACTGATTTTAAAACTTATCCTATTAATTTTGGTGATAAGGTTTTTGAAAAATTATTTTTAGCAGAAGGGCCTTGGCAAATAGTAGCCAACTTTGCTGCACATAAGCATGTTCGAAGCGAAAAGGATGAATACTCGATAGAGGCTATGTTAGACAATAATTTGTTTAAAGCCGAAAAACTATTGGCATTGCTTGCTCAAAATCCACCTGAACATTTTTTCTGTGTTTCGACAGACAAAGCAGCAAATCCAGTAAATATTATGGGAGCATCCAAAAAATTAATGGAAAATTTGATAATAGCTTATTCTGGAAAGTTTAAAATAAATACTGCCCGTTTTGCAAATGTGGCCTTTTCAAATGGAAGTTTGCTTGCAGGATATATTGAAAGGGTGATGAAAAATCAGCCCCTATCCTGTCCGGATAATATTCGACGCTTTTTTGTTTCACCTGAGGAGTCGGGGCAAATTTGTTTACTTTCGACAATTTTAGGTAAGTCGGGGCAGCTTTTTTTTCCAAAGTTTGATTTTGAAACAGACCAAACCTATTTCCATGATATTACCCTAAGATTTATAAAAGCGATTGGTTTAGAAGCAAACCTTTGCACTTCGGATGAGGAAGCAATTGAAAAAAGTTTGTCGCCCGACGGAAAAACATATCCGGTACATTTTTTCAAATCAGACACATCTGGAGAAAAACCTTATGAAGAATTTTATACAGAAGAGGAAGAAAAAAATCTTGACCTTTTTGAGGGTTTGGGGGTAATAACTCCTGACAAAAAAAATTTAACTGAAACTCTGAAATCAATAGATGCTTTAAAACTCATTTTTGAACGCGATCACCTAGACAAAAGCACTATCGTAGAAGAGATAAAAAAGCTATTGCCGGGTTTTGACCATATTGAAACTGGAAAAAATTTGGATCAAAAGATGTAAAGCACAATTGAATTTTCGATTAGGAACTAAATAAAAAATTGCTTTTGGCATTGAATTTTTCCAATGATTACAAAGCCCGCGTTAGGTATTGCAGTGGAAATCCTTTTTGAGAGGCACGAACAAAAAGATTGCAACGGAAAGACCGTCCCGCAGGGAAACGTCCAAATTAAAAAATCTAAAACCACGCTTCTTATTGAAATAACATTAAGTCAACAAAATTATGTACCCAATTATTAAACGATTTTTCGATATTATTTTTTCCTTATTGGCCTTATTAATACTTTTGCCGTTTTTATTACCCATTGTTATTTTACTGAAATTGACCGGCGAAGGGTATGTATTTTATTTCCAAAAGCGCATAGGGCATTACAGCAAACCATTTGATATTTGGAAATTTGCAACTATGCTTAAAGACAGTCCGAATACTGGAACAGGTCTTATTACGCTTCGAAAAGACCCGCGAATTACACCGATGGGGGGCTTTTTAAGGATGACGAAAATTAATGAGTTGCCACAGATAATTAATGTTTTGAAGGGCGATATGAGTTTTGTAGGACCAAGACCTTTGGTAGAAAAGAACTTTTTGACTACTCCAAAATTGGTAAAGGACGAAATTTATCAGAACAAACCGGGAATTACAGGCATTGGATCAGTTGTTTTTCGCGATGAAGAAAAATTGCTGTCGGACACCAAAATGCCACCTGAACAATTTTACAATGAAATTATCATGCCTTATAAATCAGAATTGGAGATTTGGTATGGAAAAAATATGTCTTTTATGACAGATTTAAAAATACTGGTACTAACAGTTTTGGTCATTTTGATGCCTAAAAACAGTCTTTACAATGCTTGGTTTAAAAATTTGCCACAATCCAGCATTATTAATTAGACACAGTTAATTAGAATTAATTCAGTTATGTTTTCATATAATTTATTTTAGCTTTGTAAATCTTTAAATTGTGATAATAGATCCAAAAATATTTTTCATTATTCCGATACAAATCGTCCTCATGCTAGCCTATTTTCCAATAGCGCGCAAGCTTAATCTCTATGATATTCCGAACGAACGAAGTTCCCACAAGAATATTGCTTTTCGGGGTGGAGGAATTATCATCCCCTTATCCTTAATTCTCTATTCGCTCTTCTTCGGGTTTCATGACCATTGGTTAATTTCCGGCGTATTAGTAGTTTCGGCAATTAGTTTTTATGATGATTACACCGGTGCCAACGTATTTGTGCGTTTAACGTGTCACTTTGTAGCCTTGGGATTGTTGATGATGGAAATGCAGGAAAGCCTTAACAAGTTTTCCCAGATAGCTCCAATATTAACCATTTTGATAGCCATTATTGGTGTTGCAACCATAAATGCCTATAATTTTATGGATGGTATTAATGCCTTAACTGGATTATATACCCTTTCTGTTTACGAAACAGTTTTTTATTATTCATATTACTTTCAGAATGAACCATCAAAGATGTTTAATTTAAGCTTATTAGCAATATTAACTGTTGCCTTGCTAATATTTGGTTTCTTTAACTTTAGAACTAAAGCTGTGCTTTTTGCTGGAGATGTAGGAAGCGTTTCATTGGGCTTAATTTCTGTGTTTTATGTATTAAAACTCATTTCAAGCAATACCGATATTATCTATTTATCCATGTTGGCCGTTTATGGCGTTGAATCGGGATTAACTATAATTTATAGACTTTATAAGCGAGAAAATATATTTCAAGCACACCGAAAACATTTATTTCAGGATTTGGTAAACAAGGTTGGGCTTTCGCATTTAACTACATCCTTGCTTTATACTGGATTACAAGTAATTATTAATGCCGGCATGTTTTTAGCTCTTTCAAAAGGAATACCAGGTTACAACTACTTTGCTTTTGTAATTATGATGCTTGTTTGCATTTATATTATCTTAAAATATCAAATACACCAAAGATATACAATCCTTGAAGATGCCCATGAAAAAAATTAAGTTTGCAGTAGTTGGATTAGGACATATTGGACTGCGGCATTCTAAAATTGCTCAAGAACACCCTGATTCTGAAACTATCGCCTGCTGCGATGTTCTTCCTGAACGTGAATTGAAACTAAAAGAACTAGGATTAAGTCCAAGATTTTACACAGATTACAAAGAATTAATACTGAATGAACCCGAAGTGGATGTTGTAAATATTGCATCACCAAATGGTTTACACACTGAAATAGCACTTTTTGCGCTCGATCATGGAAAGCATGTGGTTATTGAAAAACCTATGGGGTTGTCGCGAATCGACTGTGAAAATGTTATTTTCAAATCGCTTCAAAAGTCACGCAATGTTTTTGTTGTTAAACAAAACAGATACAGCCCACCTTCACGTTGGCTTAAAGACATTGTAGAACAAAATATTCTTGGCGATGTGCTCATGGTTCAGGTAAATTGTTACTGGAATAGGGATGAACGTTATTACAAGCCTGGCAATTGGAAAGGCAAGCTCGACATGGACGGAGGGACACTTTTTACCCAATTTTCACATTTCGTTGATATTATGTATTGGATTTTTGGAGATATCAAAAACATACATGCTACGTTTAAAAACTCCACGCACAAAGTCATGACTGAATTTGAGGATTCGGGGGTGGTTAATTTCGAATTTATCAAGAGTGGCCTCGGATGCATAAATTTCTCGACTTCTTGCTGGGATACGAATATGGAAAGCAGCATTACAGTAATTGGTTCTAAAGGAAGTGTAAAACTTGGGGGCCAATATCTTAACGAGGTTGAGTATTGTCACATTGAAAATTATGTTTTACCTGAGCTTGCTCCTACTAATCCACCAAATGATTACGGGCCTTTTAAAGGAAGTGCTGCCAATCACCATTTTGTAATCCAGAACGTTATAGATACCTTAAACGGCAAAAGTCAAATAGATACCAATGCTCTCGAAGGCTTAAAAGTAGTTGATATTATTGAACGAATTTATGAATTGCGAGATTTGACAAAAATTTAAACCAAATAATCTTTTGAGGATAGCATGGTTTGCAAATATTGACTTTCAGGAAGGCAACGCTGCTAATTCCAGAATTCGGGCATTGGCAAATGGTCTAAAAAAAAAGGGTGATCAAGTTTTTCTGTTTTTTTTAAGTTCTACCGTCTTTAATTCTAATGGAATTAACAAAAAGAGCAAAGGCTTTTTTGATGGTTTATATTTTAACTACTTAAGTGGCACCTCGCATCGCAGTAAATTCCTTTTGGTTCGAATTTTCAATTATTTAATAGCCATTATTAATTCATCGGTTTTACTTATTCGCAAACGAAAACACTTCGATATCATTTTTATCTATAGTCCTCGTTTTCTGTTTTTCGGTCATATCTACATCCTCGCCAAACTTTTGGGAATTCCGCTTATTATTGAAAAGACAGAACTTGAACAAAAGGTTACAACCAAAAGAATATTACCCAAGTTGATAAGTTATACGGATAGAATTGATGCCTATCTTTACAAGTATATCTGCACGCATCTTTTTGTAATTTCAGATAAGTTAAAAGACCATTATAGCAACTTTTTCCCAGCCACTAAAATATCAAAAATTCCAATTGTTGTAGATTTTAAGCGTTTTCAACAAATTGAAGATACAAGCTCAAAATACAGTATCGGATACCTTGGTTCGTTTAGTGCAAAGGATGGTGTACCTGGAATTATCCAAGGTTTTAAAGCTGCAAATCAACAAATCCCGAAACTTAAACTTAATCTAATCGGATTTAATCCTTATAAAAAGGAGACCAATCAATTATTGAAATTAAATCAATTAAATGGTGAAGTTTCTAAATCAGGACAAATCACCTACGAACAGGTACCTCAATGGCTTGCTAAATGTGATTTATTGATAATGAACCGGACCAACGATGCCTATTCGCATTATGGATTTCCAACTAAACTTGGTGAATACTTGGCAACAGGTATTCCAACAATATGTTCACGAGTTGGTGATGTAGATCATTATCTTGAACACAAAATTAACACCTATTTTATTGAACCCGGTAATACGGAGCAATTAACGGAAGCCATCTTAAAACGGTACGAAAATTATGAGCAATTCAATGAAATTGGTCAGAAAGGTCGCTTGGTTGCGCAAACCGAATTCGATTTTCAAAAATACATACCAATTCTTCAATCAGTTTTCAGGGAAGCGTCACGAGCTAAAAAATAGTTCGGTATTCTATTCTTCTTCTTCCTCTTGTTTTCCCAAAAGTTTTCCAATTATTCCAAATCTCTCCTTACGTTGTAAGGTTCCATCTTTATTGTAATGATACCAAACACCGCGTTGTTCGCCTTTGCGGTAATGACCAAATGTTTTTAACTCACCAGTTTCGTAAAACTCACGGTATCTTCCGTGTAAGGCTCCTTTTTTTGTTTCGGCCTCAAACCTGATTTTATCGGATAATCCATAATAATCCTTGATGACATTACGCTCGAATTTGGCCATTAAGAAACGTTGAATATCATCTAACGAATCTAACATACTCGCGGCATCAAGTTCAATGTCGGCTAAAGTATCTATGAAACTAGAAGTATCAGGGTTGAACTCTTTAAAATTTAGACGAACCTTGGTATAGAAACGATTTTCTTTTTCCGTTAACTGGAAACCGGTCTGAGGAAACGAACGAAAATACAGTTCGTTTTTGTTGGCGGAAGCTCTGGTTGTGGCATCCATTCGTTTCGTCATTAAGTCGAAAGTTCGGCTAGAAGACAGGTACGAAAATACGGTTGCTTCAGCATCAAACTTATCGAGAAAGATTTCAAACTCGGGGTCTTTGCTTAAAGTATTTCCACTTTCATAATCTTCTATTAAACTCACAATTGTAGCTGGGTTGTTGCTAAACACAACATATTCATCCACAATGGTGTAATATGGCTTTTCGAGTTTAGAAAACATTTTTCCAAAAAACAGTTTAAAGACGCCTTTCACATCCAAAAACTTGATGGAATAGTTTTTATAATCTACCTTTTTAAATTTTGCGGGAGAGCGTTTTTTGACTTGACCTGCAATAAAATCTAAACGTTCCTTAGCAAAATCTACGTTACTGGCCTTTATTACCACCATGATATCATCAATATGTTCGGTATATTTAGATGGTTCATTTTGAATATAAACTACCTCGTCGGCTATCCAGCTTAACATATCTCGTTCAAGATCAATTTTCAAGAATCGTTCAATTTGGTTTTTGTTGGATTCAAATTCATTGTAAACCACTTCATTGGATTGCAAAACTTTTTGAAGATTCTTATAAAACGACAAACCATTATCAAAACCTAATGAATGATAAATAGCTGTTCGTTTTGGTGCAATTTTATGAGCGGTAATATTTCCTTTGCCAGAAAGCATTAATGTCCTCAGATAAGAATCCATGGAATCGTTAATATTGGTATAACCTTCCAAGCCAGCAAAATCATCATCAACCTCAACTTTAAACCCACTATAAAGCAAAATCTTGCTTAGATCTTTTACCATAGGATCCGTTTCATTGCTGTAACACTGCATGTATTCATCAACAAAACTATAATTGACATACATTTTGCAAAGCCCTTCTTCGGATGTTTCTTGATAAATATTTAAAAAGTTTTCGTCTCTTCCAATGTTTGGAGATTCAACCTCCATGATGGAATTTTCAAGGAGTTGATTGCTGTATGAACACAAGAGGTAATTTTGTACAGTTGAAAAATAAAGGGTTTCTTTAGATTGAACATCGTAGGCACTGATGATACTTTTGTTTTTAAACTCCTTCTTATCAACTCGCATACCAGAGGCAGTCAAAACTTGTTCAAGGGTTTCTTCAATAAAACCAATTTTGGAACCCTTTTTGAGATTCACTAGAAACAAAAAATCGTAATCTTTTGGTTTTGTTTTGTGTGCAGATATAATAACATCACGTTTCCCAAAAAGAGTAAAAAGTGCGGAATTATCGTGAAGAAGCGAGTCTAAGAAATCGGCATTTTTACCGATATCTGAAAAATATTCTTGCTTTTTTAAGAAACGCCATACATCACTTTTCGAAAATTTGTTCCAACTTTCAAGAGGAGTAGAAGTTTCAATAATATAAATTGCATCCTTGGGAATAAGATAAAATGAATTAATATTTTTATCGGGAGTTAAAAAAAACCATGAATATATTCCAGCACTTAACGCTACTAAAATAAATGCAATCCATATCACCGTTCGTTTCATATCTATTTTGCTTTCAAATATTTAGAAATTAAGCCCTGTTTTTCACATTTTTTTTTATGTTTCAATTTAAGTTGATTTTCGTCACTAATTTAAAGATGCAAACTTACAGGTAATTCTTTTTAACACGCTATTATTTTCGCCAATTTATTCACAGAATTTTTTCCGTAATACTAAAATATTAAAGTAAAAAATAGAATTAAAACAGATAATACTAGTATTAAAGAAATACCAAACCATTTAAGGTTGGTTATATTATAAAACTCCAATCTAATAATTTAGATTTAAAGCCTTAAAATGGCTTTCTAAGAATCTTCGATTCACAAATTCAGGTCACTACTTTTTACGCTCGTATTTGCAACATTCGTGTAAATTATTATAAGCCGTATCGTTGCCGGTATTCATCTCGGTATCATAACCGGAAGCAGCAATAAAAGTGTTGACTTGAGTATTCGTGTATTTCAAGGAATCGTAACTTACCGTTATCATTTTGGAATCTTTATTCCAACTGGCCTCAATCCCTTCATGATTGAGTGATTTCTCGATGGTTTTTTTGCACATACCGCAATTGCCATATACTTTGAAGGTTTCAGTTTTTCTATTAGCAATGCTGTTACAAGAAATTAAGACCGTTGCTATTATTAAACTAATTGTTATGTTTATTACTTTCATAATTTGATATTTGATGATATTTGAATGCAAATTTAACGCATTCGTTTTCTTAAAAAAAACCTCTCACAGACTTTCCGTTAAGTTAGACTGTGAGAGGCTAAAGTGATTATTTAAGACAACTTGATTGTGTTTCTGAACAACATTCAGCTTCACAACAGTTTGTATCACAGGTACAATTGCCCTCAGAACATGTGCAATTTGTGCATTCACAACTAGCGCCACAGCAACAGTTTGAACTTGACAAAGCATTATAGGCAAGTAAACTTCCTACCATTGTAAACATTACGACTGCAACTAAAATTATTTTTTTCATTTTATAAATTATTAATATTTTGATAAATCCAGAACTCACGGGTTCGGGATATTTTTTTTTAATTTATCCGTGACTGATTTTCAAGAATTACTTGATTTTAACAAACTTTAAAAATAAAGTTTACGATAAAACTTCCATGGGAAGTAAAAATAAAGCAGGCGATGGAATCCTATAGTCTAAATGTGCAGAGCCTGATAAATACAGGGGCGCGATTATCCTTAAATGCCGATTGGCGAATGGCGCCAGCAATACTAAAGGTCGGTAATGAAGATGATTCAGAAAAAAACACTTTCTGAGCAGGAATAAAATCTATGGAAGAAACAACGCTAACCTTGTTGGCAAAATGGGTTGAAAGATTGATACCTATTTGTTCGTTCTTGCAACAGCTTTTACAGGTTGCTTTTCCGTCGCAACAACATTTTTCTGTCGAATCAAAACTTAATTCTATAGTTTCTAATTCACCATTACAATAATGAAATTGCGCAGCAATACCGCTTATCGAAAAGAGGTAAAATGCCAGAATAAAAATTATACCGCGTTTCATTTTGTTTTACAAATATACAATGATTTTTTATTGATTATGTTGATTTAAATCATTTTACAAAAACATGATTTTCGATATAATCAATTAAGGAATGAATAACCTTTATATGAATTTCTTGAGCACGATCTGCAAAATTACTGTTTGGTGCTCGTATTTCTACATCGCACAATTGACCCATTTTACCTCCATCCTTTCCTGTTAAACCTATCACTTTAATACCTTTTAAGCGAGCAACCTCAATTGCCTTAATAACGTTTGCCGAATTTCCACTCGTGCTAATACCTAGTAGTACATCTCCTTTTCTGCCAACAGCTTCAAGATATCGGCTAAATACAAATTCATAACCATAATCATTACCAACACAGGCCATATGCGATGCGTCAGACATAGCGATTGCCGCAATTGCTGGACGATTTTCGCGATAACGCCCGGTTAATTCTTCTGCAAAATGCATGGCATCGCATAAACTACCTCCGTTTCCACAACTCAAAATTTTTCCATCATTTTTAAGGCTTTCCACCATTATTTGGCCAGCTTTTTCGATGGCAACAAAATTATTCGGATTCGAGATAAAAGTATCTAAAATTTCTTTTGCTTCTGTAAAATGTTCTGAAATCATAAAGCGTAAATTCTCAGTAATTGTGTAAAAAACTATTTGCCAAACTTTGCTTTACCTTCATCTAAAAATTTGGCAAATTTTGCTACATCAGGATTATAACCATTATAAATACTGAGCTTTTTCTCGTTGGCATCAATAATATAGTAGTAAGGTTGTCCGGCTGAATCATATTTTCGAACCTGAAGTTCAAAATTTTGTTCTCCTAATTTTTTCAATACCGTTCCGTCTGGTTTTTTAGTCCATTCGCTTTGCGGTAATTCAAGGCGTTCGTCAACATATAGTGAAACTATAATAAAATCTTCTTTTAAACGTTTTAAAATTTCAGGCTTAATCCAAACATATTCTTCCATACGACGACAGTTTGCACAAGCATGACCGGTAAAATCTACAAAAATCGGTTTATTCAATTTTTTTGCAGCCTCTAGTGCCTCGGGATAATAAAAGTAGCCTTTTAAGCCATGCGGCAAATGTAAAATATCTGAAAAACGCACAGGTTTATCTGTACTTTGGCTATTTGAATTTTCGGCTGAACCGGGGCCAACCACAAAATCTTGAGTTCCCATTGGAGGAAGCACACCGGATAAATGACGCAAAGGCGCTCCCCACATACCTGGAACTAAATAAAACGCAAACGCAAAAGCCATAACGGCAAACGTAAAACGTGGCACTGAAACATAGCTGGTATCACTGTCATGTGAAAATTTTAATTTTCCAAGTAAGTATAATCCTAACATAATAGACAAACTAATCCAAATGGCAATGAAGACATCCCGATCTAATATTCGCCAATGATAAACAACATCTGCTTGAGATAAAAATTTAAGCGCAAGAGCTATTTCAACAATACCTAAAACTACTTTAACTGAATTGAGCCATCCACCTGATTTTGGTAAACTACTTAACCACTGAGGAAAGAAGGCAAACAAAGTAAATGGCAGCGCGAACATCATTCCAAAACCCAACATGGCAAAAAACGGACGAATAAACTCACCTTTACTAGCCAAAATTGCCACCGACCCAACAATGGGAACTGTACAGCTAAAGGATACTAAGACTAAAGTAAACGCAATAAAAAAGATACCGATATATCCACCTCTATCGCCTTGTTGATCCATTTTGTTGATAAATGAATTTGGAAGTACAATTTCGAACATTCCCAAAAAGGATGCCGCAAATACCATAAAAATCAAAAAGAAAATAATATTGGGCAACCAATGCGTACTCAATTGGTTGGTGAAAGCTTCGCCAAACAAGGCTGCTAAAGCCAATCCCAAAATAAGAGAAATTAATAAAATACTTAAGCCATAAAATACGGCCATTTTTCTTCCTTTAACTTTGTCTTTTTGTTTGGTAAAATAAGCCACTGTCATCGGAATCATAGGGAACACGCAAGGTGTTAGCAAGGCTAATAACCCGCCCCCAATACCAAGTAGAAAAAGCGCCCAAAGACTTTTGTCATCTAAATCGTTTTTTTTACTCGTTTCTACTTTAGTTTTTAAACTGTCAGAATTTGCTGAACTTGGACCTGAAACTGTTTCCGTTGTGAGAGTGTACTGTTTTGAAGTGTTTAAGGTATCCTGAATATCATTACCCTGCTGAACTGTTAATTTTGGAACTGAAATTTTTTCTTTGTAAGGATAACACGATTCGTCATTACAAATTTGGTAATCCATTCCCAAAGTAAAAGAAAAATTTTGATTTAATATTTTGATTTTCTGATGGATTTCAGCTTTGTTAAAAAACTCCTTTATTTCACATTCAAAAAGGTCATCAAAATGAGCCTTATCACCCACAGTTCTAGGATTACCGACTAACTTAAAGGAAGCATTTTTAGAGAAATTAAGTGCAAAAGACAAATCACCGCATTGGTAAGAAGTCATGTGCAAGGATTTAGGAATCTGAGCGGTTATAATCAGTTCAATCACATCACCAACCTCTGCATCCTTAATGCTATAAGTGACGTTCCATTTAAGTGTATCAGGTAATTTCTTATTCTCTGATGTTTGAGCGGATGCAATATTTATTGCAGCGAATAAAGCTATTAAAAAGAGTTTAAAATGAGTCATAAATCAAATGCAAATATCGCAAAATCCTTCAAAGTATTATCTGCCATTTTGAACCTTTAAAACCTTAGAACCTTTTGTTTCAAAATAAACTCTGTATTGCAAACACATAGCATCTGTGCATGTTTGATATTCAAGATAACCTTTGAGTTCCACCTGTTTGTGACTCACCTTTACCACCTGCTTTATTACTGCTTTGCCCTTGAACTTTCTCACGGTACATTCAAAAATATCATCGTATTCAGGTTTTTCACCAACAGATTTGGCAGAATCAATAACAAAGTAATCGTTACCTGCGTTGGTAAAAACAAGTTTTGAGGGTATTGGTCCCAAATCGCAATTAAAGTTAGTTGAATAAACTGATTGATGTTCGGGAATAATACCAATTAAATAGAGAGTAACGGTGTCGTTTTCTTTCCATTTGTCACTTGAAAATTTGACTTCCCAATTGGCCGGGACAATTTCTTGTGCTCCAACTAAGTTACTTAAAGACAAAAAGATAAGTAAAAAGCGAACTTTAATTTTTAATTTTTCCATTTTAATGTACAAATATGAGGTATTCAAACGTTTTTTAGTATGAATCTGTGTAAAATTCAAAATTTGTTAGCGATTTACCCTTTCTACCTTTGTGGTATTACAAAATTCATGCGAGCACTTATAAAATTTGTTATTCTTTTATTGCCTCTAAATGTGGTTTTGGCTCAATCTACTAAAACGAGTTCTGAACAATATATTATCTTGTACAAAGAAGATGCCATAATTGAAATGTACCGAACTGGCGTGCCGGCAAGTATCACATTGGCTCAGGGAATTCTTGAATCTCAGAATGGCAACAGTCGCTTAGCAAAAGAAGCCAATAATCATTTTGGTATTAAATGTAAAACAGGCTGGACAGGCAAAACGATTATTGCCGACGATGATACAGAAGCCGAATGCTTCAGAGCGTATGAGTCGGTTTTGGAAAGTTACCGTGATCATTCCAATTTTTTAAGAGAAAACTGGAGATACAGTGAATGCTTTAAATTAGAAAGAACAGATTATAAAGGCTGGGCCGAAGGTTTAAGAAAAGCCGGATATGCTACCAATCCAAATTACCATACCTTAATTACTGGTTTAATTGAACGATTTAAACTCCACGATTTTGATTTAGCACCAATGCCGGATGGTGTAAAACCCGAGTACGAAATTATTAACAATAAAGTTCCTGCTGTTTATGCCCAAGAAGGCGAAACCATAGATGTTATTGCAAAGAAGAACGATATTAACTCAAAGCAAATTTACCGTTACAACGATTTAGTTAAAGGCAGCACAATTGATCCAGGAGATATTCTATACCTTAAACCTAAACGACGCAAAGGTTCTGAGCCATATCATATTGTTAAAGAAGGCGAAAACTTATACGATGTTTCGCAGATGTATGGCATTAAACTAAAACAACTTTACAAAAAAAATCATTTAGACAAAGGCGATGAGGTTGCAGCAGGTACAACCATTTATCTTCAGAAAAAAAGAGATGACAAACCGACTGTAATTTTAAAAGAAGATTTGGAAAGGCTTGAAAACGAAAAGAAATTAAAACGTGAACAGATTATAAAGGACTCTGTTGAAAGGGTAAAGAAAGAAGTAAAAAAAGCTGAACATGAAACCCAAGAAGCCTTAACACGTGAATTTCATATTATTAAGGTAGGAGATAACTTATACCGTATTTCAGAAAAGTACCATGTATTTGTTGAAGATATTTTAGAATGGAATGCTATAGAATCTGCTGAAGGCATTTCTATAGGTGATAAAATATATTTAAGTAAAAATGCAGCTATAAAAGCCGGAGTGTATAAGACTGGGGTTCCCAAAAAAGAGATTGTTAAAAAAGATGAGCCAAAAAAAGAAGAACCAAAATCGAGCTCCAAAATAAAAACGCATACGGTTGCAAAAGGCGAAACTGCTTTTAAAATATGTCAGAAATACGGAATAACTTCTGCTCAACTAGTTAGTTGGAACAAATTAAAAGATGCTTCAAATATACGAGAAGGTCAATCTTTGAAGGTATCTGAGTAGAATTAAAAAAGATTGGTATTTTTTTATATCCAAAAATTATTTAAACCTTAAATTCGTGCAAAGTCTTAAATTTTAATTTTTGAGAAAAATTCCTTTAGTGTTTACAGAAAAAAAGAATTTTCAGCAGGCCATATTTAAAGGTTCTCAGAATTAGGCATTGCAACAGGCAAACCTAAATCAATGCGACCATCTTTCATACGAATAATTCGTTTTGCTCTTTGAGCCACATCTTCCTCGTGGGTTACCATAACAATAGTATTTCCATTGGCATGAATCTGGTCAAACAAGTCTAAAATTTCGCTTGAACTTTTACTATCCAGATTACCTGTGGGCTCATCGGCTAAAAGAATGGAAGGATTGTTTACCAAGGCTCGGGCAATGGCCACCCTCTGACGTTGTCCGCCAGAAAGTTCATTAGGTCGATGATGCATTCTATCCTCTAAGCCAACCGATTTCAAAGCCTCTTCGGCACGTTGCAATCGATCTTTTTTTGACACTGAGGCATAAATCAAGGGAAGTGCAACATTTTCTAAAGCATTCATCCTTGGCAATAAATTGAAAGTTTGAAACACAAAGCCTATTTCCTTATTCCGGATTTCTGCTAGTTCGTTATCATTCATTTTTATCACTTCAATTCCGTTTAAGTGGTATGAACCTCCCGAAGGAGAATCTAAACAACCAATGATATTCATTAAAGTAGATTTTCCACTACCAGATGGGCCCATCAAAGCAACAAATTCACCGCGATTTATAGTGCAATTCAATTTTTGCAAGGCATAAAGCTTTTGATGCCCCATCACATATACCTTTTCAATATCATGCAATTGAATTACTTCTTCCATTACTTACTTGTGGATAAACTTAGGAACTTTAAAATAATCTGAATCTTTTCCGGGTGCGTTTTTAAGGGCTTCTTGACGACTAATTTCACCCTTAACTTCGTCGAGTCTTAAATTATTTTGTCTATCGCTCATATAAATAAGTGGCTCAACACCATTGGTATTTACCTCCGACAATTTGTCAAAAAAACCTACAATGCGTTCAAGATCAGCCTTAATTTTAACCTTCTGAGTCGAATTAAATTCCAATCGAGCCAAATGAGCCAACTCATCTATTTTTTCTTCCGTAATCTGCATAACTATTTTTTACTTAAATAATATTTTAATTTTTTTGTTGAAATTAACCATTTACCTGAGGTTTGCTTTTTTTATTTTATAAAAACGGATGGATTATGTCTTTTGAATTCTTCATCAATAATACTAAAAACTTTTGCTTTCAATTGGCTTTGATCATTCAAATTTAGACCAACAGTACTAACCTCACGATGAACCACCATTCTCATTCTTCCGGGCAACAATCCATTATCAACACCGCCGCCAGGCATTCGTTTCCAATTATCGAGTAAAGTTATAGGTACAATCGGTATTTGGTTTTCTATTGCCAATTTAAACGCGCCCGCTTTAAAAGGTGCCATTGGAGGAACTTGGTTATGAATACCACCTTCGGGAAAAATTAAAACGCTAACTCCTTCTTTTATTCGTTTATCGGCTTCCTTAAACGCTTGGTGAGATTCGCGGATATTGGTTCGGTTTACTGAAATATCGATAGTTCTAAAAAAAATGCCAAAAACAGGAATTCTTCCTAACGCATCTTTTGCCATAAAATTAAAATAGTTTGGAATCAATAAATTCGTTAACACAATATCGAGATACGAGAAGTGATTGGAGCAAAAAATATAAGTTTTGCGCTTATCCAGTTTAGTCTCAAATGTAACACTAGGCCATAAAGCTGCAGGGTAAAGAATACAAAATGCCCAAACTTTTCGAAGTACATGTGCTTGGGAATACCATTTTTTTCTCGAAAGAAGAATTCGAAACGGAATATAAAGAACAAAAAATAAAACAATAAATAAAAAGAGAAACCATATTGCCCAAGCTAAACGAATAATCTTAAACATTGGCAAATTTCTATTATTGCATAGCTGCGTTTACATGGTTTGCCATATAATCGGCTAAACTTTGTAAAGGTTTGGTGGCAATCATTCGCATCATCATATTTAATTCGGCGTTAATTACTGCCTGAACTTTAGAACTGTTTCCATCCGTCTGAATATTCCACTCCAAATTTAAATCAACAGGAGCTGAACTTGCAGGTAAAATTCTTAGAAAAGAATTCGCTGTGGTTTCGGCTAATTTCAGGTGTAATGCTCCCAATCCTTGAATTTTTAATTTTGCTTCACCCTCATTACTCCACCATTCTGTGACTTGCGAAGGCATAATATGTTGATGATTATTTAAGTCTACTAAAAACGAAAAGACGTTTTCGGCAGTTTCGGTTACTGGTATAAAATTACTTTCTATGCGTGTCATAAGGATTCTTCTGAACGGGTGTGAGCAAAGGCAGCTATAATTACAGCTTCAATCATACAAATTAAAAAAAAGGTAAAAACGGTTGATAACAAGGTTCCCCCGGGTTTAAACTGGCTTTGCAATCGTTGCAATTTCTGAGCTTGCTGATCAGCCGGTAAGGTTTTAATTTCTTTATCTGCCATAAATTGTTGTTCCGAAATCTTTTCCGCTTTTGCGATAATTTCGGGTCTGGCAAAGTAAAAAGTGGTATAAAAAGCAAACTGAACCAAACCCGCAATAATTGAAATAATAAAGCCAGTAAACATGCATCGCATAAAACTAATTCTGTTTCCATTTAACTTTTTTATGGCAATGATGGCAAATAAAACCGTGATAAAAAGAATTACAGGCGATGATAAACGATACAGCAGATTGTATTCACGAGAGGTGTATAGCTCGAGAGTCAAATACATATAGAGGAAAAAGGATGTAAAAATTCCTCCAATTCCTCCGAGTATAGCATATACTTTATTCATACCTTATATTTTTAAGGTTGCAAAAGTACATAAAAACTAAGCATTTAATTATTCAGACTCAGACAGATTTTCGTCTCTTTCACGACGAAATTCATCAAAGTTGTACTCCGGCATTAAATCCGTCTTAACATAATTAACCGTTTCCTGAAAAGCTTCCATAAACTTATTGAAATCTTCTTTATAAAGAAAAACTTTGTGTTTAATATACATTCCGTCTTCTGGTCTTTTTTTGCTCTCCGTTATGGTAATGTAGTAATCATTCCCTCTGGTAGCCTTAACATCAAAGAAATAAGTTCTCTTACCAGCTTTCACTTTTTTTGAAAACACTTCATTTCCATCTCTTGTAGAATCGTACATACTCGCTTTTTGTAATTACACTCCGCAAAAAACAGGTTTAATTTGACTATCACAACATTTAATTGTCAAATTATTCACATTAAATTGCTAATTATTTGTTAATCAGTTAGTTTATTTCAAGATATTTCTAATTTATGCGTTGGTATTTTTGACGTTTAATATAGAATAAAAATAAATGAGTCTAATCAAAACGAATAAAAAGATAATTTCTAAAAAATTGTATTTTTGCCCGATTAGAAACAATTAAATGATTGATTTAAAAGAAGAAGTTGTCTTAAATGACGCTAGAATTTTCGGCCCAATGGGTGAGTTTGACCATGAGCAGGTAATGCTTTGTAATGATAAATCAACCGGCTTGAGAGCAATTATTGCTATACATAATACTATCCTTGGTCCTGGACTAGGCGGAACTCGTTTCTATAATTATGCTTCAGAAAATGATGCACTTTACGATGTGCTTCGTTTATCAAGAGGTATGACTTATAAAGCTGCAATCTCTGGTTTAAATCTTGGCGGTGCAAAAGCCGTAATTATTGGTGATCCGCACATGCTAAAATCTGAAGGTCTTTTTAGAAAATTTGGTCGCTTTATTGAAAACTTAAATGGAAAATATATAACTGCTGAAGATGTAGGAACCACCACTCGCGACATGGAATACATTAGCATGGAGACCAAGCATGTTGTTGGATTGCCTGAAATTAAAGGCGGCGGCGGCGACCCCTCCCCTGTTACTGCCTATGGTGTTTTTATGGGTATGAAAGCCTCGGCAAAATTTGTTTATGGCAAAGATTCCTTAAAAGGCAAATCGGTTGCTGTACAAGGTATTGGAAAAGTGGGTTGGCATTTGGTTGAACATTTACATCAAGAAGGTGCAAAAATATTTATTACCGACACCCACCAACAACGACTGCATGATGCTGCTAATAAGTTTGGAGCTACAGTAGTTGGCGACAAGGAAATTTTCGATCTTGACATCGATATTTTTGCTCCATGCGCTATGGGAGCAATTTTAACTACCGATACTATTTCTAGATTAAAATGTGCCATAGTTGCAGGAGCCGCAAATAATCAGTTGGAACATGAGGACGAACACGGTAATATGATTAAAGACCGAGGCATGGTTTACGCACCTGACTTTTTAATAAACGCCGGAGGTTTAATCAATGTGTACTCTGAACACACTGGTTACAACCGCGAAATTGCGATGGGTCAAGCAGAAAAAATTTACGATACAACACTCGAAATTTTAAAAAAGGCGCAACTTGATAATATTCATACGCAAAAAGCTGCAATCCTTTTAGCTGAAAATAGACTTAGACAAATGAAAAACGTTAAATCTACCATTTAAGGTCGATTGCGTTATTCCTCTTTTCTAGTTTCTTAATTATTAACTTTTAATGATAGCTGCAATGATTAAACTGTTGCGAAAAGAGGTTTTTTACTTGAGTTTACTTTCCTGTTTTCTTATTGCCTTATTTAGTTATTTCTCACTTATTTCTAAAGGCTGTGAGGGAGGAATGGACAGCTATAATCATTATCTGATTTCCAAATTTAGTTGGCAACATCCCAAACTATTTCTAGACCAATGGGGCAAACCTTTGTACAATATTTTGGCTTCACCTTTTGCTAATTTTGGCTTCTTTGGGGTAAAATTCTTTAATATTATATTATGGATTGCAACGGCTTGGCTAACCTGGTTAACCGCCAAGAAACTCGCTTTCCCTTTTGCTTGGGTTGGATTTCTCTTAGTCATTCTTCCTGAAGAATCTATTAAAAATACTATTTCGGGATTAACGGAATATCTTAATGCTTTTTTACTCATTCTGTTTATGTATTTGGCAGCATGCAAACGATTTAATTTTGCAGCGGGTATTGCCGGCCTCTTACCATTTGCACGCAGCGAGGGTTTTGTAATTATGCTTGCCGTTGGATTTTACTTACTTTTTATAGAAAAAAAATATAAAAGTTTGATTTGGTTTTTCGCCGGGCCCCTACTTTTTAATGGTTTAGGTTGGTTGATTGAAGGCGACCCAATATGGATTATTCACAATCCGTATATCAAAGCTCAAATTACAGGCGCCAATTTATGTGGAAGTGGAAGTTTGTTTCATTATATAAATCAATCCCGATTTATCTTTTCATTCGCCGGAACTGTTTTATTGTTATTGGGTAGTTTTTTAGCCCTTTATTACTATATGAAAACATTCAAACAAACCAATTTTATTCATCGCTACATGCTTTGGCTTTGCGCTGGCATTTTTTGGTTATACTTCGGTGTTCATTCGTTTATTTGGTGGAAAGGCATGATGGGAAGTTGCGGCTACAGCCGAGTTATGATTGTGATTTCACCCCTCATGGCATTGCTTAGTGTTTATGCTTTGAACGTTTTATCCAAAAAATTTACAGCTTGGCGAAATTATCTAATGATAACGTTAATTGCCTTGCTTTTAATTTCTGCTAATCACAGCATGCGTTTCGTTTCTAGAAACATGCCCTACGATATTAGTAACGAACAAAAGGAGTTTGTAAAAGTTGCGGAATGGCTAAAAACCTATGATCGTGGCGACAATATGGTATTTTTTCTCTATCCGTATTTAAATATTCTTGCAGATATAGATCCGTACGATAAGCAACATTTTGAATTTTTATGGAGCTTCGACTTTGATTATTCACCTGTAGGAAGCATTTTAATTTGGGATGGTCATTTTGGTCCAAATGAATGCCGAATCCCTTTAAACAAACTTAAAGATAATCCTGATTTTGTGCTTGTAAAATCATTTGTTCCCAACAAACCATTTGTTACTTTAAACGACTATCCCTTTGAAATTCATGTTTTTAAAAGGGTAAAAAACTCCAACAAAAAGTAGTTTTAATATTGTTACCTTCGCAGCCTTTAAATCAAAAAATTTAATGCTGAATAGGAGGTTAATTCGTGTGAAGGCTTTGCAGGCAGTTTATGCCTATTACCAATCGGAAGTAAAAGACAAAAAGTCTGCTAGGTCATTTCTGAAAAAATCCATTTTAGGTGTGGAGGATACCTTCATCAATGTTCTTCAATTTGCAGACGATCTTTTTCAATTTATTAAATTAAAATACAATCCGGCTGATCAACATCTGAATGCCAAACGAGAAAAAGTTTTAAACTTCGACCTGTTATCAAAAAATCTTTGCCTTGAACTGCTGCTTAATAATTCAAAAACATCCGTTTTATTTAACAAACCCTCCTATAACTGGGTGCGTGACGAGGATTTTCTTTTTTTAATCTATCGTCAAATTTCAGAATCGGACTGGTTAAAAAACACCAATCTTGAAGCCGGTGAAAATTTTGAAACCGACAAACAATTTCTTTTACAACTGTATAAATATCTTATTGAAACTTCTGAGGATTTTAATATCAAAATGGAAGAAATCAATATTCATTGGCAAGATGAAAAAACCCCTGTTCAGAAAAGTGTCGAAAAACTTGTAAAATCATGCAATGAAGATGGTAGTAAAATTGATATTCCGCCTTTATCTAAAGACTTGGAAGATGATTTAACCTATTCTGAAAAACTTCTAGACTTAAGCATAACTAACCATGAACAATGCGAAGAACTCATTAGCAAACGCACGCCAGAATGGGACTCTGAACGAATTGCTCGTCTCGATTTATACATTATGATAATGGCACTTACCGAATTTTTAGAGTTCCCAAGTATTCCTGTAAAAGTTACCATAAATGAATATCTCGAATTGGCTAAAATATATAGCACACCTCAAAGTTCAAAATTTATCAATGGTATTTTAGATAATCTACTCAATGAGCTTAGAAAAGAAAATAGAATTAAAAAAACTGGCAGAGGTTTAGTTGAATAATATTTTTTAGATGTTCACAAGCTTAAAAAAAAATTACCTTTGTATCAAAACTTTTAAACCTGTTTTAGGTAAGAATTCAGATGGTGTTGCTAACTAATTTAGGCTAAACAAGAGAGGATTTTAAGAATCAAACAGAGAACAAAAAAAACACTTATCATAAAAATTAATTTAAGTCGTAAATAATTTTAAACGTAATCTAAATATGAAAACCCATTTATTCTTCATTGCATTTTTAATTTTAGTTGGATTATCAGCTTGCAACAGCGATGGAAATTCCAACAATGCTGATTTAATTAATAATCCTTCAACAGCCACTGAACCAAATGCCAAGGGAAATGAACCCATCATGACCTTCGACAACGAACATTTCGATTTTGGCCAACTTTCCGAAGGCGATAATGTGGAGCATGTTTATGAATTTACCAATACAGGTAATAAACCCTTACTTATTTCTGCAGTGGAAGTAACCTGTGGCTGTACAGTGCCTAAGTGGCCCCGCGAACCAATTAAACCGGGCGAAAAAAGCAGTATAAAACTTCAATTCAATAGTTCTAACAAGTCTGAACAAATCAACAAAGAAGTAACTATTGTTTCAAATGCTAATCCCGTAAAAAAGAAACTTACTTTTTCGGCTTATGTCAATAAAAAAGCTGAAGTTAAATAATTAGTTAAATTATTAAGTCTTATAATCACAACAAAACTCATATAAACAATGCAGAAAATTTTATTAGCAGGTAATGCAGGCTGGACCAACATGGCAATGATTGTGCTCATGTTCGTAGTTATGTATTTTTTTATGATTCTTCCTCAAGTAAAAAAAGGAAAAGCACAAAAGAAATTTTGGAGCGAATTAAAAAAAGGGGATAATGTAATTACTTCCGGGGGTATTCATGGCAAAATAATTGACTTAAAAGACAATGTTGTTGTAATTGAAACCGAAGGAGGAGGAAAACTTAAAATTGAAAAATCTGCCATTTCCAATGAAATGACTCTAGCTTCAAATAAAGTAGCAGCTTAGTTTAAATAAAACCTAATTAAACTGCCTTATCAAAAAGCATTTAAAAATCGGTGTTACAGGAGGTATCGGAAGCGGCAAATCAACTGTTTGTCAAATATTTAAACAGTTAAATATCCCGATTTATCATGCCGATATAAGAGCCAAATCACTCATGCAGGAGGATCTGGTTTTAAAAAAACAAATACGTAAAGCTTTTGGTTGGGATGCTTATGATGAAAAAGAACAACTCAATCGTTCTTATTTGGCAAAAATTGTTTTCAACAATGTCGAAAAATTAACAATACTAAATTCATTGGTACACCCTTATGTATTTGATGATTATCGCATTTGGGTTCAGCAACAACTCGATAGCCCCTATTCTATTAAAGAAGCAGCTTTGATGTTTGAAACCGAAAGTTACAAGGAATCTGATAAAATAATTGTTGTTACAGCGCCTATCGATATGCGCATTGAACGAGTTGTACAACGCGATAATGTAAAATGCGATGACGTGTTGAAGCGAATGGAAAATCAAATGAGCGATCGAGAACGATTGGCTCGTGCAGATTTTGTGTTAAAAAACGATGGCAAATCTTCACTTATCAAGCAAGTTTTAGTTTTACATAATCAATTTATTGAATTAGTTACAAGCAAAGAATAAAGGTCGTTAAATTTGTAAAAATGTCTGCTAAACGAACTATCCTTTTAACACACGATGAAATCAAGCGCAAAATCGAGCGCATGGCATGGGAAATTTTTGAAACCAATCATCTAAGCAAGGAACTTGTTATTATTGGTTTATCCGAAAATGGATCCTATATCGCTAATTTAATTGCTAAAAACTTAGAGAAAATAACTCAAATTAGCATTTTATCCGGTCGTATTGATCTCGACAAAACGAAAGGCTTTGATGCAGAAGTTTTACTACAATGCGATGTAAATCTTCAATCCAAATCCATTGTTTTAGTTGATGATGTGCTAAATAGTGGTAAAACTATGTTAGCCTCTTTGTTGCCAATTGTTGCTCAAAAACCTGCTAAAATTCAAACAGCAATTTTAGCAAATCGAAGTCATAAAGCTTTTCCGGTAAATGCCGACATTGTTGGCATATCGCTTGCAACTACTTTGCAAGAACATATTTGGTTTGAATTGGAACCCAATGGTAAAATGCTCGTTTTTTTAACCTAAAAACACTTTTAAACATTGGTTTTATTGGTTTAATCAGATTGGAACAAACCATGCACAACAATCACAAAATTAAAGACCCTATGAGAAAAAATAAAATTATTTTGCTTTTTGTGACCATTTTTTCAGCCATTGGATTACAAAACTGTCAAGTTTGTGACAACTGTCAAGTTTCACCTGCCCCAAAACAGGTAACAATTGTAAATAAGCAAAATCAAAATTTGATCTTCGGCGCGAATGCTATTTACGACCCGAATGATATTGTTATAAAAAATGAATTTGGTGAAGTCGTTGAGTTTTTCACAAATACGAATAATCAAAGCATCGATTTCACATTTACTATTGCTTCTAATAAATACTTCTTAATACTAAGTGCTTCCGACACCGATACCATTTCATTTGTATATGGAAAAGAAAAACAAATCGACTGTTGTGATGAATTCGATGTAACCACTTCAACTTCTGTTAACGGCAAAATCCTTCCGAATGAAGATGCTATTATCCTTGTTAAATAAAGCTGTTTAAAAAATTTAATCGACTTAAAATTCAGGATAGTAGAATTTAAATCTATTGGGAGTAAATATCATCCAGAACGTTAGTGTATTGGCGAAGTGTGGCTGTGAAAGACGACCAAATTTCAAATTTCTACTAAGTAACTTGAGAGAAGAAACTTTCAAAACCTTAAAATCAACATTTCACAAATACCTTGTTGTAATGTAGTTTTTAATCATTGCAAGGATCCATAATATTGTCAGGAAAATGCCCTCGCTCTATTTTAGAACCAAATTGATCAAGGTTTAAATTGCTATAAATCTGGTTAGAACTAATTATCTTCTTGTCTAACAAAATCAAACTATATCTTATTTCTGTTTTGAATGTGCCTAAAAAAACAGGAATATCAAACTCCCAATATTCCATTTTATCCAGTTTTATTTCATGATACGAATTTTCACATCAACTTGATGGGTTATATCCTATTGGCTTCCAATCTCCGTTAATATCCTTTGCCTCGGAATTATAATTAAACCTGCTTGTCTTGAGCTTCAATAATTGCAAGTGTGCCTGCAGTGTTTACTAGATTTTAATTTATATCCTATGAAATTTGAATCTATTTTAGTGAGTTGTTCTCATTTATAAAAAGATAGAGTCCAGCTTTAGGGAAGCATTTATTAACCTTCTTCTGCAAATTACCGATGACTTCAAAATATGGCAAATCCACATATTCAGCAAGGCAACAACCAAAAAATTAATAACAAATCAACACTAACCTAAAAACCTATCATTTATCATCAATTAACCTTTTACCAAAATTTTTATCTTTTTAAATAACGCATCATGCATTATTTTCGTCTATTAAAAGAAATGTCTTTGAATCGCGTTAAAGTTTTATTCATATCCTTCCTTGGCCTCATTTTAAACGCGTCGGCGCAAACCGATACGGCAACTGTTCCGTATTGGATTGATATGATGCAAGATGAAAGAATAAATTTTCATCAAACACAACGAGCCTTTGAACTTTTTTGGCAAAACAGAACCGTTGAAAAAGGCTCTGGATGGAAAGCATTTAAACGTTGGGAATACAGCACCTCCTTGCGCACTGATGCCAATGGAAACATAACACCGCTCTCGTCTTATTTTTATACAACCCGCATTTGGGACAGTTTAGCCATTAAAAAAAAATCTAAATTTAACACCCTAAGCGCTCCTTGTTACTCTAATGGATACTGGAAAGAAATTGGTCCGCTCAAATACCCGGTTAATAATACTGGCCAACCCACAGGTATGGGACGCATCAATGCGTTGGCCTTTCATCCAAAAGATAGTGCAATCCTTTATGCAGGCGCACCCGCAGGTGGTTTATGGGTAAGTACAAATTATGGAAAAACTTGGTTTTGTGATACCGATTCACTTCCAACCTTAGGAATATCTGCCATTGCTATTGACCCAAACGCTCCCGACACAATATACATAGGAACCGGCGATCGCGATGCCTCCGATGCGGCAGGAGTTGGTGTTTTGTGGAGCACTAATGGTGGCAAAAGCTGGGCTCCCAGAAATACAGGCATTGGCACTTTAACAGTTGGAAGACTAATAATTAATCCTACCAATTCTGCTATACTCTTAGCTGCTACCAACAACGGAATTTATCGTTCAACCAACTACGGAAATACTTGGAGTCAAAGAGTTACAGGTGTATTTAAAGAAATTGTTTTTTCAGCTAATAACCCAAATATTGTATTTGCCTCTCGCAACGGATTCTTCTTCAAGTCAAGCGATAATGGCAACACTTGGACTCAAATAACCAATGGTTTGCCAACTTCAGGAGTTTCGCGAGGCGTAATTGCCGTTACCCCCGCTGATACTAACTATGTTTACTTTTTAGAAACAAACGGCTCTGTATTTCAAGGCTTGTATTTAAGCACCGACCAAGGCAATTCATTTATTACTAAAAGTACCACACCAAATATTATGGATTATAGCAATAATGGCTCTGGTAGCGGTGGTCAGGCTTGGTATGATTTGGACATCGCTGCAGATCTAACCAACCGCGATATTATTTATGGCGCTGGTGTAAATATTTTTAAATCAGTTAATGCTGGCTCTACTTGGACTATCAATGCCCATTGGGTTGGCTCGGGAGCTCCCGCCGTGCATGCCGATCACCATGCTTTAGAATACAATCCACATACCAAAGATTTATTTGCGGGTTGTGATGGCGGCATATATTTCACTTCAAATGGCGGAACTTTCTGGAATAATATTTCTTCAGGGCTCGGAATTGCTCAAATCTACAAACTTGGCCAAAGTTCCACAAATAAAAATGTTTTAATTAATGGATATCAAGACAATGGATCTGCCAGATACAATGGTTCTTTCTTTACTATCTTTGGTGGCGATGGAATGGATTGTGCGGTAGATTATACTGATGAAAGCATAAGCTATGGGGAAATATATTACGGTGATATTTTTAGATCAAAAAACAATAACAGCCAAGGATATATTGCAGGAAACGGTAAAAATGGAATCAACGAAAGTGGTGCTTGGGTAACGCCGTTTATTTTAAAATCGGATAATCCAAATACCATGTTTATTGGATATAAAAATATTTGGAGAAGTACCAATGTCAAAATTGCTACTCTTAGTTCCATAGTTTGGACAAAAATTTCAAACAATCTTGCCGGTTCTAATTCGTCGAATTTTAATTTTTTAGAAAGTAACATTTCTCAACCTAATATGGTTTACGCAGCCAGAAGCGATAACAAATTATTTCTTTCATCAAATGTTGATGTTGCTGCACCAAATTGGACAGATTTAACAGCAAGTTTACCCAACAATTCAACAATTCTGTCCATTGAAACCCATCCAACTGATAGTAATATTGTATTTATTGCTCAATCCAATAAAATTTATAAATCTACGAATCGCGGTAGCACCTGGACCAACATTAGCAGTAATTTGCCCAATGTTCCCTTCTTATCTATTGTTTTTGATTCAAGTTCTAAAAAAGAGGAAGTTTATGTAGGTGGATACGCTGGGGTTTATTACAAAGACAATACTATGAGTAATTGGATTAAATACAGTTATGGTTTACCAAAAACCTCCAGAATCCAAGAACTTGAAATATACTATTCACCCAATTCCAAAGCCGAAAGTCATTTAATTGCAGCTACTTATGGCCGAGGCAATTGGAGAACTCCTTTATTTGATGCAAATAAAGCTCCCATCGCCCTCTTTGATGTGCTGGATACAACCGTTTGTAAGTACACATCCGTTTCATTAAAAAATAACTCCCTAAATTTGCCCAGTTCGTATAACTGGCTCATAAAACCAAATAGCTTTGCTTTTATAAATAATACTAGCAGTTCTTCCGAAAACCCTGAATTGTTATTTACAGCTAAAGATATTTATACCATTACTTTAATTGTTGAAAACTGCATCGATAAGGATACTATAGTTAAACTATTTAAAGTTGAAACTTTCGACACAACACGACGAAACATTTGCACACCCAGCAATGCTACTACCAATTGGGCAATGGGCATTACCGATTTTAATTTGCATGGCAAAACACATCTAAGCGCCTTTACAAAAGACGAAGGCGGTTATCTCGATTTAACCTGTACCACTATTTTTAAACTAAAACCCGACACCTTTTATCAGGTAAATATTATTACCAATCCTACCAATAGCGAATATGTTAAAGGATACATTGATTTTAATGACAACGGCAACTTTAGCGATTCAGGCGAATTAGTTATTCAAACAACCTCAGCCAAAACACATACCGATACCATTAACGTGCCAAACAATGTGGTAATGAATAAACCATTGCGTATGCGCATAATGAGTGATTACAATGTTATTCCAGGCCCATGCGCTAAATTAAATTATGGTCAAACACAAGATTATGCAGTATACTTTGACTTGCCCGTTCTTTTGGCGATTAGTTCTAAAGATTCGGCTTGCGCAAATTCAAAGGTCGAAATTAAGGATAGTTCAGAATCAACTTTTGCTCAATACGCTTGGGATTTTGGAACATCAGCTAACCCAAGATTTGCCAATGGAAAAGGTCCACATTCTGTAAGTTTTGATTCAACCGGCTATCAGAAAATCAGTTTAACAGTTAACCAAATTCACAACAAATCTTTTGATAGTTTAATTTATATAAAGCCCATGCCCCGGCTCGGATTTAACCATACACCTAACTCCGTTGGTCTTTGCGAAGGGTTAATCGATAGTATTCAAGTTAAAGATTCAAACTTATACACTCTCAATTATCAGTGGTTTAAAGATGGTAAGGCACAAGTATCCAAAACGAATAAAACAATATTCAACAAATTACAACTTTCAGATTCAGGGTTTTATTTTGCTATAGCCTCCATCAATGCCTGCACCGATACGTCTGACTCCTTTAAACTAATTGTGTTTGCGCAACCAAAAGCCGATTTCGTAATTAACGACTCCGCTCAATGCTTGCGAGGAAATAGCTTCAATATTATTTCAAAGGCTACTATAAAAAAAGGCAGTATTTTATACAAATACAACTGGGGTGATTTAAGCAATAGCAATTTAGCCAATCCTGCCCATTCCTATACTTCAAACAATTCATTTGTTTTAATGCAATCGCTCAACACCATCAACAATTGCCGTGATTCTTTAACTAAAAATGTCATTGTTCACAGTCAGCCTAATGCTTCATTTAAAGCATCAAATACTGCATTCTGTTATAAAGATCAAACCTTTTCTTTCATTGAAACCTCAAGTATCAATTCTGGTTTTATTCTTAAAAATCTATGGAATACGAATGCGCCTCATGCTGATTCAGGAACAATTTTTAAACCCTATTTTGCAAATTCCGGTAGTTTTAACATACAACTAATATCAATCTCTGATGCCTTTTGCCGAGATACTTCCAAATTAATAATTGCAGTTTACCCCGACCCTATTTCAAGCTTTTCACTTAATGATACAGCTCAATGTTTTTTGAACAACCAATTTGATTTTACCAATAATTCAAAGGTTTCTTTTGGTTCCATAACACAAACTTTCTGGAATTTTGGTGATGGAAATTCCGCAACTACGGTCGGTTCTTTTTCTAAATCTTACAATTCGGATGCTTCCTTTTTAGTCTCGTTGAGTTCGGTTACCAATAACAACTGCCGCGATACATTTACAAAAACACTTACCGTATTTGCACAACCAAAAGCAGACTATAAGGTTAATTTTATAGAACAATGTTTAAGCAATAACCTTTTCATTTTCTCAGATAATTCCACCATTGTTTCGGGCACAATTGATAACTATATCTGGGATTTCGGCGATGCCTCAAATGCTTTAACAAAAAATATCAATCACAGATATTTAACTTCAGGAATTTTTAAAGCAGTTTATCTAGTACAAAGTGATAATGGGTGTAACGATAGCATTCAATTTTCTACCATCGTTAATCCCAATCCAAAAGCCGATTTCAACTTTAATCAAGTGTGTGTTAACGATACAACAAAATATACAGACCAAAGCACTACTACATCAGGAACCATTACAACTTGGAAATGGTTTCTGGGTAACAACATCCCTTTAAATACGCAAAATATTAATTTTGCATACGCGGCTGCCGGAACCAAAAATGCATCTTTGGTTGTAGCAAGTTCAAAGGGTTGCAAAGATTCAATTTCAAAACAAGTCTTGGTCTTTGATAAGCCTTTTGCCTCTTTTGTTTGGAAAACCTTACCTCAAGGCGGAAAAAACACTATGCTTCAACTTAAAGAAAATGGGTACAATGCGATTAACTGGCAATGGTCCGATTCAAAACTAAATAGCAGTTCGGGCATTTCTAGCGACTTTTATTATTCAGATTCTGCCTCAGTTTGGATTATTCTAAAAGCCACCAACGCAAATGGTTGCTCGGATACTGCAGCGCAATTTATTCGAATAAATCCTAGTGTCACCTTGTATTTCCCAACAATTTTTTCACCAAACAACGACCAATTAAATGACGTCCTTCAAATTTCAGGAGCCGATTATGTAAAAAGTTATCACATAATCATTAGTAGCCGTTGGGGAGAAATCGTTTTTGAAACCAAAGATCAAAATAAATTTTGGGATGGCACCTATCTTGGAAAAGATCTTCCAGTGGGAGTATATGCCTACACAATTAACATCATTGATTTAGCTGGAAACCGAATTGACCAAAAAGGGGTTATTCAACTTATTCGATAATTGCTTTCCTAAACACCATAAATACTGCAAATAGGACAAGTTTCCGGATTGTGGCCTCGAGCCGGACAATACTTTCGTCCAAAATATATTATCTGCAAATGCAAATCATTCCACTTAGTTTTTGGAGTAAGCCGTTTAAAATCCTTCTCTGTTTGTTCCACGTTCTTGCCATTACTAAGCCCCCAGCGTGCAGCCAAACGGTGAATATGGGTATCAACGGGAAAAGCAGCAACTCCAAACGACTGACTCATAACTACCGAAGCTGTTTTATGTCCAACACCTGGCAATGCCTCCAAAGCTTCAAAGGTTTTTGGAACTTGCCCATTGTTTGAATTAATTAGAATATGACTCAAATTAAAAATAGCTTTCGATTTAGCCGGCGATAATCCACAAGGCTTTATGATTTCTCTAATTTCCTCAATACTCAGTTTAATCATGTCAAATGGATTGTCGGCTCTCGAAAACAATAAAGGAGTTATCTTATTTACCCGCTCATCGGTGCATTGAGCCGAAAGTAAAACCGAAATTAAAAGTGTGTATGAATCCTTATGCAACAGTGGAATTGGAGGATTTGGGAACAAGTCTTCAAGTATTTGTATGATATGGGATACCTTTTCTTTTTTTGTCATGGGTAAAAAACGCTACTAAAAATAATCAAATGCTCAATATTTAACAAACAATAATAATGACTCAAGGAGCTATGTACCTTCAAAATTACATGCCATTATTCTTTTTGCAGTTGCTATAGTTTTGACTATAATAGCGAGTAACTCTTTGCAATTTTAAATCAAAATCTGGTTTAGACAGCCTTCAAAATTGTATATTAAATTTCTAGAATGTATCTAAAAAAAAGCTGAAACCAATTCCTCCTCCGAAATATTATTAAAATAATCACTGCTATGAATCGATTGCAAAGCTTGTAAGACCGATTCCTGCCGGTGTTCTTTACCAATCAAAAAGGCTTCCACCTCATCTATTTCCCTCTTCGCAAAAAAATCTCCATATATTTTTATGGCCTGAATCATACCCTTGTCAACATCCAAATGCACTTCCAAATGGCCTCCCGGCGTTTTTATTCCCTTTTGAAAAGAATATTTTGGAGAATATCCGTAATTCCAATGCCACTGACTATACTTTTCGTTTGCCAAGTTCTGTATAGATAAAATGTCCTCACTATTTAATTTATAAGATGTTGCATCTTTATAAATACTAACAATATAATTCATCACCTTTTCACGAAATTGTTCCACAGATATAGGTTCTCTTAAATGACTTGAAATATTGGTTACTCTGCTTCGCACCGACTTTACCGCTTTATCCTCAAATTTTAAAGGATTAACTTTTAAAGCAGCAGACAAATCAGCAATTTCAGAGGCAAACAACAAAGTGCCATGATGCAAAACGCGGCGTTTTTGATGAAAAATATGCTCCGCATTTCCCGAAAACTTCTGTCCATCAATCAATATATCATTTCTGCCCGAAAATTCAGCTTTAATACCCAATTCTGCCATCACTGCTATCATAGGCCGCGTGTACTTTTTAAAATCAATTTCAGGCGCTGCCTCCCCATAATTCATGATAAACGTAAAATTTAAATTTCCCATGTCGTGAAAAACTGCGCCACCACCAGTTAATCTTCTAACTACTTTTATTTGCTTTTCATTAACTGTTTCTAAATTTATTTCTGCCAACGTATTTTGATGTTTTCCCACAATAATGGCATTGTTATTTTGCCATAACATAAATATATCTTCATCAAAATTCTTGAGCATATACTCTTCAGTAGCCTGATTAAAGTATGGTTCATTACTGGTATTATGAATACAAAGCATTTTCTTTTCGGATTTTAAACACTATTTCTTGTTAGATGCAAATTTGAACAAGTAAATCGGCTATGGCAATAGTTATTTTAATTTTTAAAACCATTCTATTTTGTAGATTCAATTTGAATTAAATTAAAACTTGACTGGGGTTATCAAATATTTTTTTCAGACATATCTTCGTTCAATACAATATAAAAAAACCTTTTTTAATTATGTTGCTATTGGTTTCCATGAATTGTTTGGGTGAAAGTGAAATAAAATTACCAAAATCTATTCGTAAAAATCGGGTGTACATTCCTAAAACAGATGCAAAATCAGAAGGTTTTTCTGGAAATGATTCGGTAAACTTTTGTGGTATTGACAAATTAATTAAAGCTGAACCTTTCTATATCTATAATAAAGAAGTAACAAATAAAGACTACCATGAATTTGTTAGTTCAAGTTTAAACTCATCCATGCTTCCTGATACGAATAGCTGGACGACAGATTTTAAAGTATCTTACCATTAACCAATGAAAAGAGAGTATTTTTCGAATAAGTAATATCAGGATTATCCCGTGGTTTGCGTTTCACAGGCTCAGGCAATGGCTTATTGTAAATGGCTTGAAACAAAATTTAATCAGGAATTAGCGCAATCTGATAAGAATAATAATTTTAAATGTTTGGTTTCACTGCCGAGCAATGTTCAGTGGGAAGGCATGTTTTATAACACCTATCAAGTCGGGGAAAAAGATGCGTCGAATGTACTTTTTATTTTGTTAAATACCATTTTAAGAACAAGTAAACCCTTTAAACTAAATTACGGAAATGATATTACAAAAGAAGGTATTTACTTAAATTATCTTTCGTCGGATGGCGCAATGTTTCCTGCAAGATTTAATATGTAAGCCAGCAAAAAATGGTATTTATAACCTTTTAGGAAATGTGGCTGAATGGACCTTATCGCCAGTTTTTAACCATACGGATACATCTAAAATATTGGTAAAGCCAAATCCCAATTCACAGAAAAAAACTATAATTTATTACTCTAAAACAAAAGGCGTAGAACAGTTTGATACCTTAAATCATGTATATTCATTTTTTAATAATGAAGATATTAAACCAATTTATGAAACAGCTGACTATATCGCGGTAAAAGGAGGCAGCTGGGTGCATAGTATCTTTTACTTACAACCATCGGTTTCTTTAAATTGTAAGCCAGCAGAACAGCATACTTACATTGGTTTTAGACCTATAATGACTATAGTAAAAAAAGATTGATTAAATTGAAATTTAGGAATTTAGAATTTCCTGATATCTTAGATCTTTAATATCTAAAAGTAAAACCCTCTTACATCTAACAGTCTAACTTCTCGTCCCCCCCTACTTCTCAACTCAACATTTTTAGCAAACTAAACGCCGCTTCTTCTCCCTTATTGCCAAGTTTTCCGCCTGCTCTATCCTCGGCTTGTTCTTTGGTATTGGTGGTTAATACCCCAAAGATAACCGGTTTATTAAACTTCAAGCCAACATCCATTACACCATTAGCTGCTGCATGACAGATAAAATCGAAATGCTTAGTCTCTCCTTGAATAACACAGCCAATACAAATAACTCCATCTACCTCGAGGTTTTGTGCATAATGCTGAGCCATCAAAGGCAACTCAAAAGTACCTGGAACCGACCGCTGAATTATATTAGTTGCACTAACACCCGCTTTCAACAAAATATCTACCGCTCCATTTTTTAAGACTGAAGTAATACTTTCGTTCCATTCTGCATAAACGATGGCAACATTAAACTTGCTTCCATCAGGCAATGCTGAAGTAAATTCAGAAAGGTTTTTATTTACAGATGACATATAAATATAATTAATTAAAGAATACAATCCCCAAAAAGGAACCTTTTTTGAAATTAAAAACTTTTCGGATTTTTAATTCCGTTTGTACAAAAATTATTCCCTAAAACAAATTATTCAGGCGATTTTCCCATTGCTGCTAAAACACGCGCAATGTATTTATCTGCAAGTTGGGCCTGTTGGGCTTCTTTGTACTTTTCCTTTAAAAGTTTATATGCTTTAAGCGCACTTTCATAATTCTTTGTTTCTTCAAAATGCAAACCTGCTTTCATCAGGTAATTTGGAGAAGTGAATAAATTATCACGGGTAGAGGCAGCTTTCATATAGGTTTCGGCCGCTTTAGCATGCTCTCCTAACTCAGATTGGCAATCGCCTTTTAATCCAATAACAACAGCAGCCATTATTTCATCGTCAAAACTTGTTTTTTCAATATACTCTAAAGCGTTTTTGAAATCCTTTTTACTCATGTAAGCTCTTCCAACATAAAATCTTGCAAGATTTCCAGCCTTGGTATTTCCGTATTCTTCAGCCACGTCAATAGCCGATGGGTATTTACCATCACCTTTCAAAACTTGATTCATCGAATCTTTTTCGAAATATTTTTCGGCCATAAAAAGTTGACCAGCGGCTTCGTTTTCACGTGCCGGCATATAATAACTTTTATAGTATATAAATCCTGCTACCAGAACAATTAAACTTACCAATCCGATATTGGCATTACGACGATTATTTTCGTACCAATTAGCAATGGCATTAATTTTAAAGGTTTCCTGCCAGTTAAATTTCTTGTTTTCAGTTGTCATTTTTATTCTATAATAAATGGGTAATCTTCTTGATAAACGTCTTTGTATAATGCATCTGCTGATGGATAATCCGAATTTTCTGCAAATTCAACAGCGGCTAAAACAAGCTGTTCTGTTTTTTCTTCGATAAGCTCCAATTCTTCTACCGTGGCCCATTTTTTGGTAATAATGGTTTTACGCACTCTTTCAATAGGATCTCGCAATTTATAATCCTCTAGCTCTTCTTTACTTCGGTATTTTGCCGGATCGCTCATGCTATGTCCACGATATCTATACGTTTTTATTTCTAAAAAAGTTGGGCCATTGCCGCTTCTAGCTCTTTCAGCAGCCTCAGCAATAGCTTCGTGAACCGTTTCGCAATGCATGCCATCAACTTGTTTTGAAGGCATATCATAGGCAAGTCCTAATTTATAAATATCTAAAACATTGGTTGTGCGAGTTACTGAAGTTCCCATAGCATATTCGTTGTTTTCACAAACAAAAATCACCGGTAATTTCCAAATCATCGCCATGTTAAAAGTTTCGTGCAAAGCTCCTTGTCTTACAGCGCCATCGCCCATATAACAAACACATAAATTTTTGGTTTCGTTGTATTTTTCGGCAAATGCAATTCCGGCACCTAAAGGAATTTGACCACCAACAATACCATGCCCACCATAAAAATTATGTTCTTTGCTGAACATGTGCATACTTCCACCCTTTCCACCACTGCAACCTGTAGCCTTTCCAAATAATTCTGCCATCACGGCGTTAGGTGTAATTCCACAAGCCAATGCATGCGCATGATCGCGGTAGGCAGTAATAAGACTGTCTTCCTTCGTAATTGCACTCATAGTTCCTGCAACCACTGCCTCTTGACCAATGTACAGATGGCAAAACCCACGAATCTTTTGCTGACCGTAGAGTTGTGCCGACTTTTCCTCAAACTTACGCATGAGAATCATTTCTTCAAACCATTTAAAGTAGGTTTCTTTACTATAGTTTACTTTTGCCATCTGATTTAAGCAAGCCGCAAAAATATACTTTTAACTAAAAATTGTCCATTGTTTTTAAAAAACATTTCTATAAGTCAGTTTAAAAGCCATAATTCCACTAAAATCGAGCTGGAACAAGGGGTAAATTGTGTCACAGGTAAAAATGGTGCTGGCAAAACCAACGTTTTGGATGCCATTTATTGTTTATTGAACGGAAAATCTTACTTTCAAATTACCGATTCCCTCTGTATTTTACTCGGTGAATCGTATTTTTTGCTAAAAGGTGCTGTTCAAAACGAAAAGGAATTAACTCAATTAATGGTTTCTTTTCAAACTGGGAAACGAAAATCTATCAAAATAAACGATGAGTCGGTTACAAAATTGGCCGATTATTTTGGCAGATACCCTTGTGTAGTCATTGCACCGGATGATGTAGAAATCATTAATGGAGAAAGTGAGCAACGCAGGCGTTTCTTTGACTATATGCTTTCGGTGGTGGATTCTGATTACCTAAAGCATTTATCGGCTTACAATAAAGTATTGGAATCGAGAAACAAAACGTTAAAGGTTTTTCTAGAAAACGATAATTTTGACGCTATTTTGCTCGATTTTTACGATACAAAATTAGAATTACATGGTTCTTACCTTTTTAATGTTAGGCAACAATCCACAGCTATTTTTGAAACTTATTTTAATGAAGCCTATTCTGAAATTGCGACTAGTACCGAGGTTCCTGTCTTTAAGTTTATCAGCAAATTGCATGAATCTGATTTTAAAGAAGGTTTTAGTAAAACCCAGAGTAAAGACCGAATTTTAGGCCGAACTAGTTTTGGAACCCACCGCGATGATTGGTCGTTTGAACTAAATACGATGCCTTTAAAAAAAACAGGTTCACAAGGTCAGATAAAATCCTTTCTAATTGCTTTGAAACTAGCTATGTATAATTTTATTTATGAAAAACGAAATGTGAAACCATTGCTATTGCTTGATGATATTTTTGAAAAAATAGATAGTTCAAGGATGCAACAATTGGTGCAGATAATTTCAAAACCCAAAATGGGGCAGGTTATTATTACCGATACCAATAAAGAACGGGTGGAGGAATATTTTAAGGGGAGACGAGAAGTGATTTTTTTTGAGATTGGATGATATTGAGAATTTGAAAATTAAAATGTTGGCGCTACAACTATACATCTATAATATAGATTGATGGATTTTAATTCTTTATAACGCAAATGGGATTCTTCAATCCAAAGCCAATAATATTAATAAATTCTCTTTAATTGTTTTCTTATCAAGAGGGTATAGCACCAACTTTTCTTATTAGCCGCTTATTTAGCACGTATTTGGCACATTAATAATATTGCAATTTTCATTCAGATTTGCCATTTCCTATTTAATCATGAACCGTCTTTACATTTAACTCTACATCAATATTTGTAGTTATTGGACAAATTAAATTAGAGTTGCGAGATGCTTTGTTTAATAAATTGGTTTGGATGATAATTACCGCGCGCATTTTGCCGGGTTCGTTTCCAATTTAAGGGTTTAAATCGGTCAACCAATTTTCGAATTGTTTAATCGCCATATTCAATTCCTTCAAATTCTTTAAGCACTTTCATTGATTCTTCCCAACCCTTTTCCAATTCTAACTTTAATTTTTTTTAAAGAATCGAGCGTTTTTGATAGCGATTGTAATATTCTATTGCTTCATTAAAATACCTGTTTCAAAGTTATTTAATAAGGGAAAGTATTTTTTGAGTTTCATTAAAAATGGAATTACCAATTTTAAAAGATACAGTTTTCATTTTTTGTATTACCAAAGTATACCATTTTGGTATATTCTTTTTAGTATTTTAATTCGAGAACTTGGAAATGCTTAATCTTAATAAAATGCATTTATTCAAAAAAAAATCCATTGACTTTGTGCTTTAGCCAACTGTAAGAAAAATTATCAATTAAATAATTCTAACAATCCTATTTATAACAAACTTAAATTAGCAAAACTGAAAAAAAACATGTTGGTTTGAATATCCATTTATGTTTGATCAAGAAAAACCTATTAAGCAAGTAATCAACGAATTGTTTAAGACTTACAAGCTTACTGGAAAAATTGATGAGATGAAAATTTGGAGTCATTGGACAGAAATCATGGGTACTCTTATTGCAAAAAACACGAGCAAAATTAGTCTCAAAGGCCAAATACTCTTAATCTATGTGGAATCAGCCCCTCTTAAAAACGAGTTAAATTACCATCGCAGTGTAATTTTACAAAAAGTGAATACCTTTTTTGAAAAAGAATTAATAAAAGAAATTCAAATTAAATAATGACGCACAAGATAGCCCCTTCCATTCTTTCGGCAGATTTTGCCAATTTACAACGTGATGTAGAAATGATAAATAACAGTGAAGCTGATTGGTTTCACGTTGATGTAATGGATGGTGTTTTTGTTCCCAATATTTCTTTAGGATTACCTGTGATATCGGCCATTAAACGACATGCTACCAAACCTTTGGATGTGCATTTAATGATTGTTGAACCTGAGCGCTATATTCATGAATTTAAAAAAGCTGGGGCCGATATTTTAACCGTTCATTTAGAAGCAAGCACCCATCTGCACCGAAGTCTCGGAGCAATTCGCGAAGCTGGGATGTTGGCAGGTGTTGCTTTAAATCCTCATTCACCGGTTTCATTACTTAAAGATGTTCTTTCTAATATCGACTTAGTTTGCATCATGAGTGTTAATCCGGGTTTTGGTGGCCAAAAATTTATAGAAAACACGTTTGTAAAAGTTAAAGAATTACGTCAAATGGCTAACGAAATTAACCAGCAATTATTAATTGAAATAGACGGCGGAGTTACGTTAGATAACTTTCAAAGCCTCCTAGAAGCCGGTGCTAATGTGTTAGTTGCTGGCAATACCGTCTTCTCTTCCAATAATCCACAGGCCACCATTAAGAAATTGAAAGGAACTTAATTGACAATATTCTTTGGCTTAATGCCGTTATCTCAACTTCATCGTTCATCGTTGTAAATCTTCTTTAAAATCAGACCGCCAAAGTATTATATTACCCTATTATTTGTTTTCCTTGGGATAGTAGCCTTTGGACAGTCTAAAATTTCCGGACAAGTTACAGATTCAAGTGGGAGCGGTATTTCGGATGTTTCAATTTTCACTAACGATATGCTTTATCATGCCATTTCGGGCGAAAATGGCTATTATCAGTTTAAGGTTCCGTCAGGCAAAGACCTAACAGTTATATTTAGTTTTGCTCAAAAGCGTCAAACCATTGAGATAACTTCGCTACAGCCGGGTCAAAATTACAAACTCAATGTAAAATTAAACATTACAATTGAACTAAACGATTTTCAGGTCATGGCTGAAAAAGAGCGAACATCCATAAGTACTGTGAATATTGAGGCTAAAAAACTCGAACGTTTTCCATCTATAACCGGTTCTATTGAATCCTCGTTAAAATTTTTAGGTGCTAGTGCAGGCAACGAATTAAGTTCGGGCTACAACGTTAGAGGCGGTAATTACGATGAAAATTTGGTTTATATAAACGACATCGAAGTGTATAGACCGTTCTTGGTAAGAGCCGGTCAGCAAGAAGGTTTAAGTGTCATTAATCCGGATATGGTTGACCGATTGAGTTTTTCTACTGGTGGATTTGAAGCACGTTACGGCGATAAAATGAGCAGTGTACTGGATATTGGTTATAAAATTCCGCACTCTTTCCAAACCTCTGTAATGGCAAGTTTTCTAGGTTCTAATATTTTTATTGCCAATAATTCTAAAAATTCGCGTTTTAGTTATATGCTCGGTGCGCGATACCGAACCAATAAACTTATTTTCAATTCCTTGGATGTAGCTGGTGATTATCGCCCATTAAATATGGATTTTCAGTCGGTGCTTCGATATAAAATAAATTCGTCATTTAATGTTTCTTGGTTATCCAATATTGCCTATAACCGATATCGATTAGTTCCATCGAGCCGCGAAACATCCTTTGGCACGGTAACATCTGCTTTACGATTAAATATTGCTATGGGTGGATTGGAGGAAATGAAATATTTGGTTGCATTAAACGGGTTAACCTTTCAATATTCACCAAATAAAAAAACAACGATTAAATGGATTAGTTCCTTTTATAATACTACAGAAAATGAGCACTTTACCACAGAAGGAGCTTATGGACTTTATGAACTTGAAAACAATTTAGGATCTGAAGATTTGGGAAAAGAGAAAAATTTGCTTGGCTTAGGGTATTTCATTGAAAACGCCCGAAACGATTTACAAGCCAAAGTTTTTAGTTCAGGTATTTCCGGCAACCACAAAGCCAAAAAGTCAACTTGGTTTTTCGGCACTAAATTTCAACATGAGGCTATTCATGATGAAATTAATGAATGGAAGTATAATGATTCGGCTGGACATAACATTGCAGTGAGCAGACGCAATGGAGACGCTATTATTCTTGATGGAATAATTAAAGCTCAGAACGATGTAAGCTCCTACCGAATAAGCAGTTATGTTCAAAATAGCTTCTTGTTAAATAAGTTTAATAATTTCAGATTAAATGGAGGTATTCGTCACCAATACTGGTCTTATAACGGGCAAAACATGCTAAGTCCACGAATTTCCTTTTCTTTTGAACCAAATAAAAAATTCAACGACACTTTATTTAAAAGATCTAAAAATTTAATTGAATACGACTCCTTAAAGCGCCGTGATATTATGTATAAATTTGCATCAGGTGTTTATTACCAACCTCCGTTTTATCGCGAATACCGACGACTGGATGGTACACTCAATCCTAATATTGTAGCGCAACGAAGCATACATTTTGTTGCCGGTTCCGATTTAAATTTTACCGCTTGGGGGCGTCCTTTTAAGTTGGTGAATGAACTTTATTTTAAGTATCTTGACAATTTAATTCCCTATTATATTGATAATGTAAGGATTCGATACTACGCTGAAAACAGTTCTAAAGGATATTCGACCGGATTTGACACGCGGGTTAATGGTGAGTTTATCAAGGGGTTGGAATCCTGGCTAAGTGTTTCGTTCTTACAGGCAAAGGAAAACATAACCTACCAAAACGAGTTAGGCGAAACCAAACAATCTGGATTTATCCGAAGACCCACAGACCAAAGACTCAACTTTTCAATATTATTTGCTGATGAGCTACCGATGAATAAAACTTATAAAATGCATCTGGGTTTGGTTTATGGTGGTCGCGTGCCGTATTATTTTTCAGGCAGTGGCAGATATTTAAAATATCCGAACACAATTCCACCATATCGCAGAGTTGATATTGGCTTTTCAAAGGAAATAATTGGAGGGCAAGCCAAGTCATCAACAAGGTATCAAAAAATTGAAAGCTTGTGGCTAAGCGTTGAAATTTTTAATTTACTCGAATTTAACAATACCATTTCGTATATTTGGGTAAAAGATGCACGAAATGTTACCTACGGCGTACCTAACTATTTAACGGGTCGCAGACTAAATCTTAGATTAATTTTTAGATTGAAATAATATTTATAATCGCAATACGTTTATTTTAAGACATTTAATGTATTTTTTTTATTAAGTTATTAATATTACAAGTAGCTAAATTCTTTCTTTAAAATCAAAATAAAAAACTTGCATAGTAAATTTAGAATTCTCACATTTGTAATTCGTACATCGATATGCTAAAAAACTACTTTTTAAAACCTCTTTTTATAGGAAGTTTCCTTTTAACAGCCTTTATTTCGGAAGCTCAGCATGATCCCTATTTTACGCATTTCGCTTTTATTCAGCAGGCATATAACCCTGCTGCTGCTGGTGTAAAAGCCAATTATATTTGCATTACAGGATTAGCACATTATCAATATCGTGGCTATACCGATTATACAGAAACAACTGGTAGCGACGTGTTGCCTGCTGCTAAAAATCAATCAAATGTTGCGCCAGAAACTTACAATTTTAATGCCAATACACTTTTGGATATTGGCGGAAAAGGCAGAAATTTAGTAGGAGTTGGTGTAACTTTCTTGGATGATAAAATTGGTTACATGAAAACCACTAGTTATAAGGCCGCCATCAATTATCGCTTACCAATTCAAGGAAATTTTGCTTTTTTATCTATTGGAATTGAAGCAGGAGGAACTGCCTTCGGTTATGATAATCCTCGATTTACAGCTTTAGACCCAAACGACAAGCACATTCCGAACGGAGGAGGTTCTGAATCAAATCCTAACTTTGGTGCCGGTTTATTTTACCAACAAAAAACATTATTCAATAAACTAGAAAACTTTTATGTTGGTGCTTCCTATAATAATTTAAATGCTGCCAACTATAACTTTTCAGTAACAATGCAAGACGGCGGAACCCGAGCTGTAGATATGACTTTTCAAAGATACCTTCACCTTAACACAGGTGCCGATTGGCAATTAGCTAATCCAAACTGGAAACTTGAACCGGCAATACTGGTTAAATACAATCCTCAATTTCAAATGGACTTAAGTATGACTGCCTTATTCTCAAAAATGCTAAGAGGTGGTTTAGCTTACCGAACCAAGTCTGATGCAATTTCTATATTACTTGGCTATGAAAGAGGACCTCTACAGGTTGGCTATGCCTATGATGTAACATTAAGCAAAATTCGCACAGTGAGTGATGGCACTCACGAAGTTTTTGTAAAATATTGTATTCCAATAGTTTTTCCACCTACTCCAGGTAAAACTCCCAAGTTAACTCCTCGATTTATGGGACGTGGTGCTTATTAATAATTTTAAAAATTACACAATAATAACATTTATACAACCGTTTATACTTTGGTTTAAACAAATAAACTTGTTTTTAAATTCAAATTTAGTATAATTGCAAAATCAAATAATTCATTTATAAGATATGAACAGAGTGAAAAGGATATTAGTAGTTGTTGCGATCATGACCCTTGGTAGTTGCGGTTTAAACAAAACACCGGGTGAATTAACTGGTGTACCGGGAAGAAGACCGTGGTTTCATCCACAACCTTACGGTACAATCTATGTTCCGACAGGTACTTTTCATACCGGTCAAAGTGATCAAGATATTTTCAGATCATACATTGCACCCAACAAGCAAGTTTCAATCCACGCCATGTGGGTTGATGAAACTGAAATTACCAATAACGAGTATAGACAATTTGTTTATTATGTAATAGATTCTATTGCACGTTTTACAATTGAAGAAACCCGCGAAATTGAAACACCTGACGAAACCTATACAGTTCTTAAATATGGTAAAAAAGTAGATTGGGAAGGTAGAAAAGAAGATTTGAATGATATGTATTACAGTCCAGGTGATCGTTTCCGTCACAAGAGACAATTTGATACCGACAAACTTATTTTCACTTATGAATGGATAGATTATCGCGAAGCGGCAGCCACTCAAAAGAAACCGGGAGAAGATCATCGCAGACGATTTATCAAAAAAACAGCAACTCCAATTTATCCTGATACCCTTTGCTGGATTCGTGACTTTGCATACAGTTATAATGAACCAATGACCCGTCAGTATTTCTGGCATCCAAAATATGATGATTATCCGGTAGTTGGAGTTAACTGGAAACAAGCAAAAGCATTTTGCAAATGGAGAACTGAATGGTTAAATCGTTACTGGGAAAGCATAAATCAACCAATAACTGAAGAATTTCGTTTACCAACAGAATTTGAATGGGAATATGCAGCTCGTGGAAACCGCGATAATAACATGTATCCTTGGGGAGGTCCTTATACTCGTAATAGCAAAGGATGCTTCTTAGCAAACTTTAAACCTAACAGAGGCGATTATATGGGAGATGGCGGAATGTATCCAGTTAGAGCAGATGCTTATTTTCCAAATGATTACGGATTATATAATATGGCAGGTAATGTGGCAGAATGGACTAACAATGCCTATTCTGAATCTACACACCAGTTCAGTCACGATTTAAATCCGGATTACCAATATGACGCAAAAGAAGATGAAGCTATTTCAATGAAGCGCAAGGTTATCCGTGGCGGTTCTTGGAAAGACATAGCTTACTTTATTCAAAATGGTAGTCGTACTTATGAATACCAAGATACTTGTAAATCTTATATAGGTTTTCGCTGTGTACAAACTTACATAGGCCGTTCAGCCTTAGACAAACGTTAAATCTTGGTTATTCAATCATTTAGATTTAATAAATTATTTAGGAAAAATCAACCATAAAAACAAAATAAACAAATTAACATTACAAACATGAGCAAAAGTGTATTCGAAAGTAAAGGATTTAAAAAATTCGTATCAATGGCCTACGGGCTTGGGGCCTCTATCGTAATTATAGGCGCATTATTTAAAATTATGCACTGGCCTTATGCGGATCAATTATTAATCGCGGGTATGACCACAGAGGCAATTATTTTTGCCATTTCAGCATTTGAACCTGTTCATCAGGAATTAGACTGGACTTTGGTATATCCTGAATTAGCGGGGATGGACAGTGGTCCTAAGAAAAAAACTTCAACGGCAGATCCAGTTGCTCAACAGTTAGATAAGATGCTTGCTGAAGCTAAAATTGGTCCAGAATTGGTTGAAAGCCTAGGCGTTGGATTAAAATCACTTAGCTCAAATGTTAGCAATATGGCCGATTTATCCAATGCAACTTTAGCAACTAAAGAATATGCAGATAATGTTCAAAAAGCATCAGCAAGTATGAGCTCAATGAGTTCAACTTATGGTAGAGCCGTTGATGCATTAAATTCATTAGCAGATTCAACTGAATCATTAAAAAATGTTTCAGGTCAAATGACAGGTGTAGGTGCAACATTCACAGACCTTCAAGGTAATATTACTGCTTTGAACAAGGTTTATGGTGGAATGTTAAACGCTATGAGACCATAGTAATAAATCTTTTTTAAAAACTTTTAATATTAAATAAGAAAAAATGGCAGGTGGAAAAGTATCCCCAAGGCAGAAGATGATTAACATGATGTATCTCGTGTTGACGGCTCTTCTAGCTTTGAACGTATCAAAGGAAATTTTAAAAGCATTTCACTTGATGGAAGTTAGTTTTAACAAAGCCAATGAAAACGTTGATAAGAAGAACTCTAACATTCTTGCAGCATTGCAACAGCAAGCTGAAAACAGAAAAGAAGAGGTAGCTCCTTACTACAACCGTGCATTGGAGGTTAAAAAAGTTTCCGGAGATTTTGTGAAATATATTGAAGATTTAAAGAAAACTTTAATTGATAGAACTGAAGGCAGGAAAGAAGCGAAACCAGGTGAAATAAAAGGTGAAACCGAACTTACTGAGGCCGACAATATCGAACTTCACGCGCATTATTTGTTTAAAAATCCTACGGATGAAAAAGCAAAAGAATTAACAAATATGGTTAATTCAACTCGTGAAAAATTCTTTAAATTAATGGTTGATGGTGGTGGAGTTAAAATTGATACAAAAGATAGAGGTAAAATAGAATCTCTTACTAACTTAAGAACCAATTTTGACAAAACGAATTACCCAGGTTGGGCAGAAATGTACTTTGAACATTCTCCTTTGGCTGGTGTTATCACCATGTTAACTAAAATTCAAAACGACTGTAGGAATACCGAAGCAGATATAATTGAAGTTCTTGCTAAAAACATTGACAAAACAAAAGTATCTTTCGATCGTTTGGAAGCAAAAGTAATTGCAAATTCAACTGCGGTTATGGTGGGTTCTGAATACAAGGCTGAAGTATTACTAGTTGCTTCGAATTCTAAATCTGAAAATCCTGTGGTTGTTGATGGAAGAGTGCTTCCGATGGAAGACGGAAAAGGTGTTTATGCTGTTCGTCCTTCCAATCAAGGATCATTTACATGGAAAGGTGTTATTCAAGTAAAAGGCCCAGAGGGTATTCAACCATATCCATTTGAAGCCGAATATCAAGCATTTCAAGGTGCTGCTACAATTTCTGCAGATGCGATGAATGTACTTTATATTGGATTAGATAATCCTATTTCTATTGCTGTTGCAGGCTATACCCCGAAAGATATTATTCCTTCTATGTCTGGTGGTTCATTAACTCCTAAGACAGGTGGATGGTATGCAAAAGTAACTGCACCTGGCAAAGCATTAATTCAAGCCTCTGTTAAAATGAAAGATGGTTCTGTGCGTAAAATGGGTGAACAAACATACAGAATAAAGCAAGTACCAAAGCCTGAGTCCATGTTCGGAGCTTTAGAAAGTGGTAGTTATCCAGCTGCCGCACTTCTAGGTCAAAGTACAATTACAGCACAATTACCAAACTTTGTATTTGAAGGTGTTAAATTTTCAGTTATTAGTTATGCTTGGGCATATGCTCCAAGAAGAGGTAATTCAGAATTTGGTATGGGTTCAGGGGCTTCCATTTCTCCTCAGCTGAAAGGAGCAATTACAAAAGCAAAAAAAGGAGATAAAATTTTAGTTGACGATATTCAGGCAAACGGTCCTGGAGGAATCAAGAAAAGACTTTCTCCAATTGTTATAACCATTCAATAAATTAAAAAAGATGAAAATTATGCGTCATATAATTCTTGCAATCGTAGTTTTAGTAACTATGGGCAAAGCATCCGCTCAATACGAAGATTACACATTTCCAAAAACTGCAGTAGCTGAGCGTAAGGTAATACCATATCGGTATGTACGTGAAGCGAATGTTAAGTGGTCTAAACGTATCGACAGAGTTATAGATGTTCGTGAAAAAATGAACAAGCTAATGGATTGGCCAAGGAGTCCTTTTTACAAGGTCATTCATGACAATGTAATGAACACTAAATTAACTGCTTATAGAAATGATTCTTTGACATCGTTTTATACACCGGAAGAAATTCTTAAGCGTGGAACTGTTCAGAACACAATCACCATTCAGGATAAAAGTGTTCCTGATGATGAAAGTGCAACTAAAGACACAACCATCACTATTAACTTTGATCCATCAAGCATTAAAAAGTATAGAATTATGGAAGATTGGATTTTCGACCATAATTATTCAGATTTTAGAGCAAAAATTATCGCCATTGCCCCTTTATTCAAACCCGTATTTGCCGGTGTTGAATTAGGGGAGCAACCAATTTACTGGGTAAAAATGGATGACTTGCGACCAGTACTTGTTAATGTGGAATTATTTAATACCATGAATGACGCTGCCCGCTTGTCGTATGATGATTTCTTTCAAATGCGAATGTTTTCTAGTTATATAGTCAAGGAATCAAATGTTTATGATTTAGACATTAATCTTTTTGACGAATTTAAAGATGATGGAATTTTAGCCTTACTTGAAAGCGATAGAATTAAAAATGACTTATTTATTTTAGAACACGATCTTTGGCAGTATTAATATTCTGCTACAATATTTAAAAAAAAGGGCTACAATTTGTAGCCCTTTTTTTATAGCTTATAATTTTAAAATTCAACAAGTTATACTTATTGAATTTAATAAAAAGCCCGAAGCTCATTATTAAATTTATAATGGTAAATGACGATACAACAAAATATTAGTTCACAGGCTGGAATACTAAAATTGGACTATCTATTTTGTGTAATTGGATTTAAATGGATAGTTTTTATTATCTCTGTTCTTAAATAATAAAATATCAGTTTATCTGGATTATACCTTAGAATATATTTTCAGTTCTCAAATCCTTCAAAATTTTACCTGTGTGCGTTTCATCACGTTTTCCATTACCTAAAAGAGGTTTGTTAAAGCCCTCAAGGTATGATAAGATTCTAACAACAAAAACTGCACAATCTCCAAACCTCATAGAGGTGACATATAAACAAAACTGTTTGTATTAGATTGAATATTACCAACCTTTCGGGGTTAGTATTAGTCATTGATATTTTTTATAATAACCATCCCTTTGGGCTAATTAAGTTGCAAGCATAAGGGTATACTCGGTTTGTGGGGGCATGAAAACAGGCTCTTAATATCTGTTAAAAATTTCTATTGTTTAAATTGAGTTGATTTAAATAGCTAGAGGAAGAACTTAGTCCCAATCTGTTTTTTAAGAATATTCTTTTTAAACACAACTTTTTGAAATTGCTAAATTTCATGTATGTTTGGCAAGTCAAAATATGGGAAATTTATTTGTTAAAAAAAATATTGCAAGCCTTGTTGCCGAGGCGCATGAAGAAGGAGAAGGTCATTTAAAAAGAACCTTAGGCCCCTCCAGTTTAGTTGCGCTTGGAATAGGTGCTATTATCGGTGCAGGATTATTTTCGATCACAGGTGGTGCTGCAGCAAATAATGCCGGCCCGGCTATAACAATTTCTTTTATTGTAGCTGCATTAGGATGTGCCTTTGCAGGACTTTGTTATGCTGAATTTGCCAGCATGATACCAGTTGCAGGTAGTGCTTATACTTACAGCTATGCTACTATGGGAGAATTCATAGCTTGGATAATTGGTTGGGATTTAGTTCTTGAATATGCGGTTGGAGCGGCAACAGTTTCCATAAGCTGGAGCAGGTATCTCGTTAAATTTTTAGGATATTATGATTTACATTTGCCTCCAAGTTTAACCATGTCTCCTTACGATTCGGTAACACTTGCCAACGGAACCATTGTTAATGGAATGGTCAATTTGCCTGCAGTCTTTATAGTTATTCTTATGTCGCTTTTGTTAGTACGTGGAATGCAAGAATCTGCTCGTTTTAATAATTTTATCGTTGCATTAAAAATTGGAGTTGTCGTAATCTTTATATTCCTTGGTTGGAGATATATCAACACTGAAAATTACACCCCCTATATTCCTAACAATACAGGAAATTTTGGCGAATATGGTTTTAGCGGAATAATTAGAGCTGCCGGGATTGTATTCTTTGCCTATATTGGTTTTGACGCGGTAAGTACTGCAGCTCAAGAAGCTAAAAATCCTAAACGTGATATGCCAATTGGTATTTTAGTTTCTTTAGCCATTTGCACCGTGCTATACCTCCTATTTGCACACGTAATGACTGGTGTTGCTAATTATACCGAGTTTAAGGGCCAAGATGGTATTGCTCCAGTTGCTGTTGCTATCGATAACATGGGAACCGCCGATGCATCCGGAACAATAACTCCAGCTTTTCCATGGCTAAATAAGGCGATAATCATTGCCATTCTCGCAGGTTATTCTTCGGTAATTTTAGTGATGTTGATGGGACAGTCGCGTGTTTTCTTCAGTATGAGTAAAGACGGATTATTGCCTAAGGTATTTTCCAATGTACACAGAAAGTTTGGAACTCCGGCTCACTCCAATTTACTTTTCATGTTATTCGTAAGTCTTTTTGCAGCATTTGTGCCAGCCAGAGTTGTTGGTGAAATGACAAGTATTGGCACCTTATTCGCATTTATTCTAGTATGCCTAGGAGTTTGGGTAATGCGTGTAACTCAGCCCGATTTACCTCGTGCTTTCAAAACACCTTTAGTACCTTTAATTCCAATTTTAGGTATTGGAACCTGCTTATTTATGATGGCATTTTTGCCTTTAGATACTTGGATCCGATTGTTTATTTGGCTTGGATTGGGAATGATAATTTATTTTGGTTACAGCCGCAAGCATAGTAAATTGGGTAATCCAAATAAATAGAATCTATTCAAAAAAATCTGCACTTATTTAACACAATAAGGCAAAAGTGAAACCTTACTTTTACTTTATTGGAAGGCTAGATATTAGTTTTAAGCTAATAAATTTTAGTTGTAAGATGTTAATGGGCAAAGTGAATTTGCGATGAATTAAACAACCAAGTCGCTTAAAATAAAAACTTAAAAGAAAGGGTTTGAGACCTGAATCCAACTAATTCTTTAAGAAAATAAACAATTTACTTCTCAAAGTTTAGTGTTAAGGCTATTCGAGGTGTTTTTAGTTGGCCTTCATAAAAATTATACTTTCCGTTTAAACACCGGGACTGTGCTGCAAGGTTCGCCATACATTATACTACTTGCAACCGGCAAAAGAAGCCTTGATATTTCGACATAAGCTCCTACAGGAACGGGTAAATTGCTGCAACCCTTTATTACTAGTTTCTTATCTCTAAACGATTCAACATCCAATTGGCCTAACTGTTTATGAAACATTGAATTTTCCAATTCCTCAAGATTTCCAAAAATGTAATAATTAGCAATTCCATTAAGTTTTGACGCAATGAGCATGTAAGCCCAAGTTGGAACAATTGCATCAGCAGAACAAAGAATAGCTACATTTTTATTAAGGAACTGTTGCCAATCATTTGACTTAATAAACTCTCTAAAATCCTTTTCCTTTAGGATTAAACCCATAAAAAGACAATTCTTAATGTCAAAAACAACGCGCTCATGCATATCGTAAAAATCTTCTAGGTTAATCGTTACTAATCCGCTTTGAGCAACTTTATTGATAATCGTTTCCATTTCTTTATCTATACAATACTAGGTTATATTTAGAACAGTGTTTGTCCAAGAATGTTTATGTTTATTTTCCAAAAATCTGTTCTTTTCATTGCCTTTAATAAACGAGAGCCTACCCTCTCCCATTTTTGGCTTTCTTTAACTTATTACACTTACTTTAAGTGCATTCGTTCTTTCTTTCTTCTCAATAGGCATGCTGGCACAATTTATCACAATGTCGCCCTTTTTAACAAAACCTTCTTTCTTTAAAAATTCTAGTGCATCACTGATGGTCTTATCTGTACTAACTTCATGATCATAATAAAAACCTCGTAAACCCCATACTAAATTTAAGGTTCTTAATACAGGTCGATTATTTGTAAAGACAAAAATATCGCAGTTAGGTCTAAATGAACTAATCTTCATACCCGTGTAACCGGAGTAGGTCATTCCAACAATTGTTTTTGCGTATAAATGTTCACTCATCCTCACTGCCGTAAAACAAATTTCATCAGAAATAAACGTAGGGCTTTCTTTGCGCGGTTTTATCCCTTTATAATATGGATTAGCATTGAGTTCAACTTCAGCCAGAATTTTTTCTACCACCTGAATCGTTTTCAGAGCATGCTTTCCTACGGATGTTTCTGCACTTAACATAACAGCATCAGCACCATCCAATACAGCATTGGCAACATCATTAACCTCCGCTCTGGTTGGTGTTGAGTTTTCTATCATGCTCTCCATCATTTGAGTAGCTATGATTACAGGCTTTGAAGCAACAAGGCATTTTTCAACAATTTTTTTCTGAATTACCGGCACTTTTTGCATTGGCATTTCAACACCCAAATCACCGCGTGCTACCATCACACCATCTGTAGCCTTTAATATCTCATCAAAATTCTTAACAGCTTGTGGTTTTTCAATCTTAGCTATAATACGAGTCCTGGGGTTAATCTTATTAATTATTTCTTTTAATTCGAGGATATCTTTTGCTTCACGAACAAAGGAAAGGCCAATCCAATCGATATCATGTTTTAAGGCAAACATCAAATCAATATGATCCTTTTCGGTCAAACTTGGCACCGAAAGCATGGAATTGGGCAAATTGAATCCCTTTCGTGATTTTAAAAGTCCACCAACGATAACTTGTGCTAAAACTGACTTATTATCTATTAGTTCTAAAAATTTTAATTCAAGTTTTCCGTCATCTAAAAGCACACGTTCCCCCGGCTTTACATCATCGGCTAAGTTGTTGTAGCTTACATAGATTCTCTCCTTGTTACCTATACATTTTTCGGAAGTTAATACCAATTTTTCACCTCGCTTTAACTCAATAAATCCTCGATCTATTTCTCCAATTCGAAGTTTAGGACCCTGCAAATCACCAAGAATACAGATATTAGTACCGAGTTCTTCATTTATTTGTCGAACTCTTTTTATTACTTCAAGATGATCGGCATGCTCACCATGCGAAAAGTTAATTCGACAGACATCAACACCGGCCTCTATAATTTTTTTCAGCATGGCATAACTTGCTGTAGCAGGACCGATAGTTGCAATTATTTTAGTTTTATTGTATCGAGGATAGTTGGTGCCTTTCTCATTTGGTGAAACACTCATAGTTAAATATTGTTGTTAATATATAATTTACAAAGTTACTCTTAATAAAAACCATAAAAAGACTATTTTGTTGTCAAAAATTTCAAAAAGGCAAAATTCGCTTCGACCTTTCAGAAAGTTGTTTTTCAGTAATAAAGACAATGGCCTGTACGATGCTTAATTTATTTAAAATATCCTCTAAGAAATGAATCATTTCCGTGTTCTCTGTTTGAACCAGCAAAAGATAATCCATTCCCTTAAGTTCTTTTCCTACCAATCCTATACTACCTTTATTTTTAACTAATTTAAAATACGTTTCTGTTTCACTATCAAAATAAGAGAAAAAAATAAAATATTCCGGTTCTAATTTATCTTCTGCAATATGATCCGCATTTCGAATAAAGTCAAAATGACCCGTTTTATTTAAGGTATCCGCAAATTTCAAATGAGAAGTTGAAGATACAATACCAAGAATAAAATTTTCTGATTTAACATCTGCATCATCCAACCTTAATTTAAATTTTGTCATACATTTTGATTTACCTTATTCATAGCCCTTTCTGCCCCTTCCAAAACAAAAAGTTCAATAGCTTCAATAGCTTTCAAAACCCCTTCATTTACATAAATAATTTCTTCTTCGGGCCATTTATTTAAAACAAATTTAACCTGTTGTCCTTTTTCGAATTGATTTCCAATGCCAAAACGCAATCGTGCATAAGATTGAGTGTTTAATACTTCATTCACACTTTTAAGACCATTATGGCCGGCATCACTACCATGGCCACGCAAACGAAGTTTCGACAAGGGTAATGCTAAATCATCTGTCACAACTAATACACTTGAAATATCAATTTTTAATTTTGTCATCCAATACGCAACTGCTTTGCCACTTAGGTTCATATAGGTCGTTGGCTTTATACAATGAACCTGTTTACCCTTTATTTTTAACAATGTATAAAAAGCAAGTCGGTCGGATTGAAATGTGGAATCGTATTTATGTGTTAATTTATCAAGCACTTCAAATCCAATATTGTGACGAGTATGATCATATTCCGCTCCAATATTTCCCAAACCGATAATTAAAAACTTCATCTTCTATATATCTATATAATAAATTTATTCTAAACCAGTTAAATCAAACCATCCCAATTTTTCTAGTTGGAATCCAAGCCGTAAGCCATCCTATAAATAATGACATGATAATAACCATTAAAAAATCGAGAGGTTTTATTGCAACTGGATAAGCTTCTACAATACTATTTTCAATACCGAGCAAGCCAAATTTCAACTGCAACCAACAAATTGAACCACCTAAAACTAAGCCAATGATACATCCGATTAATGAAATTACTAACCCAGAACTTAAAAATACCATCTGAATTTTGTTCTTCGACATTCCTATACTTTTTAGAATATTAATATCCTTTTCCTTTTCAATAATTAACATTGTCAAAGAACCTGCCATGTTAAAAGCTGCTATAAGTAGAATAAAACTCAAAATAGCAAAAGTTGCCAACTTTTCACTCTTAAAAATCTTGTAGATACTTTCCTTTTGCTCATATTGATCCTTGATAGTAAAACCAGATCCTAGCAACAACCTTAGTTTTGAACGAATAGAATTAAGATTTGAATTGGATTTAAGTGAAATCTCTAAAGCACTTATCTCGTTTGTATAGGCAAAAAGTTTGCGGGCAAAGGCAAGAGGAACTAAAACATAATGACCATCTATTTCTTCCTGAACAAAAAATTTACCCGTTGGTAAAATTCGCTCCATGATAAGGTTCTCCGCGGGATTTAAATTATTTAATTCGCCCTTTCTTGGCACATATACTGTTACAAATGTCAAAGAGTTCTCAAGGTTTAATCCAAGCTTAGATGCTAACTCGTAACCGAATACAGCCCCCGCAATATCATCGTTGCCCAATAAAAACTGACCTTCCACGAGGGTGCAATCAATTTGAGTAACTTGATTATAATTATCAGAAACACCTTTAATTACGGCTATCTCTTGAGATTCACCATATTTCAAAACCGCATTATCTTCTACCACAATGGCAACCTTGTCTATTCCTTCTGCTTCTAAAATCTGCTTGTACTTTATAGAATCTAGAACAAATGTTTTCCCTTTAACCGACTCGATTTTAATTTCCGGGTCGAAGGATGTGAACAAGGATGTAAGTGTTTTTTCAAAGCCATTTAATGCCGACAAAACGATAATCATTGCTGCAGCGCCAATAGCAAAAGCCAACATGGTTATGCCCGAAATAATATTGATGGCATTGGTCTTTTTTTTAGAAAAGACATATCGAAATGCAAATATTAAAGGTAATCTCATAAAATTTTACGATAGCCCATCCATAACTTGTAAAATTTAAAAGAGGTAGCAAAAACTCTGGCCGAAGTTAAAAATCGGTTCAAGAATTAAATCAATCTGCCCATTATTTCTGTTCATCAAGTCTTATTTTTTCAAGCAAACGCTCAATGTGCTCGGCATTATCTAGGGTGGTATCGATATAAAACTGAAGATTAGGAATTTTACGTACCTGATTTCTAATTTTATCGCTTAACATCTTTCTAATTAATGGGTTGTGAAATTGAATTAATTCTAGTAATTCTTGCTTTTTAGGATGATTCATCACACCGACATAAACTTTTGCAATGCCTAAATCTGCAGAAACTCTCACTTCCATGATGGTTATAAAGGCATTTTCAAAAAGTTTGGAAGCAAGTGAATTAAAAATTTCGCTTAAATCTCGCTGAATTTGTCGCCCTAATTTGTCTGTTCTTTTACCGCTCATACTGCAAACCTACAACTTTTTTAGGTTTAAATATTTTAGGCTTAAGAAACTTTTAAATAGATTATTTTTGAACTTAAGGTATTCCCCGTGTTTGGTGTATCTTGAAAATTACAGATTTACACCTTCTAAAAAGAGTATTATTTTTTTTTTGAATTGAGTTATACCAGTAGCTTATCTCTATATAAAAAAAAAAACCTAAATTGCCAAAAAATTAAGATTTATTGAGCAACTTTATCCAAGTTCAATGCATCTTATTTTTAGTTAACACCTAAAAAAAATGAGATATACGCTTTCATCAAACGTAACTTTCAGAGGGTTTAAGTGTTAACAAATAGGATACAAGGCGTCCTTAAAAAATTAAATTATTTACAGATGAAAAAAATCACATCCGCAACCCTTTTACTTTTTATCTTGGCAATTGGATTTAGTGTTAAAGGTGATCATATTATGGGAACTGACATTACCTATCGGTGCTCAGCAACCAATGATAGTATTTTTGATATCACACTTAATTTTTATAGAGATTGTCGCGGTTGTTATGTGCTAGGACAAAGTCCAAAATGTGGCACAAGTGAAGATTGTAATAGTTCAGGAACAGTCCCAACCTCCTTATCTCTCAATTGTATGTCGGGAAGCAGTTCGGCTTCAATTACTATGAAAAGAACTTCTATTGTTGACATTACGAGAACGTGTAAAAAGGAACTTAGTAAATGTGCGCAACCTTGCAATGGTACCTATCCTTTTGGCATTGAAAAGCATACATTTGTTGGAACAATTGACCTTCGAAGTGCGATGAAAAACGGGTGTTGTCGTTTTAAAATTTCAACAACTATTAATGCAAGAAGTGCCTATATTACCACAGGGCCATCTGGTGGATTTAGCACCTATCTTGAAATGGATGCTTGCAAAAAACCTTGCAATACTTCTCCTCAACTTACCAATGACCCTGTTGCGATACTTTGTTGTAACCAACCTTACTTTTTTAATAATGGAGCTGTTGATACCGTAAACTTTGATTCACTTTCCTATTCATTAGCCACTGCCTATTCTACGCCAAATGCTAAATCAAATTATTCTGGAAGTTTTTCAGGTGCTAACCCACTTACTGCTTACTATCCTCCGGGAAAATCATTTCCTTTCAACAATCCAAACGTAGATCCTCCGATAGGTATTTATTTAGATCCTGAAACCGGCGATTTAATTTTTACACCTACCGATTGTAGCCAACAAGCTGTGGTTGTTATGCAAATAGACGAATGGAGAAAAAATGCAAGTGGAGTCTATGAAAACATCGGAATAACAAGGCGTGACATGCAGTTTATTGTTCAAAATTGTCCGGGTAATAATCCACCAAAAATCACAAACAAAACTTTTAAGTATAGTGTTTGTGCTGGAACTCAATTATGCTTTGATATAACCACCGAAGACAAAGCTTTCGTGCCCCCTCCTCCTGCTAAAACTCCAGCACCAGATACGGTAAATTTAACTTGGAATCGAGGAATACCGGGCGCATCTTTCACAATCAAAAATCAAAAAGCTCGTGAAAAATCAGCTACATTTTGTTGGACACCGAAAAAGAATCAGGCGAGTGATCTACCCTATACATTCACCGCTACAGCGGTAGATGATAATTGTCCGAAAAATGCTTTAACAACGCGTTCCTTCTCAATTGTGGTGAAGCCAATTGCTGAAGCCGTTCGTAATATCGACACTCTTATTTGTGGAAAATATGCAGTAAATAGTGAACTTTTTGGAGGGTTTAAAATGCCTGCCAAATATTTATGGGAAGTCTCCGACTCCGCTAATCAGCCTCTGGGCTTCGGACATTATTATTTTACTCGGGGTAAAAATATCCGCTCAAACCTTGCATATGATAGTGTGCAATTCAGAAAAGGTGGAAAGTATATTATTCACCATCAAATAAATAACTCTGTTAACTGTCCATCTGACTATTTCGATACACTTATTGTACCCCCACTTTTAGAAGTTGACTTGGCCCTAGGTTCTGATACATTTGTTTGTGCCGGAACTACATTGCAATTGGGCGCTAAAGTTTCACAAGGAATTCCCAATTTTAAGTACAAATGGTTTACGCCAAATCACAATTCAAAAGATACATTATCGTTTTTAACACTTACCATGGTTACTCTTGATAGTACACTTCGGGTCGAAATTTCAGATAAAAATCGCTGCACCGCTTTTGATACCATTAATATCTTTTTAAAACCCAATCCGAAAGTAAACATTGGACCGGATATTAGAATTTGTTGGTACGACAGCGTTACAATTACACCAAATGCCAACCTTGCCTTTTGGATAGACCCAGTTTTAGGAGACACTTTGCCACAAGGAGATACCCTACTTTGGAAATGGAAACACAATGGTTTCGATTTTTCGACCGATACTTACTCTAGAATTGCTCAAAAAGGAATATATACCGTTACAGTTATTGATAGTTTAGGCTGTAATTGGACGGATACAATGAAACTCTTAGTAAATGATACTTTGTTTCCTAATGCTGGAAAAGACCAGACTAAATGTTACAATGATACTCTTAATCTGATAGCTTCAGGCTTAGACACCATAAAAAATGGTAAAAAAGGTACTTATATTTGGTATAAAGGATTACCTAAATTTCCACCCGGAATAAGTACTAAACAGAAATTTAGTTTTAAAATTCAAACGTCTGCAGATTACCTTTTAGAATTGCAGGTAAAGGAGGATACCTTGCGGTGCTATGGTTTTGATACAACAAAAATTACAGTAAATCAACTTCCAAAATTAACGATGGTATCACCTCAAAAGTATTGTTGTGATTACGGGAATATTGCGCTGGGAGGCCCTCTTTTTGCTAGCCCTACAGGTGGAAATTGGACTTGTCGCCAAAACAGTACCTTTGTGAACTCCAATGTTTTTTTAACACCAAATGTTTGTGACCCAAAAAAGGCAGGAATTTTTACTCTGATATATTCATATCAGGATCCGGTTACAAGTTGTATAAACAAGGACAGTACTATTTTTACCATTAACCCGCTTCCTGCTTTACTTTTTGAAGGAGGTACCATCTGTCAAAATGCGAATAAAGTTAGACTTAAACCTGCTGCGCCAGCACCTGTTTATATTAAAGCTCCAATAAATCTTAATTCGATGACTTTAGTTGAGTTTAAATTATTGAAGTCATTACCCAAAACCGGAGGTGGAACTTGTACTATTGGTGATATTATAACTGATGAAGATGTCAGCTTAAACTACGATTTTTGGATAAATGTTGGCAAAAACGTGATTGATTTAGGAACAAGTGGTAAGGATTCATTACAAATTGAGATTATTGTTCAAGACGGTTCAGGATGCTACAATAGAGATACAACATGGTTTTATATTGTAAAAGTTCCAACTATAACTTTTAATGCTTTTCCTGATTTGTGCATAGATGAAGGTATTGTAAATCTTATTCAATTAAGTAATGCAAAACCTGGTTCTGGCAAATGGAGTGTAGTGGATAGCGCTGGATTAACAAAAACCAAAGCATTGTTGCAAATTGGCTTAGACAAAAATAATGGCGATACCTTAGATACTAAGAAACTTAGTTTAATCAATGGACCTGGATTATATAAAATGCGCTATACGGATCTTTCAAGTGGCTGTTATATTAAAAAAGATACCTTAATAAGAATTAATCCTTTACCAACAGTCAATATTGGTATCAGTCCTAATCCAAATTCATTTCAATTTTGTGAAATTGATGGCGATGTTAATTTAAATGCAAGTCCTTCGGGCGGTAATTGGACAAGTTCCGTAGCCGGAATAATATCAGGCAATAAATTCAGACCGAATTCAGTAACAGCAGCCGATAGAGATAAATGGATAAATTTAACTTACACCTATGTTCATCCAACAACTAAATGCGATACCTCTAAAAGTTTGCAGGTATTTGTTCAGAGCAAACCAACCCTTAGTATCCTTAATAAGGACACAACCTATTGCAGGAGCAATGTTATCAATATTCCCCTAAGAGCGAATTATTCTTTCACACCAAAAATCAGTTGGGTGCACAGCGCCGATCCGCTAAGAGCAAATTTTGATAATAATACCCAATCAAGTATTCTTAACCCAACAACATTAACTATTAAACCAAGAAGTGATAGTGCAACGCAAATTTTAATTACTGCGTTTACCGACGCTACTGGTGTTTGTCCTTTTGATCAACAAGCTATAAGTATTACTATTAATCCTGTGCCACGCGCTACTATTATAGCTGATGACCCGGATGGTTGTATGCCTCATACAGTTAATTTTACTACAACTTTATTAAATGGAATTGATGCAACCAAAGCTAAATACATTTGGAATTTTGCGGATCAAAGCACGGACAATACTCAAAACCCAACTCATCTCTTTGCAACCGACAAGAATTATGCGGTTACTTTAAAACTTGAAAGTGAATATGGTTGTGATACAACATTATCTATTCCAATTGATGTATACCCAATTCCTGTTGCAGCCTTCACTCCTAATCCAAACAACGCAACCACTGCTGCCCTGCCGCGTTTCCGATTTACAAATGAAAGCAAAAGTCCTGCTACCTTGGGAAGTAAACTTGTTTCACACCGTTGGGATTTTGGCGACCTTGCAATTACAACCGACACATCATCACTTTTAAATCCAGAGTATTACTATTCAAGTGATACCCTCAGTTATTGGGTTACACTCACTGTTGAAACCAACTTTGGTTGTACAAGTTCAGTTAGCAAAAAAGTAATTGTTGGACCAGACATATTGGTTTATATACCAAATGCTTTTACTCCTGATGGGGCCGGTCCGCTCACCAATGACAAATTTAATATAGTTGCAAGTGGTTTCAAAACGTATCATATTATCATTTTCAATCGTTGGGGCGAACGCATGTTTGAATCTGATAAGCTTGAAGATTCTTGGAATGGAATGTACAAAAACGAAATTTGTCAGATGGACGTTTATGTTTACGAAGTAAGAGTTACTAGTTTTATTGGTAAGGAGTATCGATATTCTGGAACAGTAAGTTTGATGCGATAGGTTGGATAATATTTTAATTCCATTAGTATCTGGCATTGGAACAGGAGTTGTTCTTGGTTTTGGATTCGGAACTGTTTTTTTTGCGCTCATCCAAAATAGTATTACTCATGGCTTTAAGAAAGGTTTTGATATTGCTATTGGCGTGGTACTTTGCGATATTCTAATTACATCAGTAATACTATTTGGATCACAGTATGCCGATGAAATTGATAAGTATAAAAATGTAATTAAATATTCGGGTGGGTTATTATTGATTGGCTTTGGAATTTTTCAATTCTTCCCACAAAAACCTAATATTGATAAAGATGGGATTGTAATCAGCAAGTCACGATTTTTTTTCATATCAAAGGGATTTTTGTTAAACTTTTTAAACCCAATAAATTTCTTAGCTTGGTTGGCTATTCAAACATATATTAAAGGTGTTAATAGTTATACAACCATTCAATCGGTATATTTTTTCTTTGGGGCCATACTTTCTGTTTTTTTAATTGAAATACTAATTAGTTTACTCGCCAATTATATTGGACGAAAGCTGAGCGAAAAAGTAATAAAAATGGTAAACTATACTGCCGGATATATTTTTATTATTCTAGGTATTATTTTAGTTTTCAAGAAAATTTAACAAAACATACTCACTGATAAATTTTATTTGGATGGGAAATGAGAGACAATTTTAAAATAAATACTGTTAACTTAGACTTGAAGTATTAGGCAAAATAAAACATGTTTGCTATTTAATATTATCCAGCAACAAGTGTACCTACAATCTTTCCACCAATTAAATCGAGGAGGTTGCCTTCGCGATTCATGTCGAATACTATGATAGGCAAATTATTTTCTTGACATAGCGTAATAGCTGTTAAATCCATAACGTTTAAACCACGTTGATATACTTCTGTAAATGTAATTGTTTCAAATTTAACGGCGCTTGGATCCTTTTCAGGGTCAGCAGAATATACTCCATCAACACGGGTTCCTTTAAGAATAACATCTGCCTCAATTTCAACGGCACGAAGTGAGGCCGCAGTATCGGTAGTGAAATATGGATTACCTGTGCCTGCTCCAAAAATAACAACACGACCTTTTTCTAGGTGGCGTATCGCTCGTCGACGGATGAAAGGCTCACAAATTTGTTCCATTTTAATTGCTGAAAGTAATCTGGTTTTCATACCATATTTCTCTAGAGCACCTTGGAGCGCCATGGCATTTATTACTGTTGCCAACATTCCCATATAATCACCTTGAGCTCTATCAACAATACCACCCTGAACACCACGAACTCCTCTAAAAATATTACCACCACCTATAACAATGGCCACTTGCACTCCGGTATCAGCTGCACGCTTAATTTCAAGAGCATATTTTTCCAAAATATTAGAATCAATTCCAAACTCCTGTTTACCCATTAGCGCTTCACCGCTTAATTTCAATAATATTCTTTTGTACTTCATGATTTAGAGACTATAGATTTAACGTAGTTAATATTTCAACTTATATTTAGAAATATTGGCAGCAATAATTAACTTTTATCGAAAAACAAATAAAAGTTTAATTTTTGTATTTTGGTATTAATTCTTCGAAATAAATATTGCATTCGCAAAAAAAAAGAGAAACTTTGAATTTCTCTTTTTTTAATTAGGCTCCTAGTTGGATTCGCTTAAACTGCGTAACAGTGAGCCCTTTCTCTATATCATTCAACATCTGCCTAATTGTTTTAGAACTATCTTTTACGAAGTCCTGATTTAGTAAGGTAGAGTCTTTATAAAATTTATTTAACTTTCCTAAAGCTATCTTTTCTAGCATTGCTTCCGGTTTACCTTCAGCAGCAGCTTGAGCTTTTCCAATTTCAATTTCACGATCAATTACACTTTGAGGAACATCGTCTTTATCAAGGGCAACAGGAATCATAGCTGCAATTTGCATTGCGACATCCTTACCGGCCTCTTCAATCGAGTCACTCGATGATGATAAGGCAACCAAAACACCAATTTTATTTCCAGCATGAATGTAAGGAACAATTAAATTACCGCTAACAAGTTCGTAAGACGTAACATCAATTTTCTCTCCAATCTTACCAATGAAATCTAAAAGACGTTCGTTGATAGAAATTCCATCAATTGATAAATTTTTCAATTCATCAATACTACTTGGCTTATTTTCAAGAGCAACAGATGCAATATTTTTTGCAAAAGTTACAAATTCATCATTCTTGGCAACGAAATCGGTTTCGCAATTCAAACGAATTACAACTCCATCCTTTTTATCAAATGAAGCAATTGCAATAACTGCTCCTTCTGCGGCATCTCTATCAGCGCGATTTGCTGAAATTTTGGCTCCTTTTTTTCTTAGAAAATCAATAGCTTCCTCCATATTTCCATTGGTTTGCTGCAAAGCATTTTTGCAATCCATCATTCCGGCACCGGTGGCTTTTCTTAATTCATTTACTGCGGACGCTGTAATAGTCATTTGGTATTAATTTGTTTCTTCTACTTTTACTTCTTCTTTATCTGTCTTTTCAACCTTACGCTCTTGCATTCCTTCAATAATAGCATCTGAAAAAGCGCGAGTAATCATAAAAATTGATTTTGCTGCATCATCATTTGCTGGAATTGGAAAATCAACACGTGTAGGATCACTATTAGTGTCAACAATTGCAAAGATTGGAATATTTAATTTTTGAGCTTCAGCAACGGCAAGATGCTCACGTTTTGAGTCAACGATAAATAAAGCCGAAGGCAAACGATTTAAATCAGCAATACCTCCCAACAATTTCTCCATTTTTATTTTCTCACGATCAATCATTAATCGTTCGCGCTTAGAAATGTTAAGGTAGGTTCCGTCTTGAGCCATTTTCTCAAAATTTTGCATTTTTTTGATAGACTTACGAACGGTTGCAAAATTAGTCAACATACCTCCTAACCATCTTTCGGTAACAAATGGCATATTAACACGCTTTGCTTCCTCAGCAACCAATTCTTTGGCTTGCTTCTTGGTAGCTACAAATAAAACACGTTTACCAGACTTAACTATATTTTTAATAGCCGATTTGGCGTCTTCCAATTTAGAAATGGTTTTATTTAAATCAATTAGATGGATACCGTTTTCTTCCATCAAAATGTAAGGAGCCATTTTAGGATTCCATTTACGGGTAAGGTGGCCGAAGTGAACACCGGCTTCCAATAATTCTTTTGTATTAAGATTTGACATGAATTCTATGTAATATTAACGTTTACTGAACTGGAATTTCTTTCTCGCTTTTTTCTGACCTGGTTTCTTACGTTCAACCATTCTAGAATCACGGGTTAATAAACCATTAGCACGTAAAAGTGGTTTGTTCGTATCATTATCAACCAATACTAATGCTTTAGCAATTCCTAAACGTAATGCCTCTGCTTGTCCGTGATAACCTCCTCCGTCAATATTCGCTTTTACGTCAAACTGACCAGCACAATTACAAATTGTAAAAGGTAAGTTGATATCATAAAGTTGAGCTGTTGAAGGAAAATAAGAAGCTGCATCGCTTCCGTTAACAGAGATATTACCTGTACCCTGAGTCAAATAAACTCTGGCCACTGCGGTTTTTCTTCTTCCTGATGTGTTTAAAACTTCCATCTGTATATTTAAAATTCTAAAATTTCTGGTTTTTGAGCCTGATGAGGATGTTCGGAACCTGCAAAAACATGTAGGTTGTGAAAAATTGCACGACCTAATTTGTTTTTTGGTAACATTCCTTTTACCGCTTTCTCAACAAGTGCTTCTGGCTTTTTGGCCATTAAATCACGTGCACTAGTCATTCGTTGTCCTCCTGGATACCCAGAATAACTTACATATTCTTTGGTAGTCATTTTATCGCGAGCAAGTGTAATTTTCTCGGCATTGATTACAATAACATTATCCCCGCAATCTACGTGAGGTGTAAAATCCGGCTTGTTTTTACCGCGAATTACTTTGGCTATTGAAGAGCTCAAGCGTCCAAGGGTCTTACCCTCGGCATTTACTACAAACCAACGCTTGTTAACTGTAGCTTTGTTTGCTGATATTGTTTTATATGACAGTGCGTCCATTACCTTTAACGTTTATTAAATTCTTTTTAAGGGCTGCAAAAGTATGAATATATTATTTAAAATTCAATACTGTTTTAAAAAGTATTTATAAAAAAAAAGGGCACTGTCAAAATGCCCCTGATTTTCTTATTTAAATTTACGGCTTAAAGCTTCATCATCACACCGGTAATTCGCCTTGAACCTGAATAAACGGTGTAGTAATAGTTTCCAGATGCTAAGGTTTGCGCATCAAATAAAAACTCATGTTCTCCAGCAGGTAAGTCCTTGTTTAAAAGCACCTGAACCTCGTTGCCTAAAGCATCATATACTCTTACCTGTGTAAAACCCCCAGTTGTTTTAATTCTGATAATTGAAGTATTCTGAAATGGATTTGGATAATTTTCAGCAAAAAATAAATCTGAATTTTTTACATTATTTACACTTCCTGTTGTTTTAAATATTGGCAAGGTGGTATAATCTGCCAGCATCACTCCAGCTGCTTCTGTCTTTGTTAATCCAAACCATTGTTGCAAAACAGATGAATAAATTTGTCTGAAGTCGTTTTGCATTGATACATTATCTGCGGCACCAACCACCGTCGGAATACTTGGATTAGTACCAATGATTGCAGTGTTCACCGAAGCTCCAAATACAAAGGAAGGTGCCGCTGCCCCATGATCAGTTCCAAGACTAGCATTGGATGCTATTCGACGACCAAACTCTGAAAAAGTCAAACCGGCAACTTTATCACTCATTCCTAACTTTTTGCAATCATCCATAAAAGCACTTATTGCTACAGAAACCTTCGACCATAAATCGGCATGAGCACCTGTTTCTGTACCTCCGGTTGTATTTACCTGATTCGAATGGGTATCAAACCCTCCTAGATTAACCATGTAAATTTTGGTTCGCAAACCACCTGCTATAAGTCTGGCAACAATTTTTAGCTGATCTGATAAAGAATTGCCGGTAGTTGCATACATGCTTGATTTGGTTGTTGAAGCATTGTAGGCTGCCTTTATTTGATCAGCATATTTATCCGTTTGTTGGGCAATTAAGCGAATATAAGCTAATTCCTTGCCCGCCGGTGTGTTGGGTACGGGGTCATTAATACCATCAGCAAAATTATAAAAAGTGGTTGGATCACTAATGGCCATTCCCATGTTTACTTCCGGCCCTTGCAATGCCTGCGATACCACTCCTCCAATTGAAATAGCAAGAGGATCCGGCATATCTGTATTAGGATAACCATTTGGAAATCCAGGATAAGCATCATCCAAATATCGGCCAATCCAACCTGAGTTTAAATATTGAGAACTATCGAGTGGCGCCGTTACATAAATATCGGTGGATCTAAAATGTGAAAAATTAGGATTTGGATAGCCAACCGCCTGTAAAATATTTAAACTGCTTTCGTTATTAAATAAGTTTTGCATACCGCTCATGGCGGGATGTAATCCAGTATTTGCATATCCATTTAGTTTAAGAACCTTTGAACTATTGATAATAATATTTCCTCTTGCCGCGGTTAAATTGGCATATTGATCGAGTGGAATAAGCGTATTCAGTCCGTCATTTCCCCCATTAAGCTGAACGATAACAAGCACCTTGCCATTCACCGCAGCTTTTGCAGCTAGTAGTTTTAACAATGGTGAAGTGGCGTAGCTTTGAAAGGAGAACCCATTGATGAATAAAGGAAGCAATGCTGCCGGTGCCGTGCGTTTTAAGAAAGATCTTCTTTTCATTGTAATTTTCTTTTAAATTTATTGAGTTATCAAAACTTAAATTGTCTCTTTATAATTTCTATTTAATTGGCTGAATTCTCAGGTACAAATTTTGTAACAATACGTATTTAATACCTAAAAAATAAACCTTGAATTTTTCTTAATTGCCAAAATGAATATTAATTGAGTTGAAATTCTGCAAGATTAAAAATAAAGGAAATGACCAATTTTAACTGATTGTTACAATAATTTTTGTTAATCAAATCATTATTGTTTGCCTTAAAGGCATTCCAAGCGTCTGTCCAGTAATAATCGCTGCTTTGTCCGTTGAGGAGCGTAGATTTCAAAATTGGTTTAACACTTGCGGAAACACCAATTGGCAAAAGCAATTCCAATAAATTATCAATGAGCTTATTTGGATCGGATGCATTCGGAATTTTTGCAGTAAACGCCAAGGCATCAACTATCATTTTATAACCACCTCGATTATATCCTGTGGTAGATAATTGAATTGCTAAAGCCATGCGTTTTGGAAGCGTATCCGAATTAATCCACATTTCATAATATTGTGGTTCTTGATAGTAAGCAGGCCAACCAGCTACGTTTGGAGGATCCCCAATGTCTTGTTGCATAACCGCAGCAAATGATTGTAAATAGTTCCGTTGATTATAAACATTTACATAATCTGAAGTAGGGGCCATGGTAATTTCAAACTGACGACAAAAACCTAGGGTGAAATCAATTGGAGATTTAATATCACAGGCCATGCTTAATGAATCGTAAAAGTGCTCGCTTTTGAACAAAGTAGATATCACTGGTAAAATTTCATAATTATTATTTCTAAATATTATGGCCAAAGGTTCTATAACATTGGTTTCAACAGTCGAATCGATATCGTAATAAACAAACCACCGATAAAGGCGTCGGCAAATATATTTAGCAACCTCATTTTGTTGAAAAATCAGTGCTAACAGTTCATCAGTTTCATTGGCGCCGTTTACTCCTGCTTGGCCAGTTATTACAGCATTTCCATAAAAACTTGAAAATTGCTTTGAACCTGTATCGTGCTTATTTGAATCAAAGTAAGAAGAAAGGGTGTTATTATTTACCCGCCAGCCTGTAAGAACTCTAGCGGCAGCCTTAACATCATCCTCCGTATATTTACTATCTTTTCCTTTACCTAGAGTAAATAATTCTTGTAATTCACGGGCATAGTTTTCATCGGGGGCGGTTTTTGTATTTAGGTAACCATTGAGGTAGCGCAGCATGCCCGGATCGATGGTCATTTCTTTGACAAGGGTTTTGAAATTACCCAAACAATTTTTCCTTAACAACACATTGTTTTTATAAAAGTAATGTTCAACCTGTATGGTTTCACCTTCGGTTGCAAAGAGATTATGCCAAAACAAAACCATTTTTTCGCGAATCGTAGTATCTTCCAACATCAATCCAGTCCACCAAGCCTTAACAGTTCGTCTTCTCTGAAAAGAGTAATTTGGACTAATTGGAGCATTGACCCAAGTTTGTCCCGCTGGCACCTCTGGATCAATATTTGTGCCTGTATTATAGGCGTTAACCGGAGGCTGAGGTTGAGATGTTGAAATATTTAACAAGGCATCCACAGCTTTTTCCATAGACATATTTTTAAAAGCATCCAATTCCGACTGCTTTGCTCCGAATAATGATCTTCTGAGTAGATGTAAAACTTGTGAAGCCCCCCATGTTCCCGAATATGTATTCAATCCCGTTATTGGAGTCTCACCTCGTCCTCGTCCTAATCCCTGCGGCACAGGTGCCGAAGCGATGGATGTTAATTGTTGAAAGAAATCACGTCTTTGCATAAAACACTATTTTTGAGTTAGACAAAACTACTAAAAATTTTATTCCAAAACTTCATGATTTTTTTTTCAGTAATTTCTATCAATTACAATCATGACTGACAAAATAAACAAGCAATAAAAATCAAAAACGAGTGGTTGAAGACATATACCAATGTGAAAAATAGATTAAGGGCAAAATCCGCAATGGAAATTGCAAATTCGATTAATAATTTAATAATTAATTTTATTTGTTTTAGGGGCATTATCGAATCTTCGATTAGTAAATCAATTCTTTAACGAATGGATAACAATTTGACCAGCAATTTATATTCACTTATATAGGCCTGGTCGAATGCCTTTTCAAGAATTGGTGCAAATATAAAACCTTATCAGGCATTTCTAAATTGAGACTAAACCCAACTCTTAAAATACTACATAATAGTAAATAGTTTTTGCAAAAAACTATATTGAATACGTGAACATTGTAAATCAAGTAGTTAGATTCTTTAAATCTTCTTTTAATTAATTTGGGTTAAATAATTTCATATTTAAAATACTTAAACCTAAAAACAAATTTGATTTACCTTTGCAGCTATGTCAACGAATTCAGAACAATCAAAATACAGAATCGAAAAAGATACGATGGGTGAAGTTAACGTTCCCGCAGAAAGATATTGGGGAGCTCAAACTGAACGATCAAGAAATAACTTTAAAATTGGTCCCGAAGGCAGTATGCCTATTGAGATTATTAAAGCATTTGGAGTTTTAAAAAAATGTGCAGCCTTGGCCAACTTTAAATTAGGTATATTATCAAAAGAAAAATGCGAACTAATTTGTGCTGTTTGTGATGAAATTATTGCAGGAAAACTCAACACTGAATTTCCATTAGTAATTTGGCAAACCGGTTCTGGAACTCAAAGCAATATGAATGTTAACGAAGTGATTGCTAACCGTGCACATGTCATTAATGGCGGTAATTTAATGGATGAAAAAAAAGTCTTACATCCAAATGACGATGTTAACAAATCGCAATCAAGCAACGATACTTATCCTACTGCCATGAGTATTGCCGTTTATAAACAAGTAGTTGATTACACCTTGCCAGGCATTCAAGCTTTAAAAACCACTTTAAAGCATAAATCGCGTGAATTTAAATCGATCGTAAAAATAGGTCGTACGCATTTGATGGATGCAACGCCTTTAACTTTAGGTCAGGAATTTAGCGGTTATGTTCAACAATTAAAGATGTGTGTTAGAGCCATTAATAATGCCTTACCGGTTGCTGCTGAGCTAGCGCTTGGTGGAACGGCTGTTGGAACCGGATTAAACGCACCAGATGGTTATTCAAAATTAGTTGCAGAAATTATTGCTGAGGAAACCGCCTTGCCGTTTGTTACTGCCCCAAATAAATTTGAAGCACTAGCAGCGCATGATGCGATGGTTGAATTGCATGGAGCCTTAAAACGCGCCGCAGTAAGTTGCATGAAAATTGCTAACGACATCCGATTGCTAAGTTCAGGTCCAAGAAGCGGTATCGGTGAAATTTTTATCCCTGAAAACGAACCCGGAAGCAGCATTATGCCCGGAAAAGTAAATCCAACCCAAAGTGAAGCCTTGACTATGGTTTGTGCTCAAATTATGGGAAATGATGTTGCTGTAAGTATTGGCGGTAGTAACGGACATTTTGAGTTAAATGTTTTTAAACCAATGATTGCATTTAATGTGCTTCAATCGGCCCGATTGCTTGGGCAGGCTTGTTTATCATTTAACGATAATTGTGCTTTAGGAATTGAACCTAATTATTCTGAAATTAAACATAAAGTGGAAAATTCTTTGATGTTGGTTACTGCGCTAAATACACATATTGGTTATGATAATGCGGCTAAAATTGCTAAAAAAGCACATAAAGAAAACACTTCGTTACGTGAAGCCGCTTTAACTTTAGGTTTACTTACCAATGAGCAATTTGATGCTTGGGTAAAACCAGAAAACATGGTTGGAAAAATTGAAATCAATTAAATCCTCGATTTATGCCTTCGTTGTATATTTGAGATATGCAAGAGTTTATTCGTCCAGGCATATACAAAAACCTTAATTTTAAAAGAAAACAATGATAGATGCTATAATTCCTTTACTATCTCTTATCGCCCTTGAAGTAATTCTAGGTATTGATAATATTATCTTTATTTCTATTTTGGCCGACAAGCTACCCGATAACCAAAGAAACAAGCTAAGATATTGGGGTATAAGTTTAGCGATGTTAATGAGGTTGGGCCTTTTAGCTTTTATAGCATGGATATTACAGCTAGACCAAACATTATTTAGGTTGTTTGAAATTGACTTTTCAGGCAAAGGCTTGATTCTAATTCTTGGAGGACTTTTTTTAATTTATAAAAGTACAAAAGAAATTTACCATAAAACTGAAATTTCATCTGAAGAAACACCCGATGTACCTAAAAAAAGTAGTTTTAAACGACTATTGTCAGAAGTAATTTTATTAGACTTGGTTTTCTCAATTGATTCAATCATTACAGCTGTTGGAATGGTTAAAGAACTTTGGGTAATGTATACTGCGGTTATTGTTACCGTTGTGATTATGCTATTTGCCTCTAAACCTATTGGCGAATTTATAAGAAAACATCCTTCGTTTAAAATATTGGCTTTGTGTTTTTTACTACTAATTGGTGTATCTCTTTTAGCAGAGGGATTTCATGTTGAAATTCCGAAAGGATACATTTATTTCTCCATGGCATTTGCATTTTTAGTTGATGTAATTCAAATGAAAAAAAACAAAACCGCTCCCTGAACTTTTTCAACAGGCCCAGTGCTAAGAAATTCACAAGATAAATCTAAGGTTGACCCGAAAAGGCTAAAGTTGGCAGCAATTAGCCATTCCACAGCACAAAAATAATTTATAGTTTAACCTTAAATAAGTGAAAAATAATAAATTTGGAAAGAATATTTTCCAGTATAAATATTTCAACACTTCATCTCATAATTTTCCAAACTTAATGGGAACTGCTGGCGTAACGTTACCATTAAATTCGGACCCAGTTTGATAATTGGCTAACAGCATGGAATTCTATTTTAGATTTTCTTCTAACGATAATAATAGGTTAATGGAGAGACGAATAATAGTTGATGGCATCAGCTTTGACAAAATATGGACTTCCATTTCAAGAACTGTAGAAATTTCATTTATGATCTTTCCAAATCCTACAAATCAAATACTTAACTTTAGCGTTGGTAATTTCGCAATACCCAGTTCCATTCATAAAATTAATATAATGGAGTTGAAATTCTTAAATTTGAGGATATAATGGTAAGTCAATTTTCAATAAATCTTAAAATTTTACCAAATGGCTTATACTTTGTACTCTTAAAAAATTAAAAAAGGTCTAACTTGTTATAAAAAAATACGACTATATTGATTGACAATTAATTAACTTGAAAAATAAACCTAAACTGCTGCTAACAAAGAATTGGACGTCATGTAGGTTTTCAGGTTTGGAAAGTTCCTTATCCCAACTTAATTTAGTTCAAGGTGAAAGTGAGTAACTCCGAAATCCGCACTATTGAAACCTGCAAACGTTATCCATAATTCCTTTATTACTTTAAGCAGGTATATTTATTATTTCGTTCCTGTTGAACCTCAAAAATCCAGGTGGACTGCAATTTTTAGGTGGTTTTTGCAGCTTGCTTTTTCTTATCAATAGGTTTGGATTAGAATTGTGCTAAAACATTATCAATCCAAGGACCATTGATTTTTATATCGTCGGTTTAAATTCAAAGTCTGTTACCATTAGGAATATTATTAAAATAAGTTGCAAAAAAAATCCAACATCTATTTTTGGTATCTCATGGGATGCCATTAAACTGGTACTAGAAAATAATCTAGAAACAGGAATCTCTCCAGAGGATAAGCAGGGCTTTATACCGATTATATATATAGTTCAGTTTTATTTTCTGGCCTTTGAACTATTATTTTGTTATTTCGTCATTTACAATTACAAATTTAATAAATAGCTTTGGGCTATTTTTTAAACACATTTGGTATTATTTCACATCTTCAAGCAAAGAAAAGGATATTGAATTGGATGAAGAATGTATATCTCTTGGGAATATTCAAAAAAACGCAAACCTTTAATCAAGACTGCGTTGTTCAAATTTTAAATTAAATGAATGTTGCCTTCTAAAACTTGATAATTCGAATCCATTTAAGCTGAAATTAAACAGCCTTAGTAAACGTGCTGCCCTCCATTAATACTCAAATTTGCTCCAGTAATAAAACTCGCTTTATCAGAAGCTAAAAATGAAACTAGGTGAGCTACTTCATCGGTGCCTCCAAGTCGCCCAACTGGAATTTGAGCAATAATTTGATTGCGGACTTCTTCCTTAACCGCCATTACCATATCAGTACCAATATATCCGGGTGAAATTGTATTTACAGTAATTCCTTTATTGGCTACTTCCATAGCCAAAGTTTTGGTAAACCCATGAATTCCTGCTTTAGCTGCCGAGTAATTGGCTTGACCAAATTGCCCGCGTTGTCCATTTACAGAAGAAATATTTATCACGCGGCCCCAACCGTTTTCAATCATCGAGTTAATAAGATGGCGTGTGCAATTAAAAACACTGTCTAAATTTGTACTAATAACCGCTTTCCAGTTTTCATAACTCATTTTTCTAAATGCACCATCTCGGGTTATTCCTGCATTATTTACTACAATTTCAACAGGACCAATTTCAGTTGTAATCTTTTCAATCATTTTCCCGCATGACTCGTAATCGGAAACATCTCCATAATAAATATCGATATCGTAGCCTTCAAACTTAAGCTTTTCTTGCCATGCCAAGGCTTTTGCTTCATTATGATAATTGCCGATTACGCGATAACCGTCATCGTAAAGCTTTTTACACATAGCCGTTCCAAGACCTCCAGTTGCACCTGTAACCAATACTATTCGTTTTCTTTCAGTACTCATAATTTGATATAATTGGCTGTAAAAATAATTGATTTAGATAATTAAAAACAGCAGCGTATTAAATTGTTACTCGATAAAAATTCTTTTAAGTGTTTCAGACACAGGGCTTATCCCTTCCACAAATATTTGTAGAGCAATACTGCTAAATAAATAACCATTATATCCATCAACGCAAGCGCTGTCATGTCATAATAAATCGAATTTGTTTCTATGCCGTCCATGGCTTTCTTAGCTGATTTTATGGTGATAAGCAATACTGGAAGCATCAAAGGCAAACCTATTACTGAAATCAAAATATTACTGTTACCAGAGCTAGATGCAATAGCAGAAACCATGGTAAAAATTGTTGAAAGTCCAATTGTGAATAACACAGAAACTCCTAAATATTGAAATGGATTTTGAATCTTGAAATCCAAAACCAGCGTGTAAGCTATAGCAAATAACAACAAGAGAACTAAGGAAACAATGGCATTAAATATAATTTTAGACAAAATCAAGGTTTCAGGAGTACATATCGAATGATAATAAAGCATCTTACCTTCCGACTCTTGTAAAAAACCTTTTGCAATTGTATTCATTGTGTTAAATAAAATCATAAGCCAAAAAAGTGCATTCCAAACCGGCAAAGCAATTTTATCTAAAGACAAATAAATTATGATAACAGAAGTGAACATTTGCACCAAAACACCTTGCACAGCATACTTCTGTCTCCACTCAATAGTGAGAAACAACGTGATTAGATTTTTAATAGTTAAACTTGTTTTAAGCAAAGTGGCAGATAATGTGGCTAGGATTTTTTAATTTCGTGGCACAAAATTATTCATAAATGTTATACCATATTAGTAAATTACATCAAACCGATCAGGAGTTGATTAGAAAAGCACCTTTGCTTGTAAGTATCTTAGTAGCAGGCGCCGACGGAGTGATTGAGCACGAAGAAATCGAAAAATCTGTGAGTCTTATCCACACAAAATCGTTTTCAGAAGCATCAGATATCCGCCATTTATATAAGGAAATTGACCATGATGTGGAAGAATCGTTGAATAAACTCTTAAAGGGATTACCAACAGATGCCAAGGAACGAGAAAAAAGTATTTCTTTAGAATTAGAGGGATTAAATCGAATTATGCTAAAATTAGATGGGCAAATAGCTCTCGATTTTTACAACAGTCTTAGGAATTTTGCCGTACACGTTGCGCAAACTTCAGGAGGAGTATTTGGCATGTTAAAATTAAATTTTCGTGAAAAGGAAGTTGTAAAACTCCCAATGCTTAATAAGCCAAATCACTAATTTTAACTAGCAAGGAACGAACAGTTCTTTAACCGTAATAATTTAAGAATCCGCTAAAAAAATAATTTATTTAGCAGTAATCATAATCTATAAAAGAATTCAGAATCAATGAACAAAATTCTTGTTGCCAACAGAGGTGAAATAGCCCTAAGAATTATGCGCACTTGCAAAAAGATGGGGATTAAAACGGTTGCTGTATACTCAGAAGCCGATAGGGAAGCATTGCATGTTAAATTTGCTGACGAAGCCTATTTACTAGGTCCTCCTCCTTCTTCACAATCATACTTATTGGGAGATAAGATTATTGAAATTTGTCTTAAAGCAAAAGTTGACGGCATTCATCCCGGCTATGGTTTTTTATCTGAAAATGCCCAATTTGCACGAAAAGTGAAAGCCGCAGGAATTACCTTAATTGGACCATCTCCTGAGGCCATGGAAATAATGGGGGATAAATTATCGGCAAAAGAAGCAGTAGCAAGTTATAAAGTACCTATGGTTCCCGGACTTAATGAAGCGATTAAAGATATAGAAAAAGCAAAACAAACTGCCAGAGAAATAGGGTTTCCGGTTTTAATAAAAGCTAGTGCAGGCGGAGGTGGAAAAGGCATGCGGGTGGTTGATGATGTTGAGAATTTTGAGGAGCAAATGAATTTGGCCATAAACGAAGCCACTAGTGCATTTGGAGATGGTTCGGTATTCTTAGAAAAATATGTGTCAAGCCCAAGACATATTGAGATTCAGATTTTAGGTGACAATTTTGGCAATATCGTTTATCTTTTTGAACGCGAATGCAGTATTCAACGTCGCCATCAAAAATTGGTAGAAGAAGCACCTTCAGTTATTGTAACCAATGAATTGAGAAAACAAATGGGTGAAGCCGCCGTAAATGTTGCTAGAGCATGCAATTATACAGGAGCCGGAACTGTCGAATTTTTGATGGACGAAAAACACAATTTTTACTTTTTAGAGATGAATACCCGTTTGCAAGTAGAACATCCTGTAACAGAAATGATTTCAGGCTTGGATTTGGTAAAAGAACAAATACAAGTTGCGCGCGGTGAAGCACTCTCCTATTCCCAGTCAGATTTAAAGATAAATGGACATGCCATTGAACTTCGAATTTGTGCAGAAGACCCTGCCGAAGATTTTGTACCAAGTATAGGCAAGCTAATCACTTATAAAAAACCATCCTTTGAAAACGTTCGTGTAGATGATTGTATGGAAGAAGGTATGGAAATTCCAATTTTTTATGACAATATGATTGCCAAATTAATCGTTTGGGCATCTGACCGCAATGAAGCTATTGCCTTAATGAAAAAAGCCATTGACGCTTACGAAGTAGAAGGAATTATGACCACCTTGGCATTTGGTAAATTTGTAATGAATCACGAGGCCTTTGTTTCAGGAAACTTCGATACCCATTTTATTAAAAACTACTTTAACAGCTCTTCATTAAACAGTAATGATGCTGAGGTGGCAGCTTTGTTCTCGGCATGGTATATGGACGAACAAAAAAAGAAAGTGGTATTACCGCAAATGGGGTCAAAAAAAGCTTGGTATCTTCAAAGAAAAACCAATTAATCCAAAAACTTCCTATAAGTGTCTATTCAAGTTATTCATTGGGACACATTTTATGAAAATTTTAAAAAAAATCAATCTCTTCGTTAAAACATTCTAAATGCCTGATTTTTATTGATTTTAAAGGGATGTAAACAGAAAACTTATTCAAATTTATTTTTTTTTAATAAAAAAAATCTGTTTGGCATGGTTTTGTGTTATATATTTGTAACTAAGTTTTAAATTTTTGTGTATACTGCACTTACCATAACGTTAGATTGCAAGCATAAAAATGACTAACTTGACATTGAAATTTACAATTATGAAACTAAAATTACTCTTTTTAATTCTGTTTAGCATGAGTCTATTCGTTGCATATGCAACCGAAGCGCCTGTTAAAGTTGCAGTAGTGAATATGAGCAAGAACCCAGTTGTTTTAGGACAAAATTATCCAAATCCAGCCAAAGGCAGAACTGTTATAAACGTTGAATTTTCAGCAGCACAAGCCGTATTGAGTATTTATAATATACTTGGCAAATTAGTTGAAGTAATTGTTATTTCCAGCGAAAAGAAGACTATTTCGTTGGATGTATCCGACTATCAAGAAGGTATATATTTATATTCTATTGAAGCAGATGGTCAAAAAGTTACAAAACGAATGACGGTCAGTAAATAATTACTTTTTACGTTTTTATAAAATATCAAATCACCTCCAAAGGGTGATTTTTTTTGTCTAAAGCATCCATTGAGCAATAGAGAAGTAGAGAAACAAACCAACCAAATCATTGGTGGTTGTTATAAATGGTCCTGTAGCAAGTGCAGGATCAATTTTGAATTTATCCAAAACCAAAGGAATTAAGGTGCCTATTATAGAGGCAAAAATAATCACAGATAACAAGGCAAGGCTTACTACTTTGCCAATTACCATTGGATTGCCAATCAAAAAGCCGTAGGTTAATAATAAACCGGAACAAATTAGGCCATTTAACAAGGCAACCGAAAACTCCTTTGCCAAGCGAGGCATCAAGTTTTTGGTATCTAAAGTATCGTTTGCTAAACCTTGTACGATTATGGCCGATGACTGAACCCCGGCATTCCCTCCCATTGCGGCAACTAATGGCATAAACAAAGCTAACTGAAGGTTGGCACTAAGCTGTCCCTCAAATCCCTTTATCACGAAAGAATTCATTAATCCACCACCCAGTCCAATAATTAGCCAAGGCAATCTAGCTCGAGATAAAACCCAAACTTTGTCGGTAGATTCAACATTTTCACTAATACCTGATAATAACTGATAATCCTTATCGGCTTCTTCCTTAACAAAGTCAATCACATCATCAATAGTTACCAAACCAATGAGTCTTTTAAGCGGGTCAACAATTGGCAAACCTTCTAAATTGTATTTGCTCATTATGCTGGCAACTTCTTCTGCACGAGTATAGGTTGGCGTAAACAAAACGTCTGATTCATAAACTTCTGAAACTTTCTTTTGCGCCCTTTCGAGTAATATTCGTTTTAAAGGCAAAATACCGAGCAAAATATCGTAATCATCAACTACATAGATATCGTTAACCTTTTTTACGTTTTCTGCTTGTTTGCGAATTTCCTCAGTGCATTGTGCCAAATTCCAGTTGATATTAACCTTTATCAACTCTTTAGCCATCAATCCACCGGCTGTATCTTCATCGTAATGCAGCAAAGAAACCAATTGAATAGAATATTCAAGATCGGAAACAGAACTGATAATTTCTTCAGAAAGCGCTTGTGGTAGCTCATTTAAAATATCAACAGCATCATCCGAATTTGAATTTTCAATAAAACGGGATGCAATTTCCTTTGGTGTATAAAGTAACAATAAGGATTCTCGTCGATCGCGATCTAATTCTGCTAAAACTTCCACGGCTCGCTCAACTGTTAATAAATCAAGACTGTACTTGCATTCCGAAATGCTTAGTTTATCAAACAGTTCAGCTATATCTGCAGGGTAAAGTCGTGCAAAAGAAGAAATAACATTGGCATACAATTTTTCTCCGATCCAAATTTTAAGATCTTCAACAAATGCCTCGGTTAGTTCAAACTGTTCCATTTTTGACTGTTTTAGTAAGGAATGACCATGAATAATTACGTTTCGCTTTTAACAAATAACTCAAAATAAGTATGGCCAGTCTATTCATATTATTTGCGATTACTTTCTATAAATCGGGTTAATTCAATAAATTGATTTACCGAAAGCGTTTCAGGTCGCAATTTAGCAAAAGCATGGGTTACAAAAGTCTCGCGAAGGTTAAATTTGTTTAAACTATTCAATAAGGTTTTTCTCCTTTGGTTAAAAGCAGTTTTTACAACATCAAAAAAAAGCTTTTCACTACAACCTAAATCTATTTCAGTTTTTCTCTGACAACTTATTACTGCTGAATCAACTTTTGGTGGTGGAAAAAATGCACCGGGAGAAATGCTAAATTCAATTTTAACATCATAAAATGCCTGAGTCAGAACGGATAATATCCCATATTCTTTGTTACCGGATTTTGAAGCAATGCGAACTGCAACTTCCTTTTGAAACATGCCGGCCATAAAGGGAATTAAAATCCTGTTCTCCAACATTTTAAAAATAATCTGAGAGGAAATATTATAAGGGTAATTACCTATGAGTATGAACTCATTTTTGAAAAAATCTGCAATATTTAATTTCAAAAAATCACCTTCAATCAAATCCGGCTTTTGGAGAATTTTATTCGATTGAAGGAAATCAATAGATTCATTATCAAGCTCAATGGCCAAGATTTTCTTACCTTCAAGCTTTAAAAGATGAGTGGTGAGAATTCCTTTTCCCGGACCAATTTCTAACACCTCACTAACTTGGCTTCGGGCAGCGAGCAAAGCGGTTTTGCCAGCAATCCTTTGATCCGTTAAAAAATGTTGACCAAGATGTTTTTTAGGTTTAACCATGACTGCAATATTCCGAAAAAAAAAGCAATTCACGTTTTAATTCCTCTTGTTATTAAATCTTTAAAAATCAATATCTTAAAAATGTGATTAACCAAGTTTAACCAAGGCTTAGGAAGCTAAAAAATAGGAAGTTTTCAAAATTCATGATATAAGACTATAAAAAAGATTGAATAAATAATAAAAAATACTATTTTTGCCGTCCTTAAAATTACGATAGCATACCATGCATTTAAGCACAGAAGACAAGAAAGAAATATTCAAAACCTACGGAGGCAGCGAAACTAACACAGGTTCAGCAGAGGCTCAAGTAGCTATGTTTACACAACGCATTACTTACCTTACAGGTCATTTAAAAGTTAATAAAAAAGATTTTTCTACTGAATTAAGCCTAGTAAAATTGGTTGGAAAACGTCGCGCCTTGCTTGATTATATCGCCAAAAAAGATATTTTCAAGTATCGTGATTTGATTAAACAATTAGGTATTCGTAAGTAATTTTTGTTTTTGTTCGAAATTCGGGCAATTACTATTTTACGGAATTTTATTCCGTTTTCTCTTTCTGGTAAAAAAAGCCCCGTTCGGAAACGACGTTTTTTACTATTAAATAAAAATAAATTATGCACTATAAAGCTTTTACCAAAACTTTTGATTTTGGAGATGGACGCTCTATTACCCTTGAAACCGGTAAGTTAGCAAAACAAGCACACGGATCGGTGGTGCTCACTATGGGCAAAACAATGATTCTTGCCACGGTAGTTTCGAACTACGATGCCAAAGAAGACTTAGATTTTTTACCCCTATCTGTTGATTATCAAGAGAAATTCGCGGCTGTTGGTCGTATTCCAGGAAGTTTTCTTAGAAGAGAAAGCCGACTTTCTGATTATGAAATTTTAATCTGTCGTATTGTTGACAGGGCCATTCGTCCATTATTTCCGGATGATTACCACTCCGACACTCAAGTCAATATTTCATTGATTTCGAGTGACGAAAATATTTTACCTGATGCCTTAGTTGGATTAGCCACATCTGCTGCACTTTGCGTTTCTGATATTCCTTTTCAAGGCCCAATATCTGAAGTTAGAGTTGCACGTGTTGATGGTAAATATATTATTAATCCTTACAAAGATCAATTAGAGAAAAGTGATTTAGACCTAATTGTTTCTGGAACAGCCAATGAGTTAAACATGGTTGAAGGTGAAATGACCAATGCTTCTGAAGCGGACATGGTTGAGGCTCTTAAACTTGCTCATGACTACATTAAAAAACAGTGTGAATTTCAGTTAGAATTTTGCGAATTAATAGGAGGTAGAAAGCCGTTCCGTGAATATAATCATGAAGTTAACGATGAATCTTTGAAGCTGAAAGTAAAAGAAGATCTTTACGACAAGCTATATGATGTTGCTAAAGTACCGAGCAGTAAAGACGAACGTTCGGCTTCTTTCAAGGCCATTTTGGATGAATATATAATTTCAAGAGGCGAAGGATTAGAAGATTCTACCAAAAAACTAATTAAGAGGTATTTTGGAAAAGCAAAAAAAGAAGCAGTCCGCAATATGATGCTCGACACGCGCAGTCGTTTAGATGGAAGAGCTTTGGATGAAATTCGTCCTATATGGAGCGAAGTAAATTATCTGCCCGCAGCACACGGTTCTAGTGTATTTACAAGAGGTGAAACGCAATCGTTAACCTCTGTAACTTTAGGTGGCAAACTTGATCAACAATTGCTTGATAGCCCAATGGTTTATGGACATAGCAATTTTATGTTGCATTATAACTTCCCTGGTTTCAGTACTGGTGAGGTAAAACCAAACAGAGGTCCAGCAAGACGTGAAATTGGTCATGGAAATTTAGCAGCAAGAAGTATTAAAAAAATGCTTCCAGACCAAGTTGACTATACAATTAGAATTGTTTCCGACATTTTAGAATCAAATGGAAGTAGCAGTATGGCTACTGTTTGCGCAGGCTCATTGGCTCTATTTGATGCCGGTATTCAAATGAAAGAAGCCGTTTCAGGTATTGCGATGGGTATGATTTCAGATCCAAAGACAGGAAGATATGCAATTCTTTCTGATATACTTGGTGACGAGGATCATTTAGGTGATATGGATTTTAAAATTGTTGGTACCAAAGCAGGTATTGTTGCTTGCCAAATGGACATCAAAGTTGAAGGATTATCTTACGAATTATTGGCGGAAGCACTCGAACAGTCAAGAAGAGGTCGTTTACATATTCTTGACAAAATGAATGAAACCCTAAGTTCACCAAGGGGAGAGCTAAAACCACATACCCCAAGAATCGAGCGAATTGAAATTGAAAAAGATAAAATTGGAGCTGTTATTGGAAGTGGAGGAAAAGTAATTCAAGAAATTCAGGCAACAACTGGAACAACCATTTCTATTGAAGAAGTTGGTAATAAAGGTATTGTGGAAATTCTTGCAACCAATGTTGAAGGCATGGAAAAAGCGAAAGCCATCATCACTGGAATTATCACAGATCCTGAAGAAGGAACTGTATATACCGGTATTGTTAAAGGTATTCAGGAATTTGGTGCTTTTGTAGAATTTTTACCTGGAAAACAAGGATTATTACACATCTCTGAAATTAGCTACACACGCTTAAACAGTATGGATGGCGTTTATAAGGAAGGTGATGAAGTTCAGGTAAAATTACTTGAAGTTGATAAAAAGACAGGAAAATATAAGCTTTCACATAAAGCTTTATTAGAAAAGCCTGAAGGCTATGTTGAACCTGCTCCACGTCCTCCAAGAGACAGAAATGATCGTGGTGGCGACAGACGCGACGACAGACGCGGTGGTGGCGACAGACGAGATGACCGTCGCAATCGCTAATAAAATAATTTTTACAATAACCTAAAACCCTTCTCCAGCAGAAGGGTTTTATTTTTAAATACCAAATTGAAAATAAAACTCGACCTTAAAACTTTAGGTGATGATGGTTACCATATTTTTTGCAAGGTAACAGTAAACGGCTTAAACTGTAGAGCACTTATCGACACTGGTGCCAGCAAATCAGTGATTGGAAAAAAACTTGCTAATAAATTAAAATTGTCCGAATTTTCTAATAATAAAGACAACCAAATGACAGGAATTCAACCTGGTGAAATAGAAGTTTCTTTTGTAAGTTTAGAAACCATAAAGTTTGGAAAATTAACTTTTAAAGACACAATTGCTGGTTTAATTGATTTAACCCATGTTAGCAAGCAATACAAATCTATAAATATTAAGCCTTTTCAGTTGATCCTAGGAGGCGACATACTTTATAAAGGGCAGGCCATTATTGATTACAAGAGCAAATTATTAAGGCTCACAAAACCATGAAACCACTCGTGTTCATAAGTATTTGGGCATTTGTTATCAGTTGCACCAAGCCAAAAGATTTTATGGACACCTTTTCATTTACAAATTTAAAGGGCCAAAAAACGAAACTTTCAACACCTCAAAAACCTCGAGGTTTCGTTTTTGTTTTCCTTCTTCCCGATTGTCCCTTCTCACAATTTTACGCGATGTCCGTTAATCAAATTCAAAGTAGTTATAACTCGAAAGGCTACCTTTTCTATGGAATTGTTCCCGGAAATTTGTATTCCTTAGCAGAAATAGATTCTTTTAAATCACAACACAATTTTATTCCTGAACTCCTTATTGACCCAAACTCTAAATTTACTAAATATTTAAAAGTTACGGTAGTTCCAACTGTGGTGCTCACCGACTCTTTAGGAAACATCCTTTATAAAGGCAAAATTGATGATCAGGCAATGCTTCCGGGTCAAAAAAAATACCGGGCCTCTAAATTTTATCTCCTCAACGCACTCAAAAGCCATTCAAATAACAAACCAATTCTAACAAAACAAACACAAGCAGTTGGTTGTTTCATTGAATAAATAATAAACCAGTTTTTCCTTTTTTATGATCAGAATGGAATCTATTGCTCGCCAAACTCAACTTTTTTTACCTAATTTTGACTATAATTTGTTTAACAAATCTTTGCTCAATTAATTTTGTTTAACTATTTTTGCAAATAATTAAACAAAATTAAACCTATAATTCAAAAATGAATATTTTAAAAAAGCCTTCGGTTGCAATTATAGGTTCTGGATTTGCAGGTCTATCAGCGGCTGCCTTGCTTGCGAGAGATAACAACGATGTGGTTGTTTATGAAAAAAACGACAGTATTGGAGGAAGAGCGCGCAAATTCGAAACAGATGGTTTTGTATTTGACATGGGGCCAAGTTGGTATTGGATGCCCGATGTATTTGAAAGATATTTTAATCTTTTCGGTCACACAACTTCTGATTTTTACGAATTAAAAAAATTAGACCCTGGTTTTACTGTGATTTACGACAGTAATGACGCCATGGAAGTACCTGCAGATTTTGATGCTTTATGCAATCTTTTTGAGAGCATTGAATCCGGAAGTTCAGATAAATTAAAAAAATTTATGAAGGAGGCCGAGTTCAAGTATGCTACTGGCATGCAGGATTTAGTTTATCGGCCCGGGCTTTCCTTTTCCGAATTTTATGATTTTAATTTATTAAAAGGCGTTCTCCGGCTTCAGGTTTTTTCTTCCTTCAGCAATCATGTAAGAAAATATTTTAAAAATCCGAAATTAATTTCCTTATTAGAATTCCCCGTTCTTTTTCTTGGTGCCATGCCAAAAGACACGCCGGCACTATATAGTTTGATGAATTATGCTGGTTTAAAAGTTGGCACATTTTATCCTATGGGTGGATTTAGTAAAATAACCGAAGCTTTTAAAACGATTGCAATGAATCATGGCGTTAAATTTGAGACTTCATGGCCAGTAGATAAAATAGTTGTTGAATCGGGCTTGGCTAAACAAATTCATTCTGGAAACAAACATATTGAAATTGATGCTATTGTAGCATCTGCAGATTATCATCATGTGGAGAATTCATTACTTTCAAGTGAAAGCAGAAGCTATCCTCAAAAATATTGGGAGAAAAAAACCTTTGCGCCTTCGAGTTTAATTTTCTATCTAGGGATAAACAAAAAAGTTGCAAAACTCAATCATCATAATTTATTTTTTGATGCAGATTTCGGGTTACATTCCATAGAAATATATAAGACCAAAAAATGGCCCGAAAACCCTTTATTTTATGTGTGTTGTCCTTCAAAAACAGATAGTACCGTGGCACCAGCAAACTATGAAAACGTATTTATTTTAATGCCCATAGCCATTGGGTTGCAGGATTCGGAAGAAACTAAATTGCATTACTATAACTTAATTATGGAGCGTATTGAAAGTTACACAGGTGAAAAAATAAGAGAACACGTTATTTACAATAAAAGTTACTGCGTATCAGATTTTGTAAAAGACTACAACGCGTTTAAAGGAAATGCTTATGGTTTGGCGAATACCTTGATGCAGACCGCCAATTTCAAACCTAAAATTAGAAGTAAAAAAGTAAAAAACTTGTTTTTTGCCGGGCAATTGACAGTCCCGGGCCCTGGTGTTCCTCCATCCATTATTTCTGGACAGGTAGCCGCCGGAGAACTATTAAAGTACTTAAAAAAAGATTAATCTATATGAAAACACTATTTGATAATGTATCTGCAACTTGCAGTAAAATAACGACCAATGCTTATAGTACCAGTTTTTCAATTGGAATTCGTTTTTTACATAAAAAAATGCATAAACCCATTTATGGTATTTATGGATTTGTTCGATTGGCTGATGAAATTGTTGACAGTTTTCATAATTATGACAAAATGTTTTTGATGTCAAAATTTAGACAAGATGCAGTAGATGCCATCGAAAACAGAATCAGTTTAAACCCGATACTTAACAGTTTTCAAGAAACTGTTATAAAATATGAGATTGAATGGGAACTTATCGATACCTTTTTAAAGAGCATGGAAATGGATCTTGAACAAAAAGAGCACACCCCCGAATCGTATGATCAATACATTTTAGGTTCGGCAGAAGTTGTTGGTTTGATGTGTTTGAGAGTTTTTACCGAAGGCGACAAAGTTTTGTATGAAACTTTAAAACCTTATGCTATGAAACTAGGATCAGCTTTTCAAAAGATTAACTTCCTAAGAGATATTCAAGCCGACTTCTTACAACTCGGGCGAACCTATTTTCCTGAAGTCAACTTTTTGCAATTCTCGGTTCACGAAAAGGAAAAAATTCAAAAAGAAATTGAACTTGAATTTGAAGAAGCACTCGTTGGGATAAAAAAATTACCACTAAGTTCACGACGCGGAGTCTACCTTGCTTTTTACTACTACAAAAAACTTTTCTATCAAATAAAGAAAACGCCGGCCGAAAAAGTAATGATACAGCGTATTAGAATTAACGATGCTTATAAAGTTACGCTTATGTTCAAATCCTTGCTTAGACATCAACTTAATATTTTATAAACTACCTTAAAAATGAATTCAATTTCGCAAAATATTTTGATTGTAACTTTAACCTTTTTTGCCATGGAATCTGTGGCATGGATAGCCCATAAGTACCTTATGCATGGATTGTTGTGGTTTTTACACACCGATCATCACAAACGCGATGATCAGCAGTTCTTTGAAAAAAACGATTATTTCTTTCTCATTTTTGCAACACCAGGAATTACTTGTTTGTATTTGGGACTCGAAAATTTCACAACTCCATTTTGGATAGGTCTTGGCATAACCATATACGGGTTTGCATATTTTTTGGTTCACGACATTTTTATTCATCAACGATTCAACTTGTTTAAAAATACAGACTCCGTTTACCTTAGAGCCATTCGCAAAGCTCATAAAGTTCATCACAAACGTTTGACAAAAGAAAATGGCGAATCTTTTGGTATGCTTTGGGTACCGTTTCATTATTTTAAGGAGGCCTCCAAAGCACGTGATAAATGAATTTTCTCTATCTTACACTAGATCTCGGTGCCATATTTGTTCCCTTTTTATTTTCTTTTCATCCGAAAATTAATTTTTATAAAAAAGCCAAATCTGCTTGGATTAGTATTTTAATTTCGGCGCTTATTTTTATTATTTGGGACATGTATTATACCCATTTAGGTGTTTGGGGATTTAACCCTCGATACCTTTCTGGATTTATGATTTTAAATCTACCAATTGAAGAAGTCCTTTTCTTTATTTGCATTCCTTATGCGTGTTTATTTACTTATTATTGCTTTAGCATTTTTGTAAATCCTTTAATTTTCAGAAAATCAGAAACAGCTATTTCTTGGATTTTAATTGTATTTCTAATTGTGTTTGGATTTGCTAATTTCCCAAAGCTCTATACCTTCTGCACTTTTATTCCATTAGCCATATTTCTTGCAATTTTAAGGTTTGCTTACAAAACACCTTGGCTCAATAGGTTTTACTTTTCATACCTAGTTTTACTTATTCCCTTTACTATTGTCAACGGAATTTTAACAGGAACAGGCCTTGAGGAACCTGTTGTGTGGTACAATAATCTAGAAAATATGAACTTTAGAATTTTAACCATCCCGTTTGAAGATATTTTTTACGGAATGCTCTTGATTTTGCTTAATGTTACGCTTTTTGAGCGACAGAATAAAGCCAACATTAGCTAGAAAAACTTTCTTCAAGATGCCTTGAAATACTACTTTTGCCAGAGCATGTTTAAACTAGTCATTCCGGCCTTTCTCTTTCTGGTCATATCCTGTGGTAATCAACAGAATGAAAATCTTTCGATAGACCCAAAAAACTTAACATTTACCGAACATATTGCTCCAATCATATTTAAAAACTGTGTTGTTTGTCATCGATCGGATGGAATTGCTCCATTTAGTTTAACGACCTATAAAGAGGTTTGGCGGAAGAAAAAAACCATTGTAAATGTCACCCAAAGGGGATTTATGCCGCCATGGCCGGCAGACCCCGAATACTCGCATTTTATTGGAGAACGCGTACTTTCACAAGAGCAAAAATTAATGCTTAAACTTTGGGTAAAATACGGAGCCAAGGAAGGACCTACAAATGCACTCCCAAAAGTACCCGATTTCCCAAATGGCTCGCTTCTAGGTGCACCAGATCTGAGTCTTGTTTTAGATAGCATTTTTATTGAAGCGCATGGACAAGATAAATTTTTGAGTATAAAAATTCCCTTTTCCATTTCCAAAGATACCTTTGCAAGTGCAGTTGAATTTGTTCCAGGAAAAATGAGTACGGTTCATCACTTGAATGGACACCTTTTGAATTATTCGGGAACCAACAAAAAAAATGTTTTTGAAGGGACCCGAGTTGCAGATGTTCAAGCTGAAAATTATTTTGAACAGTTTTCAAATTTAAAGATGTTGAATGATGACGGCACAGAGCCTGAACGAATTCATTCGGCTGTAAACTATTTGCCGGGTGTTTATCCTGTTATTTATCCTGAAGGAATTGGTGGATTTAAGTTAAAAAAGATCGGCGCCTTTGTGGCCAACGATATTCATTATGGCCCTTCTCACAAAAACATTTGGGATAAAGCGCGTATCAATATTTTTTATGCAAAAAAAGCACCTAAGCGTCCAACTTTTGAATTGATGCTTGGAACCAATGGACAATCTGCCATTGAACCTCCATTAATTATCCCACCTAACCGTGTTATAACTTGTCGTACCAAAGGCATTGTGCCCGAAGATATTTCAGTTTTAACAATCAATCCGCACATGCATCTTTTGGGAACACGGTTTAAGGCATTTGGACTTACTCCAAGTGGGGATACCATAAAACTAATTCACATTAAACGTTGGGATTTTAGATGGCAGTACTTTTATACATTTCGTAACCCAGTTAAATTACCCAAAGGCACTTTGATAATTGTAGAGGGTGTTTTTGACAATACCATAAACAATCCCAATAACCCGAATAGCCCGCCAAAAACTATTTCCGACAAAAATAAAACCATGAAAACAAGTGATGAAATGTTTCAATTTATAATCACTTGGATGCCTTATATAGCTGGTGATGAAGAAATTGTGTTGGGGAAATGAAAGATTTGTGCTGGAGATAGTGGGTTATTTCGTTTTTGTCAAAAATTTCCAATACAAGCATCTAACATCTAACCATCCAACAACTAACCTTCTAAAATCTAACAGTTATGGATAACAAATGGTGGCGGCAGCCGAGCCTAAAAGTTTCCAAACAGAACAAATTTAGTTGGAAGAACACACTTTCCTAAACTATAAACCAGCATCACAATTTCCTGCTGTTATGCCCCCGCCATTCTTCTTTTTACGGAGAAATAATCTGTCCTTTAGGATGAGCCCCGTGCGGTTGGGCGGGCATACTCTTAGCGTAGCTTTGGAAAGTGGGCGGGCTGAGCGGCTGCGCTTTGAGTATGACCGCGAAGCTTGGGCGTCTGATTGATTGATTTCTCCAAAATGCAATTTATTCGGATATATAAAATAGATTGTGTAAAAAGTTTTTGAGACAGCCAATAAAGGCCTGCCCCGAAGTGGAGATTTCAAACTAATATTAACCTGAAAAATCCTAAAAAATAATTAAAAACAACTATTATATTCTATTTTAAATTCGTATATGAAACAGTCAATTCTAATTTTAAAAATCCTCTTAATTTATTTTAGTTTTAACTTTAACAAGTCAAGGCTCAAACTTATATCAATAAGGAATGGGTTTATAATAATGGCTCTCCTGATGCAATTGATTGGGCATCTACTTTTAAAGATTTATGGGGAAATATTAATACTTTTGGAAATACTCAGGTATCAGATCAAAGGGCTAATATTCTTATAACAAGGTTCGATAATCAGGGAGGGGTTGTTTGGCAGTCTAATTGGGATGGGTCGGATTATGGAGTTGATTTGATTGGTGATGATAATTTAGGATATATCTATGCAGTTGGGGCGAGCAATTATACAAATGACACAAGTTTTGACATAACTTTACACAAATACGATGCTTCCGGAAATCTGATTTGGGAAACGAATTACGATGGTGCTAAAAAAAACAATTATCCAATAAAATAACTATGGATAATTATGGAGGTCTCTATGTTACTGGTTCAAGTGAAGCAGCAGTTACGGGATTTGATTTCATTACACTAAAATTCGACACTTCAGGAGTCCTTATTTGGGATTCACGTTATGATTTCAACCATCGTGTAGATGTTGCGGCAGATATATTGACTGACCCAAGAGGCTCTATAATAACCGTAACCGGCGGAAGTGAAGATTCCATGGGGATATGGGATTATACAACAATTACTTATGATATGTTTGGTAGTGAAACCGATGTCAATAGGGAGCCTTCTGGAAACGATATTAAAAAGCCACGCGATATTGTAAGGGATAATAATGGAAACTATTACATTACTGGAGTATACAATAATGGAACAGACGACGATATTAAGCTGATAAAATTAGATTCAACACTTAACACAGTTTGGGTAAGTGTTTATAATAATAGTGGAGGCGGGACTAATGAAGAAAGCAATGCATTATCAATTGATGAAAATGGATACTTCTACATTGGAGGTTGGCAGCAAAATCCGGGAGCAGAAGAAAGGACTTTTCTTATTCTCAAGTTTGACCAAAATGGAGATTTTATTTGGGAGCAAACATTATGGCCGGATGAAAACAAACCAATATCTGAAGCAACTGACTTTAATATTAGCGGGGATTATGTTAATGTGATTGGTTTTTGTTCGAACAGTAAAAATAGTGATATTGTTACTTCAAGATATACAACAGATGATGGTGAATTAGACTTTATCAAAATATGGGAGAATTCTCTTCATAGTATTGATTACCCGAGTGATATAGTTCAAGACGGTCAGGACATTTATGTTTCTGGAAGAACAACCGATAATTATGGCGTTCATTGGGTTATAGTCAAGTATTCTTTGCATGAACTTGACACAGCACTACTGATAGACACCACAGGCAAAGCAATTTGTGCAAAAAATCAGCTTATTGTGAGGTTCGACGACAAGGTTGTAAGACCAGAGACAACTAATAACACAAATTCTAAATCGATTGAATTTGGTACGATTTCTGATTTTTTTAAAAGATTCAGCCGATGAAGTGGTCCAGTTAAAATTGGATAATTTTATTTATGAGAATAATTTCTCTCTTTTAAAAATATTCAAGGAGATGGTCACAACAGTTATTGTTTCCCTATCGCGCTTAGGAGATCAAGTTAAAATTCCTAAATTTTGGGCCACTTTTGTCTTGGAAATTTCCGATGGCAACAGTTTAGGCGAAGTTGCTGATTCTCTGAATACTCTTTTCCCCTTAGTTGCATATACCCACCCAAATTACATTTGTGAACTAACTTCACAACCACCTCCCAATGATACCATGTTTAATAAACAAATATCATTGCATCCAGAAACCCCACTTAATGCAGCACATATCAACGTTGAGGCTGCATGGAACATAACAGAAGCTAAACCATTTGTCAAGGTCGGAGTTTTTGATAACGGGCTTTACTGGACTCATAGGGACTTTGGGTATATTGGTACTAAAAAAAGTACCGTAGGATGGATGGGATTTAGGAACCGGCACCCATATTAAAGATAAAATAGGGCTTGGTGATCATGGCACTCCAGTGGCTGGAATCATAGCAGCAATAAAAAATAACTCTATGGGTATTGCAGGAATTGCAGGGAGAAATAATAATGATACGAATACTGGGGTATCCCTTTACGGAATAAGGATTTTTGGCGGGGTTGGATATTTTCAAAACACTTTGGATAAAATAGCTACTGCAATTGTTACAATTATTATAGATACTGGTGATGTAAAAAAACATCATTACTGATTAAATCTTACCAACAATAGTTGGGCATTTGAAAAAAAATCATTGCCAGATATGGTAACAGATTCTAATATAACTCTTTTAACCGAAGCGTTGCATTTTATTAACCGGTACCACGTAACCTTTGTAGTGGCATCGGGAAATAAACCGGACTGGACTGATTACGTTTATCCAGCCATTGTTGATAGCAATTGGGTACTATGTGTAAGCGGCACCGGACGAAATGGTAAATACAAGGATATTTACAATGGAAATAATAACTGGTGGGAACCTTCAGTAGGTAAACATATTGATGTTGCTGCGCCATGTGATACATCGTTGATTAGGACTTTGAGCGACTATAACAGGTATGTCAAGTTTACAGGTACATCAAGTGCGGCACCTCATGTGACTGGTGTTGCAGCCTTGTTAATGAGCTATTTAAATCAATCAACAGCTTCCCCGGATAACTTATCACCCGAAGATGTGGAACGTATAATTGAGCTTAGTGCCACAGATACAGATTCATCGGGATATGATATCCTTACAGGTTATGGAAGACTAGATGCAGGTGCAGCACTTGAATTGATTAGAAAGCCTGCCCGTAAATTGATGCATTGTAGCACATACGCTAATAGCCATGTGCGAACGAAAACATTGGTTTATTCAAATAAAAGAATTGAGATTGGTGAGAGGTTTCAAAATCTAATGGAAAAATGGTTTAAGCCAGGGCAATACAAAGTCAATATTTACAATATTGACGCTACTTCTAGTCATAATATTGGGTCAAAAAATGTAATTATGTATAGTTGGCCTAGGCATAGTTCTTCAGATTTATTTCCCCTTTTTTATGGAGGCAATAAGTTGATACCTCGGGAAAGGATTACTCTGAATTCAGTATACAAAACGACAGCTACCTTAACTGGATATATTTACAAGGTAAGTGATACATTAAATAATGAACTTGGGTTGTGGCCATTCGATACTTTCACTGGAAACATGCGCTTTGCATATACCCTTTTATTGAGGGACTCCACCATAGCCAGTATTTCTTCAAAAATAAAAGGTGACTACGGAATTGAAGTTTTTCCTAATCCTTCAGCCTATAAACAAACTATTAAAATAAGTTCAGGCAGAAAGGATAAATTGGATATAAAACTTTATGATATATCGGGAAGGCTTGTAAAAGATGTATATAAGGGATCTATTTGGCCAGGAGAAATTGCATTTGACGTGGATTTAATGGATCTTTCAACGGGTTTCTACTTCTATAGTATAATTATTGGTGAGGATATCAAGAACTTTAAAGTAATCAGACAATGAAAACTATTAAGAGATTGTTATTTATAAGTTTACTTATTCTTGGAATTAGTATAAACCTGTTTTCTCAAAACAAAAACTGGGTGGCTTTGCCACAAGAAGTGAACAACCCCGTTCATGTTTTAGATACATTTAAAGGGGAATTAATAGCAGGAGGTTGGTTCTCCCAAGCCGGGCAATTGAAGGTAGGCAGTATTGCCTCATGGAACGGCTCTAAATGGAACAACTTGGGAGGTAGGGGTGGCATCTCGTTAGTTACAAGTGTCTTATCAATGGGTTCCGATTTGTATGTTGCGGGATATTTTGATTCAGGATGCAAAGTCGCTACGAGAAACATTGCCAAATGGGATGGTATGAATTGGAGTGCTCTCGGTCGGGGAACGAATGGTGAGGTAAACACAATGGCTTTGTATAACAATGAAAACCTTATCGCGGGTCACTTGGACAGTGCTGATGGTAAGAGAGTAATTCGTATTGCAAAGTGGGATGGAACAACTTGGCAACCTCTTGGTGCAGGAATAAATAGAAATTCAATACGGCAAATATGCGAGTATAAGAATAAACTTTACGCAGTTGGGCTTTTTGATAGTACCGGGCATATTCCTTGTAATAATATTGCTAGGTGGGATGGAATAACTTGGGATAGCGTGTCTCGAGGCTTTATATCCGATCATTCCGCAATGATCGTTTGGGAGAATAAACTCCTTATTAGCTCCGCTCCAAAATCCAATATACCAGTTAATGACACTGACGAGGCAAGGCAATTGGACGGAGTACAATTGAGTACATTTAGTAAACTGGAGAGAACAAATATTAAAAAATTTCTAATATTTAATAAGGATCTATATTGTGCAGGCGATCAGGCCACTCCACCTAGCAAATGGAACTCTTCAATTGGTCAATGGGAAAAAATTGGAACTGGCCCCAATCAATCTGTTCTTGCTCTAGCTGAATATAAGGGTGAACTTTATTGTGTAGGCAGCTTTACTACCCTTGAAAAGAGTAATTTGAATTTTATTGGGAGGTTATCTGAAGTCAATGAGGTTCATTCAGTAAATGAAAAACCAGTTATTGAACTCTATCCGAATCCGTTTAAAAATCTTCTTTCAATTTAGGGTGAACAAATTGCAAATATTTTAGTTTTAAATTTAAATGGACAATTAATAGAATCTAAAGAATTAAATGGAATTAATGATACAACTTTAAATTTGGGATTCTTGCCTGATAGTCTTTACATCGTAGAAATAATCCGCAAGGACGGATATATCCTTAGGAAGAACATTTCAAAAAACTGACCTTCCTCTGTAAGGATATTTGTGCTTGTTTGGTGCGTTTGGCAAAATTAAATGTGGTGCGTGTGTAGAAAAGGGCTAGGAACACCTCTTTTAATTTTGAGGAGGCAGGGTTATTGATTAAAAAAACTCTTTCCTATTAAATAAATTTTTGTGCTGGGATGGTGACCATCCAACCTTCTTACATCTAACCTCTTAACAGTCTAATATCTGACATCTACCATCCAACCTTCTAAATTCCTATTTTAGCAAAATCCTAATCCTCTCTTCTTCCAATCATTTTACCTTTTTCAACCAATCTTTCTAGAAGTGGTTGTTCATGATCTTCTTCTTCAGTCTTAGCTTTTAGATCCGTTAGAATTGGCTGACCTGCATCAACCCAAGCTGTAAACCAGAGCGAACCAACTAAATCAATAGATGCTCGCATTCTGCGCTCTACCATTCCATTGAGCAATTGATGATAATAGTTGCAAAATTCTTCATTGTAAACTTTCATCGTTGTTTTGCCTTTATTCTGAATCACATATTTATCTGGAAATTTTTCAGAAGCCAACTTTTCAAAAAGCAAAACACTATCTAAAGCAGCATAACTTTGTGAAAATCGTTGCCAAATAACATCGTTAACATTTGGGATGTATTTCGCCCGACCAATTAAAAAATCATAATTATCAAAATAGAGTTCGTAGAGTCTAGATTCCCACAGACCGTGGATTCCCTCTTGATTTGTAAGCTGTCCATTATAATTTTCGGTTGAATGCAAAGGAACATGCAAATCTGCGGCATAATGACCAAGGTCTGCACTCAACTTTAAAATTAATTGCAAATTTTTCGCTTCAAACGCCTTTGTTAATTGGTATTTAATTAACTCTAAATTCCATGGAACAATACCATAGGCATTTAAGGTATCTAAGCTAAATTTGTCAATCGCAAGTTTCCACCGAAACGGTATGGTATCCAAAGGAACTTTTTTTTCATAATGATCGGCATCTAGATAATGTTTACAAGCCTCTTCTTTAAAAGCATATCGGCGTTTATCTGCGTTTACAGCCTTTTCGGTTATTTCCGTTAGATGCTTTTTATAAAACTTAAACAATTCAGGTGTTAGGGTAAAAACCGCTGCATGATTAATTTGCTTATGAGCGGTAAAACCCCAGGCTAATAGCTTTTCGGCATTACCGAATACTGTCATAAAAACAAATGCAATTGCTGCTCGATTAATCATTTTGTTCCCAGGAATTTGCATTTTTTGGCACATATCTATAATTAATAATTGGATCATTTTCGGATTTTGAATCAGTTTCAGGCTGTTTACTTTCTTCAGATTGATCATCAAGCCAATAAGGATTTTCATCGCCATCGTCTTCATCTTGCAATGGCTCATTGGCCTCAACAGGTCCTTTTTTAATTAGTAGAAACGCTAGAATAATTCCAACAATAGCTCCGCCGAGATGACCTTCCCAAGAGATATTTTTTTCTAGAAGTCTAGCATACTCAGGAAACAATCCCCAAACTAAACTTCCATACAAAAAAATCATTAAAAGGGCCACAGCAGCTAATTGTCTTTGGCCACGAATAAGTCCTGAAATTAATAGAAAGAAAACCAAGCCATAAACCAAACCACTAGCGCCGATATGATTTGTTCCAGTTTCACCAATAAACCAAAGAATACTTCCTGAACCGACATAGATAGTAGAAAAGATTAACCATGTCCAAGTTTTGAAATAATAGAATAAAAAGCCTCCTGCAACCAAAATAGGTATGGTATTTGAAAATAAATGTTCAAAATTTTCATGCAAAAATGGCATAAACAAAATACCAATTAAACCTTTCATTTGGTGAGGCTGAAGACCGAATCTTTCCAAATTCCAACCATAATTTAGATTGCCAAAAAACACCAGCCAAATACTAATTACAAGTATTAAGGGGTAAACTAGACTTTCCAACAAAGCATAAAATAGTCGTATCATTTTAGAAAATAAATTTAAAAGTAAAACATTTCTTAATCATCACACAAAAAAATAGCCATCTTGAAACAATAAAATATTTTGACTTGTTTAAAAGATAATTTTTAAGCAAAGCATTAATTTCGCAACAATGTTAAAAGACATAACTCCGACTGCTGTAAAAGATATTGGAATTGCAGTAGTTAAAGAATCTGATAATGAAAATGATTGGAAAGTTTACTTAATAAATTTAAGTGACCAACGTTTAGAAAATGTTATTATAAATTCTACAGGCTTTGGATTTGACCAAGAAGATTCCTCAATGCAAACTGCAACCTTTAGGCACTTTTTTGAAACTGTAAAACCCCGCTCTGCCTTAGCCTTTGAAACTATTGTTGAAGAAATTTTTCATTTAAGCAACCGCTTTTGGTTAAGTTATTATATCGGAAATAAAATATTCGACCGAAAATATGAATTCGTTCCAGGCAGTATCTCAAAAGATTTTTTTACAGCCATTCCGTTTACAGGAAAACAAGGGGTTATGATAATTTAACCCAAAGATATTTAATCTTAAATTTCAAATACATTCTTGCAATAATTGAATCTTCAAGCTCATCTCTTGCAATATTTCAACATATTTCAAGGTCAAATATTTTCAATGCTTGCTTAACAAAAAGATGACACTCTGTCATTACAATTTATTATCTTTGCTCCCTCAGTATGGAAACTCAATTAATGGACGAGGTGATAAAGCCAAAAGTCGCCAAAAGAAAAAATCTTTACATTGAAAGCTATGGCTGTGCCATGAATTTTGCTGACAGTGAAGTAGTTGCCAGTATATTAACTGAAAATGGTTACACCACTACCACCCGGGAAGACGAAGCTGACATTATTCTAATAAATACCTGCAGCATTCGCGAAAATGCCGAACAACGCATTCGACACCGTTTAATGCATCTTCGTTCGAATAAAAAAAGAAATAACGAATTAGTTATTGGAATTCTTGGCTGTATGGCCGAAAGATTGAAAAAAAATTTGCTGGAAGAAGAAAAACTCGTGGACATAGTTGCAGGACCAGATTCTTATCGCGATTTACCAAAATTACTCAATGATGTGGATGACGGAAATCGTTCCATCAATGTGATACTATCCTTGGAAGAAACCTATGCCGAAATTAGTCCTACAAGATTAAATAGCAATGGAGTAACCGCTTTTGTGAGTATTATGAGGGGTTGTGATAACATGTGTAGCTTTTGTGTGGTTCCATTTACCCGTGGCCGCGAAAGAAGTAGAGACGCTCAAAGTATTTTGAATGAAGTGAAGGAACTATCAGCTTTGGGATACAAGGAAGTAACCTTACTTGGACAAAATGTTGACAGTTACCTTTGGTTTGGCGGCGGACCTAAAAAAGAATTTTCTAAATTAACCTCTGAAGAGCAGCAGAGCAGTGTAAACTTTTCAAAGCTTTTAGAAATGGTTGCTTTGATTGACCCAAAGATGCGAATTCGTTTTAGCACCTCGCATCCCAAAGACATTACAAATGAAGTGCTCTATACAATGGCTGCGCATAAAAATATTTGCAAATACGTGCATTTGCCTGCTCAAAGTGGAAATAGTAGAATATTAGATCTCATGAACCGTGGCTATACCCGTGAATGGTACATTGATAAGGTGAAAAGCATTCGTGAAATTATGCCCGGAAGTGGAATATCCTGTGATATTATTTCCGGTTTTTGTACAGAAACCGAAGCCGAGCACCAAGAAACCTTGTCTTTAATTGAACTTTGCGAATTTGACTTTTCATATATGTATAATTACAGTGAAAGGCCAGGAACTTTAGCTGCAAGAAAAATGGAAGACGATGTGCCCGAAGATATAAAAGGCAGAAGATTACAAGAAATTATTGCGGAACAGAATGCTGTTTCACGTCGAAAAAACAAAAGACGTGAAGGCGAAATTTTTAGAGTTTTGGCTGAAGGGTTTTCTAAAAAAAGCGAAAACGATTTGAAAGGGCGTAACGATGAAAACATGGTCGTAATTTTTCCAAAAGAAAATTACGCTCCTGGCCAATATGTGGATGTTTTAATAGAAAGAAGTTCCACCACCAGTTTAATTGGAAAAGCAATTGGCAAAGCTGATGCTCCTTAAAAATACTTATATCAAAAAAGATTAACAAACTCGTTTATACAATAAGGCTTACAAATACAAAAAGATAACTATTTACCGACGCAGACGATGGATTTACAAGCAATTAAACAAAGATTCGGAATCATAGGGAATTCTCCAAAAATCAACTACGCACTAGAAACTGCCATAAAAGTTGCGCCTACTGACATTTCCGTTTATATTCAAGGTGAAAGTGGTGTTGGTAAAGAGTCTTTTTCAAAAATCATACATCAACTAAGCAACCGCAAACACGGACCATTTATTTCCATTAACTGTGGGGCAATTCCCGAAGGAACCATTAATTCGGAACTTTTTGGCCATGAAAAAGGTTCTTTTACTGGAGCCAACGAAAGTCGTAAAGGTTACTTTGAAACTGTAAACGGTGGAACCATTTTTTTGGATGAGGTTGGAGAGCTTCCTTTCGAAACACAAGCCAGATTGCTGCGAATTCTCGAAAATGGTGAGTTTATTAGAGTTGGGTCATCAAAAGTTCAAAAAACTGATGTGCGCGTTGTTACAGCAACCAACAAAGATTTATTAGCTTTAAGTCATCAGGGAAAATTTAGAGAAGACCTTTATTACAGACTTTCAACATTGCCAATAAATGTTCCTTCGTTGCGAGAAAGGCCTTCGGATATCGTAATTTTATTCAAAAAATTTGCTTCAGATTTCGCAGAAAAATACCATATCCGCGATTTAGAACCTACTCCAAATGCCGAAACACTTTTAATGTCGTACAATTGGCCTGGAAATATCCGTCAACTTAAAAACATTGTTGAACAAATGTCGGTTTTAGAGCTAGAAAGAGTAATTAATGAGAACACTTTATTAAAATACATTCCCAAAGAAAGCAAAAGTAATCAGCTGATGCTAACTTCTGATCAAAGCCGTCAAGAGGGTTTGAATGAACGAGAAATATTTTATAAAGTTTTATATGATTTAAAAAAGGATATGAACGAGCTAAAAGGCATTGTTTATGGCTTAATGGAAAACCAACAACTTGGCAGTCCCGAATTTTCCGAAACAAATAAAGCAGCTCTAACTCGTATTTTACCTGTCGCTGATGAAGGTAATTTCAATTCGAATCAAGACCTTGTAATTCGTCCAAAACAATCTACCTACTACGAAAGCCATCCAGATAATTATGATTTAGAACCGGTTGAATCAGTTTCAACAGACGAAAATTTAAGTTTAGGAGCTAAAGAAGAAGAAATGATTAAAAAAGCTTTGCTGAAAAACAATGGAAGGCGAAAGCGAGCTGCCAGTGAATTGGGTATTTCGGAACGAACCTTGTACAGAAAAATAAAAGAATTTGGTCTTGAGTAACACTAAAAAATATCTTAATTGCTTTCAAATACCTTTAATGATTTGGGTATTGATGTTATTTTCGGGATGTTACAGTTTTCAAGGAGCTTCTATCCCACCAGATGTTTCTACTTTTTCAGTCGGATTTATCGAAAATCGCGCGGCAAGTGTAAATCCTAGGTTAAGTCAGATTGTGACCGAGAAGTTAAAAGACAAAATGAATAATACCAGACTAAATTTTATTCGTGAGAATGGTGACTTTAATTTTTCAGGCTTTATTTCCAATTACACTGTAACTCCCATTGCTGTGCAAGGAGATGCCAATGCAACCAAAAACAGATTAACCATAGGTATTACCATGAAATTTGATTGTCTAAAACATCCTAACTTAAACTTTGAACAAGAGTTTAGTAATTTTCAGGATTTTGATGCTACTAAAAATTTTACAAGTCTTGAATCAAATTTGGTTGCAGAAATCACAGACCAATTAATACAGGAAATATTTAATAAAGCCGCAGTAAACTGGTAAGTTTTGGAAAATCTGGTTAGCTATATCGACAATCCTAATTTGCTTGGCAAAAGTGAAGAAAACCACTTGTCGAAGTTGCGTGAAACCTATCCTTATTTTCAAGCCTTGCATATATTAATTGCAAAAAGTCATAAAAATCAGGACACTTTCGGCTTTAATAAAAGTTTAAAGATAGCTTCACTGTATGCGGGCAATCGCAAAACACTTTACAATTTTATTAATAAAAATAACGAACCGGCAGAACCGACTTTTGAAAAAGAACCGAGCTTAGAGATTGTGTTGCCAATAACTAAGGAAACTATAATTGATGAACCAATTGAAAATTTGGTAAACCACCAAAGTTTAGTCACTGAAGAAAACGTTTTTTCACAAGACTCTTTAATACCTGAACCAGAATTTATTGAACCACCTATAATTAAAGCTTTCGAAGAGTTAAACGTTCAGGAAAAACCTTCTCAAGCCTCTGCTCCCAAACTAAGCCCTGAACAATTGGACGTTTTGTTTGGAAGCGAAAACACTAAACTACCGGAAGTTTCGCAAATAGCTGGCGGAGACGTTTTTGAGTCAATCGAAGAAATCAACTTTCGACTAAAGTTAAATGAAACTGCAAAGCAAAAAGACTTATCAAATTTAAATACAGAAAAAAAAGACTCGCATGACTCGAAAGGAATTGAGCCGGAAATTGAACCGGAACTTATGCATTCAAAACCTTCAGAAGATACAATTCAACCAAAAGTTGAAATAGTTGAGCAAAAAACCGAAGAAGTTTCAAAACCCGATGAGTTGCCATTGGTGGATATTAATCCGTTTGAAGAAACAGTCAATAGCATAACAAAAAGTCCATCCATCATAGAAATTAGCAAACCCGAAGAACATGATTTTTACAGTTGGCTCGATAATTTTACATCAGAAAAAATCAAAGAAACTTTACCTGAATCTAAAGATACTCAAAAACAAGAATTTATTGAATCGGAGAAAAATGTAATCCTTGAACAAAATATAGAAGAATCGAAAGACATTGATTTATCTGAAATTGAAGTTGAAGATATTGATGATGACGATTTGCCCGGCTTAGCAGAAATTGCTTACGATATCCAAGCTTTTGTTAAGCATCCCGAAGAGGAAACAAAAAACACGGCTCGCAATCAAGTTAGCAAAGAAGAAATTGACGATTTACTTGAACGTTTTATTAATAAAAACCCTAGCATTTCGAGGGTTAAGACTGAGTTTTACAAACCGGAAAACATGGCACGCAAAAGTGAAGAATTTCACACCGACCTAGTTTCCGAAACTTTGGCAAGTGTTTTTTACAGACAAGGGCATCTTCATAAATCATTAGAAATATATGAAAAATTAATGTTGCAAAATCCGGATAAAAATGACATTTTTGCAGCCCGAATAAAATCAATCAAAGAAGAACTTATTAACCGATTATAATATATTTATGTTTACACTCATCATTTGGCTTACAGTTATCGCTTGTGTACTTTTGATAGCCATTGTACTAATTCAAAATCCTAAAGGCGGAGGACTAGCCTCCAACTTTTCTGCAGCCAATCAAATATTAGGCGTTAACAAAACTACCGAAGGCGTAGAAAAAATCACTTGGATTATGGCAATTTCACTTTTGGTTTTGTCATTAGCCGGCCCATTCTTTATTTCAGGTCAAAGTGGAACAAAAAAAGAATCCATGATGAAAGACATTTATGAAAATGCGACTCCGGGCCCTGTTACACCAACTGCTCCTCCTGCAAATCCAGAAGCCCAACCTCAACAACCAACACGTTAAGCTCAAAATATTTAATGAGCCTCGCTTCGGCGGGGCTTTTTTGTTTTAATAAAATTACCTTTGCTTAATCAACCTTGAAACGCTCTATGGATCATCCCCTTATTTTAGTAACCAACGACGATGGCGTAACAGCACCTGGCATTGCCGCCTTGGTAGAGAGCATGAAATCTTTGGGACAAGTAATTGTTGTAGCTCCCGATAGTCCTCAAAGCGGCATGGGCCATGCTATTACCATGAACCATCCCTTACGCTTAGAAAAGGTACATATTTTTGAAGGCGTAGATGCTTATCAGTGCAGCGGAACCCCTGCAGATTGCGTAAAATTGGCGGTTGACAAAGTGATGCATCGCCGTCCGGATTTATTGGTTTCAGGAATCAATCATGGCTCCAACTCATCCATTAATGTAATATATAGCGGCACTATGAGCGCCGCTATGGAAGGAGCGATAGAAGGCATAAAATCAATCGGTTTTTCATTGAACGATTATAACTTTGATGCAAATTTTGAGGCTTCCTCCCATTATGCTAAACTCATCTCGAAACTTACACTTGAAAAAGGATTACCTTCGGGCACTTTGCTAAATGTTAATATTCCGAATCTTCGACCTTCTGAAATTAAAGGTCTTAAAGTATGTAGACAAGCAAGAGCAAAATGGATTGAAGAATTTGATGAACGCATAGACCCTCATAAGCGAAAATACTATTGGTTAACTGGTAAGTTTGTTAACAATGACCACGGCGAAGACACTGATGAATGGGCTCTTGCCAATGGTTTTGTATCGGTAGTGCCTACACAATACGATTTAACCGCTCATCATGCCATTGCAACACTTAATACTTGGGACTTTTGAAACAAAAAATTGACAAACTTTGGATAGGCGCTTTAATTGGAGCTTTAATTCCGCTCATTATTTTTATAGTGCTTTATTTTCAACAAGGCATTGCCGATTCGTTTTTTACTTTTATAGGAAATCTATTTCAACAACGTCTTTTATCAGCATTTCTTAGAATTGGATTAATTGGTAATCTCGCTATTTTCCTAGTTGCTTTTAATCTTCATCAAGATAAGTTGCCTAAAGGAATTCTTTTATCGACCATTATCTACGGTATGTTTATCGTATATATGTATATCTGGTAAATCCTAAAAAAAACAAGTCTTTTAAAAAAAACGATGTTTTCACCAAATTCAAATGCTTAAAAATGAAATATTATATCATTGCAGGTGAAGCCTCAGGCGATTTACACGGAGCCAATCTAATTAAAGCCCTTAAGCAAATAGATTCTGAGGCAGAGTTTAGAGTTTGGGGCGGAGATTTGATGGAAGCCGAAAATTCTGTTACAAATATTAATCATATTAAATATCGTGCTTTTATGGGCTTTGTTGAAGTCTTAAAAAACATTTTCACCATCAAAAAACTTATCCGCTTCGCTAAGCAAGATATTGAACAGTTTAAACCCAATCGCCTTATTTTTATCGATTACCCGGGATTCAATTTGCGAATAGCAGCCTGGGCTCACGAAATAGGGTTAGAAACTCATTACTATATTTCTCCAAAAGTTTGGGCCTGGAATACAAAACGTGCTTTAAAAATAAAACGAATCGTCACTTATATGTACGTAATTTTTCCTTTCGAAATTAACTTTTATAAAAACTACGATTATAAGGTTCATTATGTTGGAAACCCCTTAGCGGATGCTATTGAGCAATTTACCCCTGACCTAAATTTCAAGTCAGAACATAACCTAACTGAAAAGCCAATAATAGCCTTGCTGCCAGGTAGCCGAAAACAAGAAATTGACACCATTCTGCCGATAATGCTTGAAGGTATTGAGTCATTCAAATCAAATTTCCAGATGGTATTAGCCGTAGCACCAAATTTTGATACGAGTTACTTCGAAAAATTCGAAAAAATGAGATCGGTTCACCTAGTTATTGGTAACACCTATAACTTACTGTCGGTAAGCGCAGCAGCCTTGGTAACTTCCGGAACCGCAACCTTAGAAACTGCCTTGCTAAATGTGCCTCAAGTTGTTTGCTATAAAACAAGTGCTCTCAATTATTCGTTAGCAAAACGACTTATAAAAATTCCATTTATTTCTTTGGTAAACTTAATTGCAGAAAAAGAAATTGTTCGAGAATTAATCCAAAACAATTTTAATAAAACGCAGACCCACCAAGAGTTACAACGTATTTTAAGCGAACCCGGCCGCTCAGAAATGTTAAAAAATTATTCTGAACTAATAACTATCGTTGGACCAAGCGGTGCATCCAAACGCACTGCAGAACTGATTACTAACCCGAGTAAGCAGTAACTTAAATTAACAATTTTTAAAATTTACTGCCTAATTTTCAACAACTTAACTAATTTCTTGTGCTATTTTCCAAAATATACTTAGTGTAAATATTACACCTATGTAAAAAAGGTTACTTTTGTTTTACAAATCAATGGCTATGAAACCAAAAGTATTACTAAAATCACTCTTAACATTCTGGCTTTTTCTCGTTTGCGGAGGAATTATTTTTGCCCAAACCACCGCAATTAGCGGAACTATAACTGATCAAAACTCTGCGCCAATTCCTGGTGCCACTGTTAAAGTAGCTACTTATGGCAGTATTTCCGATCAAAATGGCAATTACAAACTCGTCTTACCTGCTGGTACTTACATCATAGAATTTTCGTACCTAGGTTTTGTTACGCTTAAAAAAACTGCCACTGTTAAAACGGGAGAAACAGTTGCACTCAACGTAAGTTTAACTGAGGATAGTAAAGCCATTGATGAAGTAGTTGCTATTGGATACGGAACCAAGTTGCGACGTGAGGTTACTGGATCTCAAATTTCATTGAAAGGCAAAGAAATTACGGATATGCCGGCTCAAAGTTTTGAGAGTGGAATTCAAGGAAAAGCAGCAGGCGTGCAAGTTATTACTGGTAGCGGAGTTGCCGGATCTGCCGCTTTAATTCGAATCCGCGGTGTTGCTTCGCTAAGTGCTGGCGGCGACCCATTGTATGTTATTGATGGAATACCTATTACTCAAGATTATTTTTTAAATGGCAATAGCGGTGGATTTAACAACAATCCCTTAGCTAGTATTAACCCAAATGATATTGAAGATATTCAAATCCTAAAAGACGCTGCCGCAACTGCCATTTATGGTTCAAGAGGAGCCAATGGTGTAATCCTTATTACAACCAAGCGCGCTAAGAAAAACGGACTAAATTTTGATTTCACCACTCGAATTGGAATTGCTTTACCAACCGTTTTGCCCGACATGCTCGATAACAAAGAATGGTTGCAACTTTATCAGGAAGCTTGGGAGAACGATGGCAATTTAGGACGTGCTAAATTACCAAATGGACTTACTTGGGAAGAAGCTGAAAACACCAATACCGATTGGATTAATGAAACCATGGGCATGGGTTATAAGCAAATGTATAGTTTAGGAACCTCTTACCGTGCCAAAAAATATGCTGTTTTAGGTACCTTAAGCTGGGACGACAACGGAAGTTATGTAAGAGGTAACAAATATTCACGTACCAGCGGTCGTGTAAACTTCGACTTCGACCCAACTAAAAAATTACATATAAGTCTTTCAACTTCCTTGAGTAATGGGGCAAATACCCGTGTGGATGGAGCTTGGAGCGGTGGATTTGGAGCTGCCATGAGTACAGCTTTACCCATTTTTGCGATTCAAGACAGTACCGGAAACTTTATGAACATTGGTCCAAACCCAGTAAGAGTAAGAAATCTTAAAAACTGGAAAACAATCGAAAATCGTACAATAAACAATATTTCCATCAACTATAGCGTCAATTCAAAGCTCATGGTTTCAGGTTCGAGTTCCATTGATTTCATGAATTTTAAAGAAGAGAAATTTGAAGATGGAAAACTAATCAATAAAACCATTCCTGGTCAAAATAACCTCTATGAAAAACGGGTGCTCAACTACAACTATAATCTGATTGCAAACTATACCGTCTTTAAAACGGTGCTGCACGAATTTAAAGCTATGTTAGGTACAGAATACCAAAGGTACGAAACCCAATCCGAGAACTTCTTTGCTGCCAATGTCACCGGACCAGGCAATGAAATTGGTTATGCCGAAATCAAAGACTCTGCAAATTCAGCTTCTGGCAAACATGAAGTTTTTGCCGATAATACTGATGCGTTTAACAGTTATTTCGGACGTTTTGATTACAATTATAAAAAGAAATACTATGCACAAATAACGCTTCGAACCGACGGCTCATCTCGTTTCGGCCCCAACAAACGCTATGGCTTTTTTCCTGCTGTTTCTGCCGGGTGGTTAATCAGCGATGAGCTCTTTATGAAAAAATACAAAATCATTTCTTACTTAAAGTTGCGTTCAGGACTTGGCATTTCGGGCAACGCTAACTTTGCTAGTAATAAATGGTACCAAGCTTGGAACAACTCATCAGGAACCCTGTATAATGGCAATACGATGATAAACACCGCTTATCACCAAAACCCCGATTTGCAATGGGAAAACAGCCGTGTTTGGGATATTTCATTAGAATATGGCATATTAAAAAATCGAATTAGTGGCGATTTTTCATTTTACAATAAAAAAACATCCAACGTACTTACGGAACTAAGCGTTCCTCTATCCACAGGATTCGGAACCTATTTTGGCAATGCTGGCTCCATTCTTAATCAAGGATTCGAATTCAGCATTAAATCAACCAATATTCGCAAAGGCTCCTTTTCTTGGACCACCGAATTTAACATTGCCCGCAACTACAACAAAGTATTAAATCTTGGTATTTACAGCCAAGAGGCAATTGCAGGCGGAACCAATGATACGCGTGTCGTAAAAGGCGCTCCTGTTGGAACTAATTTCCTTGTTCGTTACAGTCATGTTGACAAACACAATGGCAAACCGGTTTATCTAGACAAAGATGGCAATGAAACCTATCTTTGGAATACAGACAACCGCGTGAATGTTGGCTCGGTTTTACCAAAGGCATTTGGAGGTTTAACCAATGATTTTCGCTACGGTAACTGGAATCTTAACTTATTTCTGGTTTACAAAATAGGTGGCAATATTTACAATTCTTCACAAAAACGCCAAGATGGAGTCATGAATGATATCGGAGGTGGCTATTGGAACCGAACCACCGAATCGTTCGACCGTTGGCAAAAACCCGGCGACAATGCCAGTCTTCCTAGAATGTCTTTGGTACCTGAAACCTACGGCTTATCAGACGCTTGGAACAACAATACTACACGCTTTCTTTACGACGGCAGTTATCTAAGATTGAGAAACCTTACCATTGGATATAATCTTCCAAAAAAATGGTTTAAAAATAAGGTAAATAGCTTCCGGGTTTCTTTGAACGGCACCAATTTAATGACGTTTAGCAAAGTTAAAAACGTAGATCCAGAAATTGCCCGTGACTTTGAAAATACCGCCGACCGAAATCTTAGTTCTAATGTGGTTTGGCTTACTGCACCGCAAGAAAAGACTTATAACTTAACCCTTAACATCACATTCTAATATCATGAAATCTAAATTATATATCCTAACAATAGCTATCAGTTTGTTTTCATGTACCAAACTCGAATTTACGCCTGAAAATGCAGTTTCGGCTGACGCTCTCTTTAAATCAAAAGATGATTTTAAACGCGTGTTGAACAATGTTTACGATAATTTTGCAAATCAAATGAATGGAAATATTCCGATGATGAGTGATTTAATAGCCGACAATATTGACCCAGTAAACTTATCAACCGAATACGGAGTAGTTTACAAACGCGCTACATTTAAATTTAGAACCGGCGATTGCTTAAATCTTTACACTGGCATTTACCACGCCAATTATGTCATCGAAAAACTAAAAACCAATGAGGTTGGTTTTACGTCTCAGGAAATAGAGGAACTTGATGCCGAAGCCCGTTTCCTAAGAGCTTGGAGTCACTGGGAAATGCTCAAACTTTACGCTCAACCTTACGGTTTTACTAACAATAATTCGCATTCAGGTGTACCCATTCGCACCGACACAGATTACAAAGTTGAAGTACGAAGCAGTGTTGCGCTTTGCTATTTATTTGTCGTAAATGAGTTACTTGCCATCGAAAACAAATTAGCAGATACCAAACCTTTTAGTGCCACAAAATGGAGTGCCAAAGCCTTACTTGCCAAAGTTTATTTTCAAATGCACGATTATTCAAAAGCCCTTACCTACGCTGATGATGTAATTAAAAACAGTGGATTTCGATTATCAGATAGCGTCAATCGCATTTTGCCTTCTTCATCGGTTGAACATATTTTTTCCATTGTTAGTACCTTGGGAAACAACAAATCCAATTCACTTACTGGAAACTACCGAAGTGATGTTAATCCTAATCCTTCCTTCAGAGCCGTTAAAGCTTTAGCTCTTATGTCTGTAGGCAGCGACTCCGACAAAAGGGCCGGTTTTTATAAGGTGAATAAACCCAATACCCCGCAAGAAACCTGGGTTTTTACCAAGTATAATAAAGACGTCTTTAATTTACCCCTATTGCATCTAACCGACATGGTACTTACTCGTGCCGAATGTTATGCTTTCATTGGCGAATCACAAAAAGCCTACGACGATTTAATGCTTATTAGAAAAAGAGCTTATGGTGCCGGAAATCGTTCCTTTGACAAAAACATCAGCACCTTGCAAGATTCAATTCAATACGAACGACGAATAGAAATGGCAACGGAGGGAGATCGCTTACAACAACTAAAACGATTGGGGTCTGAAGGTAAAAATATTACCATTCGCAACGCCGCTTGGAACTGTCCGGGCATACTACTTCAATTTCCGAATAGTTTTACAACCGAAGGTTTTATTTTTAACGAAGAAGGCGGATGCAACTAATAAGTGTTAACGCTCTGCAAAACAAATAGTAACAAAAAATTGTATTAATTTAATAAAATTGTAAAATGAAAAAAATAATAATCCTAATAACGGCTTTTCTGGCAATCAGTTCTTGTAAAAATGACCGCCTGCAATTAGCTCCTGCTGCTAGTAAAATAGCTGGTATTCAAGATGATTGGACTTTAAATCAAGTTATTCAAATAGACGAAATATCTCAACGCGAACTTGATGTTTCGCAAGTTTATATTGGCACAAGCCCTATGCAAATTAATTTCAAAATTAACGGAACAGATACTACGTATTCAGTGGTAAATGGAACTTCTGCCAATTACTTGGGCAACTCGGGTACCTGGAAATTTGATGATATAAATTACCCCACTAAACTCATCATTAATCACAACGGAAACGATTATCAACTTCCCTTAATCAGAACGGTTCGTGAAGGCGATCCAAATTTAGAATTTAGGTATACAAAGGTTTGCAGCGGCAAAAATGTGGTTAGTTATAAATATATCTTTAAACGTTCTTAATCTAAAAATTATGAAAAAAATACTTGTTATTGCCTTAATATGTTTGCAAAGTAGCTTTCTCTTTGCTCAAAAAGCCTTCTTGGCAGAAACCGGATCTTTAGTTCCTCTTGAAAATTTTAAACCCGACAAACCTTGTAAAATAGTCGTAAACCTAAACCTTACCAAAAACGAATACGGTATTATCGACAAAGCAAAAACCGACGATATGTACATGTGGACTTGGAGTCCGTTTGAGTTTCCCCTTGGCAATGCCAAAGCCAACGGTGAAATAGACCCAGCATGGAAAAATTCAAATCCGCTCTTAAAAATGACCAAAGAAGCCGAAGGAATATTTAGTTACATTTTAATACCTACCGAATTTTACGAAATAACTGCACAACAAGTTTACGACCGCGACTTTAAACTCCTGCTAAAACCGAAAGATGGCGGCGGCTTTGGTGCCCCTGATTTTAAAACTGAAGATTTAATTATTGAAGTCGATTTACCGATTGCTGTTGTTAAACTTGCTTCTTTTCCCGAAGGCCTTGGAAGTAAAAAGGACACGCTTTTGTTCAGCGATGGCGATCCGTTTTCAATTATCTATGACCACAAAGCAGAAGCCAAACCTTCCTTAGATTTGGCAACCGAATTTTATATTTTTCCAAAAGCGAAAGGAAGCGATGGTCTGGACTATAAGCTAGCTGCCAATGCCAAACAAGTTATTAATTTTCCACAACTAAAAATGAAAGCCGGAGCTAACGATATTTTTACCGGCACCTTCATTCCCGAGCAAATATTCTCTGTTCCAAGCGGTGTAAAAATAGCAGAAATGACCCTTCAAATTGTGCGTCCCAATTTGGTAAACAGCGACGACGCCGTAGATGAAATACTAACTTACTTCTTCAAAGATTCAACCTGCGATTAATCAATATTGATTTTTTCTTAGAATTTTATTTGGGCGTATCCCTTTGGGCCGGGCTTTCACTGCAATCTTTTTGCTCGTGCCTCTCAAAAAGGATTTACGTTACAATCCCTTACGTGAATTGCGTACAGATTAAAGATTTCCCTTCCATTTCAAATGTTTCTATTTCTCCATTGAAATCCATTCATCTTTTTCATATTCTAGGATTTATGTTGTTTATAATCAATCGCACCTTTGTTAAAAAAAACATCAATCCTTGCAAACACATGGCTGTTTAACCCAAATTAATCAGTTGAAGATTCAAAGAATTCAACTACTTGATTTACACCGTTCATGTATTCAATATAGTTTTTTGCAAAAACTATTTGACTACTAGGTCGGTATTTTAAAAATTGGGTTTAATCCCGATTTAGAAATGCCTGACAAGGTTTTATATTTGCACTAATTCTTGAAAAGGCATTCGACCAGACCTATTAAAATGAACATAAATTGCTGGTAAAATTGTAATTAATTCGTTAAAGAATTGATTTACAAATCGAAGATTCGAGAATGCCCCTAAAAAATAAACATAAATTAATTATCAAATTCTTAATTGAATCAGCACTTTCTATTGCGGATTTTGGGTTTAACTTAGTTGCATTTGCCCTAAAAAAAGTAAGACTATCTACCGTTTGGAAATTTATTTCATTAATATTGTATCTCGTTTAAACAAGTATGCAAGCAATAAAAACCGTAGCCGAATACATGGCAGAAGGCCGAAGTCCTGATATTTTATTTTGGGTAGGCTGTGCCGGAAGTTTTGATGAACGTGCTCAAAAAATCACAAAAGCATTTGCTAAAATTCTCCAACACTGCCAAATTGATTTTGCCATTCTAGGTCCTGAAGAAAGCTGCACCGGCGACCCGGCTAAACGCGCAGGCAACGAATTTCTGTTTCAAATGCAAGCGGCCAATAATATTGCCATTTTAAATTCATACGAAATAAAAAAAATCGTAACGGCCTGCCCTCATTGTTTTAACACCATTAAAAATGAATACCCCGAATTGGGCGGTAACTACGAAGTAATTCATCACACACAACTCCTTCAGGAACTTATAGACAGCGGAAAACTAAAATTCGAAGGAGGTGCTTATAAAGGTAAAAAAATAACCTACCACGATTCGTGTTACTTAGGCCGTGCCAATGACGAATACATGGCACCTCGACGAGTGCTTGAAGCCCTCGACACCGAATTGGTGGAAATGAAACGCTGCAAGAAAAACGGTTTATGCTGTGGAGCTGGCGGTGCCCAAATGTTTAAAGAAGCCGAAAAGGGTGATAAAGAAATAAATGTCGAACGCAGTGAAGAAGCTCTAAGTACAGGCGCCGGGATTATTGTATCTAATTGCCCGTTTTGTATGACGATGCTTCGTGACGGAGTAAAGCATGCTAACCGCGAAGATGATGTGGCCGTTCTGGATATTGCCGAACTTGTTGCCCAAGCTCAAGACTTATAGTCTTGTATTTGTTGTAAAGGTAACACCGCGAAATTGGTTTTAAATTCCTAAAAGGAAATCTCCTGTATTAGATAACGCTTTAAATCATTACGGTTTTGAAAAAATATGTAAAACGCTATGGAGTAACAATCATCTTGGTAATACTTGCAAGTCTCAATTTATATAAATCGCTCTCTCTATACGCTCACGCCGACTATCCTTATGATGCCCGAAATGTTTTCCTTGCCGGAAAAATCTGGTTAAAAGGCAATAATCCATACAACGATAGCTTAATCAAGTCCGAGTGGAATACTTTCGTTTCAACTCACCAAACTTGGTCCAAAAAGCCCCCCGGGTTCCCCGATTGCGGCATGATATATCCGTTCTGGTCTATCCCCGAATTGATTGCATTTTATATTTTACCATGGGAATTCGGGGCAAGACAACTCATTTGGTTTATAAGTTGGCTTGCGTTATTTGGCATTGCCTTTTTTGCATATAAAGCCTTCAAAAGTCGAATCAACTTTTTTACGATTTTACTGCTTCTCTTGGCTTTTAAGTCAGGTGCTGTGGCACTTGCTTTAGGCCAACCAATGCTTATAAGTATTTGTGCACTTTTAGGATGTTGGTACTTTTATCTCAAAAACAAGCATCTTGCGGCAGCATTTCTGCTAGGTATCGCAGCTTTAAAAGTCACTCTTTGTTTCCCTTTCATAATCCTCTTCTTGGTTCATAAAAACTGGAAACTTTTAATTGTTTCTTCTATAATTCCCGCAATATGCGCTCTAAGCTTTTATGCCGTTTCCGGAAATTTTTTTTTAACCGAAATGCTAGCTAATATGGGGCATCAAATGCAGATTAATTATGCGGGTCATATACTTACAGCGGTAAATACGAACCTTACCGAATTAGGAATTCTATTTAATTACTTTTTCGGGGTAAATTATTCCAGCGCCGCTATGCTAAGTTTAACCTTCTGGGCTATCGGAACCTTGGCTTTGATTGTTGCTTATCTCCACAAAACCATAACTTCTAACCATTTTATGGCTCTTTTAATTGTGCTGAATTTTTTAACGAGCTATCACCTTATATACGATTGTATTTTACTGATATTTGTCATCCCCGTTTTTACAAGTATCCCTACGGGTAAGCGTCTATGGCTTGGTTTGGGCATTTTAGCCCCCTTCTTTTTGCCCATTAATGGAATATTTAAATCCATCAATTGGTTACAATTTCACCTTCCTATAACACTTTTAGGTTTATTTTTGTACCTGATTTATGATTGTTACTCAAAATACCGCAACAACGCAGTTGTTTGAAAATTTAAACGGAAATTCTAAAATTTGGATTTACACCTCCAATTTACCATTAGAAGAAGCGGTGGTTGAAGATTTAAACCGTAAAATTGAAGTGTTTACGAAACAATGGACCGCCCACGATGTTGCTCTAAAAGCAAACGGAACTGTTTTATTGAACCGCTTTATTGTTTTGGCTGTTGATGAATCACAAACTAATGCCAGCGGTTGCAGTATCGACAAATCTGTTCATTTCATTAAGGAGATTGAACAACAGTTTGGCATCCAATTATTCGACCGATTGACTATTTTTTATCGATTAGAAAACCAAATGAAGTCATTTCATTTTAGCGATTTACAGCAAAAAATTGCGATTAATAAAATACGTCCTGATACCGAAATCTTCGATACAACTATTACACAGTTAGATAAAATGCGATCTAAATTTGTTATTGATGTAAAAGACAGTTGGCTGTCTAAATTTCTAAACTAGAATTTGCTAAAACAAGTTGTATTAAACCCGAAATCCGCAATAGAAATTGCTGATTCGATTAAGAATTTGATAATTAATTATTTTTATTCCTCAGGGGCACTATCGAATCTTCGATTTGTAAATCAATTCTTTAACGAATTGATAACAATATTTAAATCGGGATTAAACCCAACTTTTAAAATACCGACAAAGTAATCTAATAGTTTTTTCAAAAAACTACATTGAATATTTGAACGGTGTAAATCAAGTAGTTCGATTCTTTGAATCTTCTATGGATTAAATTGGGTTAAACTGTTTCAAGTTCTGAAACGGAGGCGATAATACTTTCGAATATTATTCGACCGTCGTTATTAAACAACGAGGTGTCAGAACAACGCTCAGGATGCGGCATCATGCCAAACACATTTTTACCAGCATTACAAATTCCCGCAATATTATTCAAGGAACCATTGCGGTTAGAATCATCAACAATTTGTCCTTGTGCGTTGCAATAGTAAAAAAACACCTGATTATTATCAATTATTTGCTTCATAGTTTCTTCATCTGCATAAAACCGACCTTCACCATGGGCGATTGGAATTTTAAGAATGCTATTGGAAGCAATTCCTGATGTTACCTTTAAGGTGGTATTTCCTGGTTTCAAAAACACATTATCACAGATAAACTGTCGGTTTACATTGCGCAACAAAGCGCCGGGTAACAATCCGGCTTCACAAAGTATTTGGAAGCCATTGCAAATTCCCATTACAAAACCTCCTTTAGCTGCAAAGTCGGCAACCGACTGCATGATTGGGCTGTATCGCGCAATAGCGCCGCTTCTCAAATAATCTCCATACGAAAATCCGCCGGGCAAAAAGATAAAATCACAGTTTTGCAATTCGGTGTCTTTATGCCAAAGTTCTACAACTTCTGCGCTGCTTAAACTTTGTAAAACTGCAATAAGGTCTTGATCACAATTAGATCCTGGAAAAATTACTACGCCAAATTTCATTTATCTATATCTGTTTTAAGGTATTAAAATTGGTTGCTAAATTATCAAACAATCTTTTTTGATTTACAAGTGCAAAGGTAATTTTATTTTGGATTATGATATCTCTAATAAATGAAATTGTTATCATCTAAAAAAAATCAATGCGATTATTTTAATAACCTTACGTGAGTGCTATGCAGACCTACGAATGAATTTATTGGAAGAAGATTAGCATAGGGAAAAATTTACTTCCCTTATCGGTCGTTGTCTCCATCGACCGAAACCAATTTCCCCTTATCGGTCGGTGTCCACACCTACCGAAACCAGTTTTCCCTTATCGGTCGGTGTCCTCACCTACCGAAACCAATTTTATCTCGGTCGGTGGAAACACCGACCGATAAGAAAATTTAATGATATTGATTTATTAGCACCTTTGCAATTTCACGGAGTCAACCCCTCCCCAAACCCACGCACTATAAGACTGCGGCTTAGAATATCGAAAATGGAATGACTCGGGAAGGAAGGAAAGGAATTCTCCTTAATCGTCATCGCGGGCTTGACCCGCAGTCTCCCCCATTTCCAAAATGAGTGAACGCAATATCCACTCACTTGTTGGTTGTTGTCCTTCCCTTATCGGTCGGTGTCTCCACCGACCGAAACCAATTTCCCCTTATCCGTCGGTGTCCTCACCGATCGAAACCAGTTTCCCTTATCGGTCGGTGTCCTCACCAACCGAAACCAATACGAAAAATTCAAATATTTTTTTAATCAGTTCGTCTTGAAAATTTATACTATTAGACTGCCGATGGTTCAAACACCATTGTCACAATTTTATTTCGCAAGAATCCTAATACATTTTTTCCATAATATAATCATCCATGGAAAATCCACTCCCAATGTCAAAATCAGCAACCTCTTTAATTTTAAATCCATTTTTAAAATAGAAATTAATGGATTTAAAATTTTTGCGATTCACTTGCAATTGCAAAGTTTCAGGCATTTCCATCTTCCCCCAAATATTAAGCACATCAGTGCCAACACCCTTAATCTGATGACTTGTTTTGATGTAAAATTTATTCATAAACCAGTTTGATTTCGTTGTTTGCGTTACAGCCAAATAACCTAGTGGCTTTTCATCCTCAAAAATCAAATAAAACATTTGCCCTTGGTTCATAAGTTCGGAGAGCATTTGGGGACTATAAAACTTTTTGAGCATGTATTCAATTTGCTCAAGACTCACGATACTTGGATAATGATCGTACCATATTTCTTCGGCCAATTGAAATATAACCGGAATTTGCTCCTTGCTCGCTAAATGTATCTGAATCATGCTTATGTTTTCTGCTAGATAAGTGCTTCAAAAATCGGTTCTTATGCTTAATAATTTTTCAGTATATCTAAGTAATCTGTTAAAATTAAAAATTGTACTAAAATCAGTCTAGGCAATTAATCTAAATTTTTCATAGTAATCTGCATATTGTTTTGTTCCCATTGCTTAAAAATTTCACCTCGTTGATACTTTTTATAATTTTACTAAAAGCCAAAACTAAAATAAAATTACCTTTGCACTCTTTATTACAATCGATTAACACCAATCTTTAAAAAACATATCTTGACGCAATATTCATCACAATCATTGGCAACCCTCGAACAGGCTGAAACACTTGGACTTTTACCCGAAGAATTCGAAAAAATAAAATCCATTTTGGGTCGTACGCCCAATTTCACCGAACTATCAATCTATTCGGTAATGTGGAGCGAACATTGTTCATACAAAAATTCAATTGTATGGTTAAAAACCTTACCCAAAGAAGGACCGACCATGCTTGCAAAAGCCGGAGAAGAAAATGCGGGATTGATTGACATTGGAGATGGATTAGCGGTTTGTTTTAAAATTGAAAGTCATAACCACCCTAGTGCAATTGAACCCTATCAAGGTGCAGCCACAGGTGTGGGCGGAATTAACCGCGATATTTTTAGCATGGGCGCTAGGCCAATTGCTCAACTAAATTCACTTCGATTTGGCAATATCAACACCGACCGCACAAAATGGTTGGTTAAAGGAGTTGTTAAAGGTATTGGAGATTATGGTAACGCATTTGGTATCCCTACAGTTGGTGGTGAAGTATATTTTGATGATTGTTACGAAACCAATATTTTGGTAAATGCCATGAGTGTTGGGATTGCTAAAGTTGGTCATACCGTAAGTGCCGTTGCCGATGGACCGGGAAATCCCGTATTTATTTTTGGTGCTTCTACCGGAAAAGACGGAATTCATGGGGCTGCCTTTGCAAGCAAAGATATTTCAGAAGACAGCATTAATGATTTACCTTCCGTTCAAGTAGGTGATCCTTTTTGGGAAAAACTTATTTTAGAAGCTTCTCTTGAATTGTTAGGTACAGATACGGTGGTTGGAATGCAAGATATGGGTGCAGCCGGAATTACTTGCAGTACCAGTGAAATGGCAGCTAAAAGCGGAACTGGTATGAAAGTTTATCTCGACAAAGTACCCATGCGTCAAGCGGACATGAAAGGCTGGGAAATACTACTTAGCGAAAGCCAGGAACGTATGTTGGTTATTTTACACAAAGGAAAAGAACAAAAAGCTATCGACATATTTAAAAAATGGGACTTAACGTACGCTTGTATCGGCGAGGTAACCGATACCGGCCGTGTTGAATATTTTATGCACGGCCAACTTGAAGCTGATATTCCGGCAGAAAGTTTGGCTTTAGGTGGTGGAGCACCGATTTATCATCGCCAATGGGAAACCCCCAAATATTTCGCAGAAATTGAAAAGTACAACATCAAAAATATTGAAGATTTAAAAGCTTCTGAACTTGAAACGGTAGCAAAATATTTAGTTCAACTTCCAAATATTGCTAGCAAACGTTGGATTTACAACCAATACGATAGCATGGTTGGAACGGTGAATCAAAGCACAAATAGGCCAAGTGACGCTGCGCTTGTGATGGTAAAAGGCACTCAAAAATCGTTGGCTTTAACGGTTGATTGCAATAGCCGTTATGTTTGGGCAAATCCTGAAATTGGTTGCGCCATTGCTGTAGCCGAAGCTGCGCGAAATATTGTATGCTCCGGTGGAGTTCCTGCAGGTGTTACCAATTGTTTGAATTTTGGCAATCCGCATGATAAAGAGGTCTATTATCAGTTTAAACATTCTATTGACGGCATGGGACATGCTTGTCGCAAGTTTAACACACCTGTTACCGGCGGAAATGTGAGTTTTTACAACCAAAGCACCGATGGCGTGGCGGTTTACCCAACCCCAACTATTGGAATGGTAGGCATAATCGAAAATCCCGAACACATTATGACTCTGGATTTTAAACTAGAAGGTGACCTAATTTACCTCCTGGGTGAAAATCAAAATGATATTGCCTCATCACAATACTTAGCTAAATATTGCAACGAAAATTTCAGTCCTGCTCCTTTCTTTGATTTAGAAAAAGAATTTGATTTACAGCAAGTTACCTATAAACTTATCACCAATAAGTTAATCCAAAGTTGTCATGATACCAGTGAAGGCGGCTTGTTTATAGCCCTTTTTGAATCGGCCATGCACCGAAATTTAGGATTTGAAGTTGTTTCTGATAAAGATATCCGAACCGATGCCTATTGGTTCGGTGAAGCACAAAGTCGAATTGTAGTGAGCGTAAAATCTTCCGAAAAGCAAAATTTCGAATCCTTTATGAATCAATCTTCCTCTAACTTCGCTTTAATTGGAACGGTAAAAGGAACAGGAATGATGTTAGACAGCAATTCAATTGGCAGCGTTACAGAATATAAAAATCTATACGATAATGCTATTGGCAAAGTGATTGCAGGCAATTAGTTTCAATCAGTTTTAAAAACAAAAAGACTTTCATTGCAAAGGGTTTTGTTATGTGCTTTTATTTAAGAATCTATATATGACGCTACATTTTTCAAAAAACAAGTTAAGGCTCAAAAAGCTTGTTGTAATTTTGTTTCTAAGCATTTTTGCTACCCAAATATTTGCTCAAAAACCAAAAACCTTGGCCTTGATTCCCATGCCCAATTCGCTTGTGTATTCATCTGGAGAGTTTGAGTTAAATAAAGAAACAATGTTGGTTCTAAACGATACTGCTTTCCTAAAAGAAGTGGAATATTTTAATGAAGAGCTTGCCAAAAACTATAAATTTCGTTTACCAGTAGTATCGATGGCCCCAAATTCAGAGAATTATATTCTGATAAACCAATCAACCGAAGAAAAAACTGAATGTTACAGATTAACCGTTTCGCCTCAAAAAATTGAAATCGTTATGAGTGATGGTGCCGGTTTATTTTATGCTTTGAAGACTTTAGTTCAACTGATACCCGTCGAAAATTCTAAGGTCCTTGCGATTGCATGCCTTGAAATTAAAGACGCGCCGCGATACCCATGGCGCGGAATGCACTTAGATTGCAGTCGCCATTTTTTTACAAAAGACGAAGTAAAAACTTATATCGATTATTTGGCCATGTATAAATTCAATGTTTTTCATTGGCATTTAACAGACGATCAGGGTTGGCGAATTGAAATAAAACAGTATCCACTCTTAACTCAAATTGGTTCGCAGCGCAAAGAATCGATTGTTGGGAAACCTAAGTTCGATAAAAACTGGAAACCAACCAAAGATAATACCTATGACGGCAAGCCGCACGGAGGTTTTTACACTCAGGATGACATTCGTGAGGTTGTGCGCTATGCACACAGTAAGCATATTACGGTTGTGCCGGAGATAGAAATGCCTGGGCATTCCTTAGCGGCTTTGGCGTCTTATCCGCAATACTCATGTAACGGAGGACCTTTTGAAACCTATACCACTTGGGGCGTTTCAGACGATGTTTATTGCGCCGGTAATGATTCAACCTTCACCTTTATTCAAAATATTTTAAGTGAGGTTATGGATCTGTTTCCTGGAAAATACATACATATTGGTGGCGACGAATGTCCCAAAGCGCGATGGAAAGTTTGTAAAAAATGCCAACAGCGCAAACTCGAGGAAGGCTTAAAGGATGAAAATGAGTTGCAAAGCTATTTTATCACCCGTGTTGAAAAATACGTCAATCAAAAGGGCAAACAAATCATTGGTTGGGACGAAATATTAGAAGGTGGTCTTGCTCCAAATGCCGCCGTTATGAGTTGGCGCGGAACTCAAGGAGGAATTGATGCTGCAAAACTCAATCATTTTGTAGTTATGACTCCGGGGAAACCTTGTTATTTCGATCATTACCAAATTCAGGACCGAACCAAGGAGCCTATTGCCATTGGAGGATTTAACCCCTTAGATTCGGTATATAAGTACAACCCAACGCCAACTTCGTTAAATAAAACCGAAGCGGCCTTTATATTGGGAGCACAAGGCAATGTTTGGACTGAATATATTACCGATTTTTCCAAAATTCAATACATGGCGATGCCCCGAATGGCTGCCCTATCAGAGGTGCTTTGGACAATGCCTGTACAGAAAAATTTCAAAAATTTTGTTATTCGTCTAAATGCACATAGACTGGTATTGGACAAGTTACAAGTAAATTATGCCAAACATTATATAAAATAAGGCTGATAAAAAATGGATTATGGCTATCCATAACGTTAACACTAGACTCCTTCTTTAAAAAGTATCAAATTTGAATCGTTTTATTTTTGGTTTTAAACAAATATATGCATGACTTCTCGTCGTAAATTTCTCAAAACTTCTGCCTTGCTTTCAGCGGGAATACTTGTGCCCAAGGTTAATATCCAGGCATCAGAAAATAACGAATCCTCGAAAAAAGCAGTTAAAAAACCAATTGTGCTTTCAACTTGGAAGTTTGGATTAGACGCTAATTTAGCCGCTTGGGAAGTTTTAAATTCTAGGGGAAGAGCCTTAGATGCGGTTGAGACTGGTGTAAAAATTACCGAAGCCGACCCAAACGAACGAAGTGTAGGATATGGCGGCAGACCGGACCGCGACGGCCGCGTTACCTTGGACGCTTGCATTATGGACGAATATGCAAACATTGGCTCGGTGGCTTGTTTAGAGTTTATAAAACATCCTATTTCGGTTGCGAGAGCCGTTATGGAAAAAACACCGCACGTAATGCTTGTAGGTGACGGGGCTTTACAATTCGCGCTATCTCAAGGATTTATAAAAGAGAATTTATTAACTGAAGAATCGGCAAAAGAATGGCAAGAATGGCTTAAGAAAAACGAATACAAACCAATTATAAACATCGAAAATCACGATACCATTGGGATGATAGCTTTGGATACGCATGGAAACTTATCGGGCGCTTGTACCACAAGCGGAATGGCCTTTAAGATGCATGGCCGCGTTGGCGATTCTCCTATTATTGGAGCAGGTTTATATGTTGACAACGAAATTGGGGCGGCAACCGCTACTGGGCATGGTGAAGAAGTAATTCGAATTGCAGGATGTCATTTAGTGGTTGAGTTGATGCGACAAGGAAAAACACCAACCCAAGCTTGTATGGAAGCTGTTAATCGCGTTGTAAAATTGGCAAACATCCGAAAAAAGGATTTGAAGGATATACAAGTTGGATTTATCGCCTTGAACAAAAAAGGCGTTTACGGAAGCTACTGCGTTCAAAAAGGATTTAACTACGCCGTTTATGATAATGGGCGAAATCGATTGCTGGATTCTGATTCATTTTTGAAGTGAAAAATCTAGAAATTGCTTGCTTCAATTATGAGTCGGCCCTAATTGCAGAGCAAGGAGGTGCCAACAGAATAGAACTTTGCTCTTCCTACAGTGTTGGCGGCTTAACTCCAGAAATGGCCACCCTAAAAAAAACATTAAGTAAAGTAAACATTGATGTTTTTGTTATGATTAGACCTAGAGCCGGGAACTTTGTTTACACACAATTAGAATTTGAACAGATGAAGGCTACTATTAAAAGCTTTAAATCTTTAGGTATTAGCGGTTTTGTTTTTGGAATTTTGGATAAGGCCTCAGAAGTTAATATGGAGCAAAATAAAGAACTTGTTCAATTAGCAAACCCATTGCCTTGCAGCTTTCACCGAGCCTATGATCGAACCACGAATTCTTTAATAGCACTTGAACAAATTATCAATTGCGGATTTAAAGCAATTCTCACTTCCGGCTCTAAAGCAACGGCTATAGAAGGCATTTCAGAATTAAAAATACTTGTAGAAAAATCTAAAAACCGTATTACCATTATGCCGGGTGGCGGAGTTCGTTCATCCAATATTAAACTGCTCGCCGAGCAATTAAATTCCAACTGGTTTCATTCGTCGGCCATATCAGACCATTCACAGTTTGCCAATCTTCAAGAAGTTATTGATCTAAAAGAAGGGCTCGGTTCAACCCAAAATCCGCAATAGAAATTGCTGATGCGATTAAGAATTTAAAAATTCTTTAAGGTAAGCAATAACTAATTAAGGCTCTTCTTCCTGTGGAAAATGACCACAATCTTTTATTGTACATGCCTTAGACTTTGGAAATCCAAGCTTAAATTTTTCGAGATAGGATTCACCAACAAAAGCGTAGTTCAATCCCCAAACAAGTAAAAAGCGATGCATTTTTAAAGCATCCCGTCCTAGCCATAAAACTTCAAACCAATTCTGATCATTGAGCAAAGAATAAACCATACTTAATACACCGTTTGGTGCCTGTAGGAAATTCAGAACAATTTGTATTTTGTTTAAAAAGGAATTCAAATGTTGTAAAGACAAACTCCTTTTTTAACCCTTTTTTCTTTGAGTCTCGATTTTAAGAGTTCAAAATTCTCAACTGAAATAGGATGGAAAATATTTAGAAAAGAATGCAATTCCATAGCTTTATCACTTTTTGATACGAAGTATAATTTGACGAATACATACCAAGTGCGAAAAGAAAACCAGAGGTACCACAACTGTAGGCAACCAAATAAATGGAAAATAAAAAACTGCGATATTCGGTTGTTCGAAACCAAATTTCTGAAATGGGAATGGGGTCGAGAGTACAGCTAGTGTTACAATATTGATCAATAAACACAAGCCCACAAGATTCAAAATTAACAAAATTCCAGCTCCTAATTTTTTTGTAACATATCCAAAATAATAAACAAAAAGCGCTAAAATTCCCGAAATGAAATCCAAATTCCAACCTTCAAACGTCATGACTTTAGGAAGGGTATGGTTTAAAAATAGCCAAAAAAGAACCAGTTCCACAGGAACTCGAACCAGATGGAGCAATGTTAGCCATTTCAATTCGAGCGTATTTATAAACCTTTTTCCACCTGAGGTAATAAAGAGCGTTCCAATTGCAATTACCGCAGGCAAAATAGCAAACAAAAAACGTGGAGGCAAAACATTGGTATTTGAATAAAAACCAGTAAAAGCAATAGCCCCTTGAAGTATAGTCCAAGTTATTACTACCGCAATTACTCCTTTATTAAAATTACTTGCCTTAAAAAACAAAAGCAAGCAAAACAATGTTGTGATCGAAAAACAAATCCCGATATAAGCTGGAAGGTTTAACATTTTGACAAAAATAACCCTTTGCTTTAGATGTGATTCATCCATTTACAGGCCAACAATTTTTATTTCTCAACAAGCATTCAAACCTCTTTGAGAGAAAAGCACCTTTTTACTGAACAACAGCTTTTAAAAACCCTTGCTTAAAACTGAACCCGATAAACAAAATTCGGAAAAAACCCAATTTGGTAAGCCGTGTTTACATTATTAGTTACCGGATTATAGTGTTGAGCGAATACATTTTTATTGTTAGTAATATTCTGAATATCAAAAAACAAAGACTGAGACAACTTGCATTTAGTACTATTAAATGTAAATCCAGATTTAACGTCTAATCTAAAAAAACCTGGATTTCTATCTCTAAAAGTAAAAGCATCCCCTTTAAGAATTTGACGATTGTAAACCCGCGAGGAATCTAAGTCAACTGGCGTAAAAAATCGTCCACCTGCTTGTGTTAATTTAAGGTCGATTGTAAACGTGTTTCGTTTAGCCTTACCCAGTTTAAATTCACGGCCAGCCAATACATTATAAACATACTTGCCATTAAATGCAGAATTTCTTTCTTTACCATCACTGCCTTTATATTTTGATTCATAGCGGGTTCGGGTAAGTAATAAATAATATCCCTTGCTGTAAAATTTTTCTACCGTTAATTCAATTCCATAATTGGTTCCCGTTCCGCTATTTTTGAGAAAGGTTCTTCGTTTGGATTAAAACTAGCACCTGTGTTTAACATCGAAAAACTGTTTGAATAAATACTAACAGGCACATTCGACAATAATTGATAATAGATTTCTGATTTTATACGCCAATCCTTAAGCGGCAATACATCGTAACCTAAAACAAAATGCTGGCTTCTGGTAAAATCGAGTTCCTTATTCGACTCATTGTATATACCATCCGAATTTTGTGTTCTAAAAAAATAAACATCGATAGGTTGCATCTGACTGTGCATTCCATACCCTGCACTCAAAGTATTTTTAGGATTGAGTTGATATTTTAAACCAATACGTGGCTCAATGGAAGATGAATTATTTAACAACAACCAATGGGTATGAATTCCTGCATTAAGCACTAACTTGCTATTAAAACTATATTTAGCATGTGCATAGCCTTGAAGCAGAGATGTATAATCATTAAAGTTCCACTTTTGCTCCCAACTTGGAGAGTATTGACGAGAACGGTAAAACAAATTAAGATTAATGAGTTCTTCAATAAGACCGGCTTTTACGAACAAACGAGCATTTATTTTTGAATTGTAGGAGGTACTTATCGAATAACGAATCTGTTTTACTGTATTTTCGAGAACTCTGGTTATCAATGCATCGTTCTTAGAAATCGTATCTTCAAAATATTTAGAGGCTGCATAAGTTCCTCCAACTACAGTTTTTATATATGATTTATCATTTACCCTAATAAAATGTTTAACCCCAACCAAGGCGAAATCACTCGTAAAATAACTATCCTTGGTGGGGTCGGCAAACAAATCATTACTATCAATTTTATCGTGTAAAAAATCAACTTTGCTTTTTCCGGCCAAACCAAAAAGGGTATACCTTCCAAACTTTGATGTTCCTCCATTAATTTTAAACGAAATATCCTGATAAAAAGGTGTTGCTGTGGTTCCAATGGGAATGCCAATTGCCTGAGCCAGTGCGGTAAACGAATACCGATAAGCCAAAAGATAAGAAGAACCTTTCTTTTTATTTATTGGTCCTTCAGTAATTGCCTCCAAACCAGTTAAAGCTCTAAATTGAAGGGTAAGTTCGCGCTTATCCGAATTGCCTTTTCTAAAGCCAATATCAAAAACACCAGCGTTTGCGTTGCCATATTCGGATGGAAACGCCGAAGTGAAAAAATCAGAGTTCTTGAGCATATTAGTATTGAGTCCGCTTACAGGCCCACCTGTTGTTCCAATGGTTGAAAAATGGTTTGGATTTGAAATATTTAAACCTTCAATACGCCATAACACACCAGTTGGAGAGTTTCCTCTAATAACAATATCATTCCGTGAATCAATAGGAGTGCTTACCCCAGCAAAATTAGCGGCCAATAGCGAAGGGTCTGATCTTCCACCTGCGTATCGGTTTACTTCTTTCATACTAAATGAGCGAGCACTAACCGTTGTCATCTCCTTATTGGTCTCATTCTTTCTAGTACCAATAGAATTAGCCTTTCTTATACACAATTACCATAGCTCTTGTCTGCATCGCTATCCATATTTCATCAGAAAGCTCAGGAACAAGACTTTGATAAAAATTTTTAATTTGTTGATACGGCATGATCAGAAAACAAATATAATTGGAAATTGATGATTTAAACATTAAAAAAAAAGTAGCGTTAATTATTTTGATACTAAATAATGTAGGTTTGTAGTTGAATTAAGTTAAAGCAACAGTCCATGTTAAAGGAGTTTAAAAAATCCATTTCTAATCAGAGCAATTACCAAAATATTACCCGAAAATTATGGCGTTACTTCTTCTTTTTCTTAGCAGGAGTTGTAGCTTTTCTATTTATGGTAAAATTAGGACTCTTTGGCAAAATGCCGGATATTGATGAATTGGAAAACCCAAGAACAAGCTTAGCCTCGGAAGTTTACAGTGAAGATAAGGTGCTTATGGGCAAATATTATTACGAGAATCGTGCCAATTGTGAATTTAAAGAACTATCATCCAGTTTAGTTAATGCTTTGATAGCAACTGAGGATGTGCGTTTTTACAAACATTCTGGAATAGATATTAAAGCCCTAACTCGTGCCTTTGTCTTTTTAGGCAAAGATGGTGGAGCTAGTACCGTAACTCAGCAGCTTGCCAAGAACCTGTTTCACAGCAGAAGCACATTTTTGCCTGCTCGAATGCTTCAAAAACTCAAGGAAATGATAATTGCCGTTGAACTTGAAAAACAATACACTAAAGATGAAATTGTAATGTTGTATTTCAATACGGTACCTTTTGGAGGAAATTCATTTGGGATAAAATCTGCATCTAAAACTTTTTTTAGTAAAACTCCAAAACAACTTAAAGTCGAAGAAGCTGCTTTGCTTGTTGGCATGTTAAAAGGAAGTACGCTCTACAATCCGGTGCGCAATCCTGAAAAGGCGATAAACCGTAGAAATATAGTACTTAGCCAAATGCGCAAGTATGAGTTTTTAACCAAAAAGGAGTTTGAGACTGCTAAATCTCAACCCTTGGCACTTAAAATTTCAGTTCAAAACCAAAATGAAGGTATTGCCCCCTATTTCCGCGATTACCTTCGTGAGTACCTCACCGATTGGTGCAAATCTCGAAATTTAAATATCTACCGCGATGGTTTAAAAATTTACACAACTATCAATTCTAAAATGCAGCGCTACGCCGAAAAAGCGGTTGAAAAACAAATGGCTAGCTTGCAAAAAGAATTTTTTAATGAATGGAAAGGTCAAAACCCATGGCGACTTGAAAAAGAAAGCTGGAAAGAAGACCCCGACTATTTATGGAAAAACCTAAAAAAGACCACCAAGTACAAATATTTGGTCGAAAAATTTGGCAAGGGCTCAGACTCCATCATGTTTTATCTGCGCAAAAAAGAACCAATGACCATCTTTTCGTGGCGCGGCGATCGAGATACCATGCTTAGCACCGTGGATTCTTTAAAATACTACAAGTCAATTTTGCATACCGGCTTTATGAGCATGGACCCTAAATCAGGAGAAATTAAAGCATGGGTTGGTGGCGATAATTTTAAGAATTTCCAATACGACCATGTCAATCCAAGTTCAAACCGACAAGTAGGCTCTACGTTTAAGCCCTTCGTTTACGCTTTGGCAATCGACAATGATTTATCGCCTTGTTACATTGCACCAACCGGGCCGGTAACCTTTAAAATGCCTGAAGGAGGAAGTTGGACACCTAAAAACTCTATGAGTGTTAAATCGTCTCATGTTACATTATATCAGGGCTTAAAACAATCCATTAATACCGTTACAGCTCATCTCATGCAAAAGATGGGAAGCAATTCACCGTATTCAGTTAGGCGTTTGGTTGGCAAAATGGGCATTGATTCCAGCAAAATAAGACCCTATCCTTCCATTTGCTTGGGTTCTATGGATTTATCTGTTTTCGAAATGGTAGGTGCTTATTCTACTTTTGCCAATGCCGGCGAATGGGTTGAACCAATTTTTATAACCCGTATTGAAGATAAATACGGAAATATCCTTGAAGAATTTGCACCAAAACGTGTAGAAGCCATGCGAAAACAAACGGCCTATGCACTCTGCAAAATGATGGAATTAACAACCTTACCCGGCGGTACCGCATCGCGCATGAGAAGTACTTATGGCATCCCATATTCAATTCCAATTGCGGGCAAAACTGGTACAACTCAAAACAACTCCGACGGTTGGTTTATTGGGGTAACACCTGATTTGGTAAGTGGCGCTTGGGTTGGTTGTGAAGATCGTCAAGTGCATTTTAGAAGCACAGCACTTGGTCAAGGTGGTCACATGGCTATGCCTATTTTCGCTTATTATATGAAAGAGGTATACAATGATCGGTCCTTGGTAATTAGTCAAGGCCAATTTAAAAAGCCTGACATTGAAATGACCATTGAAATGGATTGTGAAAATTATAATTACGGTTATGAAGACAAGCCCAACAGCGATGAACCCGACCCCATTGAAGGTGTCGACTTTTAAAGTTCCTCGATGAAATCTTCCATAGTTAAACGAAAAGCTCACAAACTACTTATTAGCCTACAATACAATTTATTATTTCCCTGTTTCATATAGGGCCTTCTGAAAAAGGTTCATTGCGCTTTCAATACTAGGAAGCAATGTGAAGATGTGCTTTTAGCAATTAGAGCCGATGCTTACAAAGTAGTGGATGTGCAATGAACTAATATCGATTATACAAAATAAATAGTCCAATTTTAATTTTCTTACCTACGAACTATTAATTTGTTCTATTGGTATTTACCGCGGTAAATAAATTTGTTACCTAACCTATACGATAACTTTTGGGATATGTTTTTACTTCCTCAGCACCTTCAAAATCCTTTTGGTAAAGCCTTACCGCCCCTTTACAAACCATTACCAATCCGCAAAAACGGTTGTTCTCTTACAAACAACTAAAAAAACTATCGGTTTTAGATTCAAAATTTGGCATTTGAGCAAGCGTAACTGATGAAAAAAGGAAAATCAGAAAACTCCATGCATAAATTCTAAAAACGGTGCGTACCATATTTTTAAATAAAGACCAAAAGTAGACTTTGACCAAACAAATTAAGTTCTTACTATTTGCAAAAAACCTTTTGACTTAATGATTTAAGGGTATCACCATTTTCTTTTATTGCCCAAACCAGCAATTGAAAATCCTTACCAGAATGATTAGAATTTATTTAAAATTTACAGAAGGGATTACATTTTCACTTTTCATTCTCGCTAGAAAAGCTTGTCGATTTTGTAGCCAATTGTAGGTTGTTGAATAAATTTGAAGATTGATTAAACCAGAAATTGAAGTATGAGGATGCTGTAAATCGCCCCCGTCAACAAATCCAAAAACCATGGATTTGATAAAATTCTTTTGAACTCCCACAGGCACGTCACAAGCCATACACAAAAAAGGATTGGCGGCCTTTGACTTATTGTGCAAAACTGTTGGAATTGAAGTAAAACTAATCAAACCATAAAGGGTATCACTAAAAACAGTATCATTTCAGTTATAAAATTAAAAGACTATTCATTTATAAATCGGGTATCTAGTGCTGAGTAAGTTCGAAATTCAGAGTCACCATTACCTCCCCATCCGCAACTTCCACCAATACAGGCAATAAAAACCACCGGCATCACTATCAAACAAACTAAAAATAATATTAAACGCATAAATATTTATTCAAATTTACTCAATTAATCAATCACGCCGAATACAATAAATTAATTCATCTTCAAAAACACCTTCTTTAAATAATGTTTGAATCAATTTGGCTTCTAAGAAAAAACCTGCTTTTTCCAAAACGCGTTGCGATGCTAAATTGCTTCCAAATGGTCGAGCGAATATTCTGTTTATATCAAAGTTTTTAAATCCAAAGTCTACTGTAATCTTAATGGCTTCTGTGACGATGCCTTGTCCCCAAAATGGTTCAGCAAGCCAATATCCCAATTCTGCATTTTTCGCTTGGATATCGTTTTGGGGATGAATTCCAATTCCACCTGCCGCTTCACCATTCACTTCTATGCAAAAAATACGTACTGGTTTCGCTGACATTGCAAAATTCAAATAAGCCTTGCCCGTTGCGGTGCTATAAGGATGCGGAAATTGATCAGTCATAAATCTCGAAATATGGTGATTATTAGCATGCTTAACCAAACTTTTAAGATCTCTCATTGTCCAAGGCCTTAATCGAAATTTTTCTAACTCCATGGTTTTACTTTTTAGAAATGCTTTGATTTACAAAAAACATATTATTTAACAAGTTTTCAACCTAAATATAAAAATCTTAAAGGATAAATGCACTTTTGTGGCATATATAGCAACCTCGACTTTTAAAATTTTGATTAGACAATTTAACACTCGCAATTCCAACTCATGAAATTTTACCTTAAACCATTCCTTATAACTATTTTCTTTTTTCATTCACTAATCGGTCATGGGCAAGATTTATTAATACAGGCCGATCAAATATTATACAATGCGAAGATTATTTCAGGGCCTTACACACCGGTGTACTACGCGATGATCATTAAGGAGGGAAAAATTTTGGCCATGTTTAAAAACAACAATTGGCGAAGCAAATACACTTCCAAAAATATGACCGATATGGATGGTAAATTAATTTTACCAGGTTTTATTGATGCCCATTGTCATTTTTTAGGATTAGGCAAAGCTATGGATGAAGTAAATCTATTTGGAACTAAAACCTGGGACGAAGTAGTTAATAGAGTTTCAGAATTCATAAAATTACATCCTGAGCGCTCTTGGATTTTAGGTCGCGGCTGGGACCAAAACGACTGGCCAACGAAGGATTTTCCAACATCAAAACTTCTCGACAGTTTGTTTCCAAACCATTTTATTGTATTAAGCCGAATTGATGGACATGCCGTAATAGCAAATCAAAAAGTATTGCAATTTGCTTCGTTAACAGCCGAATCAAAAATTAATGGAGGAAAATTAGTAATCAACAATGGTAAATTAACCGGTGTATTAGTAGATAATGCTACACAACTTTTAGAACAAAAAATTCCCCAACCAAGCAACTATCAAAAAACGAAATGGCTCATTGCGGCGCAAACCGAATGCTTAAAATATGGCATTACCCAAGTAACCGATGCAGGCCTGCCTCTGTCGGATATTCATTTAATTGATAGTTTATGCCAGGCCAAGGTTTTAAAAATGCGATTTTATATCATGGCCAACCCCGACAAATCGACATTAGAAGCCATGAAAACAGGAGGGATTGCTACAAATCAGGTTCATTGGAAAAGTATAAAAATTTACTCCGACGGTGCACTTGGCTCTCGGGGTGCATTGCTCAAACAACCATACTGCGATGATAAAACTAATTTTGGTTTGCAATTGATAGAACCTTTAAAACTTGATAGCTTATTAAAAGTAATTTATGAGAATGGTTTCCAGGCTGCCACGCATTGCATTGGAGATTCGGCAAACTCATTAGTTTTGAAAGCATATGCTAGTGTATTAAAAACAACCACAAACAATCGTCGATGGCGCGTAGAACATGCGCAGATTGTTGATCCGAAAGACTTAGTTTACTTTAGAAATTTTTCAATCATTGCATCGGTTCAGCCAACGCATGCAACCAGTGATATGTATTGGGCCGAAAACCGTTTATGCCAATCGCGCATGCACAAAGCTTATGCCTTTCAAACTCTTCTCGACAATTCGGGTATTTTGCCTTTAGGAACCGATTTTCCGGTAGAATTCGTTTCTCCCTTTAACACTATTCGCGCAGCTCGTTTTAGAAAAGATGCTACCGGGTTTCCGAAGAAAGGTTTTAACAAAAAGGAAGTATTAAGTTCTACACAAACCTTTGCAGGAATGACACTTTGGGCCGCTATGAGTAATTTTTGGGAAAAAGAAACCGGAACCCTCGAAACTGGTAAATGGGCCGATTATATTGTGATGGACCAAAATCCTTACTCAGCTTCCTTAAAAAAACTCAATACTATAAAGGTAAACCAAACCTGTATAAGCGGTGTGAGTGTTTTTAGATAGGTACTTCCAACACAATTCTCTGATTTCTGTAATAGTATTTTTTTTTGTTGTTTTATAAATTCCAAATTTCTTATGTTTGAAAAATAAATTGTTCTTCTAAAATAATAAAAAATCAGCAATACAACTATTGAAATTTAACATTAAACACACTATATGAAAAAAATCCTACTCGCAACTACTACCCTTATTTTGGCTTACAGCTTATGGTCTTGTTCAAGCAGCACTAAGGAAGACGAAAAAACAACTCCTAAAACACTTTGTGATTCTGTTACTTATGCAGGTATGGTAAAACCATTAATGACCAAATCTTGCAATCAATCTGGCTGTCATTCGAGTGGTGCAGGAGGGGTTGATTTAAGAACCTACAATACGGCAAGAGATGCTACCGAAAACGGCAAACTTCTTTTATGCATTAAACACGAACCGGGAGTTACCGCTATGCCTAAAAGCGCTGCTAAATTATCAGACCGTGAAATTGCAATCATGGATTGTTGGAAATCTAAAGGCTTTCCACAATAATTAAGTACTTTTTCAACTTCTTATTGCATCTACTGGATTGAGTCGAGAGGCTCTTAAGGCAGGAATTATGCCCGCCAAAACCCCCGTTATCATTGACAATGAAATACCTGTCAAAAAATTATTCATCGAAAAGTAGATTGGGAAATCGGCACCTTTAGCAATTGCTAAACTGATAACCCAAACTAACACAATGCCAATTAAGCCTCCGATGATACTTAAAACAACCGATTCGTATAAAAATTGAATTAGAATGAATGAGTTTTTGGCACCCAATGCCTTTTGCACACCAATTACGGGCGTTCGCTCTTTTACAGAAACAAACATGATGTTGGCAATTCCAAACATGCCTACTATCAGTGAAAACAAACCTAATATCCAGGCCACAATGTCGAGGGTTACAAACGTGCTGTCGAGTTGCTGACTAAACATAGTCATCTTGTTCATTGCAAAATTATCTTTTTCAGTGGGGCGCAACATGCGAATACCGCGCATCAGGCGTCTTACTTCCGCTTCTAATTCTTCCATGGTTCGGTTTTCAAAACCCCGCACTACAATTTTGCTTTGCGCTTCTCCCCCGCTTATGTCTGCAAAATTTCTCAAATAAGATATCGGAACATAAATCCCCTTATCGGCTTGCTTGTTAAACATTGAACCCTGCTTTTCAAAAACACCAATAACCGTCGTCTTTAGTCCTTTCAATTTTATAGTTTGCCCAATTGGGTTGGTTGTGCCAAATAACTCGGTATAGAGTTCATGACCAATCACCGCTAAATTTCTACCGGATTTTTCTTCTTGCTCCAAAAACATTCGCCCCATAACCAAATTTAAACTATTCATTTGGGCATAGTTAGATGTTATACCGAATAATTTAGACTTGTTGGTCGATTTAGTTTTAAACTTAACGGTGATTCCATTAATCCCACATTCGAAGCCAACATCCTTAACAATGGCTGGCGAATACCGTTTTTGAACCAATTTATAATCGCGCAAGCTTGCTTCAGGTCGATTCAAAAAATCCCACCATTTATATTCACCCCCACCAAAACCCCAAGGCCATTTTTCAATCATGATGACATTTAAACCTAAGGATTCTAAATCATTTTTAACATTGCGCTTCATGCTGCCTGCAAATGTTAACACGGCCACAATACAAAAAATCCCGATGGCAATGCCCAATACAGAGAGTGCACTCCGCAATTTATTTCCTTTGAGAAATGTATTACTCAACGAAAATGCATTCCATACAAAATCCAGTCTTTTTAGCAATGGGCGCGAATAGATTTGCAAATCAAATACTAAGTAGCCTAACTTTAACTATCGTTCGATAAAAATCACATTTATTCCTCTATATTTTCCATTTGCCGTTCTCATAAAATAAATTTAAGTTTGCACCCCTCAAAAAACGGCTTTTCACTTACTTGAAATAACCATGAGGGTTTTGAAAATACCCAATTGTATTGCCAAGATGTAGCATGACCTTTAAAGCAATTATAAAAACTAAAGATGAAACTTTCTAAGTTTAAGTACAACCTCCCGAACGAACTTATTGCCCAATACCCTTCTGAGCACAGAGATGAAAGCAGAATGATGGTAGTAAACCGAAAAGACAAAACCATTGAACACAAAACCTTTAAAGACATTTTAGAGTACTTTAGCGAAGGTGATGTGATGGTTTTCAATAATTCAAAAGTGTTTCCAGCCCGATTATACGGTAACAAAGAAAAAACAGGAGCTCAAATTGAAGTATTTTTATTGCGTGAACTTAACCATGAACTTCGTCTTTGGGATGTTTTGGTTGATCCAGCCCGAAAAATAAGAGTTGGAAATAAACTGTTTTTTGGCAACGACGATTTAATTGCCGAAGTTATTGATAATACGACCTCTCGCGGCAGAACTATTCGTTTTTTGTTTGATGGAGATGATGAAGAGTTTAAAAAATTAATTTACCGTTTGGGCGAAACGCCTTTACCAAAATATATCGAACGTCCGGTAGAAGAAGACGATGCCATTCGCTACCAAACCATTCATGCTAAGGTAGAAGGTGCCATTGCGCCTCCAACAGCCGGATTGCATTTTACCCGCGAAACCATGATGCGTCTTGAAATTAAAGGTGTTGACTTTTCTGAAGTTACCGTATTTCAAGGAGCAAGCTACGGTCGCTCCGTGGAAGTTGAAGATCTTACCAAACATAAAATGGATTCTGAAAGCATGTATGTGCCCGAAGAAACTTCAATAAGAGTAAATAGAGCCCTCGACGAAAAGAAAAAAATATGTGCAGTTGGAAGTGGCGCCATGCGTGCCATCGAAACCTCTGTTTCAGCTTATGGTCGACTCAATCCATCCGAACAATGGACCGATAAATTTATTTTTCCTCCTTACGATTTCCGTATTGCAGATTCATTCTTAACTAATTTCCACGAATCCGAAAGCACTTTAATGATGATTACGGCTGCTTTTGTAGACGATATGGACTTCTTTATGAATATTTACAAAACCGCCATCTCCGAAAAATATCGCTTTTTAAGCTATGGTGATGTTATGTTAATTATTTAATTTTCAAGAATTAATCTTTATTTTTTGTTTTTGGGCGATCCCTTTGGGGCGGGCTTTTTGTTGCAATCTTTTTGTTCGTTACCTCACAAAAAGGATTTCCACGTCAATCCCTTTCGCGAACTTATTAACCACTAACCAATTTGTTGGTCTAAACGAGTATGCCAAATTAGTTTTGGAAACCCGTAATTTGACTAATTCTGAAAGCCGCGTAAAGGATAGAAACGGAAAGCCCACAATGCAGCACAGCGGAATGAGGACTTGCAGTGAATAGCCTGACCCGTAGGGATACGCCCAAATTACTTTCTATATCATTTTAATGCCATTTGCTTATCAATTAATTGTTACTTAAGTTAAAATTGCGTTGATTTGAACATTATAATAAATCATGAAAAGAATCTATACAAAATTTTTAACAATCGCATTTCTTTTAGGCCTCACAACTCCATTTATTACGGCACAAACCACTCAGTTTCAAAGAATTATCGGAGGAAAAGGCAATCAACAAAGCTATAGCATGATGCAAACCAAAGATGGTGGCTACATTCTTACCGGATATACCGATGGGAATGGTTCGGGGGGAGATGATGTTTTTATAACCAAAACCGATGGCTTAGGAAAGGTACTTTGGAGTAAAGCTTATGGAACAAAGGGCGATGAAGCTGGTTGGAAAGTAAAGCAAACGAGCGACTCAGGGTATATTGTTGGTGGTACAATCTCTACCAATAAAGGCGATGGGTTATTATTCAAAACTAAGGAAGACGGTTCTGTTGTTTGGGCAATTTCCATAAACTCAGACAGTGCCGAAGATATTTACAATGTAATTGAATCCAGATTCACAGGTGATTTTTATGTAACCGGTTATGTAAAAACTTTAGATACTTTTGGCACCGATGCTTTTATCGCCAAATTTTCGTCAAGTGGAAACTTTATCTGGCAACGTAGAATAGGTGGAAGAGGCGATGAAGAAGCCTATGCAATTGTTGAAGAACCGAATGGTTATGTTGCCGTTGTTGGTAAAGTTGTTGATGATACGGTTACCGTTGGTGGTAAACTAGGATCTCCTGGTGATGAAGACTTTTTCATTTCTCGTTTCAACTCGAAAGGTACTATGCAATGGACCCGAAATTTTGGTTCAGCTGGCAAAGAACAAATGTGGGATATTAAATATGATAATGGTGTATATGTAGTTAGCGGTTGGGCAAATACCGGCCCCGGCGTTGACGAAGCCCTTATTGCATTTGTTGATACTAATGCCAAAATTATAAACTCATATTCTTACAACTCCGTTGGTTCTAGTACCCGCGCATTTTCAATTATTATAAATTCGGATAATACTTATTCTTTGACTGGATACAGTACAAGCGGTTCAAACCGCGATGCATTTTATTTAAATACCAATAAATCTGGTGTTGTAAATGCATTTAATTTAATTGGTGGTTCTTCAACAGATGGTAATTGGCCAAGCGAAATTACCAGAACGATTGACGGTGGATTTACAATTTTTACTACTAGCAACTCCTTTAAAAGTTCTAATTCCAATGATTTATATTTAATAAGAACCAACGATAAAGGTGCCTCTTTTTGTAATTCAACTACGCCAATGGTTACTAATTTCGGCTTCAACTTGAGTACAGGATTTTTTGCTCGTACCGGTTTTGGTGCCAATAATCAGAAAATAAGTTTAACAACCACCACTATCTCTTCGCCATTCGACTCGGTACTTTGTTGTAAATTACAAGCACAAGTTGCTGCTCCAACTTTGCGTGTATGTAAAGGAACAGGTGCAAATCTTGGAAAACCTGCTATCCCTGGTTATGTTTACAAATGGACTCAAGTTGGTAGTTCTTTTACTTCAACAGTTTCCAGTCCTGTGGTATTCCCAACAGGAAATGCTACCTATAAATTGGTTGTTAAATCAACAGACGGAAAATGTCTTTCTGACTCAGCAACAATTTCTGTGAGTTTAAAAACAGATTTAACAAATCGCAATTTTGTGAGAGATACTTTTTTCTGTGCCGGCGATACTGTTCAAGTTACCGCTCGTGCTGGAATGATTGATTATTTCTGGAAAGGAAAAAAGAATTCGTTTAATGGTCGTACGGTTAAGTTTTATGTTGCTGATACTGTAATTCTTACGGTAACTGACACAACTACCTGCAAATACAACGATACCATAAAAGTATTGTTAAAGAATCTTCCTTCATTTAACTTAGGTAACGATACTACCATTTGTGATAATACCAAAATAACACTAACCGGACCCGCCAATATGAAAACCTATCTTTGGAATGGCGGTCAAGGTAAAAATAGAACATTTATAACTTCTGAAGAAAAAACGCATACCCTTTCGGTGGTCGATAATTTTGGTTGTAAATTTTCTGATACCAAAGTAATATTTAACAATCCTTCGTCTTCATTTAGTTTAGGGCGGGATACCACGATTTGTAAAGGTATAAATTACACCATATTTGGTCCTGGATTCTTAAGTAATTTTTATTGGAATGGTATTTCATCTTTTAGTGCCAATAAGGTTATCAATGATGGTGGAACTTACATTTTGCAAGCGAATAACACATTTGGATGTATTCATACAGATACTATTGTAATAGGATTAAAGCAGAACCCAACCTTTAGTCTTGGCCCAGATGGGGGTGTTTGTGCAAGCGGTGGTCGCAAATTAAAAGGACCTTCAAAAATGAGCGGATACCGTTGGGATGATGGTTCAACCGATTCAACTTATGATGTATTTAATGCCGGCAATTACTGGCTAAGAGTTACTGGGGCTAATGGTTGCATTTTTACCGATACCATTATTTTGACTAAAGTTAACAATCCACAGCCTGAACTTGGAAATGATACCACGATTTGTGAAAAGGATTCAATCTTTTTGGATGCTGGAGCTTATGCCAAATACAAATGGAATACCAATGCAACAACTCGTTTGTTAAAGGTAAAAAATCCTGGTGGCTTGTTCGATGTAATCGTAACTGATATTAATGGCTGCACAGGAACCGATGACAAATCGGTAAAAACTAAATTTTGTGTAGACAAAGGCAGTGTAAATTTGATGAAAGTTCTAGGATTAAAAGTCTTCCCAAATCCAGCTAAGGATCAGATAAGTATTGAATGGCTTGTGAAATACACCAATGCATCTGTTAGTATATTTGATGTAAACGGTAAAAAAGTTTATGAACACAAAGCAAATCCGGGTTTCAATTCGTTCAATGTTAATGTAAGTGAATACCCAAGAGGTATTTATTATTTAAAGGTTTCTACCGGTAATTCGGAGGAATCTATGAAAGTAATTTTAGATTAAACCATAAAAACAACTTTAAATCCTTATAACAACGCGACTATTTTTGCGTTGTTATAAGGACTTGTTGTTAAATAGAATTGATACGCTTAAACTAAATCTTGATGTCTATTGAAGTAAGAGGACTTACCAAATTATATTCTGAACAAAGGGCGGTTGATGACATTTCATTTTCCATTAAATCGGGTGAAATAGTTGGATTTTTAGGGCCTAACGGTGCCGGAAAATCAACCACCATGAAGATGTTGACCTGCTTTATTGAACCGAGTGCAGGCATTGCTGAGGTTTGTGGATACAACACGATTATTAACCCTATGGATGTAAAAAGACAAGTGGGTTATTTAGCAGAACACAATCCACTTTACTTAGATATGTACGTAAAAGAATACTTACTTTTTGTGGCAGGTATTTACGGTATAAAAAAAGATGCGTCTACTTTAGTTCGAAATATCATTGGAAACACGGGATTATTTCCGGAACAAAATAAAAAAATCGGTGCCTTATCCAAAGGATATCGACAACGTGTAGGCTTAGCACAAGCTATGCTTCACAATCCTAAAGTTTTAATCCTCGACGAACCCACTTCAGGACTAGATCCTAACCAGATTAACGATATAAGAAAGTTAATAACAGAATTTGGCAAAGACCGAACCGTGATGCTCTCAACCCATATTATGCAGGAAGTTGAGGCCATGTGCGATCGCATAATTATTATTAATAAAGGTAAAATAGTGGCGGATGATGCAACCGGCAATTTGCAAAAACGATTTAATTCTTCGCTACTTCTTAATGTTGAATTTAAAAATGAAGTTACTAAGGTCCAATTAAAAGAAATACCGGGAGTTCAAATGGTTACCGAAAACGGAAGAAACCGCTGGAAATTAGCCGCAACCAAAGGAAGTGATTTACGTGAATTAGTTTTTAAATTTGCCGTTGATACCGGCAATGTCATTTTACAACAAAACGAAGAAGAGCAACGCCTTGAAGAAATATTTCAGCATTTAACCAAAGATATTTCCTAGATTTTAATAAAGGCATTCCATTTGTGATTTACTTAATAAAGCATAGCAATAACCAAACATCTATCAATATCAATCATTTTTTTTACAGTAATTAAACCATGATAACTCTACTGATTAAAGAAATCAGAAGCTTTTTAAGTTCACTGATTGCTGTTATTGTAATTGTAGTATTCCTGCTTGCAATAGGGCTTTTCATGTGGGTATTTCCGGATACCAACGTGCTAGATTACGGATATTCAAATATGGACACCCTTTTTAGCATGGCTCCTTTCGTATTTATATTTCTAATTTCGGCAATAACCATGCGCTCGTATTCGGAAGAAAAACGAATGGGTACTTTTGAGTCGCTGGTAACAAAACCAATTTCGGACCTTCAAATTGTTTTGGCAAAATACTTAGCTGGATTATTTCTGGTGCTATTTTCATTAATACCAACCTTAATTTATTACTATACTATTTACCAACTCGGCGCCCCAAAAGGAAATATCGATAGTGGGGCAATTTGGGGTTCGTATATCGGGTTATTGCTTTTGGGAAGTTGTTATGTTGCCATTGGCCTTTTTTCCTCATCGCTTACCGAGAACCAAATTATTGCATTTATCACAAGTATGTTCCTCTGCTTTTTTTGCTTTACGGCATTCGATCAAATTAGCAAACTGAGCCTATTTAGTTCCATTGATTATTTACTCGAATGGCTCGGAATTAATTACCACTATGAAAGCATTAGCCGAGGGGTTTTGGATACCCGTGATTTAGTATATTTCTTAAGTTTAACAGCTTTGTTTTTAGGACTTACATTTAAAACGTCGCGTAAAGGAATATGAAAAAACTAACCGACTTGATAAATAAATTAACAAAAGGTAAAGTATCTGCCCCATTAATTCTGTTCCTATTAGGCTTGATAGTTATTAATCTATTGGCAGATGTGGTTTATTACCGTTTCGATTTAACCAAAGAAAAACGATACACCCTTGCACCTTCTACAAAAAAATTATTGTCTAAATTGGATGAAACGGCGTTTTTTACGATTTATCTGGATGGTGAATTTCCAGCAGATTACAAACGACTCAAGGAAGCAACTCGTGATATTTTAAATGAGTTTAGGATGATTTCTGGCAATAATATCGATTTTGAATTTGAAGATGTTTTAAGTGATAAAGAAATTTCTGAGAAGGATGAAATATTAAAGCAACTTTCGTCTAAAGGTCTTGAAATTGCTCGCCCAGATGTACAAGCTGATGAAACTCCAAGTGATCGCTACATAATTCCTGGCGGGGTTGTTTTTTACAAAGGGCAAGAATATACTTTAAATTTACTCAAGAAGAAATTTGGCAATACCATTGAACAAGACATCAAGGAATCTATTGAATTACTTGAATACGAAATTGGTAATATCATTCGTAAATGTGTGGTGGGTAAGGAAGTGAAACTGGCTTTTTTAAGTGGACATGGTGAATTGCAAGATGCGGAATTAGCTGATATAGCAAAAGAACTTGGTGATTTTTATACCGTAAGCCGTTTTAATTTAAATATTAACGATACCAACTGCTTAAAACAAGTGGGGCGCGCCGTTACCGATTCTTCGAGTAAAGGAGCTACCACGTTAATTACTAAATTAATGGAGAAGCTCAATAAATTCACCGGTATTATTGTAGCCAAGCCACGTTATAGATTTCAGGATATCGAGAAATTAATTATTGACCAATATGTTATGAATGGCGGAAAAATAATTTGGCTGGTAGAAAGTTTAAATGCCGAGATGGACAGCGTTGGTAGATACGGCAATATTTTTACCGCAGATTATGATTTAAATTTGGGTGATTTATTGTTTCGTTACGGAGCAAGAGTAAATCTTGATTTGGTGCAAGATATTCAATGTCATGGAATTCCCGTTATTGAAAAAGGGGGTTCTGGCAAGCCTGGTTTTCGTCCTTGGATTTTTTACCCTGTGGTTAATGCGGCAGACAGTACGCATCCTATTGTAAAAAATATGAGCAGTGTATGGACCCAATTTACAAGTAGTATAGATACAACCTCCAATCCAAACATTAAAAAAACGATTCTGCTGCATTCATCCCAATACTCTCGCATTGCAGGTAATCCGGTAAATATTTCAATGGATATTCTTGGTATAAAACCAAATCCGGCAGCATTTAACAAACCCTTTCGTCCGGTGGCTGTTTTACTCGAAGGCTCATTTAAATCATTCTACGAATATGTTGCTGGCATAAAGAAAAGTTTTGAAATCCCATATAAAGGAAGCATTGAAAAAAACAGTATGATTATAATTTCGGATGGTGATATGATTCGCAACCAAATTAAGCCTGGAAGCGGCGAAGTATATCCGCTCGGATATGATCGATTTGCCAGTCAAACCTTTGGTGAACCTGTTTTATTTGCTAACAAAAAATTTATACTTAACTGCGTAGATTATTTATGCGATGAAAGTAATTTAATTGAAGTGAGAACCAAAGAGGTTGAATTGAGATTGCTCGATAAATCAAAAGTAAAGGAAGAGAGACATACTTGGCAATTGCTCAATATGGTTTTGCCTATTGGTTTAATCTTGGTATTTGGATTTGTAAATGCTTGGTGGCGCAGAAAAAAATATGCTGCTTAATATTCTAAATCCTTAGCTTAACGCATTCGGCTTTAAGAATTCCCTTCTCAACTAAAACTAAAGTGACCAAGGTAGGTGCTTGTCAATTATTTCTGGTCTAGATTTTTCTAATATAAAAGACTCGGATTTAAAAGAATGCTTCAATCTCTTCAAAGACTCAACTACCCCCAACCGTATCATTTTAAAGCCATTTTTATGTCATGGCGCAAAGTTTTTCTTGAATATAAAAAAAAACTAAACTTTAAAAAGAGTTTTTCGAAAAAATTTAAAGGTTTTTCTTGCGTTGTTTCGGAAAAATTGCAAGAAAAGGTTGGCAATTAGTGCGCCGAATACCAAAAATTTATTAGCTTTTTTATTAACCCTTTTTCAAAAACAAAAAAAAATTATGCAAAAATTACCACAAACCATGGAATCAGAGGTGAAGCTTTATTTCATCCCTATTTCGTTAAAGTTAGCAAGGCTATCCTCTGCTAGAGGAAAGAATTCTATTCTTAAATCTTTGCTTTTTGTTATTCTGGCCACTATTGGGGCAGCAAACAGTGTTAATGCTCAATTCCGATTAGAAGCATCTAACAATACAGGTTGCGACTAAGTTATAACAGCATTTGATGCTACATCCACCGTCATAACTTCGTACACTTCTTTTGGTGGCGGGCCTACTTATTTTAACTCTGACTTTTATATAATTACTGCAGTTGACCACATTACCATCAGGGATGTAGGCTCAACATGTCTTCTTCTTACTTTCGGTTCTGCTGGAGTTTTTACTTCAACCTCATTAAATCCGGTTTGCGCTTGTTCAACTTCTATATCCTGTTCGGGAAGTACTCTAAATGCCTTTGGTTTTGTACCCTTCATGCACATTACTCTAAATATTAATTAGTCGTTTTCTAAAAATAATTATTTTGAAAACAACAACTCAAAATATTAAACCAATTTTAAGAATTAAATATTTCCAACAATTTACAAAACCTTTAATTATTGCTCTTTTACTAATTACAGGCTTCACATTTAAAGCCAATGTTCAATTTAAATTCACTGTTACAAATAACACAAGTTGCAATTGGACAATTCAAGCGAAAGACAACTTTAATAATGACATTGGATTTTCATTTACTGCGAGTCCAGGCAATTCTATTTACGACAATACAGGAGGCACAAACATTGCTTATTTTATAGTAAGCCTTCCAGGATGCACTTTACTTACATTTGGCTCAGCTGGTGTATTCGGTTTTTCTTCCCAAACAACTACATGCATTTCCTCTTCAACAGCTTGCTACAATAAAACAATTGATTGCGGTGCCAACAACAATCCAGACTTTTGCTTTGGACCATATATGTATGGTAGAATTGATATTACATAAAGTCTATTATATTATTACACAATAAATATATTTATGCCATAAAACAAACTGAAATGGCAAGACAAGTATTAAAAGTGAAAGGTTATGATTCCGAAAAAATCAAGTCATTATTCAAAGAGACGAACGCTATACTATTGTGTTGCGGCTTTATGCGGTTTATCAAGTATCTTTAGGACAACCGAGTAGAAAATTAGAGGATTTATATAACACCAGTTTCAAACAGATTACCAATTGGGTCCATCGTTTTGAAGAGGGCGGAATTGAAGGTTTGATGGATAAGAAAAGAAGTGGAAGAAATAGTCAGCTAAGCAGTGAACAATTAACTCATATAAAATCTTTATTGGATGATGAAAGCCCTACAAAATATTCATACAACACCGAAACATGGACTGGTCCAATGTTGATAGATTGGATTTCTAAAACCTAAATATAGTTTTTAAAAAGGCTCAAATTTATATCATTATAAAATCACTTGGTTTTAGTTACCAAAAGGGTAGAGGAATTTTCCCTGAAATGAATATCGAAAAGCAAGAAATATTCAAAGAGGCTTTAAAAAAAACTTCTAGAAGAAAATACTGAAACCGTTTTACTTTATGAAGACGAATGTTCATTGAGTAATACAGCGACAGTAGGATATAAATGGAGTAAAAAAGGCAAACAATCATCTATATTATGCAAGCAAAACAAGCGAGAACGGCAAACTCTCTTTGGCAGTTACAATTACGGTACAGGTCAAATAACAGTAAGTTTTTCAGAGAGAGGGAATGCAAAAACTTTTAAAAAGCATCTAAAAAAAGTCTTGAATACATATAAGGATAAACCTAAAATAATTATGGTTTTAGATAATGTAAAATATCATCATGCTTTGAAAATTAGTAATTGGCTGAGTCAAAATTCAAAGTTGGAATTATTTTTTCTTCCGCCATACAGCCCAGGTTTAAATGCAGTAGAGAGAGCTTGGTGGTACATGCGTAAAAAAATTACTCATAATAGATACATTTCAACATTAGATGAACGTAAAATTACATTTCGGAAAATATTCTCCCGTTTCAATAAACCTAATCAAGAATTAAAATCTGTTTGTGAAATTAATTATTAGACTATATATAATTGCCAAGACTTCTGGCGGTTTATCAAAATCCTACCAATGGCTATGGAAAGATAAAACCAATAACACCTTGATTTCAACTACCGATTCGTTAAGACTAATTGCAGGAAAAACCGTCAAAATTGAATTGACCGTTAATATGGCTGTGATGCTTTGGGCGATTCCCTACAATTTACCGTATTTGTTAATCCGCCCCTCAAAGCCTGCATCCAAACTCTTCATGGACCACTGAACGATACCACCCTTTGTTTCAATCAAAATCTTCAACTCTTTTCATCAGGGAAAGGTGGTGCAGGAACCGGTTACAACTTTAAATGGTTTCTGGATAAAACCCTCGTTTCCACCGCCGATACTTTTATTATCTCGGCCAAAGCACTCTATCCTCCCACCGGGGCAACCAAAACCCTGCATCTTGTTTTAAAAGATAATTGTTCGCAAGATGTCGATTCACTCAATAAAAACATACGCGTTATTCCTTCGCCCAAAGTCGATTTCAGTGTGGGAAGTACCTGTAACTTTCAACCCATACAGTTTACCTTTATTGGAACAAAACCTGCATTACCTTTAACCACCAATTTCATCTGGAATTTTGCAGGTGAAGCCAACTCAAGTCTCGAAAGCCCTTCCCAAAAATTAAACCAAACAGGTAAAAAAACCATAAAACTAACCCTTAGCAGCAACAATGGGTTTACTGACATAATAACCAAAGACATTGACATCAAGGCACAGGCAAAAGCCAACTTTATAGCAGAAGATGTATGGGAAGATTCGTTAGCTCTTTTTGCTAAAAAAACAACCGTTACTTCAAAAAAGGCTAATTACCGTTGGTATTTCGGGGACTGCAAAACCTCAACAGCCGATACTCCAAGCCACCAATACAATATTGGTGAAATTACCAAAACATTCAATGTTAAGTTAGCGGCCAATATCCAAAATGGTTGCTCCGATTCAATTACCAAAGCCGTTACCATTAATGCCAACCCAAAACAAGGGTTTAGTTACATAAGCAGCGGTACAACTATAAGTTTTACAGCCAATGAAACTAATGCTGCGAATTACCATTGAACTTTTGGAGATGAAGGAACGTTAAATACAATTAAACGTCAAACAGATTATAAATACTCTAAGTTTCCATCAGGCTTGTACAAGGCTTGTTTGCGGGTTACAAACTTGGCCGGATTTTTTTCAGCTAGAAATTCAAATTAGTGGAGGACTGTCTAAAGTAAACGGTTCAAGGCAAATTTATATTTATCCAATTCCTAATAATGGCACCTTTACCATAGATTATTCTGAACCCAAAGGAGAAATGTTATTGGAAATAAGCAATCAAGTTGGTCAGATTATTTACAACTCAGATATAAACCAATTTTTAAACCAAATAAGTTTAAAATTAGAAAGTGCAATATATTTAGTAAAAGTTATAAATGGTGGAAGCTCTTAGTATCAAAGATTTGTTGTGGCTAACTGACAGAAGATTTTTCTCTAACTAACGAGAGTGATGTAAAAAGAAATCTTTCATTTGGAGACAAGTTTACCCTCAAAGGCATTCCATAATTCCCGTGATATTAAAAAATTTAATCTTAAACGATTTCTTCGTTTAAAATACGTTCTGCCTCAAACATATAAGGCGACATTTCAACATCCAGTTTAATAAAAGGAATTGTTTGTCTAACTTTATTTATTACCGCTTGCGAGGCAGATGCACTCTTGTCGATACCTCTAAATTCAAGAGCTTGACAAGCTGTAAACAATTCGATGGCAATTACTTTTCTTACGTTCTCAACAATGCGAATCAGCTTTAACATTGCGTTCGCTCCCATGCTTACATGATCTTCTTGACCATTGCTACTAACAATACTATCCACAGAAGCTGGGGTGCACAGTTGCTTGTTTAAACTTACAATGGAAGCTGCGGTATATTGGGTAATCATAAAACCAGAGTGAAGTCCGGGATTTGGGGTTAAAAATATCGGCAAATTGCGTTCGCCCGAAATTAGTTTATAGATTCTGCGTTCCGAAATACTTCCTAGTTCTGCCATTCCTATGGCTAAAAAATCGGCATGAAGTGCCAAAACTTGTCCGTGGAAATTTCCTCCTGAAAGAATTAAATCATCATCTACAAAAATATTGGGGTTGTCGGTAACTGCATTTATTTCGTTTACAAAAATTTTCTCTACTTGTTCCAAAACATCACCACTCGCCCCATGCACCTGAGGAATACATCGAAATGAATAAGGGTCTTGAACTTGTATTTTTTCAGAATGGTGAATATGACTATCGTTTAATAAATCCGAAATAATTTTAGCAGTTTGAATCTGTCCTTTTTGGTTTCTAATTTCATGAATTTGAGGAAGAAAAGGTTCGTTTTTGCAATCAAAAGCTTCGAGACTTATAGCCGCTACTCGGTTAGCCCAAGTACTAATTTTCTTTGATAATAAAAGAGAAAAAACACCGTAAGCGGTCATAAATTGAGTTCCGTTAATCAAAGCCAATCCTTCTTTAGGACCTAAAATTAGCGGTTCCAATTGATGCTGTTTTAGGACATGTATAGCCGGCTCCTGATTAATTTTTCCTTTACCAATTAATGGTAAACACAAATGTGCCAAAGGCGCCAAATCACCGGAGGCTCCTAAGGAGCCTTGTTTAAAAACTTCGGGGAATAGGTTTAAATTTAATAAGGTAGCCAAGCGTTGCACGGTTTCAACTTTCACACCGCTATAACCCAAACTAAGCGATTTTATTTTAAAAAGAAGCAGAAGCTTCACAACTTCATCCGGCACAAGTTCGCCCATTCCACAGGCATGAGACATGAGTAAATTCTCCTGCAATTGAACAACAGCTTCATCGCTAATTCGTGTATCGCATAATGCCCCAAAACCGGTATTTATTCCATAATAAACTGAACCCGGAATACTAATTTTTTTTGTTAAATAATCTTGGCTCTTTTGAATTCGCTCTATAGCTGCTTGATCAATATTAACCGTTTGATTTTGAGTTAAAAATTTGGAAACACTGTCGATGCTTAGCGGTTCAGAAATATCAATGGAAGTTTTCATTAAAGATAAACGAATTGGATTAAACTATTGATCATTTAACATACTCAATCTAATTTTGGTTAACACTTGCTTTGTGTTTGCTGCAAAATCGCTTTGCATAATCCATTCGTAATACGATGGTTCTTTTTTCAAAACATCTTTTACCAAACGGCCTTTATGCTTGCCAAAATTAAATATTTCCTGCTTTTGATCGTTAAAAATTATTCTGCCGGCTAAATCCACTTGATTGTTTTGGGCCGATAATTTGTGCAGGCCTTCAATGGAACAGTCCATATCCGGATATCTAGTTAACTGTGCTTTTAAAATATCTAGAGTAGCTAAGGTATCATATTTTGCAGAGTGCGCATTTTCGAGATTTTTATCGCAGTAAAATTTATAGGCTGCCGATAAATTTCTCGGTTCCATGGTATGGAAAATTCGCATGGCATCGATATATCGTCTTTTATCAATATCGAATTCAACACCGGCGCGGTAAAATTCTTCAACTAACAAGGGAACATCAAATTTGTTCGAATTAAACCCTGCAAAATCACAATGTTCCAAAAAAGTTCTTAGTTCGTGAGCCCTTTCAGAGAAGTTTGGCTTATCTTTAACATCTTCATCACTAATTCCGTGAATAGCAGTAGCCTCAGCAGGAATTGGAATACCGGGATTATACAATTCATGAAGATGCGTTTCACTTTGGTCCGGCATTATTTTTATCAAATAAATTTCAATTATTCTGTCCTTTGAAACGCTAATTCCTGTGGTTTCTAAGTCAAAAAATACCAAGGGCCTATGTAATTCTATCATAATTTATTCAATTGAGTTTTTAGAAAAAATCATACGATTTAATTTTAATTTATTGGTCCATCAAATTACCCTTATCCAAATCGGGTCTTTTTAGTTGTGTTCGTTGTATTGCCTGCTCTTCACGCCAACTATTTATTTCTTTAAAGTTGCCTGAAAGCAGAATATCCGGAACTTTCCAACCATTAAATTCTGAAGGCCGTGTGTAAAGCGGAGGAGCCAAAATATCGTCCTGAAAGCTGTCGTATAATGCTGATTCTTCATCGTTAATCACCCCGGGAACTAATCGGCAAATCGCATCAGCCACCATAACTGCAGGCAATTCGCCACCGGTAAGCACATAATCACCAATAGAAATTTCACGGGTTATAAGGTGTTCTCGTATGCGCTGATCGATACCTTTATAATGTCCGCAAAGCAAAATAACGTTTGAACTTAAAGATAAGGTATTGGCCGTTTTTTGGTTAAATACTTCTCCATCAGGTGTTAAGAAAATAACCTCATCATAAGTCCGTTGTGATTTCAAATCCATGATACAATTGTAAATCGGCTCAATTCGCATCACCATACCTGCGCCTCCTCCAAATTGATAATCGTCAACTTGATTATGTTTACCAAGACCATACTGCCTCAAATCAACCAAATTAATTTTAATCAGGCCTTTTTCCGATCCTCTTTTCAAGATGGAATGTTCAAGAGGGCTGCGAATTAAATCGGGTAGCACAGTTATGATATCTATATGCAACATCAGTCGTTTATATCAATAAGTCCTTCTGGCAAATCAGTGTAAATTATTTCCTTCTTGTGATCAAATTTATGAATAAGTTCTTTGACATAAGGAATAAAGAAAGTTTTGGTGTTTAAGGTAATTTCAAGTAAATCCTGACCGGGCTTGGTAACTACATCAGTTACTTCACCAATTTCACCAAGTTTCGAATCTATCAAATGATACCCAATAGCTTCATGAACCCAAACTTCATCATTCGAAGCATCATACGATTCGAAATAAACAGACAAGCCTGCTATTTCTTCAGCTTCTTCTACCGAATTAATGTATTCAAATTTCACTTGCCATTCAGCATCAGTTCTTGAAATTTGCTCAATAAAAAACGGAACCACTTTTTTGTTGACTTCCAACATAAGTGGTTCCGTTTGATAAAATTTTGCTTGGCTGTTTTCTATAGATATTTTTACTGCACCTTTAAATCCGTGTGTTTTTTTTACAAACCCAAGGTAAATAAGGGGCTTCAAAATATTAGAAATTAAGCTTGTACTTCTTCAGCAGCTTCTGATTCGTTTGAATCGGCAACCGGTTCCGTTACTTCTTCTGCTTCTGCCGCCACTACAACTGTTGTAGTATCTTCAGCCACATTAGTAACTTCTTCATTAGCTGATTCTTCAACGGTTTCTGTTGCTTCAACTTCTTCGGTAGCTTCTGCTACTTCTTCAGCAAGAGGAGAGTTTTTTGCCAAAACTTTAGCGGCCATAGCCTCTTTCATTTTGGTTTCACGCTCTAAATTCGCTTTGGCCGTAACCTCACGAGCAGATGTAAGTGTATCAACTTTACTGTTGATTTTGCTTTCTTTTGATTCCAACCATTGATTGAACTTCTCTTCAGCTTGCTCAAGGGTATGTGCGCCTTTCTTAACACCTCTAATAAGGTGATCTTTGTGCAGCACGCCTTTGTAGGATAAAATTGCATTTGCAGTATCGGAAGGCTGAGCACCAACTTGTAACCAATGTAATGATCTTTCAAAATTTAGATCAATGGTTGCTGGGTTTGTGTTTGGATTATACAATCCTAGTCTTTCAATATACTTTCCATCCCTAGGAGCTCTACTGTCCGCCACCACAATGTGGAACATAGGACGACGTTTGCGTCCTTGTCTTTGTAATCTGATTTTTGTTGCCATTTTTTATAATGTTTTTAATCCCTCGGGTCTCCAAAATCCGAAGGGCTGCAAAAGTAAAATAATAATTTAAATTAAAAAAATTGGATTTCATTCTTTTGAATGGTCTACTTTAGGAGTTTGACGGAAATTAAATCAAAAAGTATGACGGAAATCAAATCATTTCCTATATTTGTAGTATTATGCTTGGAGAAAACCTTAAAATTTTACGTAAAAGAAAAGAACTTTCGCAGGAAGATATCGCCAAAATGCTTGATATACCGAGGTCTTCCTATAGTGGTTATGAAAATGAAGCGTCTCAACCACCAATCGAAATTCTGTTAAAACTTGCCGCAACTTTCAAAATTAGTTTAGACTTATTGCTTGGAAAAGAATTAAACCAATACTCTGACCTACAACTCAAAGAATTTGAAAATTACAAGGATACTGTTTCCGGGCAAAATTTACGTGTACTCGTCGTAGCAACCGATAATCAGCAAGATGATATGATTGAATTAATTCCTGAAAGCGCTAAAGCCGGCTACTCCTTGGGTTACGCAGATCCCGAGTTCATTCGTGTTTTGCCTGCTTTCAATCTGCCTTTTCTCTCCAAACAAAAAAAATGCAGAGCCTTCCCCATTTCAGGAGATTCTATGCCTCCGGTTAGTCATGGTTCGTTTGTGATTGGCGAATACCTTGAAAACTGGCACCTAATACGAGATGGTTTTCCCTATATCGTTGTTACGAAAAATGAAGGCATCATTTTCAAAATCATTTACAATCAAATTGATGAAAAACAAGTTTTGCAACTTTGTTCCACAAACCCACTATACCAACCTTTTGAAATACCAATCGGTGAGATTATAGAAGTTTGGCGATTTGTAAATTATATCTGCGCTGATTTTGAAGATACAAAACCAGACGATGCCCTATTAACAAGAAGCATTCGCGAACTTCAAAAAGAAGTAGCTGATTTAAAATCTGTTATTCTTTCGAAGTAAACTTTAGGGTTTAGCCAATGCTGTTTTGCCTACCTGAATAAATCGTTCAGCATCAATAAAACCAAGATCCTTGTGCTTAACATCACCCTTTGAGTCTAAAAATAGATACGTTGGATAAGCCTCAATGCTATATTGTGTGGCAACATCTGGACCTTCGCCTTGTTCCATATCAATTTTTACACAAATAAAATTTGTGTTATAATAATCGCCTACTTCTTTATTCACAAAAGTTTTCTTGGCCATACTTTTACAAGGGCCGCACCAAGTAGTATAACAGTCTACAAAAACTAGCTTCTTTTCTTTTTTTGCTTTAGCTCGGGCCTCTTTCAAGGTGCCTTTAAAAAAGTTTATACCTGGCAATTGAGGGTCTTTCTTTTCGCTTGGTTTAAATGCACTTGAGCTAATCAAAGCAACAAGTAATAAAAAAAATCCGGTGGTTTTTACAATTTTGTTTGTGGTCATATTTATAAAACTATTCTTTTTAAATTATGTTTGCAGCTTCACATGTTGCAACCTTCAATCACTTTTTCAGGTTTTGTTATTCATGAGCCTGTTACGGTGGTTACCGATCTACTATTGTGTGCAGCTTGCTTGTATTATTATTCAATTGTTCGCAAAAGTCATGCCAAGTATTGGCCTTTCTTTTTTGTTGGCATGGCATTAACACCGTTTTTCGGTGCTTTTGGACATGCCCTATACACCGACAAAAATAATATATTACAATTGATATCGCGTTGCTGGGGAATAGTTTCTGTATTTTTTGCTTCACTTGGCAGTATTGCGATGTTACAAAAATCTAGCGTCACACGGTTTTTAAATTGGTTTGCAGTATTGCAAGTTTTAACAGCCCTCGGTTTAATTATTTGGTTAAATGAATTCGCCATTGTAAAAGTTAACAGCACAGTTGGTATCTTCTTTTTGGTGGGGGGAACTCAGATTTATCTTAAATCAAAATCCAAGCCTGGAAGTAATTTTATTTTAATTGGTGTAGGTATAAATGCCTTAGCAGGCATTGTTCATAATCTTGAATTATCAATTTCCAAATGGTTCAACCACAACGACCTCGGTCATATAATCTTGATTGTAGGTTTATATTTTTTCGCAAAAGGTGTTCTCTTATTTCAAAACTCAAATCATGCTTAAACAAAAAGTAAACATTTCTAAAGTATTGATATTTTTTATATCCTTTTATGGATTTGGCTTAAAATCAGCCCAAAGTCAAAATTCAGTTGACTCTGTTCAAATCCGTCGCATGTTTGATTTGGCGCTAGAAAACGGCATGGCTTATGACAATTTAAGAACGCTTTGTAAAAACGTTGGATGCCGCATCAGTGGAAGTGAAGCTGCCGACTCTGCTGTAAATTGGGGTTACAATGTGATGAAGGGAATGATGGCAGATACCGTTTATAAAATACCCATAATGGTTCCTCAATGGGTTAGAGGGGATATTGAAAAGGCATTTTTCATAAGCGATAAAAACAAACTTTCAATTACGGCACTCGGTGGGTCGATTGGGACCAATGGCTTACTCCAAGCAAAAGTGGTTATTGCAAATGGTATTGAGGATCTCGACCGACTTGGAGAAAGTAAAATAAAGGGCAATATTGTTTTATTTAACAAACCGTTCGATCCAAAAATTATCAGCGGATTTGAAGCCTATTCGGCTTGTGTTGGTCAGCGGTACAGTGGCGCATCAAAAGCCGCCGCATACGGCGCTGTTGCAGTGTTGGTTAGAAGTATGACGCACAAAACCGACAACAATCCACACACGGGAAGCATGGGTTATCAAGAGGATATTGCAAAGATACCGGCGGCTGCGATTAGCACCGAACACGCCGATTTGCTGGCTATACGAGTTAGTAAAAATCCTAATTTACTTATTGGTTTAAACTTAAACTGCAAAACCTTAGATGATAAACCGAGCTTTAATGTGGTGGCAGAAATTAGGGGACAAACAGAGCCCCAAACTATTATTGCAGTTGGCGGTCACTTAGATAGTTGGGATATAGGTGAAGGCGCACACGACGACGGCGCAGGTATTGTTCATAGTATGGAATTACTGCGTTTAATGAAAGCCAATGGATACAAGCCCAAACACACTATTCGCATTGTACTATTTATGAATGAAGAAAATGGTAATAGAGGCGGTAAAGGCTATGCGCAATGGGTTAAAGATCGCGGCGAAAAACATTTAATGGCATTAGAAAGTGATGCAGGAGGTCATACACCACGGGGTTTCTCAATTACTGCAACCGATAGTCAATATGCTAAAATAGCAGCCTACCGAAAACTATTGGAGCCATTCGGTTGTCACGTTTTTCAAAAAAGCACCTGGGGTGGCGGGGTAGATATAAATCCACTTAAATTAGATGCTGCATTAACGATTAACCCTAATATGATATTACTGGGCTTTCTGCCCGATGCACAACGTTATTTCGATTACCATCACGCCCGTACCGATGTGTTCGAAAACGTTCATCAACGCGAACTCGAAATGGGTGCCGGCTCCATTGGAGCTATGGTTTATTTGATAGATAAATACTTTTAAATAAAGGAGAGGTTTAGTATTTAGGCATAGCGGATAGTTATGCCTCATTGTAAAAAGACCGTACAAACCGACAAACTTCGACAAGAAAAGCCAACCGCACATTTTAGCACATTTGGTTTTGCCCGACACACAAGCCGACCCTTCGCAAAACCAAAAGAGCTAAAATTTTCCCACCGCACCGACAGACCATTGATAAATATACGAACACTTTATATATTGAAAAACGAGATACTTAAAAATTTAAAACTATCTTAGCCGCCACATTCCGAATTGAAATGAATAAAATAAAAGAAGTGCTTGAAGTCAAAGGAATTAAACAGACTTGGTTGGCTGAACAACTTGGAAAGAGCTATAATATGGTAAACGGCTATGTACAAAACAGACAGCAGCCGAGACTTGAAGTTCTTTATGAAATTGCCAAAATTCTTAATGTGGAAGTAAAAGAGTTATTAGTAGAATTAAAAACCGCCAAACACAAATAATGACCTTCAATAAAATACTCGATAAATACCGCAAAATCTCTTTCTCCGAAAAAGACAAAGGAGAAAGATTTGAACGATTAATGAAAGCCTATTTACTTACCGACCCTAAGTATGCTTACAAGTTCAAGAAAGTTTGGCTGTGGAATGAATTTCCTGCCAAATCAGATTTAGGTATATTCGATACTGGAATTGATTTAGTAGCACTCACAAATGAAGGGGATTTTTGGGCTATACAGTGTAAATGTTATCAAGAATCTTCTGTTATAGATAAGCCATCAGTAGATAGTTTTTTATCTACCTCAAGTCGCCATTTTAAAGGCGAAGATTTAAAAACATATTCTTTTGCTCATAGGCTTTGGATTTCCACGACCAATAAGTGGGGTTCAAATGCACAGGATGCCATCAAAAACCAAAACCCACCAGTTTCAAGAATTAATGTATTCGACCTTGAAAATGCACCTTTAGATTGGGAAAAATTAGATAACGGCATTACTGGAGAAGTAGCACGAACCAATAAAAAAACATTAAGACCACACCAAACAGAAGCCCTTACAAATACAAATAATCATTTTAAAAACAACGACAGAGGCAAGCTAATTATGGCTTGTGGCACAGGTAAAACATTTAATTCATTACGCATTGCCGAGAATGAAACCAACGGCACAGGCTTAATTTTATTTTTAGTTCCATCCATAGCATTATTAGGGCAAACTTTAAATGAATGGTATGCAGATGCAGTAGAACCCATCAACGCAATTTGTATTTGTTCCGACCCTGAAATCACCAAAAACAGAAAGCAATTAGAAGACATTGATACATCGTCTGTTATTGATTTGGCATTTCCTGCATCTACCAATGTGGAAAGTATTTTAAAGCAATTTAAAGACTTAGAAACCAAAGCCAAT
>Ga0209181_10000026_pt1 | contig 211937 bp, 192 predicted proteins | sample MAT05_FD_187208 | JGI IMG/M metagenome (GOLD analysis project Ga0209181, IMG submission 187208) | Freshwater microbial communities from Lake Fryxell liftoff mats and glacier meltwater in Antarctica - MAT-05 (SPAdes) (version 2) | ecosystem: Environmental > Aquatic > Freshwater > Ice > Liftoff...
GGCCACGCACCAGCGCGCCGATGTTGTCGCCCGCGCGCCCTTCGTCCAGCAGCTTGCGGAACATCTCGACGCCGGTGACCACCGTCTTCGCCGTCGGGCGAATGCCGATGATCTCGACTTCCTCACCGACCTTGATGATTCCGCGCTCGACGCGGCCCGTCGCGACCGTGCCACGGCCTTCGATCGAGAACACGTCCTCCACCGGCATCAAGAAGGGCTTCTCGGTCATCCGAATCGGGGTCGGGATGTACGAGTCGACCGCCTCCATCAGCTTCAGAATCGAGCCTTCGCCGATGTCAGAGGTGTCGCCTTCGAGCGCCTTCAGCGCGCTGCCCGGGATGATCGGGGTCTTGTCGCCCGGGAAGTCGTACTTCTTCAGCAGGTCGCGCACTTCCATTTCGACGAGCTCGCGCAGCTCGGGGTCATCGAGCATGTCGACCTTGTTCAGGAAGACGACGATGTACGGAACGCCGACCTGGCGCGCGAGCAGGATGTGCTCACGGGTCTGCGGCATCGGGCCGTCGGCCGCCGAGACGACCAGAATCGCGCCGTCCATCTGCGCGGCGCCGGTGATCATGTTCTTCACGTAGTCCGCGTGTCCCGGACAGTCGACGTGGGCGTAGTGGCGATTCTTCGTCTGGTACTCGACGTGCGCAGTCGAAATCGTGATGCCGCGGGCGCGTTCTTCAGGCGCCTTGTCGATCTGGTCGTACGCGAGAAAGGTCGCTCCGCCCGACTTCGCGAGCACCTTGGTGATCGCCGCGGTGAGCGTCGTCTTGCCGTGGTCGACGTGGCCGATGGTGCCGATGTTGACGTGCGGCTTGCTGCGGTCGAATTTCTCTTTGCTCATTTTTTTATCGTCCGTTCAATTTTTGGTGAGTGGTGTTTCAAATGGAGCCCTGATCCGGGATTGAACCGGAGACCTCATCCTTACCAAGGATGCGCTCTGCCATCTGAGCTATCAGGGCACGTCGTTTCCGCTTCCCTACTTCACTTCAGCCTTCGACTTCGACTGCTTCTTCGTGCTGCTGCGACTGGAGCGGGAAATGGGATTCGAACCCACGACATTCAGCTTGGAAGGCTGACGCTCTACCAACTGAGCTATTCCCGCGTCTGTGTGGAGGGAGAAGGATTCGAACCTTCGAAGGCGTGAACCGGCAGATTTACAGTCTGCTCCCTTTGGCCACTTGGGTATCCCTCCAGATGTGTTTCCCGGTCGTCTGTCTTCTTCACTCCTCGAATCTTCGTAAAACTGGCCGGCGGCGGGATTTGAACCCGCGACCTACTGATTACAAATCAGGTGCTCTACCAACTGAGCTACACCGGCAAGGCTTCGGATCCGCACGCGAAACCTTAAAAGGCGGCGCTTGATATCTGCACCCCTTCTGACCGTCAAGCGATCACAGACGGAACCGCGCGCTGACGGCTGACTTCGTACAAAAGAACCCCCGCTGACACCGAGGCGTTGAGGCTCGCGACCTTGCCGGCCATCGGAATCAGGACCTTGAAGTCGCACTTGCTCAAGACGCCGTCGCGCACGCCCGGACCTTCGGCGCCGACGACGATGGCGAGCGGCCCAGCGAGCTTGGCCTGCCACGCCGGCTGATCGCCTTCGGGGTCGGCGGCCACCGTCCAGCAGCCGGCTTCTTTGAGCTGCTCGAGGGCGCGGCCGATGTTGGTGACCCGGGCGACGGGGCAGTACTCGATCGCGCCGGCCGAGGACTTGGCGACCATGCCGGTGACCCCCGCGGCGCGGTCTTTGGCGACGACGACGCCGTGGGCGCCGAAGGAGTGGGCCGAGCGGATGATCGCCCCGAGGTTGTGGGGATCCTGAATGCCGTCGAGGACGACGATCAGCGCGGGGCGGCCCGACTCTTCGGCGAGCTCCAGCAGATCTTCGAGCTCCTTGTACTGGTACTCGCGGACTTCAGCGACGACGCCCTGGTGCACGCCTCCGCCGATCATCGAGGTGAGGCGATCGCGCTCGAGGTTGTCGACCTTGAGGTTGGCGTCGCGCGAGCGGGAAAGGATCTCGGCCGCGGCGGAAGAGCTGAGCAAGCCGTCGACGATGTAGATGCGTTCGACCTGCTCGGGGTGGGCGCGCAGGGCCTCGAGCACGGGGTTGATGCCCCAGACCCAGCGGCCGTCGTTGGCCGGGGTGACTCCGGGGGCCGTGGCGCCGGGGACGCGCGGAGACTGCGGCGCGTCGGGGCGGCCACCGTACTTCTTGACCCGTTCTTCACCGGGGGCCTGATCGGACGACTTGCGCGAGAAGGCCGGGCGATCGCCACCACTGCCGGCGCGCTCGAAGGACTTCTTCGGGCCACCGCGATCAAACGACTTCTTGAAGCCGCCGCGATCAGACGAGGGCGCGTCGCGATCAAACGACTTCTTGAAGCCGCCGCGATCAGACGAGGGCGCGTCGCGGTTGAAAGATTTCTTGAAGCCGCCGCGATCAGACGAGGGAGCGTCGCGCTTGAAGGGCTTCTTGAAGCCGAAGCTCTTGCGCTCGCCACCTTCGGCCGGACGGCCGTACGACTTCTTGAAAGCCCCGGGAGGCCCGCTGCGCTCGCCTTCGGGCTTCTTCTTGAAGCCGAAGCTCTTGCGCGCGCCGCCGGCACCTTCGGCCGGGCGGTCGTAGCTCTTCTTGAAAGCACCAGGAGGCCCGCTGCGCTCATCGCCATACTTCTTGAAGCCGAAGCCTTTGCGTTCGGGCTTGTCGCCCCAGCTCTTCTTGAAAGCGCCGGGAGGGCCGCTGCGCTCAGCCGGAGCCGAACGATCGAAGCTCTTGCGCTGCACGCCCTGCCCTTTCTTGAAGCCGCCCTTCTTGAAACCGCCGCCTCGTCCCGGGGGCGGCATCAGTTCGCTTCGACCGGGAGGTTCAGCGTCTTCTGCTGGCGCGCGCAGACCTTGTCGGTGCACACGAAGAAGGTCAGCTTGGCTTCGACCGACGCCTTGCCTGCGGCGGCGACGACGAAGGGCACTTCGAACCTCGGGTCGACGTATTCCTTGCCGGCCTCTTTCTTCGCGATGCTGTCGGCGAGGGTCAGCTTCGCTTTGTCGAGCTTGGCGTCTTTGCCGGTGAGCTCAATCTTCATCGGGGCCTCGTCAGAGATGTGCGAGCCGGCCTTCGTCTTGAACTCGATGACGAGCTTGCCCTTCTCGCCGGCCTTCACCTTCTGCGAGCTGCCGTCGGTGGTGACGTCGTAGAGGCCCGCGACATCGGGAGCCTGGGCGAAGCAGGCAGTGGCGAGCAGCGCGGTGCAGAAGACGGCGAGAGCTTTCATGGGTAGACGTCCTTTGGCTCAATCGTTCACGGCACGCAAGGGCTGGCGCGCGTGCAGTTGTTCGGCGCGCGCGATGATCGCGGCGGCGAGATCCACTTTGGTGGCGTCTTCCATCTCGGTGATCGCTGGCGAGCTGTTGAGCTCGAACACCTTCGGGCCGCCTTTGCCATCGAGCATGTCGACCGCGCAGATCTCGAGCTCGCAGAGGCGCGCCGAGGTCTCGGCCGCAGCTCGCAGGGACGCGGTGAGCTCCATTTTCTCGAGGCGCGCGCCTTTGGTCAGCGACCGGCGCAGGCGGCCAACGCGCGGGTGGCGGCGAACAGCGCACAGCGCCTGGCCTCCGACGACGAAGACGCGAACGTCGGCGGCGCGCGTCTTCACGTACTGCTGAACGACGAGGTTGTGGCCGAGGCCGAGCACCGCTTCGAGCGCGGCTTCCAGCGACTGCAGCGTCTCGCAGACCATGATGCCCTTTCTTTCTTGCCCCTGGAGCAGCTTGACCAACACCGGCACCCCGCCGACGAGGTCGACCATCTCTTTCAAGTCGGCAGCCTCGCGCGCCATCACGGTGGCAGGGATGTCGACGCCGGCGGCAGAAAGCAGCTGCAGGCAGCGCATCGGGTTGCGCGACTGGCCGATGGCGCGGGCGCTGTTCATCAGCTGGCAGCCACGCATCTGGAACTGTTCGACGACCGCGAGGCCGTAGCTGGAGATGCTGCCGGCAATGCGGGGGATGACGACGTCGGGCGGCACGAGGCGTTTGCGCTTGTAGAAAATGGCAGCGGTGCGACCGCCCAGGTGCAGCTCCACCTTGGTCGGGTTGAGGATCCGCACTTTGTGGCCTTTGTCGCGCGCAGCCTCGGCCATGCGCCCGGTCGAGGGAATCGTGGCGCTGCGAGAGAGGATCGTGAGTCGCATGGGCAAGTGGCGCGGAGGCTAGAACTTTCCCCTGAAATGGGAGGGGGTGTTTTGAGGCTTTACGCTCCGACGAGGGGCGAGGAGCCAACCATTCAAAACATCTTGTGAGACAGGTAGGACCTTTCTCCACGTCACGCGACATTCCGGGTGGCCAAAGGTCACGCAAGCACATGAATTTGCACTGAAAATCTTCGCCGGGGGTCTTGCGGGCACGTCGGGGTTTGTGGATCATTGCGTACATGATTCGACAAATGTTTCTCACCGCCTCGGTGTTCGCGATCGGCTGCGGTGGTGGCGTGACCACGATCGGCACGGGGATGACAGGCGGCGGATCAGGGAGTGCGGCGGGTGGTGGAGCGGGCAGCGCGACGGGCGGCGGAGCTGGAAGCTCGGTGGGCGGCGGCGCGGGTGGCGGGGCGAACAGCAACTGCAAAGACCTGGATGGCGACTCGTTCACCAGCTGCACTGAGTGCGACGACACAGACCCGGCGATTCACCCGGGCGCGGTCGAAGTGCTGAACAACAAGGACGACGACTGCGACGGCAAGGTCGACAACAAGATCGACGGCCGCGACAGCGACAACGACGGCACGCCCTACCAGCTCGACGGCGGCGGCGACTGCAACGACGCGGAGCCCCTGGTTGGCCCGTCAGCGATCGAAGATCCGATGAACCAGGTCGACGACAACTGCGACGGCACGGTCGACGAAGCGGCGACGCCCTGTGACGACGCGGCAACCACAGTGATGCCGGACTCGTACGCAAAGGCGATCGGCATCTGCAACACGCCGAAGAACACGATTCTCACCGCCTCGAGCTTCCCGTTCGGGCTGCCGGCGTCGCGCGCGATTCGCACCAAGTTCGGCGACGGCTTCCCCCCGCGCGTGGGCTCGCGGATGATCATGCTCTCGACGGGCAAGGCGGTGGATCTGTACGAGGACGCGACCTACCACCCGCAAGACGGCTTCTCTTTCGGCACGTCGAACACCCACCCGCTGTATGCGCCGCCGCGGTGTGCCGCTCCGTCGTCGGTGCCGGACGCGAAGGACATGAGCGAGCTGTCGCTGAAGCTCAAGGTTCCGCAGAACGCGAAGAGCCTGAGCTTCAATTTCAGCTTCTTCTCGGCCGAGTACCCTGAGTGGGTCTGCACCTCGTACAACGATCGCTTCCTCGCGATCCTCGAGTCGAGCGCGCTCGATCCGACGAAGCTTCCGGCGACGCAGTGCAAGACGGGCACGGCAGTGCCGACCTGCAACATCAGCTTCGACGACAAGAACCAGCCCGTCTCGATCAACAACGGCTTCTTTGACGTGTGCGTCAGCGCGACGGGCGGCTCGGGCGCCAGCGCTTTCATGAACACCTGCACCAAGCCGACGTCGCTGCTGAACAAGACGGGCTACGAGGAGCTGCGCACCAGCCAGTCGGGCAGCCAGTTCCCCGGCCAGTCGAAGATGGCGGGCGGTGCGACGGGCTGGCTCACCACGAAGGCGCCGGTCAAGCCGGGCGAGACGATCACCCTGCGGTTCCTCGTGCTAGACGAGGGCGACGGCAACCTCGACTCGTCGGTGTTGATCGACAACTTCAAGTGGGAAACCACCTCGGTCGCGGCGCCCGTCACCGTCGACCCGGGAATCAACTAAACGCTGTCGTCGAAGAATGGTTACGCTCGGGGTCCTCTATGAAGAACAAGCTCGTTTTGGCGTTCCTGGTTGGTGGTGCTGCGGGCGTGGCCGCCGGTTGTCAGACGTATGACTTCGAGCCGGTGGAGCCCCTGGCCATCGCGCAGACGACCCAGGCGAAGACCGTCGCCGGCCGGCAGCTGAAACCGAACCTGATGTTCCTGATCGACAAGTCGGGCTCGATGAACTTCGCCGCCGACGACAGCGCGCCGACCTGCACGCCGAAGTGCAACCAGTCGGTGAACGGGATGGCGCCGGTGCTTTGCGCTGCGACGTGTCCGACCCGAATTCAGGCGCTGAAGACGGCGATGGGCAATTTTCTCACGGCCAACAGCACGCTGGCCTGGATGGGGATGGCGATCTTCCCGACCGGCGTGGAAGTGAACAACGCGGTCGATGCCTGCGGGGCCACCTCGTCGGCCGACATCAAGGTTCGCCTCGAGACGAAGCCCGACGACCTGCCGGCGGATTTGTCGGCCTCGTCGGCGCTGGTAAATTCTGAAATTCAGAAGCTCTCTGCTTTTGGAGGAACGCCGACGGGCGGCTCGCTGGCCTTCATCGGCACGTACCCGGACCTTCTCGATCCGGACCCGAAGATTCCGCGTGACGACTTCGTACTTCTCCTTACCGATGGGTTGCCCAACTGCAACATCGCCAACATGAACAATTGCAACAACGCTGCGGCTTGCCGTTGCACGCTTGGCGCGATCACTTCCTGCATGTCGACACCGAAATTCTGCACCCAGGGTTGCCTCGACAAGGACAACTCGGAAGCGCAGGTCACCGGGCTGCGCGGAAAGAACATCAAGACGATCGTGATCGGGTTCGGCGCTGAGACGGCGGCGGGCGATGGTCCGGACACGCTGAACGCACTCGCCGAGGCCGGTGGTTTCGCGCGTGCCTGCGGCGAGGAGGACGGCGGGTTCAGCAACTCGCGTTGCGGCCCGGGCAACACCTGTGATCCAGTCACCAAGCTGTGCAGCCGGAAGTTCTACCAGGCGACGAACTCGGCTGAGCTCGCCAGCGTGCTCGCGGACATCAGCAAGGCGATCGATCCGTTGAGCATCTGCAACTACAAGCTCGATGACATCCCCGGGGATCCGAGCTTGCTGTCGGTGGTCATCGACGGCGTGAACTCGCCGGGCAACACCGCCGACACCTGGACGTACTCCGGGGGTCGGGTGACCTTCGTCGGCGCGCTCTGCGCGAAGGTGACGGCCGCGACGCCGATCGCCCCGGTGCGCGTCGAGTTCCGCATCGTCAACTCGCTCTAGAAGGTCAGCACGCGGGCGCCGTCGGTCAGCCGCCAGATCGACGCGAGCCCCATCACCTCGTCGATTCGTTTCCCCAGGTCGTCGGCGTCGAGGCCGCAGAGCTTCAGCATCGTGTCGCAGGCGATGAAGCGGGCTCCCATCTCGCGCGCCTCGGAGAACATGCGTGCGGGGGTGGGCGCGCCGAGACCTTCGGCGCGGGCAGACTCGACGCGTTCCCGGTCGCTCAAGGGTTTGCCGAAGTGATCGCGGGCCAGCGCGCGCAGGGCATCGAACGCAAAGACGAAGAAGACGTCGTCGCCCATTGCGGCGGCGGTGATCCCCAGCGACCCCGCCATCCACGCGGACTCGAAGCTTCCCGACTGCACGAAGAACACGACGCGGCCGGCCATGGGCGCTGCCTATCATGTAGACTGCAGCCCCTTTACGCCAGCCGGCCGGAAGTCCCTTTAGGAGCGCACCTTCCATGAAGAAAGTGACCCGCGGGGTGGCTGCGGCCGCCCTCCTTCTTCTTCCCACTGCTGTGTTCGCAACGGTCGTCGTCGCCGAGTCCATCGAAGAGATGGCGCGCGCGTCGACTGTCGTCGTGCGCGGCCGGGTGCTGCAGGTGCAGCCGCAGTTCGACGAATCGAAGGGCATGATCGTCACCTACGCCGACGTGCAGGTGGTCGAAGTGCTGAAGGGCCGGCCCATCGCCTCGGTGCTGGTGAAGCAGCCGGGCGGTGAGCTCAACGGCCGCGGCACCCACGTCGCCGGCGCCGGGCAGTTCGTGAAGGGCCAGGACACGGTGCTGTTTCTCGAGGCCGCTCCGGACGAGTCGAACGTCTTCATTCTTCGCGCGCTGTCGGCCGGCAAGGTGGACTTCGAGACGTCGAAGCTCGGTGAGCTGCGCGCGATTCGCCACCTCGATGGGCTCGCGTTCTACGAGAAGCGCGGCGAGCAGGATCCGCTGCGCATGGTGACGCCAGAAGAGACCTTCGGCAGCCCTGACGCTTTCCTCGCCCGCATCCGGGCCGCGCTCAAGGGAGGTGGCAAGTGAAGCTGCCCCGCGCGCTCGTGCTGCTGACCCTGGCCGCCACTGCGGCCCACGCGAACCCCAGCGGCCACAGGTGGTTCACCCTTCCCGTCTCGTACCGAATCGCCGCGTCCGTCGACAACAACGGCACCACCACCATCAACGGCGGCACTGCGTACGCGTCGGTCGTCACCCAGACACAGAATGCCTTCAAGGCGTGGACGAAGACGAATGTCACCACCTGCCCCGGCCCGACGACGTGGGACGTGACGTACTCGGGGACTTTCGCGTCGCCTTCGGGCTCGTCGATGGTCAGCGGCAACGACAACTTCAACAGCGTGGCGTGGCTCTCGGGCGCCTCGTTCGCGTGGGGCACCTCGACGCTGGGCATCACGTTCACCCAGTACTTCCCGACCACGGGGCAGATCGACGAAGCCGACATGGCGATGAACAACAACAGCACCTGGGGAACCCCGGGCTGCCCGATTCCCTTCAGCGCGTTCGACTATGAGAGCGTGATTCTTCACGAGGCAGGCCACTTCCTCGGGCTCGACCATTCGCCGGGTTCGAACTCGGTGATGTACGCGTCGGTCGCGAACGGCCAGTGCAAGCGCGTGCTCCAGGCGACGGACATCACCGACGTTTGCACGGTGTACCCGGGCGCGACGGGCTCGCAGGGCAGCCCATGTTCGACCACGGCGAACTGCTCGGGCGGCCGGGTGTGCCGCGCGCCTTCGGGGACGACGACGGGCATCTGCACCGTGAATTGCCCGGCGACGTGCGCGACGGGGTTCACGTGTCAGAACGCGCAGGGCACTCCGGCGCAGGCGTGCTTCCCGCAGGTGGGACCGCCGGACCTCTGTAAGTTCTGCACCAGCGGCTCTGACTGCAGCACTGGCGTCTGCGCCACCGACGGCGCGGGTCACTTCTTCTGTTCGGCCACCTGCGCCAACGCGGCGTCGTGCGGCGCCGCCTACTCGTGCGTGTCGACCTCGAACGGCGGGCTCTGCGCGCCGACGACCAACTGCACCAACCAGTGTACGGGCTCGGGCCAGTCGACCTGTCCGGTGGGCTTCGCGTGCGTGGGTGGCCTGTGCGACCCGACCGGCAACCCGGGCGATCGCTGCGAGACGGCAGGCCTCTGCAAGGCGTGCGGCATCTGCATCGGCACCACGCAGCAGGCGTACTGCCGCAGCTGCTGCGGCGGCACCGGCGGTGGCGGCACGTGCACCTCATGCGCGAACGGCGCGTGCAGCACCGGCAACGTCTGCGCGCAGGTGACGGGCACTGCGGACAGCGTCTGCATCGCGCAGACAGGGGCGGCACTCTGCGCCGCGTGCAACGCGACCACGCCCTGCCTCAACGGCGCGCAGTGTCTCGCGGGCGCGTGCCACACGACGTGCAACCCTCAGGCGCCGGGAACGTGCACCGCGTGTCTCGACCAGGGCGGCACCAACGGCGTCTGCGCGTGCCCCGCTGAAGTCGCGACCACGGGCCAGCCGTGCGGCGTGCAGGCGAACGGCAGCTTCTTCGCGTGCCAGACCGGCAACGTGTGCGTGACGGGCACGTGCAAGAAGCCGTGCACGCTGGGCAACAACGCGACCTGCGCGCAGGGCGAGGAGTGCCAGAACCAGGGCAACCCCGCGAAGGCGGTGTGCGTGCCGGCGTTGGCGGGCCAGCGGTGCTCGGCGTGCTCAGCGATGGCGCCTCAGTGCGCGTCGGGCCTCACCTGCTCGGGCGGGCGTTGCTACGAGCCGTGCAACACGAACTCGGCGGGCCAGTGTGGTGGCGCGACGAATGAGTGCGTGCAGCAGCTGGGCGATGGCACGGGCGTCTGCGCGTGCAGCGATCAAAAGGTCAGCATCGATCAAGCGTGCGGAGCGAATCCGATCAAGTCGTGCCCGGCGAACGCGAGGTGCATCGGCGGCTTCTGCCGCGCCGAATGCAACGTCAACATGATGACGACGACCTGCGCGATTGGCCTCGAGTGCAAGGCCTACGCGGCCGCGGGCGGTCTTCCCTTCTGCCAGTTGCTGAACTCGGGAGCGGGCGGCGGCTCCGGCGGCTGCACCGCGAACAGCTTCTCTTGCACCTCCGGGCCGCAGTGTTGCTCGGGCATCTGTGGCCCGACGCAGCAGTGCATGCCGGCACCCGGCAGCGGCGGCGGTGGCGGCAGCACGACGGGCACCGGCGGCGGAGGAACCAGCGGCACAGGTGGGTCCGGCGGGGTCGGGGTCGGCGGCGGTTCCGGCGCGGGCGGCTCGGGGGGCTGCATCAGCAACGGCTTCTCATGCAACAGCGGCAGCGGGTGCTGCAGCGGCAACTGCAACGCGGGCTCGTGCTCGGCGACGAGCGGCACGGGCGGCTCCACTGGCACGGGTGGCTCGACCGGAGCGGGCGGCGGTGGCACGACGACGACGCCGGGTGGGCCGGGCTGTGGTTGCAGCGCGGGCTTCGACGGCTTCGCGGTGTGGTCGCTGTTGTCGATTGCGGCGCTCGGTCTGCGGCGGCGGAAGCGCAGCTGAAGCGTTGGGCAGCAGTGACGGTCGCGTTGTTGGTCTCGACCTCGGCGCGGGCCGAGCCGGACCCCTGGTTCGGTTCGGACAAGGCGCTTCACTTCGGGCTCAGCGCAGGCATCGCCGCGGGCGCCTACGCCACCTCGGCGGTGTTCCTTCAGACGCCGCGCGAGCGGTTGATCTACGGCGCGTCGGTGGCGGTGCTCGCCGGCGTGGGGAAAGAGCTTTGGGACGCGAGCGGAAGCGGCACTCCCAGCTTCAAGGATCTGACGTGGGACGCGCTCGGCGCGATCGTCGGGCTCGCGGTGACCTGGGCGATTGATCGGTTGTTCTTCGTGGGACAACTCGAGCCCGTTCAGCACGAGAGTCCGCTCCGTTCAGCACGAGAGTCCGCTCCGTTCAGCGCGAGAGTCCGCTCCGTTCATCCCGAGAGAAGTCGAGGGATGAGCCTCTACAGAGACCGGTAACGGGCGCGTCCGGCGAGTGAACGTGTCACCCGGGCGGCTCATCCCTCGACTTCTCTCGGGATGAACGGCGGCCGGGCTTCAGACGAACTGAGGGTGTTTCCGAATCGTCTCTTCCATCTCGGGCGTCAGCGCCGCTCCGTGCGGTGCGCGTGCGCTCGAGCGTTCCCATCGCTTGAGCCACCGGTGCTGCAGCGGCTGGCGAAGCATGTCGAGCTTCGTCGCGGCGATGGTCGTCTCACCGCGCATGCCCGTCGAGACGCCCGCGCCGACGAAGTAGCCGGCCAGCAGCAGTGAGACGCGCGTCGGGGTGGCCGAGCTGTAGGTGACGAGTTGCATGCCGTCGGGGTGCGCCACGGCGCGGACCCGCTCGAGCCACTTCACCGTCCACAGCGACGGGTTCTGATCGGGCGAGAACGGATCCTGAAAGACGAGCTCGAAGTCTTTACCGGCTTCGTCGAGCTTGTGCATCGCGTCGCCGGTGAGCAGCCGCCACTTGAGGCCTTCGCCTTCCCATTCGCCCTTCTCGATCAACGTGCGGGCGGCGTCGGCGAACGGCACCAGGAAGTCGAAGCCTTCGGGATCTTCGAGCGCGAGCCGCAGCGGCGCGAGGTCGTGCTCGAGGCTCACCACTTCGATGCCGCGGCGGCGGCCAGCGCCGACTTCGCGCGCGCACGTCAGCGCAGCGACGGCGTTGGACGCGGCACCCAGGCCGATGTCGAGCACGCGCAGGGCCTTCTCGCCCGGGCGGCGGTTGCCCTTGAGCGAGATCAGCTCCTGCAGCCCCGTCTGCTTCACGTAGAGGTGGTTCGCTTCTTCCCAGGGGCCGACGCCGGGGTGCATCACCTCACCGTGGCCGAGGTGGCGAACCGCGCGGGCGCCGCTCTTCAGGGTGATGAGTTCGAAGTCGCCGTCGCGGCGGCCTTCGATCGGCTTCGTCTTGGTCTTCGGCGAGAGCAGCCCTTTGAGCACGCGGTATTCCTCTTCGAAGACGCCACCGATGATCGCGGTGCGCATCCGGCCCATCAGGGCCTGATAAAAATGAAGGTTGTGGATGCCCATCATCCGCGCCGCGATGGCGTGGTTGCCATGCGAGAGGTGGTGAATGTAGCCGCGCGAGTGGGTGCGGCAGACGGGGCACTGGCAGGTCGCTTCCAGCGGCTCGTCGGAAAGGCGGAACTCCGAGCGCGGCAGGCGCAGCATCCCCGAGTACGTGTACGCGTAGCCCTGCTGCGCCATCTTCGTCGGGAGGATGCAGTCGAACATGTCGACGCCGCTGTGCACCGACTCGACGAGATCGATCGGGGTGCCAACGCCCATCAGGTAGCGCGGCTTGTCCTGCGGCAGCAGCTTCGCGGTGTGGGCGGTGATCGAATAGAGCAGCTCGCGCGACTCGCCGACCGCGAGGCCGCCGATCGCGAAGCCGTCGAAGGGGTGCTGGCGAAGGAACTCGGCGCTGGCGGTGCGCAGCGGCGGGTAGATGCCGCCCTGCACGATCGCGAACAGCGCCTGGCCGGTGGCCTTCGCGTCGCGCGCCGCCAGACTTCGCAGCGCCCAGCGGTGCGTCTGTTCCATCGCGGTGCGGGTGGGCTCTTCGTCTGCCGTCGACGGGTGGCAGACGTCGAGCACCATCATGATGTCGGAGCCGATCGACTGCTGGGTGGCGATCGAGCTCTCGGGCGAGAGCATGTGCTGGTGGTTGTCGAAGGGGCTCTTGAAGTGGGCGCCTTCCTCGGTGAGGTTGCGCTCGTCGGGCAGAGAGAAGATTTGAAAGCCGCCCGAGTCGGTGAGGAACCCTCCGTTCCACTTGGTGAAGCCGTGAATGCCGCCGAAGTGATCGAACACCTCGACGCCGGGCCGCAACTTGAGGTGCCAGGTGTTGGCGAGACAGATGCCGGCGCCGCTGGCCTTCACTTCCTCGAACGAGAGGTGGCGGACGTTGGCGTGGGTGGCCACCGGCATGAAAGTGGGGGTGGGCACGGCGCCGCGGCGGGTGTGAAGGGTGCCCGCACGCGCGCCCGAGGCGCTGGTGGCGTGCAGATCGAATCGAAGAGGAGAGGTCACCGGCCCTGCTTACCCCTGTGCGCTTGCTAAAAGACCCCTGAAATCGACGGTGGGCACGGCTCAGGGTCAAATGGGGCGGCAATGGCGAAAAGCGAAGACGAGAAGGGCTCCCGCGCCGCGGTGACGTCGAAGCGCGCCGGCGTGGGCGGTTACGACGTCGGGCTCCATGCGCAGGACGAGCTTGGCACCTTCGACGTGGGCCTCGCGGTCGAAGGCGTACCCGGCGCCGGTGAATCGCTGGGGTTCTTCATCCACGCCCCACGCGTCGGGTTGCTGAAGGTCGCCTTCGCGGTGACGCCGGAAGGGGTGACCCGGCTGGCTGCGCTCGAACGGAAGGACGAAGACGGCTTTCCGCTGCCGACCGCGGGGATGATCGCGATCGACGAGGGCAAGACGCTGCGGCTCGAGGCGCAGGTAAAGCGCTACGAGGTGTCGGTGGCGCTGCTCGAGTCAGAGCGCGACGAGGCGGCGACGGCGCGGGACGAGGCGCGCGATCGCGCGGCGGTGCTCGGCGACGAGAAGAAAGAGCTGAAGCAGAAGTACCAGGACGATCTCGAGGCCCATGACGCGCGGGCGGCGCAGATCGAAGAGGCGCTGGCGATCGCGCGCAGCGAGCTGACGAACGAGAAGGAACAGAAGGCGTCGGCGCTGGCCGAGCGCGAGCGGGCGCGAAACGAGGTCTCGGAAGTCCGCAAAGAGCTCGCGGCCCAGCATGAAGAGGCGGAAGCCACCGCCGAGGCGCTGCGCGACGAGCTGACGGAGGTGAAGTCGAAGCTCGAGGGCGACGTCGGGGCCGCGCGCACCGAAGCGTCCGAGCTGCAGGCGAAGCTCGAGGCGGCGGGCGCGGCGCGCGGTGAGATCTCCAACCTGCAGGCGCGGTTGAATTCGGAAGCCGAGGCAGCGGCGGACTTGAAGGCGAAGCTCGAGTCAGAGTCCGGCACCGCGGCCGAGCTCAAGGCGCAGCTGCACTCCGAGGCGGTCACGGCGGCTGACCTGAAGGCGCAGCTCGATGCGGAGCTCGAGTCGTCTTCGGAGCTGCGGTTGCAGGCCGTCGCCGCGGACGAAGCGGCGGCGCGGCTCAGTGCCGAGCTGGCTAAGGCGAAGGCGAACCTCGCGGCGGTGGAAGAGACGGCCCGCGCGGACGCCGAGTCGCTGCGCAACCGGCTCGCCGAGGTCGAGACGGGCACGCGGTCGCACCAGTCGCGCGCGGAGCTCGAGGTCGCCGAGCTGCAGGCGAAGGTCGCGGCCGCCCAGGCCGAGCTCGAAGAAGCGCAGTCGTCGGTACGCGCCGAGCAGGCGGCGGCGGAGGCAGCACGGGCGGAAGTCGCGACGGCGCAGGCGGCGGCAGAGGCCGCACGGGCGGAATCGGCCGAAGCGCAAGCAGCGTCAGAGACTGCCCAGGCCGAGCTGGCCCGGGCGCAGACAGAGCTCGCCGAGGCGCGCGCTGCGGCGGACGCCGGGCGATCGTCGTCGGAGTCGGCGCAGGGCGAAGTCGGGCAGGCGCGCGCAGAGCTCGCCGAGGCACAGGTGGCCGCGGACGCAGCGCGCGCGTTGTCAGAAACAGCGCAAGGAGAATCGGCGCAGGCGCGGGCGGATCTTTCCGAAGCGCAGGCGGCCGCCGATGCGGCGCGGGCCGAGCTCGCCGAGGCGCAGGCGGCGGCGGACGCGGCGCGGGCGTTGTCGGAAGTGGCGCAAGAGGAAGCGGCACAGGCGCGGGCCGAGCTCACCGCGGCGCACTCCTCGGCGCAGGGCGGCGTGTCCGAAGCGCAGTCGGCCGCGGACGCCGCACGTGCCGAGCTGGCGCAGGCGCGATCGGAAGCGGTCGAGCTGCGTGCGCAGCTGGTGACGGCGGAAGAGGTGGCGCGCGAAGAAGTGGGCGCCCTGAACACCGAGCTGCAGGCCAGGGTGGCAGGCGAAGCGGAGGCGCAGGCGCGAATCATGGCCCTCGAGCAGGCGCTGACACGGGCGAGCGCGCTGAAGGACGAGCTGGCGGCCGTGAAGGCGCGTGCGGCAGCCGCGAAGGAAGCGGCCGAGAACGAACAGGCGCTGCTTCAGGCGAAGGTCGAAGCGGCGGAAGAGACGGCGCGCGCGCAGGCCACAGACGAGCAGGTCGGCCTGCTGCAGGCGCGGCTCGACACCGTGCTCGCCCAGGCGGAAGAGCGCGAAGGCCGGATGCAGTCGATGGCGAGCGAGCTCGAAGACGCACAGCAGTTGGCGCGCGATCGCGACGAAGCGCGGGCGGTTGCCCGGAAGCTGGTCTCGGAACGCGACGAGGCGCGTACGGTCGCCCGCAACCTTCACCAGCGCATGGGCTCGGGCAGCCACGAGGCCGAGTCGGCGCTGCGGGCCGAAAGGCAGATCGCCTCTCAGCTGGTCACCGACAAACAGCGGCTGCAGATGCAGATCGACTCACTCACGCGCCAGCTGGACACCGAGCGCGGCGCCCGGTCGAAGCTCGCCGCCGAACGCGACTTTGGGCGCGTCGAGACCCGCCCGTACGAGCTCGGCGCGCTGCGCGGAACCCAGCCCGAGATGGCCGCCGCCGCGCTGCCGTCTGAGTGGGCGGACGAGAAGACCGACCCCGGCGATCGCACCCTGCCCATGGTCAAGCGCCCCGCGGTGAAGACCGAGCCGATGGGCGCCGTGCCCCAGCCTCCGAAGAAGGGAAAATGAGACTCGCCGTTTCGCTGACGATGCTGCTCGCCGCAAAGCTCGCCTTCGCGCAAGACCAGGCGGACTGGGCGGCCTGGGAAGATGCGTACCAGTTCGACTGCAACGCGCCGTATGGGACCGTCGGCAAGAGCGAGACGAAGGTCGTGGGCGCGTTCAAGTACGAGTTCGCCGGCGGCACGATCAAGGTCCGCCGCGAGCAGGCTCGCAAGGACGCGTCGACCGCGCGCATCGGCGTGATCGCCGGCATCAAGGATCTCGAGCCCGAGACGAAGGACGCGCTGACGAAGGTGCTCGCGCAGTTCGAGGCCGCGGACGTCGAGCTGGTGCTGGTCGGCGGCGACTCGGCCGAAGCGCCCGACGTGCTCGATCAGATCTACGGGTTCCTCGTCGAGGCGACGAAGCGACCCATTCTCACCATCGCGGGAAACACCGAGCGCGGCGGCGCCCACAACTACGCGATCGCCAAGCAGCGAAAGGCCGGGCACCTGCACCTGATCAACATGGGGCTCAGCCGCCGGTACGACGGCGAGGGCGTCGACGTGGTCTCGCTGTCCGGTTACCACGACAAGCGCTACCTGCACGTCTCGGGCGGCTGCCTCTACACCGAGAAGGCGTTGAGCGACGCGGCGGCGGCAGCGCGGGGCAGCGACGACCCGGTGGTGCTGCTGACGCACGGGCCTCCGAAGCAGCTGGGGCCCAGGGCGCTCGACTACGTGCCGCAGGTCGGCAACGTCGGGGACCCCGCGATCAACACGCTGATCAAGGAAGCGAAGATTCCGTTCGGGGTCTTCGGCCACATTCTCGAGGCCGCAGGCCACGCCACGGATCTCGCGGGCAAGGTGCTGCCCATGAAGAAGCCGCAGAAGGCGCTGTACTTGAACCAGGGCTCGGTCAACACGCTGCCGTGGAAGATGAACGACGGCACCACCAGCTACGGGCTCGCGATGCTGCTGACGGTGAAGGGGCCGCAAGCGTCGTACGAGGTGATCCGCCTGCCGAAGCCGCCGCCGTCGAAAGAGCCGTGATTCCGACGCTGACCACCGCCCGGCTGACGCTGCGCGCGTGGCGCGAGTCCGACCGCGTTCCCTTTGCTGCGCTGAATGCCGACCCGGCGGTGATGGAGCACTTCCCTGCCCCGCTGCAGCGCGCCGACAGCGACGTGATGGCTGACCGGATCCTCGGGCACTTCGATCGCCACGGGTATGGGCTGTGGGCGGTCGAGCTGCCCGGCACTCCGTTCGCGGGGTTCATCGGGCTGAACGTGCCGATCTTTGCCGCTGCGTTCATGCCGTGCGTCGAGATTGGGTGGCGGCTGGCGGCCTCAGCCTGGGGCCACGGCTACGCACGGGAAGGCGCGGCGGCGGTGCTGGGCTGGGCTTTCGAGGTGAAGAAGCTCCCCGAGTTAGTCTCTTTCACCGTGCCCGGCAACACCCGGTCACGCCGGGTGATGGAAGCGATCGGAATGAAGCAAGACCTGGCGGGCGACTTCGAGCACCCGCTGGTTCCGCTGGGGCACAAGCTGCGGAAGCACGTGCTCTACCGGGTGGCCTCGCCGGTGAGAGGCTGAACGGGCTCCTCGAGCTTCGGCGGCGCCTGACGCGAACGCACCAGCACCACCGTCGCGGCGATGATCAGCCCCGTCGCGAAGAGCGTGTGGCCGTGAAGCTCTTCCGAGCCCAGGGCCGCGCCGAGCAGCACCGCGATCGCCGGGTTCACGTACGAGTAGCTCATCGCGATCGCCGGGCGCGTGTTCCGCAGCAGGTAGTTGTAGGCCGAGAACGCGATCAGCGAGCCGAAGACGATCAGGTAGACCAGCGACGCCACCGACTTGAAAGACGGGTTGGCCGGGAAGCGTTCGCCGTGAACGAGGGCGACGACGAGCAGCACGGCCCCACCGGTGACCATCTGGGCGGCGGCGGACATCAGGCCCTTCGGCAGCGGCAGGCGGCGCGCGAGCAGTGAGCCCAGCGCCCACGCGATCGGGGCGATCATCAGCACGAGGGTCGACGCGAAATCGGCGCGCAGCTCGGAACCGGCACAGAGGATGACGACGCCAGTCATGCCCAGCACCATCGCGATCCACTCGCTGCGGCTGGTGCGTTCACCGAACAGCGGACCCATGGCCGAGGCCCACAGGGGCATCGTCGCGCAGACGACGGCGGCGATGCCCGACGAGATCTTCTGCTCGGCGATCGCGACGAGGCCGTTGCCCAGCAGGAAGAACAAGGCGCCCACCGGGGCCGAGTAGAGCCACTGCTTCGCCGTCGGCAGCGCATCACCGCGCAGCCGCAGCACCGTCACCAGCACGCCGCCCGCGATGAGGAAGCGCACCCCGCCCATCAGCAGCGGCGGCAGGCCTTCGACCGCGAACCGCATCACCAGGTAGGTCGACCCCCACACCACATAGACGAGGAAGAGGGCGAAGACGGTGCGGCGATCGAGCGGAGCAGTCGGGGCCATGGCGGAACGTGAATCTCACGCCGACGCCGCGCGATTGCCAGCGTACCTGTATGGGTGCGTGACCAGCACAGATTGGCACAGGGGTCGGCGTGACCGGTACAGACCGCTTCCGTGCCTACCAGGGCACTGTACCGGTCGATCTTCTCGTCGACCTGTACACTTCGCGGCCATGGAGCTGCTCTACGAAACGCTGGCCGCCGAGCTGAACGCGTCGATCACCCGCGGGGTGCTGCGGCCTGGCGATCGCCTGCCGTCGGTGCGGCTGCTGGCGCGGCAAAGAAGGGTGAGCGTCGCGACGGTGCTGCAGGCGTATCTGCGGCTCGAGAACCAGGGCGTGATCGAGGTCCGCCCGAAGTCGGGCCACTACGTGCGAACCCGCCGGGCGCTCGAGCTGGCCGAGCCCCGCACTTCCCGCCGCGCCGCGAGCCCCGCGAAGGTCCAGGTGTCCACCGGCGTCGCCGCGCTCAGTGCCTCGATGCGCGACCCGGCCGTGGTTCCGCTGGGGTCGGCCCTGCTCTCGCCTGACCTGCTGCCCATTCGTGCCCTCAACCGGATGCTGGCCGGCATCGCCCGCGAGGTGTCCACCGCCGGAGCGACCTACGAGTCCGGCCCCGGCCTGCTCACCCTTCGCCGCCAGCTCGCGCGCCGCAGCGTCACCTGGGGCATGTCGCTGGCCGCCGATGACTTCGTCACCACCAACGGCGCAGTCGAGGCGCTGCACCTGGCGTTGAGGGCGGTGGCAAAACCAGGTGATGCGATCGCGGTCGAGTCGCCGACGTACTTCGGGGTGCTGCAGCTGATCGAAGAGCTGGGCCTCAAGGCGGTCGAGGTGCCGACGAACCCGCGCAGTGGCTTCGAGCTCGACGCGCTCGAGCAGGTGATTCGCAGCACCCCGTCACTGAAGGCGGTGCTGGCGATGCCCACCGTGTCGAACCCGATCGGCTGCGTGATGCCAGACGACGCCAAAGAGAAGCTGGTGAAGCTGGTCACGAAGTACGGCCTCGACCTGATCGAAGACGACGCCTACGGCGAGCTGGTGTTCGACTCCCCGCGCCCCCGCCCTGCCCGCGCATGGGATCGCGAAGGCCGGGTGCTCTTTTGTGGCTCGATCTCCAAGACGCTGGCCCCCGGCTACCGGGTGGGGTGGATCGCCCCAGGCCGCCACATGCAACGCATCGAACAGCTCAAGTTCGCCTTCACCGTCGCGAGCCCCACCCTGCCCCAGCTGGCAGTGGCCGAGTTCCTGGCCAGTGGCGGGTATGACCGGCACCTGCGGCGGCTGCGGGCGACGCTGCGCGGCCAGGTCGACCGGGTGCGGGAAGCGATCGCCGAGTCCTTCCCCGCTGGTACGCGCGTGACGGCGCCATCGGGAGGCTTCGTGCTCTGGGTAGAACTGCCTCAGGGGGCGGATGCGCTCGAACTTCAGTCGCGCGCGCTGGCCAGGGGCATCGCGCTGGCGCCGGGGCCGATCTTCTCGGCGCGCGGCCGGTTCGCGCATTGTCTTCGGTTGTCCTGCGGCTTCCCCTGGTCGCCGCGCATCGCGGCAGCGGTCGCGACGGTCGGAGAGCTCGCCACCGCACAGCTCGCGCGCCGACGCAGCGCGTGAAACACGCTGGTCCGCCCAATGCACTGGTGACGACGCATGAGCCTCCTCGGAACCGCCCTCGCCCTTCTTCTCGCTACGGCGCCGGCACCGCAGGTGAGCCAAAAGGCGGTTGGAGCCATGAAAGACATCTACCAGATGAACGGCAGCTTCGAGGTCGACGCCACGCCCGACGTGGCGTGGGCAGTACTCACCGACTATGCAAGTCACCCGAAGTTCCTTGGGGACCTGAAGAGCAGCGTCATCAAGGAACGGCGGGACAATGTTGCCCTGGTCGCGCAGGAGGCGACGGGCAAGGTCGCGATGTTCAGCGCCACGGTGCAGCTGCAGCTGCAGATGAAGGAGACCGACCACCACGAGATCGCCTTCACCGACCTGCTGAAGAAGGACTTCCACGTGTTCAACGGCGCGTGGACGATGACGGCGGGGCCGAAGGGCGTGCGCGTCGACTACGTGCTGCGCTGCTTGCCGAAAGCGAAGGCGCCCGGCTTCATCATGGGCCCGATGATGGACCAGAGCACCCTTCGGCTGATGACTTCGATGCGCGGCGAAATCGAGAAGCGGGCCCGGGTGTCGTTGGCCACCCGCTAAGAACTGCCCGGGGCCTTGCGGCTGCGGGTAGAATCCGCGCCGAAAATGGGCCTCAACGATCTTCCCCGCGGCACGCTGCTGGGGGGCAAATACAAGGTCGAGGGCATGCTGGGCCAGGGCGGCATGGGCTCGGTGTACCAGGCGGTCAACTCGTTCATCGGGCGCACCGTCGCGATCAAGCTGCTCGACGCGAAGCTTTGCGACAACGCCGACTTCATTCATCGCTTTCAGATGGAAGCGAAGGCCGCCGCGCTGATCAGCCACCCCGGCATCGTCGACGTGCTCGACATGGGCGAGACGGACGAGGGGATGCCTTTCATCGTGATGGAGTACCTCGAAGGCGTCACGCTGAAGTCCTTCTGCAAGCGGTCGGGCGCGCTGACGGCAGCGCAGGCGGTGGCGATCATGGTGCCCGTGCTCGACGCGCTGGGGGCGGCGCACGCGGCGGGCGTCATTCACCGCGATCTGAAGCCAGCAAACATCTTCGTGTGTCTGAAGCCGACGCCGGCGGTGAAGATCCTCGACTTCGGAATCAGCAAGTTCTCGAGCAGCAACGGCATCACCCAGACCGGCACGTCGATGGGAACGCCCGCGTACATGTCGCCCGAGCAGGTGCGGGGCGACAAGGCGATCGGCCCGCAAAGCGACCTCTATTCAATCGGCGCGATTCTCTACAACCTGGTCAGCGGGCACCCTCCGTTCGAGGGTGAGAGCGACCTGGCGGTGGTGGCCCGCGTGCTCACCGACCTGCACCGGCCGCTGGCGATCATCCGCCCGGACCTGCCCGAGAAGCTGTCGACGATCGTCGATCGCTTGTTGGTCAAACAAGCGGACCAGCGCCCTGCGAATGCGGCACAGGTGAAGCGTGCGCTCGAGGCGGTCGCGAAGCCCGACTACGACTCGGTGTGGAAGCTGGCGAAGAACGCCTTCGATTCCGACACCGCGACGGGGCTCAAGTCGCAGAAGGAAGAGAAGACGACGCCAACGACGCCGACGGGCGGGCAGCGCAGCAAGCCGAAGGTTTCGCGGCAGACGCGGCAGACCCGGCCCGAAGTCGAGGTGCAACCGCCCTCCGGCGCAGGGCGGGGAGCGATCTTCGCGCTCGTGGGACTGGTGCTGGTCGGCGCCGGGGGCTTCGCGACGTGGAAGGCGTTGAACAACAAGGCCGCGGTCGCCGTGCCTGTTGCGGCGGTGGAAGAGCTACCTACGCCCATCGAGCCGGTCGCGCTCGCGGCTCCGAGAGTCCCCGAGCCAGTCGAGCTCGTGCTGCTCACCATCAGCGCCGACCCCGCGACGGCGCGCATCGTGATCGACGGCGACGGAAAGGACTGCAACCCGTGCAAGCTGCAGCGGGCGCCCGGGGCAAAGGCGCAGATCTCAGCGAGCGCCGATGGCTTCGTGCCGCGAACGATGGAAGTGGTGTTCGAGACGCCGCGCGAAGTGACGCTGGCGCTGATTCCCGTGCCGAAGGCCGCGCCGAAGAGGAAGAGCCCACAACCGAAAGAGCCTCCGAAAAAGGGCCTCTCGATCGACGAGCAGAACCCGTACCGGTGAAATAGGGTTCGGGCGTGCGCCTGATCCTGCTGCTCGCGTTGCTCCTCCCGGCCCTCGCCGTCGCCCAATCCAGGAAGGAAAAGGAAGAGGCGGGCGGCCACTTCACGAAGGGCATCGAGTTCTACAAAGAGGGCAACTACGGCGCGGCGCTGGCCGAGTTCAACGCCGCCTACAAAGCAGTGCCGAGCTACGAGGTGCTGTTCAACATCGGCCTCAGCCAACGCCGCCTCTTCAAGTACGGCGAGTCGGTGAAGACGCTGAACAAGTACCTCGCCGAGGGGGCTGGGAAGGTGCCGAAGGATCGCCGCGAGGCAGTGAAGAAAGAGCTCGACGCGATCAAGTCGCTGGTGGCTGAGGTGACCTTCAAGATCGAGGGCGCTCCGGCGTCGCTGTTCGTCGATGGCGAAGCGCTGGGCAGGTCGCCGCTGGCCGAGCCGCTGCTGATTGGCCCCGGCAAGCACACGTTCCGCGCCGAACGCGAAGGCGAAGAGCCCGACGAAAAGGTGCTGGAGCTGGTCTCGGTGACGAAGGTCGAGGTGGCGCTGACTCCAAAGGTGAAAGCGCTGCAGCCGGGCGATCTGGCGATCGAATCGTTCCCTCCGTTGGCGGTGCTGACCATCGACGGCAAGGTCGCGGGCACGGCGCCGGTGAAGACGAGCCTCCTCGAAGGCGGCCATGAAGTGATCGCCGAGCTCGACGGCTACGTGACGGCGCGCACCGAGGTGGTGATTACTGCCGGCCAGTCGCGCAAGGTCACCATCGAGCTCGAGCCTGTCGGCCGTGGCGCCCGGAAGTTCAAGTTCCCGCTGGTCGGGGTGATCATCACGGGCGTCGGCGCGGCGACGATCGGCGGCGGTCTCGCCCTCACCATTCCGGCTCAGAACGCCTCGCGGCAGGTGTCGAACCTCTTCGCGATGGGCGGCACGTGGGACGAGAGCTACGCGGCAATCGAAGCGGGCGGAAAGAGCGCGAACCTGTGGAGCACGGTGCTGGTGGTCGGCGGCGCGGTGATCGCGACCGCGGGCATCGTGGCGATCGTCGTCTCGCTCTTGTCGAGCGGCGACGACGAGGAAGAGTCGGGCTTCTATTTCGCTCCCGGCGGCAACGGCGCCACGGTGGGCTGGAGCGCGAAATGGTGATCCGCGTCGCGCTCGCCGCCGTCCTCCTCGCGTCGTGCAACGCGTACAACCCCGAGCTCGTCGACTGCAAAGTACGCTGCGGCAAGGACAGCAGCTGTCCGGCCGGACGCGAGTGCAAACAGGGCTGGTGCCGGCCGCCGAACACGACCAGCAGCTGCGAGTGCAGCCCGGGCGATGTGCGCGCGTGCGGCGGCGGCATGGGCGAGTGCAAGCCTGGCACGCAGACCTGCACCACCACCGGCAGCTGGGGCCAGTGCCTCGGCGAGACGAAGGCGACGACCGAGGTTTGCGACGGGAAGGACAACGACTGCAACGGCCAGAAGGACGACCTCGTCACTGATGCGCCGAAGTGCCCGAAGAGTCTGGGCGTCTGCGCGACGGCCCTGCAGGAATGCGTGGCCGGCGTCTACCCGGGCACCTGCGAAGACGCGGCGTATGGAGTTGACTACCAGGCGGCCGAGACCCGCTGCGACAACAAGGACAACGACTGCGACGGCGTCGTCGACGGCAAGCCGACGCGCGTGCTGATGAGCGACGTCGGCGACTTTGCCCTGTCGGAGTACGACGGCGGCTTCTCGATGGTCGGCATGCAAGAGACCACGCAGTCGGACGGCGGCAGTGCCACTGAGTACCGGCTGATGCTGCTGCGGCTCGACGCCGAGCTGAAGAGCGTGGGGACGTTGATTGCGGTCGCTCCGCCGCAAGACGTGCCCTTCCACTTCGATGCGCGCGCGGCTCCCGCGGGAGACACCTGGGTCGCGTGGGGGACGCGCGCGGTCGACGCCGGCTTCACCCTGACGGTGGTCGACAGGGCCGGCGCCTCGCGCGATGCGAAGACCTTCACCGCCACCGAGCGCGTGGGGCCAATCAGCCTGGGCGCGTCGGCGACGAAGGTGACCCTGGCGTGGCCCGCGCATTTCCGCCAGGTGGCGCGCGTCGCGACCTTCATTCCGGAAGACGGCGGCACCACCACCCGCGACTTCAACCTGCTGAGCGACGGCGGCTACAACCCAATCAGCGACGTGTTCTCGGTGCAGCTGTCGCTCTCGGGCAAGGCGCTGAGCTTGTTCGCCCAGAACACGGCGCCGGACAGCGGCACGATCACGTCGGTGGCGCTGGTGACGGAGCTCGACGGCGCGCGCACAGGCACGATGGGGCTCAACAGCGGGCTCGCTTTCGTCGAGGTCGGTACCCAGATTCAAGCCGCGTGGATCACGAACTCTCCTGGCTTCTTTGGCATCATCGACCCCGAGAGCGGCATGCGCTTCAAGAACGACGTCTTTGCTGCCCCCGTCGCGACGGTCAAGACGCAGGCAAACACCGACATCAAGAGCGGAGCGGTGGGCCGCGGGCTCAACTCCGCCGCGCTCGCGTACATCGACAAGGGCACCGTCGCCGTGCTGGCGACGCCTTTCGGCAACGGCGCCCAGTACCGCACCCGCCTCTTCCCTTCCGACGGCGGAATCCTGGGCGGCATGCAGCTGGGGCACCCGGGTGGCCCCGACGCGTTGATCGGCGTCGTCTGGCGCAACACGACCTCGGGCCCGGGCGTCGTGTCGGGGACGATGACCTGTCAGCCGTGAGGCGGCAGGCCGAGAATCGTGCGGCAGATCGCGGTGTCGAAGACGCGCGTCTGCGATGAGCTGGCGTTGACGATGAAGCCCTTCACGCCGGACTTGAGCAGGTAACGGAACAGCTGTTCGCCCAGCACCGCCGACGTCTTGCAGGCCGAGCCGCCGTTGTTGGGCAGGCCGCGCAGGAAGCTGTCGGCGAGGTCCGGAGCGGTGAACACCAGTGCGTGCTCGCCCCGCTCACGCATGTTGATGCGCACCAGGGCGTTGTCAGTCTTGCCGAGCACCGCGAGCCACCCGGGGTACTGGCGCATCGCTTCGGCCCAGCCCACTTCCTTCGCGGTCAGCGCGCGCTCGACGGCGATCGCGTTCGACCAGATGGCGCAGAGGGCAAAGGCGTTGCGCTCGACGAACCACTGCACCTCGGTGGCCGAGCCCGGGTTCACCTGGAGCATCATCGCGGGCGTGAGCGCAGCCACGCGCAGCAGGTTGCCGAACAGCTCTGAGCCGGTGATGCCGCCCACGTAGATGCCCATCGGCCCGCGGCCAAACTTCTCGGCGGCGAGATCCGCGGCGACGCGATCGGTGAAGACGTTGAGCTGATGGGCGGCCACCGTCGCGCGATCGCGTTCGGCGTACGGAATCGACGAAGACGGAGCGTCACGGGCCAGCGCGTGCACCGGAACATGCCAGTCGTCGTGCTCGACCAACGCCCGCATCACCGCTGCCGGCTCGAGCTTCTTCTGCGCGTGATCCAGCAGCGCCTGGCGTGCAATCGCGGCCATGGATCCGGTGCCGTACCACGGGAGCGCCCTACTTCGCTCGCGGTGGGCGCTTCTTCTTCGACCCGGCCTTCTTCACGGGCGGCTTCTTCACCACGGGCTTTGCGATCGCCGGCTCGGGCTGAACGGCGCTGACCTCGACCAGCGAAATCTCAGGCTGCGGCTCGACGGGAGCCACAAAAGGAATCAGCTGAACGGTGGCGGTGAACTTCGGCTCCGGCGGTGAGGTGGGCTGGGCGTCGAGTGACCAGACCCAGCCGGCGGCAGTCAGCGCCAAGGCTCCCGCACCTGCCGCGGCGGCCTTCCACAGACGGCTGGTGGGCTGCTTCGCAGGAAGCGGCGGCGGCCGAAGCGCAGGCTCGAGCTCGTAGACGGCGAGCGCAGCGGCCAGCTCGTCCATCGTCTGGAACCGGGACGCGGGGTTGCGCTGAAGGCAGCGATCGATGACTGCGCGAAGGTCTTTCGGAATCGTCTCGCCCGAGGCGGCGGTGTCGCCCATGGGCCGGGGCTTCTGGGTGACCTTCTGGGCCAACAGCTGTTCGGGCTGGGTCGCGTCGTGCGGGAAGCGGCCCTGCAGCAGGACGTAGAGAACGGTGCCGAGCGCGTAGATGTCGGCGCGGCCATCGAGCGGGCCGGCCATCGTCTGCTCGGGCGCCATGTACGCGGGGGTCCCGACCACTTCGCCGGTGCGGGTCGTCAGCAGTGCCTCGGCGTCGTCGAGCACCTGGGCGATGCCGAAGTCGAGCACCTTCACGAAGTCGGGCTCGCCCTCGCGATCGACGAGGAACAGGTTGTCGGGCTTCAGGTCGCGGTGAATGACACCCGCGTGGTGCACGGCGGCCAGCGCACTGCACGCCTGGCGAATGATCTTCACCGCCTTCATGATCGGCAGCGCCCCCTTCTTCGCGCGGTCTTTCAGGGTCTCGCCGAACAGCGGCTCCATCACGCAGCAGACGCGGCCGGGCCCTTCTTCGAGGAAGTCGAACACCTCGACCAGGTGCGGGTGCTTCACGCGATTCACCGCGCGGGCTTCTTGAACGAAGCGCTGCAGGTGAAGCGGGTCAGACGCGTAGACGGCCTTCAGCGTCTTCAGCGCGACGAGGCGATCAAGCTTGAGGTGCCGGGCGAGGAAGACGCGCCCCATGCCGCCTTCGCCCAGCGGCCGGATCACCTCGTAGCTGCCGACGATCACCTTCTTCGGTGCGGGCGTGGCGTGCGGCGAGCGCTGGTTGACGGTGTGGCCGATGATGATCGGCGGCGCGTTCGGGCTGTCATCGAGCGCGACCTGGATGTCGAGCGTCTCGAACGTGTCCCGCTCGAGGTGCAGTTCTTCGAGCGCCATCATCACTTCACGGGCCGAGCCGAACCGGTGCGCGGGCTCTTTCGCGAGGCAGCGCGCGACGATGTCGGCCAGCGGAGCAGCGTCCGGCGGCAACACGGGAATCGGCGCCGTCTGGTGAAGCGATCGCAGCGCATACGGCGGGTGGCCGGTGATGAGCTCGAAGAGCAAGACGCCAAGCCCGTAGACGTCGCTTCGCACGTCGGCGCGGTGGCCAGCAGCGCGTTCGGGCGACAGGTACGGCTCGGCGACGAGCTTCGAGGGGGGCGGCGTCTTGAAGGTCCGGTTGGTGCGGAACAGCAAGAGCCCCATCTCGAGCAGCTTCGGCACCGGCTTTTCCTTCGGGCCGGTGAGGTACACGTTCTTCGGGCAGAGGTTGCCGTGCACCACCGTGCGGCCGTGCAGGTACTCGAGCGCCGCGCAGATCGGGATCAACAGCCGCACCGCTTCAGCCGGCGCGTAAGGACCTTCGCCTGCGAGGTGGTCGGCCAGCGTTGGGCCTTCGATCGCTTCGGTCGCCACGTAGACGCGGCCATCGGGCGCGCAGCCAGCGCTCTGCCTTTCGACGAGGTGCGGATGGTGAAACGCTTTGCGCCCCATGGCGCGATCCAGAAATCGGCCGTAGAGCTCCATGTCTTCGAGCACTTCGGCGCGGCTGACTTCGACGAGCACCGAGTGCTTGCTGCCCGGTGCGCGGGCGAGAAACACTTCGGCGGCAGACCCTTCGGCGACCTTCCGCAACAATTCGAATCCGTGCACGGCGCGGAGTGTAAGGACAGCGAAGTGAAGCGGATAGGGGTTGGGTGTGCGAGCAGTGGCGAGGTGTAGGCATGCGCGTTTCTTTCGAAGTCGTCCTCGAAGACATCCACGCCTTCAACTTCCACTACGCGACGACGGCCGCCCTGCCCCGCCGCAACCAGCAGCGCGTGCGCCTCGCCTTGACGATGTTGTTGGCCTCGCTGCTCTTCGCCCTGGGCCTCGCGATCCACGCCCCGGTTCCTTTCTGGGTCGTCGGCGTGCTCATTCTTCTCGCCTGGTGGCGCGTGTACCCGAAGCGCATCGAGGCGATCAGCCGGCAGGCGACGAAGCGGCTGTACGCCGACGGCCGCAACAAGGGGATGCTCGGGCCGCACGTCGTTTCCTTCGACGACGAATGGCTCAGCGAGGTGACGGCTGACCGCGAGGTGCGCACCCGGTGGGCGGTGGTCGAGAAGGCGGCGCTGACGGACGCGCACCTGTTTCTCTACGTCAGCGGCTTCTCGGCGGTGATCGTGCCGCTGCGCGCCTTCGCGACCGAGGAGGAAAGGAAGGGGTTCCTCAACGCCGCGCAGAGCCGTGTTATCTGACGCGCTCGATGGAAAATGTTCGAAAGAAGATCCGCGACGTCATCGACTTCCCGAAGAAGGGCATCGTCTTCAAGGACATCACCCCGGTGCTGGCCGACCCGGTGCTCTTCGCGCGGGTGATCGACGCGCTGGCGGCACAGTGGCGCGGCAAAGACGTCTCGAAGATCGTGGGCATCGAGTCGCGGGGGTTTCTCTTCGCCGCTCCGCTGGCGATCGCGCTCGGCAAGGGGCTGGTGCTGGTGCGCAAGCCGGGGAAGCTGCCGTACGAGAAGATCGAACAGTCGTACGGGCTCGAGTACGGCACCGACGTGGTGCAGGCGCACGTCGACTCAGTGACGAAGGGCGAGAAGGTGTTGATCGTCGACGACCTGCTGGCGACGGGAGGCACGGCCGAGGCGACCGGGCTGCTGATGAAGAAGCTGGGCGGCGACGTGGCCGGCTACGCGTTCGTGATCGAGCTCGACTTCATCGGTGGGCGGAAGCGGCTCGGCGCCGACAAGGTGCACTCGCTGATTCACGTGGAGACGCCTTAAATGTTTCAGCGGCTCGGCATCATCGGCGGCAGTGGGCTGGGGCAGGCGCTATCGCGGCTGCTGGTGTCGGGCGGCACGGCGACGGAAGTGATGACGCCGTTTGGCGCTCCGTCGGGGCCGATCATCGTGGGCGAGATGGACGGCGTGCCGGTGGCGCTGCTCGCGCGGCACGGGCCGGGACATCGGCACAACCCGTCGAGCGTTCCGTACCGGGCGAACATCCACGCGCTGAAACAGCTGGGCGTGACGCACGTGATGGCGACGGCGGCCGCGGGCAGCCTGCAGGAAGACATCAACCCGCGTGAGCTCGTGATCTGCGATCAGCTGATCGATCGCACGCACAAGCGCGAAGGGACTTTCTACGACGACCTCGCGGTGCACCTGGAATTCGCGGCGCCGTTCTGCCCGACCGTGCGGAAGGTGTTGCTCGCGTCGAGCGCGGGCCTCGGCATCAAGGTTCATCCGAAGGGCACGCTGGTGTGCATGGAAGGCCCGGCGTTCTCGACGCGCGCCGAGTGCGATCTGCACCGCAGCTGGGGCGCGCAGCTGATCGGGATGACGTCGTGCCCCGAGGCGAAGTTGGCCCGCGAGGCCGAGCTTTGTTACGCGCTCGTCGGGCTGCCGACGGACTACGACTGCTGGAAGCCACACCCCGAGAACGTCGGTGCGCAAGAGCTCGGGGCGCTGATCCTCGGCAACCTGCACGCGGCGACGGAATCGGCGCTGTCGCTGGCGCGCGTCGCGGTGAAGGCGATCGCCGTCGCGGGCCAGGCGCCCTGCGGCTGCCAGACGACGCTGAAGAACGCCGTGTGGACGGATCCGAAGCAGCTGCCGGAAGCGGTGAAGGTGAAGCTGAAGCTGCTACTGCCGAATCTCTAAGCCGGTACGGGCGGCACGAAAGGCCACCCGGGCAGGTGCGGTTTCCCTTCGGCGCGGGCCAGGTAGTCGCCGGCGATGTTCGCGCTCTCGAGAATCGTGAGCAGGCCGCTGCCGGGGTGCGTGCCGCCACCGACCCAGTAGAGGCCTTCGACGTCGGGTGACCTCACCTGGGGGCGCATCGGCCCGAGCTGCATCCAGTTGTGCGAGAGGTTGAAGACGGCGCCGCGGTAGACGTTGAAGCGGTCGCGCCAGGTCTGGGCGGTGATCACCCGCTGCGCCTTGAGGTGCTTCGCCACGTCCTTGAGGCCCACCTTCTCGAGCCAGCCGGGGATCTTCTGCACCAGCTGCTTCTCGACGTCCTTCCAGTCGACCTCGCGCGACGTGTTCGGCGTCGGCACCAGCACGTACAGCGTCGAGTGCCCGTCGGGCGACCCGGCGGGATCCGTCGGAGTCGGGTTGCAGACGTAGAACGGTGGGTCCTCGAGATCCGCCGCCACGTCGCCCAGCGCCGCCGCGTCGGTGCGCCGCGCGTTCTCAGAAAGGTAGATGAGGTGGTGCGGCAGGTCGTCGAACCTCTTGTCGAGCCCGAGGTACAGCATGAACGTGCTGCAGCTGTACTGCGCCTTCTCGAGCTTCGCGTCCGACAGCCGCGTGCCCTCGCGAACGTCTTTGTCGACGAGCTGCGTCGCCGCGTACGGAAGATCCGCGTTGATCACCACCGTGTCGGCGTGCAGCGCTTCGCCGCCCGCGAGCAGCACGCCCTTCGCCTTGCCGGCCTCGACGAGGATCCGCTGCACCGGCGCCTCGAAGCGGAACTTCACGCCCAGATCTTCGGCGCAGCGCTGCATGCCCTTCGACAGCGCGCGAAACCCGCCCATCACGTGCCAGACGCCAAAGGCGAGCTCGAGGTACGGCACCACCCCGAAGACGCTCGAGCACGTGGTCGGGTGAAGCCCCAGGTACTTCGACGGGTAGCTGAGCGCGTAGGTGACGCGGTCGTCGTGAAAGAACGAATCTAGGTGGCGGTACAGCGTCTGCCAGGGCTTGAACCGCAGCGTGTCGAGCAACCGCCACGGCGCGTAGTACCCAAGCGAATCGGCCTGGGTGCAGATGAACTTCTCGTAGGTGATCGCGTACTTCTCGCGGCCCTGCTTCATCCACGCGTCGAAGCGCGCCGGGTGCTTCGGGTCGAGCTTCGCCAACGACTCGCGCATCTTCGCGGCGTCCGACGACGTGTCGACGTGCGTGCCGTCCCAGAAATGGATGCGGGTGTTCGGATCCAGCGCCTTCAAGGTGACGTAGTCCTCGAGGCGCTTGCCGGCGCGGGTGAAGAGCTGGGCGAGCACCTGGGGCAGCTGAAGAATGGTGGGGCCGGTGTCGACCTCGTAGCCGTCGAAGGCCATGCCGCGCATGCGGCCTCCGGGAATCGGCTCTTTCTCGACGACGGTGACCTGGTGGCCGAGGCCCGCGAGGTTGATCGCCGCGGCGAGACCTCCGGGGCCGGCGCCGACGACCAATGCCTTCATGGCTGTGAATCTCCCTCGAGCCCGAAGCCGAGCCGCTTGATGGTCTTGTGGTGGGGCCACGCGCCGGGGCCGCCGGTGAGCACCTTCGTGCCATTCGGAAGCCCCGCGGCCAGCGCGTTCAGCTGCGCCTCGAGGCCTTCGCCGTCGACGATCGACAGCGCGACGAGCTCGGGCTTCACCGCGTTGACGACGCGAAGCAGCTGGTCGACCGGGGTGCGGGCTCCGAGAAAGGTGACGCGGTAGCCCTGGTGGCGGAAGCGCAGCGCGGCGCCGATGAGACCGATCTCATGCTGTTCGTTCTCGAGGCAGGCACAGACGACGTGGTGCTTCGCACGGCGCGGCGCCGTCGACAGCAGCGCGATGAGCCGCTGACGCACCGGCTGCGAGATCAGATGCTCTTCGGCCACGGTCAGCGTGCCCGAGTGCCAGCGATCGCCCACCTCGCGCAGCAGCGGAACCACGAAGCCCGTGAAGAAGACCAGCGGGGGCAGCCTCTCGACCGCGGCGTCCAGCACCGCCTCGATGCGCTGCTGATCCAATCGCTTGCCCGCCACGAGGACCTCGTCGCGCCACAGGGCCAGCTGTTCTTCCTGCGGCAGCTTCGGAGCGCTTTGCGCCTCGTCGTCCCTCGCCTCGCGCTTGATCGCCGGCAACATCTTCACCGCGTCGGCGATCGCGATGCCTTCTTCGGTGAGCCGCTTCAACCGCTTGAGGATCTCGATGTCGGCCATCGTGTACGTGCGGTACCCGCCCGGCGATCGCGGCGGCTTCAGCACGCCGTACCGCCTTTCCCAGGCGCGGATGAGGCCCTCTTTGACGCCGCTCATCTCGGCGGCCATCTGGATGCGAAAGGTGGGCTCGTTCAAAGGCTAAGGGTTCGGCGTAGCGAGCACGGCTGCCAGGCGCCACAGCTTGCGACGGGTGGGCAGCGACACGCGCTGGGTGAAGATGTCGTAGTCGCGCTCTTCGATCACCTCGAGAATGCCGCCATAGATCGACGACATCAGGCGCACCACGCGCTTCGAGCCGAAGCCGCGCAGGTAGGGCACGCCCGACAGCGCCGATGCGTAGAGCGTCCGGGCGCGGGCGATCTGCATTTGAAGGAAGCGGCGGACGCGATCGTCGACGACGCCGGTGCGCAGATCGTCTTCCGACAGGCCGTGCGCCGACAGCTCGTCTTGCGGCAGGTAGACCCGGCCCATCGCGAGGTCTTCCTTCACGTCGCGAAGGATGTTCGTCACCTGCATCGCCTTGCCGAGATCCGCGGCGTGGGTGAGCGCCACCGGATCCGTCGTGCCCAGCAGCGGCGCCATCATCAGGCCCACGGTGCCGGCGACGCGGTAGCAGTACAGGTCGAGCTCGGCCCAGCTGGCGTACCGCTTCTTCGTCAGGTCCATCTCCATGCCGGCGACGAGATCGAGAAAGGGCTGCTGCACGAGGCCGAAGCGTTCAGCCGCGTCGAGAAAGGCGGTCAGCTCGTGCTCGGGCCACGGCGCGATGGGCGTCACGGTGCCGCGAACGAAGAGCGAGTACAGCAGCTGGCGCGCCTGGTCGAGCAGCCCGGGAAGCAGCGCGGGGTCCGTCTCGGACTGGTCGACGAGATCGTCGAGCCGGCGGCAGAACGCGTAGATGGCGAAGGCGCCGCGGCGTCTGGCTCCGAAGAGGGCGACCGAAGAAAAGTAGAAGCTCTTCGCGTGGTGGCGCGTGACTTCGCGCGCCGAGGCATACCCCGCGAGAACGTCAGGGCTCACGCGACCTTCACCTTTGCCGCGCCGACCTGCGCCAGCACCGCGTCGACCGCAAAGCCTCCCGAGATCATCACCGTTGGCACGCCGGTGCCGGGCTGGGCGGAGGCTCCGCACCAGTACAGGTTCTTCAAGTCGGGGTCCGACACGCGGGGACGAAAAGGCCCCAGCTGCATGAAGTTCTGCGCGAGGCCGAAGTTCGAGCCGCGCTCAAGGAAGTGGTCGGCCTGCCAGTCGTCCGGCGTGAGCACCTTTTCGATTTCGATCAGCGGCTCGAGGTCGCCGTAGCCTTCTTCCTTCAGCCGCGCGAGCACCTTGGCCCGCACCTTCGGGGCCTCGATCTTCCAGTCGATCGCCCCCGCAGTCAGCGGAGGCACGGGCACCAGCACCTGCAGCGCGTCTTTGCCTTCCGGAGCGAAAGCGCTTTCCGTCTGCGCTGGCGAGTTCACGTAGAAGCTCACGTCGTCCGGCACGCGGCCCGCCTCGAAGATGTCGTTGAAGCTGCCCTTGAAGTCGCGGCCGAAGAAGACGTTGTGGTGCAACAGCTTCGGGATGCGCTGCTTCATGCCCAGGTAGAGCATCAGGCCCGACGAGGTGAAGCGCGCCTTCTGCACTTTGAAGCTGCGGCGTTCGGCGATGCCAGGGGGCAGCAGGTGCTTCACCGCGTGGGCGTAGTCGGCGTTGCAGACGACGGCGTCGGCGCGGCGTTCGGTGCCATCGTCGAGCTCGACTCCCACCGCGCGGCCGTCTTCCACCAGCACCCGCTTCACGCCCAGGCCGAGGTTCAGCTTCACCCCTTCGAGCCGGCAGACCTCGGCGAGGGCGAGGGGAATCGCGTGCATGCCGCCCTTCGGAAACCAGATGCCGTGAACGGCCTCGGTGTACGGCAACAGCGCGAAGACCGCGGGCGCGTCGTAGGGCGAGACGCCGAGGTACATCGTCTGGAAGCTCAGCGCCTGCTTGAGTCGATCGTCCTGGAAGTACTTCGAGACGTGCGACCAGAGCTTGCCCAGCGCGCCGACGCGGACGATCTGCGGCACGGAAGACGGGGTGACGAACTCGAGCACGCTGGCGAAGTGCCGGGTGATGAAGTGCTCGAAGGCGGCGTCGTTCTGCGCCTTGCCGCGGGTGAGGAACTCTTCGTACTTCGCGTAGCTGCCCGGCTCGATCTGCTCGAGCTCGGCCTTCATCTTTTCGCGATCCGTCCACAGCACCACCCGCGAGCCGTCGCGGAAGTGCACCCGGTAGTGCGGGTCGCAGCGCTGAAGCTCGAGGTGATCTTTCAGCTTGCGCCCGATTGAGGCGAAGGCCTGCTCGAGCACGAAGGGCATCAGCAGAATCGTTGGGCCGAGATCGAAGCGGAAGTCGCCCAGCTGGACGCGGCCGCAGCGGCCTCCGGGAGCGGTCGACTTCTCGAACAGCTCGACCTCGACGCCTGCGTGCTGCAGCCGCATCGCCGCGGTCAGCCCGCCGACACCCGCGCCGATGACGATGACTTTGCTCACGCGACTCTCTTGGCGAGGCCCGCGAGCATGTCGTCGAGAAACTCGACGGCGACGCCCTGCCCAAGCTTGGCCAGGGTGCGACGGGCAGTTCGGGTCAGGCGATCGACGATGCGCTGCGAAGCGGCCACCCCACCAAAGCGTGCGACCTCGAGCCTGGCGGTGGCGAGCTGCGGCGTCGTGCGCGTGTTCCACAGCGCTTCCAGCGTCCGCCGGCCCCCCGCATCGGCGCGCGACCAGGCCGCCACGACGGGGAAGGTGCGCTTGCCTTCGAAGAAGTCGCCGCCGCCGTCTTTGCCGGTGACCTTGTCTTCACCGTAGAGGCCGATGAGATCGTCGCGCAGCTGGTACGCGAGGCCCGCGAGGCGGCCGACGCGATCGAGCCCGAGGCGAAGAGAATCGGTGGCGCCGCCGAGCATCGCGCCGCAGACAAGGGGGGCCACAAACCCGTACCGCGCGGTCTTGAGGTGGGCGACCTTGAGGGTCTGAAAGAGGCCGACGTCCTCCAGCCGGGCGCGTGACAACGAGAGGTCCAGGTGCTGGCCCGCGGCGGTGTGGCGGCAGACTTCCAGCATGAACCGGCTGGCCGCGACGGCATGCGGCGACGGCGCCGAGATCATCGCCTCCATCGCGCGCGCGTAGAGGTGGTCGCCCGCGACGATGGCCAGATCTTCCCCCAGCCGCCCTTCGCCCAGCATCTGGTGAAGCGACGGCCCGCCCCGGCGCACCTTCGCCCGGTCGGCCACGTCGTCGTGCACCAGCATGAAGGTGTGGAGCAGCTCGAGGCCGACCCCGAACTGCGCCACCTCTTCGGGGATCGCGTCCCACTTCCGCTCGCCTTGCGACAGCATCCACCCCACGGCGACCAGCGTTGGGCGCACCCGCTTCGCCGACCGCAGCGTGTAGCCCCGCACCTGCGCCTGCGCCCGCTGCCACAGCGGATCCAGGTTCGCTTCGTCGGGAGCGGAGGCCCACTGCTCGAGCAGCGGCTCCAGCTCGAGCGCAAAGCGCACCAGCGGGTTGCGGGTTGGGCTGGCGGCGATCTGCGACATCAGGAAGCTCCGGAAGAAACAGCAGCGTTGCCGCCAATGTTTATGGTTTGTATACGGTTACGCATGACGGCGGGCAAGGTTCAGTGGGTCGGAATGCTGATGTTCTTCCTCGGCCTTCCAGTCTTTGCGCAGCCTCTTGATGCAACTGTGGAAACGACGAACGGGAGCGCGGTCAGGCTCAAGGCCCCATGGGGCAAGCCGGTGGTGGTGTTCTACGAAGACAGAGACGGCACGGGCCAGAACCAAAGGCTGAAAGATGAGCTCGAGGCGCAGGGGAAGAAGCGCCAGCTGACCCAGCAGGTACGGGTGGTCGCGGTGGCCGACGTGGTGGGCTACGACTGGTTCCCGGCGAAGAACTTCGTCCTGGGCTCGGTGAAGAGCGCTGAAGAGGCTTCGGGCATCCCGGTCTACCTCGACTGGGGCGGGGAGCTGAAGCGGAAGCCATGGGGGTTGACCGGAAAAGGTTCGACAGTGCTGGTGCTTGACGAGGCGGGGACGTTGTTATTCTCCAGAAACGGAGCCCTGACCGATGAAGAAATCTCGCAAGTCGTCGCCTTGTTGGTACGACTGGTGACGCGTTGACCGTTCCCCTCGTCCGAATTCGCCGGCTGAACGAACAGCCCGTCGTGTCGCGTGGCAGCTACGTCCTCTACTGGATGACGGGCGCTCGCCGGCTCGAGGGGAACTATGCGCTCGATCGCGCAGTCGAGCTGGCGCGCGAGAAGCGCCGGCCGCTGCTGATCTTCGAGCCTCTGCGGTGCGACTACCGCTGGGCCAACGATCGCTTTCACCGCTTCGTGCTCGAGGGCATGGAGGTGAACCGCCGCAAGTGCAAGAGCGCGGGGGTTACCTACTTCTCGTACGTCGAGCCGCGGCCGCGTGCCGGGGCGGGCCTGCTCGAGATGCTCGCGCAGGAAGCGTGCGCGGTGGTGACGGACGACTCGCCGGTGTTTTTCCTGCCGCACATGCGCGCCGCGGCTGCCAGCCGCCTCGAAGTGAGCCTCGAGGTGGTCGACTCGAACGGCCTCTACCCGATGTGGGCGACCGAGAAGGTCTTCAGCACGGCGTTTTCCTTCAGGGCGCACCTGCAGAAGACCCTCACCCCGCACCTGGCTGACCTGCCGCTCGACCAGCCATTCGATCGCCTCACCGCGAAGCGCGCGCCGCTGCCAGAAGGAATCGAGAAGCGGTGGCCGTCGCAGCTGGACGTGGCGCTGCTGCCCATCGATCACTCGGTGGGTCCGGCGGCTTTCCGCGGCGGCAGTGACGCGGCACAGGCGCGGCTGAAGCTCTTCATCGAGACGGTGCTGCCCGGCTGGCCGGACGCGCGCAACGAGCCCGAGGTCGACGGCACCAGCCGCCTGTCTCCCTACCTGCACTTCGGCCACATCGGCCCGCATCAGATCCTCGCTGCGGTCGCACAGCGCGAAGGCTGGAAGCCGGAAAGCCTGGGGAAGGGCAAGGGCGGCAAGAAGGAAGGCTGGTGGAAGATGTCGCCCGAGGCCGAGGCGTTTCTGGACGAGGCGATCACCTGGCGCGAGCTCGGCTACAACTACGCGAGCCACCACAGCGACCCGCCAAACGACTTCGAGTCCCTTCCCCGCTGGGCGATTGCGACCCTGGCGAAGCACGAGAAGGATCCGCGGCCCGTCGCCTACTCGCTGGATCAGCTCGACGCTGCGCAGACCATCGACCCGTTGTGGAACGCGGCGATGAACCAGCTGAAGCGCGAAGGCTTTATGCACGGCTACCTGCGCATGCTCTGGGGGAAGAAGATCCTCGAGTGGTCTGCCTCGCCGCGCGAGGCGCTGGTCGCGATGGAACACCTGATGAACCGGTACTCGGTAGACGGCCGCGATCCGAACTCCTACTCGGGCTTCTTCTGGGTGCTCGGCCGGTACGACCGCCCCTGGGGTCCCGAGCGGAAGATCTTCGGCAACATCCGCTACATGAGCAGCGCGAACACCGCCAAGAAGATGAAGGTGAAGACCTACGTCGAGACCTACCAGTCGCCTTTGCGGTCTGACTTTCGCTGACTGGTGTGCTTCTTCGAGGCGATGCGCCGCTGCACCGAGCCCCAGCTGGGTTTGGTGGCACGCCTGGGCTTCGCTTCGATCGTCAGCGCTTGAAGCTTCTCGCGAAGCCTCTCGAGCGCGACGCCCCGGTTCTGAAGCTGGCTTCGGCGTTCAGTGGCGGTGACGACCACGCCACTGCGGTGGTGGGTCAGCCGAACGGCGCTCTCGGTCTTGTTGCGGTGCTGCCCGCCCGGGCCGCCGGAGATGAAGAACTCTTCGCCGCATTCCTTCAGCAGCGCCTCGTCGTTCAAGGCCAGGCACGCCCTGGCGAGGGCACGCATGTACGGGGGAATCGCGGGTTCCATGCGGCTGCTGACGTAGCCCAACGCGGTCGCTGACGTTAGCCTGCGGGTTCATGGCCGCTCGACTCGACGCAGCACTGGGAATCTTGAACGGGCTCGTGGGCGACTACCTCGAGCGCACCGGAAACCCGCTCGCCACACCGATGGTCTGCCAGCCGCGCGAAGGCCTGCCGAATTCGAGCAAAGCGGTGGTGCTGATTCACGGGCTGATGGGCACGGAAGAGCACTGGGCCTTTGAGAATGGCGACGACTACGGCTCGCTGCTGAGCCGCGACGCTGGGTGGGCGCCGAGGTACCTGCGGTACAACACCGGGCGCTCGATCGCGGAAAACGGGGTCGCGCTGGACGCGGTGCTCGAGGCGATGGTGGCCAGGTGGGAAGGCCCGTTGGACGAGGTGATGTTGCTCGGGCACAGCATGGGCGGGCTGGTGGCGCGCGCGGCGTGTCACGTGGCCGGTTTGAAGACCAGCGGCTGGCTGCCGAAGGTGAAGCGGGCGATCTACGTGGGGACACCACACCAGGGCGCCCCGATGGAAAGAATCGGGCGCGTGGTCTCCAAGGTGCTGAAGGCGGTGCCCGACCCGTACACGCAGCTGATCGCGCAGTTGGCCGACCTGCGCAGCGACGGCATCAAGGACCTGGGCGACGCCGACCTGCGCGACGAAGACCGGGCCCGGAGGGTGGCCAGCGTCTCGCTGAAGGATCCGCACCACCCCGTGCCGCTGCTGCCTCAGCTGCGCCACCTGCTCATCGCCGGCTCTGTTTCCCAAACCCCCTGGCTCGCCGCGCTCTTCGGGGACGCCGTCGTGCCGCTGGGCAGCGCCACCAACGGGCTGCTGGACGCGAAGATCTTGCCGGGGATCCTTCACATGCCGCTGGCGCACCGGCCCGAAGTCTACGAAGCGATCAGCGCCTGGAGCCGTGAATGAACCGATGGGTCGGAGTGGTCAGCATCCTGCGGGACGCCGTCGAGAACGGGTCGCGCGCGGTGGAAAAGATTCAGAAAGAGACGGCGAACCGCCCTTTCGCGGTGCTCGAGGCGCTGGGCCCCATCTCGGCCCCTGCGAAAACGGTGCATGCGGTGCACGACGCGACGGTCACCGCGACCCACACCGCCATTCGCCTGGTGAACAGGGTCGTGACGGGCGCGGTCGACGTGGTGTTGTCGAAGGGGTAGAGGGGGGGCTTGAGCACCCGACAACCCGACGCAGTCACCTTTGAATCGCTGGGCCTTCCTCTTCCCCTTCTCGAGGCCCTGGCCAAACTCGGCTACGAGTCCCCCACCCCGATTCAGCGCGAAGCGATTCCCGCGATGATGGCGGGCAAAGACGTGCTGGGCCAGGCGGCCACCGGCACGGGCAAGACAGCGGCCTTTTCGCTGCCGCTGATCAGCCGGCTGCAGATCGGCAAGTGCAAGCAGTTCGAGACGTCGGCGCTGGTGCTGGTGCCGACGCGCGAGCTCGCGCTTCAGGTCGCGGAAGCGATGCGGCAGTACGGCAGCGCGATGGGCGTCAGCGTGCTCGCGGTCTACGGCGGCGAAGAAATCGGCAAGCAGCTGCGGCCGCTGAAGCGCGGCGTCGACGTGGTGGTGGCGACGCCGGGCCGCGCGATCGATCACCTCGAGCGCAAGAGCCTGCTGCTGAACCGGGTGGGCACCGTGGTGCTCGACGAGGCCGACGAGATGCTCGACATGGGCTTCGCCGACGATCTCGAGACGATCTTGAAGAAGCTGCCCGAGCAGCGGCAGACGGCGTTGTTCTCGGCCACGATGCCGTCGCGCATCGTGAAGATCGCCGAAAGGCACTTGAAGTCGCCGGTGAGGGTGAGCATCGCGAAGCACGTGCCAACTGCGGGCGAGGCGCCGAAGGTGCGCCAGACGGCCTACATCGTGCCGCGCAAGTTCAAGACGGTGGCGCTGATGCGCGTCTTCCAGCTCGAGGCGCCGCAAAGCGCGCTGATCTTCTGCCGCACCCGTGACGAGGTCGACGAGCTCTCGAGCCTGCTGATCCAGCAGGGCGAGCCGGCGGCGGCGCTGCATGGCGGGCTCACGCAGGAACAGCGCGACCGGGTGATGAAGAAGTTCAAGACCAGCGCGGTGAAGTTCCTGGTCGCGACGGACGTGGCGGCGCGCGGGCTTCACATCGAGAACCTGTCACACGTGATCAACTACGACGTGCCGGGCTCGCCGGAAGCGTACGTGCACCGCATCGGCCGCACGGGCCGCGCGGGCCGTGAAGGCGTCGCGATCACCCTCGCCGAGCCGCAAGAAGCGCGGCTGCTGCAGGGGCTCGAACGCGCCAGCGGCAGCAAGATCGCACAGGCAAAGGTGCCGACCCCGGCCGAGATTCGAGCCCACCAGCTGAAGTACACGCGCGAAGCGGTGCTCGAAGCCGCGCGCGAGAAGAAGGGCGAAGCGTCGCGCGCCTGGCTGACGTCGCAAGAAGGGTTCACCTCGGAAGATCTCGCCGCGGCGGCGATCGAGCTGCTGCACTCTGCGCAGCACCCGGCCCTGCCCACCGATGACGTCGAGATTCCAACCGGCGGCTCGCCTTCCGACAAGCGCCGCCCGTCTGGAGCGCCGTACCAGCAGAAAGAACGCAAGCCCTTCATCGCGAGCCTCGCCGCCGACAACCGGCCAGCGCGCCCGCCCCGGGCGTCCGCCACCCGCGCACCGCGCGAAGATCGTCCGCCGGCTGCCCCGGCGCCCCGCGCCTCTCGGCCCGTTCGGGCTTCCGCGCCCGCGCCCCGTGCCTCGGCGACGCGCGCGAAGCCTGCGACCACGCGCGGCCAGGCCTCAGCTGCCTGGCCCCGGCTCGGCTCAGCCCCGCGCGATGATCGTCCGCCAGCGGATGACCGTCCGTCCTTCCCTCCTTCGAAGTGGAAGCAGGAAAAGCAGACGTTCGGCACGCCGAAGCCCGGCGCTTTCGACAAGTCGGAAAAGTTCCGCGGGGGCCTGCCGAAGATCACCCTCTGGTTCAGCGCCGGAGAGCAGGCCGGCATTCGCCCGCAGGATCTCGTCGGCGCGATCGCCAACGAAGCCAAACTCGACTCCAAGCTGATCGGCCCGATTCAGATCAAAGAAGGCTTCTCATTGGTCGGCGTGCCCGAAGACACCGCCGATCACGTGGTCAGCGCGATGCGCAACAGCACCCTTCGCGGCAAGAAGGTTCAGGTGCGGCGCGAGCGCTGAATCGCCGGTTTTGTAGCGAGCAGGCTGATGCGCGCCGCGTAACGCCGGTCGGCCTTCGCGGGCTCGGCTGGCCGCGACCACCGGGGATTCAGCTGTAATTCCAACGCGTCCCGCATCTCGTGCGCGGTCTCACAGCCTTCTTCCTCTGCTCCCAGCCGGTAGGTTTCTGACATCGTGTCCTCGCCCTGGGGTGAATTTGCAGTGGGTGTGCCACCCGGAAGCAGGATCACGGACAAGCGAACTCCTGCAGGCCCGTGTCGGCCGAGCCCGAGTTACGCGGATCCTTCTGGTACTTCGGCCACTGCGCCGTGGTGTCGATGCCGTGCGCGTCGACGATGATTGAGTACAGCGTTCCACCGCGGGCCGCCGCATAGAGCACGCCGGGCCGGCCAGGAATCAGTGCCCCGGCAGACGTGCGGGCGCAGTCGAGCGCGGGCGAAGCCTCGAACACCGGCGCCATCGTCTTCTCGACCGTGTCCGTCCACGTGCGCACGGGCTTGCCGCCTGCGTACGTCCACTCGGCAATGCCGCCGTTCTCGGCCAGCGCATACAACCTCCCGCCTTCCCCCAGCGCCGGCGTGTTGACGATGCGATCGCCGGCGCCGACCTGCGCTGCTTGCATCGACACCGCCGCGAGCCCCGCGGGCACCCCGACGAGCACCAGCCCATCTTTCGCCACCACCGGCGCGCGCGCCGTCGTCGACAGCCGCGGCGGCATGAAGCCGTAGTCGAACTTCAAGCCTCCCGTCACCGAGGCCTGGAACACGGTGCCACCCGGGTTCACGTCTCCGGAACCGAAGAGCTTCCCGCCCGACATCGCGAGGCCGCGGTTGCGGTAGGAGCCCGACAGCTGGCCAGGCCACTGCGACATGGTGAACTCGGCCCACGTCGAGCCGAGATCGAAGCGCCGCACCATCGGCCTCTCGTCGACCATGAACACCGAGGTCCCGCCCGCGACGAGGCTGCCCGGGTAAGAGATGTCTTCGCCAGCGCTTCTCGTCTCGCACGCGGTGGCGAACGTAGGGCGGAAGGCGATCAGCGCGCGGGTGCGGTTCAAGTAGAAGGCCGCTCCGTCAGAGATGGCGGCCGGCGCCGCTTCGGGCTCCGAGTCTTTCGGCAGGTTGCACTGCCCCACCAGTGCGCCCGTCGCGTCGAGCGCGGTGAGCGTCGGCGTCGCTCCGAAGGCGCCCGCGAAGATCCGCTGGGGCGCCGGCCCCGACGGCCCGATCATCACCGACGAATCGACGCGGCCCAGCGCCTTGTTCCACTTCTCGTCGCCCCCCGGGCCAATCGCGACCACGCCCGCCGCGGTGCCGACGAACACCGTGCCGTTGGCGCCGATCGCCGGCGTCGAACGCACCGCCTGCCCCAGTGGGCGCCGCCAGCCGACCCGGGTCACGTTCAACGAGGTGCTGGCGTTCACCGTCTTGCCTCCAGGGTCGACGCCCGTCGCGTTGAGCACGAAACTGCCGCGCAGCCCGTTGAGCGCCGGCTGTGCCAGGTCGACCGCGAAGCAGTAGCACTGGCCCGTGCAGGGCTGGGTGCACGCGCCGCCGCCGATCGCCACCGCGTCGACGCCGGCCACTTTCAGCGACGGGTTGTTCAGCGCGCGTGACACCTGCAGCCAGACGAAGGGCTGTTCGCTGCGAAGGAAAGAGGTTGGCGGATCGTCGAGCATCGCCCCTGCCGCCGCCGTGCGCGCGGCCGCAGCAGGAAGAAGAATCGCAAGCGTCGTGCTGCCGGGCCCGCCGTCGGGATCCGCCGAGCCCCCGCCGGTTCCGCCGTTCGTCGCAGGCAGCGAGAGGCAGACGCCTGCCGCGGGATCGCAGGTGCCGCCGGTGCCGCAGTCTTTGTCTTCGTTGCAGAGCGCGATCCCGAAAGTGCACCCGGGCGCGACCAACGCAGCGATTGCGAGCCAGCGCAGCTTCATTGGGGCCACCAGGCGAGGGCGCCTCCGACGACAGCGACCACGGCTCCGAGGGGAATGAGCACCGAGGCCGTCTGGCCTTCACGCGCGACGCCCAGCGCACGAACGGCCTGATTCGCAGGCACCGCTCCGTTCGCATCTACACTCAGCCTCGAGCGGCCACTGACCGCGAGCCCTGCGACGACACAGCCGGCGACGAGCGCAACCCCGCCCACGCCCAGCAGCGCAAAGCCCGCCGGGTGCCGAGCGGATGACTGAACGGCCTGCACCGGGAACAGCGGCGCCGCGTTTGGCAGGGTGGCGACTGGCTCGAGGCCAAGGGTCGGGCTCAGGTGGTCAAGCTCGAGCGCGTTGAGCAGCTTCGCGAGCAGCTGCCGGGAAACCTCGACGCGATCCGAACCGTCTTCCAGGGCCGCCGCCAGGGTGACGTTCCGAACCACCGCACCATCAGAACGGATCACCCGGGCGTTCACGACCAGCTGGGCGCCGAGTGGGTCGGGCCGAAGCCGCGCATACATCGCGTACAGAGAATCGGTGGCGAGCGCGAAGAAGCGAAGACAGTCGTCGCGGGTGTCGCAGCCCTTCGCGTTCGGGTCACGCAGCGCATCTTCCACCGCCGAGCTGCCGGCCAACCGGAGCTCGTGCGTACGCGCGAGCATCACGTCGAACTGGGCCTGCACGATCTCGCTTTGCGCCGGAGTCAGCCCGGGCAGCTCGAGGGGGTGCACCGCCAGCCGGGCGCCCTGGCCCCACGCCACCGAGGCGAGAAGCATGAGCCCCGCTGCGAGGCGCTTCACCTGAGCGCCATGCGCCACGCCTTCAGATCTGCTTCCACCTGCTGACACCTGCCGCCCTGGGCAGCGCGAAGCGACGACGCGATGCTCCGCGCGCGCGCCTTGATCTTCGCCACTTCCGACGGAGGCGCGTCGTCGCGCATCTTCGCCAGCGACAGCTTCTCGAGATCATCCAACTGCTCGCGCGACGCGCGCTTCCACGACTCGGTCGCCTCGCAGGTCACCGAAGCGGGCACGAACCTTCGGGGTTGCTCCTTCAGAGCGATGACTGGTGCAGCTTCCGGCTCGGCCTGCACCATCGGCGCGGGCGGAAGCGGGGGAAGAGGGGGAAGCGGGGGAAGCGTCTGAGCCACCCGCGCTGGCGAGGCTTCGAAGGTGATTGGCTCGGGGCGCGTCGAGGCGAAAGAGGCGCCCAGCGCCAGGGTGCCGATCGCCACCGCGGCCGCCGTCCACCGGGTCGAACGGCGGTGGCGGCGCATCAGGATCGTGTCGGGCAGGCGCGGCTTCGTGAGCCCAGCCTTGAGCCGCGTGATCTCGGCCACCGCGTCGCGCGCGCCCAGCGGGCGATCGGCCGGATCCTTTCGCATCAGCCGCATCACGAAGTCCGCGATCGGCGCCGAAAGGCCCGGGGGCAGCGGCGGCGGCTCGGACTTCAGGTGCTGCTGCATCATTTCCCAAGGCGACGGCGAGTTGAATGGCAGCCGGCCCGACAGCATCTCGTAGAGGATGACGCCCAGTGCGTAGAGGTCGCCCTGAGGGCCGACCTGCGCGCCCGAGACCTGCTCGGGGCTGATGTACTCGGGCGTCCCTGCCAGCAGGCTCGTCTTCTCGTACGCCTGGTTCATCACCGATTCGCGCGTCGCGGGCTCGGGGTTGGTGTCGAGCTGACGGGCGAGGCCGAAGTCGAGCACCTTCACGATCAGCTCGCCGCCCGACTGCCGCATCAAGATGATGTTCGCCGGCTTCAGATCGCGGTGGACGACGCCCACCTGGTGCGCGGCCGAGAGGCCCGCCAGAATTTCTTCGCAGAGGTGCAGCGCATCTGAAGGCCGCATCGGGGCTTCGCGCGAGATGACCTGCGCCAGCGTGTCGCCCTCGAGGAACTCCATCATCATGTACTGCGCGCCATCGGGCAGGGCGCCGAAGTCGAGGATCTCGACCACGTTTCGGTGCTTCACCGCGCTCACCGCCCGGGCTTCGCGAAGGAAGCGGGCGCTCAAGTCGCCGTCGTTCAACAGCTCGGGCCGAATCACCTTCACCGCGGCGCGGCGCCCGATGATCGGGTGCCTCGCCTCGTACACCACCCCCATTCCGCCCGCTGACAGCGCGCCCGTGATGATGAAACCGTTCAGCTTGGTTCCAATCAGCGTGTCGGTGAGCGGCACCGGCACCAGCGTCAGGGGCGCCATGGCAGGAAGTGGGAGCGTGTCGGCCATATTGGTCAGCCATCAGTGCAATTAGCGAGCGCACCCCAGCCGCCCTGCGGACCCGGAAGGCGCGTGTGACAATTCGACCCGCCCGAGACGTTTGTGCGGTGAGGCGCCGGGGCCCACCGCCTTCCTCCGGGGCGGGCGAAACGGCACACCTGTTGCGAAGCGACCCGAACATGAACTTCAAACCCCTGATTGCCGCCGCTGTCTGTGCCCTCTCTTTCACTGCTTGTGACAAGGCCGCCGACGAACAGAAGAAAGCCAATGAAGCGCAGGCGAAGGCCAACGAGAAGATTGGCGAGGTCGCGCGCGAGGCCGAAGAGAAGATCAAGCTGGCGCAGGCCGAAGCCGACAAGAAGATCGCCGAAGCGCAGGCCGGCTTCATGAAGCTTCGCGAGGACTACCGTCACTCGACGAACGAAGGCCTGGTCGACCTCGACAAGAAGATCGCCGACATGGGAGTGAAGGCGAAGAAGTCGAAGGCCAAGGCGAAGACCGAGCTCGACATCAAGGTGAAGCAGGTCGCGGCCGCCCGCGACGCCTTTGTCACCGACTACAAGGAAATCGAGACCGCCACCGCCGTCACCTGGGACGCCACGAAGGCGCGCCTCGACAAGCAGTGGGCCGACCTGAAGGCGTTGTCGGACAGCTGAGTTCACCCTTCAAGAGCGAGAGAGACCCATGCGCCATCTTCTGAGCTGCTCTGTTGCTGCTGTTTCGTTGCTGATGGTCACCGGCTGCAAGGACGACCTGAAGCCCGTCACTGCGACGTGGAGCGCATCGGCTGCCGACTGGCAGGCGAAGGCCGACGCCCTCAAGAAAGAGGACGCCGAGCAGATGCAGAAGATCAACGGCGTGTGCTCGACCGAAGGGCTCGACCCCGGAAACGTCGCCGCGAAGAGCTGCGCCGAGCTGAAGATGTCGATCGAGAGCGACAAGACGCAGCTCGACTCGCTCAACGAGGCGATGGCGCGGCACAAGGTGCTGGTCGACGCCTCGATTGGGCGCGGCAAGCTTCTCGAGGTGTCGGTGGCGATGGACGCCGCCAGGGCCGAAGTGAACACGCTGCTGGCGCGCGTCACCCAGAACACCGACCTGCGCCGCGAGAGCTCGAAGAAGCTGCAGGAAGCGGTGACGGTCGAGTTCGAAGCGGCAAAGGCGGCGGCCCTGGCGGCCGAAGCGAAGGCGGCGATGTGGCGGGCAGCGGCGGCCGAGAAGAAGCCGCTGCAGCTGACCGACATTCGCTTCATGAAGGGCACCGCCCAGCTGGAAGGCGCGGAAGCCGGGGAGCAGACGCAGTTGCAGGAAGTGGTGGCGTGGGCCAATGGCTGCCCGGCGCTGACCTTCTCGATCACCGCGCACGAGTCGAAAGAGCTGCCCGCAGCCGAGGCGATGAAGCTCACCAACGCCCGCGCCCAGGCGGTGAAGAAGTACCTGGTCGACAACGGCGTCGCGGCGACGAAGATCGTCTCGGCGAAGGGCGAAGGCTTCAAGACCACGATTGCCGACGAGCCGGACCCGACGGCGCCCGCGGCGAAAGAGATGAACCCGGCAGACCTCGAGACGCTGCGGGGTAAGAACCGCCGCACGACGATTCAGGCGGTCGAGGCCTGCCCGGCCGAGCGCGCCGAAGTCGTCAGCCCGTAGCACGCGCGATCGTGGCGTCCCACCCGGGCGCCGCGCGAAGCACCGCGAGATCCGGGTCGCCTTCCAGGTGCTTCTTTTCGGCGTACCCCGCGTCGATCGCGCGGTTGACCGCGGCGAGCCCTTCGGAGATCTGCCCCAGCCGCGCGTAGGCGCAGGCGGCGTTCACCAGGTGCACCGGCTCGCGCAAGATCTCGAACGCGCTGAGGCTCACCTGCAATGACGGCTCGAAGGCCCCTGCTTCGAACAACGCCGCCGAAAGGCGCTGTGCTTGACGCTTCTGTTTCGGATCCTGCCGCGCGAGCAGATCGAGCGCATCGGTCACCACCTGCTCGTGCTTCTTCAGTGCCACCAGCGACTCGGTTCGAAGCAGGAGCTCGGGCACCGTCTGCGGCAGCGGCGTCAGCAGGGCAATGACGTCTTCGTGGCGCCCTTCGTGCGACGCGACCATCGAGGCCAGGTGGGCCGACGGCTTGATCGCCCCCATCTTGCCGATCGCGCGCTCGGCGCCGGCCCAGTCGTCGCGGAAGACGCGCGTCCACGCAATCGCCTCGTACAGCTGCGCGCGCTCGGCGGCCTCGGGGGTGACTTCGGCCTTCTCGGTGGCGAGACGTTCGGCCTCGGCGAAGCGCTGGGTCTGAATCAGCGACCAGACCTGCCCGAGCAGATCGTCTTCGGGCGCTGCAGGCTTGAGGCGCAGGTAGCCCTGCCAGATGCCCATCGCGCCGAAGTAGATCAGCATGAGTTGCGGGCCGCGCAGGGCGAAGAGGACGACGGCGCCGCCGATGAGGATGCTGGAGATGGCGGCAATCTTCGGGCGCGGCTTCTTGCCGACGAGCTCGACGCCGGCATCGAGAATCAACCCTCCGTCCCACGGCAGCACGGGGATGAGGTTGATCAGCGACCAGGCGAGATTCGCGAACTGCAGGTTGTCGAGCGCGAAGCGGGCATTCGGGTCGGTGACGTCGCCGAGGCCGAGCTTGGCGAGGGTGGCGAGGCCGCCGAGCAGAAGGCCGGCACCGGGGCCGCTCAACGTGACGAGCATGCGCTGGCCCGGGGTGGGGACGCGCTCACGGGACCACGAGGTGAGGCCGCCCATCGCGTGGAGCTCGATCGACGGAGCGAACCCGAAGAGCCGCATCGCCAGCGCGTGCCCGAGCTCGTGGACCAGCACGGACAGGAACACGATGCCGACCCAGATGGCGGTCAGGGCGGGGGACTTGACGCTCGCCCCGAAGATGACGGCGACGAGAAGAAAGGCGGGCCGGATCAGCACCGGAATTCCGCCAAGAGAGAACTGGAGTCCGGGCCACCCCGAGGTGGGAGCAGGAGCTGGGGCGGGCGTCATGGCGCGGCAGCGTACTGTGGACGCCTGACGCAAGCGCGCCTACTGTGCCGAGGCGCGATGGGGCTTCAGGTGCTGCTCACAGAAGGGATCATCGACGAGGTCCTCGGGCAGTTGAAGAGCGGAAAAGAGGCCGAGGTCTGGCTGGTTCGCCGCGCGGAAGAAATCCTCGCCGCCAAGATCTACAAAGAGCGCGAGCACCGCAGCTTCAAGAACAACGCCGAGTACAAAGAAGGTCGCACGGTTCGCAACACGCGGACGCAGCGCGCGATGACAAAGGGCAGCAAGTTCGGGCGCGCCGCGGCGGAAGAAGAATGGAAGGCGGCCGAGGCCGACGCGCTGTTCAAGCTCCACGCGAGCGGCGCGCGCGTTCCGAAGCCGTCGATGTTCTTCGAGGGCGTGCTGTTGATGGAGGTGGTGATCGATGCCGAAGGCCACCCTGCCCCGCGGCTCGTCGACGCGTCGATTTCTCGCGAACGGGCGGTGGAACTCTACACGGATCTTCGTGGGCAGGTGGTGCGGCTGCTGTGCGCCGACCTGATTCACGGCGACCTGTCAGAGTTCAACGTCCTGCTCTCGTGGGACGGGCCGACGCTGATCGATTTTCCCCAGGTGATCTCTGCTGCGCAGAACAGCCGGGCCGAGCACTTCTTCAAGCGCGACGTGGACAATTTGCGGCGATTCTTTGGCAACCTCGACCCCACGATCGCGCAACGCGAGAGCGACGCCGATGAGATCTGGCGCGCATATGTTCGGCGAGAGCTGTCGCCCGCCTTTGTTCCGTCTGGGAATCGACCGCAGCCGCAGAAGAACCAACGCCCTGCCCGTTCACCCCGAGAGCAGTCGAAGGGGGGGCAACCGCCGCGCGGACAACCGCAGCAGCAGAAGCGGACTCAGCAACGCGCAGCGCCGCCCCGTCCATCCCGAGGGCAGTCGAGGGATGAGCCGACGTCGAGATCCGGAACCAACCCTGTTCGGACGCCAGCCGTTTCGTTCGTGCCTCGCCCGGTGCCGACCGCTGCGAATGCCTCGGCTTCTTCTGGACGGCCGGGTTCTGGGGGGCCGTCTTCTTCTGCTGGACCCGCTCCCGCACGGGCGGTTCCGCCGCCGCGTGTCCCCGGGACGCCTTCGCCTCCTGGGCAGGGACGTCGTCGCCGGCGGCGCCGGTAGCCCAGCGTTGTTGCAGCGGGCCTGTAAGTAGAACCGCGCGCGTTATTCCCGAGAAGCGACTGAGTGAATTGTGGGTATCCGTGCTTCACTCGGCGATCGCTCAATCGCATCCAGAGGGACCCGGCCATGACTTCAACAAACCACTCAGTGGAGCCCGCCGCTGCTGAACGCAAGGCGCGCGTGTTGTTGATCGACGACGAAGAGGGCGTGCTGAAGACGCTGAGCGCGCTGCTCACGCGGGCCGGGTTCGCGGTGCAGAGCACGACGGACGCGCTCGAGGGCCTTTCGGCCGCGAAGGATCCAGACATCGACGTGGCGGTGGTCGATATCAACCTGCCGAACATCTCGGGCATGGAGCTTCTGCGCGAGCTGAAGACGCGCAAGCACCCGATCGAAGTGATCCTGATCACGGGCGCCGCGTCGATTCCTTCGGCGCTCGAGGCCGTGCGGCTCGGGGCCTACGACTACCTGACCAAGCCCTTCGTCGACATGGAGCCGGTGATCTCGAGCGTTCGCCGCGCTGCCGATCGCAAGCAGCTCATCTTGCGCAACAGAGAGCTCGAGCGCTTGGTGAGCAGTCAGCCCAACCAGGACTTCATCGGCCAGAGTTCGAAGATGCGCGACGTCTTCTCGCTGATCGAACAAGTCAGCTACTCGTCGTCGACGGTGCTGATCCAGGGCGAGAGCGGCACCGGCAAAGAGCTCGTCGCCCGCTCGATTCACCGCCGCAGCAACCGCAGCACCAAGCCCTTCATCGCGATCAACTGCGCGGCGATGACCGAGACCCTGCTCGAGAGCGAGCTCTTCGGCCACGTGAAGGGCGCTTTCACCGGCGCGGCCACGTCGAAGAAGGGCCTGATCGAAGCGGCCACCGGCGGCACCCTGTTCCTCGACGAGATCGGCGACATGCCGCCCGCGACGCAGGTGAAGCTGTTGCGCGTGCTGCAGGAGAACGAGGTGCGCCCCGTCGGCTCGAACGAGACGGTGAAGGTCGACGTGCGGCTGATCGCGGCCACCCACGTGGACCTCGCCAAGGCGATGGCCGAGAAGCGGTTCCGCGAAGACCTCTTCTACCGGCTCAACGTGATCAACATCACCCTGCCCGCCCTGCGTGAACGGCCGACCGATGTGCCGCTGCTGGCCCAGCACTTCCTTCGCCAGTACTGCACGAAGCTGAACAAGCAGATCGAGAGGTTCTCGGACGAGACGCTGGAAGCGCTGGTCAGCAACCGCTGGCCGGGCAACGTGCGCGAGCTCGAGAATGTGGTCGAGCGCGCGTCGGTGCTGGCCCGCGGCAAGGAAATCACCGTCTCGGACCTTCCGACGGGCTTCGGGGGTGGCGGCCGCGGGGCTGAGACGGATCTCACCAGCCTGCTGCACCTCAACTATGCGTCGGCGAAGAAGCTGGCGATCTCGGCCTTCGACAAGAACTACCTGCGGGGGCTGTTGCGCAACGCCGACGGCAACATCACCCTCGCCGCGAACAAGGCCGGGCTCGATCGCTCGAACTTCCGCCGCCTGCTCAAGCAGAACAACCTCGCCTCGACGTCGAAGCAGCCCGGGGATGACGCCGATGGCGACCGCGATGAGCTGAGCTGAGCTGAAGCGCCTCGATCGCGGCAAAACGCAACGCCTTGTCAGGTGCGCACCCTCCGAAGGCGGTAGGCACGCGCGCTGCACGTTGTACAAGGCATGAACAACCAATCGAAGACCCCAGATCCCGACAAGGAAGAGCTGCCCACGCAGAAGAAGCTCGACCAGCTGTACAAGCTGATCGACGGCATCGACAACGCGATGATGACGACGCGGACCAGCGACGGCGCGCTGGTGTCGCGGCCGATGTCGACGCAGACGCGCGATGCCGGAACCGATCTCTGGTTCATGACGAACATCGAGAGTGCGAAGTGCATCGAGATCGTTGCCGACCCGCACGTCAATCTCGGCTACTACAAGAACGACAGCTCTGAATGGGTGTCGGTCAACGGGCTGGCGAAGGTGACGCAAGACCGCGCGAAGATTCGTGAGCTCTACCGGGCCGATTGGAAGGCGTACCTGGGCGACGAGGGCGGCGCCAAGGACGGCGGGCCCGAAGATCCGCGCATCGCGCTGATCGAGGTCGAGGCGCAGACCGCGACGTACATGAAGAGCAACCAGCCGAAGGTCGTCACGATGCTGAAGCTTGCGAAGGCGCTGATCACCGGCCAGCCGCCGAAGCTCGGCACGCTGGGCGAGCTGAACAAGAGCGAGCTGGGCCAGGGTCAGGGCCGCTCCTAGCGGCTCCTAGCGGGGAATGCCGACGACGTCTGCCGGGCGATGCGGTAGAAGGCGGCCCGTGGATCGGCAGACCAAGCGGCGGCTGAAGCAGGAAACGAAGCTTCGGAAGAAGGAAGAGCGGGCGCAGCGGAAGGCGAACCGCAAGCCGTCGGTGCTGCTCGAGCAGTTCTGGAATCTGCCGAACATGCTGACGATGGGGCGGATCGCGGTCATCCCCCTGTTCGTCTGGTTCACGTACGACGCGGACCCGTTCTACTCGCTGCTCGCGGCGTCTCTCTTCACCGTCGCCTCGGTGACCGACGTCATCGACGGGTTCCTCGCGCGGCGCTGGAACATGATCACCGTGGTCGGAAAGCTGATGGATCCGCTCGCCGACAAGCTGATGGTGATGGCGGCGCTGGTGATGATGACCCGCCTGGGGCGCGTGCCGGCCTGGGTGGTGATCGTGCTGCTGGGCCGCGAGCTGATCGTCTCGGGGTTGCGGCAGATCGCGGCCAGCGAGGGCATGGTGATCGCCGCAGGGCAGGAAGGAAAGTGGAAGACCTCGCTGCAGCTGGTGGGGATCGTGTCCCTCTGCATCCACTACGTCCACCACATGGACTTCCTCATCTACGAGGCCGACGTCGACTTCAACCTGCTCGGCAAGGTCCTCGTCTACCTCTCGACCGCCTTCTCCGTCTGGAGCGCCGCCGTCTACTTCAAGGCCTTCCTCGCAATGTTGGGCGGAAGGAGTGCTCAAGGTGCTTGACGCTCCGTCAGGGAGTGGATAGTTACGCCGTCGCTTCGAACACCGTCGTTGCGAATAAGCGGGAATAGCTCAGTGGTAGAGCATCGCCTTGCCAAGGCGGGGGTCGAGGGTTCAAATCCCTTTTCCCGCTCATCAAGCCTCCGGTAACTCGGGGGCTTTTTGTTTGCGGGGACGCGCTACTTGAGGATCTTCTTCGCCTCGTCGCGGCTCGCGTCGAAGTCGAACGCTTTGTAGATCTTGAACTTGTTCTGGCGGTCGGTGAGGCGCGGGGCCATCAGCTTGAGCGCTGCGATCTTGTCGGCCTCGAAGTCGAACGACTTCATCAGCCGCGCCGCGTGGTCGACACACACTCCGCGCGCAGACATCGCGTCTTCGAGCACCCGCAGCTTGCCCGCTGAGAAGGACTCCTCTTCGATTCCGGCGGGTGACGGCCTGCAGATCTGAACGGTGGGGCCCTCGCGGCCCAGCGATGCGCCTGAGCCGATCTGCAGCGCGCCGACGAAGAACTTCCCCACCGCATCGCGAAACGGAACACGGCCGCCCTCGAGCGCGAGCGCCTTCTTCACCTGGGGAATCCCCGACCCCCGCGCGCCAGCCTTGAGCACGAGGCCCGCGGCCAGCCCTCCCAGCGTCCGCGACAGCAGCGTCCACGCGATCCAGCTGTGGCCCGTCGCGTGGAGCGCGCGGTCGATGAAGAACGCCTCGGCCGCCTTAATCGCAAGGTGAAAGGCGACCGCCACCAGGCCGCAGACGATGCCCACGACGATGGTGACCCGAACAGGTGTGGGGACTCGATCGGCGCGCACGGTTGAGGTCCGCCAACCTGCGAGTCAAAGGTCGACCCGTCGCAATCAGCAATGGGGGTGATGCAGTTTGCAACGATCGCTGCCGGGCGCCCACAGGTCGGCCGCGCAAGACACGCCTGCTGAAGGTCGGGAGGTCAACCCAAAGGGCTGAGCAAAGCGCTCCACCGAGCCCTCGATGGGGCCGCGCCGCGCCAGTGGGCCCCTGATTGTTGTCTGGCTCGTCGCGCGGGAAGCTCAGCGGTGCTCGCGGAGCCTTTCCAGCGTGCTCTCGAGTGAACTCTTCATCTTGTTAGCAGCTCCGGCGACCGCCATCGTGAGGGTCGCTGCCTCGCAGGTCACCGCGGTGGGCTTCCGGCCTTCGAAGCGGGCTTCCATCATGCAGCGTTTGTCGTTGGCGCCGTGCTTGTCGCCGTTTTCGTCGCTGAGATGAATCTCTACCCGCGTGATGTGAGCGCTGAACCGGCTCAGCGAGCTCGCGACCGTGGCTTCAACCTGCGCCACCAGTGACTCGCGCCCTTCGATGTTCTTGTCGGTGTTGACGTGGATCTTCACGGGCATTCTCCCCTTCGGTGAGTGGTTCGTGCCCTCTGGCTCTAGCAGGATCCGCGCCGGGGCCCGCCCGGCGGCCGTAGGTGGGGGCGCGGAGCGGCCGGGCAGAGATGGTGGGGCGTTGTGACCCGAACGGGCGGAGCCCCTGGTGCGTCTGCATCGCTTCGGCTACTTGAGGATCTTCTTCGCCTCGTCGCGGCTCGCGTCGAAGTCGAACGCTTTGTAGATCTTGAACTTGTTCTGGCGGTCGGTGAGGCGCGGGGCCATCAGCTTGAGCGCCGCGATCTTGTCTGCCTCGAAGTCGAACAACTTCATCAGCCGCACCGCGTGGTCGACGCAGACTCCGCGCGCAGACATCGCGTCTTCGAGCACCCGCAGCTTGCCCGCTGAGAAGGACTCCTCTTCGATTCCGGCGGTGACGGCCTGCAGATCGCTCTCGGGGCCACACGCACCAACCGGCTCAGCCTGAACGATGACCGTGGTCGGCGCGAGCACCCAGACCTGCGTGACCATGCCGTCGCGTGCTTCGAACTTCTTGGTGAAGACGCCAGCACCGGTGCGGATCTCCACCGAGTAGAACGCCTTGCCGCGCGCCTGAAACGAGACGGGGACGGTGCCGCTCGCCACCGGAAAGTTGTTCGGGTCGAGCACGCGCACCGACGCTCCTTCGGGCGACAAGACCTTGAACCACGTGTCGTTGTCGGGGTCGGTGTCCCACGCCACGCGGAAGCCATCGCCCCTCTGTTCCTGGTGCACCACCGCCCGGGCCGCGGGGCCGCCGCGGTTGCCGTCTTTGATCCGGATGTTGACGTTCATCCCCGGCACCGAGGCCCCGATGTCGGTGTCGGTCTCCTGGGCGAAGGCAAAGCAAGGCACGACGAGCGCGGCAACCAGCAGTGAGCGGCGATTCATTTGTAAGGAACCCCTTGAGCAGCGAGAGCGTTGCAGACGACGCCGGAAGCTACGTTATTCACGGGCGAAGGTGTCTCGCCGTTGTGTCAGGGGCAGGATGCGATCTCGTCTCTGCCAACCACCGTGACTTCTCGCATTTCAGCCCTCGAGTCCGTCGACCCGATCTCCGTCCCCCTGCCCCACGGCACGGAAGTGACGACGCGCGTGGCGCGGTGGGCCGGCGACCGGCAGGTGCCGCAGGGGCTGATTGGCCGCGTGGCCCGCGAGCACGAAGGCGGGTTCGACATCCACATCGCGGGGGTGGGTGAGGTCTGGTACCGGCGGGAAGAGATCGCTCCGCGGCGCATCGGGCAGCTGACTTTTGCGATCCGGCGATCGGCCGCGTGGGACGCGCTGTTGCCCTGCCGGGTGATTGAGGCCACCGTTGGGTCGCGCGCCTGGGGGCTCGCGCACGATGCGTCCGACACCGATCTGCGCGGCAGCTTCGTGTTGCCCTTTCCCTGGACCGTGGGCCTCGTCGAAGTGCCCGCCGATCTCGTCAGCGCCGACGGCAGCCAGATGTTCTGGGAGGCCGGGAAGACCGTCGAGCAGGGACTGCGCGCCGACCCCAACACGCTCGAGCTGCTCTTCGTCCCCACCGTGAAGGCCAGCGACGAGCTGGGTCAGTGGCTGCTCGACGGGCGCGACGCATTCGTCTCGAAGCTCATCTTCGGCAGCTTCGGCCGCTACGCATTGAGCCAGCTCGACAAGCTCACCAAGGCGCAGCGTCTCGCCGAGCACCGCGACTCGGTGTTGTCATGGCTCAGCGGCAATCCCGAGCTCACGCTCGAGGAGGTGGCTTCCCGTCTGAGCCAGCTGTCCACCCGCGAATTTCAGACTGCGAAAGACGCGCTGCTCGCAGCAAAGACCTACATCAAGCAGCTGTACCGATCGTTGTCCGACCAGGGCCTCATCGAGGCGAACGACTTCGCGGCGCTGAAGAAGTACGCGATGGGCGGTGGTCGCCGGCCGCCCGACGCGCGCGCGATGAGGCCGAAGAACGCGTACAACCTGCTGCGGTTGATCGTGCTGGCCTCGGGCTGGTTGAAGACCGGTGAGCCCACGTTCGAGGCAACCGGAGCCCTGCGGCAGCGGCTGCTCGAGATCAAGGAAGGCCGCGTCGAGCTCGACGAGGTGTTGCGGGAGGCCGAGGCGATGTCGCCCGAGCTCGAAGAGGCGCATCGCACCAGCAAGCTGCCCGAGGCGCCGGATGTCGTGCGCGCGCACCGGCTCCTCTGCCGCATCGCCGAAGAGAGTGCCCGCCGGTGGATCTCGAGAGATGAGAGCGCCTGGGGAACCAGAGCCCCTGCCCCGCCCGAGCCCGCGCCCAGGGAGCCGTGATGAAAGACGTCCTGAGTCCGCACCAGATCGCCGTCGCGAACAGGCTCATCAGCGAGGAGAACGCGAAGCGCACCCACCTCGTCATCTCTCTCTCGGGGGCACACGCCTACGGCTTCCCCTCGCCCGACAGCGATCTGGACTTGAAGGCGATTCACATCGCTTCGACGCGCGAGCTGCTGGGCCTCGGGCCTGAGCCGAAGGCTGCCGAGCGCATGGAAATCGTCGAAGGCGTCGAGCTCGATTACTCGTCGAACGAGCTTCAGCACGTCCTGAAGGGCGTGCTGCACGGCAATGGCAACTACCTCGAGCGCATCCTCGGCCACTTGCAGCCTTTCGAGGGCGAGGACCTGGCGTTGCTGCGACCGCTGGTGAAGGCGTGCCTGTCGCAGAACCTTCACCGCCACTACAACGGGTTCGCGCGAAGCCAGCTGAAGGAATGGGAAAAGACCGGCTTCAAGGTGACGAAGAAGCTGCTCTACGTCGTGCGCACCACGATGACCGGGCTGCACGCGCTCACTGCCGGCGAGATCGTCACCGATTTGCGGACGCTGGTCGATGGCTACGGCCTCACCGGGGTGTCGGAGCTGATCGAGCAGAAGCAGCGCGGCGAGCTGTCCGAGCTGCCCGAACCCCTGGCGATCGAGTGGCGCGGGCGCGTCGAGGCGTTCTTCGAGCGGCTCGATGCGGCGGTGAAAGTGTCGAGGCTGCCGACCGAGCCGAGCGAGGCGGCGGTGATGGCGCTCGAAGATTGGTTGGTCGACGTCCGGCAGCGGCGCTTCTGAGCCCCGCCACCGGTGGCGCGCGACAGCGATGTCTTCGAGCGTCGTGCCGTCCGCGGCGAAGAGCTCCTTCACGCTCGCCGAGTCGCCCGGGTACGCGAGAGGACGGAAGCTCCCTTCAGGCAAAGTCGCGACCAGTCTCTGGGTCGCTCTGCAACCGGTTGAAGAAGTCAAAGCATCCGCCGAAGGGGCTAAGGTTCCCGTGATGACACCCGAAGGGAAGGCTCCCCCTCCTGAGCGCAGCAAGACGGACGAGAGCCTGCGGGCGGAGCGAAAGAACACCGACAAGGTGTTGGGCGAGAGCAAAGCGGAGATCGAGCAGACCGCCGACGAGCTCGTCGAGAATGCACGAGAACACGCGGACGCCGTCCTCGAGACGGCCCGCACCAAAGCAGACGACAAGTTGGGGCTCGAGGAGCCGGCAGCGAAGGAGCTCAGGGCCATCGCGCAGGAAAGAGCGGTGGAGGACAGGGTCGTCGAGCACGAACGGGCCACCGCAGACGAGATTCTGCGCGTCGAGCGCGAGGCGCAGGCCCGCGCTCTGGCTGCCTTGCTCCCGATTGAGAGAGAGAGAACCGACCGATTCCTGCTGACCGAGCGGGCGCGCGCCGATGACAAGCTCGCGAACCGGGACGACTTCATGGGGATGGTCAGCCATGACCTGCGAAACCTGCTGAGCGGCATCCTCCTGAGCTCGCAGACGCTTTCCAACAACGCTTCTGAATCGGACGAGGGTCGAGCAACTGTTGCTGGGGTGAAGCGCATTCAGCGCTACGTCGCCCGCATGAACGGGCTGATCGGAGACCTGGTCGATGTCGTCAGCCTCGACGCTGGAAAGCTCGCCATCACCCCGACCCGCTGCGACGTGGGTGACTTGCTCACTGAGGCGGTGGATACGTTTGCCCAGGCCGCGTCGGACAAGGGGATCTCGCTGAGGTGTGAAGTCGACGAGCGCCCACTTGTGGCGACCTTCGACCATTCCCGAATGCTCCAGGTGGTCGCGAATCTGATCACCAACGCGCTCAAGTTCACCGCAACGGGCGGCGCAATCACCCTTCGGGGTGAGCGCGCCGGCCCCGAGCTGCGCGTGTCAGTGAAGGACAGCGGCGTGGGCATCCCCCGCGAAATGCTCGAGGCCGTCTTCGAGCGGTTCTGGCAGGTCAACAAGAACGATCAACGAGGGCTTGGCCTTGGCCTCTACATCTCGAGGTGCATCGTCGAAGCCCACGGTGGAAGGATCTGGGCCGAGAGCACGGTGGGCAAGGGGAGCTGCTTCCGGTTGGCGATTCCGGTCGAGCAATAGCCAGTTGACCCAACCCAAAGGCTGCGACGTCGTCACGCTTCCCGACGGCGCACGGGCGATCAAAGACCGGCAGAGCGGCCAGATCATGCATTGCGGCACCGGCCCGTCGATCGAGCCTGACCAGATCTACGTCGGGCCGTCGCGGCTCGCGGCGCGGATCCTCGAAGACGGCACCGACCTCGTCCTCTTCGACGTCGGGCTCGGAGCAGCCTCCAACGCCCTCGCCGCCTGGCGCGTGTCCGAAGCGGCTCCGGCCCGCGCGAGAAGGCTCGAGATCGTCAGCTTCGATCATGACGTCGTCGCGCTCGAGCTCGCCTTGCTTCCCGAGAACTGCGGCGCCTTCGGGCTGTCGGGCAACGAAGCCAGCGCCGCCGCACGCGCGTTGATTGCCGTCGGCCGCTACGAAACCGATCGCACCGTCTGGCGCCTGGCCCTCGGCGATTTTCCTGTGTGCCTCGCGCTCGAAGCCGCCGCGCGCGCCGACATCGTCTTCTGGGACATGTATTCCGCGCGAACCAGCCCGCTGCTGTGGACAGTGGCGATGTTTCAGCAGCTGCGCCTCGCCTGCCGCGACGGCGCCACGCTTCACACCACCAGCGCGGCGACCTCGGCGCGGGCCGCGATGCTGCTTGCCGGGTTCGCGGTGGGCCGCAGCGTCGGCACCGGCAATCGCGACGAGACCACCATCGCTTCGACCAACCACCTCACCCTCGCGCTGCCCCTGGACGCGCGGTGGTTGTTGCGGCTCGGCCGATCGTCCGCCGCTTTTCCCAGCGACGTTTCAGGCGACGCCCTCGCCCGCGTCTCGGCGCTGCCGCAGTTCAACTAGGTCGTGTACTCGGCGTTGATCTCGACGTAGCGATAGCCGAGGTCCGCCGTCATCAGCACCGCCTCACCCGCTCCGTCGGCCAGCGTGAGCCCGAGCCGCACGTCTTCCACTGCCATCGCTTTCGACGCTGCGTTGCGATCAAATGGCGTCGGCTCGCCCGCGCGGAACACCTCGATGCCTTGCAGCGTGCAGACGAGGCTTCGGGCGTTCTTCACCTCGCGGCAGTTCCCCACCTGGCTCACGAAGCGACCCCAGTTCGGATCGTTGCCGAACAGGGCGGTTCGCACCAATGCCGACATCGCGACCTGACGCGTGATCGACTTCGCCGCGGCGTCGTCGGTCGCTCCCCGGACTTCAATCGTGGTGACCTTCGTCGCGCCTTCGCCGTCGCGCGCGATCAACCAGGCGAGCCGGTGCGCCACCTGCGCCACGGGGGCGCGCCAGTCGTCGGCCGACTTTCTGGCGCGGGTCGAGAAGACCAGGAACGTGTCGTTGGTGCTGGTGTGGCTGTCGACGTGCACCGCGTTGAAGCTGCGCGCGGCGATGGGTGCGACGGCCTTCGCGAGCTCGGCTGGGCTTGCGTCGAGGTCCATCGCGACGAACGCGAGCATCGTCGCCATGTCGGGGGCGATCATCCCGGCGCCCTTGCAGACGCCTGCCACCCTGCCCTCACCCGCTGCCGCGCTGGCTTCCTTCGGGTACGCGTCGGTGGTCATGATCGCTTCGAGGAACCGGCGACCTGCGGCGGGCTCGGACGAGAGCGCTGCGAAGGCCGCGTCGACTCCGGCGCGGAGCCTCGGCATCGGCAGCTTCTGGCCGATCACCCCGGTCGAGCAGACCAGCACCTGTTCCACCGGGCAGCCCACGGCGCGCGCGACCTGCTGCGCCGTCTCAACTGCGTCCTTGTCTCCCTGCTCGCCTGTGCATGCGTTGGCGTTGCCGCTGTTCACGATCAACGCGCGCACGAGGCCGCCCGACTGCTGAAGGTGCGCTTTGCTCAGGATCACCGGCGCAGCAGCGAAGTGGTTTTGGGTGAACACGCCGGCGCACGCCATCGGCGCGTCGGCGACCAGCAGGCCCACGTCTGAATTTCCACTCGCCTTGATTCCCGCCCTTACCCCCGCGGCGCGCAGCCCCTTCACGTCGGAAAGGGTGTGAGTCGAAGGAGCAAAGCTTGGGACGTGCGGAACCGGGATGCGCATCCAGCCACGATTACCCGAGACGCAGCTGCGGCGCTGAGGCGTTTTCGATGCTCAGGGCTCGGCAGCGCGGTCGCGCGCGACCATCGTGTCGTAGAACTTCGTCTGGCCAACGATGGCGGCAATCACGCCGGCGAGCGCCAGAGCAACGCCGCCAAGCCCTGGTAGCCGCCGCAGCGTCCTCCGGGCGCGCAGCTCGCCTTGATGTTCGCGAACATCATTCCGACGAGGGCCGCGGCGGTTCCTCCGATCGAGACGGAGACGCCGCCAGTGATCATCGCGACCGGCACCAAGAGGCTCGGACGGCCCTTCCCGAGCATCCGCGCCTCGAGCAGCGACGGGCCCTGAACAGGCGCGTCACCCGCCAACAACATCGACATCGCGACGACCTGGAGAATCACGGGCCGAACCTTCTCACGGCCGGACGGTGGCGAGGAAGACGAGGGCCGCCTTCGCTGCGACCATCAGCTCGCCATCCGACGGCGAGACTCGATCGCAGGGACCATGGCGATTGGCGCAATGCGCGTGCGCGACTCGAAGGCCGCGACCAATTCGTCGCCGAGCTCCATCCACTCGCGCGCGGAGATTGCGTCGAAGCCGCGCGGGAAGACGCGCTGCGCGTCGAAGAAGAAGTGGTTCTCGAGGAGCTGTGAGAACTGCTGAAACCTCGCCGAGTTGCGCGAGAGGTTGGCTTTGAGCCTCTCGAGCGCGCAGAGGATCTCGACGTGGCTCTCGTAGCCTTCCAGCAACGGCTCCGCGCTGGGCTGAGCCATCGCGACGGTGGGGTAGAAGATTTCTTCCTTCACCGAAATCAGGGCCAACAAGTGCAGCTCGAGGTGCCGAAACCTCGCGGCCCGCGACGGGCCGGGCAGCGTTTCTTCGAGCTCAGCGAGTTGCTCGAGCGCATCGGACTGACAGGTGTTCAGGAAGTCGATCGGATTCATGCGGCTCCGTGAGAGACACGAAACGCGAGAGCACGGAGCGTGCCGACCGTTGAAGGGATGATCAGGCGAAGAGATCGGCCTCCTGTCGACTGCTTCTTCGACGAATGCAGCAGTTGGCCCGCGTGCATTTCTGTCGCGCCCCGCCAGAGCCTGTCGCAACCCGCCACACGTCAGCGGACGCGCTGCCGTGGCACTCACCGACATCGATATTCGGCGGGGACACCGGCGCGCTGGTGCTCATCAACGCGTGGCTGATCGCGGAAGTCGGCTCGACGTCACGGGCGGCGAAGTGAGCGCCAGGTGCGAGCTCGGATTTTCCAGAACGGCACGCTCTGCGCAGCCGTGGTTCTGTTCACGTCTTCGTCGATCGCGTCACCCAGAAGCGGTCGAGATCCGGCTCGCAGCGTTTCACGTAGGTCAGGAGCTCGGCCGGCCCCCGCTGGAGTTGACCCCTGATGGCATTCGATCGAATTCGATCGAATGTGAAATTCGATGAGGTTGCGGGCGCTTGGCTGCTGCCTACAGGGGAGTCTCTGTCGCGGTGCGTCAAGGCTCGAAAGCCGCTTCCGAGCCCGACGCGGTGCATCACAAATCTTCGATCGAATTCGATCGAAGGGCTTCTGGGCGAGGCGCGGGGGCTGGGAGGTCGAGCGTTACCCGGGAGGCCGGGCTGCGTTCGAGCGCAGACAGGACGAGGACCTGGGTCTGGGCGAGGGCATTCGCCCGACCCACGACGGGCTCGAGCCGCACGCGATCATCGAGGAAGAAGGTGCCGGCCTGAAACGCGCCGAGCTCTGCGATGGCACCGGCGAGGCCCCAGGCGCCGGCCATCATTCCGTCTTCCGCACTAACCCAACGCCTTGCCGTCGCGCCCGAAGACGTCGCGGTCGCCGCGAGCTCGACGCGACTGGGCACCGAGCGCAGAAGCACGCCGCGCAAGATCTGGAAGTACATCCGCATCAAGAAGCCGAACCATGCCGCCTTCGCGATGAACGCGGGAATCGAGGCGAACGCCGTGACCAGCAACGAAGGCCGCGGAGAAAACAGCACCTCGACGTTCGGCGCCTTCGTGCTCGCGTGAAGCATGTACGCCTCGGGAAACGGCGCCTTCAGCGTCGGGCGCACCACGTTCGGCGCGAGCTCGAACCCCGGCCCCTTCTGAATCGGAACCTCGGTGCGCTTGCCGTTCACGTACGCCACTTGCGGCGTCGCGAGCGCCCCCGCCATCAGCGCCGCCACGCTCTTCCCACCACCCGAGTACGGGCTGGTCGAGATCGCCAGCGTCACCGACTGGGCCGGAGCGACCGCTTCCGCCACGTCGCGCCCCAGCAGGTTGCTCACGCCGGTAAAGATGCCGCCGCCGAGAATCAGCTGCCCCTTTCCCACCCTCTTGCCCACCGCATGAAGCCCCTCGACGACGCGCGCATCCGAGCTGCACTCGACGAAGGTGAGCCCCTGGTTCAGGCACCACTCAGCCAGCGCGTCGGGCGAGAAGGTCGTCGCGTCGGCGAGATCGATCACGAACTCGAAGCCGGCCATCGCCGCGAAAGTCTCGGGCTTCGTGAAGTCCACCACCACCGGGCCGCGCCGCGACGCGACCTGCACGTCGGCCTCGGGAATCGCCTTCAGGGCGGTCACCGCCCGCGAGCCCAGAAATCCCGTCCCTCCCAGCACCAGAATTCGCATCACGCCTCCGTTCGTTTTCTGCGAAACCAAAGTAGAGGGGGTGACCCATGCCAGCCACTCGCATTCGACGGCGCCCGAAGCCCTCGGCCACGGGGCTGCCCGGCCGCCTCAAGCCCCGGAAATCACCCAAACAATCGCGTTCGCGCGAGCTGGTGGACGCGATCGTCGAAGCAGCGTCTCGCATTCTCGTTTCTCGTGGCTTCGACGGGCTGACGATGCAGGAGGTCGCGACCGTCGCTGGCGTCAGCCCCGGTTCGCTGTACCAGTACTTCCCCGACAAGGTGTCGCTGGTCACCCAGATCATCGAGGCGCAGTCGCAGCGCGAGTTGAAGTTTCAGCTCGAGCACATGGCGACCCTCGAGCTGTCGAACCTCGAGAGCGTCGTCGCCGCACTCGTGCGATCGACGCTCGCCTTTCAGAGATCCGAAGGGCCGCTGATGCGCGCGACCCTGTCGGCGATGCCGCTGGTCGGCCACCACCCGCTGCTGGTCGAGCGCGTGCGCCAGGCGAGCAAAGGCTTGCGCGGCCTCCTCGAAGCGCACCGCGATCGCTGGCCCAAGACGGACCTCGAGCTCGTTACCCATGTGTTGGTGAACGCGATTCACAGCCTGACCCACGACGGCATTTTCCCCCGGCCCCCGACGCTCGACGACGAGAAGCTGGCGACCGAGATCATCCGCCTCGTCTGCAGCTACCTCGCAGCGCTTTGAGAACCACGATCGCACTGGTGGTAATCGCGGTGGGCGGCTGGTTGATCCGTGCGTCGCCGCTGTTGCGAGCGACCGGCGCATTCGGCGTCCCCGTCGACTACGACGAAGGCGTCTACTTCACCGCGGCGAGGCTGCTGTTCGACGGCGTGCTGCCCTACCGCGACTTCGTCTTCGTTCACCCGCCTGGCCTGCTCTACCTGCTGGGCCTCCTGCCGGGCTTTTCTGCCGCGCGCTTCATCGCCACTCTCATCGGAGCGGCGAACATCTTTCTCGTCGGCCGCCTCGCCTCGCGCTGGGCGGGCCCGATGGCGGGGCTCGTCGCGGCGGCGCTGTACGCGGGCTATCCCGAAGCCGTCGTAGTCGAGCGTGGGCCTTTTCTCGAGCCGCTGTTGAACCTCGCGTGTCTCTCGATGGCGCTCGCGTGGCTATCGAATCGCTCGGCGCCGGCAGGAATTCTCGGAGGCCTCGCCGTCACCGTGAAGCTGTGGGGCGGGGTGTGGGGACTGGCTGCGTTGGTGTCTGGCCCGCGGGGCTTGCGGTTTCCGGCGATCGCGGCCATCACCGCGCTGGTCCTTGTCGGCCCGCTCGCAGCATTCGCGCCCGCGTCGTTCCTGACCGACGTCTTCTTCTTCCACGCGTGGCGCCCGCCGGACGGCGACGTGGTTCGGCTCGCCCGCCTCGGCACGATCTTCGGAGGCACGCACGTCGTGTCGTCCGCGCTGGCGGTGTTCGCCTTGGTTATCGGCCTCACCGATCGCGGCCGCGAGTACCGCTTCTTCGCCTTTGCGTACGTCACGACCGCCGCCGCGTTTCTCGCCTCCGCCGCGTACTGGGGTCAATACAACTCACACCTCGCTGCCTCTGAGACCGTGCTCGCGGGCTACGCCGCGGCCTGGCTCTGGAAGCGCGTGCCCCGCCTCGATCACTTCGCGCTGATGGCCGCCGCGGCGTTGGCTCTCGCGTTCCCTTCGGTGCGCTTCGCGGTGCTCGAGGGTCGAAAGCGCGCTGCTGAGCTGCAGGCGATCGGCGACACGATTCGCCGCGAGGTTCCAAACGGCGAATGCCTGTACGCCTTCGAGCCCGCCGACGCGCTGGCCGGCGGCCGGGTGAATCGCTCGATTCCAGACCCCTACGGCACGATGCTTCTCGACGCCGTGCGAGTGGGCGAGAGGTTTCCTGACGCGACCGCGGCCTTTGCCAGCCCGGCATCGCAAACGGCGATCCGCGAGCACCTCGCGCAGTGTCCGAACGTGGTGCTCGGCTGGCGCGGCAGCTGGCAGCTCTCGCAAAGCTGGTTCACCGAGCGCTTCCGCCAGGTCGACGACACTAACTTGTGGAAGGCGCGCTGACTTCGAGCGTCTGGCCCGCGACGAGGTCGACGAAGCGGGACGCCGAGCCCGCCATCGACGCGCCGAACCCGCTGACGCTGCCCCGGTAGAAGAGCATCGCGCTCGACAGCACCCCGTGCCCCTTCCCTGGATCATTGCCGGTGGCGACGACCTGCTTCGGCTTGAGCACGTCGAGAATGCCGCGCACTCTCTCGGGAGCCATCACGAAGGGCACGCCCATCAGCCACACGCCTTGAACCGGCACCACCAGCAGATCGAGCCCTTCGAATTTCGGCCCGTGCCGCTTCAGATCGATGACGTGCGTCTCGAAGCCCGCGCGTGCCCCATCGCCTTCGAGCACGAAGCCAATCGAGTTGTGCCGATAGGGGAAGCCCGGCTGGATGGCGTGAAGCTTCGTGCCAGGAAACGGAGTCGCCTCGTCGCCCCCGCGCATCGCCGTGACGCTGGTGAAGCCGAGCTTCTCTGCCCGCTTCGCCGCGACGCCCTGCGCGAAGATCGGCACCGAGCGCGGCAGCACGCTCAAGGTGTCGGGATCGCAGTGATCCGCGAAGGGCCCGGTCAGAACCACCGCGTCCACCGAGGCGCCTCTGGCCCAGGAGACGGCGCTTCCCGGCGGCGGCCGAACAGCCAATGCCCCGGAGGGAGGCGATGTGAGGCAGTTAGCCACGGGTCAACGGCAATGCGGCGTCCTTGCACCTCGAACAGCCAGGATTGGTAGTCATCCAGCCGATGGAGGCGCACCCAGCCCCCTTAACCCGGATTTCGTGACCTGTTTGCGACGTGGCGTGGGGTTTGCTCTCTTCAACCCCATGGATTCGGTCGCGATTGCGCAAAAGGTGGGATCGCACCCGATGCTGTTCCTGCTGTTGCTGGTCGCGGTCGCCACGTTTCTGGTCCTCGCCCTCGTCTTCACGGTGCGCTGGTCGGACAAGCATGCCCGGGCGATCTGGCGCAGTGCGCGGAAGGTGTGGGCGGACATCGCGATGTGGCCGACGATGCGGTCGCTGGAGGCGAGAATCCCCTGGCTCTGGCGTGCGATGCGAACGCTCAGCGCCACTGAGTACCTCTTGCTGCACCTGGCGCTCGCGCTGGGAATCGGTGTGGCGGCGCTGCTCTTCGTCCAGCTCGGCCAGTCGATTACCGATGACAACGCGATGGTGAAGGTCGACGTGGCGCTGTCACAGGCGCTGCACCAGGCAGCATCACCGTTCGGGGTGAAGCTGATGGAGATCCTCACCGACTTCGGCGGCGACATCGGCGTGCCGATTCTCGGCGTCGGCGTCGCCATCGTGCTGCTGAGGCAGCGCCGCCGGCTGCTGCTCACGGGGTGGGTGGTCGCGCTCGTGGGCGTCGCGGTGATGAACATGGTGCTCAAGGGGGTCTTCGCCCGCGCGCGCCCCGTCTTCGAGCACCCGTACAGCGTCGGCAGCGGGTGGAGCTTCCCCAGCGGTCATTCGATGGCCACCTTCGTCGCGGCCGGCATGCTCGCGTACCTGGGCGTGCTCTTCGCAAAATCAGCGGCTCGGCAGCTGCTGGCCGTCATCCTCGCCGTCGCGTGGTCCGTGGCGATCGGGTTCAGCCGCATGTACCTGGGCGTGCACTACTTCAGCGACGTGATGGCGGGCTTCGCGGCGGGCACGGTGTGGTTGGGCGCCTGCATCACGGGCATCGAGATCGCGAGGCGCCGCCCGGCGGTCGCTCCAGTTCTTCCGGTCACTGCGCCGGCGCCGTAGAGTGCGCCGGAGCCAAAGGGGAGGAACCACACTTGCCGACCAAGAAGCTGGTGAAGGCGTTCAAGCCTGCTGCCACGAAGAAGAAGCCCGTCGCAGCGGTGAAGGCGAAAGCGAAGCCCGCCGCGAAACCGTCAGCTCCACCGCGGCATCGCGCCGACGCGGTCGAGATGTCTGGCATCTACGGCAAGGTGATGGTCTCCGAGTCGGATCCCGATCAGGAAGTGCGTGAGATCTTCGACCACTACGATCGCGACAAGGACGGCGTGATCGAGCTGCCCGAGTTCGCCCGCATCTGCGAGGCGGCCGGCATGGCGATGGAAGAAGAAGAACTCGCCACCGGGTACGCGGACGTCGATCGCGACTCCGACGGGACGATCAGCTGGGCCGAGTTCGTCGCGTGGTGGCACTCACTCGGCAGATAGCGGAACAAGCTCGAGCTTCACTGGCATTCCACCGAGCTCGAGCAGCACCGGATGTTCGGGCTCTCGAAGCCCGGGGCCGAGCACGTAGATGCGGTACCTGGTGTCTGGGCCGCGCAGCTTCAGCGGCTTCAGATCGAAGTGTCCCTGGCGGTCGGTTGACCCTTCGGCGTCCTCGAGCTCAACTGCCGCCGACATCACGGATCTCTCGAATGGGGTGAGCACTCTGCCCGTCGGGGCCAGCGCCACGACCCGCACCCCTTCCAGCGGCGCCCCCTTCGACGTCACGGTTCCTTCGAGGCCCGTGGCGGGCTGAAGCTTCACCACCGCTTCGCCCAGCTGGCCCGCGACGAGCGCGATTTCCGTCGAGCCCCGCTCGAGCCCCTCTGCGGTCATTCGCACCGCGCGGACCTTCATCGGACCCGACGGCACGTTGCGAACCAGAATCGGCTTCTCGGTCGTGAGCTTCTTTTCGTTGGGGTGGTGAAGGGTCCCTGAGCTCAAGTCGACCAGGGCATCGAACACCGCAGCGCCGGCCGTGTCGACCACCGCCACCGAGATGTCAGCCGAGGTCCGCAGCACGATCTTCACGTCTTCGGTGGGAGGCTCGACCCTCACCGTCTCACGCGCGTAGCCGCTCTTGCTCACGGTAATCCAAAGCTCTTTCTTGTCCGTCTCGAACTCGAAGTGCCCGCCAGTCGACACGGTGTTGGGCAGGCCCTCGTACGAAAGCTGGACGTCGAGAAGCGGCTGGTCGTCGATGCCCACCACGAAGCCGCGCACGCCTACCGGCTTGCGACCCACGGTCAGCACCAGCTTGTGGGTCTGCCCGGCTTCGAAGCCCTGCTCGATGCCGTAGTACTGATGGTCGAAGTAGGTGTCGAACGTGTAGCGGCCGGGCACCAACCAACCCTTGAGCGCCCCGCGGCGAGAGGTCTCGACTTCGGTGATCTGGTCTCCTGACTTCAGCCGTACCGTCGCCCGGCGCGCGTTTCCCTCGACATTCACCACTTGCAGTTCGAAGCGCGCCAGCGGTGGCGGCGCCGGCGTGGGCGGCTCAGCTGCCCGAACGATCTCGGGAACCGGCGTGCCGGGCTTGCCCCGGGGCTTCGACACCGGAGCCACGGGAACCGGGGCTGCTTCTTCCACGTCCTTCCCCGACGCCAGCCAGAACACCGCGACCGCGATCAGCGCCGCGAGCACGACCGGAATCACGCGGAGCCGCATCGCCTAAGCTTCTCACCCATGTGGTAGCAAAGCGCCACCATGAGCAACCTCGTCGACGTCCTTGCCAGCCCTGAGAAGAAGTCTTTCGTGGTGGATGACTGCGTGACCCTGGTTGATCAGGAAGTCGCCGATAAGTCCGGCCTTTCTGGCATCGCGATCAAGGCAGGCTTCGCCGCCGTCAAGGGCGTGAAGCCAGGCTTCGTGAAGAACGCGGTCACCGACCTGCTGCCCGAGTTCGCGAAGGCGGTCGACCCGATCTACGCCGAAGCGAAAGCGAAGAACGAGCCCGTCGCCGCCTACTTCAGCCGCAACGCCGGCCGGGCCGCTGACCTGTTGCTCGCGCTCACCGACGGCAAGGCCGACCGTTCGCCGCACGCGATCGTGAGGGCGACGTACAGCCGCCTGCGTGGCTCGGCGAAGAAGAACGTCGAGGCCGCGATGCCCCGCGTCGGCAAGCTGATCGAGAAGCACGCCGGAGCCGACGGCCGATGAAATTCCTCCTCGCCCTCGTCCTGCTCTGCAAGCCGATCGACCCGACGCCCTTCCAGGCCAAGGGCAACACGCGCCGCCAGCTGCTGCTGGAGGTCGGCGAGTACAAGGCGCAGCTCACCGACAACAAGGGTGAGGTGTGGACGAACGACAGCACCGCGTTCAAGGTGCTCTTCGCCGCGGATGATTCGTGGGTCGCGATGAAGGGGCCGTATCCGTCGGGGTCGGTGATGATCGCTCCGACGATTCGTGACTCGGCGGTGATCGGCGTCGACCCGATGGCGGCGCTGACCGAGAAGGAAAAGGCCCTGGTGCCGCAGACGGATTGCGGCGAGGCGTGGTTTGCCGACTGGGCGAGCTCGAAGCGCGGCCTCAAGCTCACCATCGAGCAGGGCACGGGGAAGAAGGTGACCCTCTACGTGTCGCCGCTGGGCGTTGTCAGCCGCTGACTTCGCGCCGATGATCTGACCCGAAGCGACGCGCAATCCCGCCGTCGCTTGAAGGAGATCATCGATGTTCCAATCAATCATGAAGGGTCTTCAGGCCGCGGCTCCCGCCCTGGTCGTCGCTTTCGTCGGAGCGGTGGGCGTCAACGCCGGGCGCGAGGTCGGCACCATGCTCGGCAAGTGGACAGTGAACCGCTTCAAGGACGAGAAGCCGAAAGAGGCGTGATGAAGGTCGCCAGATTCTCTCGCGACGCCGAACCTAACTTGCAGCGGCGAGCAGCGCGTAGCCCTCGCCTGTCAGCTCGACGGTCGCCTGACCCACGAACACCCGCAACCGCGGAGTGACCTGGCCGTACCAACCGACCAACCGCGCCAGCGGCACCTTCAGCGGTGACCCGGGCGGAACCCCAATCGCCTTCAGCGGCGCGTCGAGCTTCAGCAGCACCGCGCCGTTGCCCTTCAGGTGCACCATGTCGATCGTGATCCCTTCGGCCGAAAGGCGCCCGTTCTCGAAAGCCACCGCTTCCTCGAAAGCGAAAACGCGCTCTTCACGCAGGTACGCGCCATCGTCGTTGAGATCGATCGCCTGGAAGATTGCCTTGCCGACCTCGAGGTACATCGTCCCGTGGCCCTTGAGCCGCTGCAGCTGGTTCGCGCCTTCACCGAAGGATTTTTCAATCGCGCGGCCCCGGTTGCGCCGCTGCTCGGGCTGGCCGTCGACGCCGCCGACCACCGCGACCAGGCCACTCAGCCGCGCCAACAGCTCGCCGTTCACTGCGAGCGCGAGCCCTTCAGGGCCGACATGAAACGGCCCCGTCGTCGGGCTGTGGCCGTAGTCCAGCCTCGGGCCGAGCTCAGCCAAACGCGGCACCGGCAACGCCTGGAAGCCGGGCTGCACTTCGGGAGCCGTGGGTGCCGACGCCAGCGGCGCCTGCGGATCCACCTGCCACTCTTCGCCCGACGCCGAGGCCTCGGCCGGCACCGCGGCCGGCGCCGACCACTCTCCCGCCGGCGCATCGCCCGTCACCCACGACGGCAACGCAGGCTCGGCCGCGGCGACGGGCTCCGGATCCTGCTCCAACTGCGGCTCGGCCTGCTCGCTGTAGTCCTGCTGCTCGGGCGCCACGGCCTGCCCGTCAAGTTCCTGTTGTTCGGCCGCGGGAGCCTGTTCGCTGTACTGCGGCTGCGCCGGCTCGACCGGGTCATCGGGCGTGTCCCACAACGGCTCAGGCGCTGCCGCGGGTTGGGGCTCGGGCTCCCATGACCCGCCGTTGTCTTCCGGCGCAACGCCCGCCCACGACTGCTCGGGGTCTGTCTCTACCTGCGCGACCGGAGCAGCGACCATCGGCTCGTGCTCTTCGGGCAGCGGCTGCTCGGACAACGCGCCTTGATCTTCGACAGGCACGAGCACGTTCTGCTCGACCATCACCACCGGCGCTTCGACCTGGGCATCGATGACGTCGCCCTCGACCAGCGGCAGGTCGGCTTCGGGCTCTTCGGTGAGCGCTGGCTCGTCGGCCATCTGCAGATCGTCCGAGACGATCACGTTCGGCGGCGACACCTCGTCCATTCCGAACTGCGCGCCCCAATCAGAATGCAGCGCAGGCGACCTCACTTCCGGCAGCTCCTCGAACCCGGCCTGCGGCAGCGGAGGCCCACCGGCGCCACCCAGCGACTGGGCCTGCGACGCCAGCGCGACGGCAGAGGCCGGCTGCACGGGAAGCGGAGGTGGCTGGTCGGCTTCGGCCGGCACATCCTCCTCGTCGCTCATCATCTCGATCTGCACGTCTTCTGACACTGGCCGCGGCGCCGAGGGCGGCGGCGGGGCAGTCACGGCCGGAGCAGGAACCTCGACCTTTTCCGGCGCAGCGTCCGGCGGAGGCGACATCTTCACCGTGGCCGGCGCCGACGCCGACACCATCGCGCGCGCCATCTTCTCGGCCATCAGATCGCTGCCGCTGATCACGAAGTGCTCGCGCGCCCGCGCGTAGTCGCCCGCCTGTGCCAGCGCAAGCCCGAGGTAGTTGTGCGCCTTCTTGTGACCCGGCTCGAGATCCGTCGCCGTCTCGAACTCGCGCACGCTGCGCGTCAGATCATTCGTCTTCAGGTACACGAGCCCGAGGTTCACCCGCAGCGTCGGGTCTGCCGGGTTCTCGTTCACCAGCTGCTCGTAGATCGTCGAGGCCCGCTCGAACTGCCCGAGCTTGAAGTACGTCAGCCCCAGCAGGTTCTGCGCCTTTTCGTTCTTCGGCTGCAGCCCGTACGCCTGCTCGAGGTGGCCCTTCGCCTCGTCGACCTTCCCCGCCGCCAACAGCTCGCCGCCCTTGTACAGCTGCGCCAGAAATTCTTCGTCCGTCGCGGCATCGCGTCGGGCCGTCGTGCTCGTCATTCGTCCCTCATGGCACGTCTGCAGCCGCTTCCGCGTCCGACTGGGTCTTGTATTGGAAGTAGAGCGACAACACCTTCCGCACGTACGCCTGCGTCTCGGCGTAGGGCGGAACCTGCCCGTTGTACTTCTTCACCGCTTCTGGGCCGGCGTTGTAGCCCGCGACCATCTTCACCATGTCGCCGTCGAACTCGTTGGCCAGCACCCGCAGGTACCGCACCCCGCCCTCGATGTTGTCGCGCGGGTCGAAGATGTCCTTCACGTACATCTCTTGCGCGGTTGGTGGCATGAGCTGCATCAGGCCGGACGCTCCGACCGAAGAAACCGCCTGGGGATCGAAGGCGGACTCGGCATGCATCACCGCGCGCACCAGCGCCGAAGGGATGCGGTAACGAATCGCCGCCTGCTCGATGTAGTCGTCGTACTGGGTCGCCTTCAGCTTCGACCCACTCGTCACCCGCGCCGGCGCGGTGGGCAGCGGCGCCGGGCGAAACTCGCCTTCGACCTTCCGCGCCTTCGTGCCCCGCGCGCCACCTGGAGCGACGTTCGTGTAGACGATCGTCCCGTCTTTCTCGACGTACTTGTAGATGCCGCCCGCGAAAGCAGACGGCGTCACCAACATAAGAATGAGTGGAAGGGCCTTCGTCAAAACGCGCGAAGCGTAGCCTCCCTGCCTCGACGCGTCCAAAACCCGTTCGCTGAGGGTGTTATGTGAAAGCCATGGCCCAAGCTTTCGACTTTCTCGTCCTTGGCGGCGGAATCGCCGGCCTCACCTACGCGCTGGAAGCCAGCAAGCACGGCTCGGTGGCGGTGCTCACCAAGCGGGCCCGCGACGAGAGCAACACCGTCTACGCCCAAGGGGGCATCGCCTCGGTGCTCGCCTCCGATGACTCGTACGACCAGCACATCGAAGACACGATGGTCGCCGGCGGCGGGCTGTGCCATCGCGACGCCGTCACAGTGACCGTGAAAGAAGGCCCCGAGCGGCTCAAGGCCCTGGTCGCCCTGGGGGCCGAGTTCAACCGGAACAAGGCCACCAACGCGTTCGACCTCACCCGCGAAGGCGGCCACTCGCGGCGCCGCATCGTCCACGCCGGCGACGTCACCGGCCGCGAAGTCGTCCGCGCGTTGCTCGCCGCCTGCGACGATCAGCCGAACATCACCTTCTTCCCCAACACGGCGGCGATCGATCTGCTCGTCGACCGTTCGCAGCCCCGCGGCAAGGCGCGCGCGATGGGCGCCTACGTGCTCAAGCCCGACGGCCACATCGAGACCTTCCTCGCCAAGCTCACCGTGCTCGCGACGGGCGGCGCGGGGAAGGTCTACCTCTACACGACCAACCCCGACGTCGCGTCCGGAGACGGCGTGGCGATGGCTTACCGGGCCGGCGCACAGATCGCGAACATGGAGTTCTACCAGTTCCACCCGACCTGCCTGTTTCACCCCGAGGCGAAGAGCTTCCTGATTTCCGAAGCGCTGCGCGGAGAAGGCGGCCGCCTGCGCCTCAAGTCAGGCGCGCCTTTCATGGAACGGTACCACCCGATGGGTGCGCTGGCTCCGCGTGACGTGGTGGCGCGCGCCATCGACGCCGAGATGAAGCTCACCGGCGACGATCACGTCGTCCTCGACATGACGCACCTCGGCCGCAAGTACCTGGTCGACCGGTTCCCGAACATCTACGCGACCTGCAAAGAGTTCGGCATCGACATGGCGGTGCAGCCGATTCCCGTCGTGCCCGCCGCCCACTACATGTGCGGCGGCGTCACCACCGACCTCCGTGGCCAGACGTCGATTCCCGGCCTCTTCGCGATTGGCGAGGTCAGCTGCACCGGCCTTCACGGCGCGAACCGCCTCGCGTCCAACTCCCTGCTCGAGGGCCTCGTCTTCGGCCACCGCGCGGCTGTCACCGGCGCAGACGAGCTCAAGACCGTGGCGACGCCCCACCCGCTTCCCGACTGGGATCCCGGCACCGCCGTCGCCTCGGACGAGAGCGTCGTCGTCAGCCACAACTGGGAAGAGATTCGCCGCCTGATGTGGAACTACGTCGGCATCGTTCGCACCGGAAAGCGCCTGATGCGCGCGCGCCGCCGGCTCGACCTGCTGCGCGAAGAGATTCGCGAGTACTACTGGAGCTTCAACCTCACCCGAGACGTGGTCGAGCTGCGAAACATCGCCGACGTCGCGCTGCTGATCGTCGAGTGCGCCACCCGCCGCAAAGAGAGCCGCGGCCTGCACTACACGCTCGACTACCCGACCCAGGACGATCACAACTGGCTGCACGACACGGTCGTCACCCACCCGTGATTCCCGAGCCTGCCGAGCCCGTAGCGCCGTCGCAACCACCGGCCGCAGTGCCGTACGTCAGCTACGCCGTGCTCGCCGGCAGCGTGATTGTCTTTCTGCTCGACAGCTTCGTGCTCGACAACGGCCTGCGCGGCGCGCTCGGGCTCTACGGCCCCCTGGTGAAGCAGGGCCAGTGGTGGCGCCCGCTGACCTTCGTCTTCACCCATGGTGGGCCGCTTCACCTCGGCCTCAACATGATGGTCGTGATGTCCCTGGGCCGCGACGTCGAACGCGGCGTCGGCACCTTTCGCTTCCTGATCAGCTCGATCGTCGGCGCGCTGGCCAGCGCGGTGGCGGTGTTGATCTGGGACTTCGATCAACCGACCGTCGGCGCCTCGGGGATGATCCTCGGCTGGGCCGGCGTGCTGGTGCCGATCATCGGCACCGCGGGCCGCAAGCAGCTGGGCATCTGGCTGGTGCAGATGGCGTTGATCAGCCTCATTCCCGGCATCAGCGGCGCGGGCCACCTCGGCGGTTTTCTGGGCGGCCTGCCGTGTGGCTTCATCATGCGGGGGTCGAAGACGCGGTTCCAGACGATGGCGCCCGTGTTGCTCTTCATCGCAGCAGTGCTCACGGTGCTCGCGGGAACAGGAAGGTTGAGCCTTTGAAAGACCAGAAGCTGAAGTGGGTGGGCGTGTACTGCGGCTCGCGCGATGGGGCGAAACCCAGCTACCGCGAGGCGGCGCACGCGTTCGGCCGGGAGCTCGCGAAGAACGGGCTCAGCCTCGTCTACGGCGGCGCGCAGTCGGGCCTGATGGGCGCCGTCGCCGACGGTGTGCTCGAAGGCGGCCAGGCGGTCACCGGGGTGCTGCCCCATGGCCTCGCCCGCGCGGAGTTCGCCCACCCGCGGCTCACCACCCTGCACCTCACCGAGTCGATGCACGAACGGAAGGCAAAGATGGAGTCGCTGTCTGACGCCTTCGTCGCCCTGCCCGGTGGCTTCGGCACGCTCGACGAGCTCTTCGAGATTCTCACCTGGGCCCAGGTCGGCCTTCACAGCAAGCCAGTCGGACTCTTGAACGTCGGCGGCTACTGGGATCCGCTCGAGGCGCAGATTCGTATGGGCTTCGACGAGGGCTTCATTCCGCCCACCTTGAAGACGACGCTGGTGGTCGAGAAGACCCCGGCGGCGCTGATCGCCCGGCTGCTGGCTCACGCGCCTCCACCGTCGGCGATAAAGTGGATCCAGCGCGAATAGATGGCCCCTCGGAAACCCAAGCCCGGCGACACGACGGATCTCGTCTTGCCAGACGCCAATGCCCCGACGCGGGTGCAGTCGCACCTGAAGGCCCTGGACGACGACACCGCGCCCAGCTACCCGGGCATCGCGCGCGACCCGCTGCTCCACGCGAAGGTCAGCGGCTATCAAATCGACGGCCTGCTGGGCCGCGGGGCTGCGGGCATCGTCTACCAGGCGGTGCAGCTCAAGACGGGCAAGCGCGCCGCTTTCAAGGTGCTCAAGCCCGAGTTCGCCGAGCAGCCGGAGTACATCCTTCGGCTGATCGAAGAGGCCAAGGCGCTCAGCTCGCTTCGGCACCCGGGCATCATCGACATCCTCGACTTCGGCCTGTTGCCCAACGGCCAGCCGTACCTGGTGATGGAACTGTTCGACGGCATTTCGCTGGAAGAACAGCTGCAGTTCGGCGGCAAGCCGACGATGCGCGAGACGCTGAATCTGTTGGACGAGCTGCTGGGCGCGCTCGGCGCCGCGCACGATCACGGCATCATCCACCGCGATGTGAAGCCGTCGAACCTGTTCCTCGCCACGCTGCCCGACGGGAAGCGCCACCTGAAGGTGCTCGACTTCGGCCTCGCCCGCGTCTCCGACCGCCGCACCGAGGTCCGCCCCACCCGCCCCGGCTCGATCGTCGGCACGCCCGACTACATGTCGCCCGAGCAGATCGTCGGCCGCGACGTGAGCGCCGCTTCCGACGTCTATGCCACCGGCGGCATCGCCTTCCGCCTGCTGTGCGATCGGCTCCCCTTCGTCGGTGCTTCAGCGTTCGAAGTGATCACGATCAAGATGGAAGGCCAGCCGCCGCGGCTGCGCGAGGTCGACCCGAAGGTGCCGCCCGAGCTCGACCTGCTCGTCTTCCAGATGATGTCGCTCGACCCACCGCGGCGGCCCAGCGTGAAGGAAGCCCGCGCGCGCTTCACGGCGTTTCTCAAGACGCTCGACCGCGGCCCGACCATCAACCTCGACGAGAGCGCCTCGCTGCGCCCGACCACCTTTCACCAGTTCGACGATCGCGGAGCCGTGCGGCGCGCTCGGCCCAGTCTTCCCGCGCCGCAGCTGTCGCCGCCTTCGCGGCCGACGGATCTCGAGAAGAAGCACAGCATCCCAAAGACGGAGCTCGAGTCGGCGTTCGTGCCCCAGGTGCCAGACAACAAGCTGCGGAACCTGGGCGTGGTGCTGGTGGTGCTGGGACTCGGCGGCGCGCTGATCTGGTACGTGCTTCACCGCTGACGCTTCAGCCGACGCGCGGAATCTCGCCCGTGGTCGCGCGCCGCGCCTGGGTCAAGTCCATCACCATCGACTTCAGCTGCCGGCTCATCATCTTGAAGACGCCGCGCAGCAGCTCGGGGCGGTCGCCCAGCAGGTCGAGGAAGTCGCGGCGGTCGATCACCAGCAGGGTCAGCGGCTCGAGGACGACAATGTCGGTGACGCGGGGCGCTCCGTCGAAGAGCGAGTGATCGCCGAACGCCTCTTTCGCCCCCATGCGCAGCAGCAGCTCGCCTTCGCGCCGGGCTTCGACGGAGCCTTCGAGGATGACGTACAGCGCGTCGCCGGGGTCGCCCACCTGGTAGACGAAGTCGCCGGGCTTGAACTGCTGCTCTCGCGCGACCGCCGCCACCGCCGCGAGATCGTCGACGTCGCTCTGGGCAAAGATCTCGACGCCTTCCAGCGCAAACAACCGCTTCGTCGTCACATCGGCCATGTCGTCCTCCTTGAGCTTCAGCGGCCACAACCCGCGGCTGCGCGCGGCGCCGCGGGCACAAGCCCTCAACACCGGATCTTCACTGCTGCACAGCGCCTTCAGTTGCGCATCGGCGTGCTGCTTGTCGCCGACCTTCGGCAGCCGGTGGTGGGTATCGATCTGATCCTGCACCAGCGCCTTCTCTTCTGGCGTCAGCACCGCGTCGACGAGCTCGATCGCCCAGGCCTTGCGGCGCACGTCATTGCCCGCGAGGTGTGCATGGGCGCGGCGCATCGCCTTCGCGTCGTGGGTAAGGCCGAGCAGCCAAAAAGACAGCTCGAACGACTGGTCGAGCCGATCGCCAACCGCGCGGGTGATCAGCGCCTCAGGGCCCAGCGCCGCCTTCAAATCGACGTGCGTCTGCGAGAGGTGGCGCCACGTCTCGAGCCGGCGGCCGAGGGCGTCGAGCACGCGTTGGCGATCGACGGGGTGCTCGGGGTGATCATCGCGCAAGCGGGAAATCGCCACGCCCACGCGGTAGTGCAGAAAGGCGTCGTCGATCGCGTTCGAGAAGAGCAGCGCGTCGAAGGCGGCAGGGGTGCCGATCTGCCGGAGCACCCGGGGAAGCTGGAACCGCAGCTGAAGCGAACGGCTGCGATCGTCCAGCGCGTGCGCCACCAGTGGCACCGCGTTGTCCTTCAGCGCCGACAGCGCCTCGCGCGCCGCCCGGCGATCTTCCGGCCAGGTCAGAAAACGCAGCAGCCGCGGAGCGAGGCTCGTGTACTGCCCTGCCCCCACCGCCGCGATCGCCACCCGCCGCACCGTGCCGTCGGCGTCCTCGAGGTACCGACCCAGCCCTTGCCCCAGGCCTTCGTCCTTCAGCCGCCCGAGCAGCTTGGCGACCTCGCGCCTTTCCATCGTCGGGGCATTCGCTCCGCGCTTCAGCAACGCATCCAGCGCCTGCGCCGCGGGCGAGACGTGCTCTTCCTTCACGAAAGACAGCAGCGCGCCAATCGCCGCGCAGCGATCGCCCACGTCCGAGCTGCTGAGCAGCGGGGGCAGCACAACCTTCGCCCGGTCGGGGTGCAGCCGGGCCAGCGCCCACACTGCCTCGTCGCGCGGGCGTCGCATCCCTTCGGCGACCAGCGCTTCCAGCTCTTTGCCGGCCGTCTTCAGGCCCAGCTGCGCAAGCACCTTCACCCCGCGTTCCTGCACGCGTTCGTCGGCGTGGCTCAAGAGCCCGCGCACGTGCGGCTCGAGCGAGGCAGTGGCGTGCTCGAGCAGATCGACAGCGCGCAGCACGCGATCGGGCGACCGCGACTTCAGCGCCTCGCCCAGCATCATCACGTCCAGCTCGACGCTGTCTTTGGCGCCTGACACGCGCGCGTGAAGCGCCTCGAGGTACAGCGGCCGCAACCGCAGCAACGCCCCCGCGGTGAGCACGCACAGCAGCACGACGAGGAAAGGCAGGAGGCTCGGCGGGGCCCACGGCACGATCGCCAGCAGCAGCAAGCCGCCCACCGCCGAGCCGCCCTTGCGCAGGAAGCCGTCGATGCCCTTGCGCATGTTGTCGCGCACGTCGTCAGGCAGCGGGGCGTAAAGAAGAAGGAAGCCGACCGGCAGCAGCGAGAAGCTGGCCGCGCCCTCGAAGAGCTTCAGCGCCCAGGCCGACCACACCGACGGCACCAGCCACGAGACGACAGCGAGCGCGCCCAGGGTGACCGGCACCAGCGCGAGGTAGCGAAGGATTCCCAGGCGGCGCAGCAGGCGTTCGGCGAGGAAGAGCTGGAAGACGACGCAGATGACGCCCGTCCACACCTGCGCCGAGGCGAAGAGCGAGGCGAGCTCGGCCTCTTTCATGATCGCGCCCGCGCGCTGGCGGAACACGAAGTCGGACAAGATCGACAACACCGAGAAGCCGAGCACCACGCTTCCCAACAGCCAAGGGTACCGGTGGTTCTTCAGGTAGCTGCGCGCGGCGTCGCGGTTCGAGCTGGCCGTAAAGATGCGCTGTGGCTCGAGCGTCGATCGGTGCCAGAGAAAGGCGATGCCGGCGAGCGTCATCAACAGCGCGCTGCCGAAGAGCTGGGCCGTCGCGCCGCCGATGCCGGCCGCCGCCTGGGCGAGCAGGCCGATCGCGATCGCGCCTGACATGCCGACGCCGCTGATCCAGGGAAACACTTTGCGGGATTCGCGGGCATCGAACGAATCGCCCATTGCGCCCCAGAAGCTCAGCGACATCGACGTCGCGAACACCTCGGCGAACATGTAGCCAACCAGTGAGAGCTCAGCGATTCCGAACCGCTGGCCGACCGCAAGCATCAGCGCGACCGCCGCGCCGGCGAAGGCCATGTTCGGCGGTGAAACCTTCTTCGGCGAGAAGCCGGTGACGTTGGCGGCGGCGATCAGCGCAGTGAAGGCCGCCCCACCGATGTAGAGCCACGGGAGCGCGCTCGACTGGTAGCGCGAGATGACCAGCGCGTTGGCCGCGGGCTTGAGCATCGCCACAGCGCCGATGAAGAAGAAGTGAAACGCTGCCGCCGGCCAGAGGCGCCGGGTCATTTCCCTGTTCACGGCAGCGGCATCACGCGGGGAAATCCTGGCGGGTGAAGAGCGCGTTCACCTTCACGCCCGTCATCTCGATCGCCGCTTTGCCGCCCTCGTCGCGGTCGACCAGCGCGAACACACCCACCGGCTCGAGCCCTTCGGCCCGCGCGCGCTCGATTGCCTTGATGGTGCTCGCCCCGGTCGTGATCACGTCTTCGACGATCGCCACTTTCGCGCCCTTCTCGAAAGCGCCGAGGCCTTCGATCCACTGGCCCGTGCCGTGGCCTTTCGGCTCTTTGCGCACGTAGAACGCGTGAAGCCCGTGGCCCTGCTGGTGGCTGACCAGCGCGACCGCCGACGCGAGCGGGTCCGCGCCCATGGTGAGGCCACCGACACCGACCGCGTCAGGAGCTGCCGTGCGAATCGCTTCGAAGAACAGGCTGCCGACGAGAAAGTGGCCTTCGGCGAGCAACGCCGTCTTCTTGCAGTCGATGTAGAAGTCGGACTCTTTGCCCGACGACAAGACGATCTTCTGCTTCTTGAAGGACTTCTCGGTGAGCAGGGCCAGCAGCCGCTCGCGCGACGCCGCCGCCACCCTCACTTGCCGCCCTCGAGGAACTCGACCAGCTGGCTCGAGTACTTCAGCTGCTTCAGCAACTCCGAGCGACGCGTCTCGTCGAGATCGCCGAAGACGTCAGCGAGCAGCGCGAGGTCCTGGTTGATCTCACCCAGGCGGCCCGTCACGTCGCTGGCCAGCTCGTCCGCGTCGACCTCTTCGTCGTCGCCATCTGCCTCTTCCTTGTATTCCTCGGGCGCCAGGCCGTCGTCGTCCTGCAGCGCCTTCTCGAGCATGTCTCGCGCGGCCGCGGTGAGCCGCCCATCAATCAGCAACTTCTCGCGGTACGCCGCCAGCTCGGCCTTCGCCACCGGCTGCGAGTGAATGCTCTCGGCCAGCGCAAGCAGCGTCGCGTCGTCGTCCGACAGATCCGTGTGCAGCCGCGCCAGCACCTTTTCGCGCTGCAAAAACTTCAGGGCAGCGACGCGCCGGAAGCCGGTGAGCACCACGAACTTGTCGGGCGCCTTCAGCCGCAGGTCGACCGGAAACAGCTGACCCAGCCGCGCGATGTCGGTCGCCAGCGCTGAGATGTCGCCTTCGGCCTGGGCGCGAACGCGAAACCTTTCGTCGATTTCCACCCGATCGAGCGCGACCAGCGCCGGGGCGACGTGGTGCTTGCGCGGCGGCTCGGGCGCCGACGGCGGAGGCGGAGGCACCGCGACGACGGGTGCTTCAACCGGCGCCTCAGGCTCAACTTCGGGGTTCACGACGTCAGACAAGCAGGCCTCACTTCTTCTTCTTCACCAGCACCTTCTTCTTGCCCGCTTCAGCCAGCACCGGCGGTGCAGGAGGAGGCGGCGGTGCGGGGCGGGTACCTTCGACCTTCGTAACGTTGACTGGCTTCGGCGCCGAAACCACCGGCCTCGAAACCATTGCCGGCTTGCTGATGCCCGGACGAACCGTGGCGCGAACCATCGCCGGACGCGGAGCGGCACCTTCAGCCCGCGGCGACGCATCGCCCATGTCGATCTGGCCGCGGAAGCTGGCACCGTCGACGATGATCACGCGCGGCGAGCGAATGTCGCCGACCATGCGGCCTTCCTGGGTGAGCTCGACGCTCTCGGTGGCGGCGATGTTTCCGACCACCACGCCCGAGATGATCGCGTTCTTCACCGAGACGTTGGCCTTCACGATGCCGGAAGGCTCGACGATCAAGGTGCGGGTGAGGTTGACCTCGCCTTCGACGCGCCCCCGAATGGTGAGGTCTTCGTCGCCCGTCAGCTTGCCGCTGATGAGAATCGAAGGTCCGATCACGGTGTTTTCCGAGCTGCCTGTGCTGTTGGCTGAAAACTCCTTTGCGGGCATCGGCTCAGCGCTCCTTCACGTCCATATCGACGTTGCCTTTGAAGCTCGCCCCATCGGCGATCAGGATGCGCGGCGCGCGAATGTCACCGACGACGCGGCACTCCGTCTTCAACTCGACGCGGTCGCTGGCGGCGATGTTGCCCGTCACTTTTCCAGCGATCTCGACGTTCTGCGTCTCGATGTCGGCCTCGACCACGCCCGACCCTTCGACGAACAGGCTCTCTTTCAGGCTGATCTTGCCTTTGACCGTGCCCTGGATGACGAGATCTTCGTCACCCGAGATCTCGCCGTCGATCACGATGCTGCTGCCGATGATGGTGTTGGCCATGGTCCCCTTGACTCAAAGAAATAGATGAACGGGAAAAAAGATCAGATGTCGTCCGGCAACTTCACGTCCATCTCGATGGTGCCGTTGAACACAGCGCCATCTTCGATCACGACGCGGGGCGCCTTCACGTCACCCTGCACGCGCGCGCTGTTGTTGATCGAAACCCGGGCCGACGCATCGATGTTGCCCGACGCCTCGCCGTTGATGGTGAGCTCGTCCGCGCGAATGTCGGCCTCGACGCGGCCGCTGGTCTCGATGGTGAGGTGATTCTTCAGCGAGATCTGGCCCTCGACGCGCCCTTCGATCACCAGGTCTCCGCCGCCGGAAAGACTGCCGCGAATGGTGATGCCCTTGCCGATGATGTTGGTCTGATCGTTCGCCATGATCGCAAAAGCCCCTCCCTCAGGGCCTCAAGCTTGTAGGTCAACGGTGGGCCGAGATCCAGCGAGAGATCTCGGCCCACACTGCTTCCTTGCCGAGCTCACACAGGACTTCGTGACGCATTCCTTCGCGCGCTTCGTACGTCTTGTCGGCAGAGCCGATGGTGTCGAAGAACGCTTTGCTCGCAGGCGTCGACGCGATCGGGTCTGCCTCGCCCGCCACCACGTAGATCGGCAGGGTCACGTCCTTGCCGCGGCCCGCGAGGTCGGCCTGCGCCTGCGTGCTCTGCACGAACCACCGCGGCGTCGCCTTCGTGCCGTACAGCGGGTCGTCCTTCGTCTCTTTCTGCCACTCGGGGTCGCGTGACAGCTGCTCGTACTGGATGTCGGTAGGCACGGGCAGCCAGGGGATGATCGTGCCGATCGCGCGCGCGCCCAGGACCTTCAGCAAGGGCGGGTCGAGCGCGAGCTTGAGATACGGCGACGTCAGCACCAGGCCCTTCAGCCCTTCGGGCTTGCGCTGCAGCACCCAGTGCAGCGCCATCAGCGCGCCGTGCGAGTGGGCGACGATGAAGGTCGGCTTGCCCTGCGCCATGCCGCGAAGCCGGGCCCAGAAGACTTCCATGTCATCGAGGTAGTCAGTCCACTTCGCGCAGTAGCCCCGGCGCCCATCGGCCTTGCCGTGGCCGCGGTAGTCGAGCGCCATCACCCCGAAGCCGTCGGCGGCCATCGCGTCCATGAAGCGGCGGTACCGGCCACTGTGATCGCCGAAGCCGTGCACCACCCCCAGGAAAGCAGCGGGCTCGGCCTCGGGCAGCACCGTCTGCCAGAAGAGGCGGGTGTTGTCCCTCGCGGAGAAAAAGCCTTCATCGCGGCGCGTCATCGGTCGGCCAAACGACTTAGTCCTACTTCTCTTCGAGCGCCTTCAATTTCTTCTCGAGCCCACCGCGCTGCCCCTTGTTCTCGGCGACTTCGGGATCATCTTTGATCGCATTCAGCGCGCGCTGGTAGGCCTCGACCGCGTCCTTCTTCCGCGCGGCCTTCGCCCACGCGTCTCCCAGGTGCTCGTTGATGGTCGGCTCATTGGGCGACACGGCGTTCGCGCGTTGCAAGGTCTCGACCGCGCGCTCGGTCTCGCCGCGGCGGAAGTACACCCAGCCCAGGGAGTCCAGAAAGCTGCCGTTCTCGGGCTTCAGCTCGAGTGCCCGCAGCAGAAGCTTCTCGGCCTCTTCGAAGTTCTGCCCCGTCTCGGCCAGCACGTAGCCGATGAAGTTCATCGCGTTCGCGTTCTCGGGGTTCACCTCGAGCACTGCCCGCATCTTTTCCAGCGATCGCGGCGTGTCGCCTTTGCGTTCGTACACGGTGCCCAGCGCGTACAGCAGCTGCTCGTCTTTGGGCCGCTTGCGCAGCGCCTGGGTCAGCAGGCTCACCGCATCGCCGAGGCGGCCTCCCCTTTCGTACAGGCCTGACAGGGCCTCGAAGATCTCCGCGGCCGGCTTCTCGTTCACCGCTTTTGCCAGCAGCCCTTCGGCTTCCTTCACCTGCCCGGCCCGCTCGAGGGCCCGCGCGTAGGCCGGAATCAGGGCCGCATAGTCGGGCCGTTCATCGAGCCCCTTCTTCAGCAGCTCGATCGCCTTTCCGTGCTGCGAAAGCGACGAGAGCGCGATCGCCCGGTGCAGCCGCGCCTCGTGAAAGAGCTCGCCCGATTCGCGCCCCACGCCGGCATAGGAATCGGCCGCCTTGGCCCATGACCTCATCCGTTCATGGACGAGGCCCGCGTAGAAGTGCAGCCGCGGCTCGCCATACGTCGCGCGCGTCGCGTCCAGCACCTCGGCCGCCTGCGCCAGCCGATGCATCGCCAGGTACGAGAAGGCGACCTTCACCGCGACCTCGGGATCCTTCGACAGCGCCAGCAGCTGATCGAAGTACGCCTTCGCCAGGGGGCCTGCGTCGAGCCGCAGCGCCAGCCGCCCGGCCGAGAGGAGCACGTCGCGGTTCTCAGGGTCGCGTTCCAGCGCGGCGGCGTACGCCTCTTCCGCCTTCTTCAGCCGGTTCGTCACCTCGAGCAGGTTCGCCAGAGCTACCCACGACTCGACGTCGCCTGGATCGCGATCGACGGCCTTGAGCAACAACCTTTCCGCGCGGCCCTGGTCTCCGCGTTCGGCCAACGCGAGGCCCAGGCGGCGGTAGCCAACGGGCTCGCCCGGCAGCGCGAGGGCCAGCTCTTCGACCACCTTCACCGCTTCGTCGGGCTTGTTCTGATCAAGCCACAGCTGGGTGAGCACCAGGTACGCGTCGGGGTCGCGCGGCCGCAGCTTGATCGCCCGCTGCAGGTGCGCCTTCGCCCGCGTCACCTTCTGGCCTTCGTAGAGCACCCGGCCCATCAGCAGCTGCGCCGGCTGGTAGTTGGCGTTGCGTTCAAGCGCCTTCTTCAGCGTCGTCTCGGCCCGGTCGAGCTCGGTCAGCCGCGCGTACTGTTCGGCCAGCTGGGTGAGAAGAAAAGGGTTCGCGTCGTCGGAGGCGAGCGCCAATCGCAGCTCGTCCAGCGCAACCCGGTGATCGCCTTCGTGGTGCGCGAGGCGGGCGCGCATGAAGTGGGCGTAGCTGGCCGCGCTCGAGAACTGCTCGTTGGGTTCCTGCGTCGAGCTCATCGCCTCGCGCATCGCCGCCAGGTCCACCGCCGGCCGTCTCGGCGCAGCGGCGGCAACGAACAGGACGGTGAGGATCGCGGCGTAGGTCATCACAGTCAGGCCAGTAACAACTCGAGGGCCGCCGCCGCCGTTTGATCGCCACGAAGCGCGTCGAGCCGCACCGAATAGCCCACGCCCTGCGCTTCGAGCAGGCCGCACAGCCGCGCCGTCAAGCCGCGCGCCGGCTCCAGCGGAGTCTCGGGCAGCACCACCACCAGCACCCCATTGCCGAGGTGGCCGAGCACGTCGGGTGTGCGCAGCTCGTTACGGACGATGGCCGCGCACGCCGCCGTTTTTTCCTTTGGCGGAATCGTCGGCGTCAGCACCGCGATGGTGAGCGGGCGGTCATAGCGTTTGGATCGCGACAGCTCCTCTTCGAGGCGGGTGATGACTCCGAGCTGGTCGAACAAGCCGGTGGTCGGATCATTTCCGGGCTGAACCTGGTGCGCGATCGCCGCGGTCGGCCGTGAACGCCGGCTGATCGCCGACTTCACGCGGTTCAAGAGTTCGCCCGGGTCGAAAGAGCGGGGCATCACGTCCAGGGCCCCGACGTCCAGCGCGCGAACCTTCTCGCCCAGGTCTTTGTTTCCCGAGATCACCATCACCGGCAGCTTCGCGGTGCGGGGCCGCTCTCGAAGCGCCCGAATCGTCTGCAGGCCGTCGAGCTTCGGCAGGAAGAGGTCGACCAGCACCAGGTCGGGCAGCAGCCGCAGCGCCTTCTCGACTGCCTCTTCGCCGTCTTTCGCCACCTCGACCCGGTAGTGCCCGCGCAACGACAGCTGGCACAGCTGCAGCTGCTGCGCGTCGTGCTCGGCGATCAACACCATCGGCGCCAGGTGCTCTTCGCGAAGCACCTCTTCTTCCGGCTCGAGCGGAAGCGTGAAGACGAAAGCCGTGCCCTTCGGGTTCGCGCGCTCGGCCCAGATTTCCCCGCCGTGCAGCCCGATGAAGTCGCGGCAGATGGTGAGGCCGAGGCCCGTGCGTGCGTAGCGATCGAACACGTGCGGCAGCTGCACGTCGGGAATTCCGACGCCGTCGTCTTCGACAACCACCTTCACGCCCGCGCCATCGACCTGCCGCGTCGGCGTGCACCGCACCAGCACCCGGGTCGCGCCCTTCGCGTGCGCCAGCGCGTTGGTGATCAGGTTCTGCAGCACCTGCCGCAGCTTGAGCTCGTCGCCCAGCACGTCGACCGACATCGGCACTTCGGCCTGCAGCACGACGTCGTGTTCCTGCGCGAGGATCTGCAGCTCTTCCACCGTCTCTTTGCAGACCTGCGACAGATCGCAGATGCCGCGATCGAGCCGCAGCGGGCGGCCGTCGGTGCGCGCCTTGTCGAGAAGGCTTTCGACCAGACCGAGGATCTTCTTCCCCATGCGCACCGTCGTCTCGACCGACGGGCGTTGCGTGTCGTGGAGCTCTTTGCTGTCGAGCAGCAGCCGCCCATGGCCCAGCAGCACGTTCAGCGGCGCGCGCACGTCGTGGCTCACCAACGCCAGCATCTCGTCTTTCAGCTTGTCGGCTGCCTTCAGGCGCCGGTTCGCATCGGCGAGCTCGCGGTAGCGGTCGAGGTACGCCGACTCGAGCGCGCTGCGCTGGCCCTGCAGCGAGTCGTAGAGCCGGGTGTTGCGCACCGAGCGCGAGACGGCGCCCGCGACCGCGGCGATGAATTCCCGCTCGTCGTTCGACCAGCCGCCCGCTTCGCGCCGCAGCAGAAACGCGCCAGCCACCTCGTCAGAGTCGGCAAGCGGCTGGACGAGCGTCGCGTCGGCCTGCGTGGCGGTGCGGGTGGCGACCGCGTTTCGCATCGCGGGAGACAGCGCGAGATCCACCGAAGTCTGGCTACCAGTGACGGGGTCGAGCAGGCGCGACTGCACGGGCGGCCCGTCATCGAACATCAGCACCGACACCTGCTCGCAGGGCAGCACCTCTTTGAGGCGAAGCGCGGTGCGAACCAGCAGCTGTTCGGCGTCGCGCGAGTCGCAGGCCAGCTGCGTGATCTCGAGCAGCACCTCGAGCCGGTGCCGCGACAGCGCTTCTTTCGCGATCAGATCTCGCGCGCGCAGCGCCGTCACCAGCTTGCGTTCGAGCGCCGCGTCCGACCGCGCAATGCCGTCGACCTCGAGGCCGGGCGCGACCTTTCCCGACTGCGCGTCGGCGAGGAAAGGCACCGTGCGCAGCTGCGGCCGCTGCTTCAGCTTCGCGACCGTCTGGTGCGCCTGGCTCCACGGGCCCGTCAGCACCACCGCATCGGGCTGCAGCGCGTCGGCGGCAGGCACCGCCTGGGCGGGGGTCGCCGCCACGCAGACATAGCCCCTGGCTTCCAGGCGGCGAACCACCTGGGCAGCAGGGCGGCCGCCAACGACGAGGATGCGGAGCGCTGACACTTGAGCTGCCCACTATAACGAGCCCGTGCGCGCTTCTGATGCTTCGCTATAGTGCGCGCGCTTCGCCTTCACCTACACGAGACTTCATGCGCTTACTCTCTGCTCTCGTCGGCCTTTTGCTGCCCCTCACTGCCGCAGCGCAGAACGAGTGGTCCAACTTCCCGTCGGCCCCGCCCGCTTCCCGGCCGGTGGTCGATGCGGGCACGCCGGCTTCCGCTCCCATTGCACGTCCCGCCCCGGCCCTTGCGCCTGCCCCGGTCGCCGCGCCGCCTGCTCCTGCGCGGAACACGACGCCCGACATCGCGCCCGCCCCGTCGCGCGACAACTTCGACCCGACTGCGAAGGCCCGCACCGAAGAAAGGCTGCGCGCCGCCGAACGCGGTGAGCCGATTCCAGTCAACCCACAGCCTGGCACCGCCAACGTCACCGGCAAGCCGGCCCCTGACGCCGACAAGCTGCCGATCGTCTCGAAGAAAGAAGAGTACCTGGCCGGCACCGAGCCCCACAGCGACGGCACGTGGAACAACGACCTGCTGGATCCGGCAAACTCGCGGATCGCGGTCGGCAGCGTCGGTGTCAGCCTGCTCCACGTCTCGAGCGCCCGCCTCGGGCCGCAGGGAATCCTTCGGTTCTCGATGCTCGGCGAGTACTTCAACCAGTCCGACTTTCCAGTGCTGAACGCGATCAACATCCGTTCGGCCGGCACCTTCGGCGTCTCTTTTCAGCCGTTCAGCTGGGGCGAGCTCTTCATTGGCTACGCCGCGGCTGCGAACACGAACAACCGCACTGCCCCGAACCTGATTCAGGCGCTGGGAGACTTGAACATCGGGATCAAGGCGTCGCGCGAGTTCGTGAAGGGCCTCTGGGCAGGCGCCGAGGTGCGCATGCTCACCTTCTCGGCCGTCGGCAACCAGTCAGTCGACCGTTGGGCGGTGGGCGTGAAGCCGCAGATCATCGCCGCTTATGACTTCCGCGCGATCACCCCGAAGCTGCCGGCGCTCCTCCACCTGAACCTTGGCTTCACGATCGACAACAGCGGCCAGCTGCTCAGCACCAGCAAGCCGAACGCGTCGGAAGAGTTCGCGCTGAGCCTCAACCGGTACAACCGCTTCAACCTGGGCGTCGGCCTCGAGGTGCCACTGCCGTGGGTCTCGCCTTTCCTCGAGTACCAGCTGGGGCTGCCGCTGGGCGTGCCGGGCGGCCAGCTCGACGGCCCGAACGCGGCGAAGGTCGAGATCACTGCCGCGATGCCACAGACGCTGGGCCTCGGGCTCAAGGTGACGGCGGTGAAAGATCTGACCTTCATCCTGGGTGTCGACATCGGCCTCATCCGCTCGGTCGGCCTCGGCGTGCCGGCCACCCCGCCCTGGAACTTCCTCCTCGGCGCGTCTTTCAACATCGACCCCTTCCAGCGCGGCGAAACGAAGCTCGTCGAGACGATTCGTGAGCGCACGCTCGAGAAGAAGGTCGCCGCGGCCCCGAAGACGGGCAAGGTCGAAGGCACCGTGCTCGACGCCGAGACGAAGAAGCCGATTCCGGGCGTCATCGTCGCGATGGTCGGCGCAGGGCTTCCTCCGGTCGCCTCCGACGCGCCCAGCGGCAAGTTCATCACCCACGAGCTGCCCGCCGGGCCGGTGAAGCTGCACGCCTCGCGCGATGGCTACAAAGAGATGGACCAGGAACTGAAGCTCGAGTCCGGCAAGAACGCGAAGATCGAGATCCTGCTGCAGTCGGAAGTGAAGAAGGGCGTGTTCGACCTCACGGTGACGTCGAAGAAGAAACCCATCAATTCCACCGTTGCTTTCCTCGGGGGCCCGACGCCGCAGACGGCCGGCACCAGCGAAGCGAACCCGGCGCCCGTAAAGGTCGAGACCCCGGCCGGCACCTACACCGTCAACGTCACCGCGCCCGGCTACCTGGCGCAGACCCGCGAAGTGCAGATTCCGGCCGGCGGCCTGATGGCGCTGACCTTCGACCTCACGCCTGCTCCGAAGAAGATTCTCGTCGTCTTCAAGGACGACAAGATCGAGATCCTTCAGCAGGTTCACTTCGAGTTCGGCAAGGCCACGATTCTCGGCGACAGCTTCTCGCTGCTCGACCAGGTCGTCGACGCGATCATCGCGAACAACGTCAAACGCATCAAAGTCGAGGGCCACACCGACAATAAGGGTGGGAAGGAAAAGAACCAGAAGCTCTCGGAAGATCGGGCCCGCTCGGTCGCGGACTACCTCATCTCCCGGGGCATCGATAAATCGCGGCTGGAGTCAGTAGGCTTCGGAGACACCAGGCCGGTCGCCCCGAACTTGACGGCCAAAGGCAGAGAGCTGAACCGCCGGGTCGAGTTCATCGTCGTCGAGAGGTAACCGATGTCCACAAAGTCTCTGGCGGTTCCGCGGTGGGCGCTGCTGCTCGCCACGGTGTCTTTCTGCGCGGCGTGCTCGTCGAATTCGGCTTCGGCAGGTGGCGGCGGGGGGGGGATGAAAGATCCTCCCCAGGTCTTCCTCACCTCGAACGAAGCGGTGGTCTACGCACCGACGCTGAAGCTTCGCGCCCAGGTGTCGGGCTGCACGAAAGTCGTCGGCGTCGAGATTCTTCAAGGCACGCGGCGGCTGATCACTTTCGACAACCCGAAGGTGCCTTTCGACTTTGACCTGCAGCCTTCGCTGTTCGACCCGCTGTACCAGACGGCTGGAATCGCGGCGAACCTGAACCTCGTCGCGCGCGGGGTGTGTGACGACGGCCGCGAGGGGAAGTCGCTGGGCCTGACCTTGCAATACCTGCCCGTCGAGTCTGTCGTGGGCCCGGTGGCGCCCAACGCGAGCGCCCTGCCCGACGCGTTCATCGCCGAAGGCGGCACGGGCGGCGTGCCCACCACCTTCATCGGCTGCGTCGGCCTTTCCACCGGCAAGACGACGATCGCGCGCTTCGACACGATGGGCAATGCGGTCAGCTTCAACCCCTCGCCGCCCCTCAACTGCTCGTACGACTCCACGATCAGCGAGAAGAACGCCGCCACGGGGATTCGCTGGTTGCTCGAGCCGAATGTCGGGCTCTACTCGTTCGACTCCAGCCCGACCGCCGACCTCAACATCAAGCGGTCGTTCACCGGACGCGAGGTGCGATTTCTTGGCGTGGGACCTGATGGCGACGCGTTGACGTGGGACTCGAAGGCGATGCCGGTGCCGTTGCTTTACCGCGTGTCCCGAGAGCCCAGCGGAATCAGTTACCAGACCGAGATGAACGGAATCATGATCGGAAACCCAGTGGTGAGCCAGGGCGAGATCCGCGTCGTTTCCTGGGTCGGCTCGCTGGGCGTCTTCAGCGGCCAGATCACCGTCAGCCGCTTCAACTACGCCAATGGCGTGAAGCTCTCGGAAGTGACGGTGGCCACGATCGAGTTCGGTGAGTTCAACACCCCGAAGCTTCCGACCGCGATCTTCAGCGCCGACGGCAAGATCGTCTATTTCTCGTACCAGAACGTCACCACCGGCATGCGCACCACCTCGGGCGTCGCCGCGTGCGCCAGCGACAGCGCGACGGGCTGCCTCTCGGGCGGCGCCGGCAGCTGGTTCAGCCCCACCCTCGACACCGTCGTCGAGGCCGCGATTCCCTTCGCCAACGGCACGATGATCGCCGCCGTCGGAGCGAAAAAGACCTACTTCCTCAACGCCACCAACGGGCAGATCATCAACGTCTTCAACTTCCCGATCAAACCCAGCGGGAGCATGCAGACGTTCACCGCGCAGCAGGGAAACCTCTCTGACTTCTACATTCTCAACGGGGCGAGCAACGCGAAGTACCCGACCGAGATCATCGCGATCGACAACCCCGCCTCGGGTGAGCTCTGGCGCCTGACGCTGGGCGGCGGCGGGCAGACGCCGCTCAACGCCCTGAACGTCGCCGTCGACGACGGCAACAACGCCTGGCTGCGCGTCGGCCCGAACCTGGTGAAGCCGAGCACGCTCAACCAGTACCGCACCCGGAAAGGCGCCAACCTTCCGCCCGACGGCGGCGAGTAGCTACTTTCGCGACCGCGCGACCTGCGCGGCCAGGTACGAGTCGGTGATCTCCCGCACGAGCGCGAAATGCTCGTCGGACGATCGCACCTCGCGCATCGCCTGCTGAAGCCACGCCGCCGAGGCATCACGAACCGTCGGCACCGGGCGGCCCGCGTCCAGCTGCAGCTGGCCCGACACGCCCGCGATCGCCTGGCCCTGCAGCGAGAACCCGTTGTCGACGGTGCCAGTCAACCCGCCGTTGGCCCTCCGCTCGACCGCGACGAAGCCTGCTTCGTCGACCTCGAACCAGAGCCCGACCCGGAAGTCTTCCCCGCCCAGCACGGGCAGCGGCAGCAGCGCGCGCACGAACCGCCGGGCCTCGAGCCGCGCGAAGTTTTCGTTGATCTGCCGTTCGCCCCTGGGCACCGCGAGCAGCGCGTCGGGCAACCGGAAGCTGAAGTCGAGCGCTTGGCGCATCGCCTCGGTCGGCCCCGCGAGGTGAATCGCCGCGTCGGGCTGGTTGAAGAGCAGGACGTCGATGAGCGCGAACATCGCGGCGAGCGCTTGCGGATCTGTCACCACGCCCGGACGCATCGACTGCAGCAGCGCCGGGTCGACCACGGGCGCCGGCTGGTAGGTCGTCTGCCCACCGGTTCCACTGAAGGCCCACGCCGCGCATTGCTGTTTCAACAGCGGCCCGCGCAGCGCGACGAGCAGCCGGCGCTGGCCCTCGCGGTGCACGAAAGCCGCCTCGAAGAAGTGCAGGCCCAGAGGGCCATTGAGCTCGCCCGCGAACCAGGGCAAGCGCTGCCTGCAGCCACAGGGACACTCGCGGCGCTCGCGGGTCGTGAGCTGCATTCGATACGTGCGGCGGAAGTCTTCGCTGCTCACTTCGGCCTCCGCGCCACCAACAGCGCCTCGACGTTTCCAGCCGGGCCGGGCACGGAAGAATCAACCCACCCCACCTCGAGTAGCCCGGCGTTGGCGACGAAGCGGCGCATGTCTTCGATCACTGCCGAACGCGCGGCAGCGTCGCGCACCACCCCGCCCTTCTCGACGTGCGCCAGCCCGGCTTCGAACTGCGGCTTCACCAGCGCGATCAACAGCCCTCCCGGCTTCAGCTTCGGCAGCACGGCAGGCAGCACGAGCTTCAGCGAGATGAAGCTGACGTCGATCACCACCACGTCGACCAACTCGGGCAGATCTTCGTCGGTGAGGTTGCGGGCGTTGACCCGCTCGCGAGAGAGCACGCGCGAGTCCTGGCGGAGCTTCTCGTGCAGCTGCGCGCGGCCGACGTCGATCGCGTGGACCCGCACCGCGCCTTCCTGCAGCAGGCAGTCGGTGAAGCCGCCGGTGCTGGCGCCAATGTCCGCGCAGACGGCCCCGCTCACGTCGAGCTTGAAGTGGTCGATGGCCCCTTTGAGCTTCAGGCCACCGCGCGAGACGTACGGCATCACCTCGCCCTTCAGCCGCAGCTCGATCTCGACCGGCAGTCGCACGCCCGGCTTGTCGACGCGCTGATCGCCAGCCACCACCTGCCCCGCCAGAATCAGCGCCTGCGCGCGCGTTCGCGACTCAGCGAGGCCACGCTCGACCAGCAGCACGTCGACGCGTTCCTTCTTCACTTGAGCAACCCCTTCGCCGCCGCCGCCAGCCCGCCTGAGTCGAGGCCCAGCTGCGCCCGCTGCGTTCGCGCCTCGCCGTGTGGAAGAAAGCGGTCGCCCGGCAGTCCCAGCGTCGCCACCCGGCAGGTAGTGCGATGCGCGGCGAGCAGCTCGAGCACCGCGCCGCCCAGGCCTCCGCGCACCGTGCCGTCTTCCACCGTTACCAGCGCGCCCGCAGCGGCCGCCTCGAGCACCACCGCCTCGTCCAGCGGTGCGGCCGACCGCACGTCCACCACCGACCACCGTCCGTCTGCCCTTGCGGCCTCGAGCGCAGGCAGCGCAAGCGGGCCGAGGGTGAGAAAGGTCAGCGCTGACGAGGAGGCGCGGTGCAGCCAGCGCGCGCCGACCCCGCTCGACGGCGCCGCTGGGTTCGGAGGCAGCGTGCCGCGCGGGAAACGAATCGCGAAAGGACCCTTCGCCGACAGGCCGGCGTCCAGCAGCCCGTCGAGGTCCTCACCCCACACGGGCGCCGTGACCGCGACGTTCGGCAGCGTGCGCAAGAAGGCGATGTCGTAAGCGCCCTGGTGGGTCGACCCATCGGCGCCGACGACCCCCGCGCGATCGATGGCGAAGACGACCGGCAGCCGGGGCAACGCGACGTCGTGCACCACCTGGTCGTACGCGCGCTGCAGAAACGTCGAGTAGATGATGCACACCGGCTTCGCGCCTGCGTGGGCGAGCCCGGCGCAGAAGGCGACCGCATGCTGTTCGGCGATGCCGACGTCGAAGACGCGATCGGGGAACCGGGCCTTCAGCGCCACCAGCGACGAGCCTTCGAGCATCGCCGGCGTCACCGCGACCACTTTGGGGTCTTTCTCCATCGCGCGCTCGAGCGCTGCGACGAAGGCGTCGCTGAACGTCGGCTGGCCCGCGCGCGACCGCACCAACTTTCCATCGCGCAGCTCGTACGGCCCCATCGCGTGGCCGCGCGTGCGCCCGTCATCCTCGGCGGGAGCGAACCCCCTGCCCTTCTGCGTCCGCACGTGAAGCACCGCGGGCCGCGGCGACTTCGACAGCTTTCGCGTGGCCTCGAGCAACGCCTGAAGATCGTGCCCGTCGGTGGGCCCGAGCCAGGTGAAGCCCAGCGCCTCGAAGAAGGCCCGGGAGTGCTCGCCCAGCATGCGCGGAACCGCTCCGACGTTGTGCGAGATGCTCATGCCGTTGTCGTTGAGCACGATCTTCAGCGGCAGCTCGCCGTAGCCTGCGTTGTTGAGGCCTTCGAAGGTGAGGCCGCCCGTCAGCGCGCCGTCGCCGACCACCGCCACCACCTGCCCCGGCTCGTTCTTGAGCTTCTTCGCCGCGAGAATTCCAAGACCCGTCGACACCGCGGTGCATGCGTGGCCCGCGCCGAAGGCGTCGTGCGGGCTCTCGGCCGGGTCCAGAAACGGAGCGATGCCGCCCGCCTGCCTCAACGTCCGCATGCGCGGGCCTCGGCCGGTGAGCAGCTTGTGCGCGTACGCCTGGTGGCCGACGTCGAAGACGATGCGATCGACAGGAGACTTGAAGGTGCGGTGCAGCGCCACGATCAGCTCGACGGCCCCCAGCGAGGCGCCCAGGTGACCGCCTACCTGCGCGCAGACCTCGATGATCTGCGTCCTCAGCGCCGCGCACAGCGCGGGCAGCTGATCCTCGGGCAGTGCACGGACCGCGGCGGGTGAATCGACCTGCCCGACGTTCAATGCGTTCGCTCCACCGTGTACTTCGCAAGAGCGGCCAGCGGCCCCGCCTCGGGCTCCAGCGCGCGCACCGCCGCCAGCGCGGCGTCGACGTGGGCTTGCGCGAGCTGCCGCGACTTCTCGAGCCCGACGACCGCGGGGAAAGTGTGACGCCCGGCGCCTGCGTCGGCCTTGGTCGGCTTCCCCATCTGGGCGGGGGTCGAGGTGACGTCGAGCACGTCGTCAGCGATCTGAAACGCGAGGCCGATGGCGTCGCCGTAGATCTGGGCGGCCTGCAGCGCGGCGGCGTTGCCTCCCGCGGCGAGCACTCCCAACCGGCACGAGGCCTTCAGCAGCGCGCCCGTCTTCAGCCGGTGCAGCTTCACCAGGTAGTCGAGCTCGGCCGGGCGATCGGTGGCGATGTCCATCACCTGGCCGCCGACCATGCCGCCGGCTCCCGCAGCGAGCGCCAGCTCGGAGACAAGGCGCGCGCGCACGTCAGCGCGATCTCCGGTGGCGACCAGGGCCAGCGCGTCGGTGAGCAGCGCGTCGCCCGCGAGAATCGCCATCGCCTCGCCGAACACCTTGTGGCTCGTCGGCCGACCGCGGCGCAGGTCGTCGTCGTCCATCGCGGGTAGGTCGTCGTGCACCAGCGAGTAGGTGTGAATCATCTCGACCGCGCAGGCCGCGTCGTTGGCCGCCTCGCCGCCGCCATTGCTCGCCTGCGCCGTCGCGTCCGAAAACGCGAGCACCAGCACGGGGCGCAGCCGTTTGCCGCCGGCCAGCAGCGAGTACCGCATCGCCTCGGCGAGCTTCGCAGGGGTGCGCAGGCCAATCGCGTTCATCCGCCCGGCCAGCAGCGCCTCGACGCGCGCCTGCTGGGTTGCGAGCCACGCCTCGAAATCGAAGGCAGCCATCAGAACGGCACGTCTTCGTCGGGCTTCGGCGCCGATGCGCGGGGCTTCGGGGCTGCAGGCGCAGCGGGCGACTCGGGCGCGGCCTGCAGCGGTGCGGTGCGGCCGTCATCCGACAGCAGCTGCTCGACCCGCTTCTCGGCCTCGGCCAACAGCTTCTCGCCACGCTTCACCAGCTGCACACCTTCGGCGAATTTCTCGAGCGACGCTTCGAGCGACAGCGTGCCACCCTCGAGCGACTCGACGATCTCCTGCAGGCGGGCGACGACTTCGCCATACCCGCTGGTGCCCCGCTCAGCTTTGTCCGTCGTCCTGGTCGTCACGCGGCTGTGTATACGTCGTTTGCCGGGAGCCCGTCACCGTCGCGTCGACCTCGCCATTCTGAAGCTTGATGCGAAGGCCATCACCCGGCTTCACCTCGTCGGCCGACCGCACCGCACGGCCGTCTTCGACGCGCTGGGCAATCGCGTAGCCGCGCAGCAGCACCTTCAGCGGGCTCATCGCCTCCAGCGGACCTTCGAGCGCGTGCAGCGCGGCACGTTCCCTCGCCAGGGCCGAACCCATCAACGCCGCAGGCCTGGTCTTCAGCGCCTGCAACGACGCCCGCTCGCGCGCCACCGAGGCCTTCATCAACACGGGCAGGCGGGCTTTCAGCGCGAACAGGGCGACGCGCTGTCTGGCGATGGCGCCTCTCATCAGCGCTGGCAGGCGGCCCTTCATCGTCTGCAGCGCTCCGCGGGCGGCATGCGCCGCAGGGCGCGGCGAGGCATGGTGCAAGCGTTCGCGCAGGTGGTTGAGTTCGACGTGCTCACGGCGGAACGTGGTGCTGGCGGCGGTCTGGAGCCGGGCGGCGAGCTGGTGAAGCGCCTTGCGGGTGGCGAGCAGCTGGGCCTGGGGCCGCAGCTGTTGGAGCTTCGCGTTGAGCTCGCGCAAGTCTTCGCGGCGATCGCGCGTGGTGCGTTCGAGCGCGGTACGCATCTCTTCGGCGAGCTCGGTGAGGTGGAGGCGGTGCTGGGTGAGGCCGCGGCGCGGGTCGCCGAGGTCGGCCTGCAGCCCTTTGAGCTGGTGCGCGCCTTCGAGAATCTTCCGTTCCACGGCTTTGCGCAGTCGCGCGCGCGCGGTGGCGAGGCCCAGCTGCAGGTCAGCCAGCACGGGAGCGACTGCTTCGGCGGCGGCGCTGGGCGTCGGCGCGCGGAAGTCGGCGACGAAGTCGGCCAGCGTGGTGTCGACCTCGTGACCGACGGCCGAGACGACGGGCACGGGACACTCGAAGATCGCGCGGGCGACGAGCTCTTCGTTGAAGGCCCAGAGATCTTCGGCCGAGCCGCCACCGCGGGTGACGACGATCACATCGACGTTCTGGCGGCCCAGCCTTCGAATCGCGCGGGCGATTTCCGGCGCCGCCTCGTCCCCCTGCACGCGCGCATCGGCGACGAGCACGGGCAGCCGCGGGTGGCGGCGGTGGAGGACCTTGAGGAAGTCGCGAAGGGCCGCGCCGCTGACGCTGGTGACGACCCCGACGCGCCGAGGCAACACGGGCAGCGGGCGCCGCGGCTGCTTCCGGTTCGGGCCGAACAGCCCTTCGGCCATCAGCTTCTGCTTCAGCTGCGCGAAGGCGAGCGCCTGTGCGCCGACGCCTGTGGGGTCGATGCGCTGAACGATGATCGAGTAACGGCCCGACGGCTCATAGAGGTCGAGGCTGCCTTCGATCACCACCGACAGGCCGTCTTTCAACGCGAACTTCATCCGCGCCGCCGTCGTCTGCCAGACCTTCACGTCGATGGACGACACGTCGTCCTTCAGCGAGAAATAGAGGTGCCCCCGGACGTTCGGGCCTCGGAAGCCCGAGACTTCTCCGCGCACGACGACGCGAAAGAACATCGGCTCGAGCGCGTCTTTGATCGCCCGCGTCAGCTGCCCGACCGTGAGCACCTTCGGCTCATTCTTCTGCGGAACCTCGCGACGCCACGTGGGCACCCCGGGCGCCGAGCGGGCAAGCGGCTCCACCTTCAACGGGGCCCCTGGGTTCATCCCCAGAGGAGTCGAAGGATGAGCCGCCTGCGCGACACGAGCGGGAGGCGGAGGCGGAGCCGGATTAACGGGAGCCACCGGCAGTGAAGGCCCGGCCGCGAGCGCCCCCGCACGAACCCACTCAGGCTCGGAAGGAGGGGGCGTCGAATCGGCGGGCTCCGATCGAACGGGAGCCGCTGCCGGCCCGAAGAGATCCTGCTGCTTCATCGGCAGGCTACTGCTTGAGCTTGTCGAGCTGCGACTTGGCCTTCTCGTAGAACTCGTCGCCCTTCACGGTCATCTGCATCACCTGCTTGAAGAAGGTGATCGCTTCGTCGGGGCTGCCGTCTTTCAGCTGGTAGCCGCGCAAATAGGCCTCCTTCGACTGGCCGCGCGCCTCGCTGATGATCGCCTGGGCGCCGGTGTGACCGGGGTCGGCGAGCAGCACCTTCTTCGCGTACTCGACGGCCTGGCCCCACTCGTTCTTCGACTTCGCCGCCGTGGCCTTCAGGTAGTACGCGGTGACGACGCGGGTGGCGATCGGCTTCGACAGCGCGCTGGCCGGGCCGCCCGTGATGCGACGGTCGAGCTCGAGCAACCCGAGCAGGTCGTTGGCGCCCAGGCTCTCGAGCTTCTTGTTCTTCTCGTTGAACTCCTGGATCTGCCCCATCAGCTGCTTGCACTGCTTGAACGAACCCGCGCACGCGTTGGCCATCGCCAGCGCGCCGGCCTGATCGCCGTTCGCGAACAGCGACTGCACGGGAACCCACGGGGTCTTCGGCACAGTCGGCGGCACGTACGGGTGCTCGAGCCGATCGATCGCCTTCGCCGCCGAGTCCTTGAACTCGAGCGCGTCGCGGTTCTCTTCGCGCGCACCGAGGATGTCGTTCGACATCGCGAGCAGCTCTTTCATCTTCGCCATGTCGCTGGTCATCGGCACCAGGTCACGCGCATCGCGCAGCTTGTTCTCGATCTTCGCGTCCAGATCCGACCGCACCTTTTCGCGGCGCTCGGTCTGCAGCGTGTCGCTGGTCACCTGCGAGAGCTCCTTGTGTGCCTCGCTGACCTGCCCAAGCTTCACGAACTCGGCCGCCTTCTTCAGGTGCTGCTCGTTCGGAATTTCCTGTTCGGTCTTCGCGATGTACTGCTGCACCGTGCCGCCGCCGAAGCCCGGGTTGGCCAGCTGGACCTGCTCGAGAATCGCCTTCGCTTCGGCCCACTTGCCCTGGCGAATCAGGTTGCGCGCGTCCTGGTTCATCGCGCGAAGCTGTTCGGTGGTGCGCTGCTCGATTTCGGCATTGGCGTTCGAGGCTTCGCGGCGCTTGGTGTCGATGATCTTGTAGCCGACGAAGCCCGCCAGCAGCACGACGCTGACAGCGCCGATGCGAATCATCAGCTTCTTCTTCTTCGCCTTCTTGTCCGGGTCTTCCTGGTTGCGAAGCCTCGAGCTGCGCACCACAGGCCTTCGTCCACCGCCCATGTCGACGCCAGTCGAGTTGCGGCGCGCCGGGCGAGCGGCCCCTGCTTCATCGACGTACTGGAGCTCGGTGTCGCCCATGGCGATCGTGTCGCCGTTGTTGAGCACCGTCTCTTCGGCAATCGAGCTGCCGTTGACCATCGTGCCGTTGCCGCTGCCCATGTCGCTGGCGGCCCAACCTTCGGGCGTGCGGCGCAGCAACACGTGCTTGCGCGAGACAGACGTGTCGGGAATCGCGATCGCGTTGTCAGCCGACCGCCCCATCACCACCTCGTCACCTTCGAGCGTGAACTCCTGGCCGGCGCAAGGCCCGGCCATGCACATCAGCTTTTGCGAAGCGGGCGGAGGAGCGCTGACGCGGGGCGCTTGCCCTGTTGCCCTGCGGGCGCGGTTCGGCGCCCCGGAAGCGGCGGGCGTGGCGACTCCGGTCGGTCTGCGGCGTGCGGGAGGAGGAGGGGGCATTTTCGGCTAAACCCTTTGTTTCGAAGCGTCCAACTGACTGATTGTGACAGCCTTGGTCATCTGCCGCCAAGGGGGGTTCAACGAGAGTTCAACCCCTTGAGTACCTTGTCCGACTTCTCACGGTAGGCATCCCCGGCGGGGAGCATCGCGCTCACTTCGGTGCACAGCGGCTTGGCGGCCTCGGGCTCACTCTGGCTCAGCTGGTAGCAGCGCAGATAGAGGTCTTTGGCCCGTTCGCGCCCGTCGTTGACGATCGTCTGCGCGCCGCTGTGGCTGGAATCGGCGTCGAGCACCTTGAAAGCATTGACCATCGCCTGGGGCCAGTCGCCCACGATGCGGGCGGCCGAGGCCTTCTTGTAGAACGCGGTGCCCATGCGGGTGGCAATCGGCTTGCCCTGGGGTGAGCTGCGGCCGCCCGCGATCTGCCGATCGAGCCGCTGCGCATTCTCGAGCTCCGGGGGCTGAAGGCTCTCGATCTTCGCGAGCAGCGCGTTGAGGTCTTTCATCTTTCCTTCCAGCGCGCGGCACGACTCGGACTCGGCAGCGCAGGCCTGGGCGGCGGTGAAAGCGCCCCCCGCATCGCCGCTGGCGTAGGTCGTCTGCACCTTCAGTGCGGGGTCGTCTTTGGGGATCTCGACCTTCTCGACGACCCTCACGCGAAGCGCCGAGTCGGCGCGTGACTTGAGCTCGCTGGCATCGCGATCGTCGGGGCGGGCGATCAGCAGGTCTTCCGCCAGCGCCTTGAGCTTTCGCATCCTCGCGTCACCACCGAAGGCTGCGAGCCCCTGCCCTTCGATGATCCGCGCCTTGAAGAGCTCGGCCTGCTTCGTCTGCAGCGCGTCGCGGCGCACCACCTGCTGCGTATCGGCCGAGACCTGCGCCAGCTCGCGGGCGCACGTCCCCACCTCGTTGCGTTCGAGCGCGAGCTGCGCGGCGTCGAAGTGCTTCTGGTTCGGAATCTCTTTCGCCGCGGCCGCGGCGTACGTCTTCACCGCGCCATCGAGGAAGTTCGGGTCAGCGGCGAGGACCTCGTCGAACTTCGCCCCCGCTTCGGACCACTTGCCCTGGCGAACCAGGTTCTTGCCGTCTTGAAAGAGCTTCCCCAGCTTCTCGCCCAGGGCGATCGACGGATCCGGCGGCCCAGCGACCACCGGCCTCTGGCTCAACTTCCAGTAGCCGGCGCCGGCAACGGCGACCAACAGCAAAAGCACGATCACCAGCGGCGCCTTGCTCTTCTTCACCTCGACTTCTTTGGGCCGACGCGTGACGCGGCGGCGGCCGGGCGCAGACACCGAGAGCTCCTGTTCGGGCACGGTGTCCGAGCGCGGCGGCGGCGCGGCGGCCTTGGTGCGTCGTACGGGCGGGCGGTTCGGGGGCGCCATGGCCTTACAGCTGGTACTCGTCGAGCTTCTCGTTTGCCAGCGCGTGGCAGCGGTGCTCGTTGGTGGGGAAGTACTGCGCGACCTCAAGCAAGATTTCCTTCGCCCGCTCGGGGTTCTTGAGCTCCATCTGTTTCTTGGCCTCGAGCATCAGCGCGCCGCACTGGCGGTCGAGCTCCATGCCGATCTCGTCGGCCTTGCGGCGGGTCTGGTCGAAGAGGGTGGCGCGCTGCTCTTCCGGCACGACGAGCAACAGCTGCCACGACTGGCGGTACGCCTTCCAGGACCGGAAGACGTTTTCGCTGCCGACGTCGCGCTGGGCGTACAGCTGGCCGGCCTGCCGGGCGAGGTCACGCGCGCGCTTGATCGCCTCGGCGCTGCTCGCGGGAGGAACAGGCAACAGCTCGAGCCAGATGTCGCCGACGCGCCAACGTTCCTTGCTGGGCGGGTTCCTCACATTGTCGAACACGAGGGTGTTCTTCTCGCCGCGCTTGAGCACGCGCGGGGGAATCAGCGTCTCGATCTCGCGGTCGGGTACGCCAATGTCGGGCGGCACGAAGGCAACCTCGGCGTTGTTGACGATGATCGCCACCTCGTCGCGATCGATGTCCTGCGCGAGGTAGTGAACGAGAATCGCCGCGTCTGTCGGGGTGACGAAGTCGAAGCTGAACTGCTTGCTGTCGACCCGCGGGTAGTCGACGCCGTCGCCCAGGCCGAACGAATGGCGAATGCGTTCGGACGTGATGTGCAGGCGATCGGGCTCGGACGGCAGGCTGACCCCGGCCTCGGGGCGGAAGACCTGCACGAGGCTGATGATCACGATCGTCGCGATCAGCGAGCAGACGCCGGTGATGATCGCCTGCGATTTCGTGGGGAGGCTCGTCCACCAGTAGGCAGCCTGGGCGCCCAGGCTCTCGTTCGCGATGCGGCGGCGGCGCGAACGATCAGCTGTCGTTTCCTTCACCGGAATCGCGTCCGTCATCGGGCGCGACATCGGCAGCGGCGCGCGGGGCACGAGCCTGGGCCCTTCGTCGGTGACGTCGTCGATGGGCTTCGCGTCAGCGACCGTCGGCTCAGAGAACGCCTTGAAGTCGCTGCCCGTCAAATCCAGCGGCGCGAGCGAGTTCGACGACGCTTCAGCGTCCGTCAGCAGCAGCTTGTTGATCGACGGGGCCTGCGGTGTGGCGACGATGTTGGTCGGCCCTTCGATGCGGCGAACCACCGGGTCGAGGTCGGGCAGCGCCATCGCCGTCTTCTGCTCGGAGACGTCGGGCACGCGCTTCAGCACGCTGGCGTTGATCAACGACGGAGAAGGCTGCCCAGGAGCGCCGAGCTCGGCCTTGCGCGGGTCGTGCGCGTTCAAGGTGGCCGAGTCGCCGCTGCCCCGCGGCAGGTCAGGCTCGAGCTTGCGGCGCTCGGGTGAAATGCCCGGCAGCGGCGGAATCAGCGGCTTGCCCAGCGGCTGGGTGTTGTCTTCCGGAGCGAAAAGCGGCCGGCCCACCGGCGCCGTGACCTCGGCCTCTTCCTCGTACATCAGCTTCTTCGGCTTCGTTTCCCACGGCACCATCGGCTCTTCCTCGCCCGAGGCGGTGACGATGTCCTCGTCGGTGCGCGCGGGTGGCGGCGGAAGCATGCCGGCCTTGCCGAACCCGGGGACCAGCCCGGGGCGTTTGTCTTCTTCGAGCTCGACGAAGTTGATCAGCGCCGAGCCGATGGCCAGCGCGTCCCCGGACCTGAGCTCGCGGGGAAGAACGACACGCTCGCCGTTGAGCAGCGTGCCGTTCGAGCTGCCGAGGTCTTCAACGAACGGGCGCCCGTTCTTGTCGAAGATCCGCGTGTGTTGACGCGAGACACCGGAGTCCGAGAGCACCACGTCGTTGTCGTCGTCCCGCCCGATGCGAACCACCGGCTGAACCACGACGAACTGCTGCCCTTCGCTGTTGCCCCGAGCAATGAGCAGCTGAAATGCCATCTTGAAACTGGCGCGGCGCCACTAACCCCCGATGTTGCCGAACATGAACGCGAAGACGATCGGCCCGAAGAGCACCATGAAGACCGTGGGGAAGATGCAGGCGATCAGCGGGAACAGCATCTTCACCGGCGCTTCGTTGGCGAGCTTTTCCGCGCGCTGGGTGCGGTCGATGCGCAGCTGGGTCGACTGGATCCGCAGAATCTTGCCGAGGCTGGTGCCCATCTTGTCGGCCTGAATGAGCGCGGTGACGAACTGGGTCAGGGAGGAAAGGTCGACGCGGGCGATCATGTCCTTCAGGGCTTCTTCGCGGGTCTTGCCCATCTTGAGCTGCTTCAAGACCATCTGCAGCTCTTCACGGAGGGGGCCGCCCTTGCCCTTCTCGACCACCTTCGCGAGCGCGCCCGTGAAGTCGAGGCCGGCTTCGACCGACAGGGTGAGCAGGTCGAGGTTGAAGGGAAGCGCGCGGCTGATCTGCAGGTGGCGCTTCTTGACCTGATCGTTGATCCAGATCATCGGGTAGAAAAGACCGATCAGGGCGCCCAGCAGCGAGGCGGCCAGGTTCCAGCCGATCGCGTTGACGACGATCATCCCGAAGAGCAGGCCCACGACGAACCCGATTTCCTGCAGGGCCATCATGTCTTCCGGCTTGTAGCCCTTGGGATCGCCGCTCTTGATCAGGCTGCGGCGCATCTTTGCTTCGTAGCCAGGCCACATGAAGCGGCGGTTGGCCGTGCCGAGCTTGCGCACGACGACGCTGCCTGCGCCGGCCATACCGCCGGCCGACTCTTCCTTCACTTCGACGATGAAGCGCTCGAAGACGTTCGAGTAGAGGCCGACCGCGAGAAAGCCGATCGCTCCAGCTGCGAAGATCGCCGAGCCCACCATCAGTACTGTCGTCAGGGCTTCTTGCACGGTTCGTAATCTCCGTCAGATGTCGATGTTGACGATGCGGCGAATGATCAGCATCCCCAGAACTTCCATCACCACGATCGCGCCGACGAGCACGTAGCCGAAGATGTGGTCGAGCATCGGCTGCATCAGGTCGGGCCGCATGTAGTTGAGCACCATGCCGAGGATGAGCGGCATCGAACCGACGACCCAGCCCTGCAGCTTGCCCTGCGAGGTGAGTGCGTCAATCTTGCCCTCGAGCCGAAAGCGCTCACGGATCGTGGTCGACAGCGTCTCGAACATTTCGGCCATGTTGCCGCCGAGCTGACGGCTGATGTTCGTGGCGGTGACGACCAACTCGAGGTCGTCGCTGCCCACGCGCTTGCTCATGTTGACCAGCGCCTCTTCCAGCGGAACGCCGAGCTTGGCTTCCTTCACGAAGAGCCCGAACTCCTGGCTCAGCGGCGCCATCGCTTCCTTCGACACGTGCTCGATCGCCTGCTGGAAGGTGAGGCCGGCCTTGAAGGCGTTGGCCATCGCCTGGAGCGCGTCGACGAGCTGGGTGTTGAACTTCTTGATGCGGCGTTTCCGGTAGTGCTTCACCATTATCATCGGCAGGAAGAAGCCGAAGATCGTCGCACCGACGGCGACCAGAGGGTTGATGACGACGTAGCTGAACAGACCGAGCAGACACATCGACGCGATGTTCAGCACCAGCATCTGGCGCGGGTCGATGAAGAGGAACATGTCGCTCAAGTCGTTCATCGACTTGACGACGTAGCGCTCCTGGTACTGCTCGTACGCCTTCGACATCACCCCGAAAATGACGAGGCTGAAGAAGAAGACCGAGCCGGTGACCAGGAGCAGGACGATGGCTGGAAGCATTCGCTGATCGCTCCTTGGGGCTCTGAGAGAGACTGCTTACGGCGTGGGAGCCGTAGCGCCCTTCGCGTCGCTACCGGTGGCGCCGCGGATGACCTGAATGGTGTTGAAGCGCTTCTGCTGAAGAACGCGGGTGCGCTCGCCAGAGAGCAACGTGTTGATCGTCGCGCGGCCGCGCTCTTCGATCACGTCGACGTCGTCTTCGTTTCGCAGCGACATCGTCAGCGACCCGAGATCTTGCGCGAGCACGAGGATTTCCGCTTCTTCTGGGATCACGAGCAGCGAGACGTTGTTGTAGTCGCGCTGGTTCTCGGGAATCAGGTTCACGTTGGTCGTGCCCGTGATCTTGCCGGTCGCGAGGACGATCACATTCTGAAGCAGCGTGACGGCGACATTCTCGTTGGTCTGCGGATCCTTGAAAGTGCCGATGATGTCGACGTGGTCGTTGGGGCGAATCCAGCCACCGACGGAAACTGCCTTGCCGGCGTCGATGGTGATCGCGCGCGCCTTCTTCTGGACCTTGGTCGACAGCCGTTCGGCCGCCTTCGTGGTCTCGAACTGGCTCCACAGCAGCGGGTCACCGGCCTGCACGGGCACGAGGACCTTTTGGTTCACGACGTAGCTGGCCGAGTCGGGCTTGACCACCGACGACGTGACGAACTGCTCGGGCACACTGCGCTGCGAGATCATGTCGAAGGTGACGACAGTCCCTTCGGAGATGTCGACCGCGGCCACGACGACGGGCACGAGGTTCCAGCCGCGGCGAACGTCAGATTCTTTCTTCTTGATCGCGGAGTACGCGACGATGCCGGCGAACAGGCCGAGCACCAGCGCCACGATGAGAGGAGTCTTGCCCTTGAGCATTGGGGGATTCTCCGAACGGAACTGTGGGGTTGTGAGGGTGAAGAGGCGGGCGAATGGTACTGGTCACTGAACGAAGGTGTCAAAAGGAGTTCTGCGTGGACGTCGCTTCTTAGTTTCGGGTGTCGGGCGTGTACGCACCTTTTAGAGAGAAAGCCTCGCCCTGATCGTCGCGCAAACGCACCGTTTGGTGCTCAGGATCGAGCCCAATCATCGTGATCGTGAAGCGGCTTGCGTCTTTCGGGACGAACACCGTGAAAGTTCCGGGCGTTGCGTCGACGAGGAAAAGATCTTCGCTCGCGATCATTTCCAATCGCCACGGCATCACGTCAAAAGAACGCCTGCGAAAGGGCGAAGAAAGGCCAGGATTATCGGCTTCGATTTTCGCGAGCGCCGCCGCCCAGGCTGCTTCGTCGGTGTCCACCGCTCCCGTTTCCTGCAGCTGCTGGCGCTTCGCCTCGTGAAGCTGCTTGGCGACCTCGAGCATCGCGAGGTTCGCGCCCGGCGTGCTGCGCCGCGAGAACGGGTACGACTGCTGCCAGAGCGTGACGACGAAAGCGACCAGCACCACACCTGAGATCCACAGCGGGGCCGAACGCCCGCGCGCCAGGTAGACAAGCAGCGTGACGCTGGCGAGGAAGGCAGCGATCGCCGACGCGGTACCGAGCGGAGAAGGAATCGTGCCGCAGTGGTACTTGTGGCTGAGCGCAGTGAAGAGCTGCTGGAGCTCCGGCAACATGCCCGCGATCGCCCCGGCGGCGAAGCCGAGGAAGACCAGCAAATGAAAAGCGCGGAGCACCGGTGAAGCGGCGTCGGCCGACTTCACGGGAACGGCAGGTTCAGCACGAAGTAATACGAGTCGTAGTAGGTCTGGTACGCCTCGAGGAACAGCTCGATCAGGTTCTTCTGCTGGCTGCCATCGCCCATCACGCCCTTCGAAACGGGAATCATCCGGACTTCGCAGGCGAGCACGAGGCCGACGATCAACACCCAGTTGAGCATCGAGTACTCGACCATGGCCTGGCCGCGCGACAGACGCTTTCTAAAGGATTTGATGGGTCGGTTCATGGGCGCTCTTTAGGGGATGGCGAGGTCATCGTACTGCTCAAGCTTGATTTTGGCAGCTCCCACGGGCGGGAGCACCATCTGTGATTGGGCGTTGATGCCGTAGTCGCGCACTTCGATGCTGTGACCGATGGCCGGGATTTCCATCTTGGCGAGGTGAAGCAGCGGCACCTGAGGGCTGACCCAGACGCGCTTGACGACGGTGCTGCGCAAGCGAACTTCGACGGGCGTCGCCGACACGGTGCCGGCCAGCGTCATCAGCTGGCTCGGGCGGCCCGCGGTGGTGGTGAGCTCGATCGGAAGCTTGCCAGTCGCAGCGGGCCCCTTCTTCTTCGGAGCGTCCGCGGCCAACAGCTGGGCGACCGCCTCTTCGGTCAGCTCGTTGGGCTTCTCGGTGCCGACGGCGACGAAGAGCCGGGTCACGCCATCGGCGTTCATGCCCACGCCGCGGGCCACCAGCATCTTCAGCTGCATCAGCGGCGCCTTCATCGCGTGGTGTTGACCCATGTCGAGCTCGAGCCAGCAAGCAGGCCGGCCTTTCTTGTCGGTCTCTTCACCGACCACAGCAATTCGCCAAAAATGAACGCGTTCGGGCCCGCCGTCGATACGGAAGGTGGCCCACTCGCCAACCTTTCCTCCCGTGATTCCGGCCCTCAGCGGCTCGGTGAGCGCTTGTCCCACCGGGCTGTTGAGCGCGGGAACCGGGCCGGCGGCGAGGACGAGGGCGAGCAGCGCGATCATCTGCCGGCCTTTTCACGCGCGGCCCTTACCGCTTCGTCGTTCGGCACCGCGTCCGGGCGATCGCTGCCGACCCAGGTCTGCTGAATCGCGACCAGCTTTGGCTCGAGCTGAATGAAGCCGACCACCGCCTGCTCTTTACCGCGCGAGAACTCGACCACGCGCTGAACCTTGCCGTCGAGCTTCACCCGCGTGTCGCGGATGAGCGCGTAGCCTTTCTCATTAAAGCCCTTCGCGAGCCGGGCCTGGAGCTCGTCGACGGTGCCTTCGAGAAGAGACGAGCGCGCCTGCGTGCCGCCGCTGTCGTCGCGCAGCACGAGGTCTTCGCTGAAGAGCGCGCCTTCCAGCGGCGGAAGCTTGTGGGCCTTGCTCAACGGCTCGCGCACCCAAACGTCTTTGAGTACGGCGAAGCCCAGCGTCTTGCCTTCGTGCTGCGTGAGTACGATCGACCGGACGAGCCCTTCGCGCGTGTAGAAGGCCGAGACGACGCCCTCGTTCTTGAAGTCGCCGTCGACGGTGACGGGGTAGCCCTGGTCGACCCACTGCTTCTGAAAATACCGCGCGACCTGCTTCAGCGGATCTGCCGTCTGGAAGTACGCGAGGCGGTAGTACTCGCCGCTGATGAGCAGATCTTTGCCGATGCGGGTCGGGAAGGTGCCCGGGTAGACGGGCAGCGGCTGCTCGGCGTGAGCAACCAGCGGAAGAAGCAGACCCAGGAGAAGCGCTCTCACCGTCAGCCTTCACAGTTGTACTTCTTGTTGTGCTTGTCCTTGCCGGAGTTGGAAGGCACGCCGGCTTCGGAAGGGTTGTCGGCCTGCGCGTTCTTGCAGCCCATGAAGAAGGGGCCGCGATCGCGGTAGATGGCGCGGTACTGCGAGTCGTCGTACTTCGACGTGTCGCGGAAAGGGGCGGTGTCGTAGCACTTGCGTTTTTCGTGATCGAGGCCTGGCCCGTCGTTGCCTTTTTCGTGCTCGAGGTTGTTCATGCCCCACTGCGCGCCGTGGGTCGGGTCGTTGGTGCACTTGCGGTCTTTGATGCCGCCCTCGCCTGCTGCGAAGTAGTTGTGCGAGACGACGTAGACCGAGCTGATCGGGTTGGGGACGAAGTTCCCGATCAGGCCCATGATCTGGTTGAAGCCGGGAATCGAGCCGAGCTTCGCCGGAGCGCCGAGCAGGCTCATCCGGCTGACCTGGGTGTAGATGCCCTGGTCGCTGCCGCCGCGGTGAACGCCTGCACGCGGGCCACCCGGCCCTTCGGTGTGCTGTTCGGCGTCGGCGCCGTCGGGCAGGGCCCAACCGCTGGCGAGCAGCGTGAACTTGTTCTTCAACGTCAGGTTCTGCAGGTTGCGGCCGCCCCAGACGTCGGCCTTGAAGAAGCCCCCATTCTCGTCGAGGAAGTGGCGGGGCAAGATCCGGTTGTCGAGCTGCATCGACACCTCGACCTGCACTTTGCCCTTCGTGTTGAAGCCAAAGAAGCTGTGCACGGTGCTGGCGCCGCCGTTGAGGACTCCGAGCAGCTGGTCGATGAACTGGTTGCCCGGAATCGGGCCGACGTTCTGGGTAATCGCGGGGGCGTCGAGCGAGGTGATCTTCGTCTTCACGTTCGCGTAGCCGACGATGAAGTCGCCGGGCGAACGGTTGTCGATCGACTCGAGGTCCTTGTACTTGTCTTCCGCATCGAGCACCGACGCCTCTTTCGCGGTGTCGAAGGCCTTATTGTGCTGCGCCTTGCCGTAGTCGTCGAGCGTGTAGCTCGTCATTTCCCAGGCGACGTAGCGGCTGGCTTCCTGGAGCTTCAGCTTCGCGCGCACCAGCTCTACGAAGTACATGCTGTAGAGCAGGATCACGATCATCACCGGCAGCACCAGCGCGAACTCGGTGATCGCCTGCCCTCTGGGTCGGAAGCGGGTGCGCATGGTCAGTGGGTCAGGATCTTCGCTGGCAATTGCTTGAGCGGCCCGGGCAGCGCGCCCTCGAGGTTGTTGACGAACGGGACCGCGTAGCGGCCCTGCCAGACCGAGGCGAGGCGCGGCTTCCAGTACGGGTTGAAGAAGTTCGGCTGCTCGGCCCAGTTGCCGGGGCGGTGGTAGTAGGTCTGGCCGCGCGAGATGACGTTGAGGCCCTTGAAGAGAAGGAAATCCTTCGTGGCGTTGTCCATCGTCAGCTTCCTGGGCTGCTTGAGGGCGAAGGTCATCGCGCCCGTGTCGTTGAGCAGCGCGGGCTTGTTGTTGCCGGCGCCCGTCTGATCGCCTGGGTTGAGCATTTCAGCAGCGGACTTGTTGAGCATCACCCAGGTCGAGGGCTGGTTGAATTCCTGGGCGCGGTTCGCGGCGGCGGTGATGCTCGGGTCGCCTCCGCTGCCGAGGCCCTGCCCGCAGGGCGCGCCGTACTGGCCGGGCTCGAAGTGCGGGAAGTGGGTGAGGCCTTCCCACGGGTGGTTGCCATCGCGAATCGGGCGCACGTTCGCGACCCAGACTTTGGTCTTGATGTCGAAGGCGAACGTCTCGACGATCGTCTTCGACCAGATGTTGAGGCCGAGGTCCTGGTATTCGTTGGGGGTGCCGCCGAAGAGGCCGCCCGTGCTCTTGTTCGGCAGGTCCGACTGCTGGCTGCCGCTGACGCCGCTGCGGGTGACCAGGCGCCAGTGAATGCCACCGCCCTGCCCCGTCGGGTCTTCTTCTTTGCTCATCGCCCAGATGCTGGGCTTCACGGTGTTGCGAAACGGGTGGGTGCTGTCGCGGTCTTTGCGGTTGTCGCCCCAGCACTTCAGCGGGTTCTCGTCGTCGCGGCACGACAGCGGGTTGACGAGCTTGAAGACGGCGAGGTTGAGCTCGGCCGGGCCGATTTTGATCGAGTAGATGTCGTCAGAGCCGATCGCGTCGCCCTGGGTGAGGTCGGTGATCGGGCGCTTGGGCAGGTCGTTCTTCCAGTCGCGAATGTAGTTGCGGTCGTTCGACCCTTCTTTGCCGACGCTGAAGTTGTAGCTGAGCATCTTCGTCTGGCCCCACTTCCAGTCGAGCTTGCCGAGGATGTCGCGAATGATGCCGAAGTTGGATGGCAGGGGGATGATCTGCCCCGGCCGGCGATCGGTGACCCAGCCGGGGCCGCAGGCGCTGCCGCCGCTGCCTTCGCGATCGCAGGCGAAGCGGGTCGCGTTGGCGATCTTCCCCATCGACCGTTTCGCGCGGGCGATCTTGTCGGTCTCTTCGCTGTTGGCGACCGGCAGCGTGTCGAAGAGGTTGGTCGGGTTGGCGAGCAGCGAGACTCCGGATTCCTTCATGTGGGCGCGGTTCAGGATGCACGCAGACAGCGCGCCGCTGACACTGCGGCTGCCCCACGAGCCGATGTTTGGATCATTCTCGACGATGACGTCGTTCGAGGTGTTGAGGACGTGCGTCATCGTCCCGTAGAGCGTGACCTGCGCGAGCGCCGCCAGCGCCTTGTTGAGGATGCGGTGGCCGGGGATGACGATCTGCCCGATGAAGTAGTCGGGGTTGGTGGCCTTGAGGGTGGCCTGAATCGCCTGGGCGGCCCCTTTGATGATCTGCTTGATCGCCTCGAGCCCCTTGAACAGGGCCTTCAAGACTGGGCCGACGTACGGAATTGCCTCGAGGCCGGCACAGATCGCTTCCCACCTCCAGCCGTCGGGATCTCCGCAGGGGTTGGCGGTGAGGACGACCCCCACGGCATCGGCGAAGAAGGCCTCGAGGAAGTACATGAACGACAACATCGACTGCCAGACCATCGCGGCGACGTAGTGCGAGACCTGGGTGCGGTTGCTGAACGCGTAGAAGTTGAAGGCGCGCGCCTCCATCGCGGCCATCGAATAGGCAGCGGCGTCGGCGGTGTTCTGCAGGCGAACGCGCTCGTTGATGTTGTGGCCGAGGTTGATGGTCGCGAGCACCGCGATCGAAAGAATCAGGACCATCAGCGACGCGAGGACCAGGGCCTGGCCTTCCCGGCGGCGCATCGCGTGGCGAAGGGTGCGGGTGAACATGGTGTCTAGAGGCCCCACGAGGGGTTGAGGTGCATGATCCACTTGCGGTGGAAGTTCGACTGCATCCGCATCGAGTAGGTGGCAGTCAGCGGCAGGAAGTAGCGCTTGCCGACGACGCTCGAGAGCAGCGGAATCGAGCCGGTGGCCAGGCCCCAGAGCACGAGCATCTCGGGCTTGTAGACGGTGTCGAAGCCCTTCTGCTGCTTGATGCCCTTGCCCTGCGCCGCCAGCGCCGAGACGTCACCGGACTTGCCGAGCATGTTCTGCTTGTTGGTGGTCGACCGGTCGATGGAACCGTAGAGCGCGACGTTCGAGTTCCCGGCGTACCAGCTGAGGAAGATGATCCAGTTCGCGAAGGGGACGCGCATCTCGTACCAGTAGCGAAGGCGAATCTGCAGAACGGTGGCCTTGCGGTAGACCTCTTCCTGGTTGTCCGGCAGCGGCAGGTTGAAGAACTTGGCGATCTTCTGCTCGAGGTTCGGAACCTCGGGGTACGCGTCGGCCCCATCGAAGTCGAGCTCCTTCCAGTTGAGGCCGTCGCGCAGCTTCCAGATGTTGTCGATGGGCGTGAAGTACGCGGGGTTGACGGTGTCGACGCGGATGAAGCCGAGCAGGTTGGCGCCGTTGATTGACTTCATGTCGGGGCCGACGCCCCACGACAGCTGCGAGAGCGCGGCGTCGTACAGCTGGTGTTTGAGCCACGTCTCACCGAGCCTGACGAGGCTGTCGGTGCGGCCCATGGTCGGCAGCAGCGCGACGATCGCCGCGTCGTGCATGCGCTCGTTGTTCCCATTCCACACGATGCCGGCGCGCGCGGCCTGGTAAGCGGCGTACTCGGTCATCAGCTTCGCGTGCTGGATCATCGTCAGCTGGATGATGCCCAGGCACATGAAGACCATCAGCGGCATGATGATCGCCGACTCGACGGCCGCCTGGCCGGACTCGAGCTGCGCGGGGTTGGGCGGCGTCTTCACTGAAGGGATTATCGGAACGGGCGGGGCTGCGGTGGCATCCGTCATCCGGACCAGTACGACCAAGAATTACGGCGAGTTACGGCCGGAAATGCGTGAAAAAAGGTTTCCTTTGTAAGCCTCGTTTCCGATCAGGGCAACAAGCTCAGATCCCAGCGGATGAGGCGGGTGCTGCCCGAGGTGGTGACGCGGACGCCGTGGGTCGATGCGAGGCCGCGGGAATTGATGCGCAGGCGGGTGGCCTCAGAAAGAAAGCAGCCGTCGCAGGTGGCCAGGTCGGTGGCGGCGGTGAGCAGATCTTCGGTGGTCGCGTCGCGCGAAGCGGTGAGCACCGTGTTGTCGGCGAGGGTCAGCGTGGCCGACTGGCCGGGAGCGAGCGCGGCGACGACGTCGAGCACGCCGGCGGCAGAGGCGGCGGTGACGACACCTGCTTGCGTCGCTGGGGCGAGCGTCTGCACCGAAGGGTCGAGCATCGGCAGCAGCTGGCCGGCGACGAGCAGCAGGGGCAGCTTGTCGAGAGGCGCGGGCATCGAGACCTCGGCGCCGCCCTCGTAGACGGTGCGATCCATCAGGTCGACGTAGCGGCCGGGAGGAAGCCAGGCCTTGCGGGTAGTCACTCCGCGGCGAACGACGGGAGCGGCGTAGAGCGCGGGCCCAAGGAAGAAGGCGTCGTCGACCTTGAGCGCGGCCGGCTCTTTCGGGTGAGTCAGCAGCGGGTGGCGCATCAGCGGCATGCCGGTGGCGTTGGCCTCTTTGGCGAGGACGAGGAAGTACGGCTGTAGCCGGGTGTGGAGCTTCGCCATCTGGCGCCAGGTGTCGATGGTCTGTTCGTCAGCGAACAGCTGCCACTTGGCGCGGCGCTCGATCGGGTTCGAGCAGGCGTTCTGGTCCATCATGATTGGGCTGACGGCCCCGAGCTGGATCCAGCGGATGAAGATCTCTTTGTCTTTCGGTGCGTCGGTGAGGCACTTGAAGCCGGTGACGTCGCTGCCCCAGTAGGGCACGCCGGTGAGGCCCAGGTTCACTCCGCCGCGAAGGGCCGAAGGCAGGCCCTGGGTCTCGTCGAAGGTGGACTCGGCGTCGCCGCCCCACACGGCGGGCACGAAGGCCTGGGACCCTGTCCACCCGGCGCGGACGAAGAAGAGGTGATCGTCGGGCTTCTCTTCCTGCAGCACCTCGCGCGCCGCTTTCGCCGAGAGCATCGGGTACGGGTTGTGGAGCTCATCGCCGCGGCGGCCGTCGAAGAAGCGCCCATTGCGGGGCACGTACTCGCCGAAGTCGTGCATCCACCCGTCGTAGCCGAGGGCCAGCGCCCGCTTGAGCAGTGATTTGTACCAGGTGACCGCTTCGGGGTTGGTGAAGTCGATCATCGCCACGTTCAGCGGCGTGCCCGAGATCAAGAATGCGAGCGCGGGCTCACCTTTCGGATCTTTGACGAAGTAGCCCTTCTCTTTCCCGAACGCGTAGTCGGCGACGGCCATCGGGTGGTCCTGCGCGACGAACGGGTTGTAGTAGCCCATCACCTTGAACCCGTTGGCGTGCATCGTCGACGTCCAGCCGGCGAGCTCGGCTTCGCGGGTGAGCTCGCTGCGTGCGGGAAGGAAGTGCACCGCGTCGTCGACTGCGGTGATCGGCATCTTCAGCTCGCGCATCTTCTTCCACTCGGGGACGCCGTCGACGGTGCTGCCGTTGCCGATGCGGCGGCGCGGGCCGAACACCCACGGCGCGGGGATGATGGGCCGGCCGGTGTCGCGGGTGAACTGGTCGAGGCTCTTTGCAGGCGCATCGTTGACGTAGGCGCGAAAGGCGAAGCCCTGCGAGTGGGCGGCGAGGCGCCAGGCGTCGGGCGCTTCGCTGCCGAGGTGGAACTCGCTGCGCACGTCGGCCTTGAGGTGAAGCGCGTAGCCGAGGGTCGACAAGAAGAAAGGCACCGGGAAGTACGTCATCGACGGCCCGTTCGGGTACGGGTTGGTGGCGCTGACGGGCGCCGACTCTCCACCGCCCAGGCCACCCTCTTCCGACCAGTTGTACAAAGACCAGCCGCGGTGATCGACGGTGGCGAAGCGTTCGCCCAAGCCGAAGAAATGCTCGTCGGCGGGCAGCGCGAAGGTGAAGGCCGACTTGTTGAAGCGCGGCGCGGGGCCGCCGTCGAGGGCGGCGAAAGACGTCGTCGCGTCGAAGAGGTTTCCGGTGAGCGTGAGGGTGAGCGTGACTTCGGCGCCGTCGAGCTCAAAGGCGAGGACGGCAGCGGTGGCCGTCTTGCTGACGATGCGGGCGGGCCTGCTGGCGTGGGCCCAGGGGGACTCCATCGCCTTGTAGCCATCCCAGCCGGGAAGAATCTGTTCGACGTAGGTGGGGTAGTCGATGGTGGCCGTGAAGTCGGTGGTCTTCAGCAGCGCGGTGCCGGCGGCGTTCTGCAGCGTGAAGGAAACGGGCGAGGTGGTGACGAGCACCTTTGCTTCGTCGGTCTTCAGCGTGAAAGACGTCTGAAGCTGTGGGGTGTTGCAGGCAGCGAAGACGGCCAGGGCCAGCGGAGCAAGGGGGCGCACGGGGCGTTTCTAAGCACGGGCAGCGCGGTGCAGTCGCGGCTGGGCGAGGAATTCGAGGGGGGGCTACTGGGCCGACGCCGGCTTGGGCTGGTTCGCGGGCTCGACGCGCGAGTCGGGCGACGCGCTCTCAGAGTCGAACTTCTTGCGGGCGGGCTTCGGCGACTCGCGCTGCTTCTCGTTGCGGCGGCTGGCGATCGTCTTCGCGGCGGTGCTGTTGGGGAACTCGCGAATCAGCGCGCTGCAGTACTTGTCGGCCTGGGCCTCGTTGTCGAGCGCTTCGAGGGCAAGGCAGAGGCGGTTGAGGGCTTCGGCGCGGGTGGAGCCCTGGACGTTGGTCTGGAGGACGGCCAGCGCCTGCTTCACTTCTTCCTGGCGGTTGCCCGCGTTGCTGGCGGCGCGGGCGGCCTCGAGCGGACCCCGGGCGGCCAGGTCTTGCTCGCGGGCCTCGGCCTGAACGTCTTTCTCCATGCGCTTGCGATCGGCGAGATCGCTGGTGCCGCGCTCGGCAATTTCATCATCGGCGGCGCGGGCGGATTCCTGCTTGTAGGTGCTGGGCGACCGGGTGCCGAGGCCGCCCCTGCCGCCGCCGCCGTAGGGGCTGCCGGTGGACGCGCTGCCGCCAGCGCTGCCGAGCCCGACGCCGAGGCTGGGTGCGGTCTTCGGCGTGGGCGGGGGCGCCGAAGGCTTGGCGGCCGGCGCGGTCGAGAGCCCCATGGGCGGGGTTTTCGCGTCGAGGTCCCGGTCGGCCTTGTCGGCGCTTTCGGCCAGGACTTCCTGAACCTTGTTGGCCTGGGCCTTCGCCTTCTTCTCCTGCACGTACGAACCACGGGCGTTGCCGAAATCGGCCACCGGGGCTTCCTGTTCCGACTTCTTCGCGGCGGCGACGGCGTTGCCCAGGTCGGCCCGCTGCGCCTGCTGGCGGGCGTCTTTCGGGCCGGCGGTGGCGCCCATTTGCTGGGAGTAGCCGTCTTCGTTGCCGTTCTTGGCGAGGGCGTCGTTGGGCGCGGTGTCCCAGCCGTTGGCGCGGCGCAGCGCTCCGGAGGTCTTCCCGGCCTTCATCTTCTCGGCGACCTTCTGTGGCGTGGGTCGGTTGTCGCCCTGGGCGAAAGCAGCTTCGCCTTCGGCCTTCGGTTCGGGCGCGGGCTCGGCGGCAGGCAGAGCGGGCGCGGCGGCGACGGGGGCCTGCCTTGATTCCCGCCGGGGCTTGGCCTCGAGCGCGGCCTTCTCAGCTGAGAACTCTTCGAGGCCCCCGTCTTGCTGGGTCTTCACGGCGACGACGGCGACGAGCGCGAGCGCGCAGGCACCGGCAAGCGGAGCGACCAGGCGGCGCCACCAGGGAATTCCTTCCTTCGGAGCAGTCGCGTTTCGCGCGGCGGCCTGTTCGGCGTAGGCGAGCAGCGACTCGAGGCCAGCGATCGGCGCGGGCTCTTGCGAAAGGGCGGCCATGGTGGTGCGGACGCCGCGAATCTGCGCGAGGGCCTGGCTGCAGCGGCGGCACGACTTGAGGTGCGATTCCACCGCGCTTGCCTCGGGGGCAGGCAGCTCGCCGTAGGCGAAGTCGAGGAGCTTGTCCTCGTATTGGTGGGAAGCGGTTGCCATGGTCTTTGTCAGTCGGGGCCCTTCAGGCCACCGTTCTCCCTTCAGTCATTTCTCCGTCGACGCCGAGCTCACCCAATTTCTTTCGCAAACCTTCCAGCGCGTACCGCATTCGGCTCTTCACCGTGTTTTCGTTAACGCCCGTGACCTCGGCGATCTCTTTGAATCCGATGCCGTGGTACTCGCGAAGCAGGAAGACCTCGCGCTGCTCGTCGGGCAGGGCTTGAACGGCTTGCTCGATCATCGGGCGAAGGCGCGTGTTGTGGGCGGCGCGATCGGGCGAGGCGCCGTCTAGATCCTGAACGGTTTCCCCGAGGGCGCGGCCGTCGGCGTCATCGCCCGCGACGGGCGCGTCGAGGGAGTCCGTCTTTCGGTAGCTCTCCTTTCTCGCGCTGTCCACGCAGAGGTTCCTCGCGATGGTGAAGACCCAGGTGGTGAACCTGGCCTTCGGTTGGTATTCGCCTGCGGATCTCACGACTTTCAACCACGTCTCCTGAAGCAGGTCTTCGGCCCGCGCCTTGTGATTCGTGTAACGGAGAATGAAGTTGAAGACTGAGCCGCGGTGACGCGTGACGAGCGTAGAAAACGCCCGGGCGTCGCCCGACTTGAACGCGAGCATCAGCAGCTCATCGCTCGTCTCAGGTCCCAAACTTCATTCCTTTGTTACCAGAGGTTGAACGTGTGGCCGGCCGCGGTGATCTACTTTCGCGAAAATCGCCGGTAAGTCGCGAGAATGACAGGCGTTGCCACTCCTATCACCAAACCCAGCTGCAGCAGCAGCGGCAACGGCAAGGGCCGCTGCAGGTGAATGAACAGGGTTCGACCCAACGCAAGTCCCAGCAGGGCGCCGGTGAAGAAGCGCCAGGCGTTGGAAAAGGCGTGGGGGCGGAAGCGGCCGTACGCCCAGTCGATGAGCGCGGGGGCAAGCAAGCCGAGTGAGAAAAGGAGGTCCAGCGGGTGGTCGAGCGGCGCGTGGAGCTTGAACTGCAATGCGATGGCGGCGAACAGCACGGGGTAGGTGCCGAGGCAGCGCGCGCAGACGTGGACGCCGCCGAGGTTGAAGGTGCGGTCGAGCTCGTCGGCGTGGTGGTGAGAGAGCCAGAACTTCAAGCAATCGACTCGAGGCGCGTCACCCACTCATCGAGATGCGTGCACTGGGTTCTAAGGTAAGCGAGCCCGACCTTCTCAAGAATGATTGGGCCATCAGAAACCTTCTTGTACTGAGAGATCATCGCCTCCAGCCGGCGGGACGGATGAGTTGCGGGTCCATGATTGATGTGCTCGACGGACTCGAACTCTTCCAGAACGGCTTCAAGCGAAGTCTGAAGTGCTTGGTTGCCGAAGTGGTCCGCGACGGCCCTGGGGTGTGCCAGCACCCAAGCCTCGAACTCGTGCACGGCAAGAAAGGGGACGAACCGTTTGGGGCCGTTCAGGTCGTGAGCTACAGCCGCTTCCACGCTCGCGGCGCGGCTTCGGGGTTCGGTGAGGGGCAATCCTGCCAGTTCGGCAACACCAGGAAAGTCAGCGGGGAGTCCGTAGAAATCAAAGAGCGTCGTTGTCCACGCATCTGCGTCCCGCAGGAGATGCTGAAGGTCTCGTTTCACCTTCGCCCAAGATGTGATGCCGCCCTTGTCCCTTGGACGCCCGGGGAGATGACGGGTCTCCAAGATGGTCGGCGTCACAGCGACGCCGTGCCCGAGGAGGTGCGGGGCCAAAATGCGGTTAACGAATGCTTCTTCGGATTGTCCTTCGACGAGAACCAGGAGCCTCCTCATCCTCTGGGTCTCCCGCCAAGGACGTTCTTCTCCCAAAGTTCCCCGATGGCGTATTCCTCCAGCCACTCGTTGAGAAGCCTGGGCGCTATCTTGTCGTCCAAACGGGTGAAGCTCGTACGAGTCCCGTCGTGCTCGGCGACGATCAAGTTCTCTGGCGAAAGTTGGTTGAGCAGGGTGACGGATTGGGTTGCCACGAGCAGCTGCACTTTTCGCGAGGCCGCTTTGAGCATGTCCGCTAGCACTTGGATGGCCGCGGGGTGCAGGCCTAGTTCCGGCTCATCAAGAAGAATCAACGACGGTGGTTTCGGTTGAAGGAGCAGGGTGGCGAGACACATGAAACGCAGCGTTCCGTCCGAAAGAGAAAATGCATCGAAGTAGGCGTCCGAGCCTTTCTGCCGCCATTCGAGTTTGATCTTTCGACTGTTCGCTCTCGACGATTGAAGCGTGAAGTCTTCAAAGAACGGCGCAACGAGCTGAATGTGGTGAACGATCTGCTGATAGTTGGCGACCGACGTTTCCTTGAGCATCAAGAGGTAGGCGGCCAAGTTGCCCGCATCCGCTCTGAAAGCTCGATTGTCGTCGACATCCCCAGTTTGTTTGCTGGGCGCCGAATCGGACGTGTCGTGAAAGTGGTAGACGACCCACTGAATTATTTCTCGATAGACGTACTTGGACACCTCGCCGCGATCCGCTTCGACCTCGTCGAGGAGCCCGCTCTCCTTGCTGCCCGAGGCAAGGCGCACTTGGAAGTCCTCGAGATTTGCGTAACCGGCGTAGTGGGCGCCCTCTTTTGCCAAGATCAGAGTGTCGCCCACGGCGGCCCTTAGAGTGACGTCGTAAGCGTTGGACCCAAAGCCAAAATAGAGCTCGGCCTCGGGGGTCCTCTTTCGACCGTGAAAGAGAAACCGATCGGCTCCACCAGCTTCACCGACCGTCAGTTGCAGTCTCTTTGAGACGATGCGCTCAAGCAGTTTGAACGCCCCAATCAGATTCGATTTGCCTGAACCGTTAGGGCCGATCACGACATTCAGCGCGTCGAGACGTAGTTCGACCTCTTCGATGGATTTGAGGCCCTTGATTCTTAGCGTCTCGAGCATCTCGGTCCAAAATCTAGCAGGGCACCCTGACGTCGAGCCGCCGAGCGGCTCTGTAACGCGTCCCGGCAGCGAGTAGCGACATTGTTGGGATCCGCGCCGGTCGTGTTCACGTCTATTTCGAAGAAACGACCGGACAGGCGGCGCTGTGATCAAAGCCGACGGACTCGAGCGCGGGCACGTCGGTGCGGCAAGACGGAATTGCCAGGGGGCAGCGCGGATGAAAGGCGCAGCCGGGCGGGCGGCGCAGCGGAGAAGGAGGCTCGCCGGGCAGGGGCACGCGCTGGCCGCGATTGACAGGTGAGCGGGCGGGAAGCGAGGCGATGAGCGCGCGGGTGTACGGGTGCATCGGGCGGCTGAGCACGGCTTCGGTGGGGCCGAGCTCGACGATGCGGCCGGCGTACATCACGGCGACGCGGGTCGCGAGGTGCGCGACGACGCCGAGGTCGTGCGAGATGAAGAGGTAGGTGAGCTTGCGGGTGCGCTGCAGGTCGACGAGCAGGTTGACGATCTGTGCCTGCACGGAAGCGTCGAGCGCGCTGACGGGCTCGTCGAGCACGAGGAACTCTGGTTCGACGGCGAGCGCGCGGGCGATGCAGAGGCGCTGACGTTGGCCGGCCGAGAACGCGTGCGGCCGGCGAGAGGCAGCGTCGGGGGGAAGCCCGATGAGCTCGAGCAGGGCGGCGATGCGTGAAGGGCTTGCGTCCCCTCGGACGGCGAGCGCTTCGCCCAGCATGTCGCCGACGCCCATGCGCGGGTCGAGCGCGGCGATTGGATCTTGAAAGACGGGCTGCATGCGCGGGCGCAGGGCCTTCAGCTGGCGGCGCGAGAGCGTCTGCAGCGGCGTTCCGTCGAAGTGCACCGAGCCGCTCTCGATGGGCAGCAGCTGCAGCAGCGCGCGGCCCAGCGAGCTCTTGCCGCAGCCGGACTCGCCGACGAGGCCCAGGGTTTCGCCCCGGTAGATGGTGAGGGAGACGCCGTCGACGGCGCGCACCCGGCCCGCATCCGAGTCGTAGCCAACGGTGAGGTTGGTCGCTTCGACGAAGGGGGCGCTCACAGTGGGTGGTGACAGGCGAAGGCGTCGCCGCGCGGGTCGGTGGTGAGGCAGTCGGGTTGCTGGCGTCCGCAACGTTCGGCGAAGGAACAGCCGTGCGGGCGTTGATCGGGCGCGGGCACGGTGCCGGCGATCGCCTCGAGTGGGTGGCCGCGGGTGGAAAGGCCGGGGCGCGCGGCGAGGAGCGCGGCGGTGTACGGGTGACGGGGGCGAAGAAGGATCTGATCGACGGGGCCGCGTTCGACGATGCGGCCGGCGTACATCACGGCGACGTCGTCGCAGGCTTCGGCGACGACTCCGAGATCGTGGGTGATGAGGAGCACGGCGAGGCCGCGGTCGCGCTTGAGCTCGGTGAGCAGCGCGAGGATCTGCGCTTGAACGGTGACGTCGAGCGCGGTGGTGGGCTCGTCGGCGATGAGGATGCGGGGATCGCAGGCGATCGCGGCGGCGATGAGGACGCGCTGGCGCATGCCGCCCGAGAGCTGGTGCGGCCAGGCGTCGAAGCGTTCGGCCGCGTCGGCGATTCCGACGGCGCGCATCAGCGAGATGGCGCGGTCGCGGGCGGCGCGGCGATCAAGCTTCAGGTGGACTTGAAGCGTCTCGGAGATCTGCGCGCCGATGGTGAGCACGGGGTTGAGCGCGGCGGCCGGCTCCTGGAAGACCATCGCGAGCTGGCGGCCGCGGTCGGCGGCGGTGATCGGGTTGCCGAGAATTCGCGTCTGCCCTGCCCTTCGCTCGAGCCCTGGCGGCAGCAGGCCCATGATCGACAGCGCGGTGAGTGATTTGCCGCAGCCCGACTCGCCGACCAGGCCCAGCATTCGACCCGCCTCCAGGGTGAAGGACACGCCGTCGACCAGCACCGGGCCGGAGGTGCGCCCCGTGGTCAGGTGATCGACGTCGAGCAGCGGCGGCATCGCGGGCGAGTAAACCTCAGACTCGGGATGAACGGCGAGCGCAGCCTGGGGTCTCGACGATCGGCAGCCCGCATCACCACCACGGTGGTTTCATCCCGGCGTCGTGCAGCTCAAGGTCCAGTGGTGACTGCAGCCTGCGGAAGGCGGAGGCCACCGACACCAGTGAGGAGCGCCCATTCGGGGGCTCCAGTGGTGACCGTGGCCTCCGAGCTCCGGCCGCCGAGGTCCCCAACGGGTGGCAGCGGTTGCTCAGAGCTTTTCGAGCGCGACGATCAGCGCGGCTTCATCGAGCACGCGGCGCTCGACGAGCAGGCGGAACACCGCAGCGACTGCGGGCCCAGGCGGAATCGAGCCGCTCTCGACGCGCTCGAGCAGAGCGACCAGCTGGGCGCCGGCCTCGGGAGTCGCAGCCAGCGCGGGGTCCGGCGTGCGCATCCACTCGGGCAGATCGAGATCGGGGTTCTTCGGTTCGACGATCGGTGGCGGTGCGGGCTTCGGGCGTGAGACGGGCGGCGGAGCGGCCGCTTCGGGCACCGCGACCTGGACGCCTTCCCGATTCACGGCGACACGCTTCAACGCGATGCGACCCAGCGCCGCCGACGGGCGCCGCAGCGGCTCGACGGGAGATCTGCGCGGCTCGACCGGGACGTCGGGGGGAATCGCGAAAGACGGCACCTTCACCACTGGCACGGGCCCGGGCTCGATCACGACCTCGGCCTCCAGCAGCAGCTCGGGCTCGGAGGTCAGCGAGCGCTCGGGCGCGAGCTCCACTGGATCCGGCGGGAGGGGAGCGGGCCGCGATGGAGGCGCCCGCGCCGCATCGCCCAGCGGAGCCGACAGCGCCGAGAAGCCCAGCGAGTCTTGCGCGGGCGGCGCCCGGTCGTGCCTTCCGATCTCATCGGCCAGATCCATCGACAGCGGCGCCACCTCGGGCGGCCCTTCGAGATCCAGGGAACCGAAGAGCTCTTCCTCGGTCACCGACTTCGCAGCGGGTTCGGCGGTGACAGAGATCTCTTCGTCGAAGGTCAGCTCGTCGAAGTTGTCGGTGAGCGGCGCGGGCGTGCCGGGAAACTCGTACGGCCCGGGCTTCGCAGGCACCCGGAACTCAGCCGACAGCGCCTCCGGAAAGGAAATCTCGGCCGTCACCGCCGGGTCGAGAGACATGAGCACTTCTTCCTCGAGCACCTCGCCCATCACCACCGGCTCACCCGAGCTCTCTCCGGCGAGGGCGGCGTGGACGTTCTCGATGTCGTCGATCGCTGCGACATGAACGATCACCGCGCGCTTGAGCTGAGACTTGAGCTCGTCGACCACCTCGTGAAGCGTCGGATCTGCGAGCGCGATGTGAACGCGGGTCGAGCCATCCTCACGATCGAGCCGAAAAGGGACGAGGCGGTGGGCGCGCTGGAACTCGAGCGGAATGAGGCCCGACGCTTCTGGCGCGACATACGAGAGATCCGCGAACGGCAGTTCGTGCTGCAGCGCCAGCGCCCGGGCGAGCGCGGCGGGCGTGATCTTGCCAGTCGAGAGGAGCAGGTCTCCGATGCGGCTGGGCTCACCAGCGCTCTGATCGGCGAGGGCTGACTCGACGTCGTCGGACGTCACAGCGCCGGCTTCGATCAGCAGCTCCCCGAGCTTTCTCTTCATTCGCTTCGGACTACCTGCGGACCTTGGCGAGGTACTCCTCGCGCGAGAAGACCCCCTTTTCGATCAGCAGCTCGACCATGCCTTTGAGCGCCGCGACTTCCTTTCGCTGGGCCTCTTCGATCTGCACCAACTGCTCGGCCGGTGACAACGAAGACGGCGCCTGCACGGGCGCATCGGCCATCGACACGCGCCCGCCTCCGGCGAGCCGCGTCGTCATCGGGGGACCTTCGTCGGGCGGCGGCGCTTTCGCGGCAGGGGCATCACCCGCTTTCGGCGGGCGGGTGATCTTGTCCTGCTGCTTCACCACCGTGTTGCCCTGCGCATCGACGAACTTGAAAGAGCCTTCGAGATCCGACGGGTCGCCTTCGCCTTCGTAGAAGCGGCCGAACGCGCGCGCAATCGAAGACCGCCCGGCGATCTGCGGCATGATCCGGCAGCGGGACACCGAACGGAGCGTGTCGATGTGCCCGAGGTTCTGCGGCTCGGACATCGCGACCACGAGGGTCTTGGCGTCGTCGCGCAATTGAAGCGGCAGCGCGTTCAGGTCGCGGGCGACCTGCGAAGGAATCTTGGCGCGCACGTGCGGCGCCACGCCTTGAATCGAGTCGAGGTTCACGGCGACGACGTTGAGCTGCTTGCTCAGCGCCTTCACCAGCATCTCTTCGGTGAGGATGTTCATCCGCACCAGGATCTCACCGAGCCGCCCGCCCCACTTCTGCTGCTCGTTGAGCGCATTGGTGAGCTGCTGCTCGGTGAGCACTTTGGCTTTCAGCAGCAAGTCGCCCAGCTTGATCGATGCCATTGAAGGTTCGTGATTGTACTGGGTTACGCGCGCGGGTCGAGCAAACCCCTCAAAGCTTCTCCCAATTCGTTCAAGGCAAGCACGGTGACGGCGATGCAGAGGCCGGGAAAGATGGCCAGCCACCAGGCGCCGGGGTGGGTCAAATAGCGGTGGGCCTGGGTGAGCAGCTCGCCCCAGCTTGCGGTAGGGGGCGGCGCGCCAAGGCCGAGGAATGAGAGGGCGCTCTCGATCAGAATGGCCGAGGCGACGGCAAAGGTGGCGGCGACGAGCACGGGTGACAGCGCGTTCGGGAGCAGGTGCCGCACGAGGATGCGGGCGTCGGAAAGGCCGAGCGCGCGGCTGGCGGTGATGAAGTCGAGGCCCTTGAGCTTGAGCACCTCGGCGCGCACGAGCCGGGCGATGTCCGTCCACCGGGTGAAGCCGATGACGAGCACGAGTGGGGTCAGCGACGAGATGCGCAAGAGCCCGAGCACCGCGAGGACGAAGAAGAGGGTCGGAAAGGTGATCATGATCTCGGTGATGCGCGAGATGACGGCGTCGACGCCGCGGCCGTAGTACCCGGCGAGGCCGCCCAGCAGCAGGCCAATGAACACGCAGATCGCGACCGAGAGAAAGCCGACAGTAAGGCTGACGCGGGCGCCATGAATGAGGCGGGCGAGCACGTCGCGGCCGAGCTCGTCGGTGCCGAGCCAGTGCTGCAGGTCTGGCCCCCAGGGCGGCGGCGTGTCGGCGATGACGGCGTTGGCCGCGAAGGTCTGGTTCGGGCCCCACGGCACGGGCGTGCGCCAGATCCACTCGGCGGTGGTGGCGAGCTGCTGTTGGGTCGCTCCGCGGAGGGCGACGGGCTGCCGGAAGATTGGGAGCCAGTACGTCGTGCCGTCGACGCGGACGGCCAGCGGCAAATGGGCGGCGAGCAGATCGGCGCCGACGGCAGTGAGGACGAGAAGAATGACGGCGGTGAGGGCGAGGCGACCGCGCAGAGGGATGCGCCGGCGCATCAGGAGCCGGCTCCGACGCGGATGCGGGGGTCGGCGAGGCCGTAGAGCAGGTCGGCGACCAGCACCGAGACCATCGTGACGAGCGCAGCGAGGGTGCAGATCGCCATCACGACCGGGTAGTCGCGCAGCGAGATCGCCTCGAAGGCGAGCAGGCCCATGCCGTTGATGCCGAAGACGCGTTCGACGACGACGCTGCCGCCGATGAGATGCGGCAACGAGAGGCCGAGCATGGTGACCACGGGCAGCAGGCTGTTGCGAAGCGCGTGCTTGAAGATGACGCTGCGCTCGGGAATTCCGCGGGCACGGGCGGCGCGCACATAGTCCTGGGCCAGCGCGTCCGTCATCGCCGCCCTCACCTGCCGGCTGACGACCGCGAGCGTCGGGTAGCTCAAGCAGAACACCGGCAGCACCAGGTGCCACGCGGTGTCGAGGACGCGGCCGGGCAGCGACATCGCGTCATGGCCAGAAGACTCGAGGCCCTGAAACGGAAAGAAGTCGCCGAGCAACAGCAGCAGCATCACTGCGACCCAGAACGTGGGCATCGCGTAGAGCAGGTAGAGGGTGAGGGTGACGCCGCGGCGAACCTTCGACTTCGGGCGAACCGCCGCGTGAACGCCGATGGGAATCGCGAGCAGGTAGGCGAGCAGCAGCGAGACGGACGCGAGCAGCAGCGTCTGCGGCAGCGCCTCAGCCAGCTTCTCGACGACGGGGCGGTGGTCCTGAAGCGAACGGCCGAAGTCGAGGGTGAGAATTTTGCCGAGCCAGCGCAAATACTGAACGTGAAGCGGCAGGTCGAGGCCGTGCTGGGCGCGAAAGGCGTCGTTGGCAGCGGCCGCCTGGCCAGCGGCAGAGGCGGACTCGGTGTCGAGCTGCAGCGGGTCGCCAGGGGCCAGGCGCGAGATCGCGAAGGTCAGCAGCGTGATGCCGAGAAAGGTCGGCACCATCTGCAGCAGCCGTCGCACGAGGTACGGCCGCATCGCTTACGGCTTCGCCGACGGGGGCAGCAGCCAGACCCTGCGCAGGTCGTACCAGGCAAGCGACGGGCGAATTCCGCGAACGTGCGTCTTGATCGCGTCGAGCTGGGGCCGGTTGGTGAGGAAGGTGTACGGCTGGTCTTCGTAGAGGACGGCGTGCAGCTGGCGCTCGAGGCCGCGGCGTTCGGTGTCGTCGAAGGTGACGCGGATCTTTTCGATCAAGCCGTCGGCGCGCGGACTCGCGTACGAGGTGAAGTTGCTGCCGCCCTTCGCCTGGGTCGAGTGGTAGACCTGAAACTGATCGGTGTTCACGTCGTTGTTGTTCCAGCCGAGGCTGGCGGCGTCGAAGTCGTGGGCGCGCAGGCGGCCGACGTACTGGGCGGCGTCGACCTTCTCGACGTCCATCTCGATGCCGGCCTTCTTCAGCTCTTCCTGCAGCAGCGGCACGAGCTTGCCCAACTTCACCGAGTGGGGGTTGGAGAGGAAGGTGAACTTGAAGGCGACGCCGTCTTTGTCGAGCACGCCATCGCCGTTGTGATCTTCCCAGCCGGCCTCTTTGAGCAACGCGCGCGCGGCCTTCGGGTCGTACGCGATGGGCGCGATCGTCGAGTCGCACGACTCGGACAACCGGTAATAAGGACAGGTGGTGGGCAGCTCGAGATCCATGTCGATGTTCTTCGCGACCTTCTCGGCCGGGTAGAGCATCGTCATCGCGCGGCGAACGCGCGCGTCCGAGAAGAACGGGCGTTCTTGGTTCCACCCAATCCACGAGTAGTAGTTCTCGATGAAGTTGATGCGGTGGTAGCCCGTGATCGCCCAGGCGTCGGCAGCGGTGGGCGCTTCGATCGATCGCCAGACGCTGGGCTGGATGCGCGTCATCAGATCGAACTCGCCGCGTTCCCACAGCTGGGTCGCGACGGTCTCGTCTTTGACGAAGCGGATGACGACCTTGTCGACCAGGGCCTTGGTGCCCCAGTACTCTTCGTTGCGCGCGTAGGTCAGCGACTTGCCGGTGTCCCAGGCGACGAAGCGGAAGGGGCCGGTGCCGACGGGGGCGCGGTTGATCGCGAGGGTGTTGAAGTCACCTTTGAGCGCGCTGGCCGGAAGAATCGGCACCGCGGCGAGCACGTTGTTGCGGTGAAGGAAGTGGGCGACCTTCGTGGTGAAGACAACCGTCAGCTCGTCGGGCGCGGCGACGGTGAGGTCGAGGAAGTTGCTGCGCAGCGAGTTGGTGAGGTTCGTGGGCAGCAAGATGGCATCGAACGTCGCCTTCACGTCCCTGCTGGTGAGCTTGTCGCCGTTGTGGAACTTCACCCCTTTGCGCAGCTTCACGGTGAGCGTGAGGTGATCGGGGCTCTCTTCCCAGCTCTCGGCGAGCAGTGGCTTCAGCGCGTAGTTCGGGTGCGTCTGCCGATCGAGCTCGGCCAGCGTCTCGGTGAGCGCGCCGACGGTGTAGCGGGCCATCATCCCTTCGACCTGTTGATCGTGAAGGCGGTTGAGGCCGAGCGGCTCGGACGGAACGCGGATGGTGAAGGTGCCGCCGGACACCGGCGTGCCGCTCGACACTTCGGGGGGCAGCTCGCCCTTCAGCCACCCGGCGGTCGGCTTCACCCCTTCCGCGGCCGCAACGGGCTTCTTGTCCTTGCAGGCGACGAGCAGCAGCAGCGTGGCGAGAAGCAGTCGGCGCGTCATGGGCCTGCACCCTCGCGCGGAATGCCGGCCGCATCCACTTCCACGCTGGGAACGTTGGCGGGCGGGGTCATCTCGTAGAGGGTGAGGTCGGGCGTTTCGTTGAGGGCGACGTCTTTGTAGTTGAGCTCGATGCGCAGCGACGTTTGGGGTGACGAGAGGACGACGCGGCGTGGGTAGGTGAGCGCGCCTGTGTCTTCGATGTTCTCGAACGAGAGGTCATAGGCGCTCATGCCGGTGACGGTGGACTTGCCGACGCGGTAGCTGGGTGGGGCGATGGTGAGCGTCTGGGTCACCCCGCCCTTCTTGAGGGTGAGCGTCACCACGTCGTTCTCGACGTTCATTTCTGCGGACTCATGGGGAATGCGGGGGGCGCGGCCGAGCAGCAGAGCGGCGAGCTCGGCCGGAGCGACGGCAATCGGCACGAACCTCGCCACGTTCTGGGCAGTGGCAGGGCCGTGGAAGTACTTGCCGGCCTGGCCGTCGTAGAGGCCGAAAGTGACGCCGTCAGAGATGAGGATGCCCTGGGGTTTGCCGAAGAAGTCGAGCTGCTCGAGGTGGATGTACGCGGGCTGCGAGACGGCGGCGAAGAGGGTGACGCTGCCGTTGGTCTGGGGCGATTGCAGCTTCAGCTTGGCCTCACCTTTGATGCCGATGACGGCGGCTTCGGCCACTTCGATGCGCTTCAGCAGGTCTTCGGCCGAGGTGGGCAACCCGGCCGGCCCGAAGTCGACCCGGTGGGGGCACCCGGCCAACAGCAGGGACAGCGGAAGAAGCAGGGCGAACGATGGGTTGGCAGAGAGCACTTGAATCCCGCTATTAACAGCAACACACATGACCTCCGACGAACTCCTTCACATGGTGCGGCTGGGCGGAATCACGATGGCATGCATCATCGCCGCGTCGGTTCTTTCGCTTTTCGTCGCGATCGAGCGGCTGATTGCGCTGTGGGGCGTGAGCTCGCAGGCAAAGGCGCTGGGCCAGGTGATTGCCGGGCATCTGCTGCGCGGAGACGTGGCGGCGGCGAGATCAGCGGCCGAACGCAGCACGGCGATGGTGGCGGACATCTTCCGGGCGGGGTTTCAGCGGGCGGCGAAGACGACGGGGCCGAGCCTGGATGCGGCGGTGGATCGGGTGCGGCAGGAAACGGCGCTGAAGCTGAAGAGCAAGATGTGGGTACTGGGCACGATTGGAGCGGTGACTCCGTTCGTCGGCTTGTTCGGCACCGTCGCGGGCATCATGAAGTCGTTTCGTGACCTGGGCCTCGACGTGGAAGCGGGCGGCAGCGGCGGCTCGGCGGCGGTGATGAGCGGCATCAGCGAAGCGCTGGTCGCGACCGCGGCGGGCATCATCGTCGCGGTCGAGGCGGTCATCTTCTACAACTACTTCCAGTCGCGGCTGGCGAAGCTGTCGGTCGAGCTGAAGCTGATTTCCGAAGAGTTCGTCGAGCTGTTGCGCGAGCGCGCGGTGAACGGGGTGGTTCCGTCGGCGAGCAGCGGGGAGCAGACGCCTCCGCAGCCAGTGGCCACGCCTGTCGTGCAGGGGGCGTAGGCGATGGCGCTCGGCAAGATTCCCAGCGGTGAAGAGGAAGGCGACGGGGTGTTCGCCGAGATCAACATCACCCCGCTGACGGACATCTTTCTGGTGCTGCTCGTCATCTTCATGGTGACGAGCTCGGTGATCGTGAACGCGAACGGCGGCGCGGCGAAGGCCGGGCTGAAGGTGAACCTGCCGAAGGGCGGCGCGGCCGATGCGCAGGCGAAGGCGTCAGACCTCTCGGTGGCGATTCTCGAAGACGGGCGCATCGTGCTCAGCGGCGATGTCGTTTCGACCGATGAGCTGAAGAAGGCGCTGGACCTCGCGCGAGAGAAGAACCCTGAGACGCTGGTCATCGTCCAGGCCGACCAGGGCGTGTCGCACGGCAAGGTCGTCGAGGTGATGGAGATGGCGAAGGGCGCGGGCCTCGCGCAGCTGGCGATCGGCGTGCGCGAAAACAACTGATACCGGATGACTGAGCAGCCCCCACGAAGGGGCTGATCGCAGTGAGAACGCAGCGGGCAGCCGGCGCCCTGAAGTCAGCTGCGGCGGCGCCTGACGACGCCGACCAGGGCCAGCGCGACCCAGGCGATTGCACCGGGGCCGGTGGCGCAGTTGCAACCCCCGCCGGTGGAGCCGCCTCCGCCGCCGCTGCCTCCAAGCCCGCCGTCGAAGACCAGCCCGCCGCTTCCGCCGCCCGAGCCACCCGAGCCACCCGCTGAGCCGCCGCCGCCTGAGCCGCCATCGAAGGGAAGCGCCCCGCCGAGGGTGCCGTCGAGCCTCAGCCGCTGTAGCTTTGACGGCGAACGCGTGGACGTAGCCGACAATGATTCCGTCGCCAGCGTTGACGGGTTGAACGAGGTCCGGCGCATTGCCACCGGTGCTCTGAGAGAGCTGCCCAGTGGACCAGACGACGCCCGCATCGCCCCACTGCGGCGCGCCGGTGTCATCGAGCCGCTGCGCCCGGTTGATGGCGGTGGGAGAGGTGTCCTACGGCGGGGAGCACAGCAGCCAGCGAGGGCTGAACATGGAGAAGCTGGTCGTGTTCCAGTCGAGGGTGCAGACGCTCTCGTTCGATGAAGAGGCGGCAGCCCATTTCGGAACGATTCACGCCTCGCTGTCTCGCCGGGGAATTCGAATGGGTCCATTCGACACCCTGATTGCCGCGCACGCCGTCTCAGCAGCCCTGACGCTGGTCACCGACAATGTTCGCGAGTTCAAGGGGGTCAAGAGCCTGCGAGTCGAGAACTGGGCTCGGGCATAAGAGTTCGCTCGAGCGGGTTCCGCCCCACCTGAACCTTCTGGCGATGCGGTCGATCGCGCTGCGCTGCTCGAGTACTTCAGTGAACCAGACCGCTCCTACTGGGCAGCACGCAGCGCGGGGCCACCGAACGATTGGTCGCTGATGCGCTGGACCGCACCCACCGGCAGCGTCACAACGAGCCCATCTCCGTCGACTCCCGTATGGGCGGCCTCAACGATTGCCGCGCGACAGGCGTCCGCGCGGTGCGCCGCGACCACCAGCTCGAAGCGGACATGTTCCACGCCATGCCCCGCAGCTGCACTACCGTGCCCGACGACCGCGCTCTCAGTCCAGCCGCTCACGGAGAGTCCGCGAAGGGCCTGTCTGACCGCCGATAGTCGGGTGTGCCGAACGTACGCAACCAACATCATCAGATCACCCATGGCTCACTGCCTCCGACACCTCGATGAGCAACTGCCGTTCCGTCTGGTTCAAGTCCTCGGACGCCTCCAACCTCTTGACCTTTGAGGCGCAGGACGCAGGCGGTGGCGGGTCAAGAGCGACAGCCGGGCCACAAATGACCCCGATGCGTTGTGTTTTGACCCGCGTGGCGGATGCTGAGGGGGCTGGGCCTCGTCACCCCACGAAGGGGATGATCGGGGTGCGGTCTTTCGGGTAGTCGGGAAACTTCTCGCGGTACCAGCGGTGATGCGCGACGGCGCGCGGGAAGAGGTTCGCGAAGGTGAAGACGGCAAAGGCGAGCGCGGGCAGCGTCCACGCGGCGATCGCGAACCCGACCCACTCCAGGATCTCGCCGAAGTAGTTCGGGCAGCTGATGAACTTGTAGAGGCCGCCGTGCGGAATCGAGTACCCGGTGTCGCCCGGCTTCCGCAGGCTGCGAAGCACCGCGTCGGCGTGGAGGTTGATCACGAAGCCAGTGAAGAACAGCACCACACCGATCACCACCTTCACGTCCAGAGACCGCGGCGCGATCGCAGCGCCGTTGCTGATCGCGTTCACCGAGTTGAAGGCCACCGCGAGCAGCACCGTCAGCAGCGGCTTCTGCTTGCCTTGATCTTTCATCAGCAGCGGAAAGACGAGCGCGCGCTGGGTGTAATGAAGCAGCCACAGCGACGCGACCCAGATCGCCTCGGGCTGGTGGTGAAACGGGCTCATCGTCCAGAAGGCCCAGGCGAAGAGGACGAGCGAGACGAGCTCCATCGCGAACCAGCCGAGGCGCGACGGAATCGTGGGGCCGAAGCCGCTGCGCAGGTACCGGCCGTAGGGCGCGGGGACGAAGAACAGCACCGGAAACACGATCGCCGCGCTGGCGAGGACGATGAGCGGAGCCACGGCGCGCGGATCTACTCCACTGTGGGTGGCGATGCCCTTGCACAAGCGACAGTCATGCTCTCTTTCATTGTGGCGCTCGCGTGTGCGCAGGTGGACTCGGACTTCCCTCCGCCGCCGCCCCCGCCTCCTCTCTACGTTGAAGACAGGACGGGGCAACTGCAGGAGTTGTCGGAGCTTCGCCAGGTGACGTCGTCGCTTCGGGTGCAGCTGGATCTGAGCCGCCAGGTGAACGAGCTGAACGTCGAGATCTTGAGCTTCGACACCTCGGCCCCCGGGTGGACAAAAGGCCTGCGGGTCATCTCTTACCTGCTGGCGACGCCGGCGTTTCTGCTGGCTGCTCCGGTGGTCAATGGCCAGAGCCCGGTGGTCGCAGTGACGACGCCGCTGGGCATGGGCTCGCTGACGCCGACGCTGAACACGGTCGGCCTCGCGCTGGCGGTGGTGGTGGGCGTCGCCTTCGTGTTCGGCGTGGGCGGCGGGATCATCGGCCACCTGATGAAGACGTTCGAGCTCGATGGGCTGGTGGCTCAGCGGACCCAGCTGAACGAGCAGTGGGCCGCGATGCGAATGGAAGGGACTTCGCTCGCGCGGCGGTGAGGCCGGCGGCGATCGCGGCGCGAACCTGTTCTGCGTGAAGCTCGCTGGTGTCGTCTGACCAGTCTTTGGTGTCGATCGGGTCGAGCACGACGACGCGGATGACGCCGGGCCGGAACGCGAAGAGGTTCTTCGGCAGCAGCGCGGCGGCGCCGACGACCGCGATGGGGATGATCGGCACCTTCGCGCGCGCGGCGATGACGAAGGGCCCGGGGCGGAAGGGGCCGAGCACCCCGTCGGGCTGGCGGGTGCCTTCGGGAAAGATGAGCGCCCGGCCTCCTTCGGCGAGCACGGCCGAGACGCGCCGCAGCTCTCGCATCGCCCGCACCGCGTGGTCGCGATCCAACAGCACGTGGCCGCACGCGGTGAGCAGGGAACCGACCAACGGCGCGCGCTCGAGCTCCTTCTTCACCACGAAGGTGGTGGGCTGCTCGCAGAGCGCTCCGAAGATGAAGACGTCGAGCAGTGAGCCGTGGTTCGCCATCATCAAGCCGGGCCGGTTCAGGTTGCCTTCGACTTCAAGCGTGACTCCGAGCCAGCGCAGGGTGACGAGGCAATAGCGGCGAATCGGGCCGGGAAAGATGGTCGCCGGGTCGGCGCCGAAGCGAAGGCGGACGAGGCTCCAGCCGACGTAGACGACGGTCAGGGCGACGGCGCCGATCGCGCGGATGAGGTTGGGCACGACTCGAGGGCAATACAGGCGCCGTGCCGGGCCAGACCTGCGCCGCGACTTCAGCCGCTGCGCGAGGACGTGCGCACGAAGCGTTCGTCGAGCAGCGCGCGGCCCACCTTCGTGATGCGCGGGTTCGCCGACAGCGACACGGACTTCAGGTGCTTCGTGGCGACGAGCAGCGCGACTCCCGCGTCGGTGATCCGGTTGTTCGAGAGGTCGAGGTGCTCGAGCCCGGTGAGCGTGCAGAGGTGGCGCACGCCTTCGTCTGAGATCGAGCCGTGCGAGAGGTGGAGCTGGCGCACCGTCGCGAAGCATGACGTCTCGGCGACCAGCCGCGCGCCCTCGTCGCCGCCGAAGTAGCCGACCCGCAGCCAGCGCAGCTCGGTGAAGCGTGCCTTCTTCTTCAGGATGCGAAAGAGCTCGGCCTCGACGTTGTACGCGACGATCTCGAGCGCACGAATCCGCGCGATCGCCGGCAACAGCGCCTCGACCTCGTTCAGGTGGTCTTGTACCTGGTCGAGCGTCAGCGCCGTCACTGGCTCGGCTTGGACGACCCGCTTCACGGCGGCCGCAAGCCCCGGCAGGCCGCGCAACTTCACGTGCTCGAGGAAGCCGCGGCGAAACGTGTACTCGGGGCGCGGGCTCAGCTTCTTGAAGAACGGCGTCCACGTGGCGGCGTAGCGCTTCTGAAGATCCTTCTCGCGCGCCCACAGCGCTCCGTAGCGTTCGCTGCCCGGCTCGGCCGTCTCGCGCTCGCACTGCACGCTGATGAACTCGCCGCGCGGCTTGCCCTGCTCGGTCAACCAGTCGGCCATCACGCGGCGCGGCCCGTCGAGATCCGGATTCGCGAGCACCTGCGCAAGCAGCGTCCCTCGACTGCTCTCGGGATGAACGGACATGACAATTGGGTGACTAGCGCACTGCGCATTCGAACGCGCATGCCACTCTCGAAACTGGTGAGGTTCCGCGGCTGTCGGCCATGGCACGCGCACTGCTCAAGCCCAGGGCCGTGAACGACCGGGCACTGAATCCGACGCTGAAGGATCTGCTGACGCTGTGCCGCATGGATCGCACCTGGGTCCGCGGCGAGGGCGCGTACCTCTTCGACGAGAAGGGCCGCCGGTTCCTCGACGGCTACGCGCAGTACGGCGCGCTCGCGCTCGGCCACAACCACCCGGCCGTCGTCGCGGCGGTGAGCGCGGCGCTGGAAGCGAAGGAGCCGGCGATGGTGCAGCCGTACCGCGCGCCCTGGGCCGAGGCGTTGGCGGCCGAGCTGGTGCGCGTCGCTGGGGGCGGGCTCTCGCACTGTGTTTTCACCACGTCGGGAGCCGAGACGGTCGAGGCGGCGATCAAGCTCGTCCGCGCGCGCACCGGGCGGCAGGTGATCCTCTCGGCCGAAGGTTCCTTTCACGGCAAGACGATGGGCGCGCTCGCGGCGACGGGGCAGCGCCACCACGCGGAAGGGTTCGGGCCGGTCGCGCCAGGCTTCGTGCATCTGCCCTTTGGTGACGTCGGCGCTTTGGCGAGCGCGTTCGCGGCGCACGCGCCAGCGGCGCTGATCCTCGAACCGATTCAAGGAGAGAGCGGCGTGCACCTGCCTCCGCCCGGCTACCTCGCGCAGGCCCGGGCGCTGTGCACGCAGTACGGCGCGGCGCTAATTCTCGACGAGGTGCAGACGGGGCTCGGCCGCACGGGAAAGCTGTTCGCGGGTGAAGGGGCCGACGTTCTGCTGGTGGCGAAGGCGCTGGGCGGTGGCGTGTTTCCCCTGGGTGCGTGCCTCACCAACGCGAAGTTCTGGGACGAGACGTTTGCGCTGAAGCACTCGTCGACCTTCGCGAACAACAACGTCGCGTGCCGGGTCGGGCTGACGGTGCTGGAGCAGCTCCAGTCGCTGGACACCTCGCTGACGGGCCGCCACCTGCAAGCAGGTCTCGCCACGCTGGCCGCGCGCCACCCGTCGGTGATCGCGGAAGTGCGCGGCCAGGGGTTGTTGGGCGCGATCGAGCTGCGCACGATGGACGCGGACGCGGGGATGTTCAGGTCGTACCTGCAGCACCAGGGCCTCTACGCCTACGCCGTCGCGTCGACGATCGCCGAACGCAATGGCGTGCTGGTACTGCCGACGCTGGGCGGGTCGAACGTCTTGAGGGTCGCGCCGCCGTTGATCGTGACGGTCGAGCAGATCGACGCGCTGCTCGCGGGCATCGGCGAAGTCTGTGAACGGCTGGCGCGCAACGAGTCCGACGTGATCCTCCGCGCGCTCAAAGCGATCGGCCCCGACCGGGTGACGCCGAGAGCGGTGCGGCTGCCCCTGCCTCAAAAAGATCCGGGCGGAAGCTTCGCCTTCCTCGCCCACTACACCCGCGCGGAAGAGCGCGTGCTCACCGACCCGTCGCTGGCGCGCCTGACACCCGAAGAGCTCGAGCACTACAGCGCCTTCGCCGCCGAGCTCCCCTTCGGAGCGACCATTCGCACCCCCACCCTGCGCTCGGCCACCGGCGCCACGGTGCGCGGCTACATCGTCTCGATCGGTATGCTGCCCGAGCAGATGCTTCACCGCGGCCGGAAGCACGTCGAGCCGGCGATCATTCGCGGCGTCGAGCTCGCCCACGCCCTCGGAGCGAAGGTCGTCGGCCTCGGCGGCTTCACCACCCCGTACAGCCGCCGCGGCCAGGCAGTGCTCGGGCTTGGCCCGGCGATCACCACCGGCAACGCGCTGACCGCGGGCATGGCCTTCGCCGCGACGAAGCGGGTCGCTGAACGCCGCGGGCTCGCGCTGGAGGAACTCGAGGTCGCCGTCGTTGGCGCGCGGGGCTCGGTCGGCGCGCTGGTGACGAAGCTGATGGGCCGCGCCCGCCCGAAGAAGCTGCTGCTGGTCGGCAACCCCAGCAGTGGCACCGCGTCGCTCGAGGCGCTCGCGAATGGCCTGGGCTGCCCGGTCGAGCTCGCCACCGACACCCACCGCCTCCACCGCTGCCAGGTCATCGTCAGCGCGAGCGGCGCGGGTCGGCCGGTGCTCGACACCGCGCCGCTTCGGTCAGGGACGATCATCTGCGACGTCGCGCGGCCCTTCGACGTCTCGGCGCGCGTTCGCTCGCGGCGCGATCTGACGGTGATCGACGGCGGCCTCGTCGCCCTGCCCGACCGCAGCCTTCGTTTTGGGCCTGGAAACCTTCAGGGCTTGCCGGCCGGCATCCAGCTCGCGTGTTTGTCCGAGACGATGCTGCTCGCGCTCGCGGGGACGACGCGTCACCACGGCATCGGCGACGACGTGGCGCTGGCCGAGGTCGACGAGGTGATGGCGCTGGCAGATCGCCACGGGTTCCGCCTCGCCGAGCCGCCGCTGGATCTGCTCGACGTGAGGTTCCGCGCGCGCCGCAGCGAGGACATTCAGCTCGAGGCGGCGCGATGAGCCCGCTCGCTCAGGCCGCTGAACACTTCCGCGCCGCCTACCACGCCCGGAAAGAACTGGTCGCCGAGCAGGCCGACTGGAGCCGCACCATCGCGCTCGTCGCGAGCGATACGGGGGACTCGATCGCGCTGCAGATCACCTCAGGCCGGATCACCGCGTGCGTCTCGGGCACGGCGGGCGACATCGTGATCACCTCCGACGCGCGGACGCTCTGCGAGATCCTCGAGCTGCGCCAGGGCCCGAACGAGCCTTACCTGTTCGGCGACCTGACCGTGCGCGGCCCCGAGGCCGACTTCATTCGCCTCGACTACCTCACCTCGAGGCTCTGCCCCGAATGAACGCGCGGGCCTTGATCACCACTGGGTGTGGCACCGCGATCGCGTGCGTCTGCGCGATCGGCCTCTTCCAGATCGAGAGCGCGGTCGGTGGCCTCTGGGCCGTCGCCGCCGTCGCCATCGCGGGCGGCATCTGCGCCCTGCTCGCCCGCATCTTCGGCCGGCTCTCGACCGTGATCCCCAGCGGCGCGGGCCTGCTCGCCTGGCTCTCGAAGGGCTTCGGCCGCCGCGCGGGGCTCGCGCTGGCGATTCCGTACCTGCTGCTCACCCTGTTCCTCGTCGGCGTCGAGGCGACGATCGTCGGCACGCTGCTCGCGCAGGTGCTGCCGGGCCTGCCCGAAGCCGCAGGAGCGCTCATCTTCCTCATCGGCACCTGGGCGTTCTGTCGCGCGGGCTTCCAGGTCGGCTTCAAGGCGCAGGCGTTCGCGACGATCGCGCTGGTGGTCGGGCTCGTCTCGCTCTCCGTCGTCTCGGTGGTGCAGGCCGGGCAGCGCGGAGAGCTCGCCGCAAAGCTCTTCACTGCGGCGCCGAGCCTGGCCGCGTTCGTCGGCGCCATCGGCACCGGCATCTTCCTCTTCATGGGCTTCGAGCTCGTCACTTCGCAGGCCGAGCATGCGACGCCGCTGGCGATTCGCAGGGGGCTGTTCGGCACCGTCGCGGCGCTCACCGGCGTCTACGCGATCGTCTCCCTCGGCTTCTCGTGCCTCGCCCACCCGCCGACCCAGACGCTGGTGCCGCAGCTGGCCATCGCCGAGCAGACGGGCTCGACCCTCGCGCTGGTCGCGATGGTGGGCCTCTGCCTCCTCGCGTCCTTCACGTCCTTCAACGGCGCGCTGCTGGCGATGTCGCGCTTCACCCAGGCGCTGGCGTCGCAGGGCGCGGTGCCAAAGGTGTTCGCGAAGCTCGACCCGAAGACGCGGGTGCCGCGCGAGGTGTTGGCGCTGCTGCTGGCGCTGTCGATCGGGTTCACCGCGATCGTGATCGTGGGCCACGCGCTCGAGCCCGCGATTCTCGCCGCTGCCGCTGCGGCCGCCGTGCTCTACGCCGCCGCCGCCTGGGTGCGTGAGCGCGCGCCTTTCGCCGAGGCCGGGCGGTCTCCTCTGGTGGGTCGCGCGCTCGCGATTGGCCTGGTCGTGCTCGCCATCGGCGTCGTCGTCAACGCCGGCGCCGCCCTGCCCGGCACCTTGTTGCTGCTCGCCGTCTCACTCGCCGCCGCGGCCGCCATCGCCGCGCGCATCCCCGCCAAACGGAGCCACGCATGAGCATCGACTTTTCCATCGCCGGCTGGACCCGGCGTGTCCCGCAGCTGCAGTGGGCGCGCGAAGAAGCGTCGCTGGCCGAGATCGGCGAGGCGCTGCCCGAGGCGCTGCTGTGCTCGAAGCCCCTGGCCGAGGTGCACCGGCTCGACCTGTCGCTCTTCGTAGTGTTCGAAGAAGCGTCGCTGCGGGTCTCTGGAGCGCTGACCCGCCGGGCGCCCAGCCTCGACGCGCTCAACTTCTGCGCGCAGCAGACCATCGACGAGGCGCGGCACTACGAGGTGTTTCGCCGTCGCTATGAGCACGCGCGCATCGCGGCCGGCCTGTCGCCGACCGAAGGCACCGACGCGATCCTGATTCCTCCGCTGAAGCGCTTTCTCGAGCACTGCTACGAGGTCGCCGACGCCGGCTCGTTCATCGAAGGGCTCACGCTGATGAACCTCGTCCTCGAGGGCATGGCGTTCTCGCTGTACGCGTACGAAGAGCGCTACTGGAAGAACGTCGACCCCTGGCTCTCGCTCGCCGTTCACAACGCCTTCGCCGATGAGTCGCGGCACTGCGCGTTCGGGGCGAGCCTCGTCGCGTCGCTGCTGAAGGACGACCCGGCGCGGCGCGCGAAGGTGACGAAGCTCTGCGAGCGGGCACGCGCGGCGATGGCCGAGGTGTTCGCGTACTACGTAAAGAAGTTCGTCGGCGTGTTCGACGTGGTTGCTCGCCAGCACCGCGACCTGTTTGCCAGCACCGAGTGCGCGCCTGGGAGGCTGATCTCGCAGACGCCATACCGCGAGCAGGTGGCGATGATTCACCACAGCATCGACGTCGAGCACGGCCGGCTGATCGCGAAGGCGGGTCTGTGAAGAGCTCGACCTGGGCGCGGAGGGAACATGCGGCGCTGCTCGCCGTCGCGGCGGCGCTGGCGCTGCTGAACTTCGGCGCGATTCACTGGCCGCGCGCGCTGTTGGTCTTCGCTGCGATCGACCTCGTCGGCTACTTGCCCGGCGCGATCGCCCAGCGCCGCGCCGGCCCACGTCCGATTCCCGCCGTCTTTCACCACCTCTACAACCTCACCCACAGCTACCTGGTCGCGGGCTGCGGCGTGGCGCTCTGGGCGCTGGCGCTTGGCCACTTCGAGTGGGCGATGCTCGCGGTGCCGATTCACCTGTCGATCGATCGCGGCCTGTTCGGCAATTCCTGGAAACCCACCTCGATGCCCTTCGAAGCGAAGGAGGCCTGACCCATGCTCGCCATCGATCACCCGTCGGGCTACCTCGCGCTCTCGCCGCGCAACCAGCAGTTCACGCTTCAGGGCCAGCCCGGCTTCGTTTCGTACCGCGAGCAGGGCAACCACCTCGTCCTCTTCGGAGGAGTCCATGCGGCGAACGACGCGCAGGGCCCGCTGCTGGACGCGTTTCTCGGCGAGGCCGCCGCCCGGAGCCGCAAGGTGATCGCGGTGCAGCTTCGCGAAGCGCAGGGCGACCTGTTTCGCGCACGCGGCTTCACCGTCAACAAGTTCGGCTCGACGTACGGCGTGAAGCTCACGGGCTACTCGTACGCGGGGACGAAGAAGGTGAACCTGCGGAACAAGATCAAGCGCGCGAAGTCGGCGGGCCTGCGCGTGCTTGAGGTCGGCCGCGAGCTGCCAGACGATCGCGACACCTTCGCGCGCATCGAGGCGATCAGCGGCGCCTGGCTCAAAGAGAAGCAGAAGAAGGAGCTCGACTTCATGATCGGCGAGCTCGGCGGCCCGCAGCACGTCGACCGCCGCGTGTTCGCCGTCGTCGACGCCAGCGGCGGGATGATTGGCTTCATCACCTATGTCCCCGCGTACGGCGCGCGGCCCGGCTGGCTTCACGACCTCACCCGGCGGGTGCCCGATGCGCCAGTCGGCTGCATGGAGCTCTGCAACCAGTTCGCGATGGAAAGGCTCGCGGCAGAAGGCGCCCAGTGGCTGCACTTCGGCTTCACCCCTTTCCTCGTCGACGGCGACGAAGGGCCGCAGGCGAGCCGGTTTCTCTCGTGGGTCCTGCGGATGCTCGGCCGCTACGGCTCGGCGATTTATCCGGCGCAGAGCCAGCGCGAGTACAAACGGAAGTGGATCCCCGACGTCGTCGAGCCCGAGCTGGTCGCCTGCCGGCCGCTGTCGGTGCGCGCGATCGTCGACCTCCTGTTGCTCACCCGTTCGGTCTGAGGCCCCGCATGCGCACGAAGCGAATCAAAGTCATCGTCAACCCCAGCGCGCGATCGGGCCGCGCCTGGAAAGCGCTGCAGAGGGCCGGAGCCATGGCTGCCGGTCTCGAGTGGGTCGAGAGCCGCTCGGCCGGCCACCTCACCCAGTTGGTGCGCGAGGCCCAGGACGAAGACCTCGACGCGCTGGGCCTCGCGGGCGGCGACGGCACGGTGACGCACGCGCTCGCAGGAATCACGGGGCCCAACCGGGTGCCGATCGGCCTCATCCCCGTCGGCTCGGGCAATGACTTCGCGTTCAACTGTGGCGTGCCGAAGACGATCAGCGAGGCGCTTCGGGTGCTCACCCACGGCACGCCGCGGACCGTGGACCTCGTCAACTGTGGACCAACGCGTCGCTTCTGCTGCGTCGCGGGCGTTGGCCTGGACGAGACGGCGCTGCGCATCATCTACGGCTCGTGGCTGCCGCGGTCGAAGGCGCTCAACATCTACGCGGCGCTTGTGGCGCTGATGACCTACGCGCCGCCGCGGGTGCGGTTGTCGTGGGAAGGCGGCAGCTACGAGGGCGAGGTGATGTTCGCGGCGGTGACGAACACCACCAGCTACGGCGGCGGCTTCATGGTGTCGCCGTCGGCGCGCGTCGACGACGGGGCGCTCGACATCTGCATCGTGAAGCGCACCGCGCGGCTCAAGCTGCTCGCGAACTTCCCGCGCATCCTGAAGGGCACGCACGGCGGACTCGAGGAAGTGATCATGGCGAAGAGCAACTGGGTGCGCATCGAGGCCGATGGCGCGGCGCTGCCGGTTCCGCTCGATGGCGAGCTGGGCATGGCGCAGACGCCCGTCGAGCTGCGCTGTGACCCGCGCGGGCTGACGTTGCTGGGGCCGCCGGCGCTGCAGCTGGCGGCGTCGATTCGTGAGGAGGTGGCCCGTGTTGCGTGAGGCCGACCTGTCGCTCGCTGAGACGCCAACGGGGTGGATCGTGTCGCGCCGCGACGACCTGCTGTGGCTGCAGGGCTCGGTGGTGGCGGGGCTCGCGCTGCTCGCGTTCTTCGCGCTGGGGCCGAAGCTCACCGATGGCAACTATGCGGCCTTCCACCCGGCGGTGATCGCGGTGCTGCTGTGGGGGATCTTCTTCGACGGCACGCACGTCGCGGGCACCTTCACCCATTCGCGCGCGAAGCAGGCAGGGCGCTGGGCGTGGGCGCTGGTGCTGATCGGGCCGGCGGTCGCGCTGGTCGACTGGCTCGCGCTGACTCCGGGGCCGTCGCAGCTCGGCCACGCCGGTTGGTTGTTCCGGGCGTTCCTGTTGTTCGCTTACGTCTGGGCGTACTTCCACCTCGTCCGCCAGCACTACGGCTTCCTCGCGCTCTACCGCCGGAAAGCGAAGGCGACCGATTGGGTCGAGCGCCGGCTCGAGACGCTCACGCTGTGGGTCGGCTGTCTGTATCCGTACCTGCGCTTCTCGCTGTCCGACGCCTTCGCGCACTCGGGGCTTCCGGTGATGTTGCCGGCCGACTGGCTGCCGGGGCTGCGTGTGGCGCTCGACGTCGGCTTTGGGCTCGCCGGCACGGGGCTCCTCGCTGCGCTGATGGTGCGGGCGCGCTTTCGGTTCGGGCCGCGGCACCTGCTGCTCGCGATCGTGATCGCCTTTCACCTGTTGGTCTTCGCGCTGCTCGACAACCTGCTCACGATCACCGCGACGCTGACGGTGTTTCACAACCTGCAGTACCACCGCATCGTCTGGGATCACGCGAAGGGCCAGGGGCGCACGCCGGCTGGCGGACTCGGGCGGTATCTCGTGCTCGGGTTGATCCTCGGGGTCGTCTGGTACGTGCCGCGGGTGCTCGGCGTCGCGATCGCCGGGTCTGACTTGATGCGAAACGTGCTGCTCGGCCTCGGCTGGGGCGTCGCGTTTCACCACTACTTCGTCGACGGGAAGATCTGGAGGCGGCCGTCATGATGCGGATCGCGCCCGTCTGGTCGGATGCCCTGCCGCCGGCATTCCCGCGGCTCGAGCGCTCGATGCGGTGCGACGTCGCGATCGTCGGGGGTGGGCTCGCGGGGTTGTCGGCGGCGTACCACCTGCTGATGCGGCGGCCCGGCGCGAAGGTGGTCGTGCTCGAGGCGAGCCGCGTCGGTGCGGGAGCCTCGGGCCGCAGCACCGGCATGCTCGGGCCTGGCGTGGGGCAGAGCCTGCCGGCGCTGGTGAAGTCGCGCGGAGCAGAGGTCGCGACGGCGTTGTATCGCGCGACGCTGCAGGCGGTGGACGACGTCGAGGCGCTGGTCAAAGCGGAAAGGATTGAGTGTGAGCTCGTGCGCGGGGGGCAGCTCGTCGTAGGCCGCAGTGGGTCGGAAGGGAGGCTCGCGGAGCTCGCGTCGACGCTCTCGGCGCTCGGACTTCCGGGGCAGGTGCTCGATGCGGCGCAGCTGTCGTTGCGGATCCGGCTTACGCAGGCGACCGGCGCGGTGCTGATTCCCGATGCCGCCACGCTGCACCCGGGGAAGTTGCTGGCGGCGCTGGCGGCTCGCGTCGTCGCGCTGGGCGGCGAGATCTTCGAGGGGGCGCGCGTAGAGTCGATCAGCCACGATTCCCCCGTGCGGCTCTCCGTTCATCCCGAGGGCATTTCCGTTCATCCCGAGAGCAGTTCCGTTCATCCCGAGAGCATTTCCGTTCATCCCGAGAGCATTTCCGTTCATCCCGAGAGCATTTCCGTTCATCCCGAGAGCAGTCGAGGGATGAGCCGCCCGGGTGCTGCATCGCCCCTCGGCTTCTCCCGAGATGCACCGGGCCCCACCGAAGTCCTCGCCGACCAGGTCGTGCTGGCGACGGCCGGGTACACGTCGAACCTGAAGGTGCTGCACGGGCGGATCCTGCCGGTGCACCTGCAGGTGCTGGTGACGGATCCGGTGAACCTGGATGCGCTCGGCTGGAAGAACCGTGAAGGCGTGCTCGATGCGCGCCGCGTCTTCAACTACTTCCGCCTCACCTCTGACAACCGCATCGTCTTCGGCGGAGGCGCCCCGCGGTACCAGTGGGGTGGCTCACTGACGGACAACGCAGACGCCCCGCTGCGTGCACTCGAGCGCGAGCTGCACGCCACCTTCCCCACGAAGCTGAAGGTCGCCGGCGGCTGGACGGGAGTCATCGGCTACGTCGCCGACGCGCTTCCCGCGATCTCACGCTGGTCGCAGAACCCAGCCGTGATCCACGCCGTCGGCTGGTGCGGCCACGGCGTCGCGTTGTCGATCGCTTCGGGTGCGTGGGTGACCCGGCTTCTTTGCGATCAGACCGCGGAAGAAGATCTGCCCTGGTACCGCCCTGACCCGCCGCGCGTGCCCTTCGAGGCCGCCCGCTGGCTCGGCTTCAACGCCACTGTCGCCGCAATGGGAATGCTGGACCACCTCTAGCCACAAGGAGTCGTCATGGACGTCGACGTGCTGATCGTAGGAGGCGGAGTCGGAGGCGCCGCGCTGGCGCTCGCCCTCACCCACGCGCACCCGGTGAAGGTGCTGGTGATCGAGCGCCGCCCAGGGCCCGGCAACATCAACCGCGGCGACAGCCTGCTGCCCGCCGTGACGCGCCTGCTCAGAACGTGGGGAGCCCTCGATCGCTTCTACGCGGCCGGCGCAAACCCGGTCAGCAAGCAGCAGATCTTCCACCCGAAGGGCGGCCTGATTCTCGAGGCGCCGCTGGTCGGCCCCGACGGCTCGCCGTACCTCGTGCTGCCCCACCCCGAGATCGAACGCACGCTCGCCGACGCCGCGCGCGCGACGGGCCACGCCGACTTCCGCTATCGGACCTCGCTTCGCACGCTCACCCGCCTCAACGGCCGCGTCACCGGCGTCCGCATCGTCGATGCCGACGGCGTCGAGTCCACCGTGACTGCGCGGCTCGTGATCGGCGCCGACGGCTCGAACTCCGCCGTTCGCGATCAGCTCGGCATCCCCTTCCTCTCGGTGCCCTACGACACCGGCTACTACATCATCGAGGTCGACCGCCCTGCCGCGTACGAGGACGCGATGCGCCTCGACCTTCACCCCGACGGAGCGGTGATGACCATGCCGCAGACCCGCACCACCGTCGGCGCTGCCGTGCTCGTTCACAGAGAGCACCGCGCCATCTTTCAGTCGGGCACCACCGAAGAGAAGCTCGCGGCGATCTGCGAGCGCGCGCCGATCTTGACCGGCATGAAGCCCGTGCCGCGCGGCGCGCACCTCTATCGCCTGCACCGCAGCCACGCGACCCGCTACATCGATCGCGGCGCAGCGCTGATCGGCGACGCGGTGCACGTCACCAACCCGACCGCCGGCCAGGGCATGACGATGGCGATCGAAGACGGCGCGGCACTGGCGCAGCTCGTCGCTCCGCTGATCGCCGGCGGGGCCGATGACGCGACGCTCGACGGCGGCCTCGCCGAGTACCAGGCGATTCGCGGCCCGGCGAACCGCGAGCTGGTGCGCTGGTCGCACTGGATGGGGCGGCTCTTCTCGGAAGGCGGAGGCCTCGGCGACGAGCTGCGCCGGCACGTCTTCGCTTTCGGCATGACGTCCATCGGCAAGGCGATTCACCGCACGGTCTGGAACCGGGTCGCCACGAGGAAGGCGTCATGACCGCGACCTTCATCGCCGTTCGCGGCGCGCTCGGCAGCCAGCTGAGATCTCTGGTCCTCTTCGGCAGCTGCCTCTCACGTTCCACTGCCCGCGCCGGCAGCATTCCCGATCTGTTCGCGGTGGTGGACGACCTCGACCAGGCGCTGAAGGCCCTGGGCGTGTCGAAGGCCGGGCGCCTGATCGCCCCCGCTCTGCCGCCCGTCACGCTCGCCTTCCAGGGCCTCGCGAAGCTCAACGTCGTCGACGTCAAAACTTTGACGCGCGAGCTGCAGACGCCCACCGATCTCTACCTCGCGGGCCGCCTCGGCAAGCGCACCGAGTGCGTCTACGCGCGCGACGAGCCCTGCCGACGAGAGATCGACGGCTTGCGCGAGAACGCCCGCCGCCTGATCGCCCGCATCGCCCTGCTCGGCTTGCCCCGCCTCACCACGCTCGAGGCCGTGCTGCGCCGTTGTGTGGGCTTGTCGTACGAGGCCGAGCCACGCCCCGAGACGCCCGCGAAGATCCGCGCGCTCTACGACGCCTTCGCCGACTGGTACCCGCCTCGCTACACCCCCTTGATCGCCGAGCACGCGCGAACGATGGGCGTGGTGCTGGCGGCTGACGCGCTCATCGATCAACGCCCCGACGACGTGCGCGCGAAGGAAGCCAAAGGCCTGCGCCGGTTGATCCGCAATTCCTGGTTTCGGGCGATGGCCCGGTGGCCGAAGGGAATCCTGCTCTACCGAGGTTGGTTGCCGTACCTCTGCGGCAAGGTCTCGCGCGCCCGCACGTTTCAGGCGGGCTGAAGGAGCCGGGTGCGGCAGGACTCGGGTCGCCGCGAATGACCCACCCCTGGTGACCGCCAACCTCGCGGATCCAGCGGCGGAGTTGAGTGGATTGAACCTTGCTCTTGGCTCCTTCGCGGCACGGCTGTGCCGATGAGTCTCAACCCCAAACCCGTCGGAGCCACCAAAATGAAAATCACGAAGCAGACCCGCCAGTGGGTCGCTGCCTTTACCGCCGCTCTTCTTCAGGCGTGCGGCGTTCCCTACCAGCCCACACCCGAGAATCCGGACTTCCGTGGCGTCGCGGAAGCCGACGGTGCGTTGACGGCCCTCGCTACGCCGTGTGCTTTCGTCTCGGGCACGGGCATCGCGACGGTCTCGGTCGCCGACACCGAGGTCGCGGTGATCAGCAAGCGCGTCGTCGACAACGCGATTCTCGTCAACGGCGTGGCGTGCTCGACGGCGACCGCCGCGAACATTCGCCGCATCAACATCGTCGAGACCGCGGCCGGTGCGCAGACCGTGATACTGGACTTCATCAACGGCACCTTCGCGACGGGCTCGGCCACGTCGGTCGGCATCGACGTCGACCTCGGCGCGGGCGGGATCGACGCGCTGAAGATTCGCGGCTCGGTCAACGCCGACGCCATCGCCTTCGGAGCGACCGGCATCGCGATCAACACCGACACCAGCAAGGACATCAGCTTCGCGAACGTCGAGTCCTTCGTCGTCAGCCTCGGCGCCGGCGCCGACACCTTCACCGGCGCGGGCGGCTTCGGCACCGGCATGGCCTACCTCGGCGCGCTCACTGTCTACGGCGGCGCGGGCAACGACGTCCTCACCGGCGGTGGCGGAGCCGACAGCATCTCCGGCGACGAAGACAACGACACCCTCGCCGGCGGCGCGGGCGCCGACCTGCTCTACGGCAACGACGGCAACGACACGTTCAACGAAGGCACCGCGACCAGCGGCAGCGACACCTTCGCCGGCGGCCTCGGCACCGACCTGGTCAGCTACGCGCTGCGCACCCAGGCCATCACGGCCAGCATCGGCGCGGGCGCGACGGACGACGGCGAGGCGAGCGAGGCGGACGACATCCTCGGTGACGTCGAAGGCATCACGGGCGGCACCCAGGCGGACACGCTGACGGGCGACGCGAACGCCAACACGCTGAACGGCGGTGGCGAAAACGACGTCCTTTCCGGGCTCGCTGGCGCGGACACGCTGAACGGCGGCGACGGCAACGACACGCTGACCGGCGGCCTTGGCGCGGACATCCTCAACGGTGACGCGGGCGACGACACGTTCGACGAAGAGGCGGCCACCAGCGGCGGCGACACGATGAACGGTGGCGCTGGCGTCGACACGGCGACCTACGCAGGCCGCACCCTGGCCGTCACCGTCTCGATCGACGGCGTCGCGCTGGACGGCGAGTCGGGCGAGCTCGACAACGTAAAGGCCGACGTCGAGAACCTGATCGGCGGCGCGGGCAACGACACCCTCACCGGCAGCGCCTCGAACAACAGCCTCACCGGCGGCGCCGGCAGCGATACGCTGAACGGCGGCGCGGGCGATGACGTCTTCCTCGAGGGCGCGGCGGCCAACGGCGCGGACACCTTCAACGGCGGCACGGGCATCGACCGCGTCGATTACTCAGGCCGCAGCGCAGCGCTGTTCGTCACGATGGACGGCGTGACGGCGAACGACGGCGCGGCCGCCGAGGGCGACAACGTGAAGGGCGACGTCGAGAACCTCGACCTCGGCAGCGCCGACTCGATCGTCACTGGCAACGCGCTGGACAACGTCATCAACGGCGGCGCTGGCGACGACATCATCTCTGGCGGCGCAGGCAATGACACCGTCAGCGGCAACGGCGGCGACGACACTCTCAACGGCGACGCGGGCGACGACACCATCGACGGTGGTGGCGGCACCAACGTCATCGACTGCGGCGCCGGCTCGGGCGACATCGGAGTGCTCGGCACGATGAGCAACTGCGAGCTGTAGTCACCGTGAAAAAGGGGGCTCCCATGCTGCGCACTTCGTTCGTCGTGTTGGCAATGTTGGGTGCAGTGGGGTGCTCCAGTGCGGGGAGCACCGGCGGTGTCGACCAGCCGCCGGTGTTGTCGGAAAAGAAGGAAGCGCCGGTGCTGACAGAGGCCTCGGCGCTCGCAGTGGGCCGCAGCGGCACGGTGCTGCGGCTGTCGGCGAAGGGCACGGACGCGAACGGCGATGTGACGAAACTGTTCGTGAAGTTGACGGGAAAGAACGGGCAGCCGCTGCTGACGTTCGACACGGACTTCGACGGCAAGCTGGACTCGGCGGAATCGGTGATGGCGCTCGATCTGCCGGTCGACAAGAAGGCGGCGTTTACGGCGGTGGTGACTTTTCCAGACCTGACTCCCGACGCGGTCTCTTCGGTCGAGCTCCAGCTGGTGGATCACGAAGGAATGCGGTCGTCGGCGAAGTCAGCCGACGTGAAGGCGCTGGCGGTGCTGCCGCTGGGAAGCGGCTGCGACAAGAACTACCTCGAGAATCGGTGTGAAGACGGGCTGGGGTGCAGTGGCTCGCCCGCGAAGTGCCAGGAAGGCGTCGCTCCGGAAATCGACCGCGTCGGCTACTTCCTGTCGGCCGATGGGCCGCGCGTCCTGGTCGAAGGCGTGGACCCGGACGATGACCTCTGGAAGGTGCGGGTCGGCTTCCTCGACAGCAAGGGCCTGCCGCTGAAGCTGGATCTCGACAACGACGGGCAGGTCGAGAGCAATTTCTTCGACGTCGACGCGATGTCGGCCTCGGCGAACGGGAAGTTCTTCGTGTTGCTGCAGACGTCGATCAACTTTGGCGGGCTCGTCGCCCAGGTCTCGGTCGAGCCATACGACAAGTCGTCACGCAAGGGCCTGGCAAAGGTGGCGCCCCTCGCTCCCGCGCCGCCGCGCACCAACGGCCAGCCGTGCGACCGCCGCGGCTTCGACACGTGCATCACCGATTACAGCTGCACCCCCGGCATAGCCGGCGCGTCCAGCACCTGCCAGTCGAGCGCCTTTGCCCGCACCAAGAAGTGCGAAGCCGCCCCGGTGATTGAGCCCGCCAAAGGCGTCTTTTCCGCCACCGGCATGGCGCAGGGCGTGAGCCTCTGGGATCCGCCGGTGGGCTGCGCCGCCAACGATCCGCATGCGCAGCCCGAAGCAGTCGCGCGCCTGGTGCTCGCGAAGGACGCCGCAAAGGTGACGCTGACCACGCTGCGCCCCGGCACCGGCTTCGACACGGTGCTCACCCTTCTGCCCGACTGCAGCGAGCCGAGCCGCGCCGCCGCGCTGGCCTGCAACGATGACGGAGCAATGACAGCCGCTTCGACGCTGGTCGCCACCAACCTGAAGGCGGGCACGTACCTGGTGGTGGTCGACGCCCGCAGCGCAGCCGGCGGCAGCTTCGAGCTCACCGCCACCGTCGAGTGAGCGCGCTTCTGCGCAGAGACCCACGCCCGTAAGGCACGTTGGCAGGGCACAGCCATTGCGATTGCCCCCCGCATGGCCGCCACCGAGCAGGACATCGTCCGCACCTTTCTTTCTTCTTCTTTCTTCGCTGAAGACGAGGCCGCCCCGTCGGTCGCGCGGCTGCTCGCCCTGCCCTGCGACCCGGAAGAAAGGCGGCTGCTCGAGTCCTACGCGGCCGAAGAAGCGGGCCACGCCGCGATGATCAGCGACCACTTCGAGACCAACGGCCTTCAGCTCGGTCAGCCGTTCTGGGTGCAGCGGCTCTTCAAGCTCGCGCGCGCCCGCCCGACGATGCTCGTGCAGATGTACACGATCGAAGTGATGGCCTGCCTCTTCTACGGAGCGATGGCTACCCGCACGACAGACGAGGCGGCGAAGTCGCTGATGCGGAAGCTCCTGCGCGACGAGGCCCGCCACATTCGCCTCGTCCGCGAGCTGCTGGTTCGCGAGCTCGCGCGGCTCGGGCCGTTGCAACGTGTCAAAGCGCACACCATCGCCCTGCTCTTCCGCGTCGGCGCCAGCGTGACCGCGTACGTGCAGGCGCGTCACCTGCGGCCTGTGCTTGGAGACACGGGGCTGACGCTGCCGAAGAAGCTGTTCCGGTTGCTGTCGGCGGACCGCGTGGATCAGCCGTCGAAGCCTCTGACCTGGTGGTGGGGCGCCCCGGCCGTCGCCCCGTGAACACCGAGGAGGCTCATCCCTCGACTTCTCTCGGGATGTACGGGCTTTACGGCGCAGTGCGGAAGGCGGCGTCGGAAATCTCGACGGGCGAGTTGTCTTCCAACAGCGCCATCTTCGCCATCGACTCAATCTGCGGAATCACGTTGCGTGCGTACCACTGCGCGGCGGCCCGCTTGCCCTCGTAGAAGGCGACGTCTTCATCGCCTGCCTTGAGCTTCGCCGAGGCCGCCTCCGCCTTCACTCCCGCGTCCAGCGACAGCCAGCCGACCGCGAGGCGCGACATCATGTCGAGGAACCGGTTTGCGTTCAGCGGCACCAGCGTGGACTTGTCCGTCTGCGACCAGCCCAGCATCTGCATCGCCACGCCCATCACCGCTTCCGACGCGATCGCCAGCAGCTCGACATCCTTGCCGAACTTCGGATGCGAACGGTTGGCATCGACGAAGGCTGAGATGTCGCCCATGAAGGCCTGGAAGTTCGCCCCGCCATTCTGGCCGAGCTTGCGGCCGACGAGGTCCATCGCCTGGATGTGGCTCGTGCCCTCGTAGATCGAGAAGATCTTCGAATCGCGCGCGTACTGCTCAACCGGCCAGTCTTTGAGGAAGCCCGCGCCGCCGTAGACCTGGATCGCCAGGCCGCACAGCCGGTACGCCTCTTCCGAGCCGTAAGACTTCACGAGCGGGGTCAGCAGGTCGACCTGACCCTGGTGGTAAGAGGCCTTCTCGTCGTCCTTGCCGCGCAGCAGCTGCACCTGGTCGTTGTGCATCGCCAGCTTCACGACCAGCGCGCGAATGCCTTCGGTCACGGCCTTCAGCTCGAGCAGCATGCGGCGCACGTCCGGGTGCTCGATGATCGCGACGCGCGGCTTGCTCGGGTCCTTCCAGAACTTGAAGTTCGCGCCCTGCTTGCGGTCTTTCGCGTACTCGAGCGCGTTGAAGTAGGCGCTGCTCGCCAGCGCGAGGCCCTGCAGGCCGACCGCGATGCGGGCCCCGTTCATCATCTTGAACATCTGCGACATGCCGACGTTCTCGACCGAGCCGACGAGCTCTCCAACGCAGGCGTTGTCCTCGCCGAACTGCAGCACGCAGGTGGCCGAGCCGTTGATCCCCATCTTGTGCTCGATCGAAGCGACCTGGACGTCGTTGCTCTTTCCGGCCGAGCCGTCGGCGTTGATGTTCAGCTTCGGCACGATGAACAGCGACAGGCCCTTCGTACCCGCCGGAGCGCCTTCCGTCCGCGCCAGCACCAGGTGAACGATGTTGCCCGTGAGGTCGTGATCCCCGCTGCTGATGTACATCTTCGTGCCCTGAATCTTGTAGGTGCCATCGGCCTGCTTGAAGGCCTTGGTCTTCGCGCTGCCGACGTCGCTGCCCGCCTGCGGCTCGGTGAGGCACATCGTGCCGCCCCAGGTGCCGTTGAGCATGCGCTCGACGAACTGCTTCTGCTGCGCTTCGGTACCGCAAGCGGCGATCAGCTCGGCGGCCCCCCAGGACAGCGCCGGGTACATGTTGAAGGCGACGTTCGCGCCCGAGAGAATCTCTTCCACCAGCACGTACAGCATCTGGGGCGAGCCCTGGCCGCCGTGCGCCGGGTCGACCGACACCGTCTTGAAGCCGGTTTCGTACAGCTTCGTCCACGCTTCTTTGAAGCCCTTCGGCGTAATCACCTGGCCGTCGACGACCTTGCAGCCCTCGCGATCGCCCGACGCGTTCAGCGGCCCCAGCACCTCACGCGCGAACCGGTAGGTCTCGCTCAGCACCGCCTTCGCTTCGTCGGTGCCCCAGTTGGCGAACGCCCCCTGCCCCGCGATGCTTGCGTACCCGAACTGCTCGATCAGGACGAAAGAAAGCTCACGAAGGTCGATCTGGTAACGGTTGATGCCTGCGGACATGGGCGCTCCGGTTCGAAGGGGTGGCGCGCCTATCTATGTTCGACGTTGATTTTGGCGTCAACTCCAATTCAACGCAGTGCGGCATAATCAGCTGGCGACGACGATTCGATTCCGCCCCGACTGTTTGGCGCCGTACATCGCAGCGTCCGCGGCCTTGAGCAGTTGGGGCACCGTCTGACCGGGGGAAAAGGCCGCGATCCCCATCGAGATGGTGACCTGTGGAAGGGGCTTGCCGTCGGGGAGGGCCAGCGCCGCCTGTTCCACTGCCACCCGAACCCGTTCGGCCGCCTGGGTGGCTGCGTCGACCTGGGTATCGGGAAAGATGATCACGAACTCTTCGCCGCCGAAGCGCGCGACCAGGTCGGTGGGGCGCAAGTTCTTCGCGAGCAACCCAGCCACCGAGGTGAGCACGTGATCGCCGGCGGCGTGGCCGAAGCGGTCGTTGAACTGCTTGAAGTGATCGATGTCGATCAACGACACGGCCAGCGGCCCGCCCAGCCCTTCGTGGCGGCGCACCATCCGGTGCAGCGTCTCATCCAGCCAGCGGCGGTTGTGAATGCCCGTGAGCCCGTCGAACATCGCCGCCCGCTCGTACTGTCGACGCTTCTGGACGTTGCGGCTGACCGTCGCGTTGTTCGCGCGCAGCCGTGAGGCGAGCTTGATCAGCAGGTTCACCGCGAACGGGTGGCTTGCGTTGGTCAGCTGCCAGAAGTCGTCTTCCTTCACCTCGAGCACGACGCTGGCCAGGCGCGTCACCACCCACGCCGACGCTTCGCTGCCATCGAGCATCGACAGCTCGCCCACCACTTCGCCGCGGCCAATCACCGCCACCGGCTCGGACGCGAGGCTGTCGAGGTGCACGCCCAGCTCGCCGCTGACGACGAGGCACATGCTCGCCCGCTGGGTGCCTTGCTCGATCAGCACCTCGCCCGCCCCCAGATCGCGGCGCGTGGCAAAGGCCAACAGGTCGCGCCGGGTGCTCAAGCCGACGCCTTCGAGCATCGAGAAGCCGTCAAGCGACTCGGCGGTGATCTGCAGCGGCTCGGCCATCGTCTACTTCTTCTTCTTTTTCTTCGCGGGAGGTGCGGGCTTCTTCTTCGGCTTCGGTTTGGCCTTCGCCTTCGCCAGCGCCGCCTTCTTCTTTGGAGCCTTGCCGGAGTTGTTCTGCTTCGCAGCGACCTCGGGCGGCCTGGCGAGAATGCTCTCGCGCTGCACCTGCACCAGCAGCGGCGGCTGGCCGGCCTTCTGGCGGTTCTCGTCTTCACTCGAGAAGTAGACCCGCATCGTCGACTGGCCCTTGAGCACCAGCTCGCCCTTCTGGTTCTCGGCCCAGACGTCGAGCTCGAGGAAGTACTTGCCGCCGTCGCCATGGCGATCGCTGACGCGGCCCTTGCAGACCAGGGTGTCGCCCGGCCAGAGCATCTTGATGAACTTGACGTTGAACTTCTTCAAGGTCGCGCCGCGGGCCCAGTCGCCGACCAGCTGCCCGAGGAAGCTCATCCCCAACAGGCTGGGTGCGTACACCGACGGCATCCCGAGGCTCTTCGCGTGGACCTCGTCGACGTACAGGGGGTTGAAGTCGTTGGTCGCTCCGGCGAAGCGCGCGAGCTGCACGCGATCGACGGGAGACTTCGCCATCGCCGGCAGCTCGTCACCGACGCGAACGTTCTCGAAGTAGATCTTGCGCGGGGGCATCAGCCGTTCTCCTTGCCACCGCGCACCACGAGGGTGCGGCGCATCCGGTAGACGAGCTTCCCCTGCTCGTCGCGCCCTTCGTCTTCGAGCACCGCGATCTCCATCTTGCCGGTGCTGCTCGGGCGTTCCTGCACGTCGGCCACCCGCGACGTCACCAGCAGGCGGTCGCCCGCGACGATGGGACGTTCGTACTCGAAGCTCGCTTCAGCATTGAGAAGGCTGCGCAGCGGCACGCCCAGCAGCTCGCGAAGGTCGGCGCCCGTCGCAAACGCGCAGGGGAAAGACGGCGGAGCGACCACGTTCAAGAACCCCGACGCGCGCGCATAGTCCTCGTCGTAATAGATGGGGTTGTAATCGCCCAACGCCTCGGCGAACCGGCGAATGGCGCCCTTCTCGATCTCGTTCAGCGTGGGCGGCGTGGTTCTTCCAACCGCGTTCTTGTCGAGCATCTTCCCCCTTCTCCTTCGTCGTCGATCAGCGTCCAGCCGGCAGCTCGAGCACCGTCAACAACCCGGGCTCGGCAGATTTCACTCTCGGAGCAGCGTTCACCACCGTGTTCGCCGTCGCGCGATCTCCCGCGACGCCGCCCGGAATTTTCACCGTCACCTTCGGGTCGGCCTCAAGGGTGATCGTGTCGCCCGCGTCTTCGGCGCCCACCGCGATCGTGAGCTCGAGCCGCACGCGTTCCTGCCCGTCTTGCAGGCCGACGGCGCTCTGGAAGATGCCCGCGACCTTGCCGGCCTTCACCGGAAACGCGCCACCGGTGATGTCTTCTTCCGCGATCACGGGTGCGATCTCTTCTTCGTAGTCGTCGCAGTCGAGGCCGAGCCCCAGCGCACACAACGCGGCGCTTTCGGCGAGGCCGACGTGGCCCAGCTGTTCGGCGTCGACGAGCTTGAAGAACTCGTCTTCGGTCAGGCCGGCGCCGACTTTGCGCTGCAGCGCTTCCCGGCGGGTGCGCGCGTCGACGATGCGCACCGCTTTCACGTGCCGCACCGGCCCGCAGGCCTGCCCGAGCGTGGCGACGAGGCGATCGAGCACGAAGCCCGGGTTCACGCCGGTGCCGAGGATGCTGACGTTCGCCTTCTTTGCCGCGAAGTCGAGCTTGTCGGCCAGCTCGGGGTGGCGAAAGTGCGGAAACGCGAGCTCTTCACACGTGCTCACTACGCACAGCCCAAGCTTAATCGCCTCGAGCAGCTGCTCCATCACCTGGGGCAGCTTCGAGCCGGTCGCGTGGAGCAGGACGACGCCCTTTCGCTTCCCGACCGCCGTCGCCAGGTCCGCCGAGACCTTGAAGGTGCCGGCCGGAACCCCGAGCACCTCCGAGATTTTCTTGCCGACGAGCTTCGGGCTCGAGTCGATCGCGCCGATCAGCTCGAGCTCTTCAGAGCGCAAGGCAGCATGGGCAATCTCTTGCCCGATGAAACCCAAGCCCATCACCACCACCGGCACGCGTTCGGAATCACTCGACGCTGGCCGGCTCCCCGCCGCGGAAGGCCTCGCCATCTTGTGTACGGACGATAGACGACCACTCCCACCCTATCCAGAACCAAGATTCCGCGACTACGCTTGGGGCCTCACATGATTCGCATCCTGGTGGTGGACGACGACGCCTTGATTCTCCAGGCGTTGACCCGCATTCTGCAGAATGAAGGGCATCAGGTGGTCGGGCACACTGACCCCCATAAGGCCATGGAAGAACAGGGCTTTCACGTCGTGATCACCGACTTCATGATGCCGAACGTCAACGGCATCGAGCTGCTGGGCCACCTCAAGCAGACCAACCCGAACGCGGTGCGCCTGTTGCTGACCGCGGCGGCCGACTTCAAGGTCGCGCTCGAGGCGGTGAACCGGGGCGAGGTCTACCGGCTGCTGTCCAAGCCCTGGAACCTGGGCGAGCTGACCACCGTGATGCGGCAGGCGGTCGAGCACTACCGGCTGATGAACGAGAACCGCCGGCTGACGGCCGAGCTCCACCAGCGAAACCAGCACCTCGAAGCGGCGGTGATCGAACGCACCAACGGCCTGCTCGACGGCATGGTGCGCGCGCTCGACTACCGCGACACCGAGACCCAGTGGCACTCGCGTCGCGTGTCTTTGTACGCGAAGCGCCTCGCCGACAAGGTCAACATCCACGGCGACGAGCTCGAGATGATTGGCCAGGGCGCGCTGCTTCACGACATCGGCAAGATTGGTGTTCGCGACTCCATTCTCTTGAAGCCCGGCCCGCTCACTCCTGAAGAGTGGGTCGAGATGCGGCTCCACCCGGAAATCGGGATGCGGATGCTCAGCGCGATTCCGTACCTGAAGGACGCGACGCAGATCGTCTACCAGCACCAGGAAAGGTGGGACGGCAAGGGCTACCCGCGCACCTTGAAAGGCAGCGACATCGTCGTCGGCGCGCGCATCTTCTCGATCGTCGACGCGCTCGACGCGATCACGTCCAACCGCCCGTACCGCAAGGGGCGCCCGCTCGAGATCGCGAAATCGGAAATTGGCCGGGTGGGCGGCAGCCAGCTGGACCCGGCGCTCGTCCAGGCCTTCCTCGAGATCCCCGACGGCGACTGGAACGACATTCGCCGACAAGTCGAGAGACTCGAAGACGAAGACCGCAGCAAATGGTCGGGTAAACCTTTGATGCCTTCGGTTTGAATCCGAGGGGGACACCAGGCGCGTATCGGCTCTACGGTGGTGCGTTTTGAGACAGCCCGGCGATGACGAAGTGATGGCAGAGCTCACCGCCCTGCTCGAAGAAGGAAAGGCCGGCGAGGCTGCCGGGCTGAAGGGCGCCCTTGTGGATGCGCTGCTGGAAGGAGTCGAGCCCGTGCCCTTGCCGCTCGCCCTTCTGCCGTCGCTGCTCGAGCAGGTTCGCGCGACGGATCGCATGACTCACTTCGCGCCGCAGCTTCAGCAGCTCTACGACCTGACCCACGAACAGGCGCTCTCGTTGATCGAGCAGATTCGGAACTCGAAAGACTGGGGCGAGGGTCCGGCGCCCGGCGTGAAGCTGTTGCCGGTGACGCCGGGGCCAAAGGCGTCGATGAAGATCGCCGCGATCGTCTTCCTCGACACCGACGCCGAGTTTCCTTCGCACCCGCATCTGGGCAACGAAAAAGTCTTCGTGCTCGAGGGTGCGTACCGCGATTCCAGCGGCGCCGAGTTCTGGCGGGGCGAAATGCAGCAGTCTGATTCCAGCTCCGAGCATTCCTTCCGGGCGATCGGTGGAATCCCTTGCATCTGTGCAGGGCTGAACGCTACCTCGCCGGAAGACCCGTGAAGAAGTTCTAGAGGTCCCTGGGAACCCGCACACGGATGGAGCGGCCAGATCACCAGGCGCTGATCGACCGGATCGTCCTCGGAGACGAGGAGGCCCTGCGCGCTCTCTACGCACAGCTCGCACCCCGCGCCTATGCGATTGCGCTGAAGGTTCTCAAGGATCCTGCCGAAGCCGAAGAAGTGCTGCAGGACACCTTCGTCGAAGTCTGGCGCAGCGCGACCCGCTTTGACCCTTCGCGCGCCGCGCCTGATCGCTGGGTCGGCACCATGGTTCGCACGCGGGCGATCGATCTGCTCCGCAAGCGCGGCGCACGCGATCGCATGGTGAACGCCGCGTCGCTCGTCGAGCCCGCGCGCAAGCCGTCTCCGGAAGATCTGCTGGGCACCTCGCAGCTGGGCGCCCGCGTCCGGGCCGCCCTCGCCGACCTGCCGTCCGAGCAGCGCAAGGCCCTGGAGCTCGCCTACTTCGAAGGTCTGTCGCAGAGCGAGATCGCGACCGCGACCGCCACGCCGCTGGGCACGGTGAAGACGCGCATGCGGCTGGCGATGATCAAGCTCGCCCAGACGCTGCCTACTCCTTGAGGCAGAGCCCCTTCTCGCAGCTGTAGCCCTTCACGCACGTGTCGGGCGCCGTCACGTCGCACGCGTTCGTACAGTACGGAGCGCCTGCCGATTTTCCGCAGACCAGCCGCGGCTTGCAGTCCTCATCCAGGCTGCACTTCTCACCCAGGTCGGCCTTGCCGAACCCGAGGATGAACAACAGCAACGACACCAGCGCGGTCGCCAGCGTCAACACCATCATCAGGAACCGCCGCAGCGCCTTGGGCATACGTCCATGCTAACCGAAGGCGGCCTTCGGTCATTCCTCGGGGGGAGGAGGAGGTGGACCCACCTCGAGAATCCGGTCGCCTTCCAGCAGCGCGTCGACCACTTCCTGCCCGCGCGTGACCTCGGCAAACGTCGTGTATTTGCCGTCGAGGTGCGGGTGCGGCGCCAGCATCACGAAGAACTGGCTGCCGCCCGTGTCCTTGCCGCCCAGCGCCATGCCGACCACGCCGCGGTTGAAGGGCCGGTGGTTGAGCTCGCACCGAATCGTATACCCGGGGCCGCCTTCGCCATCGCCGCGTGGGTCGCCGCCCTGCGCGACGAAGTCGGGGACGATGCGGTGCCAGGTCAGGTTCTTGAAGAACTTCGATTTCGTCAGTGACAGGAAGTTGGCCGACGTCAGCGGCGCGTCCTGCGTGTAGAGCTTGAGCTCGAAGTCGCCTTTCTCGGTCTTCACCACCAGCACCGCGTCTTTGGGGATCTCGGCGTTCTTCACCAGGTTCAGCGGCCTTTCCACCCGCGCCGCAATCACCGCAGCGCCTGTCAGCTTCGTCAGCGCCACCGCCGCCGAGTCGCGCACCGTCGCCTGCGGTGACGTGAGCCACTTCTGCAGCTCGGGAATCGCTTCCTTCGCATCCAGCAGCGCGACCGCTTCCGCAATCGCCGGAGCGACCTCCACCTGGCTGAACCCGCTCGCCACCAAAGGAAGGATCGCCGGAATCGAGGCCTTGTCGCCGATCTTCGCCAGCGCCGTCGCCGCGTTGCTCGCCACCACCGGATCCGAGTGGGTCAGAAACGGCTTCAACTTCTCGACCGCGGCGGCGTTCTTGTTCTCACCCAGCGCCGCGATGGCGGCGATCTTCACCTTGTTGTCGCCATGGGTCAGGTACGCGGCCACTTCTTCGACGCGCTTCGCGGGGTCCTTCGCCGGGTTGGCCGACAGCTCGGTGAGGCCCAGCGCGAGGCGCTGCGGCTCGGGAATCTGCCCGGCGCCGCAGGTCAGGCTCTCTTTGAGCGTGCCCGTGAGGCGATCGATCGCGGCCGCGAGGCGGCACTCGATGTTCGCGATGTCTTTCTTGATCTTCGGATCCGTCGCGGCGCCCTGCCCTGCCACGAGCTGATCTCTCAGCGCCACCAGCACCGGTTTTCCGTTCGCTCCCAGGCCCTGTTGGGCGAGCGCCAGCAGCGGCTGCGCTCCACCCGCGGTGTCGCCTTTGATCAGCCGTTCTGCCCGGAAGCTCAGGCTCGAGAGCGCGGTGTTCGCAGGGCACGCGGCCTTGCAGCGACCCGACAGCTTCGCCAGCGCGCGCGTCGCCTCGACCACCACGCGGTAATCGCCATCGTCGAGCAGCTTCATCAGCGTCACTGCGTCGATGTCGGTGCCCACGTCGCCCAGGCCCTTCGCACACGCGCCACGCACGTCGGCCGCTTCGTCCTGCGCGCAGAGCAGCAGGTTGTAGCGGGCCACTGCGTTCTTCGACGCCGCCAGCGCATAGGCAGCGGCGAAACGGACGGCGGGCGGATTCTCTTTCTTGATCAGCAAGGCCAACGCAGCGAAGGCGCGGGCAGGCAGCGGGGCGGGCGCGAGCAGCCGGGCGTTGATGCCAAGGCCAATCGCCGCGCGCGCCTGCGGGTCCCCTGGGGTGGCCAGCAGGTCGATCAGCCGTTCGGCCGAAGGCAGCGCGCCGACGCGGGCCATCGCGTCGATCAGCAGCAACTTCACCCCAGGGTCGGCTTCCACCGTCTCGAAGCCGACGAGGTCGGTCGACAGCTTCGTCTTCTGCGCTTCGGGCAGCTTCTGCCATGACAGCCCAATCAACCCCGCGGCGAAGGCTGCCTCGCGGCGAACCTCGGGGTACTCGTCGGTCAGCGCGTTGAGAATGGTGTCGGTGCTCTCGGGATCCTGAATGCGGCCCAGCGCCACCAGCGCACGAGAACGGACCTCAGGCAGTTTGTGGCTGCGCGCCAGGGTGTAGAGCTGGTTTTCGGCGCCGAGGCTGCGGCGATCTTCCAGGTCGGCGATCTGCGCCAGCTCGGGGGGAACCTTCGGCTCGGCCTTCGTGGACTTCTTTGATGACGAGCAGCCGACCACGACAGCGAGCAGACACAGCACGAGCAAGCGCATAGGGACGCGCTCGATAGGGCAACTCGTACCTGCGGATCCAGCATTCTTAAAGCCTAACTCGTTGACCGCACCTTGCCGCGCCCACACAATCGAAGGCGCGATGACGTGCCCTTCATGCGGCGAGGCAGTGGCAGACGGCGTGGCGATTTGCCCACAGTGCGACGCCGTGGTCGACCCCTCGTTCTTCGACAAACCTTCGAGCCCGGCTCCGAGCAAACGCCCTGCGGCGGGCAAGAAGCCGGCCGTGCGGCGGCCTCTGGCGACGAACACCGGCGCTCCGCCGCGGCGAACCGGGAACACCGGCGTGAAGCCGGCAGTGAAGAAAGACAGGCCGGGTGGGCAGGGAATGCCCGAGGCGCCGCAGCGCATGCTCAAGGAAGCGCCCGAGGTGCGGCCCGACTGGCGGGTGAAGGATGAGCCGAGGGCTGCTCCCGCGCGCGCGACGCCGTCGGGCTACCACATGGTCGACCCCGAGGATTTCTGGGGCGAGGTGAAAGGCTTCGTCTCAGAGCTCACCACCGCGGACAAGCTGGCTTTCATCGGCGCCTTCAGCGCCCTGATTTCCTGCTTCTTTCCGTGGAAGGACACCATCACCGAAGGCGAGGTGCTCGGCTTGATGAGCCTGGGCGCCGCGGTGTTCGGCGTGACGCTGATCATCCTGGTGGCGATCGTGATCCGCGTTCGGAAGGTGATGCCCGCGCTGCACGCCCTGATTCCGTGGCTGATTCAGTTCGGCGGCGCGTGCTTCTGCATCGTCTGGTGCCTTGTCTACATCAAGCTCGCGCTCGACACGACGATGGCCCGTTCGCCCATCGGCAACTTCGAACGGTGGGTCTCGAGCCCCTCGGCCGGCGTGTACATCGCCCTGCTGATGTCGGTGGTGATGCTGGGCGGCACGCTGATGGGCCTGAAAGAGAAGCCGCGCTGATGGCGCAGGCGCTTCAGCGGCTCGAAGACGCACTGTCGCGCGTGGTGCTGGGCCAGCGCGACGTGCTCGCGGATCTGGTCACCTGTGTGCTCGCCCGGGGCCACGTGCTGCTCGAGGGGGTACCCGGCGTCGCGAAGACCCTCACCGCGCGATCGATCGCCGCTGCGTTGGGGCTCAAGTTCAAGCGCGTGCAGTTCACCCCCGACCTGATGCCCAGCGATGTGCTCGGCACCAGCGTCTTCCGGCCGAACGACGGCGCCTTCTTTCTGGTGCGCGGGCCGATCTTCACCGAGGTGCTGGTCGCCGACGAGATCAACCGCACGCCGCCGAAGACACAGGCCGCCCTGCTCGAGGCGATGGAAGAGAGGCAGGTCTCGATCGACGGCGAGACGCACCGGCTGCCGCCCCAGTTCTTCGTCGTCGCGACGCAGAACCCGGTCGAGCTCGAAGGCACCTGGCCGCTGCCCGAAGCCCAGCTGGATCGCTTCATGATGCGCGTGCGGGTGGGCTACCCCGACGCGGAAGCCGAGAAGGCGATGCTCGCCGCGTTCCATCAGCGCGCGGGCAAGACGGCGACCATCGAGCCGGTGCTGACGCTGGCAGAGCTCGAGGCGCTGCAGCACGGAGCCGCGACCGTTCGATGTGACGACAGCGTGATTGCGTACGCAGTGGCGCTGGTGCGCAGCACCCGGGGAAATGCGCGGGTGAAGCTGGGGGCGTCTCCGCGTTCTGCGCAAAGTCTTCTGGCCGCGGCAAAGGGCCGGGCGGCATTGCGGGAACAGGCTTTCGTGACGCCGGATGACGTGAAGGCCGTCGCGCGCAGCGTGCTGAACCACCGGCTGATGCTGACCTCGGAAGCCGAGGTCGAAGGGCTGACGGCGGACGAGGTGATTCGCCAGGCCCTCGAGAAGGTGGAAGTGCCGCGGTGATCGTGCCCCTGCCGCGCGCGGCGGCGCTCGCGACGGCGGCGATGGTTCCGGCAACCCTGGCGGTGGTGAACCCAGCCTGGCTCTGGGTCGGGCTCGCGATCGACGTGGCAGTGCTCGTGCTGGCGGTCGTCGACTATTTCCGCGCGCCCCGCGCTGTCGGGGTGAGCCGCGAGGTCGAGCCCGTCATCTCGGCGGGCGTACCGACGCGCGTGACCCTTCGATTTACCGAGGGCGTGCAGGGCGAGTTTGCCGACGGCGTGCCGGCGTCGGCGATCGCCGAGGGGCATCGCGGCGTCATCGCGGAAACCGTGGCCTGGAAGCTGACGCCCCGGGTGCGCGGAGATCTCACGCTGGGCCCCCTGCACGCGAAGCTGTACGGCCCGTGGGGGCTCTGCGCGAGGCAGGTAGTGGTGCCGATCGTCAACGCGGTGAAGGTCTACCCAGATCTGACGGTGCTGAGCCGCGATGCGCTGCAGCTGGCGCGCGCGCGCGACGACGATGCGAAGCGGGTGGTGCGTCGCCCGGCCGAAGGTCGCGAGTTCGAGTCGCTTCGCGAGTACCGCCCCGGCGACGACCGCCGCACGATCGATTGGAAGGCCACCGCGCGGCGCGGAAAGGCGATGGTCCGCGTGACCCAGCCCGAGAAGAACCAGCAGGTGTTGCTGCTGATCGATTGCGGGCGGCACATGGCGGGCGAGACGGAAGGGCCGCCGTCGCGGCGGAAGCTCGACTTCGCGGTCGATGCGGCGCTGCGCGTGGCGAAGGTATCGCTGGATCAGGGCGATCTCGTCGGCGTGCTCGCGTTCGGCGCCGGGATGAAGGCGTGGCTGCCGCCGACGAAGGGCGCCGAGGCGATGAAGGCGATCTGCGCCCTGCTGTACCGCGTCGAGGCCACGCTCGAGGAAAGCGACTACGGCGCGGCGATCGACCTCGCGTTCTCTCGCGGCCGGAAGCGATCGCTGGTCGTGGTGTTCACCGAGCTGCTCGATGCCGACACGTCGGCGGCGCTGGTGAAGCGGACGTTGCGGTTGGTGCCCCGGCATTTGCCGATCGTCGCGTGTCTGCTGGATGAGGATCTTCAGCGCGTCGCGAACAGCGTGCCCGCCGATGTCGAGGCGGCGTTCGATCGCCAGGTGGCGGTGAAGCTCGAAGACGAGTACCGGCTCACGGCGGCGCGGCTGCGAGATGCCGGGGCCCGCGTCGTCCGGTCAGGGGCGCAGACCTTCGGCGCCGCCACCGTGAACGCGTACCTCGAGATCAAGGCGCGCGGGCTGCTGTAGCTCAGGCCGCCAGCGCCTTGCCCAGACACCCCGGCAGGTTCGCGCGGACGACCTTCACCAACGAATCGACCTCGGCCAGCGGCAAGCGAAGGTGGTGCTGCAGGCGCTCGCGCAACGCGACGAGCACGTGCTCTTCGAGACCCGCAACGCGGCGGGACGTCGTCGACGCCGGCACGCCGAACAGACTGGCGATGCGTTCGATCGACAGGCCGTCGAGGTAACAGAGCTCGAGCCAGCCGCGCTCTTCCGGATCCAGAGCGGCGACGACGGCTTCCAGTGCCTGCGCGGCAGCGGGCTTCAAGTCGACCTCGGGCAGCGGCTCGGCTGGCGTCCGGGGCTTTTGCTTCAAAGCCACCCGAACCGCGGCGACGCGCACCCAACCATCCAGCGGGCTCTTGCCGGCATACGACGCCAGCCGCGGCGCCGACCCTTCCAGCATCAGCGCCCGCACCGAACGAACCACGTCGTCGCCGAAGTCCCGCGAGCCGTCGATGCGCGACACCCAGCCCGGCACCTGCGCGAGTACGTTCTTGTCGAGCGCTTCCAGCGCTTCCGGCCGGCCGAGCACGCACGCGCACGCCAGAAAGAGATCCGCCGATGGCGGTGGCTCGGTCGGCTCGCGGCCGGCGAGGAACTTCTCGAGCTCGGGTTCAGACAGGCCAAGCTGCGGCCAGACCCTGCTGCCTTCTTCGTAGACGCCCATGTGGGGCCGCTTTCATCATGGCTTTTGTCCGTTTGCTAACGGTGATTCCAATCCGCACCGACCTCGCGAGGAATCCCGACACTTTGGAGTGAGGGGCGGGGTATGCACCGGCGATGCGATTCTCTCTCGTCTTGGTGGCGTTGCTGGCGGCGTGCGGTTCCTCGGGTGCCGGCTCGGGCGGAGGTTCCGGCGGTGGCGCGGGCGGGGGCGGCGCTGGCGGTGGCGCGGGCGCGGGCGCGGGCGCGGGCGGTGGAACGGCTGGCGAGCAGCCGATGCCGTGCACGCCGGCCGGATTCATGACGGCTCCGCCGCTGGTGAACCTGTTGCCGCTGCCAGGCATCACCGCGGCGAATGAGCACAGCGCCTATGCGAGGTTCGTCGTGAAGGACGGCGGAAGGGAATCGTCCGTCGAGCTGACCGTCTCGGACTTCGGCAGCGACGGTGGACCCAACGTGCCGGCGGTGAGCGCGCGGGTGAACGGCTGCGATCTGGGCGGCTTCTTTCTCACGCCCGGCGTCGGAAAAACTTTCAGAGCCTCGGACGCCGGAGTCTGGGTGCCGACCGCGGGCCGCTACCTCAGCTTCGAGGTCGTGTCGGCCGCGGGCACCCTGCTCTACCGCAACGTGATTCCGACGCCGCAGGTGCTGCCGAAGATCACCGCCGTCACCAACGCCGCGGGGCCGACCGCGAAGGTCGACTTCGCGCCGATGCCGGATGCGGGCATCACCAAGGCATATATCTTTGGGTGGAAGCGCCTGGGCGGCAGCGGGCTTCAATCGCTGGGGTTGACGAACATCGACCCGAACAGCGGCACCGCCAACGTGAACGTCTCGCAGGCGGCGCAGCTCTTCGAGCTTCAGACAGAGAGCGGCGGCGGCATCTCGGCCGTGCGGCTGACCAGTGCCTGGGACGTGCCCTGATTAAAGCTTCCGGATGATCGACATCATGCGGTCGTAGCGCTTGGTGTCCTTCTGGTACTGGCCGAATCTTCGGCTCCTTCAGCTCGCTGATCGCCTGATCCGCCACGTCCACACGCCTGCGCGGGGTTGTTGTTCGCGACGCGGGTGCCATGCCCGGCCCCGGCGATTTCAACGGCCTGGGCCCACGCCCACTGCACCTGCCGGGTTCACCTGGAACCTCGGAGGACTGGAGCACCCCCTCAGTCCCATTCGATCGAAGACCTAAAAGGTCGCAACGGCAGGGGGTTGATTCAGAGAACAGCGGCGGCCGATGACGCGGCGCATTGAGCCTGGTGCTCGGCCACAAGTTCGACGCGATGCGTCACGATCTTCGATCGAATTCGATCGAATGGGTTTGGACGAGGGCGGCGGAGGGCAGGGTCAGTTCAAGTCATCGGCGGCACGGGGCGCCAGCACCTTCTTTGCGGTTGCGCGTGGCTTCCGTGGCTTCGCTGCCTTCTTCTTCGCCGGCTTCGAAGCAGTGGCAGGCACCGGGCCGTCTGCCATCAGCTCGCGGCGGGTCGCGCAGTCGCGCATCACGCGCTTCCCCACGCGCCGGGTGAGCACCTTGTTCATCGAGGCGCCGACGCCGATGCCCACGAAAGGCACCGCCTTGATGAGCCCGCGCCACAGGTACATCGCGGCGACCATCGCGAAAGCGCTCACCACCATGCGGCCGACCGCGCGCGGCGCGTAGTTCCACAGCGCGGTGCCTTCGACCTGCATCGCGTCGACAAAGAAGTTCTTCCCGCTCGCGTCATAGGTGCCGACGCTGGCCATCAAGAAGCCCAGCTGCCTCTCGCGCGGATCATCGATGTCGAAGCCGTAGAGGTGGCTCAAGGCCAGCGCCATCTCGACTTCCCACTTGAGCAACAAGGTGAGCTCGGCGAGGCCGCCACCGATCGCCAAAGCGATCGAGCCGAACCCGGGGATGAGGGCGGGAAGGCCTGAAGCTCCGCCGGCGATCGCGGCGCGGTTCGAGTAGCTGCGAATCAGCTCGTTCGCCGTCGCCTCGCGAAGCGCAGCGCCTTTGAGGCCCTCTTCCACCTTCTCGCGAGCGGCAGCGACCGTCATCTTGATCGCCTCGGACGACGTCACGATGCGCTCGACCGCGTGCAGGATCTTCTTCCCCTTCTCTTCGTCGTTCATGGTCGTCAACTGTAACCCCGGACACGCCTGTAGAAGTTTAAGGGTCAGGAAGGCGCCGCCAGAATTGTCATGACGCCGTACACCCCTTGAGGAGACATTCGAAGCCATGGCCCACAAAGTCGCACTTCCCGAAGCGCAGCTGGGACCCGCCGAGAAGCTGCTGGACCTCGTGCTCAGCTCGTCGGCGCACCTCTGGCACAACCGCCCAGGCGTCGAGGTCGGCAACGTCTGGTTTCCGAAGCCGAAGAAAGGCCAGCCCGCGATCAAGAACAGCAAGCCGGTGCTGCCCGGCCTTCACGCCAACGCGGCGCGGTTGCTCTACACGCGGCTGCTCGAGATCAACGCGCTCAACCCCGACCTGATGGCGCACTTCGCCAGCTACGCGCTGACGCAAACCGACTGGCGCGATCTCAAGGTCGCCTGCGCGGCGCTGATGCTCGTTCACAACCGGTCGGGCCAGCCCGTGAAAGACGACGGTGCCGTGGCCTTCTACGACGACGACTTCCGCCGCATCGGCGAGGCCATGCTGCTCAAGTACGAGCGCAAGTCGACGCGCATGCTCACGCCCAAGGCAGTGCTGCGCGTGGCCGAGCTGCTCGAGACGCCCGAGATCGCCGAGCTCAACCGCAAGGCCGGCTTCGCGGATCCCGGGTCGAAGAAGGCGCCCGTCGGCCGGTGGAAGCGCGCGGCCGAGAAGTGGCTGCAGCACCGCGAACAGAACCCCGCCCTGCTGGCCGGCCTGGTGAAGGCGGGCTTCAAAGAGACCATCAAGGCCATCGCCCGCAAGGCCGGGTACAAGCCCGAGAGCCCTGCGTTCTTCGAGCTGCTCGGCTGGAAGCAGAAGCAGGCCGCGGCAGGTCACCGCACCGTCGGCCTCACCGGCCTCAAGCTCGCCAAGAGCAACCGGCTCGACGGCCTCAGCGAGGCCGAGATCTGCGAGATGATCGAAGGTCAGCGGCTCTCGTACAAAGAAGTCGTCGGCCGGCTGCCCAAGGAAATCGGGCTCACCCCCGCGATCCTCGTCGCGCTGCTGCCGTCGCTGTCGGATCGCGACCTGCGCATCATGACGCCGACGCTCGAAGAGCTGGGCCTGATGGCCGACGCCGAAGTGCGCAAGCGCTGGGAAGCGGCCGTCGCCACCTCGACCGATCAGCGCGCGCTGAACATCGCCAGGAACGTCAAGAACAAGGACCTCAGAGCCAAGCTCGAAGAAGCGTCGGACAACGCGGCGCGCAAGGCGGTGCAGGAAGCGACCAGCGAGGCCGACGTGCAGGTGATGTTCTTGATCGACAAATCGGGCTCGATGGAAGGAGCGATCGAAAAATCGAAAGAGGCCCTCTCGCGCATCCTCGCGGGCTTCCCCAACGACAAGCTGCACGTCGCCACCTTCGACACGATGGGCACGGTGCTGAAGCCGAAGGCCGCGTCGCGCGCTGGCGTGCAGCACATGCTGCAGAACGTGAAGGCCAGCGGAGGCACGGTTCACGCCGCGGCCGTTCGCGCGCTTCACCAGGCGGGCCTGCGCTTCGAGCCGTCGACGCGGCTCGTCGTCATCGTGGTCGGTGACGAAGCCGGCGAGGCGGGCGATCAGTTCGCGCGCGTCTTCAAGGACTGCGGGTACGACGTCGCCGCGATGGCGGTGATGGTCTCGGTCACTCAAGCCGGCGCGCGCGGCAACTCGGTGCGGTCGTGTGCGGGGCAGCTGAGGATTCCGTTCTCGGAAGTCGCCGTCGAGTCGTTTGACGATCCGTACCAGGTGCCGCGGGTGCTGAAGGCGCTGCTGGACGCTCCGAAGGCGACGGCGGCAGGGGGCGCCGGCGCGCAGAACGGCTGGGTCGAGCGGGTGATGAAGACGCCGCTGCTCGACCTGCCCGCGTGACGCTGCGGCGCGAGGCCGTGCCTGAGATCCTTAGGGTTCTTCGACGCCGCGCCGTAGTAAGGGGCCGCGCATGGCCCCGCGCATTCTCGTCTTCGCCTACCTGCTGCTCGTCCTGTCTGCCTGCCCGAAGCCCGAGGCAGCCGCGGTGCCGGACGCTGCGCCGCCGCCAGCAAAAGAGACCGAGCTGACGCTGCTGATCACCGGCGCCGAGAACGGCTACCTGCTGCCGAACCCCGACGATCAAGGCGTCAGCCGTGGCGGCGCTGCCGAGCTGCTCGCCCGCTGGGTGAAGCTCCACGGGCACTGCGCAGGCCCGCTGAAGAACGGGGCAGGTGCGTGTGACAACGCAAAGACATTGGTGCTCTCGACCGGAGACAACGGCAACGGTGCGTCGATCTCGTCGTACTTCCGTTCGGTGCCCACTGCCGAGGCGATGGCCTACATGGGCTACGCCGCGTCGGCCTTTGGCAACCGCGAGCTCGACTTCGGCCGCGAGCAGTTTGTCGCCAACGCGCAGAAAGGCGGCTTCCCATACCTCGCTGCGGACCTTCGCGCGAAGGACGACGGCGCAAAGGCGATGGGCCTGCAGGCGATGAAGCTCTTCGTTCGTGGAGGGATGAAGGTCGCGGTGATCGGACTCACCAGCAAAAAGTCGGTGACGACGCTGATGGCGGGCCGCAGCGCGGGCTTCGACGTGCTCGAGGACGAGGCGGCGTTGGGCGAAGCGGTGGCGTTGGCGCAGGCGGCCAAAGCCGACGCGATCGTGGTGATCACCGACAACTGCCTCGCGGCGCTGGCGCCCATCGTCGAGAAGCACCCCGACTGGAAGCTCGCCGTCGTCGCTGGCCGCGCGTGTGAAGGCACCTTCGGCGAGAAGGCCGGCACCGCGGTGCTCGCCTACCCGGGCCGCCACTTCAACGACTACGTCGCGGTGAAGCTGACCTTCGGTGCCGACAAGAAGCTCGCGAACGTCGCGGGCGAGGCGTTCGAGGTGGTGAATGACTCAAGCTCCGCGCCGCCCGAGCCGCAGCTGGCGAAGCTGGTCGACGGGTGGAAGACGCGCCGCGACGCCGCGCTGGGTGAAGAGATTGGATTCCTGAAAGGCACCCTCGGCCAGACGGACCCCGCGATGAGCGTCTGGCTCGCCTCGGCGATTCGCGAGCAGACGGGCGCCGACTTCGGGCTCGTCAACCGCAAGGGCATGCGCCAGGGCCTCGCCGGAGGGAAGCTGACCAAGGCCAGCGTGTACGACGTCATTCCGTTCGAGAACTCGGTGGTCGTCGCCACCCTCAGCGGCGCCGATGTGATCGCCGCCTTCGACAACCCCGAAGCCCGCGTCGCAGGAGCGCAGAAGAAAGGCACCGCCTGGGTCGACGCGAAGGGCGCGAAGCTCGACCCTTCGAAGAAATACAAAGTCGCGACGCTCGACTACCTCTACTTTGGCGGCGACGGCTTTCAGATCGAAGGCAAGGACCTCGGCCCGAACTTCACCGGCATGGGCTGGCAAACGAGCGTGATCGATTGGACGAAGAAGCTGGCCACCACCGACAAGGCGCCTCTAGAAGACGCGCTGAAGAAGTACTGACCCCCATGTTCCTCGTCGAAGACCTGATGACCCGCGAGCTGATCACGCTCAAGCCAGACGACAACCTTGCCCAGGCCGACACCTTCATGAACCGCGGCCGGATCCGCCACCTGCCGGTGGTCGACGAGACGGGGACGCTGATCGGCCTCATCACCCACCGCGATCTGCTGAAGGTGTTCGCCGATCGCACCCGCGAGAGGGGGCTGGCGGTGCGGGCGCGTGACGTGATGGTGACGGAGCTCGCGACCGTGACGCCGCAGACGCGATTGCTCGAGGCGCTCGGGCAGATGATCGACAACAAGTATGGCTGCCTGCCGGCGGTCGACGAAGCCGGGAAGCTGGTCGGGCTGATCACCCAGTTCGACCTGCTGAAGTTCGCCGCCAACTTCGTGCGCGATCTCGACGAGGTCGAGAAGATCGCGCTCAAGGTTCAGTGACGCCTTCGGGCGGCTTGCCCTTCAGGTTTTTGCCCTTCAGCGTCAACACGTAGCCGGCCAGCAGCCGTACTTTCCGTTCACCCAGCAGGTTCTTGAAAGGGGCCATGCCCTTGTCTGGAAACCCGGTGGTGATTGACGCATGGATCTGCAGCGGGGCGCTTCCGTGCAGCCAGGCGGCGTCGGTGAGGTTGGGGCCGACCGCGCCCTGCCCCTCGGCCCCATGGCAGGCGGCGCAGCTGGCGGTGAAGAGGCCCTTCGCTTCATGCTGTGCGGCAGGATCATCTGCCAGCTGCTCGAGCAGCCCGGCGGTGAGCGCGGGCAGCGGCACCTCGGGCTTGCGCTCAGCGCCCGTTGTGGCCCACACGCCAACCCCGATCCCGATTGGGATCAAAAGCACCGCGAGAAACTCCCAACGCACGCGTTCGCTCTTCATCGAGATGCATGGATACACGCAAAACGTCACACCCGGGACAAACGGCCACGACGGGAGGGGTGAGGGCGCCTTCTTTCCTCTGCGTGGCGATCGGTCGGGCATTTGCAATGGGCACGACCGACGTTCAACCTCAAAAAGGAGTCTCACCCCATGATGAACAACAACGCGAAGCAGACCTGGCACCCGTCGTACTGGAAGGACGAGACCCACGGCTCGGGCTGGGACCGCGCGAAGGAGGCGCTGAAGCGCGACTGGGAACAGACGAAGGCCGACTTCAGCAAGACGAAGGGCAAAGAGCTGAATCAGGACGTCGGTGACACGGTGAAGCAGGCGGTCGGCAACGAGCCGATTCCTGGCCCGAACACCCCGAACCCGGAAAACGCGAAGTGGGAAGAGGTCGAGCCGGCCGTCGCTTACGGCTATGGCGCGAACAAGGAGTACGGCTCGAAGTACTCGAAGTGGGACAACGACCTCGAGACGAAGCTGAAGACCGAGTGGGACAAAGACAAGACGGGCCGTTCGTTCGACGACGTGAAGCGCAACATTCGGACGGGTTGGGATTACAAGTCCTGATGGAATGAAGCGCGCGCTGCTCTCGGTGCTGTTCATCACCGGCTGTGTCCACACACCGCCGGTGGTCGAGAGGGCGCGCCTTCAAGTCGACCAGGTCGCGCAGCTGCTGCCGTCCAAAGTGAAGGACAGGGACGGTTGGGCACGCGATCTGGTGGCGGCGCTCGACACGAACAACCTCGACATCGACGTCCCTCATGCGTGTGCGGTGATAGCGGTTGTTGACCAGGAGTCGGGGTTCCAAGCCAACCCCGCGGTGCCCAACCTGCCCGCCATCGCCCGCAAGGCGCTGGAAGAGAAGGCGAAGGGTCTGGGGCCGCTGGGACCTTCGTTCTTGAAAGAGGTGCTGGACGTTCAGGCGCCCGGCACGAAGAAGACTTTCGACGAACGGATCAATGGGCTGCGCACCGAGGCGGACCTCGATCGGCTCTATCGAGACCTGCTGGCCGAGCACAAACGGCGGCACCCGATTCTGTTCGCGACGGCGGATCTTGGCGCCTCGCTTTTCGACACGCGCGACTTCCAGGAAAGAAACCCGGTCACCACCGCGGGCTCGATGCAGGTCAGCGTGCAGTACGCCGAAGCCCGCGCGAAGGAGCTCAAGCGCGACCCGGCGCTGGTGCGCGACGAGCTGTACACGCGCGGGGGAGGTCTGCTGTACGGCGCCGCGCGGCTCTGGCGCTTCGAGGCCGGCTACGACGAGATGGGCTACCGGTTCGCCGACTACAACGCGGGCTTCTACGCGAGCCGCAACGCCGCGTTTCAGGAACAGCTGGCAGCGCTGACGGGCCTGAAGCTGTCGCTGGACGGTGACCTGCTCAGCTACGACGCGATGGGCGACGTGCGGTCAGACGCGACAAAGACGATGGCGGCCCTCGATGCGTTTGCTCAAGCCTACGCGCCCGGGCTCAGCGGCTCGCAGGTGCGCCGCGACGCGCGGCTCGAGAAGAAGGCGGGGCTCGAGGGCACGAAGACATGGGCGGCGGTGCGGCGCGTCTACATGGAACAGAAGCGGAAGACGGCGGCGTATGCGCGGCTTCCTGACGTCACGCTCCACTCGCCGAAGATCCAGCGGCAGCTGACCACCGCCTGGTTCGCCAAGGCGGTCGACAAGCGGTATCAGGCCTGTCTGCTCCGGGCAACCGAGGCCGGGCTTTCCCAATGAGATGCGCTGTCGTGATTCTGGTGCTGTTTCCGCTGGTCGCGCGCGCGCACACGTTCGCCTTCGACTTCGTGACGCCGTCGGGCATCGGCACGCGTACTGACGGCGGGTCCACCGCGGTGCAGTGGGTCGACGGGCCGGACCCGAACGATCTTGCCGCGCTCACGCTCTACGCCTCGCGCAATGGCATCACGCCTTTCCTCCCCTCGTCGAAGGACGCGCAGTTCGGGCCGGTGGGCATCAAGGTCAGCGACCCGGCCAACGTCGCAGTCTGGGACGCCACGGCGTATCCGCCCGGCTGCTACCAGCCGTTCGCCGAGATGGTGGATCAAATCGAAGGCACGACGATGCGGCCGTCGACGGGGTTGATCACGGTGAACCCAACGGATGGCGGAAACCTGCCTCCTGCGATCTGGGTGTTGAACCAGGGCTTCGAGAAGCCGAACCCCGACGGCGGAAACTTCGCGCTGCGCCTGCGCGTCGTCGACCCTGACGATGTCGGCGAGGTGAGCATTCGCTGGTCAGACGGAGCCGACGCCGGCGGCACGATCGTCCAGGGCCTGCCCACGTCCGATGGCGGCGGCACCTTGACCTACGGCTTCAACCCGGCGGTGCTGCCCAAGGCGTCCGTCTACTTTCTGCAGGTCGAGGTCACCGCGTTCGACGGGCAGCGCTGCAACGTGTGGTGGTCGGGCTACCTGCCGGGAGCGCTCGCGGCCGACGCGGGCGAACCAGACGCCAGGGCCGACGCCGGAATGGCCGCGGCCGACGCGGGCCCCGGGCCGAGCCCCCCACCGCGCGGCTGTGGCTGCGGGCTGGGTGGCGGGCCGATGGCGCTGTTAGCGCTGCTTCTACTGCGGCGGCCGAAACTCAGCCGCGTTTGAATTCAGATGTTCTATGAGCGTTCAACCTTCCGGAGGTTTCACCCATGCGCAGGCTCACCCTCGCCGTCACTTTCTTCTGTGCTTCTCTTGCCGTGGCGGCCGCTCCGCCGGTGTCGAAGGAGCTGCTCGAGAAGGGCAAGGCATCGTTCAACATCAACTGCATTGCCTGCCATGGCCCCAAGGGCGCAGGTGATGGCGCCGCCGCTGTCGCGCTGACCCCGAAGCCGCGCAACTTCGCCACCGACACCTTCAAAAACGGTGACAAGCCCGAAGACCTCTTCAAGACCCTCGAGGTCGGCCTCAAGGACACCGCGATGGTGTCGTTCAAGCACCTGCCCGAGGAAGATCGCTGGGCACTCGCGTACTACGTGCTTGAGCTGCGCAACGCAGGCAAGCCAGCCGTCGTCGACGCCGGCGTGCCGGACGCGGGAATGCCGACCAAGGGGAAGAAGGGCAAAAAGTAGTCAGCGGCCGCCAAACGGCACGTCGCGGCCGCGAGTCTGCAACACCGAAGGCTGGCCTACCAGAAAGGCGTCGATGGCCCGGGCCGCTTCCCGCCCGTCGGAAATCGCCCAGACGATCAGGCTTGCCCCGCGGCTCGCGTCACCTGCGCAGAACACACCCGGCACGTTGGTCGCGAAGCGGCCGTCGACCTTCACGTTGCCCCGCGCGTCGAGCGCCAGCGCCAGCTGCTGCGTCAGCGTCGTCGCGTCCGGCCCGGTGAACCCCATCGCCAGCAACAACAGATCGGCCTCGAGCCGCGCCTGCGTGCCCGGCAGCGCGTGCAGCTGGCCATCGCGCAGCTCGACTTCCACCGTGTGCAGCGCAGTGAGCGCGCCGTCTTTCCCCTCGAGGCTCTTCGTCAGCAGCCCGAACTGCCGCACCCCGCCCTCGTCCTGGCTCGAGCTGGTGCGGAAGACCATCGGCCACTGCGGCCACGGGTTCTGCGTCACCCGATGCGGCGGCGACGCAGGCAGCAGCTCGATCTGCTGAACGCTGGCCGCGCCCTGCCGCAGCGCCGTGCCCAAACAGTCAGAGCCCGTGTCACCACCGCCGAGAATGATCACCTTCTTTCCCTTCGCGCGATCGCGGTCGCCCTTGTTCGCCGCCTCGAGGAAGTCCATCGCCTGCACCACGCCGGTCAGCTTCCTTTCCGCGACCTCCAGCTCGCGGGCCTTTCGCGCACCCACGGCAATCAACGTGGCGTCGTGCTCGGCCGCGAGCTGCTTCCACGAGTACGCGCCGCCGACGTCGATGCCCGTGCGGAAGGTGATTCCCTCGGCGATCAACAGCAGCAGCCGGCGATCGATGATCGTCTTCTCGAGCTTGAAGTCGGGAATTCCGTAGCGCAGCAAGCCGCCGGCCTGGTCGTCTTTCTCGTAGACGGTGACCTGGTGCCCGGCCTGGTTCAGCTGCGCCGCCGCCGCGAGTCCCGCCGGCCCACTTCCCACCACCGCGACGTGCTTCCCCGTGCGCGACGACGGCGGCCGCGGCAACACCCAGCCTTCCTGAAATGCGCGCTCGATGATCTCCTTCTCGAGCGACTCGATCGCCACCGGATCCTGATCGATGCCCAGCACGCAGGCCGCTTCACAGGGCGCGGGGCACAGCCGGCCCGTGAACTCGGGGAAGTTGTTCGTGCTGATCAGCGACGCCCACGCGGCGCGCCAGCGTTCGTGAAACACGTGATCGTTGAAGTCGGGGATCACGTTTCCCAGCGGGCAGCCCTGGTGGCACGTCGGCACGCCGCAATCCATGCAGCGGCCCGCCTGCTTCACCGACTGATCCGGCCCCAGCGGAGCGGTGAACTCGTTGCTGTCTTTCAGCCTTTCACGCTTGTCACGCTTCGGCGGCAGCGCGCGAGGCCATTCGATGAAGCCAGTGGGTTTGCCCATGTCAGTGCTCCGAGCCTCCGACGAAACGCAGCCGCGGAGGGCTCGGTTTCGGCTTCAACGTCGCCCGCCGCGCCTGCAGCACACGCTTGTAGTCCGTCGGCATCACCTTCACGAAGCTCGGCACCAGGTGTTCCCAGTTGTCGAGGATCCGCCGCGCCAGCGGGCTGCCCGTCAGCCGCAGGTGGCTCTCGATCATTCCGTAGACGAGCCAGATCTCAGACTCGTCGACCAGCGACTCGATTTCCACCATCTCAAGGTTGCAGCGCTGCCGGAAGGTGCGGCTGCGATCGAAGACGTACGCGAGGCCGCCGCTCATGCCGGCCGCGAAGTTGCGCCCGGTGCTGCCGAGCACCACCACCACCCCACCCGTCATATACTCGCAGCCGTGATCGCCGACGCCCTCGACGACGGCTTTCGCTCCGCTGTTGCGAACGGCGAAACGTTCACCCGCGAGGCCCGCGATGAAGACCTCGCCTGACGTCGCGCCGTAGAGCACCGTGTTGCCGACGATCACGTTGTCTTCCGGCACGAAGCGGCTGCCCGGCGGAGGCTTCACCACCAGCCGCCCGCCCGACAGGCCCTTGCCCGCGTAGTCGTTCGTCTCGCCCTCGAGCTCCAGCGTGACGCCTTTGCTCAAGAAGGCGCCAAAAGACTGCCCGGCCGAACCGCTGAGCTTCACGCGAATCGAGTCGTCGGGAAGGCCCGCGCTGCCGTGGCGCCGCGCGATCTCCCCCGAGAGCATCGCCCCGACTGCGCGGTGCGCATTGGTGATCGGCAGCTCAAAGGACACCGGCTTTCCACCCAGTAGCGTCGCGGCGCTCTTCTCGATCAGCTGGTGGTCGAGGTGATCCGACACGTCCTTCTTCTGGGCCGTGGTGCAAAGCCGAGCGGCGTCCGCACCTGCGTTCGGCTTCGCCAGCAGCGCTGACAGGTCGAGCCGCTTCGCCTTCCAGTGCCCGATGTCCTGCCGCTGCCGCAGCACCTGCACCTGGCCCACCATGTCTTCGAACTTCCGGAAGCCGAGCTGCGCCATTCGACTGCGCAGCGCGTTCGCGACCAGCAGAAAGAAGTCGACCACGTGCTCAGGCGTGCCCGCGAAGTGCTGCCGCAGCCTGGCGTCTTGCGTCGCGATGCCGACGGAGCACGTGTTGAGGTGGCACTTGCGCAACATGATGCAGCCTTCGACCACCAGCGCGGCGGTGGCCATGCCGAACTCTTCTGCGCCGAGCAACGCAGCGATGACGAGGTCTCGCGAGGTGCGAAGCCCTCCGTCGACCTGCAGGCGGATGCGATCGCGAAGCCCGTTCTGCACCAGCACCTGGTGCGCCTCGGCGAGCCCGAGCTCCCACGGCAGGCCGGCGTGCTTGATCGACGAGAGCGCCGACGCGCCAGTGCCGCCCTCATACCCGGCGACCGTGACCCCACCTGCGCCCGCCTTGGCGACGCCTGCCGCGACCGTGCCGATGCCGACCTCGCTGACCAACTTCACGCTGACGCGCGCGGGCGGGTTGACGGACTGCAGGTCGTAGATGAGCTGGGCGAGATCTTCGATCGAGTAGATGTCGTGGTGCGGCGGCGGAGAGATCAACGTCACGCCCGGCGTCGACCAGCGGACCTTCGCGATCCGTTCGTCGATCTTGTAGCCGGGCAGCTGGCCGCCTTCACCGGGCTTGGCGCCTTGCGCGACCTTGATCTGCAGCTCGTCCGCGTTGACCAGGTACTCGGTGGTGACGCCGAAGCGCGCGCTGGCGACCTGCTTGATCGCGCTGCGGCGCGAGTCACCCTTCTCGTCTTTCACGTAACGCCGCGGCTCTTCGCCGCCTTCGCCGCTGTTCGACCGGCCGCCCAGGCGGTTCATCGCGATCGCCAGCGTCTCGTGCGCTTCGGCGCTGATCGAACCGAAAGACATCGCTCCGGTGACGAAGCGGCGCGCGAGGTCGGCCGCCGACACCACCTCTTCGATCGGAACCGGCGGACGCGAGGTGTCGAGCTCGAGCAGGCCGCGCAACGTGCAGAGCCCAGCCGCCTCGTCATCGGCCAGCCTTTCGTACTCGGCAAACGCCTTCGCGTCGTTGGTGCGAGCCGCGTGCTGCAGCTTCGTGATCGTCGCGGGGTTCCACTTGTGAAGCTCGCCGCGGCGGCGCCACTGGTACCGGCCGCCCGTCACCGGCACCTCGAGCTCGAGCGCCGAGACGTGGCCGAACCCGCGCGCGTGGCGCAGCGAGACTTCGCGGCCCAGCTCGGCCAGACCGATGCCTTCGAGCCGCGACGGCGTGCCGTTGAAGTGCCGATCGATCAGCGTGCGATCGAGGCCGACCGCTTCGAAGATCTGCGCGCCGCGGTATGACTGCACCGTGCTGATGCCCATCTTCGACATCACCTTCAAGAGCCCTTCGTTGATCGCGTGGACGAAGTTCGTCTGCGCGTTCGGCCCCAGCGGCTTCACCGAGTCGAGCGCGAGCCAGGGCGTGACAGCCGCCGCTCCATAGCCAATCAGCAGGGCGAAGTGATGCACCTCGCGCGCCTCGGCCGTCTCGACGACGAGGCCGGTGTGGCGCCGAATGCCGTCTCGCACCAGCCGCTGGTTCACCGCCGACAACGCGAGCAACGCGGGAATCGCCGCGTGGGTGCTGTCGACCCCGCGATCGGACAGCACGAGGATGTCCGTGCCTTCTTCGACCGCGTCCACCGCCGACGCGCACAGCTGCTCGACCGCTTCTTCGAGGCTGCCCGTGTAGAGCATCGACAACACCTTCGGCTCGAAGTCGCCTTCGTCGCGCAGCGCGAGAATGCGGGCGTGCTGTGAGCTGTCGAGAATCGGGCCGGGAAGCGTCAGCTGGTGACACTGCTCGGGCGACTCTTCAAAGGTGTTGCCGTCGGGCCCCAGCGCGGTGCCCAGCGACATCACCAGCGCCTCCCGAATCGGGTCGATCGCCGGGTTCGTCACCTGCGCGAACAACTGGTGAAAGTAGTCGAAGAGCGACGGCGCCTGATCCGACAACACCGCCAGCGGAGCGTCATTGCCCATTGACCCCATCGGCTCTTTTCCTGCCTGCGCCATCGGCTCCATCAACAGCCGCAGGTCTTCGTCGGTGTAGCCGAACGCCCGTTGCTGCCGCGCCAGGTCCTCGCCCTCGAGCGCCGGAGGAGCGGGCGCATCGGCGAGCTCTTCGAAGCTGAAGACATTTCGCTGCAGCCACTTGCGGTACGGCCAGCGGGTGACGATCTCGTGCTTCACCTCGTCGTCCTCGAGGATCCGGCCCTCGGCGGTGTCGACCAGGAACATGCGGCCCGGCTGCAGGCGGCCTTTGCGGCGAACGTTCGCGGGAGGGATGTCGATCACGCCGGCTTCCGACGCGAGGATCACGCGGTCGTCTTCGGTGACGACGTAGCGTGCGGGGCGCAGGCCATTTCGATCGAGCGTGGCTCCGACCAGGCTGCCATCGGTGAAGGTGATCGCGGCCGGGCCGTCCCACGGCTCCATCAGCGAGCTCGTGTATTCGTAGAAGGCGCGACGGGCGTCGTCCATCTGGGTGTTCCCGTCCCACGCCTCGGGGATCATCATCATCATCGCGTGCGGCAACGAACGGCCACCGAGCACCAGCAGCTCGAGCATGTTGTCGAACTGCGCCGAGTCGGATTTTCCGGGGACGATGATCGGGTGGAGGCGATCGAGGCTGCCGCCGAACTTCGCCGACTGCAGCAGCGATCGCCGGCTGGTCATCCAGTTCCGGTTCCCCTGCACCGTGTTGATCTCTCCGTTGTGCGAGATGAAGCGAAAGGGTTGAGCCAGATCCCACGTCGGTGAAGTGTTGGTCGAGAAGCGCGAGTGGACGACGGCGATCGCGCTCACCATGTCGGGGTCGGTGAGGTCGCCGTAGAAGCGCGGCAGCTGCTCGGGGAGCAGCAGGCCTTTGTAGACGATGGTCTCGGCCGACAGGCTCGCGACGTGGAAGCGGCCAAGTGGGTCGCAGCCGCTGTCGCGAATCTTGTTCTCGGTGAGCTTGCGGATGATGAACAGCTTCCTTTCGAACGCGCTCGGCACCACGCGGCGCCGGCCGATGTACAGCTGGCGCATCACCGGCAACACCGAGCGGGCGACGACACCGAGGTGCGACGGATCGTGCGGCACGTCGCGCCAGCCGAGGACGCGCTGGCCTTCGGCGGCCACCGTCTCTTCGAAGGTCTTTTCGCACGCGGCGCGCTCGTTCGCGTCGGCGGGCAGGAAGACCTGGGCCACGCCGTAACAACGGCGGTGGGGAATCTGGAAGCCGAGCTTGAGGCCTTCGCGCTTGAAGAAGCGGTGCGGAAGCTGGAGCTGAATGCCGGCGCCGTCGCCGGTCAGCGGGTCGGCTCCGGTGGCGCCGCGGTGGCGCATCCGAATCAAGACCTCCAGCGCCTGCTCGACGATGCCCCGCGACTTCTCGCCCCGGATGTGGGCCACGAAGCCCATGCCGCAGGAGTCATGCTCGGTCGCCGGGTCGTAGAGTCCGTGTTTTTGACGCAATGTGTCTGGACGATAATGCAGCGCGTCAGACTGCGCTACCGAGCCGCGCAATCAGCGCAGCATCGGTGGGTGGCAGGGGCTCGGCGTTCGAGTCGCGATCGAGCAGCTCTTGCAGGGCGGCCGGCACGGGGACGCGTTGGCCGATCAACGGCTCGACGATCGTCTCGAACTTCGCGGGGTGCGCGGTGGCGGCGACGGCCCAGCGGCCGGTGGCTCCCTGCTCTTTGAGGCGGCGCAGCACTTCGACGCCGCACGCGGTGTGCGGGCAGATCGCGACCCGGTGATCTTTCCAGGTGCGGACGATGGTCTGGCGAATCGCCGCGTCGTCGACCCAGTCGGCTTCGGGGCTCAGCTTCCAAGACTGCAGACGCTCGACGTTGCTCGGAGCGCCCACGTCCATCGCGTTCGCCAGCGTCGCAATCGACGGGCGCGCTTCGTACTTTCCAGTGTGAAGGAAGTCGGGCAGCACGCGGTTCGCGTTCGTCGCGAGCACGACGCGGCCGATCGGCAAGCCCATCTGTTTCGCCATCAAGCACGCGAGCGCGTTACCGAGGTTGCCGGTGGGGATGACGACGTTCAGCTCACCGCCCGACCGCGAAGCCGCGGCCGCGAAGTACGCCATCTGCGGGAGCAGGCGCCCGAGGCTGATGCTGTTCGCGCTGCCGAGGCTCGACTTGAGGCCTTCGTCGGCCAGCGCCGCCTTCACCATGCGCTGGCAGTCGTCGAAGGTACCGTTGACGCGGAAGGCGTGCACGTTGCCGCCGAACGCGCCCAGCTGGTGCGCCTGCCGCGCGGACACCCTGCCCTTTGGATAGAGGATGACGACGCGCAGGTTGGGTCGCTGGTGGAACGCGGCAGCGACCGCGGCGCCCGTGTCTCCAGAGGTCGCGACGAGGATCGTCTGCGTCACGCCGAGGCGGCTCAGGCTCTCGGCAAGGAAGCGCGCGCCGAAGTCTTTGAACGCCGCAGTCGGGCCGTGGAAGAGCTCGAGCAGGAAGTCGTCGCCGAGCGCAGTCATCGGCGCGTCAAAGGTGAAGGCGGCGCGGCAGATGTCCTCGAGCGGCAACGGCTCGCCGACGAAGTACGGAGCCAGGAGCTGCTGCGCGACCCCGCTCAGCTCGAGAGCCCCCACGGTGATCGAAACCCTGGGCAGCAGCTCGGGGACATAGAGCCCTCCATCGGGCGCCAGCCCCTTCGCGATCGCCTCGCACAGCGTGACGGGCGTCCCGCCGCGCGTGCTCACACAACGCATGATTCGACCCTCGCGGCGGGCCCGGCGCAGGGCGAGATGAGCACGTCGGCGCCGAGTCCGGCGGCCTTGAAGGCGTCCGACATCGCCGCGCCCGCACGCTCTGCATCGGCGCGGCCCTCGAACCACCCGAAGCAGCTGGGACCCGCGCCAGAGATGCTGGCGCCCAGTGCGTTGCAGTCGAGCGCTGCCTTCTTCACCGCGGCGAAGCCGGGGATCAGCGAGGCGCGGCGCGGCTCGACGAGGACATCGCGAAGCCCGCGGCGAATCAGCGAGACGTCGCTGGTGAAGCAGCCCGAGAGGAAGAGCGCGAGCGCCTCCGACTGTTTCACGAAGTCGTGGAGGTCGTAGTGGCCCTTCAGCGCCGCACGCGCGGTACGCGTCGAGAGCTCGAAGTGCGGATGCACGAGCGCAATGAAGAGGCCGGGCGGCATGGGGAGCTTCACCGGCATGCCCTCCACGGGAGCAATGACGAGCCCGCCGAGTAGCATCGGCGCCACGTTGTCACCATGCCGCGCGCCGCTGGCCGCCGCCTCGCCGTCCATCGCCAGCTCGTAGAGCTCGTTCATCTTCAGCGGCTCTTGAAGCAACGCGTTCGCAGCAACCAGCGCCGCGACCGCGGACGCCGCCGAGCCGCCCATGCCGGAACCCAGCGGAATGCCCTTCTCGATCTCGACCTCGAAGCCGACGCCGCGTCGCTTCGCGACCATGCCGAGCAGCGCGCGACCGGCGGTGTTCTTGTGCGCGTCCAACGGCAGGTTCTGCGTCACGCCGCGAATGTGAACGATGCGCACCTGCCCGTCGTCGGTGAGCCTCACCGTCGCGCGGTCTCCCGGCCCTTCGAGGCTCTGCCCGAGGATGTCGAAGCCCACCGCGACATTGCCGATTGATGCCGGAGCGAAAGCTGTCGCCGTAGGGCGCATAGGGCGAGGGTATACCGGTTCATCCCGAGCGCATCCGGCTTCATCGAGCACAAGTCTCGCCTTCAGCTGGCAGCGCCTGGGTTCGGTTGGGGCGTTACAGCCGAGCGCCCAGCGTCGCGGCGATGCGGAGCAGGTCGGCGAAGACGCCCGCAGCGGTGACTTCGGGGCCAGCGCCCGGGCCCTGAACGATCAACGGATTGTCGCGGTACCGCCGCGTCGTGAACTGAACGACGTTGTCGGTGAGCCGGATGTGCGCGAACGCGTGGCTGGCCGGCAGCTCGGTGAGGCCGACCTTCGCCTTCCCGCCCGCCTCGAGCCGCGCGACGTACCGAAGCACCGTGCCGTTCTTCTTCGCGCGCTCGAGCCGTTCGCGCATCGGCGCATCGAGCCCGTCGAGCCGCTTCAGAAACTCTTCCGCCGAGACGCCACGAAGCTCGGCCGGCACCAGGTTCTCGAGCTCCACTGCATCCAGCGACGTCTGCCACCCATTCTCTCGCGCGAGGATCACCAGCTTCCGCGCGACGTCGAGCCCCGACAAATCGTCGCGTGGATCCGGCTCGGTGTACCCGAGCTCGCGCGCCGCCGTCACCAGCTGCGAAAAGCGAACCGACCCGTCGTACCGGTTGAACAGGTACGCCAGCGTGCCCGAGAAGATCCCTTCGACCGCCAGCACCTCGTCGCCCGTGTCGACCAGGTCGCGCAGGGTCTGAATCACCGGCAGCCCCGCTCCGACGGTCGACTCGTACCGGAACCGAGCCCCACCCTTCTGCGCCGCCGCGCGAATCGCCGCATACCTTTCCCACGGCCCCGCACCCGCCTGCTTGTTCGGGGTGATGATGTGGATCCCGCGCGCGAGCCACGACGCATACTGCTCGGCGCCCGCATTCCCGGCGGTGCAGTCGATGATCACCGCGTGCGGCAGGTGCTCCGCATGCACGTGATCGGCGAACCTCGCGAGGTCCGTTGCCACCTCTTTGCCGTCGAGCGTCATCGTCTTGCTCTTCGCGATCGCCCGGACCCGCAGATCCAGGTTGCTCGTCTCGAGCAGCCGCGCCCGCGACGCCTCGATCTGCCGCAGCAGCGCCTGCCCCACATTGCCAGGGCCGATCACGCCGACCGACAGCGTCTGCGGCGACAGATAGAAACCGGCATGCACCGCCCGAAGCGCCCGCGTGGCGTCCTCGGCGGAAATCGCGACCGAGATGTTCCGTTCTGACGCGCCCTGGGCGATCGCCTTGACGTTGACGCGGGCGCGCGCCAGCGCATTGAACAGCCGGGCCGCGACTCCGGGCGTGCCGGCCATGCCATCGCCCACCACCGCGAGCGCCGCGATGCGCGGCATCACTTTCACGTCCTGAATGTGACCCGCCGCCACCTCACGCGCGAAGGCCTCGAGCAGCGCGGTGCGCGCCCGCTCGGACTCCTTTTCCTGCACCACGATGCAGATCGAGTGCTCCGAGCTGCCCTGCGAGATCATCACCACCGACACGCCCGACGCCTTCAATGCGCCGAACGCACGCTCTGCGGTACCCGGCACGCCGATCATCCCCGCGCCTTCGACGTTCAGGATCGCGAGCCCGCCGAAGGTCGTCACGCCCTTCACCGGCTGCCCCGCATCCGACGTCGCCGAGATGCGCGTGCCCGGCTTCTCGGGAGCAAACGTGTTCCGGATGAAGATCGGAATCGACCGGCTGATCGCCGGCGCCATTGTCTGCGGGTGAATCACCTTCGCGCCGAAGTAAGCGAGCTCGCAGGCCTCGGAGTACGACATCTCGGTCAACAGCACCGCCTCGGGCACCAACCGCGGATCCGCAGACAGCACGCCGTCGACATCCGTCCAGATGTGAATCTCGCTGGCGTCGAACAGCGCACCGAAGATCGCTCCGGAGTAGTCGCTGCCGTTGCGGCCCAGCGTGGTGATGCGGCCCGAGCGATCGCGCGCGATGAAGCCGGTGACGATGACGCGCTCGGAAGTCCGCGCCGCGCTCCACTTCTCGAGGCCGGCCTTCGAACGATTCCAATCGACGAGCGCGCCGAGCTCGGTCTTCTCGACCACCAACACCTCGCGCGCATCGAGCCAGTCGGTGGCCACCGCCCGCTGCCGAAGCGCCGCGTCGAGCATCAGCGACGACCACACCTCACCCAGCCCGCTGATCAGCTCGAGCAGATCGTTCGACACCGCGCCAACCAGCGCCTGCGCCTGCAGCAACGCCCGAAGTCCCGCGAACTCGCCTTCGAGCCGCGCGACCATCGGCCCCGCCTGCGCGCCCAGCAGTTCGACCGCCGTCTGCCGGTGCCGCTCGCCCAGGTCGGTTAGATCTTTCTCCCAGCCCCCATCAGGCGTCGACGCTTTGCGAACAAGGCCAATCAGCGCATCGGTGACGCCCTGCATCGCCGAGACGACGACGACCTGGCGTTCTTTCCGGGCGAGAAGAATGTCTGCGACTTTGCCGATGCGTTGCGCGTTCGCGACGCTGCTGCCGCCGAACTTGTGAGCGATGTGCGGTTTCAAGGGGCCCGCACTTTCGCATCACTGCCCTGAGAAGCGAGGTTCCCGTTTCTCGATGAAGGCACCGATGGCTTCCTGCACGTCCATCGACGGAAGAAAGGCCGAGTTCCACAGCGCCACCGTGGCCAGGCTCGCCGCCGCCGCTGGCTCTGAGCCCGCGTTCAGCACTTCTTTGATTCCCTGCACCACCAGCGGAGGGTTCTTCGCGATCCGCCCCGCCAGCGCCTTCGCCGCCGCCACCACCGCGGCCTGGTTCTCGAGCACTTCGCTGACCAGGCCGACCCTCAGCGCCTTCGCTGCGTCGAAGTCGTCACCCGTGAAGGCGAGCTCGCGCGCCACGCCCTGCCCCACGATCGAAGGCAACCGCGCCAGCGTCCCGACGTCGGCCACCATTGCGAGCTTCACCTCGCGCACGCTGAACTTCGCGTCCGCCGAACAGATTCGAATGTCGCAGGCGGTGATCAGATCGACGCCGCCGCCGATGCACCAACCCGTCACCGCCGCGATCACGGGCTTCCGGCACCTGGCGACCGCAGTGTTTGCCGCCTGCAGCCGACGAATCGCCTCGAGCAACTTCATTCGAACCGCCGCTCCGGACGTGGGGTCGAGAAACGGGGCGAGGTCGGCGCCCATCGCGGGCAGATCGAGCCCGTACGTGAAGTGCTCGCCTCCGCCGCGCAGCACGATCGCTCGCACCGCTTCGTTCGCTTCGAGCTGCGCGAACAGCTCGGGCATCTGCGACCAGTACTCCGGGCCCATGCGGTTCGCCTTGCCCGTGGCGGTCAGCACGACATCGGCGACGTTTCCTTCGATCGAGACCGCGGCGCAGGTGATGTCCATGCCGGCTACCTACTTCTTCACCTCGCCGAGATCGACAAAGGCTCCGTCGACCATCACCACGAACGGGCGATCTTCGAACTGGAACCCGCCCTTTCCATCATGCTCGACGATCTGCAGCTTGCCCATGCCGTAGCCCATCGGCCCGCGCGAGTAGTAGTGCGCCCGCAGCTTGTAGGGGTAGGCCCGCTGCTCAGGAGCGAGCCGAATCGTGAACTCTTCCGGCCCGTACCCCGTCGTCACGTCCGCATAGAGCTCGCCGCCCGAAGGAAGCGTGCGCTGCGAGTAGAACGCGTGCCCGCCTTTGCCGTCGGTGATGTGGAAGTCGACGTCGTTGGCGTCGGTTTCCCACGTGAGCACGAAGCGCACCGACGGCTTGTCTTCCAGCGTTGCGCCCACCTTTTTCAGCCGCTCGCGCACGTTGGCCGCGACGCCCGGGTCCTTCTTGATCCACGCCGCGCCGACGAGGCCCAAGTCTTCGCGCAGAATCCGATCGCTGCCGAGGAACCGGTTCTCGATGTTCGGCTGGGCGATGCCTTTCTCGAGCGCCGCGAACGCCTGGTCGGGCTTGCCGAGTCGCAGCAGCGCGAAAGCAAGAAACCGGTGGCTGGCTGGATGATCCGGCCGCTGTTCGGCCGCCTTCGCGAAGGTGTCGGCCGCCAGCGCAAGCCCGATGTCGCCCTTCAGCCGTTCGAGGCGCACGCCCGCGAAGCGCCGCAGATCCGCGCGCCCCGGAAACAGATCGATGATCGAGCCGTAGGCCCGGGCCGCGTGATTGAGATCGCCCTTCGCTTCCAGCGCTTCGCCCAGCGCGATCAGCGCCAGCACGTCGCCGGCCTGCTCTTCCCGCCAGCCGAGCGCGCGATCGAGCGCCTTCTGTGTCTGCTTCGCCGCCAGCGCGACCATCACCTCTTTGAAGGGCCCTTCCCACGGCTCGCGCGACGTCGGCATCGCCTCTTCTTCCGCAACGGCCGACCGGCGGCGTTCCATCCGCTCGAGCTGCGGCGGAGGCGGCGGAGCGGGTGCTGGCGCGAACGCCGTCGTCGACCGCGGCGGCATCGACTTCTTCTCGGGCTCTGCCGAGCCGAACGCCTGGTCGAAGTCGTCCTCCGAGTCCGCCTCAGCGGCCTTCGGCGGTTCGCTCGAGACAGGTGGTGGGGCCATCCCCCGCGAAGGGGCCTCGTCCTTCGCCGCCGAAGCCTTCGGCTGCATCATCGGCGTGACCTTAGGCGGCACCTTGGTCAACACGATCGCGTCAGGCGCCCGATGGAGCAGCGCGAGCCGATTCTTCTCGACAGTGAGAATGTCGGCCAACGCGCGGCGATCGATCTTGAACCGCGCATAGTCCGCTTCCGTCTCGAGCACGAGCAGCGCGGTGTACGGCGACAGCACGCGGTGCCTCACCGACAGGGCAATGATCTCGTCGCGAAGCTTCTGCTTCTGCGCCGCTCCATCGGCCGCGCGATCCTGCTGGTCGAGCAGCGCGAGGATCTTCGCCTGCGCCCACGCGCGCTGAAGCAGCGGCCTCTCGACCCCTGCGAGTCCGTTGCCCAGGTTCACCGATACCGCGCCAGCCTTGACGATCACCTTTGCCTCGCCCGCCGCCTCGAGCACCACAACCGCCTCGTCGCCTGCCTGCACGCCCTCGAGCGCCAGCGGCCAGACGACCTTGGCGCCTTCAGCAGTGATCGGGACCTTCGCCACCGTCGACTCACCGAGCCTGCGCACCAGCGAATCCACGTCGAGGTCGCCATCGAGCACCGTGCCCGCCTTCGGCAGCTTGAAAGCGACCAGCCGCCGCAGCACGGCCTCTTCGCGAATTCCGCCGACCGCGATCGCATCGAGCCGCTGAACGCCCGCGTCCTTCAGCCGCGCGACGGCGGCCAGAAGCTGGTCGCCTTCGACGTCCCCTGAAGTGAAAACGCCGTCGGTCACCACCACGACGCGCGCCGCCTTCTTCGCCAGCGCCCACTGCAGGGCCGCGCTCAAGTTGCTCGCCCCCAGCGCCTTGCGATCTTTCAGCGCCTTCACTGCCGCCGCACCGAAGCCACTGGCCGGCCCTTCATGCACGGCGACGACGGATTGATCGAAGGCCGCGACCGTCAGCGGCATCGCCGGGTTCGCCTTCGCGAGCCTCTCGACCAACCGCTGCACCAGCGTGATCTGGGCGCTGAAGCCGAGCGCTCGCGACGCGCTGGTGTCGACCAGCAGCAACAACGACGGCATCGGCTCGGGCGTCGACGTCGCGACGGCCTTGATTCGCGTCACCACGAGATCGCCCGCGCGAAGGCCCGTGCGATCTGCCCTGGGCGGAGCGACTGCCAGATCCTTGTCGGGCACGTACCCCGTCTTGCTGATCACTTGCAGCACGGCGCCGCCGGATGAAACAGACACCTCGAGCTTGTCGATCTTCGGCAGGCCCTTCAGCGGCAGCACGAAAGGCGCCGTCGCCGAGGTCAACGCGTGCGACCACGAGACGATCAGCTCCTTTCGGCCCCTGGCGGGAATCGGAAAGACGCGGGCCGAGAACTCGTTGCCGGCGGCCTGCTCGAGCAGGGCGGGATCCTGGCGACGGTGAAGAAAATCCTCGTACGCGCGCCGCGCCGCCTGCTTCTCGAGCACCTCGCCTTCCTGCCAGCGGCCGTCGAGCTTCATCGCGAACCGGCTCACGGTCGCGCCGCGGGGCAGCGTGACGCGGAACTGGCCTTCGATCACCCGGTCTTGAGGGTTCTCGAACACCAGGGTCAGCTCGGTGAAAGTGAGTGGATCTTCGACGACGGCCTTCGCCCCGTACGACACGAGCTTCAGGCCCGTGCCATCAGAGGCGGTGAGGCTCAGCGGCGCGTCTTCCGCTACCGCTGAGAATCCCAACAGACACGACGCAACCAGCAGGCCCAGGCGCATACCGCCGCCTTGTACTACGGCGCCGCGGGGGCTCCGCCGAACAGTGGCAGGGCGGCGCTGATCTTCAACCCGATGCGCGCCGACGCGAGATCCGTGCGGGCCTGGATCTGCCCGAACTCCGCGCTGAACACGTCGCGTTCGGCGAGGATCACGTCGAGCTGCGTCGAGGCTCCGACCGCGTAGCGATCGCGCGCGACCGACGCCGCGCGCTGCGCCGCTTCCACCTGCGCGCCCGCTGACACGACCTTCTGCACGGCCGCCTTCTGCCGCTGCCAGTCGGTGTTGATCTGGTCCTTCGCCTGCAGCCGGGTCCGTTCGGCGGCGAGCTCAACGATCGAAAGGCTGGCCGACTGCACCTGCATGCCCATGAACGTCGGCACGTCGAGGCGCCAGGTCAGGTTCAGGCCCGCGCTGAAAGAGCCGGTGCGGCCGGCAAAGCCCGTCGCGTTGGTGACGCGCTCGGTGAGGTTGCCGTTCAACGTCGGCAGCACCGAGAGGCGCTGCGCGGTCAACAGCCGCTCGTTCACCAGAATGTCCTTCTCGGCCGCTTGCACTGCGGGCAGCTCGCCGATGCGACCTTCGAGCTCTTCCAGCGCCGGCGCTGGCGTGAAGTCGTCCTGCGGAAGCGTCGCGTCCTCTCCCGGGTCCAGGAAGGCCAGCGTCCTCAGCGTGCGGCGCCCCACCGCCACCAGGTTCTCGGCGTCGCTCAGCTGTTGCTGGTTGCGCGCACGTTCGGCGTTGGCGCGGAGGCGTTCGATCTCGGTCGCCGCTCCCGCGTTGAGGCGGATTTCCTGAAGCCTTGCCTGGGCCTCCGCGGCGGCCAGCGACTTCTTCGCCGACTCGCGAAGCGCCAGCGCGCCGACGTAGCTGTACCAGTTGCCAACCACCTGGCGGCGCACCTGGTCGCGGGTCAGCTCTTCCCGTTCGGCCGAGCCGTCTTCCGCCGCGCCTGTGGCCGCCGCGCGATACCAGCGCGCCACATCGATCAACGGCACCTCGATGCGCACGACGCCATCGAGCTGATCGCTGGGGACGATGGTGATCGTCTGCCCACCAAAGTTCAGCAGCGTCGGGAACTCGTTGTGCACGTACGCCCCGGTGGCCGTCACCGAAGGAATGAAGCCTGTCCACGCCTGCCGGAACTCGGCCTCAGACCTGCGCCGCACTTCCGCCGCCTGCCGGCGATCGACGTTGCTCTTGTCAGCCGCGTCGAGCATCTGTTCAAGCGTCACCTGCGCCGACGCCGTGGTCGAAGCGACCAGGGCCAGCAACCACGCTGCGCGTCTCACTTTCCGACCTCCTCGGTGATCGCCGTGGGCGACACGACCTCGCCCCCACCCATCACCTTCCGCCACATGCGCTTCAAGAACTCAGACAAGTCATCGAGCAACGAATACGCAACCGGCACCGCCATCAGCGTCAGCACCAGCGACATCACCTGGCCGCCGACGACGACGCCGGCAGTCGCGCGGTTGAAGCCCGAGCCGATGCCGCGGGCGGTGACGAGGGGAATCATGCCGGCCACGAAAGCAAACGTGGTCATCAGAATCGGACGAAGGCGGTCGACGTTGCCTTTGATGATCGCCTCGGCCCGCGGCAGCCCTGCCTCTCGCAGCTTGTTCGTGTGGTCGATTTGCAGAATCGCGTTTTTCTTCACGACGCCGAACAACACGAAGATGCCGAGGAAGCTGTACAGGTCCAGTGCCTGGTCGAAGAGGATCACCGACGCGATCGCGAAGGGCAGCGTCAACGGCAGCGAGACCAGAATGGTGATCGGGTGCAGCCACGACTCGAACTGGGCCGCGAGAATCAAGTACATGAAGAGCAGCGACGCGAGCAGCCCGAAGATGAAGCTGAGGCCTGTCTCTCTCATCAGCTTCGTCTGGCCCAGCGGCTTCACCGAGAAGCCCTTGGGGAAGTTCTCGTCGTCCAGCACCTTCTTGATCTCGTCACCCACCGCGCCGTCGCTGGCCCCCTGCCCGGCGTTGGCCATGAAAGTCACCTGCCGTTCACGCTGGTACCGGTTGATGCTGCTCGGGCCTTCAGTGGGCTTTACCTTCACCACCTCTGAAAGCGACACCAGCCCCACCTTGCGCGACGGCACGGTGATCAGCTGCAGCTGGTCTTCGCTGGTCCTGAACTCGGGGGTCGCCCGCAGCCGGATGTCGTACTGCTCTCCGTTTTCCGCGTAGCTCGACACCTTCTGGCCACCGACCATCAGCTGCAGCGCGGCTGCGACATCGACCACCTGCACGCCAAGGTCTGCAGCGCGGGCACGATCGACGAACACGCTGAGCTCTGGCTTGCCGACGACCATCGAGGAGTCGACGTCGACGGCTCCGGGCACCTTCCTGATCTTCTCGAGCACCCTGGTGTTCGCGTCGTTCAGCACGCGAAGGTCCGGGCCTGCGAGGGTGTACTGGATGCGCGCGGTCGACTGGCCACCGCCGAACTCGTTCACGTCGGCCACCGACACCCGAAGGTCCTTCGGCAACGTGGGCAGGATCTTCTGACGCACGACGTCCTTCAGCGCGTTCTGGCTGATCGTCCGGTGATCCGGCGCGACCAGCTTCACGTAGATGCGCGCCACGTTCGGAGTCCGCTGCTCGTCGTCGCCGATGGTCACCAGCGTCGCCGTCACCTCTGGCATCTGGCGGATGATGCGAGCGACGCGCTCACCGACCAGCTCGGTGGCCGGCACGCTGCGGCCTTCGGGCAGCCGCACCACCACCTCGAACTGGGCACGGTCGTCAATCGGCAGGAAGCCCTTCCTCGCGGCTTTGCCCAGAGGGACGATCGACACCATCGCCGCGACGCACGCGAGGACCACGATCCACCGGTGGGCCATCACGAACTTCAGCGCGGCGGCGTACGCGCGCTCGATCGGCTTGTAGCCGTTGTCGACCACCCGCTCGAGCAGGGGCTTCTTGTGGTTGCCGGGAATCTTCGCCTTCAGCCACCGCGAGGCCAGCATCGGCGTCAAGGTGAAGCTGACGAACAGCGACACCGCGATGGCGAACGACATCGTCACGCCGAAGCTCGCGAGGAAGCGACCCGGAATACCGGCGATGAAGGCGATCGGCAGGAACACCGCGATCAGCGACAGCGTCGTCGCCATCACCGCGAGGCCGATTTCCTGGGTGCCGACGATGGCCGCTTCTCTCGGGCTCAAGCCCTTCTCTTCGATCTGCTTGAAGATGTTCTCGAGCACGACGATCGCGTCGTCGATCACGATGCCGACCGCCAGTGCCAGCGCGAGCAGGGTGATCGTGTTGAGCGTGTAGCCGTTCATGTACATCAGGGCGAAGGTGCCGACGATCGAGGTCGGAATCGCGACCGCCGCGATGATCGTGCTGCGCACGTTGCCGAGAAAGATGAGCACGACGAAGGCGGCGAACAGCGCGCCCAGCACCAGGTGCTCGTTCACCGCGTCCGTGCCCGTGCGAACCACCGCCGACCCGTCGCGCTGAATCACCAGCTCGAAGTCAGGCGGAAGATCCTTCTTCAGCTCTTCCATGCGCTCTTTCACGGCGTCCACGACCTGCAGCGTGTTGGTGCCCGACTGCTTGCGCACCGTCAGCAGCACCGTGCGTTCGCCATTCCACATCGCTGACGTCTCGACGTCTTCCACGCCGTCGTCGATCGTGGCCACTTCGTCGAGGCGAATCGCGCGGCCGTTCTGCTCACGCACGACAATCGACTTCAGCATCTCGACCGACTCGACCCGGCCATTCACGCGAAGGGTCAGGTAGTCGCGGCTGGTGTCGACGCGGCCACCCGGCATCGTCACGTTCTGCGCGTCGATGGCGCGCGCGACCTCGGCCGCCGGAAGCCCGAGGGCCCGCAGCTTCACCGGGTCGACCGCCACGTTCACCTGCCGCTGCCGGCCTCCGATCAAGCGCACCTGGCCGACGCCGCTCACCGACTCCAGCCGGCGGCGCACCACGCGGTCGGCGATGTCGGTGATTTCCCGCGTCGGCTTGTCCTTCGCGTTCAGCGCCAGGAAGAGCACCGGCTGCGCGTCGGGGTCGAGCTTCTGCACGATCGGAGGGTCGATGCCGCGTGGCAGTTCACTGAGCAGCCCGTTGATCTTCTGCTGCACTTCCTGCGCGGCGACGTTGACGTCCTTCTCGAGCTTGAAGGTGACGACCACCTGAGAGACGCCTTCGCTCGAGATCGACCGGAGCTCGTCGATCGAGCTGATGGTGTTCACCGCGCCTTCGACCTTGTCCGAGATCTCAGTCTCGATGTCTTCAGGCGATGCGCCCGGCAGGCGGGTGATGACGACGATGACGGGGAAGTCGATCTTCGGAAATTGGTCGACGCCGAGCTTCGTATAGAAGACACCGCCGACGACGAGGATGACGAGACTGAGCACCGTCGCGAAGATCGGGCGCTTGACGCAGAGTTCAGCGAGCCATTGCATTTGGGTGGGCTCCTTTTCGCTACTGAATCGAGGCGCCGTCGCGCAGCGCGGCGGGCGGGTTGAGGATCACTTTGTCTTTGTCCGTCAGCTCTTCGAGCACCGCGACGCGGCCGTCTTTCGCCACCCCGGTGCGAATCACCATCTCGAAGGCGTGCCCGTCGCGCGCGAGGAACAGGCGGCGCACCGTCCCGTCGGCCTTGATCGCTTCTGACGACACCGTCGGCTGCTCTTCCTCACCGACCTTCAGCAGCACCGTGGCGAACATGCCGGGCCGCAGCGCGCCGTCGGCGTTCGGAGCCAGCGCTTCGATGATCAGGTCGCGCGTGTTGGGGCGCAGCGCCGGGCTGATGTAGCGGATGGTCGCGGGGAAGACGCGGTCGTACGACGACACGCGAACGTCCAGGGTCTGGCCTTCCTTGATCACCCCAACCGCCTGCTCGGGGACGCTGATGCTCACGCGCACCGGGTTCACCGAGAACACGCTGGCCACGCGGGTCGCCGGGGTCACGTATTCGCCGACGTTCACGTAGCGCTCGCCGATGACCCCATCCATCGGGGCGCGGATGATCGTGTCACCCGCCAGCTTGCCGGCCAGGTTGGCGTTCGCGCGCGCCGCGCTCGCCTGGAACAGCTGCGTGCTGCACTGGCTCTTGAGCCGGTCGTGCTCGCTCTTCGAGATCGCGCCCTGCGAGAAGAGCGTGTCGGCGCGCGCGCATTCCTGCTTCGCGAGCTCGACCTGCGTCTCGGCGGCCTGCGACTGGGCGCTGGCGGCCTCGGCCGAGAAACCGGCCGCCTTCGAGTCGACCACCGCGATCATCTCGCCCAGCTTCACCGCCTTGCCGCGCTCGACGTAGGTCGCGGTGATGCGGCCCGCCACGTTCGCGGCCACTTCCGACTGGCGGTCGGCGAGCACGCTGCCGGTGAGCGTCAGGAAGCGCGGCATCAGCTCCTTGCCGACAGCCTCCGTCTGCACCTTCACCGGCGCGGCAGGGGCCGCTTCTTTCGGCGCCGCAGCCGTCGCTTCCGCGGGCTTCTTGCAGCCAGCGATCAAGAGGAAGACTGCAACGGGAAGAATTCGGTTCATTTGGGTGGGGGCTTGCGGTTGTCGGGCGAGAGGGCCCGGGTGAAGAGCTTCGACAGCTGCTGCGCGTACTCGCGCTGGTCGCGGGTCGACCAGACTGTCTGAGAAAAGTGGGCGCTGATCGCCCGGTTCATGATCGCGCCGATCAAGGCGCTCGCCGCCGTTTCAAGGGCCTCATCGACGCAAAGGCCGCGTTCGGCCAGCTGCTCGAGGAACCGGGTCACCGCCTGCACCGACTTCACCTGCGGCGGGATCTCGTTGCGAGGGAAGACTTCGCTGAAGGGAATCCCGCTCTCGCGCAGGGCGAACATGCACGGCATCGCTTCGCTGAAGGACTCCGAGAAGCTGGTGATCACGTCTTCCAGCTGCTCCACAAGAGGGCGATCATCCGGGCCCTTCGAGAGGTGCCGCGACCAGGCCGTGTCTTCCGGGGGCTTCAGGGCTGCGATCATCAGCGCGCGCCGGGTGCCGAACCGCTTGATCAACGCCGGAGACGTCACCTGCAGCTGTTCGGCAACCACATCCAACGATACCGCCGGGCCATGCTGAAGCACCGAGCTCCGCATCGTCTGCAGAATCTGTTCGTCGGTGATTTGCCTTGGCCGCGCCATTTTGGGAGTTCGTTAGTATTGGGTGATTAACCATCGCGCAACCCAATCTGACGTTCGCCAGTGGAGATTTCCGACACAGCGCGTTAACTCACGGGTCTTTCAGGGGGTTGTTCATGGGAATGGCATTGATCACAGGGGCGTCTGCTGGGTTGGGGCTGGAATTTGCTCGGCTTTTTGGCTCTGATAAGCACGACTTAATCCTCGTCGCGCGGCGGAAGGAGCGACTGGAAGCCCTCGGCGCCGAGCTCGAAGAGGCGCATGGCATCAAGGTCCACGTCATCGCCGCCGACCTGATGGAGCCCGCCGCGGTCGACCGGATCGTGGCCGAAGTGAACGCCAAAGGCCTGAAGGTCGACTACCTGGTCAACAACGCAGGCTTCGGCAGCAACGGCACTTTTTCCGAGCTCGAGCCCGCCAAAGAAATCGGCCAGGTGCAGGTGAACATCACCACCGTCGTCGGCCTCACCCGCGCCTTTCTGCCCGGCATGGTGCAGCGGAGGTCGGGGCGCATCTTGAACCTCGGCTCGACCGCCGGCTTCCAGCCGGGCCCCTTCATGGCGACGTACTACGCGTCGAAGGCGTTCGTGAACTCGTTCACCGAGGCGCTGTGGTTCGAGCTCAAGGGCACGGGCGTCACCGCGACGGTCAGCTGCCCTGGCCCGGTGGCGACCGAGTTCATCGCCGTCGCCGGCAATGAGAAGTCGAAGCTCGCAGGCATGGGCATGGCAACCCCGGCCGGCATCGCGCGCGAGGCGTACGACGCGATGAACGCGGGCAAGCGGAGAATCGTCCACGGGCTCCAGTACAAGCTGGTGCCGCTGCTGAATGCCTTCTCGCCCAACGCGATCCTGCTGGCCGTGGCGGCTTCGCTGAACCGGAAGCCGCCCCAGCTTCCGGGTTAGTTCAGCTTGATCAGCGCGACCCAGAGCTCACCGGCCGCATCGAGGTCGGTGAAGTGGGCGCGGTACACGAACATCCCGTCTTTCAGCTCGGACGCGATCACCGTCGCCGCGGCCGTGTGGCCACCGAACATCACCTGCACCGTGTGGCCGCCCAGCACGCCTTCCATCGCGAACATCACGCCGACAGAGCTGAGGTTGCCCGTCACCTTCTGAACAGCGCCGTCGCCGACGCGCACTTCGAACGCGGCCGGAATGCGGCGGAAGCGGCGCGACGTCGCCAGCCCTTCCGTCGGGAACTCGGCCGGCGGCCAGTTCGGATCTTTGATGAAGCCCTTCCGCACGCCGTACGAGGGCGAGAACCGCGCCCCCTTCGGCCCCTGCGTGAACTTCCGGTTCGAGCCTGCGCCTGCGGCCTTCGTAAAGACGTTGTCCATGACTTCCCCTTTGAAATACTGCGTGTGCGGCAAGGTGGGATTGCTCGCTCTCTGCCAGAAAGTCAACCGAGGGCACGGTAGCCTCCGCGCCCCATGCATCCAGACACCGGGTATGAGCTCAGCGCCGCGTACATGAATGGTCTCGTCAAGGCAGTGCGCGACGAGGGAATGCTCGAGGCGATTCTCGTTGGGCTGCCCACAGATCTGCGTTCGGCGTTCATGCGCCCCGCCCCGCTGTCGTGGTGGGACGCGGGCTACGGCGAGAGCCTGGTGCTCAAAGTGTACGAACAGTTCGGCGAGCGGGCGGTGGAACAGGTCGGCTACGGCGTCGTCGCCGAGACGATGGGCCCGCTGGTGATGGCGCAGGTGCAGGCGCTGCTCGCGTCCGGCGGCTCGGCCCCGCAGACGCTCTTCGCGCACATCGAACAGTTCATCTCGTCGGCCGTTCGCCCTGTCACCGCGCACTGGACGAAGCTCGGCGAAAAGAACGGCTCGCTCGAGTTCCAGTACCCAAAACCCGTTCGCGAAGGGATCCCCATCCTCTGGCGCGGCGCGATTCGATACGTGTTTGAGATTACGAAGTCCGTAGGAAAAATCGATGTTGAAACCCACGGGGAGCAAACGGGAAAGCTCCGCTTCGAAGTTTCGTGGTCGTAGCGTAGAAGCGGCCCCCATGAACACCGCCGACCCGATGGCGCCGTGGGCGACCGCCAACAAGCTCGCCTGGGCCCCGCTGATGTTTCACGCGGCCAAGGCTGCCCGCGATCTCAAGGTGCTGCTTGCCGTCGAAGAATCAAAAGGCGGAGCGACCCGCGAAGACGTTTGCGCGAAGACCCACCTCAGCAACTACGCGGTCGGCGTGCTGCTCGACAGCTGCGAAGCGCTCGAGCTGATGTCCCGCAGCGGTGACAAGTTTCGCCTGCTCCCCGCCGGCTGGCTCGTCGAGCACGACCCGATGACCCGCATTCACATGGATCTCAACGCCGACGTGAACTACCGCGGCGCTGAGTTCCTCAAAGAATCGCTGCAGACGGGCACCCCCGTCGGCCTCAAGACGCTGTCTGACGCGCCGCACATCTACGAAGCGCTCACCGTGCTTCCCGAGCCCGCGAAGACCAGCTGGTTCAAGTTCGATCACTTCTATTCCGACCAGGTCTTCCCGCTCGCGAAGCCTGTCGTGCTTGAGCGGAAGCCCACCTCGCTGCTCGACGTCGGCGGCAACACGGGCAAGTGGGCGATGATCATCGGTGGCGACGTGCCCGTCACCATCCTCGACCACCCCGGGCAGCTGAAAGAAGCGATGGCGAACGCGAAGGAAAAGGGCCTCGAGGGCCGGGTCCATGGCGTCGAGATGGATCTTCTCGATCACTCCCGCCCGTTTCCCACCCAGCAAGACGCAGTCTGGATGAGCCAGTTCGTCTGCTGCTTCGGCCTCGATGACATCACCGCGCTGCTGCGGCGCGCTGCTGCAGCGCTGACGACAGACGGCCGGGTCTACGTCCTCGACACCTTCTGGGATCGCCAGCCCAACCCCGTCGCGGCGTACTGCCTGCACGCCACCTCGCTGTACTTCACCGCGATGGCCAACGGCACCAGCCGCATCTACTCGGCGCCCGACCTCATCGGCTGCATCCAGAAGGCCGGGATGGTGGTCGAAGACGACCGCCACCTCGGGGTCAGCCACACGCTGCTGATCTGCAAGCCCGCATCGTCGCCTTAGCCGCGTTGGTCGAGGTCTTTCGGTTCGGTGACTCCTTCACTTCAGGCGCGCGTCGCCGAACAGCAGGCGCTTCACGTCCACGCCGTCGGGCCGATCTACGGGCACCTCAAGCTCGAGACCTCGGGCCACCTGCTCGACCTGCTCATCGGCGGCGCGACCCGCATCAACCCCGGCGTCTCGACCCTCGACTGGAAGACCGCTCCGCTTGCCGAGGTCTTCTTCGCGTACGGTGAAGGCGAGGACTACGAGATCGAGTTAGGAGACCGCCTGGTCAGCGGGAAGTTGATTCAGAAGAACGTCGTCACCTGGAAAGACAGCCAGCTCGTTCGGCTCGAGTGCGAGGCCGGCACCGCCGAGCTCCGCGACGGCGCGTGGGTGCAGGTTCCGCCCAGCCACCCGCACCTCAAGTCGCGGGCTCCCGCCGCCCGCCAGCCCTTTCGGTCACCCCTCGACGTCGAGCTCGACCCCGCCCAGCAGCGCGTCGTCCAGCTATCCGCCGACGCCCACACCCTGATTCTCGGTGAGGCCGGCTTCGGAAAGACGACGGTCGCGCTCCATCGATTGCTGGAGCTCAAACGACAGGCGCCCGAAGACTTCCGCGCGGCGGTGATGGTGCCGACCCAGGGCCTGCGCCGCCTCACCCAGCTGATGCTCGAGCGCATCGGGGCCAGCGACGTCGAAGTGTGGACGTATGACCAGTGGGCGCATGCCGCCGCGCGAAAGTCGTTTCCCGATCTGCCCCACCGGCAAAGCGAAGGCACCAGCGCCGAAGTGATTCAGTTCAAGCGCCACGGTGCGCTCGCCGCCACCTTGAGTGACTTCGCCGACGAGCACCCAAGCCCCGCCCAGGACGAAGACAGGCCAAGCCACAGCAAGGCCCGCGCGACCCGCGCCGACCTGGAGCTCTTCTTCGGCGACTCGATGTGGATGGAAAAGGCCGTCGCCACGTCTGGCGGCGTGCTCGGCCAGCGCACCGTGAAAGAGCTGACGATGCACACCCGCGTTCAGTTTCGCGACCCGTCTGAGACCGAGTGGTCCCACGTCGACGCCGGCAGCCTCGCCGCCGTCGACGGCCGCCGCCTCGACGACGGCACCCCCAACGAAGATGCCGGCAGCGTCGACCCCGAAGACTACGCAGTCCTCTTCGAGCTCGCCCGCCTTCGCGCCACTGGCCAGCGCGCGAAGCCACTGTCGCTCTCGACCTACGACGTCGTGCTGCTCGACGAAGCGCAGGAATTCGCCCCCCTCGAGCTTCGACTGCTGGGTCGCAGCTTGAACCCCAACGGCGTCGTCATCGTCGCCGGCGACGCCGCCCAGCAAGTTGACCCGACCTCGCACTTCGCCGGCTGGGACGCCGTCATGGCCGAGCTCTCGGCCGCCCATCACGTCTCGACCACGCTCGAGATCAGCTACCGCTGCCCGCCCGAAGTCGTGGCCCTTGCCCGCGGCCTCATTCAGCAGGCGCCGATGCCCACTGGCCCAGCTGCGGCAATCACCCGCGCACTTCACGACAACGGCTGCCACCTTTCGCTGTGGCTCACCCACGCGCTGCGGCGGATCCAGTCGGAAGATCCGGCCGGCTCGATTGCGATCGTCTGCCGATCCGACACCACCGCCCGCACCGTCGCGCGCACCCTGAACCACGGCGTCACCGTTCGCCTCGCCCTCGACGGCGAGTTCCAGTTCACCCCCGGCATCACCGTCACCAGCGTTCAGGAAGTCAAAGGCCTCGAGTTCGACGTCGTGGTCGTGCCCGACGCCCAGGCGTCGACCTACCCCGCCACCCCGCAATCGCGCCGCGCTCTCTACGTCGCCGTCACCCGCGCCACCCATCACCTGGGCCTCACCGGTGTCGGCCGCTGGTTTGAGCTAGAACCATGATTGATGCGGCTCTGGGTGGGGGTCCTGCTTTTCGCGGCGTGTGTCCCGGTCGAGCCGGAGACGCCACCGGCCGGCCGCTCCCTCGCTGAGATCGTCGGTGGCAGCGTCGACAATGGCGACCCCGCGGTCGTCTATTTCAAGATGGAAGAAGGCGCGTGCTCCGCCACGCTGATCTCTGCCCGCATGGTGATCACCGCCGCCCACTGCGAGGCCAGGCCCGGCGCTCTCGGCAAGGTCCAGTTCGGCAACGCCACCGCCGCTCCGCTTCGCACCGTCGCCGTCATCGACACCGCCGTAGAGCCTTCGTCCGACTTGCGGTTGTTGAAGCTCGAGAAGCCCGTCACTGACGTGGTGCCGATTCGAATCAACCGGCTCGCTCCGGCCGAAGCAGCAGCGATTCGCCACGTCGGCTTCGGCCTCGACAGCTACCCCCAAGGCAGGGCTGACCTGAAGCGCCACGTCACCCTCAACGTCGTTCAGGTCTACCCGTACGAGATTCACTTCGAGTCGTCCGACAAGGTCAGCGGCGTCTGCTACGGCGACTCCGGCGGCCCCGGCTTGATGCGCACCGGAGACACCAACGAAGAGTTCGTCGCCGGCGTCGCCAGCTACCTCGTCGGCTTTCCGCTCTGCCAGGGCACCGCGTCCGACGTTCGCGTCGATGCCTTTTCAGGGTGGATCGACGGCATCAGCGCGCAGTGGGAGGCGTCGACGTGCGAGGTGGGTGACGCCTGCAAAGAAGGCTGCGTGCCGGTGGACCCCGATTGCGTCTGCACCTTCGACAACCGCTGCGACCTGCGCTGCCCGACCTTGAAGATGGACCCCGACTGCAACCCCGAGTGCGCCGCAGACGGCATCTGCACCTCAGGGGTCTGCCCCTTCCGCGACCCTGACTGCATCGCGCTGGGCTCTGAGTGCTCCCAGGACCTGCAGTGCCAGGGCCGTGCCTGCGCGCGCCAGGGTGACCGCCGCTTCTGCTCGCAGGGCTGCACCGTCGCCAGCGACTGCCCCGACGCGATGTACTGCTCGGGCACCAACCACGTCTGTCTCTTCCGCCCCCCGCTCGGCGCGTCCTGCGACGCCAACCAGCCCTGCGCCGAAGGAACCTGCGTCGACGCCACCTGCCAGCTCACCTGCACGACCTCGTCGCAGTGTCTGTCGACCGAGCGCTGCGTCGCCGAGAGAGACAACCCCGGCCTCTGTCGCCCAAAGCCGCCAAAGCCCGAGCCGATGCCGAAGTCAGGCTGCGCCGCCGCGCCAGAGTCTCTCTGGCTGCTCGCGCTGCTGCTCTACGGAAGCAGGACGCGAAGAAGCAGACCCAGCGTCGTCGTGTAGCCGACCGCTGACCGCTTCACCTGCCCGCTGCTGTCGAGGAAGTACACGGTCGGAAACGCGTTGACCTTGAACTGCTGTGCCAGCTGATCCGAATCGAGCAGCACCGGGTAGTCGACCCCGTTGTTCGCCACGTACGCCTGCACCTCGGTGACCTGGTCGAAGGACGACGCCACCGACAGCACGTGCGCGCGATCGCCGACGAGGCGGCGCACCCACGAGAAGTTGCCCGACTCCATCTTGCAGACGCCGCACCACGGCGCCCAGAACGCGAGAAGCACCGGCTTGCCCTTCAGCGACTCGAGCGACACCGTGCTGCCGCCCAGCGTCTTCAGCGCGAAGTCCGGCGCCGCGCCTTTGAGGTGGCCCTGCGTCTGCCAGAGGCCCGCCACGAAGATGATCAGCAGGATGATCGCGAGGTCCGCCGACCAGCGGAACCAGCGCTTCTTCCGCAGCTCGAGGTAACGCTTCACCATGGCGTCGGCTTGTAGTCCTTGAGGAAGAGCCCGAACGGCGTTCGCCGCGTGCGCGCCGCTTCAAACACCGGGTCGACGACCCGCGCGGCGCCGTCGACGATGTCGAGTGGCGGCTGAAAATCGAGCTCTTCGATCTTCCGTTCGGCGTGCTGCACCGGGTCTTCGTCGGTCACCCAGCCGGTGTCGACGGCGTTCATGAAGATCTTCGCCTTGGCGTAGTCGGGCGCCGACGTCAGCGTCAGCATGTTCAGCGCCGCTTTCGCCATGTTGGTGTGGGGGTGTTTGTCCGTCTTCGTGCCACGCGAAAAGCTGCCTTCCATCGCGGAGACGTTGACGATGTGGCCCGGCTCGCCGCGGTCTTTGAGCATCACCGGCTTCAGCTTGCTGCAGAGGATGAACGGAGCGACCGCGTTCACCAGGTGGACTTCGAGCATCTCGGCGGTCGCGACCTCCGACAGCGTCAGCCGCCAGCTGTTGACGCTTCGCAAGTCGACCTGCTGAAGGTCAGCGTCGAGGCGGCCCTTCGGGAAGAGGTGCGCGTGCGTGTCGCCGGCCTGTTCGAGGTCGTACGGCACCAGCGACAGCGCGGCCGACGAGTGGATGCCCAGCCCCGGATCGTGGCTGCGCCAGGTCGGGACGAGGCTGTTTCCTCTTTCGGGATTCAACGCGTCGAGCACCTCGCGGTGGCCTTTGAGCAGTGGCTGCGAAGCATCGGGAAGCTGGCTGACGCGGCGCTGCTCGCTCTCGAGCAGGTGGCGGTAGAAGCCCGGGGGCCGGCGCACCGTCTGCGCGGCGTTGTTGATGAGGATGTCGAGGCGCTCGTGGGTGCGCGCGATGTGGCGGGCGAAGATCTCGACGCTCGGCGCGTGGCGCAGATCGAGCCCGTGCACTTGCAGGCGGTGGCCCCACTTCGAGAAGTCCGCTTCGCGCGCGTACCGTTCGGCGGCGTCGTTCGGGAACCGGGTGGTGGCGATCACCTCGGCCCCGGCGCGCAGCAGCATCAGCGACGCCTGGAAGCCGATCTTCACCCGCGCGCCGGTGATCAACGCGACCTTGCCCGACAGGTCGGCGGTCTGGAAACGCTTGGCGTAGTTGAAGTCGCCGCAGTCGCAGCACATCGCGTCGTAGAAGAAATGAACGCGGCGGAACTCGACCTTGCAGACGTAACAGTGGCGGGGCTGTTCGAGGACGCGCTCGGACTTCGGCAGGTCGGCAGGCAACATCAACTGTGGAGCGACGTACACCGCCTGCTGCCGCACGGTGCGGATCTCGGTCGCGGCGCGGACCTCGCGATCGTGTTGGCGCTTGGCGAGCGCTCGGCTGCGGCGAACGGCCTTCGCGAGGCGGACCTCGTCGTCGCGTTCGGGGATGGCGACCCGGCCGACCGCGGCGAGAAACGCGATGCGATCGACTTCCGGAATTCCGGTCAAGAGGCCGCGATCGGCGACCAGCGCCTCGAGCATGGCGGTGCAGCGGCGAACGTCTTCGGGATTCAGGGGCATCCGCTCTCCGTGTGACATAAGGCGTGGCCATGCGCTACCCACCCCGCCTCTCGCACCTGGCCACGAAGTCCGTGGTGGTCGCCAAGCTCGCGCCCACCTATTCGGAGGCCCACAGCATCGACGACGAAGAAGGCGTGGTGCGCCTCGAGCGCGCACTGAACGGGCCTCTTCTCGACGAGCTGCTGGCCTCGGCGTGGACTGCGCTGCTCGGCACGCAGGCGAAGCTCGACGAAGATGGGCTGGTGCAGAAGGTGGCCAGCGGCCTCAAGAACCGCCCTCAGCGCCCAGGGAAGCTCGCGCCGCTCACCCCCGGCTGGAGCGCTTTTCTCGTTCTCGCCGATGTCCGGGCGGGCATCGCCAGCGACGCGGCCCAGCGGCTGCTCGAGACGGTAGAAGGCGCCAAGCGCGCTTCGGCCGGCCTGAAGGAAGTCGGAGCGTTTCTGGCGACCGAGCTCGTTCGCAAGTAGCCCGTATCAAGGGTCACCCATCGCCGCAGGCTCGGGGCCGGCCTCCGACGGCAAGCCAGGGTCTGGACTTTCGGTGAACGAAGCCGCAGCTGCTCGCGCGGGCGGTTGCGCGTACGAGACCGAACGGGATTCTGATGGCTCAGCAGCAGGGTCGCTTCGACTTTCGCGCCGCAGTCCGCCAATAAAGACGTCGAACATGCGGAAAAGCTGTTCGTGCTGGCGCGGATGTTCCCGCTGCCACCAACGACGCCGAGCCGTGAAGGAGGCTCAAGAACGCGTGGGCCTCGGCTTCCGTCGGGCAACGCTCGAGCTCGAACTCGAGCATCTTCTTGATCAAGACCAGCAGGTAGTCGCGTCGACTCGCAAGAGTGGGGAACTCGGACTTGCTTGCGTAGCGCGGCGAGAAAATGAGCAAGTAGTGCCGGGGGCGTTTGCCGAGAGACGCCCTTCAGCCCTTCCGCGTCCTCTGGAATTTCCGAGCAGGGTTTCCAGCGAGTCCGGATTCTTGCCTGGGTGGCGCGCGCGCATACCGTTGCGGGCATGGACAAGAGATTCCTGGTCGAGCAGCTGGAGAAGAAGCTCCGTTCGCTGGCGGATCAAGCGGTTCGCACGGCGGCCGAGACGCGCACCGAAGCCAAGACCGGCGCCAACCGTGCCGTGAACCTGGCCAAAGGCATCGGCGCCCGTGAAGAGGCGGCCCTGGCCGACCTCGACGCGATGGACCTGTTCCGCCCGAAGCCGCTGACCCGCGGTGAGAAGATCGGCCTCGGCGCCGTCGTCGAGATCGAGAGCGAAGACGGCGAAGGCGGACGCACGCTCTTCCTCGCTCCGGTGGGAGCCGGCCAGGAGCTCACCGGCCCCGATGGCGACGGCTTCTTCCAGGTCGTCACCCCCGCGTCGCCGGTCGGCAAGGCAATTTGGGGAAAGAAGGTCGGCGACGTCGTGGAGTTCACGGTGCGAGGCGAAGTGTCCGAGTGGACGATCAGCTACGCCGCCTGAACGGCGGCAGGGCCCATAGGAGACCCACGTCGCAGGCACCACGCCAGCGCTTCAGATCGCCGTGAACAGATTCAGCAGCCGCAGCGACGACGCGAGCCCGCCCTGCACGACCCACGGCTCGACCTTGTCGCCGCCGCTGGTGAACTGCGGCGAGAGCACGAACACCCGCACCGACGCTGCGCGCAGCGCCTGACGAAACCGCTCGTCGCGCACCAGCCCGGCGGCCAGGCGCAGCTGCAGCGACGGCTGGAAGTAATCGAGATCCAGCGATACCCAGTCGGCAGCAGCCGCTCCGTCGCGTCGAAGCGCCGCCTCCCAACCGAAGTCGCGGCTTTCCATCAACGACGGCACGAACACGGCGCCTGGAATGTCCCTGCCCTTTCTCGGCGCCGCGCGCCCCGTCACGAAGTGCACCGCGTCGTCGCGAAGCACCGGCTCCTTCGTGCCCGGTCGCTTGAGCCCTTCGAAGAGCTTCCACCACGTCGCCGCCTGGGCCGGCGTGCGCTGCTCGAGGTAACTGTCTTTGCACCAATCGCTGTGGCGGTCGGCGTGGAGCAGCGCCCGCGGCAAGGTGCCAGTGGTGGCGTAGTGGTAGAGCGCAACGTCGATCATGTGGTGATCGCGCAGCAGGTAATCCGTCTGCCCCACCGCAGAACGGGACACCTGCACCACGCCCCGCAGCGTTGCCTCGATGTCGCGCATCGAGCGCTTCACGCGCGGCCCGACCTCTTCGAAAGTCAGCTGGGTGCCGGCGTACGGGCGATCAGCCCCAATTAGATCCTCTGGGCCCGACCATCGATCGACCTTCTTCGCGAACCGCTGCGCCGCCTCGGGCTCGAGCACTTCTCTCGCGATGTCCCCGATGTCGCTACACTTTCCAACGGCTGGCAGCTGGGGCGAAATGGCGCGCAACCCAAACGCATACGCGCCGTCGATTGGCCGAACCCATTCTGAGGCCTTGATGCGCATCACCCTGCACTCGCTAATACACGTCTGCCATGACCTTGCGCACCGTCGACGTCACCCTCAGCCTCAGCGGCTCACCGTCAGCCCCCGGCGTCGCCAGGGTGTTCGATCGTTCGACCGCCAATCGCTTCACGCGCGCCGCCCTGTCCCTGCTCGTCCTCTGGGCAGTCGGCATCGCCTGCATCGTCATCCCGGTCGCCCACTTCGTGCTCGTGCCCGCTTTCGGGATGGCGGGCCTGGTGCTCGCCGGTTTCCGCCTTCGCGAAGGCAGCTCGCTGGTCGGCACGACCGGTGTGTGCCCGCGCTGCCAGCTAGCGAAAGAATTCCCCCCGTCGGGGCGTTACGCCGACGGGGGAACCGTTCACTGCGATGGCTGTGGAAGCCTGGTGACCGTCACTCCCCGCTAAGGCATCACGGGCCGCAAGTCGTCGCGGCGGTGCACGAGACCACCGGGTTCAGCGCCGAGTAGAAGGCCGCCGCGACCTTTGCGTGCGCCGCCTGCGTCGGGTGAACGCCGTCGTACAGATCGGCAGTCGTCAGCTGCGCGGCCACGTCGGCGAACCGCACCCTTTTGCCCTGTGCCTGTCGCGTGGCCATGCGCGTCTGAATGCCCGCGTTGAGGTCGCGCCCCAGCTGCGCGCGATCGACGTTGTTCGGGGCAATCAGGTTCGACGTGATCGGCGGAATCGACCCGACGATGACCCACGCGTTCGGACGCTTGGAGAGGATCTGGTCGACCAGCGCCGCGTGACGGTCGGCAATCTGAGACGCCGATTCCGCCGTCCACCAGGCGATGTCGTTGGTGCCGATCATCAGCAGGATGTAGTCGGGGGAGTAACCCGCGAGCCAACCGTCGACCGACGACGCGATGTTGCTGATGGTGAAGCCCGGGTGGCCCTCGTGCTCCTTGTCGCTGGTGACCGCGTACTGGTCGTACTGCGAGCCGACGTAGTCGACGCCACAACCGTTCGCGGTCAGGCTGGTGCGCAGGGTGTTGCGGTAGCCGCCGTTGACGCCCAGCGTGATCGAGTCACCCAGCGGCATGATCTTCAGGCAGCCCGTCGACGTCGGAGTCGGACCCGGGGTCGACGTGCCCGCATCTGGAACCGGAGCGGGAATCGGAGCCGGCGGCACCGGCGTCGGCGTCGGCGTCGGCGTCGGCGTCGGCGTCGGCGTCGGCGTCGCCATCGAGCCCCAGCCAATCGCGTCGACATACGCAGTGGTGTTCACCGCACCCGTGAGCTCGAGCTCGACGCCCAGGCTCTGCACGGCACCAGATCCCGACGGCATCGTGAACGTGATGGTGTTCCAGCCGCCGCGGGTCAGCGCGCTGGCCGGACGCCACTGTGCGTTCCACCGCCAGTTGTTGGCCTGCGTCTCCTGCGCGAACACCTGCACCGAGTTGACCTGCGTCGCCAACGGCAACCAGAGGTGGAAGGTCAGCGTCGCGCCTGGGGGCACCGCCGGGTTCGCCACCGCAATCTGCACCTTGCCCGCGGCTGCGCTGTTGACCTGCACGGCGAGCGCGTGGGTTCCCGCGAAGGCCTGCGCCGTGGTGCTGCGGAGCCCCACCGACACCGCGCCGCGCGACATGAAGCCCTGGGTGCCCGTCTCGAACTCGTAGATCTGGCCCGCCGCCGGAGGCGTCACGGCGCCCGCGTCGACCACCACCGGAGGCGTCGTGCCGGCATCGACCATCACCGGGGGCGTGGTGCCGCTGGAGCCCGCCGGAATCGCCAAGCCGCCGGCCTGGAGAAACGCGCCCGCCTGGGTGCGCAGGTACAGCTGACCCGTGCCATCGAGATCGTTGGTGTGCGTCGCCTGGCAACCCTCACCGCGGCCGAAGAGCAGCGCGACAACCCCGCTGGTCGCAAACTTCTCGCGGTTCGCCGCGCCGCTGCTGCCGAAGAAGTACTCGGTGCGGTTGTCTTTGTAACCCTGGCGCGCGGCGCCGGCGTTGCAGACGTTGAGGCTGCTCGAGTTGCCGACGGGAATCTGCCAGAGCACCCAGCGCTTGCCGGCCTTCAGGTTCCAGAGACGAAGCCATTCGGCGTAGCGGTTGAAGCTCTTCGAGTTGATCGACGCAGTGCTCGACGCGTCCCACCAGCGGTTCTCACCGCGCACCAGCTGGTAGTAGTCGGCGTCACGGTCGAGCGGATCGCCGACGAGGACGTCGTAGGTCGCGCCCGTCTGGTTGGCGGCGACGCCGAGCTTCGAGAGGAAGTTGTAGACGCTGTCGACGTGCGGCTGCAGCGGCTCGGTGACCGACGAGTGGAAGAGGTCGACGCCCGACTCCCAACCCGAGACGTGAATGCCGAGGATGGCCTTGTTCGCGCCCACCGACTTGCGGATCTGCAGGAATGCGAGGCCCCAGCCGGCGACAGTGTTCGGCAATCCGGCGAGCTCAGGCAGGCCGGTGGCGGCGACGGCCGCGTAGGCGTTGGGGTTCTTGCCCGACTGCTGCTCGAGAAAGGCGTAGCCGTCGGCCTCGAGAAGAATCATCACGGGCTTGTTGAAGTCGCGCGCGCGTTCCATCAGCACCTTGAAGTCGGCGAAGTAGCTGCGCATCGTCGTGGCGTTCTGGACCTTCTGGTAGAGCTGGCCCTCGCCGCCGCCCGGCTCGTCTTGCATCTGGTAGTAGGCGATGGCGGGCACCATTCCCTGTGCGGCCGACTCCGTCATGTACTGCAGGCCCCATGAGCCGTCGTTCGGGCTCCAGCCCCAGTTGTTGACCCAGCCCTTGGTGAAATAGCGGTACCGCACGTCCCATGGAATCGCGCTGTTCTTCATCCACGTGGTGCCGGTGTCTTCGAACAACCCGACCTGAAGCCTTGCCGGAAGCCCGGTGGGAATGCTGCCCGACGGAGCGCCGACCAGCGCCTGCTCGAGCACCACCGAGTCGCCGGCAGCGTTGGCAGCGGAAGTGACAGCCGTAGAGTCGAGGGCGCCCGTACATCCGACCAGCAGGAACAGCAGACCGCCGAACAACGAAGTGAGCTTTCGCATTGAACAAGCCTCCGGCAGCGCGTGGCTCTCGAGGAGAAAGCACCGCTGCATTGCATTGGGAGTGGACCGCTACGGCTTGAGTTTCCAGGGTGCTGCAGACGCTGATCTGGTTCTCGGCTGTTCTCGAGTCTTCCAGAGCGCCCTTCTTCAGTTCCCGGCGACAACCCACAATAACCAACCCGCCACACCATGCTCGGCGCTGCGGCAAAAAAGCCCACTGCCCACATGTCGGCGTTCGATGCCGATGACAGAACGGTGAAGTTCGGCCAAGTGCCCGTGAAAAGTGGCTGATACCGCTATGGTTTTTGTTGGTGAGTCAGCGCTGCAGCTGACCGCTGCTTGGGGGAACAAGGGGAACAACCCTCAACGACGAGACAGAAATACACGAAGAGAAAACCTTGCGCATTGTGATTGTTTACCTACGTCTCGGCACAATCGTTTGAGCTCAAACGATCGCTACATCGACGCGTTGGTCTTCTTCGCGATGTCGCGCAGCGCATCCCAGACGGGGCGAATCTTCACGCCGACGTCGGTGACGATGGCCGGAAGGTCGGCGAACGGGCCGAAGTGCCCGAGGAAGTCGAAGTGCGGTTGGCTGTCGAGATCCGTGGGGTGCAGGAGGGCTTCGTGCACGCCGTCGAACTCGGTGAGCCGGTAGCGGCGAATGCCGACGAGGCCGCCGTCGAGCGACGGGTCGATGCGCAGCCACTGCGCGCCCGACCAGACCGCGGCGAGGCCGTGGAAGGCGATGATGCCGTCGGGCAGCAGCGCGGCGAAGCGGGTGTCGAGCAGCTTGTGGTCGCGAATGTGCTGGAAGCAGATCGCCGACGGGATGCCAGCCGCGCGCAGCAGCGCCGCGAGCAGCACCGCCTTCTGCTGGCAGAAGCCCTTGCCCCGTTCGAGCGTGTTGCTCGCGCGCCACGAGTCGCGCGACTCGAGCTTCGGAGTGAAGTCGTACCGAACGCCGTCGCGCACCATCGTGAAGAGTGCCTGCGCCTTTTCCATCGGCGTGCCCGAGACATTGGCCACCTTCGCGACGATTGCCGGGTGGGTCGAGTCGATCACGTCGGTCGCGTCGAGGCAGCCCTCAGGCCCGGTGATCGCGGGCGGCAACACCACGCCTTCGGCCAGAGGAATCTTGAAGTGGGTCAGAACGCGTCCTCTGGCAAGTCGAGCAGCTCGAGCGTGCCGGCCTCGACGAGCTTGCGGGTCAGCGTCAGGCCGGGCAGCACGTTGTCCGCGTACCAGCGGGCGGCGGCAAGCTTCCCGGTGTAGAAGCCTTTGTCGTCGCCGGTCGCTGCACCGAGCCGGCTGTGCGCCACCGCGGCGTGGCGAACGAGCAGCCAGCCAATCGTCAACTCGGCGAGCGCGGCAAGGATGCGGTTGCCCTGGAAGCCGACGTGGTACGGCGACTCGCCGAGCTTGCCGAGCATCGCGCCGAAGAGACCTTCGACGTCAGCGAGGCCGCGGGTCAGCTTCTCGCGCTCGTGTACCAGCGCCTCGCCGCCTTCCTTCGCTTCGATCGTCAGACGGATGCGGCCGAGCAGGCCTTGAAGGGTTGCTCCGCCGTCGCGGGCGATCTTGCGGAACACCAGGTCGAGCGCCTGGATGTGGGTGGTGCCCTCGTAGAGAGAGTCGATCTTCTGGTCTCGCACGTACTGTTCGATCGGGTAGTCCTGGCAGTAGCCCGAGCCGCCGAAGCACTGCAGCGCGACGCCCAGCATCTCGTAGGCCTTTTCCGAGCTGTAGCCCTTCACCAACGGCAAAAGCAGATCGTTGAGCTTGTCGAGCTCGTCGGCGCGCTTGTCGCCGTGGCCGCCGAGCAGCTCGACCTGATCCTGAATCGACGCAGTGAAGAAGATGAGCGCGCGCAGGCCTTCGGCGTTCGCCTTCATCGCCATCAGCATCCGGCGCACGTCGGGGTGGGAGATGATTCGAACGCGGGGCGCCGTCTTGTCGGCGGCCCTCAGCAGGTCCGAGCCCTGGACGCGGTCTTTCGTGTACTGCAGCGCGTTCAGGTAGCCGGTCGACAGCGTCGACATCGACTTGATGCCGACCGCCATGCGCGCGTGCTCGATGACGTGGAACATCTGCCGAATGCCTTCGTGCACCTCGCCGACCAGCAGGCCGCGCGCGGGCACGTCGGCACCGAAGGTCATCTCGCAGGTGGCCGAGGCCTTGATGCCCATCTTCTTCTCGACCGCGGTGGCGTAGACGCCGTTGCGTTCAGTGGTCTGCTTGCCGTCTTCGTCGACCCAGAACTTGGGGACGATGAACATCGACAAGCCCTTGGTGCCGGGGCCGGCGCCTTCGGGGCGGGCGAGCACGAGGTGAACGATGTTGTCGGGGTAGTCGTAGTCGCCGTTGGTGATGAAGCGCTTGGTGCCTTCGATTTCCCAGACGCCGTTGCCGACGGGCTTCGCGCGGGTGCGGCCGGCGCCGACGTCGCTGCCGGCGTCGGGCTCAGTGAGCACCATGGTGCCGCCCCACCCGCCTTCGACGATCGCGTTCACGAAGCGCTTCTTCTGCGCGTCGGTGCCGAGGCGATCGATGGTGCGCGCGATGACGGGGCCGAACAGGTAGTAGCCGAGGGCGGGGTTGGCTCCTGCGGTCATCTCGAACTGCGCGTAGGCGACACTGGGCGGAGCGCCGACACCTCCCATCGACTCGGGCAGCGGCAGGCGATCCCACCCGGCGGCGTAGACCGCTTCCATGTCTTTGAGCAGCGACGCAGGCAGCGTGACATTGCCCTTGCCGTCGAACCCGAGGCCTTTGCGATCGGCGTCGGCGAAGCTCAGGTCGAGCTGGGTGCGGGCGAACTCGTCGTAGGCCTTCAGCGTGTCGCGCGCGGTCTGCTCGTCCATCGAGGCGAAGGGCGGCTTGCCCAGCACCTCTTTGCCGATGTCGAGGAACTCGAAGAGGTTGAAGAAGACGTCGCGGAGGTTGGACTTGTAGTGGTGTTGGGCAGAGCTCACGGCTGCGCAAGGTAGCTCAGAATTTCGACCACGGCTCAGTGAGCGTTTCGGGCGGCACCGTGCGGATCTTCAGGCTTCCCGCCCCCGCCCGAAGCCGTCGGCTGAGCTTGCGCAGCGACGCCTCGATGCGCGCCGCAAACCGCTGGGCCTCCTCGACGAAGACACGGGGGTCGAACCGGAGCTCGACGGTGAGGACGATGCGTTTGCGCGCAGAGACGAGCGTGTACTTCACCGCGCCGAGGTCGTTGCACTTCACCAGGCCGAGCAGCTCGACGGGGTGCGGATGTCGCGCGACCGCGCTCTCGGCCTCGAGCAGCTCCTGCACGTCTTGCCCGCTGACGAGCAGTGGGTCTCCTTCGACGGAGGCATCGAGAATCGCCTGGCTGACGCGGCCGCGCGGGCGAAAGCCCACCTGCCCGACCTGCCGGCATCTGGGCCCGAGCTCGACGAGGTCGCCGGTGCGGTAACGGATCAGCGGCATCGCCTGCACGTACGGGTAGAGCCCGGTCAGGGTGAGCTCGCCGACGCCCTTCTTCAAGGGCGCCAGGGTCGACACGTCGAGCACCTCCTGAATCAGCGGCGGGCCAACCCAGTGGTGAAACGAGCAGGCGGGGCACTGCATCGCGTGGGGCACGAACTCCGAGAGGCTGAAGTTGTCCCACAGCTCAGCGGCCCACAGCTGCTGCAGCCGATCGCGCCAGAACGGAGAGACGCGGAAGCCGTTGGTGCCGATGAGGCGGACCTTGAAAGTCGCGGGGTCGATTCCTTCGTCGAGCAGGCCCATCGTCAGCGGCATCAGCGCTCCGGCGCCGATGACGAGCGAGGTGATCCACCTGCCACCGTGCTTCGTGGCCAGCAGCTGCTTGAACTGCCGAAACGCGGTGCGGGTGTACGTCCACGGCATCCGAAGCCGGCCGGCAGGCGGTGGACCCGACGGCACGCCGTGGTGCATCGCGCGGACCTCGAGGGCGAGCCCTGCGCTCACGCCGGGGCCGACAGGCGGCGTCCAGTCGCGGAACCCGGTGCGCAGGTATTCAGAGATCGCCTCGGACTCTTCGCGGACGCGCGGCACCAGCAACAACGGGCCGCTCGACAGCGTGGTGCCTGAAGAGACGACGCCTGCGAAAGGAAGAATTCCGGGGACGACGAGCGCAGAGAAGTGCTTCGCGGCCGTCTGCTTGTCGAGCGTGGGCAGTCGGTAGAGCTGCTCGACGGACTTCACCTCACGCCAACGGTTGCCCCAGTGCTTGCGGTACCAGGGCAGCGCGCTGGCGTGGGCCAGGGTCTGCTGCAGCAAGACGGCTATTCGCCGCCGCCGCCCGAGCTGTAGGTGGTCTGCGGTGCGGGGCGCGCAGGCTGACGGGTACCGACGCTTCCGTTGCCGGCTTCACCGCCACCGCCACCACCGCTCACCGTGCCACTGCCGCCACCACCACCACCGCCGGCCTCACTGCCACCGCCGCGCGCGCTGACCGTGGTGCCCTTCGGAGCCCAGCCCTTCGCCTTCGTCTCGGCAGGCTTCGCAGGCGTCTTCGCCTTCGGCTTCTCGTCGACGTCGCGGCTGCGGGCTTTGGTGGTCGAGGCGGTCTGGCGGGCGGCAACTTTCGGCATCGGAGGAAGCTCCGGGTTTGAGTTTGGAGACGAGGCGCGAGTGAACCCTGCTTCGGGTGCGCTTGTCGACCGCAGTCAGGTGAGTGACGACTCACTGAACGCGCCGTCTGACCCGCAGGGGAAAGGGGCCGCCTTCGTGACCGCGGTGAGCGGGAGCGGCCCGTAGAAATGCGGAAACAGCTCGCCGGGCTCGCCTTCCTCGTACTTCAGCCCCGACGGCAGCTGCGCGTCGTCGACATGGAGCAGCAGCAGATCCGTTCGCCCCTTGAAGAAGCGATTGGCGGTGGCAACGACCTGCGCAACGGTCGAGAGGTGAACGAAGCCCTCGAGGTCGACGCTGGCGGGGCGGTGCTCGCCCTTCTCCAGCGCCCTCGACCACGAGGCGGCGTCGACGAGGTGGAAGATCACCCGTTCGACATGAACACCGTGTACGGCGTGCACGCTGGCACGCTGCTCGCGGTGCGGAACACCTTTACGATGTAATCCGCTTGGTCCGACGTCCCGAAGCTGCCGTCTTTCTCGTAGTAGCCGTTGGTCGGGCACGCTTCGTTGGTGAAGAAGCAGTCGGGCGAGTGGCCACCGACGTTGTTCCGGTAGACGCACATCTGAATGCCGGGGTCCGTGGTCGAGAGCCGCACCCTCACCTTGTAGTCGTCAGTCAAGAACTCCGTCGCGTCGTCGGCATAAAACCGAATCAGGTCGATGTCGGTGGCGGTCGGGATGATGCCGGTGTGGGTCGTCTTCGCGTGGTCGGTGTCTTTTAGTGAGCCCAGGTAGATC